>Ga0102588_1000086_pt1 | contig 182207 bp, 187 predicted proteins | sample AraplaMF_Col_mMS_FD_76854 | JGI IMG/M metagenome (GOLD analysis project Ga0102588, IMG submission 76854) | Arabidopsis root microbial communities from the University of North Carolina, USA - plate scrape MF_Col_mMS (SPADES assembly) (version 2) | ecosystem: Host-associated > Plants > Roots >... | reverse complement strand
GCTGCTCGCCGGGCATATTGCCGACGGGTGGTTTCGGTCCAGGCCATCGTGAACTCCATCGAATCTTCGCAAATCCGAAGGAATCACAACCTGTTGAAATCACCCACTTCTTTTTGAGGCAGCCTCTCACTGAAGAGATGGTTAGGAACGCGGTCGTAAAACGTCACGGCGCGTCCACGCCTATGCGAACTCTGCGACGTCGGATGGGGCTTGGATGCTCTCGCATGAATGCAGCAGACGGCGTCGATCGCTGCGAGCTCCGTATTTCAGGAAAACTTCTCATCGATGCTGATTGACCTGGTCGCATGTCGCAGCAGCCGGCCAAGCTGATCAGAAAAATCTCAGTTTGGTTCAATGGAGCTTCGCGCGTGAGGAAGTTTCGTTGACCAGCCCTCGTATTGCGGCAACTAACCGTGCCGTCGATGTGACGATTTCGGCCGCGATATCCTGATCGCCCTCTCCAACGTCCTGAGCGAGTTCCTTGATTGATGCTGCGGCGTCGGTGACCAGCCTGGATAACGTCTCTTCTTCACTGGAAAGCCTTAGAGCAAAACTTTCAAGCAGTTTGCCGAATTTGACGAGGACAGCGGTGATTTGCTGGGGCGTCATCGAGAAGGGTTGCAGCTTTTCCGACATATTTGCAGCTTTCCGGAGACACTCGTGTTTGCAAAATAAATGGTTGGGCCGACTTCTCGCACCCGACCTTCCTCGTGGCTCAACAACAATCACGTGCCCTTCGCGGAGACGGTTGGAAACAGCAACTGAGTATTTAGCGCGAGGGCTTATGGCTTCAAGGATCGTCGGCCTAAAGCGGCAGTGGATATGATCGGAGTTGCTAGGTGGGTTGCGAGCTTCGATTTAGATTGCCTTGAAGGCCTCTTTGGCCTGCATTCTAGCCGCACGAAGCCGTACCGTCTTGGCGTCACGGAGGCGTCGCTCTTCCTCGATCGTACTGCGTGCCACCTCATTCGTTCGGTCGCGAGCTTCGATCCGTTGAGCCTGGCTCGACGCTGCGCGCCGTCTCACTGCATCTTTGGTCATAGGCACGTCCTCCTTTCAGACAAACGCACGAAAGCCAGATAGGTCGCGGTACGCGAGCGTACGAAATGGGTGGCTACGCGCGATATATGGTCGGCGATCAAATGGAGACCTTCCCAAGGGTCAAGAAGCGGGGCACAACGGTTCGCGGCGTGATTATTCACCAGGCGCCATGGAAGTTGAGGCTCCTAGCCTTGGGAGATCGACGACAATTACCGTGACTCAACTTTCCGTTTTCGCGGGCAGCACTTTCCGCTTCGACATCCCAAGAACCAAAGTTCCTCGAACGAAGTTGGAAGTTTCGACCCGCCCTCAGTTGCGATGTGAACGGCAGCGAGCTATGGATTCCTCATCGCACCTCAGGGCACGTGGAGCTACATGGCACGATTGATGAGCGGGTCCACTGGACTGCAGCCGGGCTCGGTTGGGCGAGCGTCACTCGCGGTTATCGGCGTGATGTTCCTCGCATTGGTTTGCGTGCTGGGTTTGTGGCTGGTGTCGAGTTATGAAGCAACCGCAAGAAGGGCAGACACTCAGGTAAGCGCTGCTTCCAAAATCGTCGCGGCGAATGCCGTGTGGCTCAACTCGCTTGCTCGCGAGACACTGCACCGCATTGACGACTCCCTCGGGTCAAACGTGCTGTCCGTCGATCCTCAGCGGGTGCACGATCTCAATTCGGCTGTCGCCGACCTCCCGCCCCAAGTGACGGCCTTCGTTGTCGGTGTTGACGGTCTTACGCTTTTCTCGAGTGACCCTAAAATTCAGGCGATGGATGTTTCCGATCGGGACTACTTCACGCGCCTGAGGAACGGCGCGGACGAATACACATCGGCTTTGATCGTCAGTCGCTTGACAAAACGCCAGATTTTCGTGGTCAGCCGCCGGCTCGAACGGAACGGAAATTTCGCTGGGGTAGCCGCTATTGCCTTCAACTCAGATGTGCTCAAACCAATTTGGGATGCCGTTGATATCGGACCGAATTCAACGGTTAGCTTCATCAGGCGCGACGGAAAGATCATTGCACGGCATCCAGAGCCGCCGGGTCCAGTCGATATGGGCGGGTATGTCCTGTTCACTGACTACATGAGAAAAGCGACATCTGGCATCTACCGCTCGCATTCGCCTGTCGACAACCAGGACCGCCTGGTTGGCTACCGCATCATCGAGCGCACACCATTCGTTGCCATCGCGTCTGCCGACGTCGGCGTCCTCATGCAGCCATTCTGGGATGACGCGAAGATCGCTACCTTGTTGGTGATTTTCGCGGTGATTGGCGCATGTGCAGCGGCACTTTGGATTCAGCGATTGATCAGAGAAGACGCCCTGCACACGCGCCAGCTCGCCGCAGCTTTGACGACTAACCAGACGCTGATGCGGGAAATCCATCACCGGGTTAAAAACAACCTGCAGACGGTTATGGCGCTGCTCCGAATGCAGGGATTCGAAGCCGAGGCGGTAAAAAGATTGAACGAGCGCATTACGGCTATGTCTGCTGTCCACGAGCAAATGTACGGTTTTGATCAGTTTAGCGGCGTATCGGCTTCTGAATTCATCCCGTCTTTCGTTAGGACGCTCATTGGTGTCCATGGTCTACCCGTAAGTGTCACATTCGATATCGAGGATCTGATCATTGCGCCTGATCGCGCCACGCCATTTGCCCTCCTGGTCAACGAACTGATCGCAAACAGCATGAAGTATGCCTTCATGGGCCGACAAGCGGGGGCTATCCATGTCAGTCTTCGATCCGTGGCTGATGGCGTTGCAGAATTGTCCGTCGTTGACGACGGAGTTGGCTTCGACGGCAACACGGATAGGCCCGGAATGGGCACACGATTAATCAAGGCGTTTGTTCATCAGTTGGGAGGTGAATTTCGCTTCGTGAAAGACCACGGCACGAAATTTGTTGGATCAATCAAACTTAATGACTGAAATGGGCGGGAACGATCGCCGAGCATAAAATGCTCGAGCACTCACGGTTGAGCGCCCGGTGCATGCGCGGGCAGCCGCGAGGAATAGTGCATTGCAACGCGGCGGCTCAACGGCTGTGTCCGCGGCCACGAGCGGAGACAATTGACCCAGGCTGGTCGTTGCGAACGACAACCCTTGTTTCCGGTTTGGGCATGGTTTGGCGTGAACATGAAATCAGCTGAAAAACGCGGTCCGACATCTTATCCAAATACACCCGAACGGCCGATACTTTGTGGTGCGTGGGCGACTGTGGCATTTGTCCAATCCTGCCCTCACTGACGACGTAAAGGACAGCTTGGTTAAAGATCTTATGGCCGCACGGCGCGATGTAGGGGATGCAGATGGTGATCAAGGCAAGATCGCCGCTGCTCGAAACCTTGTGAATGCTGCGAAGGTCGCATTAGGGGAGCGCGGTGCACCTTGGTGGGAAGACGGTGCGCCTGACTTCAATCGCCGGCTGGTAAGGAATACCCCTTACGCCGAATGGTTCGAAACGTTGGAAAGGCAACACAACTGTCGAGGTGCTAAACGGAACTGAACCGCATACATCGATACCCCTCACTTACCTGTTCTAACCTACTGAGGCGCAAATTTGTTGTTGCAAGGTCGGGATCGGTATGCGTCATAGCCTGACTTTCTGGGCGGTGAGACATACGTTGTCCTTAGCCCCGACAACCCGATATGGAGTGCGGCATCTTCGGTCGATACGACCAGCAAATCGCCCTGAGTTCTCTGAGCTGATGTGGTTCGGCGCCATACGTGTGACTGAAAGTGGCAAAACCGTTGCGTCGGTCTCGCGTGTGCAGGTTATAGACAATAACTGACGGGTGGCTAAAACGCTAAAGGCGATGGAGCCCAGACGGACGGGGCTCCATGCAATGATGACCTCAAGGGCAATTGGTCGGCACTTGGCTGCCCGAAGTAGAAGTTCCTGCGCCATCGGTGGCAGTCGATGAGCTGCCTGCAGTGCCAGGCCCGCGGTTCACTGCTCCAGCGCTGCAGTCCGTGTTGTTCGTGCTACCACCGTTTGACTGCCCGTCGCCTGTAGTCGAATTGGCTCCGTCTGATCCGCTGTCGCTCCCTGTACTGGAGCCGGCGCCGTTTGTTCCTGTCCCGGTACCAGAGTTAGTGCCGCCGTTCGTGCCAGACCCCGCAGATGAGCCTCCGGCAGAGCCTCCTGTACCGCCGCCAGAACCGCCGGACGATTGGGCGAATGCCGAGGTTGCGAGACCGAGCGAAAGGACAGATACAGCGATCAGTTTGTAGACCATGATAGGCTCCGTTTTGAGTGACTACAGTGCTCAACTACGCCAGCTGGTCGTTGTTCCCCACAACGATCGATGTGGAACCAATCTCCCAAGCGACATGTCGACAAAGCATTGCGTCTGAGCTACCCAGGCGTTTTGGTGCCTTTCGTACCGCTTTCGCGAGCCGCTGCCTGTTTTGACTTTCTTGACGGGCGTCTCCACCCCGGCCAACCACTCCCTTAGGAGCTTTCTGGTCTTGGAAGCTTCCACGACGTATGTCTCCCGGTCCATCAATCCGGAAAACGCCGCCACGAAACATCAAGTAATTCTGCGGCCCGGCTCGACGAGCTGATCGACGATATTTCCATTTGTATGAAGATCACCGGTCGCCACTATGGACGGAACTTGCGGGGCGCGAAGCAGACACGTCGAAGGGCACGAGGGGAAATATCATCACAGAACCTCTGTAGCCCCATCAGCCCTGTCACTACGGAGGCTAGACTTTCTCAAACCAGAACCGCTATTCTTTCGACGGAACTGGAAAATTCCTTTCTTAGTTCTAGTTACCCCGCCAATATCCCTTAGGTATCGCCGAATGTCCTCACCAAACCCCGACTGCGGACGATTATTTCGCAGCCGCGACTGGGCAAGCACTCAGCTTGGCCCAAGAGACAAATGGAGCGTAGAGCTCAAGACCTTGACCAATGTCATGCTTGGCTCCCTCCAACCCATGTTGATCGTTTGGGGGCCCGAACAAATCACCTTGTACAATGACGGCTATGCAGAAATGTGTGGCGCGCGCCACCCGGAAGCGTTCGGCAAGCCGTTTTATGAACTCTGGTTTGATATTTGGGATCAGGTCGAACCAATCATCACCGCCGCTTACAACGGCGAAGGGACTGCGATGGACGACATCGAGTTCACCATGCACCGAAACGGGTACCCCGAGGAAACCCATTTTGCGTTCTCTTATACGCCGGTGCGCGATCCTTGGGGAACAGTGCTCGGCATGTTTTGTGCCTGCACCGAAATCACGGCCCGAGTAGCGCTAAGTCGAGAAGAGCGAACGCAGCGCGAACGCTTCCGCCAGGTATTTGAGTTGAGCCAGGGCGGCATCGCGATGCTCGTTGGTCCGGATCACGTCTTTGATTATGCTAACGAAGCTTATCGTTCCATGATTGGCGCTGGTCGCGAAATCATTGGCAAGACCGTGGCGGAAGCTGTACACGAGGTCGTCCGACAGGGGTACATCACCATCCTCGACGAGGTCTATCGAACTGGCGAACCTTTCGTTGCGAAAGGCCTCTCGATCGATTTGAACCGAGGTCCAGCTGGGGAAATGCAGACGCGCGCAATCGACTTGGTCTATCAACCGATGCGTCACGAAGGAGGAGCTGTCACCGGCATTTTGGTGCAAGCACTTGACGTAACCCAAGTGCGAGCTGACGAAGAGCGTCAGGCTCTGCTCTACCATGAACTCGGCCACCGTCTCAAAAACCAGCTTGCCATGGTGCAAGCTATAGCTTCGCAAACACTTCGTAGTTCACCTGACCTGCCGACCGCTAGAAAGCGTCTCTCAGATCGCATAGGCGTGCTCAGTGACGCGCACGACACGATACTTGAGGGAGGCCGCGGTGCTTCGACGGTAACGCAGATCGTCGGCCAGATGGCGGCACTCCACGACGATCTGGGAAGTCCAAGAATTGCAACTAACGGTCCGGCGCTGAAAATCGGTTCTCGTCCGTCATTATCCCTCTCCCTGATACTCCATGAGTTGGCCACCAACGCTGCGAAGTTTGGTGCCCTCTCAGTTCACGGTGGCCGCGTTGATCTGCGGTGGGCGGTGGCGGGCGAGCAGCGGGACCGTTTCGAGATGACATGGACTGAAAGTGGAGGTCCAGCTGCGGTCAAACCTGGGACCACGGGATCAGGCATGCGTCTGATTTCAGCAGGGCTCAACGGCACGTCCGACAGTACCGTCGCCATCGACTATCCGACGAGCGGCATTATCTGTCGCATTGCCGCCGACCTCCAGAGCTTTCAGAAAGAGCATTGAATGGCCTACCGTATCCTTGTCGTCGAAGACGACGGTCTCATTAGAATGGACCTGGTCGACATGCTTGAGGACATGAACTTTGTGGTGCTCGACGCGGCCAACGCGGATGAGGCAATGACGATTCTCGGCGCAGAACCTGACATAAACGCCCTGCTGACCGACATTGACATGCCCGGTTCGATGAACGGCCTCGAACTTGCGCACCACGCCGCCGCCCGGTGGCCCGATTGCAAAGTCGCCGTGATTTCGGGGCGCTATAATCCCACGCAAGGTAAAATGCCCGACACGGCCCTTTTTGTGTCTAAGCCAGTGTCCGAGGTGGCGCTTTCGAAAGCCCTGCAAACTCTTGGTCTCCTTGGCTAGTCTTCGCGATAGGGACGGCTTCGAGGTATAGAACGAGATCGAGGACCGCGGTGTCGCAACGTGTATTGTACGCAGTTTGACTGCGCAATTGAGCCTAAGAGGGATAGACGGGCGATGCTCGAAAATGAATGCACCGACTTCGAACTGAAACCTTCCGGGTGGGACGAGGAAGCCCGCTCAGCGGCGCTTCACTCCTTTAATGTTCTTGATACGCCTCGCGAACGTGACTTCGACGAAATCGCAAAAATCGCGTCGCATATCTGCGGTTCACCAATCGCGGTTGTCAATCTTGTCGATACCAAGCGTCAGTTCTTCAAAGCTGAGGTAGGCCTGGGTACCCGATCGACGCCTTTGGAAACGGCATTCTGCCGCCACGCGTTGCTCGAGCAGGACACCCTTGTCATCCCTGACGCGACGATTGATCATCGTCTGAACAGCAATCCACTGGTCACCGGTGAACCGCATATCAGGTCCTATGCCGGCGCCCTCTTGAAGACGGCCGATGGGCAGCCGATTGGTACCGTTTGCGTTCTCGATTACAGAGTGCGGGAGTTCTCCGACGACCAAATCGAGATGCTCAAGTTTCTTGCGCGTCAGGCGATGACACAGCTTGAACTGCGGCGAACAGTCGCGGCGCAGCAGAAATTGCTGTTGCGTGCGAGAGCGGCTGAACGCCACCGCGCGAACTTCGAAAGGGTCGTGCGTCAGGCTTCCGACTTCATCGGGATTGCCGATCCGCAAGGCAAGGTGCTTTTTTTAAATGACGCTGCGCGTCATCTGGTCGGATTACAGGAGGACGAGCCTTTGCCTCCTGACGTGATGGACTACGTTATCGAGGCGGATCACCAGTTATTCAAAGAGCAGGTCGTTCCAGCGGTGAAGTCCGGACAGAGTTACGAACAGGAAATCCGGCTCCGCCACTTCGGAACGGGGGAAGTAGTACCGGCACTTTACACAATGTTTCCCATGCGCGACGACGACGGGGAGCTGATCGGCTATGGTGTCGTCACCAAAGACCTTACCGAGCTTAAAGCGGAAGACGCTCGCCGAGACGGCATGATGGCCGAGGCAGCGCACCGCATAAAGAACACTCTCTCGATCGTTCAGGCCATCGTTTCCCAATCGCTGAAGAGAGCGACAACTCTGGAAGACGCTAAAGTCGTCATCTCGGAACGGGTCTCGGCATTGGCAAAGGCACAAGATGTCCTGACAGCCGGGGACGGCGTGGTTGCGGACATATTCGATGTTGTCGCAAGTGCGCTCGCGCCGCACGATGCGGGTACCAACCGCTTTTCTGTCAGCGGTTCGGCCAGTCGTTTGGAAGCTCGTCAGGCATTGGGTCTTTCGCTTGCCTTGCATGAGCTCGCCACCAACGCCGCAAAGTATGGAGCTCTGTCGGCCGACGATGGCAAGATTGAAGTTAATTGGACGATCGGCGGCGATGGAGCCTTCCAGATTGTCTGGACCGAGATCGGAGGGCCTCCCGTTGAGACACCGGTCAAAACCGGGTTTGGATCACAGCTGATCACCAAGATGGTCGCCCCGTATTTCGCCGGGAATGCTGAGCTGGAATACCATCCAGATGGCGTCCGCTTCACGTTACGCGGCACTGTTGGGATGCCTGGTGTCTGAGCAGCATGAAAAGCTGGGCGACAACTACGGACACCTCGTTGGATACCGAATAATCAACCAACTGAATAACGCCGTGCGAGCTTTATGAAGAGCTTCTTCAATCCTGGTTCGTCCACGCGATGTGACGCTTCTGAGGCGCTAACCCAAGCCAGCTCTCTCTGACCACGCTCAGGGAAAAACGATCTTGTCTCCCGTACGTCGATGAGATGGACCTGGACATCAGCAGGGACGGCATTGCCGTTCGCGAGCACTTTGCTGTACGCGAAGTTGCCGAAAGGTTTCATCCGAACCCTACCCTTCACACCCGCCTCTTCCCAAGCTTCCTGCTTGGCCGCTTTATGGCTGCTATGGCCATTCATCGGCCAGCCTTTAGGGATAGTCCACCTTTTTGTCTCACGGGTGGTGATAAGAAGGACGTCTGGTTCGCCTTTGTCACTGATACGGTAGCATAGTCCGCCAACCTGTTTTACCCGGCGTTTTGGACGTGAGGGCAGCGATTGACTTAGCAGTCGAGCAAGACCGGACATCCCATCTCCAATAGTAGATTAGTGGAACCCGCACGAGCTGGGGTGTGTGCGGGTTCCGGAGAAACATGCACTGCCTGCTATAACGTCGCGAAGACATGATAGTTGCGACGTCGCTAATATGAGGGAGTGATAGTTACCGATTTGCTAACGAAAAACGCATTCGCTTAGCGAAGATGCCCCGTCAAGCCTGTTTGAAGCTCTCGGAATTGGTCGTATTTCCTGTCGTGGATCCAAGCTCGAATTCCACCGGGTAGGTAAAAAGCGGCCACACTCGAACGAAGGAGCGACTGAACAAGTGTCGCCGGACACCCATTTGTTAGGCTTTATGGGTGCGGGCGTCTGTTGAGCCTCTTGAGATAGCGCTGGTGTCGGCTAGATCACCAACAATGATCGCAGCTTCTGGTCCTTCAAACGGGGGTCCGTTTGCGATGAGCTTGGATGAAGGAAACGCGCATGCCTCACCTCGACACCCCGGACCTTCGCATCACTTTCGACGAAAGCGGATCCCAGCACGGCCATCCGGTTTTGCTTTTACATGGATGGCCAGACGACGCGTCGACGTGGAAGGCCGTCGCGTCCAAATTGCAAGGGCAGCGCCTGCGTCTGATTGCACCATATCTCCGCGGCTTTGGCGCGTCCGTTTTTCGGAACAAGGAGGCACTTCGCACCGCCAACGGGGCCATTCTGGCATTGGATGCGATAGCGCTCATGGATGGTCTTGGTATCGAGCGGTTCTCCGTCGTCGGTCACGACTGGGGTTCGAACATCGCAGAAGCGCTGGCAATGGGCTGGCCAGCCCGTGTCGAGCGTATGGCGCTCCTGTCTTCGCTGCCGCGTATGGGCGGCCTAAAGACGCCGTCGTTCGTGCAAGCACAGCGCTATTGGTATCATTGGTTTATGGCGACGAAGCGTGGAGCCGAAGCGATCGCGAAGGATCCGCGGGGATTTGCTAGGATCCAGTGGGAAAACTGGGGGCCGGATGGATGGTTCGATGAAGCAACCTTCGACGCTGTGTCGAACTCCTTTGACAACCCCGACTGGGTTGCCGTCACGCTTCACAGCTACAAGGTGCGGTGGGGCGAGGCCGAGCCGGATCCCATAAGCGTCTGGCTTGAAGATCGTATCCGGGACACGCGGTCGCTTTCTTTGCCGACGATCTACTTCCAGGGCATGGAGGACGGCGTTAATCCACCTGGTCTGTCCGAAGATTTGTATAAGAAATTCGACGGGCCCTTCGATAGGATTGTCCTCCAGAACGTCGGGCACTTTCCGCAGCGGGAGGACCCTGAAACGGTGGCAAGGGAACTTGCCCTGTTCCTTGGCCGATAGCCGTTCTCACGCGCCTCAGGTAAGAAGGCAGTTCGACTGCCGCGCGCATGATAGCGAGCCATCATCGGCCACCGACTTCGTCAGCAGCCTTACTGTCGTGATAGATGGGTGGGATCGCCGTCACACCCTTGGTACAACGGTCGACCGAAGGCTCGGTATTGACGCAGTGCCCCTCATCAATCGGCCTCTGCCCGCTTTTGCAAGCGTTGCGGGACTGGGTTCTTGACGAAGCGACCCCACACGCTGTCAATTGCCGGCGACGACAACAGTGAAGACAGGCAAATGGGTCCAGAGCAGAGTTTAATCTTCCATCTCATAGCGGACCCGATCGCCCAGTTCGCGATGATCGTCCTCATGCTTGTTATCGCGAGATTCCTGGTCCGCGGAAGACCTACGCACCGCTTTCTGGTTCACATCGCCTTCTTTGCTGTCCTCACTGTGCTGCTAGTCGGTCACGACGTAGCACCATGGACGACGGGCATCGTCGATGAGGACCTCACGCACCGGATGTTCATCGGCGTTGCAAAAGCAACATGGTGGGCCGGGGGCGCGATGGTGCTCGCGAGTTCTGTCCGTGTATACCTCATTTTCGAGCGAAAGCCCCGCGAAGGCCGCCTGCTTCAGGATCTGTTGGTAGCCGTGATCTACCTTGGCGCCGTGCTCTCGATCGTGGCGTTCGTGTTTGATCTACCGGTGCGAACGTTGATTGCCACATCCGGCGTGTTCGCGATCGTTTTGGGTCTGGCCCTGCAAAGCACGCTCAACGATGTCTTCTCCGGTATTGCGCTCAACCTGGGCAGGCCGTACGCAGTTGGAGACTGGATTGAGGTGGAGGGTGGCGTCCGCGGCCAGGTTGTAGAGACGAATTGGCGGTCGACCCACTTGCTCAGCGACACAAACGATCTCGTCGTCGTACCAAACAGCGCTCTCGCTAAGGCGACATTGACGAACCTCACAGGTGCCGACTCCGTTCATGGATCGAAGATCATCATCCGAGCGATGCCGACGCGGTCGCCAGCTGTTATAGAGGAGACGATGCGGACGGTGCTGTTGAGTGCGAATTCTATTTTGAAGACGCCTCCACCATCTGTATCGATCACCGGCCTTGACGGATCCTCGGTCGAGATTGAATTGTCGTTCAAGGTCGCGAGTCTTGGACAGACTGGGGCTGCAAAAAACGAAATCTTCGATCTGGTTTACAGGCACACGAAGGCGGCTGGCATACAGCTTTCAGCACCTGCAAACGCGTTGGCGGAACCATATTTTTCAGACGCAACAAGCAAGCATCCTGGAACTCCCTGGCGCCTGCTCACCTCAATTCCCCTGTTTTCGGCACTGACGGAAGACGAAATGGAAACCGTCGCCAACAGTATGAAGCGACTGACGTTCAAGAAGGGCGTCGTGATCGCTCCTCAGGACGCATCGATGACGTCCTTGATGATTATCCGAAGTGGGGTTGTGGCGATCGAAAAGGACGACGGCGCGGGAAGGAAGGAATTGACCAGATTGGCGCCGGGTGATCTTTTCGGAGAACGCGGCGTCCTAATGGGAGCTCCAGAGCCGGCGGCGATGCGGGCGCTTACTTTGGTCGTTGTATACGAGATCTCCAAAGATCATTTGGCGAGCGTGATGCATGACCGCCCGGCCTTGGTCGAGGAACTCAGTCAACTTTTGGCGAAACGGGTTGAGACAGAAGAGCATCTGCGAGCCGACACCGAAATCGTTTCTGGAGCACGCCCAGTTTCTCTGGCAGCTCGGATACGGCATTTGTTCAGTGTGCCCACACACTAACGTAGTCTGATAATCAAAGCCTTCAGCGCCTATGGTTTCTTGATACTCGCGTGAAATAGCGAGGACGACACAACACCGTACATGCTGGTGCAGTGCATCAAGACCGCCTTTCGTTACCCACTTTCCCCGTAAGCGATAGCTCACGGGTCGATTCCATACCGATCTTGGATCACACGGACTTCATGCTTAGGGATGGACGATTTCATGGTGCAGGGTCGGGATGACTTTTTCTACAAACTCCATGATAGCTTCTAGAGCGTGAGGCGGTTGCAGCGGCCGAGGGAGCGACGTACTGTCTCCACGCTGTCGACCGGTGACTTCATTCTATTGCACCCAGATCACAAAAGAGAACTCGCGAGAGCGAAGCGCAGTCGCTCGATCTTGTTTTGCGGAGTCGAACAGGGCGTGTCGCGCCCTGCCCCCGCACTCGTGTCACAAACGAGCGGTTTCATTAGCTCGGGGTTGCGATTTCCCGCGATGACGAGGCTCAACGCCAATAGCTCGATCGAGTATCAACCGAATTTCGTCCGAGGATGTAGCCAATGCAGAGGCCGATGGCGCCAACCGTCAGGGCGAGACCAGTGGCGGTATGCGGATGTTCAGCAGCGCCGGCAGCGACCGCACTGGTCTCGCGTCGCACAGCGTTCACGGCGTTCGACGCCCTTTGCGCACACCGGTCGGCTCATCGTTGGGCGTTCCGGTGAATCCGGTCGTGAGATCGTCCTTTGGCATGTCTTGCTCCTTAGTTTGAGGCGATGAAGGAACTAGGGAGGACAAGAATGGTTCCGCTAGCCGGACGTGGGACTAGTTATCCCTGGCGCGCAACGTGAAAGTCCTTGATTTCGATAGCAGCAGCTAGTGAAGGGGTCAGCAGTCGGCGGCCCGTCTTTGGGGTGGCTTGATAGACCGAGACTTGCGTGCAGTTTAGAAGCTCCGCCTGGAGCGTCTTGCTCGTCTAACTCACTCTGCGCAATCCTGATGCGACTAAATTTCCTCGCTGTCCGTGTTGAGGTCATTCCGAAGTCGCAAAGGACCTACCGGATTGGCAAGGTAGAAAAATTGTCGATGTCACAAACGCTGCGGCGTGCCCGTTGATAAGCTGGAAGGAAAGGTCGTTGAGGGGTTCAACCATCTTGATGCGGGCATTCTCGGGCAAAGTTCGGACGTGAAAGGCGGCAGGCGGGTCGTGTTCCTGGCGAGCGACGACGAGGCCGCGGCGACGGAGGTTGGAGCGCTCGTAGAGGAGCTTGGCTTTGCGTCAATCAACCTGGGAGGCGTCTCCAAAGGCCGCCTGCTGGTGCAGGCACGCGGGACAAATGGGGACTTCTGATCTTCAAGGACTTGGTCAAATTCGACTGAGGAGGAAACCCCTCAAGCACACGAGGATCACATGATCGTCGAAGAAAATGTTCAGATCGGTCAGAGCTTCTTTGAAACTTAATTAGCGGGGGGCAAGCAGAAATTGTGGATCTTGGCTGCTAAGGAACCGCTAATAAAGATGCGGCGATCACTCCCTGAGTGCGTTGCTCTACCCGAAACGATGGGATCACAAACCTGTCGCACCTATTGTACGCAAACGTACTAAAATTTTCAGTTGAACATCAATGGTTTGCGGATATTTCTGAATATGGCTTTCAAGCCGCTTCAGTAATTATGGTTCAGCTTTTGCCTCGCTTGGTTGCGAGGCATTTTTCTTCTCGATAGCTGACCGATCACAAACCGGGGACATCGCTTGACCAAGACCGACTGGCCAAAAGAGCCGCTCACGACCGGCGACCTGCAGATGTTGCACGGCGTTCTCGTCGATTGGTGTCGCAACAATGACTGCGATCCTTCCAGCGATCGCGGACGGCTCGCCGCCAAAGCGCTGGTGGGGTGGCATGAGTTCGGTATCCACGATGCGGCCGAGCTTGCCCAACTCATGCGTGATGAGGTTGCAACCGGGAAATCCTGAAATTCTCATGCGGCGTCTGTCCAAGACCCCTTGTGACGCTTTTCGCCGTTCTGATCTTATGGTTGCAGTAGCGCTTTCTTCACCACGTGTGGATCGAATCGTGTTCGGTACGGTGCATGTTAAGTTTCTTGTCATGTCGGCTCGCTAAGACCCTCCGAATGCAAAGCAGAGAGTTGAGATGACCCGTTACGAAGTCGAGATGTCAGACGACCAATGGGTGGTGATTGATCGCATCACAGGATTAGCTCTCCGTAGTGCTTCCGGTGAGCGATGCACTCGGCTAGAAGCTCAGGCTCTAGCCGATTTTCGCAATGGCATTGGAAGCTCCACAGAGGAGCGTGTCCGCACGCGCCTTCAATCCATACGACTTGCGTGGAAAGCTATGCTGGGCGGGCGTCGCTAGTGCCCAAAACCCATCATGCCTGCCGATAAAACGAGAAAGACCCGCTCATCGCTGAGCGAGCCTTTCACCTCCGTCCGAACGCGTGGTCACTCATCGGACGTGCGGCCCTCGTAGCCGCTCGCAATCACTAGCAGAACCCGCTTTCCACAACATTAACGGGCTTAAGCGTAAGACCAGGCAAATCTGGCGGTACGTTACCCTCAATACGCCTAGTGAATGGCAATTGACGTCGGTGCGTTGCAATGGATGGCTAAGCGCCCGACGAAGGCTTCGATAAGTGCAGACGTGATCGCTTGCACCGTCACTATCCCACGATTGTACAAATCGATCCCGGCCGCACCGAGAATTTCGGTCGCACTGTCGTCCGGTGTCACGTTGTAGTACTCGAACCAGTTCCTGACAGCTTCCGAGACCAGCGACACAGCAGGTTCGCTATCCACCATGACGCGCGATCCCTCAGCGTGGGAGTGAAGGCGAACGAGGAAGTCCCACCGCAGCCGCGACGCGCGCCAGTTTGCGATAATCCATGTCCTGTTCTGCCTCAAGCGCGTCGATTTCGTCGACGGTGAGACCACAGGTTTCGGCCACATCTTCCACCGAGTAGCCACGCGCAGCGCGAGCCTGTCTGAGGTTTGCTGCCACCCCTGCCCCCAACCATTCAGAGCTAATGATCGCGTTCATGTTGTCCTCCGTGAGTTTGACGCGAGAACGCCGGAATCGGCAACGAGTTCCGTCCATTCAGACCCGGCATAAACGATTCGCTTTGATTGGGAACGAATCGCCTCCGTAACTATTGATTCGCGACTCTATAGCGTTGACGCAGAGATCAAGGGCCGGAAGGCCGAATAGCCGGGAACGCGGCATCTGCATGGAGAAAACTATGGAACGCGACGAAAACTTCTCGGATCGAACTTCATCGAAAGAACGGAAATCTATCCCACAGGCTGATCAGAGCTCGCGGGGAGCCGAACCGAGCACATCGGTGGAGGATGCTGATGCTACCCAAGTTGCCAAGAACACCAAGGAGGGCATGAAGGATGCGTCCGGCAAGTTGCTTCGCGGCGAGGTATAGATCGTAGGTATTCGCAGGAACAGATTGAGTTGGAAAGGAGCCAGACTTGGGACAGGATTTGCAAGAACAGATAAGGACACGCGCCTACCAAATCTGGCTCGATGAAGGCCAACCAGAAGGGGCTGATCTGCGGCACTGGCTCCAGGCTAGCGACGAGCTTGCCGGTGATGACAATCACGAAACTCTTCAGGAGCTTTTTGACGAAGATGACCGCGAAGACGAGGTCAAACGGATTCGCGAGCCCCAACCAGCTAAATCACGACCCGCATCACCAGTGCCTGCCGTGGACATGACGACTGGCCGTGAGCCGGCGCAACGAAAGATCCGGCAGACTGAAGGTCCTTAGATCAACAGGGTGATCGATGTCGCACTGCTGGCCCGCCAGCCTGACAGCCGCGATCAGTCGTTGATTATCCTCGACGGAAAATTCCGGCATGAAGCTGAGCGATCGCTTCCCACGGGAGCTTAGCCAACACTTCGTCGCTACCGGACCAATCAGCCGGTGACAATATCGGAATTGCTTTCCCGTTTTGAAAAGCTGGAAACGCGTCAATGGGTAGGTGATGGATATGCACCAGTCGGCCCATAGCGCGGCGCGGCCTCGACATTCTGTACTTTCATGAAACCGCTGCCTCAGCAGCGAATTCTGGGAACTTCTAATCGGCGCACGTATTGGTTCATCGAACAGGAGAAGTCAAATGCTTGTACGAGACGTCATGACCCACCACGTTGTGATCGCAGCACCCGATGCCAGCATTCTTCAAGTCGCGCAGATGATGTCAGAGATTGACTCGGGCGTGATCCCGATCGTGAACGATGAGCTTCTTGGTATCGTGACAGACCGCGATATCGTAGTGCGCGCGGTTGCAGAATTGCTCGACCTGGAAAGCCCTGTCTCCGACATCATGACGGAAGGGGTCGAAAGCTGCCTTGAGGACGACGACTTGCGCGAGGCCTCAAGAAGAATGGCCGACCTCCAAATGCGCCGCCTCGTTGTTTTCGATCGGGACGGCAATGTGACCGGGATATTGTCTCTCGGCGACATTGCGGTGCTCAACGAAGAACTGGCAGGTGTTACCTTGGAAGAGATCTCGGACGACGGCGAGCGCCGGTAAGCGAGGTTGCACAAAGCCTTTGTAAGGCGTCCTAGTGCCGGCTCAACGTTTACTGACCGCTTGAATTAGCGGAGCCTTATTATTCGGTCGCGCCAAATATAAGTGGATTGCGAGATTTTGTCGCCAAACCGAAATTGGGCGATCAGACCCGTTTACGATGTGTGATCAAGTCGGACTCAGACACGTGATGGTGGCGATTGCGACGTGAGTGAAACACGGACGGCCGAGCCGGGTAAGTGCCGATCGGTCACGCCGTCGTTTTCGCCGCGGAAGGGCTCGGAAACTGCGGTGAGTTTGCCCTTTCGGACTTCATCAGCATCTGGAAGGGTTTCAAGTTGTGAGCTCTAGTCGTCGCCTCGGTGGCAAAATGTCGACGCTGTAGGGTTGCGGGCGCAACCATCGAGCGGAGATGTGCACGTTTTAAAACTCGATTACTTCGACCGGCGAATTACGGCAGTAGCAACGCCGCCGCTTGCGTCACGTTGGAGACCTCTGCATAGGGTAGCCACTCTGGATTCCCGACTTCCCCTCGCCTGTTGACCCAGACACCCCGCAAACCCAGCTCGTGACGAGCTTTCATATCCCAATACATGCCCATCGCGACATGGACGGTGTCTTCAGGAGTGACATCCATGGCCCGGTAACCAAATTCAAAGAACTCTCGGGATGGCTTGTAAGATTGCGCTTGTTCCGCAGTAATCACATAATCGAAATGCACACCGATCTTCGAGATCGTGGGGGCAATCAGATCGTCGTCCGAGTTCGTGAAAACCGCCAACTTGTATCGCTCGCCAAGTCTCCTCAAAGCTCCTGGAACTTCCGGGTGCGGACCCATGGTTTTCGGTGACTCGACAATACGCTCGATGTCATCGTCGGTCGGCGAGACGCCGTGGTCTTGAAAGGCAGCTCGGAAACCGATGCGCAGGATATCTTTGTACAGGCGATGCGGCTTTTCTGCTGTTAGCCGACGCCCATGCGCGGAAAAGCTCTCGAGTAGATCCGAGGCGTCCGTCGTTTCCACTTTTTGCTGTGCGACCAGGGTGACCTCAATCTCGCGAAGTAGCACCTCGTACCACCGCACAAGTGTCCCATAGCAATCAAACGTGATGACCTTCGGTTTTGGAGTAAGATCGAACATGGTAGGGTCCAACTGAGTACGGGTGTGGGCTACAACGGGATAGACAAGGGAGTTTTCATAAGGACGTCACTATCACGTGAGGCAGCGGTCAGTCCGCCCGTATGTGCGAGCCGCGCCTCGCAATTGGCAGAGGCTCTTGGTCCGAGTGAACGCCGCTTTCGGTCACGTCACCGCCATTCCAAATCCGCGTTGGAATCGCATCATCGAATGCCGCTAACTGCATCATGATTTCTTTGGCGCGAAGAACGGCGTGGTCACCGTCAATGCCGCCGGGTCCGCCTGCGATTCTGACAGAGACCAGCTCGCTACCTTCGCCCTTGAACTCCACGATTACCGTTCCAGCCGAAGAATTGCTGACGTGTGTATCGAGAACCTGCATCGGGTTGCCTCCTGTTGCTGTCGGAGAACAATGCGAAACGATCGACACGGTTCCGTAACCGCCCTTTGCCGCCTGCATCATTGGCCAGTGTCATCGGCGGGTTGTCCGCCCGTTGACTGTCTAACGAAAGTTCCCTAAATCCGGCGCCGCTGCGCCTACTCTACAGGGCTGCATAGGGAAGGTTCGGTCTGCGATAAGCCGGACCTCCGCCGCTTTGCTTTATTGCCCACAGAGCGGGCTTGGTGCATCCGAAGTCGTGCATTCGTCTGATCAGCTCGAGCGCGGTATCACGCGGAACTCTACTCCTGCAGTAATCGAGGGCATTTTTGGTGACATCCAGCATGATGTTATGCCCTCCTGTCTCACCGTAGTGGGAGGTCGATAGAAGATACAGCTAGAAAGTGGTCATTTGGCGAGCGGGTTGCCGAAGAGGTCGGTCGGGATCGCCGTTTCCTGCCCAGTCGATGCCGGCTTATCAGTGATCTTTCCGCCGAAAGACCGGGCGCTCCCCGGGCGCCCCGACCACAGTGCGATCTGGATTCGCTCACCGGCCTTGATGTCACGGTGCGCGACCATGTAACCGCGGTAATCCGGCGCGCTGTCGTGGCCCGCCTTCTCGTTTTCAAAGAGACAAACGTCGCCTGGTTTCGATTTAAATCGCATCTGGCTCATTCCGATTGTGCTGTATGGGCTACATTGAAGCGCAAGGGCCTTCGAGATACCCGGACCGATAGCCGATATACCCAGAGCGCCGGCGCAGCCGCAGATGTGGGGGTAATTTCGCCGAAAAACTACCTCATGGGCAGGACAAAAGCAGGCCTACGAGCTGGAGGTCCTTTGCTCGGTAGCTAAGATCAACCTTTCCGCTTGTCTTTTGGCAGTTCGCGCTCCCGCTGCATAGCAGCAACGATCAGAGGCGCTACTGCTATGGCAATCCGACCAAGCGGCACCCTGCGAATGACGCGAGTTGCTACGGCGCTACCGGCGATGCCGGCAATCAGCTTTCCCCAAGGAAATTTATTCGCCGTCTCCAGATTATCCGTCTTCGTTGTCCGTTTCGGCATGTCTAATTCCTAAATCCGTCGCGGGCTCCTGAAACTTTGTCCGCGAGCATTGTTGGATCTCGATCGCCTTGTCGCTCTAAGCTGTCAAACTCGCGGCTGCCAAGAGACACTTAGGACTGGTGCAACCGACCGAGCTGGCTCCCAGCCTAAACGGGTTGGCAAGAAAAAAGGTTCAAATGAAGAAAGGCAATCTGAGAAACCCTCATTTGACACCCCTGCTCAGTGATCAATGCAGCATCGCCTCAACGCTGAAGGGCTTAGCCCACCGCGGTTCTATCGCGCGAGGCATTTGTATGACGCAGGAGAACAAGCGTCTCAGCATAAATCTCCCGCCGGCGTTCCTCTCTCATCGAATAGAGTCGTTTGCGTTCGTTCGGGGAAACTCGACTGCTTGGGCCTTGCGGCTTAATGTCCTCGGCCTCGACCAGGTCGATCAGAAGGTTTCGCATAACGCGGTTGAGCTCGCGGAGGTCACGCAACTCTGACATCACTGACGAGGCCGCAAGCCTCCTTGCGATAGCTTCGTCAATGGACTTTTCCGCAAGCCTGGTCTTTACAGCGAAGTACCGAGCGATGGCGATCACGCAGATCGAGGCGACTGCGACCAATACGACGACAATCATTGAAACTGCTCCTAAGACCAGCTGTAGATCGTCATCCCTTCGCTGTTATTCAATATCCCACGGAAAACTTGGAAGCACAAAACGTTGCCCGTAAGAAAAAAAGCCGCCCTGCAACAGGGCGACCCTCCTGAACTGACAGTTTTCGCTGCTTGATTTGGTCGAGCAGCTTGCACTGGCTTTAGAGAACCGAAACGTTCTCTGCCTTGGACTTTCCGGTCTTGCGGTCCTGACCAACTTCGAAGCTGACCTTGTCGCCCTCTCGGAGCGAACCGCCATGGGCCAAAGCAGATACATGGACGAATACGTCTTGTCCGCCATTCTCCGGCGTGATGAAGCCGAATCCCTTGTCATCGTTGAAAAACTTCACAGTGCCGGTAGCCATTTAATTCCGTTACCTCGTAATTCGGTGTAGATGCGCGAGTAATCTATCGCTCGAGGCCGGCCGGTTCAACCTCACGCGCGATTTGTTTTTGGGCGTATAGTAACGCGATCACCGACCTTGTTGCCAAACAGAACGCGCCAAGCCAGCGTGGCCGGTCAGCACCTGGTGACGAATACTGACTTCAGGTCCACGAAAATCAGCTACATCGTCGTCGCTTTGAACGGGATTGTCCAACTCGTCGGACCAATCGCTGCCTCTGTCGTTAAGCTCAAAACCCAGGAGTGCGACACGTGTTTCAACAGCAACCGCTTGGTCACCACCAGTCCCCGGCCAGCAACGAAACTTTGGCCCTGCACGCCGCAAACGAGGCAGTCAGCGGTTTCGTCTGCTTCGTGCGCGACAACAATGTCGGAAACGATCTCGTCGATGAGATTGAGCTACCCATTCCCAAGTCTGTTCTCATCGAAGCTTTCAAACTTGTAATCGTTGCCGAAGAGCGACCGGAGATCCGTGCACTTCTTCTCAAAGCCGGGCTCACGTTGTGTCAGTACCACGTCGGGCTGGGCGAGCGCATCAAGGTCAGGCCGATCACTTCGCCGAAGCGCGAGAAAGCAGAAGACACCTGGCTTGCAATCAAATTCAAGAGGACGCTGCTCTATACAGCGGTAGAGCGAACGCGGCTGACAAAAGTTTATCAAGACGCGCTCAAACTCTCCTTGCATTGATAATGCGAGCAGAAACTATCCTGCCGTCTTGCCTCCAGCTTTCGAAAGGCGCCCTCGGGCTTGAACCGAGTGATCGGCGACGGCTCGGTTCCTGCCACTGCTCTTTGCAAGGTAAAGCGCCTTGTCCGCGCGCAATATCAGATCGTTCATTTCGGAGGCGTCGCTCCGCGGGGTGAACGAGACACCGATACTTGCTGTAATCGTCATTGAGTGCTCCCCTTCAAGCGGAATCCGCATGGCTTCAATTCGCCGGCACACAAAAGCCGCGTCCAGCAATGCCTGCTCCTCGTTGTCCGCATTGTAGACGATGACAAACTCTTCGCCTCCGTAGCGCGCTGCCAGCGAACTCGGTAGGCGATCGAGCGACACAAGAAGGAGAGCTAAGCTTTGAAGGCATTGGTCACCGACCTGATGTCCGTAGCGGTCGTTGATGGATTTGAAGTGATCCAGGTCGATTAGCAATACGGCAGTTCCACCAATCCTGTTGGTGTTCGCAAGCGCGGCCTGTAGAAAGGTTTCGAATGTCCGACGGTTTGCCAGTCCAGTCAACGGGTCTTCCTCAGCGAGCGCCTGCAACACCACGTTCTTTCGTCGGAGTTCGTTTGCAGTATCTCCGTAAGAAAGCACGGCGTCTCCGATCATCGCGAGCTCCGCGAGAACCGGACGCGTCTGAACAGGTACGGTTGGTGTATTTTCACTGATGCGCTTGAGGTTTCCGATCGCCGAGAGGACGGGCTTTGCGAGATGCCGCCGAGCGAGCAGTAGTAGCACGACGCAGAAAAGTCCGGGCATCAGCAAAGTCAATAAGACGGTGTATCTCGTGCTTGCGGCTCCCGCCTCTATCTCCTGGGCAAGTCTGTCGGCCGCGAGAGCCGCGTCTCCGCTGAGCTCCTTCCCCATCTCGTCGATGATCTTGATTGCTTCGCTGTAGGCAGCGGTCGCACGCTCTTCGAAAGTAAAGACGGTGGTGTTCTGCCCAGCGCTATCACGGGCCTGCTGCCGAGCTGCAGCGATCTCCTTCGCCAGGGTCGCCACGCTTTTTGATCCCGAAACGACGCGCTCGCCTGCGTCAAAGGGAAACCCTTGCGCGAGCGCCTGTATCTGGAGCTGGATTTGCCGTTCGAGACGTCTGTCACGCGCAAGATAGATCGCCCTGACCAGAGAAGCCAACCGCTCGGCTTTAACGGCATTTCGGGTCTGCGAAAGGATCAGCGGCAACTGCGTTTCACGAGTGAACCTCGCTTCCCGTTCGATCTTGGTCAGCAGTACGCCAGTGAAAATGGCAGCCGCGCATGTGTAAACGAGGGCAATTAGGAAAAGCCCCCTTCCCGCTGACCTAAGCGAGATTTGACGCGACGACCTCCGTTGTGACCAAGGCTTGAACATTGGCAACCTTAGTAGATGCTGAAGGGGAAGTAGGCGTCATTGATCCGATCGTATGTGCCATTGAGCTTGATTTCCTTGAGAGCAGCATTGACGCGGGTGAGAAGCGCCTGATTGCCCTTGTGGGCGGCAATGTGGGCAGAGCTTTGCAGGAAGTCGCTCGAGATCGGGTCTCCGACGTAGCTGTAGGCAGACCCTTCCGGCGTCTCCATGAATGTCAGGAGTTCAATGGCGTCACCGATAAGGAGATCGGCCTTCTTTTCGATCAGAAGTCTTCGCGCGGCTGGCTGGTCTTCACCAAGCAGGATCGTGCTTTTGGAATAGGCCTTCTTGAGATACTCGGCTTGGATCGTCCCGCTTTCAACGGCGATACGCGCGCCTGCGAGAGCTTCCGGCGAACTATCCTGGAACTTCTCATCGCCCACCAGGACGGAGTGAGAGCGGTAATAGGGTTCGGAGAAATCAATCCGGGCAGCGCGCTCCTTCGAGTAAGCCATGCTAGCCACGATCAGATCATATTGGTTAGCCTCCAAACCTGCGATGATGTCGTTCCACGGGACGGCCTGGAAAGCGCACTCCACGGACATTTTGGCGCAAATCGCCTTCGCAATGTCGACGTCAAATCCCTTAAGCTCACCATCCTGGATGAAATTGAATGGGGGGTAAGCTCCTTCCGTCGCTATTCGTAGCGTCTCCGCATGACCCACTCCAGCGGCCAATAGGGCCGTCAGGCCAAATGCGATACTCAATTGTCGAAGCATTGGTTGATCTCCTCAGGCCCCAACCATAGCCTGCGGCGGCTAATAAAGATTTTCGAAATAAAGTTAAATGTTATGCCGCTAACAAGCGAACTTCGAAGATGATGAGGTAAGCTACTCCGAGGAGATTTTGAGCAGGCAAGGAACATACTTCGCGCACACCAGCTCTGTTCGTGCAAGGCGTTTGAAATCCACCCCGCCGCGGATGCACCCCATGCGATCCGTTACGATAGGATCAAGCTCCAACGATATGGCGATTTCTGTGCGACACTTTCGCGGAAATTGGCGGCGGGGCGAAGACTAATGCAAACTATCAGCGGAACACAAGCTCCGGCAAAACTGCCTCCCAAGCATCGCGGCGGAGGTGCACTCGGAACTCTTCGAGATTGTCGTGCCTGCACCAGCGCACGATCGCGCCCACCTCGCCGCGGAAGAAATTGAGCCCATCAGGTGGCGACCAGCTCTTGGCCATTCGTCCAAGAACTTGTCCCCGAGCATCGTGTATTATCCAGGTGAGGCCATCGCGCACGATCTGAAGTGGGTCTCCTACCTTTGCATCAGAGATTGCGGCCAGAGAGGCATGACCCGGCCCGAGGCGCCCGGCCCACGACAGGTCCACTGTCTTGAGGTTTGGCACCTGATACTGTTCGTCGGGAAAATCGGTGGTATCAGAAATTGCAGGCGTGGCGCGGCGGAGGACATGCTCTTTGCTGTCCGGGACGAATGGATGCGGTCCTTCGGCAATGACTGCAAGGCTACGACGCGCTCTGGTCATGGCGACATAAAAGAGGCGGCGTGGCGCATCGGCATCCTCACCCTTAGAAGGCCTGTCCCAACCGCCATTCAGAATAACGACATCGTCAAACTCCAGGCCTTTCGATCGATGCGCCGTCAGCAGCAATAGTGCACGCTGATCGCTGCGTGCATCACGAGCCCACTCTGCGAACCACTCGACAATGTCTGGCACAGGCATGGTTTTGTTTGCGAGTTCCTTAGCCAGCGCGGCGATGCCTTCGGCGATTAGCTCCGTCCAGCGGTTGGCCGATATCGCGTTCAGGACCGTCAACAGATCGCGAATTCCCAACAGACAGGTCGTATCGCGCCGTATGGCGTCGATGAACAGTTGCATTTCGCGCAGACGCCAAATGCTGGGCAGGCTCTCGTTTGCCATCTCTACCGGAATACCCAGTTTCTCCGCATAAGCACGTACCGGCGCCAATCGCCGCCAATCACGAGCGATCACTGCGGCACGCGACCAACTCCAGTCTGGATCAAGGCGCGAGAGTCGCATCAGTTCGTCTATTGCGGTCATCGCTTGCGCGATTTCGCTTGATGGGCAGTCTAAAACCTGAACCCGCCCATGTGCGACCGGGTCAACCCCCGCCAACTCGCCACCGGGTGGTTCCTTGCTGCGTTTGCGATCAACCGCTATGTCATGACCGGCTTTCATACGGGCTGCGGCTGGCGCAATGACTGCATTGGCCGCCGCAATGATGTGTCCAGTGGAGCGATAGTTCTCAACAAGAAACATCGGTCGTGCGCTATAGTCGGCCTCGAACTGGCGGATAAAGCGGATCGACGCTCCAGCGAAGGCGTAGATATTCTGATCATCGTCGCCCACCGCAAACAGGCTGAGCCGAAGCTCCTTATCGTCCAGCGAGCGGCCTGCGACGGCGGAGATCAAAGCATATTCCTCGGGGCCAATGTCCTGATACTCGTCTACCAGGATCCAGCGGTAGCCTTGAATCAGCGTATCACGTTGTGCCTCTGCCTCTGGTTTGCTCAGTCCTTCCCCGTTCAACTGGCGCACTGCTTCCATAACGATCCCGTCGAAGTCGTGGGACGTCTCGCTTGTAGTTCCGGCAAAGCTCGCGCCCACCAGCCGCATCGCAAGTGCGTGACAAGTGGATATAGTCACCGCAGCCGCATCATCGCCGATCAAATGCCGCAGCCGGATGCGTATCTCGGCAGCGGCATGACGGTTGTAGGTCAGCACGAGGATGCCGCGCGGGTCCTCCCGGCGGACACGGATTAGGTAGGCGATGCGATGCACCAGAACGCGCGTCTTGCCCGAGCCCGGTCCTGCCAGAACCAGGACGCTTGTTTGTTCGCGGTCGTCAGCGACAATCTCCTGCTGGACTGGATTCTTAAGCGCCTCTACGATCGTCTTCCAAGAGCTGCCAGTAGTCTGACGCCGGATCTCACCACCCTTGCCGGGCATCCAGCGGCGCAGAAAGGCGTCGCGCTCCAGCACAAAGTAATCCTCGGACAGCCGCAGCGCCTGCTCCATCGTGGCCAGGCCCTTTTCTGCATAGGCCGCCATCACATGGGTCTGGATGGTCTGCTCCGTGTAGTGATCCTCCAGGGGGGTGAAATCCTTTACGCTGAACTGGCCGCCCGAGGGGTTCAAATGAACCGTCATCGCCTGTCGGAAAATCGTCAGTCCCTTGCCGAGTGTCACCACTTCCTGCTCGTGCAGCCACAGGAGTGCGCGCTCCATCAGTTTTGTCATGTCCTGTATGCCGCTGCCGCGCAGCAGCGCGTCTCCTGTCAGGGTGGCGAGCAGGTCACCCATCGTAGTCTCGACCTGAATGTCCTTGCCGCGGCTACCCTTCGGCAACATGCCCAGAAGGTGCCCTAGCAATCGTTCCGCCCCCTGCTGCCGCAGGATCGCGGTCTGTTCCAACGCCTGCCAGGACCGTTGCAGCGTGACCATCAACGTGTTGCGCGAAGCCTTGCGCAGCCGCAGATTTCCCTTACCACCGTCCTGATCGCGCCCGTCGCGGCTCATGCTGCGCAAGAGCTTTTCCATGATGTCGGGCCGCACTGCGCTGTGCCCCTGATTGCGGAGCGCCTGGCAGGTTTCAGCCAGATGCAAGGGAATGTCCCCGACGCCTTCCGCATCCGGGGCGGCCTCCCGCATCAGGGCAATCAGCGCTGTTTCAAGCCGCGCGGCCTGCGTCAGGCGCTGTTGCGAATGCCCCTCGACTGCGACATGCACAAAGATCGTGACAACGACGTCGTTGCGGGCGATCCCGAGCACCTCGAGATCTGCCAGTGCCTTGTTCAGCATACCACCTGTGAATCCACTGATCCCGGCCAGCTCGTCGGTGGAAATGCCCTGATCGGGCGGCGCGTTCATCAAGTGGCGCGTAATATCCAGAAGCTGCTTGCGACGGGTGCCGGTGATGGCGGCTCTGGTCAGAATGGCCTCGGCTTCTTCCAGGCTCCGGATCCTCAGCGATGAGGGGAAGACCTCAACCTTGTTCTCCTCGCGGCTTAGCAGCGTGGCCTCTTCCAGCCACGACACCGCGGTCTTCACACGGGTGTCGTCTGTGTTGGTGTCGCGCTCGAATTCCTGATCGCGTTCAGCTCGCACGACTTCACCCGAGGTGGCGACAACGGTGCCGGACTTTTTTGACCGCTCGTCAAGTCGCCGCAGGGCCTTCAGGATCGCGCCGATTTCGTGCCGGGCCAGACGCGAGCGGGCCGAAAGCGAGAACTGGCGCTCGACGTCCTCCTCAGTGAAGAGCAGCACGCAATTGGCATGGGCACGGTCACGGCCCGCCCGCCCCGCTTCCTGCAGATAGTTCTCCAGTGACCCGGGAATGTCGCCATGGACCACCAATCGGATATCGGGCTTGTCAATTCCCATGCCAAAGGCATTGGTCGCAGCAATAATTCGCAGCTCGCCGACGCGAAATCGTTCCTGGATGTCACGCTTCTCCTCGGACGTCAGCCCGGCATGGAACCGTTCCGCCGGCAGACCCTGCTGCTTGAGGAACTCAGCGACGCGCTGTGTCTCGTTGCGGGTGGCGCAATAGACCACGGCACCCGAAGCACCCTCCTGTGGTAGCTTGGTCTCGATCACATCGAGGATGTCCGCCAGCTTGGTGCTGCGCTGCGTCGGCCGGACCTCGAAGCTGAGATTGGTGCGCACCGCGCCACCGTCTAGCAGCAAAAGTTCGCGTCCAAGCCGTGATTTGAAATGCTCTCGGATGTCCCGCACCACTTCAGGCTTGGCGGTGGCGGTTAGGCAGAGCACCTGGGCAGGCGCTTCATCGCCCGAAGATTCCTTGATGAAGCGGCTGATATAGCGGTAATCAGGCCGGAAATCGTGTCCCCATTTCGATACACAATGCGCTTCGTCCAGCACCCAGAGCCCGATCTCACGCTGTGCCAGAACCGATCGTACCGAGTTGCTGCGCAATTGCTCGGGTGAGATCAGCAGCATTGCGGCCTCTCCCATGCGGACACGGTCCAGTGCATCCTGCCGCTCGGGCATCGAAAGCATGCCATTGACGGTCACTGCAGAGGATATCCCTGCCCGCGCCATGCCCTGCACCTGATCGGCCATCAACGCGACCAGCGGCGAGATCACCACTGTCAGCGCTCCGGTCTTGTCGAACTTCGACAAAGCGGGGATTTGATAACAGACCGATTTGCCGGTGCCGGTCGGCAGAATGCCGAGGACGCTCGACCCGCGCATCATCTCATCGACGATCCTCTCCTGCAGGGGGCGTCCCATGTCATCTACTGGCTCGGCGCGGAAGGCATCGAACCCGAACCAGCGCGACAGGGCGCGGACGGGATCGTTCTTCTCGTTACACCAGATGCAAGCCGGGCTATTGCAATTGGTGTCGCGCAGATGGCGTACGATCAATGCAGCCTCCCGGAACCGTGCCCGGACCCAGGGCGGCATGACGGAATCGCCGCCAGCAACGAGGATCCAGGACAAAGCATAGGCCATCGGCCAACCGAGCTGCGGGCTCGAAAGCCGGTTCAGTGTCTGCTCGAGCCGCCTCTCGCAGGCGCGCCGCGCCAGAAGCCGGGAAATCGCTTCTTGTGCCGCAAGAGGATCGGGCGCGGGAGCGCCGCGAACCTCCCGAAACACCGCGTCGAACCCACTTGAATTCTCCATCCTCGTAGCAAGGAAATGAAAGGCTGCAACGGCATCGGGCTGATCGGCGTTCTGCTGCGTCAAAGCCGCCAGTTGATTGCGCAACACCTGAAACACCAGTCGCGCATCCAGTTCAGGATCGTTGACATGGCCCGCTTGCAGGCGCCCGTCATGGTAGTGCTTGACCAGGTGGTGGTAGGGATTGCGCGGAAATGCGAGGGGATTGAGCCATAAGGTGTCTATCGGTGATCGAAGAATATTCGCCAACCCAGGCCGCACCGCGAACAGATGAGGCAAGTCATGCCGAAGTATGTTGTGACCGAGCAGATGCACACCCTTGGTTGCTTCTGCTTCCAGGCGGTCGAGGCCTATCACGAGATCTCGTTTTTTTGCCAAGATCGAGAGACGAGCATCATCGCTCACTGCCGCAAAAGCGAAGATGCTAGCAGTTGCAGGATCAACTTCCAGGTCGATCGAAATGCAACGCTGCAGGAAGTTTTGGAGAGGCTCAGCCATTTGCAACAAGTTCTAATCACAGTGACTAACGATTAGCGATCACGGTCGCATGATTGGCGAAAGGCCAACGTTCTAGTTGTACCACACAAGAACTTTACGAAATTGCCACCTATCCAACTCAGTTCTACAATACGACCCTCTACCGTAGCGGCTGTTAACTGCTCCTGATGCCAAACAGAGGCTACTTGCGCCTGGTTTCTTCGCGTGGCGGCAATCGGCGGCGTAAGTGGAAATAATTTCCGCGCTGAGCGCCGAAGCTACCTTACTGGTGACCACCGCGGTACGGCGGCTAGGCGCCCCCATTTGATACTTCTCGTCAGAACACTAAAATAAGATGCGAGAGCGAATGCCCGCTAACCATCAACATCGCAGCCTGCTGTGAGCAAGGTGTTGGGGATCGAGCGTCTCATCGACGAAGGCGGCAGCCGTGCGGACGGTGCCGGTGGACGTCATCGCGAACGAGCGATGCCAGTTCGTACATGATTTCGACGAATGTTGCGTTCGCATCTCGTCAGATTAATTCGGTCAACGAGCGATTCCTTGCGTCAAATCATGGGATACGATAGTTATTCGGCCGGGCCTGGCCCACGAGATCGCCTTTGCGGTCGCCCAAGAGCCTCGATGGAACGTCGGAGGCTTTTTGAGTTTTTAGGCCTTCCGTTCGACATCCTCAAAGCAGCTATATTTGGATCCGAGCATCGGCCGCTCGTCTTCCTTGATGTGGCAGTCAATCAGCTTTCCGTCGCCGGTCAGGCGCTGGTAAGGACGATTGCTGGTATGATAGCCGCCCGTGCAGATCGGCCATAGATACCGATCGGCCAGTTGTGCCATCGGCGAAGTCTTCTGCTTGGTTTTGAACTCGTCAGTTGCCGACAAACGTAAGCTTTAAACGGGCGGACAGAGCGTGTCCCGCTGATACCAGGTAAAGGTGATGTCGAAAGCGATGCGCCAGAACATGCCTGGAAGCATTATTAGTATCCACCACACGTTCCGTGACGGCTAGCTAACCATCGAGCATCTCGAGGAAGCGCTGAAGTTCCCCACTCGGCATGTTTACAATGTGGCGATCTTCCGGATAGGCGGCCGAATTGACGTCGGCGACGTATTCTTGGAAGGCGGCGATCCTCTCGGCTTGCAGCCGCTCAAACTCCGCAGAAAAATTGCGATAGACCTTGGAATGGCGAGGCACACGCCCCTTGGTCTGACCGAGAATGTCGTCTGCAAATAAGTACTGGGCGTCGCATCCAGCGCCCGCACCCATCGAGAGCATGATGAGCGGGGTGCGTTGAGAGATGGCGGTTGCCACCTCGACCGGGACAACCTCGATTTCCGCTCCGATGGCGCCTGCAGCCTCCAGCTGACGCACGGCATTGAAGACATCTATTGCCTGTATGGCTGTCTTTCCTACCGCCTTGAAGCCGCCAGTCCAGGTGGCGCGCGACGGAATGAGCCCGACATGGCCTATCACTGGAATCGCCTCGTCGGCCATGCGCTTGACAGTCGCAAGGCTCGCGCTGCAATAGACCGCATCGGCGCTGGCTTTGTAGACGCGAAAGGCCCATCGCACGAAGTCATCGGCGGTTCCGATTTCGAAGAAGTTGTCGCCCGGCATGGTGAAGAGGTTCGGCGCTGCATCACGGTAACGCGGATCACATATGAGCTCCGGCGGAACGGAGACAATATCTATGCCTGCCCTGTCGGCGGCTTCAGCCTCCTCTAGCGTCAAGACCCGCAGCATAGTAAGCTGCCGCTTACCTTTCATTGATCGCAGGTCTGCAACAGTCGGTCTTGTCTGACGCATGGTAGCCTCTTTAATGGGTCGATGTTTCTGTCAGCCGATCATCATCCAGACAGTGTCGGCATCCGTCTTGATCGGGAACGTCTTCAGGTTGACGCAGACCGGGGCGCCCTTGGCTTCACCTGTCTTGTAATTGAAGCGCCCATTGTGTTTGGGGCACTCGATGATGTCACCCATTACCAGGCCGTCAGCGAGATGGACCTTCTCATGAGTGCAAAGTCCCGCTGTTGCAAAGTACTCGTCGTCCTCGGAGCGGTAGATGGCGAACGTCTGGCCGTCGTGATCAAACCGGATGAGATCTTCGGCTTCGATGTCGTCGACCTTGCACACTTCAATCCACATTATGGTTCACTTCCTTATTCCGCAGCGCTCGTCGCACCGTCTAGATGATGAAATTCGTCCTTGTAGGGCCGCGCGGTCGGGGGCAGTTCGCGCTTGAGGAAGTAATCCTCGTTTCGCAGTTGCCGGATCAATACCGGGAAAACTTCCCTGTAGGCATGCCACATCGAGGGGTTGGGTTCGGGTAGATCGTGCTTGATCAGAGCATGCAGTCGCGGCAAAGCGTGGAATGGCACCATCGGAAACATATGATGTTCGACATGATAGTTCATGTTCCAGTAGATGAACCGGCTGATCGGGTTCATATAGACGGTGCGCGTGTTCAGCCTGTGGTCGATGACGTTGTCTGCAAGTCCAATATGTTGCAGCAGCCCGGTCAACACCATGTGCCAGCAGCCATAAAGACGCGGTAGTCCAATGAGCATCAACGGTAGGAACGAGCCAATGAGCAGGCTTAGAGCGATCGCTGCAACGTAAATCGCAATGTGAATGCGTGCAGCAAAAACGACCTTCGGCCATTCGCTTTCCGGCACGAATGTCTTTTCTTCTGGTGTCACTGTCCCGAGGCTGTTTCGAATAAGTGCGATCATCGAGTACCAGGCATCGAGGATACCGAAGAAATTGACGATCACCCGGATCAGGTCGGGTGGGCGCATGACGGCAATTTCCGCATCGCGCCCGACAATGGTTGTATCGGTGTGATGACGCGCATGGCTCCAACGCCAGGTCACCGGATTGCGCATCAGCATAAAGCTTGCAATCTGGTAGATGACATCGTTCATCCAGCGGGTCTTGAAGGCGGTACCATGGCCGCATTCATGCCAGCGCGAGTCCGATGACGATCCGTAAAGAACACCGTAGACGAACAGGAAGGGAATGCAGAACCAGGTTGGCCAAAAATAGATCGCGCCCGCTGCCGAGACGGCGAATGCGGCAAACCAGACAAGCGTGTCGCGAATGGCCGGTAGATCGGAGCGTTGCATTAGCTCCTTCATGGTTTTTCGCGGTACGTCGGTATGATACCAGTCCGCCGACGCCAGTCCGATCTCGATTGCTCGCTTCGTGCTTTCTCCGACAAGACTGTAATCGCGCTTCATCATGATCTTTTCTTGCTGTTGATCTGTCATTGCGACATCACCTCGACCAGGCGCTCGACGGGGCGTTGGCGGGCCGCGCAAGCTTGGGAAAAACATTGGATGGCTCTGGAAACTCGTCGTCCGGGGCTGCTGCAAGGGATGTAATCCTGCGGGCTGCATCATCGAATGCGCCTGCACCGTCGAGTATCCGGAAGGTCAGGTCGTACGCTCGCTCGTCACCATGCGAGAGCCAGAGAATTTCTCCACGCTCTCGCGCAAAATTTTCTCCGCGCACGTGATTGGTCGAAGGCTCGATCCCAAGGGCGTACTGGCCGGCCTGGAAGTTCTGCCAGACGTAAGCGCAGGGAAGTTGCTCCTTGACCGTCTCGATCTCCAAACCCAGCTTCAATCGATCATTGAGGACGGCGACAGGCACACGTCCAGCTTCGTCTGCGGTCATGGAGTGCTGCCAGACCTGTTCACGAAATTCGGGTTGCGGGGCGACAGCTGTTCGATACCCGGTATCCTGTCTGCGAAGATCTTTCCCCGCATGCGACGCCCAGACCACGTCTTCGATCGGCGCCAGGTACCGTGTGCCGGCATCAAGCAACGGGTAGCTGACATTGATGTGGTAGAAGAGCATGTGGGGCGTTGGCATGAAACCTTGGTTGATAACCCGGTCGGTTACCCTGATTTCGTTACCGCCGACGTCGGCTTCTATCCTGCGAACGAGATGCAGATTTTCTCCAAACACGGCTGCCTGCTGGACGACGCCTTCAGCCCACAGGACACAACGATTATCGATCCAACTTTCACCATATCCGATGAGGCGGGCGGGAATATTGCCGATCCGGCCATGGAGCGAGTGGTGAATGGTTCGCTTACCCGGATAATTGAAATGGTCAGCAGGGACTTCTTCCGGGCCAAGGATATGATCTAGGCCGCAGGTGACCAGCAATCCTGAAAAGGACCGCGCCCATGCCAGCCCCCCCTCACCCTCGTATTCGTGGAGGGCCGGGTTTCTAAATCCCGTCGGCGAATTCCAGGCAATGCCGAGCCCCTTGTAGTCACAGTCACCGATGTCCATCGCCCGATCGACGAGGACGGTGAAGCGCAGTCCGCTTCCCGTGCGAAAGTCGAGCATGCGCACACCGCGCTCGGCGCCGTCGGAAAGCGTCATCAATCTGACGCCGGCGACCTGCGAAAGGCAACCCGCCCGCTCGGCAAGTTGACGTTGGGTTAGCGTGTGACCGAACAGTTCTACCATGGTCGATCCACCCTCAATGTAGCGCCGCTTCGCCCGCAAGGGCCGATTTGTCGACGCCCATGATAAGGCTTTCGACCGTCAGGAGATCTGTCTGGGCAACAGTCATCTCTGTCACCACCTCACCGCGCCGCATGACGACAATCCGATCGGCCACCTGGAAGACGTGATGGATATTGTGTGTGATGAACAGGACGGAATGGCCCGCTTGACGCATGTCTTTTACGAAACGCAACACGCCGTGCGTTTCTTCGACGCCCAGATTGTTGGTGGGCTCGTCAAGGATGATGACCTTTGCGGCGAATTGCATGGCGCGCGAAATGGCGATGGACTGTCTTTCCCCTCCAGACAGTGTGTTGACGGCTGCATCGGCATCAAGTTTCTTGGAGATGCCGACCCGCTTCAAGAGTGTGGATGCGGCTTCGCGCAGTCTTGCGAAATCCATCGGGGCGAAGACGCCAAGAAAGGAAAGTGTCGTCGGTTCGCGGCCTAAGAACAGGTTGCGCGCGATACTGAGGTCTGGCGCAAGCGAGGTATCTTGGTGGATTGTCTCGATCCCGAGATCCATGGCGTCCCGTGGCGACTTCACCGACACCTTATGGCCACCGACAAAGATGTTGCCGCCGTCGGCGGGGTGGATGCCGGAAATGGCCTTGATCAGGGTCGACTTGCCGGCGCCATTGTCGCCGAGCAGCGCAACGACTTCGCCCTCGTTCAATGTGAAAGAGGCGTTGCGCAAGGCGCGAACATTGCCAAAGGACTTTTGCAGGTTTTCCAGTCGAAGGACTTCCACCATTTCAGCTCCTTGCGACCGTCTTTTGCAGCAGCGCGTGCAAGACGAGCATGACGAGGATGATGCCGCCGACAAAAATGTTGTACGCAAGGCCAGGCACGCCGATCAACACAATGCCATTGCGGATGGCGCGCAGCATCACGACGCCGACCACGGTCCCAAGGATGGTGCCACGCCCGCCGGTCAGTGCGGTGCCGCCGACAACGACCATCGCAATGACCTCCAGCTCGTATCCGGTTCCCGCAACCGGTGACGCAGCTGAGATGCGAAAGGCGCTGATCATGCCTGCGACGCCCGCCAGGACTGACGTCAGGATGAACAGCCAGATTTTGACGCTGTCAGCCGGCACGCCACGGGCAATGGCGGCATTGCGGTTTGAGCCGATGGCCGAGATCCAGTTGCCAAGTTTCGAAAAGCGCAACACGTAGGTCGCAGCCAGGGCCAGCGCGATGAACCACAAGAGGGATACGTAGAGCCGGAAGGGTCCGATGGCAAAATCACCTGCGAGAAGCGTCACGAAGATGCCAGGTTGGTCCCACGACTTCAGGGGAAAGCCCTGGGTGATGTAAAGCGCGATGCCGCGAACGATCAGCAGCATCGACAGCGTTACGAGGAAGGACGAAATCCTGACCTTGGTGACGATCAGCCCATTGATTGCGCCGACGAGGACGCAGAGCAAGAGGCCGGCAAGAAGCGAGAACCCGATACCCCAATCTGCATTTTGAACGAGCAGGGTCACGAGAACAGGGGCAAGTGCGAAGACGGCACCCACCGAGAGATCGAACTCGCCTGCTGTCAGTAACAACGTCATTGCCAGAGCAATGATGCCAAGTTCGGGCAGGAAGGCCAGCATGTTGGACAGGTTGAGAGGCGACAGAAAGTTTCCGTCGGCAATCGCAAAGGCCACCAGCACCACGATGAGAATGATGAGCGAGGCAATTTCAGGGGACCGGCCGATAACAGGCAGCCCCCTTGCCCTGGTTGTCGTCGCTGATGTCAGCATCGTCATGTTACGCGCTCGCATTCGCCAGATTGTCTTTGTGCCTGCAGCTCACTTCTTGTCGTAGAGCTTGAGGATCGGGTCGACGCTAGTGGCGTCGTAGAGGCTGAACGTATGGATATCGTAGCCGATTGGTTCGCCCGAAGCCGCCAGTGACAGGAGCGAGACGGGCATGAAGCCTTGGGCAGATGGAAACTGCCAGGCGGCGGCGTTGACGTAGCCGGCCTTGACCGCTTCGGCCGTTGCCTTCGAATTGCCCCAGCCTACGACCGGGACTTTGCCAGGTGCTAGGCCCGCACTATCAAAGACCTGCTTGACGCTTGCAGCAACCGAATCCCCTAGCGCGATGATAGCTGGTGGATTGTTTGCGAGCATGTAGTCGCTCATCTTCGCGATGATGCCGGCTGGATCTGTACCGCAATCGACAACATCGTACTGGATGCCAAGCGGATCGAAGACGCTGGCGATGCCTTCCGTTTCCAACTGCTGATAGCTAGCGCCGGGGACCTCGACGGGAAGGAAGACCTTGTCGCCCTCCTTGACTGCTCTCTTGTCGACCAGGTACTGGGCCCACATCACGCCGGCCGCCTTTAGATCGGCGCCGACATAGGCCTGGCGGTTGGTCGATGTGTCGTCGGTGTTGAAGAAGACGACGGGAATATTGGCCGCGCGTGCGTCCTTGACCTCTCCGGTCCACAGGCCCGGCTGCGCCGACGTCGTGGCTATACCGTCGGCCTTGGCGGCAATCGCAGAGCGAAACGCCTCCTTTTGAGAGGCCATGTCGCCACCGCTAAACGAAATCTTGCAAGTGACCTTCAACTGGTCGCACGCCTTTTGGGCGCCGGCGTTCCAGTCGAGCCAGAAGGCGTCTGACGGACCGCCGTGCGAAAGCAGGTAGAAAGTCTTCTGGTTGTCGGCCGCCTGCACTGCAGGGCCTGTGAGCGTAAGCGCAATGCCTGCGGCAATGGCGAGCGTGGTGTTAAATCTCATGACCAATCCTCCCGGCCGGCCGGTCTCAGGGCCGGATCGCAATCCTTCGGCTCAATCTTCGAGTGACGTTTCCTTGCAGCTTTTTCTCACTGCTGGGGAAAGGACACCGACGCCTCCCCGCGGCGATGTCTGTTCTGAGGAATAAAGATGGTTTAAGTTCATGTCAACATCAAAACAAATCATAAAACATCATTCAATGAATCGGGCGTCACATCATCACTTGACAGCAGACGCTTTGTGGCCAATTGAATGGAGCATTGCATCAATTCGCATCAACATGGCCTTTCACCGAGGCCGCAGCGATCAGAAGGTCCACGGTTGCGGTCCACCATCTTAGACATTGCGCGCGAAGCCGGCGTTTCCCCGGCGACAGTCGATCGGGTTCTTAACAACCGGCCAGGCGTGAAGCTGCGCACCAAGCAGGTTGTTCTTGCGGCTGCGCAAAAGCTTGATTATTCCGCCGAGATCGACAGTGGTCCTGTCGCAGTCAACCCGGCCCGGATCAGGCTGCATTTTGCTTTGCCGGCCGGCAGCAATGCGTTCATATCGACATTTCGCCGACAGATAGAAATCCTCGCAGCAGCCCGTCCGGAGCTCGATGTTTCGGTTATGATGATCGAAGGCTTCAGCCCCGATTCACTGGCGCGCACGCTAAGGGAGCTCGAAGGCCAGACGGACGGCGTCGGCGTCATCGCGCTCGATCATCCGACTGTGCGCGAGGCGATCCGATCGCTGGCTGCAAGTGGCGTCAAGGTTGCGACCGTTGTTTCCGATATCTCGCATGTGCCCCGTACCGCCTATATCGGTATCGACAACAGAGCGGCGGGCCGCCTCGCCGGCTATCTCCTGAGCCGCTTCATCGGGGCGCGTCCGAATGCCAAAGTAGCGCTTTTGGCAGGTTCGCTTTCCTATCGCGGGCACGAGGAGCGTGAGATGGGTTTCCGCCACATCCTGAAAGAGGAATTCCAGTCCATCGAGATCGTCGAGATCAGGGAGATGCTGGATGATCAGGATCGGGCCTATTCGGAGGCGGCTGCCCTGTTGGAAAAACACCCCGATCTCGCTGGTATCTATAATGTCGGCGCTGGAAGCATGGGGATAGGCAAGGCTCTCAAAGACCGCAATCTCCAGTCTTCGATCGTCTTTGTCGGCCATGATGCTACCGAAGACACCAAGCCATTGCTCCTCGACGGTACCATGGACGCAGCCATTGATCAGAACCCGAGGGTCGAGGCGCGTGAAACGCTCAATATCCTTACCCATGCCGTGCGTGGCCTGCCCTATGAGGGTCATCCACCACGACTGCAGGTGATCTTCAAGGAAAACATCCCGGAATTTTGATCGCAGACGCCGGCAAATTCCGTTCGCGCACTGATGCAGCCGCGATGCGCAGATATGGCCGTGGCATTGCCACGACCATCAACTTATCAAAGATATCCAGGCCGAAAGCCGCGATGCGCGGCGATCTCGAGAGGTCGATTGGGTAGCGCGCGCTGCCCTCGGCGGCGCGCGCTTTGTCCTCAAAGGCCCTGTGCGCGCAGCTTCCCATCGAGGAATTTCTTGGCGCGCGGCACGTCGGGCTCATCAAGGTGTTCAATGATCATCGCGATGTTGGGGTGCTTTTGCGCTAGACGCTTGAGATAGAGGTCGTAGTTCAGCGAGCCGAGACCTGGCGCCGGCAGCTCAATTTCACCGACACCGCGGAATGTGTGGCTCTCGGAGGCGTTCTCGTCGCCGATATCGGCGTGCTTTTCGCTCTTGTCGTCGCCTGAGCGCTTGACGTCCTTGGCATGCCCGATCTTGATCTTGTCGGAGAGCGTGTCGAACACCTGGTTCAAGATCGCATCCATGCGGTCGATATTGTGGGTCTCGAAGTAGTTGGTCGGATCCATCAGGAGGCCGAGGCCCGGGTGGTCAACCTGCGCGAACATCCTGACAGTTTCCTCGACCGAGCCGACGACGTTGTTCACATAGGTTTCGAGCAGGAACATCGCGCCGTGATCATAGGCGTACTGCGCCAGATCAGCGACCACCTTGCGGCACTCTTCGAAGCCCTCTTCCGTTTTGTTCTTGGGATGGTGGACCCAGTCCGATTCCGTGTTGAATGTGCCCGTCTCCGAGATCACATAGGGCGTGCCGAGATACTGTGCGTGACGGATGATCTCCTTGAGATAGCCAACACGACGCTCGCGCTCTGCCTTGTCGGGATGAATGATATTGGTGTAGCCGGAAATGCAGGATATCGGCAGATTGTGGTCTCGAAACGTCTCTCGGATGCGAACGCACTTTTCCTTGGTGATCTGGCCCGCAGAGACGTCGATGTCCTTGAAATGCATGTCGAGCTGGACGGTATTGAAACCAAGCGTGCGGATCTTGGCGGCGGTCTCGTCGAGACCATAGGGGAAATAGCCGGTGAATATACCTGTCTGCATCATGATTTTGTTCCTCCCTTGGAATCTATGACTGGATTGAGATTTCGGTGAGTTTGACGGCGCGGCCATTTGCCATGGACCTGTAGCCGGCCTCCACCAGCGCCATGGTCCTGACATTGTCGGCAACCGACAAGGCCGGGGCCTCGCCGCTTTTGATCGCATATTGCAACTGCTCCATCACGCCGATGAAGGCCTGTGGGAACCACATCGTCTCCCAGCTTGGCGTCACCCATTTGCCGGCGGTTGCAGTTTTCGAAGCGTAACTGAGGGTCGATGGCTTGCCATGAGGCCAGCCGATCGTGCCTTGAGCGACACCGGCAGTGCCCTCCACGCGCCATTTGATGTAGTTGTCGCTATCGAACCCCTCTTCGCGCGGCCCCGCCCAGACGTCTTCCATCGAGACGGCCAGCACATTGCCCGGAAACTTCATCGTCGAGACGGTGATGCCGTCTTTGTGAGCGAAGGCGGTTCTCGGATCCACGCGCGAGACGGTCGTGATTTCCTCGGGCTCACCGAGTAAGAAGCGCAGAACGTCGAGGTGGTGCACGCTCATATTGGCGAGCGTGAGCCGGTCGTAGCCTTCCAGAAAACCCTGCCAATGGGGGATGGCGCGCATCTCGATCGTCGCCATTACGACATCGCCGAGATCGCCGCGATCGAGGATCTGCTTGAGGACGCGCATCGACTGGTCATAGCGCATGTTCTGATTGACCGAGAGGATCTTCCCTGCCCGTGCTGCTTCGTCTCTAAGCGCAATCGCTTCTTCGAGCGAAAGTGCGAGCGGCTTTTGTGCCAGAATTGCCTTTATGTGTGGGGCCTGAAGCGCCTTGCGGATCAGGGCTGGCTGCTGGTCCGGGGGGAAGGCAAGATCGACGATGTCGACAGTCTCGTCGGCAATGAGTGCCTCGGGCGTGTCGTGGACTGTTGGAATGTCCCAGCGTCTGGCGACAGCCTCTGCCTTCGACCGGGTCCGCGACGCGATGGCAACGACCGGGAAGCCGGCTTGGCGATATGCGGCGAGATGACACTCCGCCATGATCATGCCGGCTCCGATGCAGCCGATGCGATAGTCACGGGAACGGATCGGCGGATCCGGGGTGAACCCATTTGTGTCTGACATGTTTCCTCCCAATTTTCTTTTCGTTTATCGGGCCAGCGCCTCACCCGCCGGACCGAAGAAGTGCATTTTTGCCGGATCGCAACTCAATGCGACGGCACTGTCTGGCGCAAGCCGCGGCTGACCGCGCATCAGGGCCCTGAGCTTCTGGTTGCCCGTGTCGATCGTCACGACCGTATAGCCTCCAAGCGGTTCGACTTCGAACACGCGCGCAGGCTTGCCGTCCCGACCATCCGTCCAAGCTTCGACCTTGAGGTCCTCCGGCCTGATACCGACAGCTGTTACCGTCCTCGGCAAGGCTGCCTGCGATATTCCAATCGTTCCATGTGCAATGTGCTGGCCCCCACCAGCATTGCCATTGAGTTCGGTCGCCATGATGTTCATGACCGGTGCGCCAAGCAAGCGCGCAACGTACTCGCTGGCCGGCCTGTCATAGATTTCGACCGGTGAGCCGATCTGCCGGATCCGACCGTTTTCCATGATTGCCATCCGATCGGCGACCGACATTGCTTCTTCCTGATCGTGGGTCACATAGATCAGCGTCTGGCCGAGTTCCCCCTGAATGCGCTTCAGTTCGACGCGCGTCTCCTCGCGAAGCCTGGCATCGAGCGCAGAAATCGGATCGTCCATCAGATAGGCGACCGGATCGCGTACCAGTGCTCTGGCGATAGCGACGCGCTGACGCTCGCCGCCCGACAACTGTGCCGGCGGCTTGTGAAGCAGATGTGCAATGTGCAGCTTGGCCGCCACAGCCTCGACACGCGCTGCAATCTTCGTCTCGGGCACTTTGCGTTCAACCAGCGGGAAACGGACATTGTCACCGGCGCTCATGTGCGGGAAAAGCGCCAGGTTCTGAAACACCATGGCGACGTTGCGGGCGGCCGGCGAGATGTCGTTGACCGGTTTTCCGCCGATCAGCACCTCTCCCACATCAGGTCTTTCGAGCCCGAGGATCAGCTTGAGGATCGTCGATTTTCCCGAAAGCGGCGGGCCGAAGAAACAGAAGAACTCTCCGGGCCTGATGTCGAAAGACACGTTTTTGACCGCAACTGTCTTGCCGTAGGTCTTGGAGACATTTCGAAAGGATATGCCGGCCATCAACGCACCTTTGGAGTTGCGGGTCGTATTGCGACGCCACTTGCGGCATCAAACAGCCGTACGGCGTCCGGTTCGACGACGACATGGACCACCACTCCGGCAGACAGGCCGACATTGTTGTCAAGAACGGCCTTGACCGCGACTTCACCGCGGCCGAGATGCACGATCGTGCGCGCGCCGATGCGTTCGACGATAGTGACCTGCATGGGAATACCGCCTTGGTCGGCAAGTGAGACGCGCTCCGGGCGAAATCCGTAGATGACCTCCGTGACGCCGGCACGCCGAGCGCCTTCGGCCACGTCGGCAAGGAGCGGTGCACTCACGCCCAATGGACCAAGATCGATCAGCAGCCCGCGATCTGCCTGTGCGAGGGTGCCCTTTAGGCGGTTCATGCCGGGCGCCCCGATAAAATCGGCGACGAAGAGATTGATCGGATCGTCATAGACCTGAAGCGGTGTGCCGACCTGCTGCAGGACGCCGTGATCCATCACGGCGATCCGGTCAGCCATGGTCATGGCTTCCAGTTGATCGTGGGTGACGTAGACCATCGTTTGCCGGAACTGGCGCTGCAGGTGCTTGAGCTCGGTTCGCATGACGGCGCGGAAGGCCGCGTCGACATTCGACAAGGGTTCGTCGAGAAGAAAGATCGCCGGCTCGACGATCGCCGAGCGGCCGATCGCCAGTCGCTGGAGAATATTCACCGACAGCTTTGCCGACGGCTGCTTCAGGAAAGGCGTCAGTTGCAGGAAATCTGCCATTGCCAAGACGCGCCGGTGTGTTTCGGCTGCAGCGACCCCACGCACCTTCAGCCCATAGGCCAGATTGTCATAGACGCTCATGTGGGTGAAGATCGCATAGTTCTGGAAGACGAAGCCGACGCCACGCCTGCCCATGGCCACGCCGTTCATGTCTTTGCCGTCGAAGAGGATGCGTCCTTGCGACGGGTTTTCCATGCCGGCAATCATGTTCATCGTCGTCGACTTGCCGCAACCAGATGGCCCAAGCAGCGCCATGAACTCGCCATCGCGAACCTCGAGCTCCATTTCCTTGAGAGCGGTGAATGTCCCGAAGCGTTTGACGAGATTGTTAAGGTGAATGGTGGTCACGCAACGCGCTCCTTCCTGGCGGCGTTCATTCGCCCGATGGCGAAGGCAACGAGGATCGAAAGGACAAGGAGGATCGCAAGGGCGATGGCAGCGACATAACCCCAGATCAGATCCTGCTGCGTGACCTTGTAGATGTAGACCGAGATGGTTTCGGTCGCGACACCGGGGCCGCCACCGGTCATGATGTAGAGCGTATCAAAAATCTTGAAGTTCTCGATGACGCGGATCGCAAGGGCGATGATGATGATCGTCTTCATCTTCGGCAATACGATCGTTCGGAAACGCTGGGCCCAGGAGGCGCCGAGCAGGGTCGCCGCACGCATTTGGTCTTCGGGAACGCCGACGAGACCCGCAAGCAGGATGAGAAACATCAGCGGCGTCCATTGCCAGATATCGGCCACCATCACCGCGATCAGCGCAGTCGTCGGGCTAGATAGCCAGGCAAGCGTGATCGGTGTTCCTGTCAATGTCGACAGGATGTTGTTGATCGGTCCGCCCGACTGAAACAGCATGAAGAACATGTAGCCCGCCACAGCCGGCACGACCATCATCGGGATCAGCATGATGGAGTAGAACAGCCGCTTTCCCACAAAGTCGTCGATAAACAGGATGGCAAGGCCGAGGCCAAGCAGGAATTCGACGGGCACGCAGATGGCCATAATCAGCGCAGTTCGCCCTAGCGCACTCCAGAAGCGACCGTCGACGGCAAGATCGGTATAGTTTGCAAAGCTGTTCCAGGACTGCCAGGCTTGCCACCAGCCGACGCCATCGAGCGGAGACCAATCTGTCATGCTTATATAGAGCTGCATAAGCAGCGGAAAAAGCGCGATAAACAGGACGAGTACCTGCGCTGGCAGCGTCAAAAGGAGCCCCAGCCTGCGTGCCTCGGGCGCAGTGTCGGATGTCTCTGACGCCGCGATAGGCAGCTTCTTTTCGGTTGCAACGGCACTCATTGCTTAAGAGCTCCAAAGGTCAGCCCGCGAACGAGATGGCGCTGGATGGCGATCCCCATGACGACGGGCGGAACGGCGGCGATAAGGCCAAGGGCGGCCTTGGCGCCGTAGAGCTGCCCGGTCATCGAAGACGAGAGTGAGGCCATGTAGACGGGAATGGTCACCCATTCGCGCGTCGTCAGGAGCAGCGAAATGAGATAGTCAGACCAGTTCAGGATGAAGACGAAGAGCGCTGAGCTGGCAAGCGCCGGACGCATCATCGGTAGCGTGATCTTCATGAAGACCCGCATCCGAGTGCAGCCCTCGACGAGTGCTGCATCCTCAATCTCCCGCGGCATGTCGTCGAAGAAAGTCTTCATCAGCCAGAATGCGAAGGGCAGCGTGACGATACCGTAGATCAGTGAAAGACCCCACCAGGTATCGATCATGCCAAAAAAGGCCCACATGATCATAACCGGGATCATAACGGCCATGGGCGGAAAGAGCCGGAGCTGGATGAGCGCGAGTGGAAGGTTCTGCCCGGATCCGAAGCGGGACAGTCCGTAAGCGGCCGAGGTGCCGCACACCATGGCAATCAGGGTTCCGAAGATCGCAGACAGCAGGGACGCGACAATTGGCTTGGCGGCAGTGCGATCCAGGGCGACGATGAGGTCCGTTGTCGAGGTGCCGAAGATGAAGCGGAAATTGTCGAGCGTCGGGTTCCTTGGCCACCATGTCAGATCTGCGCCGCTGGCCGACCACTCGGCAATCGGCTTGAACGCCATAGAGGCCATCCATACGGTCGGCACGAGCGTGACTGCGAGCGCTGCAAGGATTGTGCAGTATCGGAAGATTTCAAAAGGTAGCGAACGGTTCATGGCAATCACGATCGAGACAGGGTGATAGGATGTGCGGGCATATCCGCCCGCACATCCAGCGTCTGGTCGTCAGCTTTCCAGCGGATCCAGCAAGGTCGGCCAGGCCTGCTTGTTGGTCTTGATGGCTTCAACGAGCTTGTCTTCGCCAACGCGGCGCGCAATGCGCGTCCATTGTTTTTCGGTGTCGGCCATCGCTTGCTGGACGGTCTTGGCCTTGGTGAGCGCTGCGACAAGGTTCTCGTCGAGTGCGCTGTGGAAGGCCGTTGCACCGGGATAGTTGATCGAAGGGACGACACGGCTGACTGTCTCACGCACGACGTCCATGTGATAGGCGTGGTAGGTATCGCGAACCAACGGATCAGCGAAGTTTGCGAGCTGGAACGGGTCGAAATAGCCGCCCGGATTTGCCGTCATCCAGGAATAGATCCGGCTTGAACCGAGCCACTGCAAGAGCAGATAACAGATCTCCGGGTTCTTGCTCTGTGACGAGATCGAAGCCGACAGATTGAGCCATAGGACGGAACGACGTACCAGGTGCCCATCGATTTCGCGACCGGGCGGCAGCATTGAGCCGATCTTGCCGGTGATCTTCGAGCCTTCATTGGCTTTGTTGTCGAGGAACTTCGGCAGATTGGAAAAGGCGCATGTCATGGCCGCCCCGCCGCTCGCAAAGTTGCCGTATTGCTCCGGCCAACCCCAGGAGACGGCATCCGGCGAATGATAGGCCAGTGCGTCCACATATTCCTGCGTTGCCTGATAGCCTGCATCCGAGTTGATCAGCGGCTTGCCATCGTCACTGAAGAGATACTGGTTCGGCGACGCCATCGAGGTGAAGCGCTGATACCAGTTGGTATAGCCCCATCCCTGGTTTCGAAGATCGGTGCAACCAAAAAGACCCTTGTCCGGCCGATGGAAGAAGGCCGCGATCTCGTCCAGTTGCTTGAAGGTGCGCGGTGGCGCGAGCGCATAGCCGTGCTTGTCGGCAAAGGCCTTCTTTTCGGCCTCGTCGTTGAAAAGATCCGTGCGATAGTTCCAGGTCTGGAAGTCTCCATCGAGCGATACGCCGTAAGTCGATCCTCGATACTGGTTAAGCAGGGATACGCCGGCCTTGCCATTGACGTACCCGCGCTGCGGGTCGTCCCATTCCGGTTTGTACTGGGCGACGAAGTCGTCCATCTTGATGATGCCGCCGGTTTCTGCGAGATCGCCGAGACGGTTCCACTCGACCGCATAAATGTCGAAGGCGCCGCCCTTGGTGGAGATATCCTGCATCGTCTTGGTGAATTCCTGGCCATTTGGTACGCCGACCACGTCAAGAACGATGCCTGTCTCTTTTTCCCAGAGATCCTTGATAGAAGGAGCGCCTGCCGGGAAGGGCTTTGTCAGTTGTCCGATCGAGCCATCCGATAGACCGAGCACAATCTTGGCCGGCGCCTTGCCGGATCCCTTCAGTGCTTTGACGGCTTCGATTGCGCGCCCTTCCGGCGTATCGGGTCCATATTGATAGCGCTCGGCGCCGTCAAAACCTGTAGGGCCGCCGATCATGCCTGGCGCGAGTGCGTCGGCGGCATAAGCGCGGCCAGGCCGGATGAACTGGGGTGCAATACCCGCAGCGGCAGTCAAGGCCAAGGCACGGCCACTGGTGCTCAGCAGGTCGCGTCGCGACATGCGCATAAAATCTGACATTTGGTGTTCCTCCCCATCGACGGTTCCTCCTCCGTCGATTTTGATGATTATTGACGCGTCATCGGATTGATGTCAACATCATTTCCAATCATCCCAAAGGTTGGCCATCTGGCCAGATTGGCACCGCTTCACGGCGGGTCTTGGGCTGGATACCGAAAAGAGAAATTGCTGATGCCGGTTAGTTCTATCTGCTTGAACACATCAAAACCAATCATTTTTGTGCGGGCGCGTGGCAGGGAGATGTCGTATTGGCGTCGGGATCTGGTCGAGAGACGTGAATATGAGGGGCCAGAGCGCGCGGCAGCCGCGCGGGGTCTTATGCGTCGCGCCTGATCGCCATGCGCGCCTGGAAAGCCATGGCGAGCGTCGTGAATTTTATCCCAAAAAGATGACAGAGGACGAAAATGACAGGATCGATCATCATCGCCGGTGCAGGATTGTGCGGTGCGCGCGCAGCCTTCGCCCTGAGGGAACGTGGCTATGAAGGAAAGGTCGTCCTTATCGGAAGTGAGCGGCACGCCCCTTATGATCGCCCTCCCCTGTCCAAGCATGTGGATGATGGATCGCTGTCAATCCAGCACGTTGCCGACGAAGAAAGTTACCGTGTCGCCGGCATCGATCACCTGGGCGGCGTTGACGTGACGACCATCGATCCTGTTGGCCACGTCGTCACACTGAGCGATGGTCGCCATCTGACCTACGACAAGCTTCTCCTGGCCGTTGGTGCGCGACCGCGACTGCTGCCCGGCACTGAAAATCTGACGAAGGTTCTGACCCTGCGCTCGTTCGACGACGCCCTGAAAATCCGTGACGGCATTGGGCCAGGTCGCAGGCTGGCGATCATTGGCGGAGGTTTTATTGGGCTCGAGCTTGCCGCAATGGCGCGCAAGCTTCAGACATCGGTAACGGTTATCGAGAGCATGCCACGCCTTCTGGCGCGCGCTGTACCGGCCGAAATTGCATCCGTTATCGAGGAACGCCATCGGCTAGAAGGGGTCGAGGTGCTGTTGCAGTCGGGCATCTCGTCGATCGGCGAAGACGCTGACGGCGTTCGAATCGAGCTCGCCGATGGCCGTGCCATTGTTGCAGATCTCGCGGTTATCGGTATCGGAGCCATTCCCAATATCGAGATCGCCGGGGCTGCCGGTCTTGCGATCGAAAACGGTATTGCCGTCGATCACTTCATGCGGACGTCGGATGCTGACATTTTCGCAGCTGGCGATTGCTGTTCATTTCCACTTCAGACGTATGACGGTAGCCGAGTGCGTCTGGAATCTTGGCGCTGTGCTCAGGATCAAGGGATTATTGCGGCGGCCAACATGCTTGGGATTGCGACACCTTACGAAGGGGTGCCCTGGTTCTGGTCAGATCAATACGACCTCACGCTGCAAATTGCCGGCCTTCCTGGCTTGGCCGTCGAAACAGTGCGGCGCGAGCTTTCAGACGGTTCATTTCTTCTGTTTCACCTTGGTTGCGACGGTAGGCTGGTGGCAGCAAGCGGGATCGGGCGAGGTAATGCGATTGGACGGGACATCCGTCTGTGCGAGATGCTCATCGCAGCAAGATCCCATCCGAGGCGCGAAGAGCTTGCCTCTCCATCCACGAGATTGAAGTCGCTTCTTGCGGCGTGAACCGCAACTGATTGACGGTCCGCTCCTCTCCCCCTATCCATTCCCAAAAGGCCGAAAAACATCCATGAAAAGCTATGTCTTGACCGTATCGTGCACGTCGACACGCGGCATCGTCGCGGCAATTGCCAATTATCTCGCCGATCAAGGGTGCAACATTACCGATTCCTCCCAGTTCGATGATCTCGGAACCGGGCAATTCTTCATGCGCATCAGCTTCATTTCAGAGCAAGGTGTATCTCAGGACCAGCTCATCGATGGCTTCGGGCCGCTAGCCTCCCGGCTCGGGCTGGAGTTTGCTCTGCATGACGCAGATAAGCGCATGAAGGTGCTTTTCATGGTGTCGCGCTTCGGGCACTGCCTGAACGACCTTCTATACCGGTGGAAGATTGGCGCATTGCCGATCGACCTTGTAGGGGTCGTCTCGAACCACTTCGACTATCAGAAGGTTGTGGTGAACCATGATATTCCGTTCCACCACATCAAAGTGACCAAAGAGAACAAGCAACAGGCTGAAACGCAGCTTCTCGATCTCATCGAGCAGAGCGGAACGGAGCTCGTTGTGCTGGCACGCTACATGCAGGTGCTGTCGGACGCCATGTGCAGGAAGATGTCTGGACGCATCATCAACATCCACCACTCGTTTCTTCCAAGCTTCAAGGGGGCCAATCCCTATAAGCAGGCTTATGAGCGCGGGGTGAAGTTGATCGGTGCGACGGCCCACTACGTGACCGCGGATCTCGATGAAGGCCCGATCATAGAACAGGATGTCGCCCGTATCACGCATGCCCAGTCTGCCGAAGATTACGTCTCGATCGGCCGCGATGTCGAAAGCCAGGTGCTTGCGCGCGCCATTCACGCCCACATCCACCACCGTGCCTTCATCAACGGCAATAGGACAATCGTCTTTCCCGCGAGCCCCGGTTCGTTTGCGTCCGAGCGGATGGGCTAACCAATATAGTCCCGTTCAGCGGTGGAGCCGCGAAGTTCGAACGCGCTGGTGCGCGCACGTGTATCGGAACAAATGACCCGCGCGCGTGAGGCTTGTTCGAGTTTGCCGAACGTCGGCGTGAGGAACCCGCAAACGCGAAGGGTCAGCGTCATAGCTCAATGAACTGTTTGGCCTCGACGCCAGGTCGCCCCACGTCAAGACCGAATTGGCGGCCTATTCTAACCAGTATCACCCTCGCCGCACCATCGATTTCGCGATCTCGACGATATCGTCGCGCGACGCCGTCGGATCCTCCTTCGACCAGGCAATGCCAAGCCCGATCTTGAAATCGATCCCCCTCACCTTCTTGAGCACGAAGCTGCGGTTCGGGATATCGGTCGTCCATTCGGGTGCGAAGCCGATGCCTAGACCGGCAGAGACGAGAGAGACCAGCGAATACGTATCGTCACAGCTATAGGCGACGTTCTTCGTTAGATCGTATTCCTCGAACTTCTCATTGAAGTACCGTTCGGTGAAGGAGAGGTTCTGCCGATTGAAGGCAATGATCTTCTGATCGCGTAGGTCCTCGATCGAAATCTCATTGAGCGAAGCCAGCGGATTGCTCTCCGAAACCGCGAGCAGATAGCGTTCATGGGCAACCGAGAAGAAGCGGAGTGATCCGATGTTCTCGACCGGCCTGATGAAGCCGAGGTTAAGCTGCCCGGTCTCCAGACCGCGGATAATGTCTCCGGTATTGCCTGAGGCGATATGGATGCGGACATCGGGAAACTTGCGGGAAATCTTTCCTAGAAACAGGGGCAGCATGCCCATGGTGGCTGGATAGACGGTACCGATCTTGATCTGGCGAATGCGGCTCCCGCCGGCAGCCCGTGTCAGCTCGGTCGTCAGCTCCATCTCGCTGAGGATCCGAACAGCACGATCGTAGAACGTCTCCCCTGCCCTCGTCAGCTCGACGCGGCGCGTCGATCGGATGAACAACGGACAGCCAAGCTCCCTCTCCAGCGCCATGACATGATTGCTGAGTGCCGGCTGGGCGATATTCATTTTGATCGCGGCCCGACCGAAATGAAGTTCCTCGGCGACCGCTCTGAAAAGGGATAGTTGGCGTAGTTCCATTTTGCTCTCCGACACGCACTGTCGCGCACAGAGGAACGATATACCCGATTTTGGGGTATTCCAAAACAGGTTTTAACCAGTAGTCGGTTTTTGTAACAACTGGCACATGCATTGTCGTCTCTGAATGCGGATCTTTATAGGCGGTTGATTGAACTTTTCGCGTCAGCGCGGAGGGAAGCCGATGTTACTCAACAGGAGCTTGGGAAGCGTCTGGGACTGCGCCAGACCGTCATTTCCAAGATCGAAACCTTTGAACGCCGCGTTGATGTTGCAGAATTCATGCTCCTCTGTCGTGCAATAGGCGCAGATCCTTATCTTTTGCTACATCAAGCAGAAGGTCTTAAATGAACCCGCCAATGTGGGAGTTGGTTTTTGCCCTATCGATATGTCTGAAGAGTCGAGCCTCTGGGGCGCCTTCCTAACTCTTTTCGCGCATCTGGATGATCGTGAAGCCTGTTTTGCTCAAACTGGGGCCATTCTTCGTTTAGCTAGAGCTGCCATGACCTGAGGCGGATGCCACTTGCCCTTGGCCATCCTGAGGCGCACGACGGCCGCGTGTTTCGTCGCGTTGAGGGGATACTTTGCCTTATGCCGCGTTGCACTGCAGAAGATGCAGGCAGCGACAATGTTTATTTGGACGTCCTTACCACCGTCGCATTTCGCCTCAAGATGCTCTGCCGTGCATTGAAACCGCTTCGCCAGGCCTGGAGGAATCGCATATTGCGCGAGGAACTCTGTCGGCCCGGCGTCCCACATTGGCAGTGTCTAGGGAAGAGGGAGGGTTATCTCGACTGACAAAGATGAGCAACAAGCCCGCAGCTCCTCACCCTAATCCCCGCCGCAAGCCGTCTTAATGTCGCTACTTCACGGCCCCGCTATGTCTGGCGATCAATGTTTTTCGCTGTGAGTATCTGAGCCGTACCTACCGACCGCTCCAGGAGTGTGGAAGGGATGGGGTAGCAGAGAGGGGAATTGAAATGTCCATTTTGACGAGGCTCTTTAAGCAGAGCAACGAACAGAACGCAGACTACTGGGCGCATGGTTGGGAGAACAGCAAAACGATGCATGAAGTGGTTATCACGACCATCGAAAGCATCGTCATTTTGGCGGCTCTCGACATTGCCATTGGGAAGCAATTCAACTGGGTATTGGTAGTGATCGATGGGGCCGCTTTTCTGAGTCTGATGACGTACTGTTGATTTCCACTGAGAAGTGACCCGGCAGCCCAAGATATTTCCATCGAGAAGTGACCCATGTTCCAACCTTCCCTCGTGTCTAATGCGAGGGCTGTGGAGTGATCGACATGGCATTACTGAGCGTGATCCGACGCTGGCATTTCCGAGACCATTTATCGATCCGAGAGAGATCGTGTCCCACGAGATGGTGTAAGTGCCGACGAGGCCACCGTGCTCTCCGGCAAGGCCGGGAGGATCAACGTGCCACGGCTGGCAAGCTGATGATTGGATCATCGCTCATTTTACCGATGGTTTCTACTGTCATGTAGCGCGACCGTTGCACCGCCCACTCGTCATTTTGCTCAAGGAGCATCGCACCGACGAGCCTGACAATGGCGTCTTCGTTCGGGAAGATGCCGACGACATCCGTCCGCTTCTTGATTTCTCCATTGAGACGTTCGATGGGATTCGTGGAGTGAAGCTTGGTCCAATGTTGCTTCGGAAAACTCATATAGGCCAGTACATCGTGTTCGGCCTCATCCATGATCGCAGCGAGCTTGGGCACTTTAGGGCGGATTTGATCGGCGACATTGCGCCATTGGCTGCTTGCGGCCTCCGGGGTCTCCTGAGCGAAAGCTGTTCCGATGAAGGCGGAAACAACCCGCCTGCCACTCTTGCCTGCATGCGCCAGCACATTGCGGGCGAAGTGGACCCGGCATCGCTGCCAGCTAGCGCACAGGACCTTGGAGACGGCAGCCTTGATGCCCTCGTGGGCATCGGAGATGACCAACTTGACGCCGCGTAGGCCTCGTCGCGTCAGCTTGCGCAAGAACTCTGTCCAGATCGGTTCAGCTTCTGAGGTCCCAACCTCCATACCGAGGACTTCTCGTCGACCATCGGTGTTGACGCCCACCGCGATGATGGCGGCAACAGAGATGATGCGACCACCGCGCCGCACTTTGAGGTAGGTGCCATCCACCCACAAATACGGCCAGTCGCCCTCGATTGGCCGATCGAGAAAGGCTTTGACCTTGTCATCGATCTCTCCCTGCCCGACAGGTAAATGCCTGCATTTGCCGAAAGGGGCGCAGAGGCGGGAAACCTGGCTCTTTGAGATGCCGCTCATCCCCATGGCCTTGACGAGATCATCTACCGAACGCGTCGAGATGCCCTGAATGTAAGCTTCCTGGATAACAGCTGTCAGCGCCTTCTCGGCCATGCGACGTGGCTCGAGGAAAGTTGGGAAGTAAGACCCTTTACGCAGCTTTGGGATACGCAGCTCTACCGTACCTGCACGCGTCTCCCAGTCACGGTCGCGATAACCGTTGCGTTGCGCCAATCGCGATGGGCTCTTCTCACCGTGGGCCGCGCCAGTTGCAGCGCTAACTTCCAATTCCATCAGTCGCTCAGCAGCAAAACCGATCATGTCGCGCAGAATATCCGCGTCCGGGGTCTTCTCCACAAGCTCGCGTAGGTCCATTATGTCGTTGGTCATCGATGTATCCTTCGTATCTGGTTGAGTGTCAGCAACCCAACCATACCGGAGATTATCGATGACCGCCCGCAAAGCCGCTCACTCGCTACAGCGCGCTAAGGGCGCGCTCGCGAGCGGCTTTGCTACCGTCGACCTACACCACGCTACGGGGCATGATCTCCGAGAGATTTGCCGCAGGACGGGCTTATCCCGGAACACCATTCGCAAATATCTGCGGCTGAATGGCGTGGAGCCTGTGTTTCAGGTTCCCGAGCGGCCGAGCAAGCTGGACCCGTTTGCTGATCGGCTGTCGGCTTGGCTGAAGACGGAGTCCAAAAAGAACCGCAAACAGAAACGTACTTTGAAGCAGTTGCATGCCGAGTTGATGAGCCTTGGCTATGACGGTTCTTATAATCGTGTCGCAGCGTTTGCTCGCGAGTGGAAGGCCGATCTGCAGATAGAGCTGCAGACCTCAGGCCGTGGGACCTTCGTGCCTCTTGCATTCGAGCCTGGGGAAGCGTTTCAGTTCGACTGGTCGGAGGACTGGGCGATCATTGGCAACGAGCGAACCAAGCTGCAGGTGGCTCACACCAAACTCAGCTATTCCAGGGCGTTCGTCGTCCGGGCCTATCTCCTGCAGACGCATGAGATGCTATTCGACGCCCATAACCACGCGTTCCGTGTGTTTGGCGGCGTTCCTCGGCGTGGCATCTACGACAACATGCGCACGGCAATCGACAAGATCGGGCGCGGCAAGGATCGGGACGTCAACATCCGCTTCATGGCCATGGCCAGTCACTACCTTTACGAACCCGAGTTCTGCAATCCGGCATCTGGTTGGGAGAAGGGCCAGGTCGAGAAGAATGTTCAGGATGCCCGTCATCGGTTCTTTCAACCGATCCCCCGCTTTGCATCGCTGGAAGCCCTCAACGACTGGCTGGAGTTCCGATGCAAGGAGTTCTGGGCTCAGACGCCGCATGGAAAGATGCGCGGCACCATTGCTGATCTGTGGGCCGAGGAAGCACTGGCCCTGATGCCAACAACCCGTTTGTTCGATGGCTTCGTCGAACATACCAAGCGGGTTTCCCCAACATGTCTCGTGCACTTTGACCGCAATCGCTACAGTGTTCCGGCATCTTTCGCCAATCGGCCCGTCAGCGTTCGGGTTTACCCTGACCGTATCGTTGTGGCAGCCGAAGGTCTGATCGTATGCGAGCATGGCCGGATCATAAGCCGTTCACATGATGGACCCGGACAGACAGTCTACGACTGGCGGCATTATCTGGCAGTCGTACAGCGCAAGCCCGGTGCCCTTCGCAATGGCGCACCATTCACCGAACTCCCAGACGCTTTCAAAACGCTGCAGCAGCATCTCCTCAAGAAGCCGGGCGGTGATCGTGAGATGGTCGATATCCTGGCGCTCGTGCTTCAGCATGACGAGCAGGCCGTCCTGTCGGCTGTCGACATGGCGCTGAAGTCCAATGTTCCCACGAAGACGCATGTGCTGAACCTGCTCCATCGCCTGGTCGACGGCAAATCCGCCACGCCGCCCACCATCGATGCGCCTCAAGCCCTGATGCTGATCAACGAGCCCAAGGCGAACGTCGAACGGTACGATGCTCTGAGGAGAACGACGGAGGGTCGCCATGCGTCATAATCCAGCGAGCGGAGCCATCGTCATCATGTTAAGGAGCTTGAAGATGCATGGCATGGCACAGGCGGTCGGCGAACTCACCGAGCAAGGGGCTCCGGCATTCGAAGCGGCCATTCCGATCCTGTCGCAACTCCTCAAAGCCGAGACAGCCGAGCGGGAGGTCAGATCAACCGCTTATCAGCTCAAGACGGCACGCTTTCCAGCTTACCGCGATCTCAATGGCTTCGACTTCTCCAGCAGCGAGATCAACGAGGCGCTCGTGCGTCAGCTTCACCAGTGCGACTTCATCGAGGAGGCCAATAACATCGTGCTGGTCGGCGGCCCTGGCACGGGCAAGACACACGTCGCCACCGCGATTGGTGTGCATGCCATCGAGCATCATCACAAGCGCGTACGCTTCTTCTCGACGGTCGAACTGGTGAACGCACTCGAACAGGAGAAAGCTCAAGGTCGTTCCGGACAGATCGCCGGTCGGCTTGCCCATTCCGATCTCGTCATTCTCGATGAGCTTGGCTACCTGCCGTTCAGCGCATCAGGCGGCGCACTACTGTTCCATCTGCTAAGCAAACTCTACGAGCGAACCAGCGTGATTATCACCACCAACCTCAGCTTCAGCGAATGGGCCAGCGTCTTCGGCGATGCCAAGATGACAACGGCATTGCTCGACCGCCTCACGCATCACTGCCACATCCTTGAGACCGGAAACGACAGCTTCCGATTCAAGAACAGCTCAGCACACGATACTAAAACCAAAAAGGAGAAAAACAGGAACTTGACCCCAACACCAGACCCGAAACATACATAACAGGCGGGTCAAATCTCGGTGGAAATGCCGGGTCACTTCTCAGTGGAAATCAACAGTCGTGCCTATCTCAGCACTCAATAGGTCACGCCTCACTATGCGCACTGGTCCTATATTAACTTCATCGACACCATCGACCAGTCGGAACAATTGGTTAGGACGGATTACTCGGTGCGTCTTCGTCGCAGCAGCGGCGATATTCGCTATTACGTCTCGCGCAACTGTTTTTGGCGGAAGTTCTCCGTCTGAATCGAAGAGGACCGACCGAGCAGCTTCTTCGACCGACTTAGCATGAATGCGAGCGGGACCAAACGACAATGTCGCGAGGTCACTCAACTTGCGGCCTGCCTCGACAAGCTGCTCAGTGAACTCTACCGTCCCCCGCGCTCCAGTGCTGAAACCATTGTTGCGACTGCGAACTAGCCTTTTGTAATCGTCATGACCTGTAACGAGAGCTGCGCGAAACGCTTCTACATACTCTACTGCGAGTTTCATGAGCTGCGCCTCGTTCTTCATGCCATCCTCGCGTCCTCAACACCTAGCACTCTTTCCGATTCACATTCACGGCGAAAGTCGTTTTCACTCGTTTCGGTGACCTAACGGTCGCATAACCGCTTCTTCAAACTCTTGAACATCGGCGATTCTTATCTCGGCTCGATAAGGCGAATTAACAGCCCATACACTTCAAAGGCCGAGACTACCTCTTCATCGTTTGCCACTGCCGCCTTGTAGCGAAGTTCTTCGATGGGTGGAGCGCTCGCCTCGTCTGCGACCGACTCCAGAGAAGCGCGGGGAACGCAACGTCATCAGAGAAGACTTCTCTGATGCGAAACACACCGCGCGCTATCTCCTCAAAGGATCGAGTTGATTTCCATAAAAAGCGTCACACGCTCGATCACCGCGCTGAACATTCTATCTGCCTCGTACCTTACACCTCAACCGATGCCCTCGCCAGTCAGCCCAAAGGTCCGGCAGGAGGCATCCACGCCCTGTAGATCGATGTCTGCTCGCTTGGTCAGAACGAAATCAGTTTCCACAAAGTGATAGGGACGAGCGAAGTCTACCCCTGCAAGCCCAACCTCAGCTTCTTCGGCAGCGTCAGATATCGTCTTAAAGTTGGCGATCAACGATTCCCTAACCCCAAACACGGCGTCCTCATACAGATACTGACAGTCGTCAGTGAAAATGTGCGTGATGACGGGATCGTATCCCGGAGCGCTGACGATGAAATGAATATGGGCGGCACGGTTTGGATGACGACCAAGTTTCTCGAGAAGCTTTCCAACGGGGCCATCATCGGGGATTGGATAGAACCGGGGCTTAGTAGAGCGATACCAATAGCTGCCGTCCTCTTCCGCCGTGAACACGCCGCGAAGATTCCAGTCAGGCTGTACGCCTTTCTGCTGTACGTCGTAAAAACCATCGTCGTTTGTCTGCCATACATCCACCAGCGCACCGGGTATCGGCTTGCCGTCGAGGTCGGTCACCCTACCCCTGACGACCAACGGCTCGCCCTTGCCGTCGAGGCAAATGTTGGACCCATTCGGATAGCGAGGAGCTTCCGGAACGTAAAACGGTCCGAGTACCGTATTCTCCGTCGCGCCGCTCGGACGGCGGCTGTTGATCGTCTCCACAAGCATCGAAACGCCGAGCACGTCGGACAGGAGGATGAATTCCTGTCGCCAGTCGGTACAGGTGTGGCCGACCTCGGTGAGGAATTCGATGGCCTGTTTCCATTCGTCGTGAGTGGGTTCCACTTCGATGGTAAGCTCGTGTAGATGCTTGACGACAGCCGACATCAAGCGGCGCATGCGGGGACTGACGTCGTTCCCCATACGGGAGTTGACGACCGAAACGGAATTCTGCTCCTCGAGAAATGAAGGTCTCTGGGTCGGGTTGGGACTGTTATCCATGGCTTTTCTCCTCTTCCGATGCCGCTACGGGCTCATCCCCGGCGTACGCACGTTCGAGCAGACACGCGATCCCTGCGCGGTCCAGAGCTCGCGGGTTCCAATAGGGTTCTGAAATTGCGGCCGTTACCGCGTCTTCAATCCGACCCGAAGGCATCCCGATTTCTGCGAGCGATCTTTTGATCCCAAGCGTCGTGTTGAACGCGAAAAGCGCGCGCGCGGGATCGGCGTGATCGAGAACTTCGCCCAGCAGCGTTCTGACCTCGGGGACTGCAGGCATATTGTAGGCGACTACATGCGGCAGCAGTATCGAGTGCATATCTGCATGCGGCAGATCGAACAGCCCACCTAATGTGTGACAGAGTTTGTGGTGCAGCGACATCGGTACCGATCCGAGGCAAATGCCGCTCAGCCACGCCCCGTAAAGGGCAACCCTACGGGCTTCGGGATTGCCGGCAACAATTCCCGGCAGGGCTACCTTCAGAGACCTGATCGCTTCGGAAGCCATTAGCGTTACAACGGGATTCCTCTCCTGCGAGTACAACGCTTCGACGGCGTGAGCCATGGCGTTCATGCCGCTTGCAACAGCGATTTCGGTCGGAAGGGTCCTCGTCAGCTCGACATCGTAAATGACGACCTCGGGTCGCACCCTGGGATCGGTAACTGTAACCTTTCGGCCGTCATTCGTTTCCCCCAGAATCGATGTCATCTCCGAGCCAGCGAACGTGGTCGGCACGACGATCTGAGGGAGGTCGGTGCGCAGGGCAATGGCCTTTCCGAGGCCGGTTGTCGATCCTCCGCCGATGGCCACGATCCCGTCCGCATCCAACTCGCTCGCCGCCGAGAGCGCACGCTCAGTAACCGCGACGGGAGTATGCATCGTCGCACCGGAGAAATTTCCGGCCGACACCGATCCCACTTTCTCTGCGCAACCCTGGACGAACGCGGCTTGGTGAGGCGTCGAAAGGAACAGCACGCGCTTCAGCCCCAGACGGGAAATCTCGTCTCCTAGTCGCTCGATTGTGCCCGATCCGAAGATGACACGTGCGGGCGCGGCGGTGTATGTGAACGAGCGCATCCTTCCTCCAAGGCCAAGCCAACTGCTGTGTTACCGTAAGGCCCGATCGGCGACTGCTGCCGCCGACCGGGTGGACTACTAAGCTGCGTTCTCGCTTACGCGCTCGTTCGTGGACCCGATGTACCCTTCGTGCACATCCTGGGCGCGGGCGTACTCTGGCTGGAAGCGAACGTTCGCGTAGTGCGAGGTCTTCTCGGCTTCCTGCGCGCGCTTGCCCAGCTCAGCTGTGTCACCGAAGCCGAGGACCTCACGGGCAAGCGCCGTAAGCGGGCCATCGACGTGATATTCCGTGCGCTGCAACGTGAGAAGGTTGATCAGGTACAGCGGCGTGCCGTTGAACTTCTCGAACATCTCGTGGCGGGTGCCCCATTCGGTGAGGAATCGCTCGCTGATCTGGCGGAAAATCTTGATACGGTCATTCGCACTGATTTCCGGCCCTCGAAGAGCTTCCGCGAGTTTCGGGCCGAGATACGGGTGATCGAGCTCCTTCTTGGTTGGCTGCAGAACGATGCCGCGACCGCAAAACTCGATCAGCATGTTCACCATGCGGGGCTGGTTTTCGAGGTAGTGAGCCCGACCGAAATCGATGTAGATGTTGTTCGGCTTGAACAGGCCACCCGGCGTCGCGAAGCCCGTTTCCTCGGCTGCCAACATGAAGGCGGTGCAGGTCTCGCGGAAGCGGATGAGTTCCGCCAGCTGCGACTGCACAACTGGGTTGGCGCTGGTTCCAAGGGATTGAGTTAGCAGAAGCGCGAGGCCGACCATGAGTTCGGCGTGGACGCAGTGACGAATCTGGGTTTCCAGGTGAACCCAGTCGAACTGACGCTGCGGGTACCATTTCGCGTGGTCCGGATTTCCGATGTGTTGGACTTGGGACCAAGGGATCAGGACGTCGTCGAAGTAGACCATGGCGTCGAGCTCGTCGCCGATCGTCGCTAGAGGGCGGTCATATGGGTCGGCGTCCGGCACGACACGGGATTCGCGGGCGACGACGGAAACCCCTGGAGTGTTTATTGGCACAAGCGCGTAGATCGTCTGGTCCGGTGTCTGGCCCGGACGCCAAAGGTTGCCGACCAGAATATGATTGACGAAAGGAAGAGCCGTACCGATGGCCTTCCATCCCTTGACGAGGATGCCGTCGTCGCGCTCCTCAACAATGCTGAGCATCGGAGTTTCTCCGAGCGCATCCGTTCTCCCGCGGTCGAACTGGACGTCAACGAACATCGGCGAGATGGCCAGGTCTTTGCTGGTCACCTCCTCCCACTGGCGCTGGATGTTACCGCTGAGGTCGCGTAGTCCGTTCTTGAAACGCGAGTTCTTTGCCCACGGCTCCTGGTCGTCGACCTGCGTGAACATAACGCAGTTCATGCCCATCGGCGGGCGCGTGAAGATGCCACCCTTAAAATGACGGAAGATAAAGTCGGCGTATTTGCGCCGACGAACGGTGTCTTCCTTGGTCCGCGGCAGGAACCAGTGCATCGACTGGCGCTGCCCGTTGTCATCGATGAACGTGCAGATGTCTTGGTTGGCAGGGTTGAGATGGAGGTCGTAGTAGTCTGCGATAGCTTGCGCGTAGCCACGCGTCTTGGGATGTGTCGTCACATCGTCGATCAACTCGCCGCCGACATAGACCTTGCGGTCGTCCCGCAACGATTCAAGATATTCTTTGCCTGATCTCATGATCATATCTCCTTCGTGTTAAAGCTGAGTTGTTTCTGGAAGGTGGCAGCGTCCCAATAGTCTTCGCTGCGCTGGATTTTCCCGTCGCGCAGCGTCAGAACCTGGACCCCGCGCAGCGAAATTTTCTGACCATGCGCTTCCACCGGACCCATCGCCGCCTGCAGGGACGCCTTCAGGGTGTAAGTGACGGCGACATGGTCGCTGTCGGCCGAGATGATCTGCGCGACGTCCCACGCCGCATCGGGGAACCAGTGGAAGAACTTGCCTAGTCCCTCGGAAATTTCCGATGGGCCCAATTTCGGACGGCCATGGGCCACATCCACATGGGAGGCATCTTCAGCGTAAAGCTGCGCCACCGCCGCCGTGTCGTGGCTGTTGTAAGCTCGATAGAGCTCGCTGGCGATTTCTCTCGCGTTGACTGGGGTGCTCATACCGCTGCTGCCTCGAGGGAGACGCCGTGCATGTACCTGCCCTCGCCGTAGAGCAGCGGCCTTTTCGCAGCTGGAGCAAGAATGGAGGACACCGAAGCCAGGATCACCAGATGGCTGCTGGCGACGATGGTCATGTTCACCCTGCAGTCAAAGGTGATCAGTGAGTGTTTCAAAACTGGCATTTGAACCCGACCAGGCACCTCCTCGGCCGGAACGACGAAATGGTCAACGAACTTGTCTTCGCGCGGTCGAGAGCAATGTTGAGAAATCTCGATCTGATCCTGGCTGAGGATGTTGACGGCGAACCGGCGGTCTTTGGTTATATCGCCTCCCGTCACAGTATCTTTGTTGATGCAGACAAGCACTGTAGGCGGCTCCATGCATGCGGGCGTGAAGGCGCTCACCGTCATGCCCCACGGTCGCCCCTCATGAAGGGTCGTAATCACTGTCACGCCACCGACAAACCTTCTCATCGCCGAGCGGAAGGCCAGCGATTCAGGGCCCGCGTCAAGCTCCCATCCACTGGCATCGCCAGCAAGTTCATCACAACCGGCGGAATTCTCGAGATTAAAATTGCGCATAGCCACTCCTTTGCCGCCGAGATACTTCTCGGCAAGCCGTTGCTGTTTCAATTTTACTTCGATGAACGGATAAGCCTTCTTGGCCTCTACGAGGTCAATGCTCGACGTTCCCACTCTGTTTTAATTTTTATTGACAGCGATGTTACGTTTCTGACGTAATGTGTCCAATCGATAATTCAGAAGACATCTATCCACCGCATAAATAGATCATAGGCCTCCTGATGAACCTGCGCGCAGTCGATTTGAACCTCCTCGTCGTCCTGGATGCGCTTCTGCGGGAGAAAAGCGTCAGCCGCGCTGGTGAGGAAGTCGGCCTTAGTCAGTCAGCCACCAGCGCCGCACTCGCCCGGCTCAGAGACATATTTCACGACCCTCTACTTGTCCGCGTCGGTCGGCAACTGGCTTTGACGGAAAACGCTGAACGCCTGGTGGAGCCGCTCAGGGATGCTCTTAGCAAGGTGCAGCAAACCCTTATGCAACAGGGAGGTTTCGACCCCGCGACCGATGCGAGGACCTTCACGATCAGTGCTTCGGACTACGCCGTTCTCGTGCTCCTTCAGCCGCTAATTCGCAGGCTGGAAACGGAAGCGCCGAACGTCACCGTACACATGCTCCCGCGCTCAAGGGAGACAGAGAAAATGCTGCTCGAGGACCGCGTCGATGTCGTGATCGAACCAAGTGAGCTGATGCTAGATAGCGCCTTCCCTTCCGAACCTCTTATCAGCGATCGATGGCTGTGCGCTGCTGACTCAGGAAACGGCTCGGTCCTAGACAACGGTCGTATTTCACTCGAGAGATTTCTCGCGGCATCGCATCTTGCCTACGGAATTGGGTTGGATCGGCAGTTCAATCTCGCCGATCAGCACTTGGCGCGCCAGGGCATCCGTCGCAGGATTACGGCGACGGTGGAAAGCTTTGTGCTTGTGCCATTCCTCCTGCGAAATTCGAACATGATCAGTCTGGTTCTGGAACGGAGCATCAGGGAGCTAGGAGTTCCCGGAATCACGGGCCACGAGCCGCCTGTGCAGCTTCCCACCATCCACGAACGGATGTTCTGGCACGCGCGGCATACGAGTGACCTGGCACACGCATGGCTTCGAACCCAGCTTTCAGAAATCGCGGCATCGATCGCAGGTTCTGGTAGGTGAATCGATATTATTCCGCGTTCGATTAGATCGCTCGATCAGCCTGGTGGTTCCTTTGTGGTCCACCATCACGACGCCCGTGCTACTGCAGACAAAGAGTTCTTTGCTAGATTCCCCCAGCTGATACACTGCCCACGCCTCGATCATTTACCAATGCATGTGGATGGCGGCAGCCAACAATTGCGAAGGCGGCGTCAATCTTGTTGATGGTCATCAAGAGTTCCGTCCATCGCGCTGGTGTTGGATGGCATCGGCCTGAACGCACCTCGTGTCCGCATCGAACATGGCCATCAAGTTATATCCAGGTACTAAACGTACAAGAATGATGCTTTCATGACGGCTAAATTAGCGATCGAAGGAGCGGTCCTCCCCCGTCCTTCAGCGGCTCCGTTCCCGCCGCACCAGGCTGCTCCCCTCCCGCCGGGAATGGCCGTCCTCTGGCAATGCGTCGAGCTGGAGGACGGCCTCTTTTCGCATCCCAACCTTCAGTTTGAGGCTAGCGGTTGTGAGGCATAATACTCCGCAGCCGCCGAGATTTCCGCTTCGGTCATCTGCCGCGCGATGGTCCGCATCTGCTGACTGACATCGTTTGTACGGGAGCCTGCCGCGAAAGAATCAAGCTGCGCTTTGATATACGTGGCCGACTGCCCCTCGAGCCAGGGACTTCCGGATTTGTTTTCGATGGTTCCATGACATGACCCGCAAGGAGCGATACCGCGCATCGGGGAACCGCTCTGAACGATCAAAGGCGCGGCGTCGGCGTCTGACGGATGAAATCCCGGGAGACGCGGTAGGAACGCGTAATACGCCGCCAGGTCGCGCATGTCCTGCTCCGACATGGATTTAACGAACGGGCTCATCACGGCATTTACACGGGCTCCAGACGTGAAGTCCTGCAGCTGTTTGTAGATGACGCTCGCGTATTGCCCCGCTAGGTTTGGCGAGTCCGCCCCGCTGATCCCTGTGGGGCCATGGCAAATCGCGCACTGCTGCGCCAAGGTCGCTCCTCTACCTACAGAATCTGCCGGCGGATTTCTGAATTCCGATGCTCGAAGGACCACAGCGGATGTCTGATACGGCGCGACCTCACCCTGGTCCGCCGATCGTTTGCTTGGAACACCGGCGGCGCTGCAAATGGAATCCCAGATGCCTCCGATGGCGGTGCCGTCCAGAGAGGGCGAAACGACAAATCCATAAGCCGCGGACGCGACAAATACAGCCGCGGCCAAACCGACACTGACACGAAACCATTTGTTCTTGAGATTAAACAGCCGGTCGTCGCTCATTTTCGTGTCCCCACATAAAACGCGGGAACATTGGTGTCCGACCGCCATGCAAGCTGCGCGATCGGAAAACCGTAGTTGCTGATGGTCAGCCCGATCATCAACGCAATCCACAACGCGTGCCCATTCAAAGCTGCTGGCACCCTGATGGGTGGGTGGACAGCGACAGCGAAACGGTAGGGTCCGGCTTCAGCGGGACGAGCAGACTGACTGCGAAACAAGATCACAAAGAACACGATTGCGGACGCGACGAGCACAAATCCCCCAAACGCCGACATCACCACAGGGATAGCCTCGGGCGCAATCAGCGGATCGCTGTAGTCGAAAAACGCCATGCGACGCGGCATGCCCAATATGCCGACGTAGTGCCAGGGGAATGTCGTCACGATCATTCCGATGAACCAGAGCCACAGCTGAAGCCGCATCAGACCGACCGACATGATCTCGCGTCCGGTAAGATGGGGCCACAGATCGTAGGCGATGACGAAATACATGATCACGATCGCACCGCCGAATATCAGGTGAAAATGTCCCGTGATCCACTGGGTGTTGTGGATCGAAGCGTCAAGCTGATAACTCATGTTGATCAGGCCGCCCGCGCCTCCGAAGCCGAGCATGATGAACGAGAACGCCACCGCCAGCATGACCGGGTTACGCCAGGGCAAAGCCAGCAACCAACCAAACGGACCGCGGCCGCCTCGCAGGCGACCAGCGATTTCGACCGATGCGCAAATGGTGAAAACCGTCAGCAACGTCGGGAGGGCCACAATCGCCGTAAAGGCAGAATGGATGAACTTGAACCCTGCTCCGACCTGCGGATCGGCGAATGTGTGGTGTATACCGATGGGCATTGCCACGACGAGAAACAAGACAAAAGAGATGCGAGCCATGGCGTCGCTGTAGAGCTTTCCTCCGATCGCCCTGGGGACGATCGTGTAGTAGGCGATGTAGGTCGGCATGAGCCAGAAATAGACGATCGCATGGAGGGTCCAGGAGAAGAACACGCGGGCGAGGCCTGCGTCGATCGTGGACTTGAAGCCAAGCGCGACCGGTAGAATCTGGAGAATTAGCTCCGCCGCTGCCCCGACGGCCGTCCAACCCCACAGCCATGAGCTTGCCACGTTGGCGTACATCGGCAAGGGGACTGCGGCTCCCGGGTTGGCCCTCTTCCAGACCGCGAGATTGATCGCCATCAACGCGACCCAAATCCAAGACCCCAAGACGACGAGGACGACGCCGATATAGTAGCCGGGGTTACCGATCAGGGGCGGATAGAAGGTGTACAGGACGGAGGCCCAACCGAGCGAGACCGGCACCATTGCCGTTACGCTGCCGATCACAACAAGCCAAAAGCCTGCCCATGCCAACCGTTTGCCCACCAGTTTCTGGTTCAGGGAGCTCTCACTGATGGCGTATCCAAAACCCATGGCGACAAGCGTGGGAAAGACATAGGCCATGACTGTCCCGTGGGCCGTCAGCGACCTGTAGTACCACTCCGGATTTCCGATCCACGCAGCCATCGGACTGCGAATGAACATCTGCCAGGCACCGAGCAGAAGCGCCAGACCGAAAAGGCCGAAGGCCAACCAGAAATGGGCCAGTATCAGGCGTTTGCTACTTAGCACAGCTCAGCCTCCTCTTCGTCTCGGAGAGAGCCAGGAACTCCTCCTTCGTCACGACCTTCACGCGGCCCCACATCCCCTCATGTCCGACCGAACAGAATTCCTGGCATGGCATTAGGTGCTCGCCGGGTTCGGAAAAGCTGGCATGCTGGACGGAAACGTAACCGGGAACCAGCATCGTGTTCACGTTGGTGCCCTGCACCAACAGGCCGTGCACCACATCGGCACTGGTGGCTCGCAACGTAATGGGGGTGCGCGCCGGGACAAGAATGCACTGCGGGACGAACGAATACTGTTGTCCGATCGCGCGTACGGTCACCGAGCCATCAGGCTCGATCGCGCTGCCCAAATTGCCTTCGGAGAACTCACCCCCGAGGTGAAGGGTTGTCGGGTCGATCGTCTCGACCTGGGCCTGAGGCATCGTTGCTTGATGCACGCCCGCGTAGGCTGCCATCCCGGTCAGAAAAGCTATGATGACGATCGAGATTGCCGCCCATCGCTTCTCTATCCTGGCGGCGACGCCTGCGCTATGCGAAACCTCGTGGACATCGCTCATATCACCCCTCCCCGGGGAACGAAGACGAGTGCGTAAAAGAGCACCCACATCAACACGACCAATGCGGTCGCTATCCCGGCGACGGTCAACGCACCAATCGGACCCGAGCTCACGATCTGTTCGATCTCGTCGTCCCTTGCTTCCGAAACATCAATCTCACCGGAATCGATCATCGAAACCTCACTGAAGGGGCGCTTTGCGCAATTCGTTAGCCTCGTCGGCACTGACGGTCGTCCCGCGGTTGCCCCATGATGTCCTGATGTAGCTGACGACGGCCGCGACCTCATTGTCGGATAGGGTGACAGCGAACGGCGGCATTCCATGCGGCATTGGATTGCCTTTGGTGCCGGGTGCGTAACCACCGTTCAAAACCATTCGGATGGCGTTGACGGCTGACTCCATCTGGATGGATTGATTTGCCGCAAGTGGAGGATAGTGAGGCGGCCTTCCCTCGCCTTTAGAACCGTGACAGCTGGCGCATTGGCCGTCGTACACCGTCTTCCCGAGGCTGATCAGCAAACTGCTTTCCGTGCGGGGCAGTCGCGAGCTGGGCGGCTCGGGCGAATCCTGGGCGATGCTCTTGAGGTAGACCGCCATCGCCTTAGTGTCTTCGTCGCTCAAGTACTGAAGACTATTGTAGACAACGTCGGCCATCGGACCGTAGACCGCACCGCGCGCCGAGACGCCCTTCTGAAGCAGATCGGTGATGTCCTTGATGCTCCAGTCACCGAGGCCAGCTTCCTTGTTGGAGGTCAGCGACGGAGCGTACCAGTTTTGCATCGGTATCAGGCCGCCTTTGAAAGCTTCGGAGTCGGAGCTTCCGCCGAGGGCGTTGATAGGGGTGTGGCACATTCCGCAGTGTCCGAGGCCCTCTACAAGGTAGGCACCCCTGTTCCACTCCTCGGACTTGTCCTCGTTAGGACGGAATTCGCCCTCGCGAAAGAACAGCGTTCGCCAACCGAGTACGAGTGACCTGTTGTTGTATGGAAAGCTCAGCTCGTGCTCACGGTTCTTTTGCGAGACGGGTTCAATCGTCTGAAGGTAGGCATAGATGGCGTCGCTGTCGGCGCGGGTCACCTTCGTATAGGACGCGAAAGGCATTGCAGGGTAGAGCAATCCCCCGTCCGGAAAGCGGCCATCGTGCATGGTCTTATAGAAGTCGTCTGCGCTCCACTTACCGATCCCGGTTTGCGCATCGGGAGTGATGTTCGATGTATAGAGCGTGCCGAATGGTGTCGGCATGGCACGCCCGCCTGCGAAAACACGGCCCTCGGGTGCGGTGTGGCAGGCGATACAGTCACCCGCCCTCGCCAAATACTCGCCCTTCGCAATGACAGAGGGATCGACGGTGGCCTTGGGCTTAGTTTCCTGCGAGTAGGAAACCGAGGCGAGCAGGACGAGCACAATGGAGATCGGAAGCTTCTTCATTTGTGTTCGTCCTCGCTTGGCTGACTTCCGCATGCGAAAGGCAAAGCGTAGCTGTTCGCGGGAGCCGGCGATGCATCTGCAGGCGCTGTCACAGAAGCTAGCCAAGCAGCGACCGCGCGAACGTCGTCTTCCGTCAGATGTCCCGCCACGATCTGCATGCAGTCCGGCGCTATCGCAGTTCTGGTGCCGTATCGCCAAGCTCCCAGCTGCGCGCTCAGATATGTCGCGCGCAACCCCAGCAAGCCTGGAATGGCGGGCTCCTGTCCTGTCAAATTGGCACCATGACAGCTAACGCACGCCGGAAGGCCCCTCTCGATGTCACCCTGCTTGGCTATGGCCTCGCCATGCGCGAGGACGGCTTGGCTCACTTCGTTGGCAGTAGCGACTGGGAGAGGCGGCCGTTGCTCGGCAAAATAATCCGAAATTCTCTTGAGATAATCGTCCGGCATGAATTGCAGGAGGTAGTTCATCGGCGGGTACTTGCGGCGGCCGCTACGGAAGGCGAGCAACTGGTTATAGAGATATCCCGACGGCTTTCCCGCCAAACGCGGAAAGTACGGATCGTTGGTGCCTTTACCGGCCGCGCCGTGGCACGGCGTGCATGGCTGAACGCGAGCTTCCATGGTGTCGGGCGCTGACATGGTCTGCCCGAACATTTGTCCGGTCGCCAACAGCGACAAACAGAACGCCAAACAGATGGTCTCTCCGGTTTTCACTCGCCACCCCATCTATTTAAGACGCGACCTCCCCGAGGTTCTACGGTCATCGCCTACGCGCGAATTGGACAATTCGGACATCCGTGGCCGTATCTGCGCAGAATCGTCGCGGCACGGCCGCGGCTGACGGCCGCCGCTGCGAACAGAACTGCCCCCAGTCAACGCGCCTTGCTATTTGTCCGGCATGGTCAGTTTCTTGTCGTCAGAATCCACGACGAAAACCGCCAAGAGGCTCGCGGATTCCGTCTCACTGGCATTCTCACTAATCGAGTGACTGGAACCCGGCTCTTCGTAGAAGCTTTCGCCAGTTTTATAGACCTTTGTCTCTCCATCGTTCACTTTGCTCCGGATCGATCCGGACAAGACGTGAGCGAAGATGAATGCCGACTTGGCGTGGTGATGCGCCGGGGACTTTCCCCCCGGTTCGTAGGTGACAACCGCGGCGATCATGCTCTTGCCCGGGACGTTGGGTAGTTCATGCTGGAAAACGGGTTGCACATGCTCGCCGACATCATGCGCGCGCGCAACCAACGCCGAAAACTGAAGGCAGGTCGCGGCTACCAAACATGTCGCGATACGGAGCTTGTTCATCATACGGTTCCTTCTTGGGCAGCCACAGGCTGCTTGTTCCAGTGGTTATTGGCAGCGGCTACTGTCTGGAAATTGATCGCGATAACTTGGGACACGAGAATCAGACTGTCGGCGTCCTGCTCGTAGACCTCCCTTAGCCTGGAGCGGACCTCGTCGGACGGTTGGGTCACCTTAACCCCCATGCGGGAAAGCTTTATCGCCAGCTCCCAACCCGCCTGTGGGTTGGGCGTAATTAATGAAGTCAACCAGGGCTCAGCCATCGATCCTCTCCGTCGTTAGGACTCCGACTCCTAGCGGCCGCGATCGCGGATATCTGTCACGAACAGGGCGGGACTAGCACAAAACGGACGCGATCTTCGCGACCACACCTTCGGAGAAAACACCGCATGCGCAAGGAGATGCGACAGAACATCGCAAGCGATAAACATCTATTGCATATAGATGTTTAAAGGCCTAATCATCCCGCCATCAGTCAAAACACAGAAGGGAGATGACCGATGTCAAAGCTTCTGAGCGAAGAAACCAAGGCGGTGGTCAGGGCCACTGTTCCCCCCCTGCAGGCCCATGGAACCGCCATCACGGCTGCAATGTACGAGCGCCTCTTTAAAGACGAAGAGGTGCGCGAACTGTTCAATCATTCAAACCAGGGCGAAGGTGGCCGACAGACGAAAGCGCTCGCCCAAGCGATCCTGGCTTACGCTCAGAATATCGACAACCTCGGTGTTCTCGCCTCTGCGGTAGAGCGTATCTCGCAGAAGCACGTGGGCTTGAGCATCAAGCCGGAACATTACCCCTATGTCGCAACGGCACTTCTGGGTGCGATCGGTGACGTTCTTGGCGACAAGGCTACTCAGCCTGTCCTCGATGCATGGGGAGAAGCTTTCTGGTTTCTCGCCAATATCCTGATCGGGAGGGAAAAGGCGGTCTACGATGAGCTTGAGGCGGCCGACGGCGGCTGGATCGGCTGGCGGGAATTCAGGGTTGCTCGTAAGGTCGACGAAAGCGAAATAATCACCTCGTTTGTCCTCGAGCCGGTGGACGGCGGTCCGGTATTGCTCCACAAGCCGGGGCAATATCTAACCTTCCGCATCCCAATCGACGGCCTTGGCCCACAGAAACGCAATTACAGCATTTCGTCAGCGCCAAACGGCCACACGTACCGCATCTCAGTGAAGAGAGAGCCGAACGGGCTGATCTCGAACCATCTGCACGACAACGTTCACGAGGGTTCGATATTACAGGTGGCCCCGCCGACCGGAGACTTCTTCCTTCGCGAGGAGTCGGAGCGGCCAGTCGTCCTCCTGAGTGGCGGCGTCGGCCTTACCCCGATGGTCAGCATGTTCGAAGCACTCGTCTCGTCCGATAAGGCCGTTGACGTTCATTACGTTCATGCGGCGCAGAACGGGCGCGTTCACGCCATGGGCAAGCACGTGCGTACGCTTCGAGAGAAGAAGCAGAATGCCAATACATCATTCTTTTACGGCGATCCCCACGAGCACGATCGGCAAGGCGAACACTACGATCACAAAGGTTACATCACAGTGGATTGGCTCTCAGACAATACGCCGATTGAAGAGGCCGACTTCTACCTTTGCGGACCCAAACCCTTCCTTGCCGCGTTCGTTAACGGTTTGGCACGGGCGGGTGTGGACCAGAACAGAATTCACTACGAGTTCTTCGGCCCGGCGGACGGCCTGCAAGAGTAAGTACCGTCGACGGGGCAGCTTGGCCGCTGCCCCGTCGCTATGCTACATCGCCTATAGATGTTTATGACGGAGCCAAGCATGCGTCTGACGGTATATTCCGACTTTGCCCTGCGGCTGATGATGTACCTTTGCCTGAACCACGACAGGCTTTCCACGATATCCGAAGTTGCGGAAGCGTACGACATCTCGAAGGCACACCTGATGAAGATTACCAACGAACTCGGGCAAAAGGGCCTTGTCGTAACGGTGCGGGGGCGGCAGGGAGGAATGCGCCTCGGCAAATCCGCATCCGCGATCAGCGTCGGGGAAATCGTACGCGCCTGCGAGCCAGATTTCGCCATCGTTCCCTGCTTTGAAGCCAAGGGTGCCGTCGTGTGTGTCATCCAGCCGGCCTGCGTATTGAAACGAGCGCTCGCGGCAGCAACGGCCGCATTCCTCGAGACGCTCGACGGTTACACACTCGCCGACCTCGTGAGGCCGACCGTTCCTCTTCGATCCTTGCTAGGTTTGGACAGTTCGACGAGCGGCTTGGCCGCCCATTGAGCGCCGACAACTCCTGAGCGAACGCGAAAGGCCTGCGCAAGGCCGGAAGCGCATTGGTTTTCGACAACGATCAGGCTCGAGACCCATGCAAATAACATCCGCCAACATCGTCGATCTGGTGACCCGCACAATGGTCAAGTCGGGGTCGACGCAAAAAGATGCCACTACGCTGTCCAGCGATCAGGTATGGAGCGCGGATCATTGGCGTCAGGTTGCCGACGATGGCGATGCCGAGGTCCGAGCAGCCCAGAAGATCGCCGACGCCAAAGAGGAACTGGAGTTCCTCCGGCGCTCCGGTTTCCCTCCGGATGTCGTCGCAAGACTTGCCCAGGAGTTGCTTCACAAGATTTCCTCAGCGATGGGCGAATACGCGGCGTCTGCTGCGGATCACTCGCCCCCCCTACCCGGGGACGTCCAGGTGCCGCCGGTTGCGACCTCTCAGCCTGTCGATACCGCAGTCCTGACAAATCCCGAGGCAGCTGACGCCGGGAAGATCGCGCAAGTCAACGGCGCTTACCTTAGCGTTATGGACGATAAGGATCGCCCGGGTCTGCCCAACGGCGACGATGAAACAAACGATAGTTTCGAGTCTTTAAGTTCGGAGATCAGGGCGCTTCTGGCCAAAGCTGAACGCGAGAGGGGCAGCCAATCGCTCTGATCCGGTCGGCGGGCGACATGTTTTCCGCTTTAGACGCACTGGTTCAGTTTCGTCCGGTTTTTAAAACCGGCGACCAACTCGTTCTATAGCTGGCCACCAGCTCCACTAAAGTCCCTCGTTGCAGCGCAATGCGCCCAGAAACAGGGGACTCCACATGGCACAGAGGCTCGACTACCAGTCGCTCGCTCCCGAAGGGATGCAAGCATTCGGCGCTGCATACCGTTACATCAGCCAATGCGGTCTCCCCACTGAACTTATCGACCTTGTCTACCTCCGAGTTTCGCAGATCAACGGATGCGCTTACTGCATGGAAATGCACAGCCGCGGTCTGATGGAAAACAATGTCCCGATTTCGAAGATACTCTTAACGTCGACTTGGCGCGAGGCCGGGGATTTGTTCGACGCGCGGGAACGCGCCGCCCTTCAATGGGTCGAAACCGTCACCCTGATCAGCGTCTCGCATGTCCCAGACGACGCTTTCGCTAAAATCTGCGGCCTCTTCGAAGAGAAGGAAGTCGCCGACCTAACCATCGCCATCGGTCTTATGAATGTGCTCGATCGTATGGCCATAAGCTTCCGCGTCCCTCCGAGCATCGGACACTGACACCCTGGAGACAGCCCGGATAGGAGCAAGACATGAAGACCCAACCTGTTGAAATCGTACGACGCTTTTTACAGCTCGCCGCATGCAAGAAAACACTTTCGAACATCCTTGCCGGAGACGTCACCCTCATCGCCCCTGACGGAGTGTTACCTAGTCAAGTGTCTCGGCTCCCCGGACTGGACGACTGTAAAACAGACGTTCTGGATGCCGCAGTAGCACTACTCCACTGCTCCACAACTCGGCGCGTAACCGTCAGCTCTATTTTCGGAGCGGGGGCTAATGTTGCTGCTTTTGGCACCGTTACCGAGGTTATGTGTTCGGGCGAAGATGTCGCAACTCCCTTCTCGCTTTGGATCAAAGTCTCCCACGGGCGTATCACCTACATTCAGTACCTCGACGGTGACTCGAAAGCGGACACTCTACGTCAGCCGAAAGGAGCGTGATCCTCGTCAGCCAACACCGAGCCGTATTGCAACACGAATTGAGAGGTGGCATGCGAAGATGAGGGTGTGATATCTGCTGACAAGCGGAAGTGCCCCCAACTCTCAGCTCACAATCGGTGGACATATGGATCGTCTTACAAGTCTTCTCGTGTTTGGTCGTGTCGTGGAAAGCGGAGGATTCTCCGCTGCCGCCCGGAGGCTGAACATGTCGGTGACCATGGTGGGCAACCACGTGCAGTCGTTGGAAGAAAGGCTTGGCGTGCGTCTCCTGAACCGGACCACCCGCAAGGTGAGCCTGACGGAAACAGGGAAGTACTACTACGAACGTTCCGTTCAGATACTTGGCGACCTCGAAGAGGCCGACCGAACCGCAGGCGCTCTCAATACCACGCCAAGGGGCACGCTGAGGGTTTACACAAGCAGCGCGATCGTGCGGTTCCTCTCTCCGATCGTAACTGAGTTTCTTGAGAGCTACCCGACGATATCGTTGGATATCAACATCGGCGAGCGAATGGTCGACATGATCGAGGACGGGTACGACCTTGCCATTCGAACGACCCCTCCTCCGGACTCAAGCCTCGTGGTCAGAAAGCTGACGCCCTGGCGTCACGTCCTCTGCTGCTCTCCCGGATACCTTGAAAACCATCCGATGCCCGAAGAGCCGGAAGACCTCGCTGTGCACAACTGCCTTCGCTATGCCTACTATCCCTTCGGCGAAGAATGGCGCTTCGAAGATGCGGCCGGCGTCGAGCAAAGCGTCAAAATCGCCGGGAACGTGATATCGAACAGCGCGGAGACGCTCCGCTATCTGACGGAAGCTGGCAAAGGCATCTTTCTCGCGCCGAGCTTTGTCATCTTCGAGGACATCGCGGAAGGCCGGATGGTAAGGATCATGCCTAAGTTCAACCCAGTCGAATTCACGATCAATGCGATCTACCCGAACCGCAGCCACCTTCCAACGAAGGTCCGGCTTTTCCTCGATCTTTTGGCGGAACGCTTCGCCGAGCATCGGCAGTGGATGGCGTAGCGCCGATTGTCCAGCGTGGCTTGCATATCCTTCCCTAATTGCCCGGATTATCGGCAGCCTCTGAATGACGCATCTTCTGTCTGCGACGGCCGAAACGGCCAAATCTTCAGGAGAACTGACATGAGCAATCAAAAGACAATGCAGGCCTTCCGCGTCCATGAATTTGGAGCGCCGGAGGTCATCAAGGCTGAGCAGGTTGAACTTCCCGTTCCAGGACCCGGCGAAGTATTGGTGAAAGTACATGCCGCAGGCGTCGGCCCATGGGACGGTTGGATACGAAGCGGAAATAGCGCTCTTCCGCAGCCTCTGCCGCTTACCCTCGGCTCCGACCTCTCGGGCGTTGTCGAAACCATCGGGCCCGACGTGGACGGTTTCGAGGCCGGCGACGAAATCTATGGAGTTACCAACCCGCGTTTCATCGGCTCCTATGCGGAATATGCCATAGCGCAGGCCTCGATGATCGGTCACAAGCCCAAGAAGATCGACCATGTCGAAGCCGCCTCAATCCCGGTCATCGCTTCCACCGCCCGGCAAGCCCTGTTCGAACAGGCAGGCCTAAAGGCTGGACAAACCGTTCTGATCCACGGCGCGGCGGGTAACGTCGGAGCATACGCGGTTCAATTCGCCCACAAGGCCGGGCTAAAAGTGGTGGTTACCGCCAGCGAAAGTGACGCCCACACAGTTCGGCAGCTCGGTGCGGATCAGGTCATCGATTATCAAAACGAGCGCTTCGAAGATGTCGTCAAGGAACTCGATGCGGTAATAGACCTGGTCGGCGGCGATACCCAACAGAAGTCCTTCGCTGTGTTGAAGCGAGGTGGCAAACTCATTTCCGCTGTTTCCAAGCCCGATCAGGAGGTCGCCGCCTCGTTCGGCGTGAGCGCGAGCTTCTTTCTGGTGGCGGTCAACACACGCGAACTGAAAGAAATCGCTGCGTCGATCGACGACGGAAGTCTCAAGACGAAGGTCGGCACCGTTCTCCCGCTTGGGGAAGCTATCAAGGCTCACGAGATGCTGGAAGGCAAGCGCGAGCACGCCAAGGGCAAGATCGTTCTCAAGGTGGACTAAGACAACGGCTTTAAGTCGCTCCGGTGATATCCGGAGCGACCTCTCGTCGGTCGCCGTGATGGCTACAGTGGCGTTCAATGTCTGAGAAATTCGTTTTTGTTGGCGCGAAAGAACTCCGGCGGGTTGCCGAGTACCGCCATGAACGAGGCCGCCATTTGGGTGCCGTCTGAATAGCCTGCCATTCGTGCGATCTCGTCGATCGGCTTTTTGCTGTCCCTAAGAAACGCTATCGCCTTGTCCGTTCGGCGTCGAGCCAGCCATTCCGCCACACCTGTACCCGTCCGCTGACGGAAGAGGATTACGAACTCGCTTGCGGACACGCCGCAAAAAGCTGCGAGTTTCGACAGAGCTAGATCACCGTCGAGATGCGCTTCCATCATTTCCATTGCCGCGCTCAGTCTTGAAGCACTCAGGTTAGGTACGAGCAGCTTCCCGATGTGTTGCCTGCTCGAGTATCTCGATATCAAATGGCTGGCGGCGGCGTTGACAAGATGGTCGACGAACGAGGTGCTCGCATAGCGGCGACTACGGAATACAGGAACCAGACTTTTTGCCATGTGGAACATGATGCGGTCGTTGAATGCGAACCTATCAGGTATCACAAGCTCGCTCGATCCATAGCCAAGCTCGGCCGCGACAGTGTCTAGGAAGCTTTTTGTCATGTAAAAATGGACGTGCTGGAACCGGCGAATCCCGGATGCGTAGGCTTGGGTCCGCAGATCGAAAATCGAACACGAGCCCCGCTGTAGTTCTCCGCTAAGGAGGAATTGGCCGTTTATCCAGAGCTGGTAGGGCGTGGTGTCCTCGAGCCTGACGACAAACACATAGGCCTCGTCATAAGGCAATGGTGCCGAAACCACACTGCCATCTCGATTACCTGTCACCAAGGAAATGGAAGCATCCACGCGACGGGCGATCACCTGGGGATCAGACGCCAGGAGGAAGCGGTCTCCTACGTGGCGGGCATAAGCAGCGCTGTCGCCGCCGGCCTGCGTAATCTCGATCGACATCTACAAATCCTCAGGAGCAGGGTACTGACCAGAGACAATGCAGCAAGAACACATCCCTGCATTGTACGAAGCGGACAATAATTCGACGTGTTGACCGATCTGGACCGGGTGATCGAGTCCGAAACCGAACATCAATATCACCTCGGTGCAAGCGTACCCCGCAGCGTCGAAGTATGATGGCATCTGAAGCGGACACCACTGTCTCCCCTCGTCCGCTTCCCAGCGGCAAAAGCCGCCGCACCCGGTGTCCCCCACCCGATGGTGCCCGCAGACTGCCCCTCGAATCCGACGAGGGGCAGTCTCATCATCTTTGACCTACCATCTCCCGCCGCCATGCGCTTGGTGTTGTTCCAACGACAAAAGCGAAGACCCGCGAAAAATGGCCGGGATCAGCGAAACCGCAGCGAAGCGCGATCTCCGCTACATTTTGGTACGGCTGCGCGAGAAGAAACGTCTTCGCCACCTCTATACGACGATAGCGGAGCCACTCATGGGGCGATTTGCCGACCGTCGAGACAAAGGCCCGGGTAAAGTGCCTTACCGACAACCCACACGCCGCAGCCAGTTCCGACAAGCCCGGCGGGGAAACGAGGCTGGCATCCATCATGTCCTCAACGCGGCGCTGTTGCCACGGGGCCAAACCGCCCTTTGCAAAGGTGACAGCGTTGCGATCGGCGTAGTTCATGGCGAGATGGCTGACGAGGGCCAGCCCGACATGATCGAGATAAAGCTTATTTGAGGCCTGCCCCTGAACCAACGCCCCACGAGCCGACAGGACCAGATTGCGGATGATGACGTCCGTCATTCCCAGACCCGGCTCATATCTAAGGTGAGACAGCCCCGTTCCGCGGTCTTCGTATATCTGGTCGAGCGCTGCGCGAGGAATGTGGCAGTAGACCGTATGAAACGGGCGGTCCATGATCGCGCGCCCATCAAGCCGCATGTCGTTGAACGTCACCTGTCCTTCGAGCAAATCGCGGATCGGAGCGGGCCGCCCGTCCTCCCAGTATTTGTACTGCGGGAAGTCCTGCATGATCACGCCGACTATGTAAGCGTCCTCCTGTACCCGTGGGGCGGTCTGGAACGGCAGATGGCTGTCGGACTTCAGCTCGACGAAGCTTAGCGCTCGTCTGCGTCCGGCATACGAAACGGCTGAAGGTGCCTTGTGGAGTTTGAACCGCCCCCCGAGCTGAGAGGCGACGTCGGTTGCGTGCATAGTACTCTCCCTTGCAACAAGGGTTATTGGCCGCGAGACACGTCTGTATTGTCAATTTCGGATACAAGTATCACAATTCGGCCATCGGCGTTCAGGCGAGAGCGCGCAAAATCCTGTCCGCCGCCGATACGTCCGCTGTACCGTGGCCCTCAAACACGCCTTCTCTAGCCGACGATAGCAAGGCTTTGGCATCGCTTGTGCGTCCAGCAGACATCCACAGCCGCGCAAGCACTGTTGCACTCCGCAGTTCCCAAGCGATCGCCTGCTGCTGCCGCGCAATTTCCAACGACTTCTTCAGAAGCTTCTCGGCGGCAACTGTATCTTGGGGGTTGTTGTCGAGTAGCAGCTCGGCGTCGACCCGGAGCAATTCCGGTGTACACCAACTTCTCTCGATTATGCGCTCGCTTGCCCGGTACGCGGCGTGCTGCGTAGGAGACAGAAGCGTGGCCATGGTCTCTTGTTGGAGACTGCCTTGCGGAGCGACGAGGCCCGCGGCTTGGCTTGCGCCGCCGGTCGTGCGATTTTGTATGATCGCATGGAACATCTTGCCCCAGGAATGCCAGTGACCAAGGGTGTAACGAGAGGCCGCATCAAGCAGCGTCAGGGTCCGCTCGAGGGCGAGCTCGTTCTGACCCCGCCACAGTAGGATTGGACAGGCCGAAAGTGCCAGCACCTGACACAGAGCCATCGGACCGTCTTCGTTCGACAACTCGATCGCATCGTCGATTACGGCCAACGCTCGATCACCCTTGCCTTCCAGCCAGAGGGTTCTAGCCAACACGATCCTCATGGAGACTCGCCTGTCGACCTGAACGCTGCCGTAAGCCACAGGGATATTTACTATCGGGTGCTGGAGTACAGTCTTGGCGAGTTCCGCCGACCTGGCATGCTGTCCGCTGAAGTGCGAAATCTGTGCAAGCACCCGTCGCACGCCGAGTTTGGCAATATCGTCGCCTACCTTTTCCGCGAGCTCCATCGCCTGCTCAATGTGTTCCAGAGCGACCGCGTAGTTCCCCATGCCGAGGTTGAACGAGGCTGAAACCATATGAGGTTCAATGCGGAATCGATCGTCACCGATCTTGTTTGCCAAGTGAGCAGCCCGTACGAGACCGGCTTCATTGAAACTTACAGGCCGTACTTGGTTCTGGTTGAGAATACCGTAAACCAGGTTCAGACGCATCTCCGCGATCAACTCGGGACGCTCGAGCTCGCGCGCGTTGTGGATCGCTCGCTCTACGTGAGCGCGAAACTCATCCACCAGACCCATCTGCAAGCCAAGTGGCACAAGAAGCGCCGATAGTATCACACCGGGGGCCGGATCACCGCTCTCGGCAAACGCCCACGCGAGGGCCTGTCTCGCATCGCCAAGTATTGGTTCGTAAGCTTCGAGCCAAGAGTTCCGGCGCGTATTTGGCCACTCTTGCTCGGCTCGACGGAGGACATCCGTCACATAATCGAGATGGAGACGCCTGACCCGGGAAAACTCATCCACTTCGCCTAGCTTTTCGAGTGCGTAGAGCCTGGTGCTTTCCAGGAGACGGTAAGCAAACGTTCCCGACCTGCTCGACGGATGCAGAAGCGACTTGCGTACCAGATTGGCAACTCCCTCCCTCACCGCAAAAGGATTGAGAAACTCATCGCCGGCGACCATTACAGCGGCTTCTAGCGAGAAACTCCCCGCGAAGACGGACAACCGCCGCAAGAGCACCCGCTCCGCGTCGGTCAGCAGCTCGTAGCTCCAGTCGAGCATCTTACGGATCGTCTGATGCCGCTGGACCGAGGTCCGTCGGCCGACAGCCAGAACTCTCAGACGGTCCTCAAGACGTTCCGCGAGTTCGCTGACGCCAAGAGTTTCGGTACGAGCTGCCGCGATTTCAATCGCAAGTGGGATGCCATCCAACCGTCGGCATATCTCTGCGATGGCGGGCAAATCCCGCTCTCCCATGAGCCAATTCTGATTGCACGACATGGCACGTTCAACAAATAGCTCTATCGCAGGGTATTCCAGCGCGGTTTCCATTGTCAGCTCCTCCACGTCGCTCGGGAACCCAAGCGGCTGAAGTTTGAAGAGCCATTCTCCCTGCGCCGAGAGCGGCTCGTGCGACGTCGCAAGCAGTTTGACGTTGGGTGCGCCGCGGAGGATCGCTTCCGCCAGATCGGCTGCGGTTGCAACGACGTGTTCGCAGTTATCCAGAACGATCAACAGGTCTTTCCGACAGAGGAAATCCACCAGGCTGCCAATTGGCCGATCAGATTCGAGGGACACATTGAGAGTTGCGGCGACCACGTGTGGCACCATTGCTTCTTCTGAAATCGTCGCGAGATCGACGAAGCACGCAGGCGCGTCGGTAGTTTCTTGAAGGCGGTGGGCCACCGCCAGTGCGACTGTGGTCTTCCCCGTCCCTCCCGCGCCTACGACCGAGACCAGCCGCTGCCGTGCCAGCAGCCCTAATATGTCGCTGATATCCCCTGCTCGACCGACGATCCTTGAAAGTGGCAGAGGCAGGCTGGAATAGACGGGCGCTCCATCACTCGATGTCTTTGGCCTAAGGTCGGACCAGGAATCCAGACGTTCGACGTTTGCGGTGAACCGATATCCCTGACCGACCACGTTGTCGATCACTCTTAGGTTCGCCGAAGCGTCCTGCAGTGCGCGGCGGAGGGCGTTAATGGTGACCCGAAGGTTACCTTCCTCGACGTGTGTCGATGGCCAAGCGGCCGCGAACAATTCAGCGTTGGTCAGAATTTCGCCGGGCCTGCTGAGAAAAGCGTGAAGAATTGCCCCGGCGCGACTGCCCAACTTGAGTTCTCTTGACTCCAACACAAGGGTTCTCGTCGCGGGATAGTAGATCAGGTCCTCAAAGGCAAAGCCGATGTCGCGGGTAAGCTTCCGCTCGCTAGCGGCGGGATTTGCCAATACTGAATTCCGCAAGCCTTCCCGCATAGCACCGTCTATTTTCTCAGTAACGCTGTCCCCAAGAACAACAGAATGTACACCTCATTGCCCATCCAGCGCAATCGTGCCTCACCATTGCTCTATTCGCCGCTTCCATGCAACAGCGCCCTGCGTCTCCGCCTGGCGCAATGCCTGCTCGAACAGACGGACCGCGCTTGCTTGGTCCGTCGTGTAAAGGCGCGAAGCTCGGATTCTCAATATCTCGGGCGCATTCCAACCCACGATCCCGGTCTCTACCCTCATCAGCGCGTTGGAACTCAGGAACCGATCGTCGAAAGTGGGCAGCATGTCGCTAACCGAAACGTCTCTCAGCTCGTCGTCTTCGTCAACGAGCGTGCCGAAGGAGGACGGAGTAAAGCGGCCGCGCATATACGAGATAGCGTCGCCCAGGTTTGACGCAAGCCGTCCCCAGTAGGCGTATTTGTTGCGGATCGCGATGCCCAGCGCCGTCTCTGTCAGCGGCTCCGCCCGATCTAGCAGTCCTAGCCAAAGCGCCAACGGAACGGCACACATGGTCAACGCGAGACAAAGTGACGACGCGTGTTCCCGTGCACGCGCGAGGAGCTCTGCGTTCAGAGCCTGAGCTTCGTCGTCCCTTCCTTGAAGGAACGCCACCCTAGCCAGGATGATCTTCATAGACACTTTATGGCTGATTTTCGAAAATGGCAGATTCTCAAAAGGACTGTCGACAACCGCCTGCGCCAGTTCCTTCGCATCGGACTGGTGGCCCACAAAATGAAGGGTCTGCGCTTTAATTCGCATGGCCGCAACCCGTAGCGCTTCGCTGTCAAGCGTTCTCGCGAGTTCGGTCATCCGGTCCGCGGCGACTGTCGCCGTCGGATAGTCTCCTCGGACAAAGGCATCCCCCCATTCCGAGTAAATTGCCTCAGGCGTCTCCGATCCAGTTCGCTCCCGCCACTCCAGTGCCGCGTTGCGAGCTCTATCATACCCGGCCGTTTCACCGAGCTGTGTCAGCTCGGCGTTCAGTGAAAGCCCGAGGGCTAGAATCTCAGGCGAAGCCGCCGGACCGATGTGACCGAGCCTATCCATCGCTTCATAGAGGCGATCTCTGTACTCTTCGAACAGTTCGAAGTGTTGTGCGAAAGGTGCCGATGCAACCGTCAGCTTTGCGGCGATTTCGTCGTCGCCTTCTGAGGAAAAAGCCCATTCCAGGGCCGCCAGCACGTCCTCGACAAGATGGCCATAATGCCCCGCCCACGTGACCGTGTCCATCGAGAGAAGGTCGGTCGGCGCATTACCCATCGATCTTAGCAATAAATCCGCATGAAGTCGGCTGGTGCGCCTCCTCCGCTGATCAGAAGAGAACTTAGCCATGGCGTAGGTGCGCATGATTTCCGATAGTCTGTAGCGCGTTACCCTATCCCGCACCTCCGCGAGCAGAAAGGACTTCGCCGCCAGATCAGCCACCGAAACCGCGACATCGGCGGGCGTCATGTCCTCACCCGCCGCTACGGCAATAGCTTCATCAATTCCGAAGCCGGAGCGAAAAACCGATACGTCCGCAAACACCTGCTTTTCGGACGACGACAAGGTTTCGAAAGTCCAGTCCAAGAGGGTTTTCAATGTACGGTGTCGAGCGACGGCCGTTCTTCGACCAGGTGTTTCAAGTATCGTCCGCGTCCCGCTTTCACCGTTGAGTTCTCGAAGGCCGAGGACGTCCACGCGGGTCGCCAACAGCTCGATCGCAAACGGGTTCCCGTCGAGCTTGCGGCAGAGCCGTATCAATTCCGAGGTGTCGCACTCTGAAAGGGAAAAGCTCTGGGAAGACGCAGCCGCCCGCTCCAAAAAGAGCCGCAGTGCCGAAAACCGCATCGCGTCGACCTCAAGCAGGTCGTCCACACTTGGGACTTCGAGACCGGGTAGACGGAGAACTCGTTCGCCAGGGACCCGGAGGGGCTCGCGCGAGGTCGTCAATATTCGGATATGCTGAGCGCTGGTTAAAAGCGCTTCCACAACAGCAGCGGTAGATTCGATGACGCGATCGCAATTGTCCAATACGAGAAGGGCGCGCTGGTGTAACAGCAGCTGTCCCAGCTCCCTGCTATTGCAAACAGCGTCGTGTCCGAAAGCTTTCCCCACCGCGGACACCACAGGCTCTGTTGCGGACAACGTCGATAAATCCAGGTAATTTATCGGCGGCCCGTTCCCGGAGCTAGCGGCACTTATCGCCACTGTGCTTTTGCCGGAACCGCCGGCACCGACGATGGTCACGAGCCGCCACGTCTCTGAAGCGGTTTTGGTACCGGCCACGAAGTCATGCCGCCCGATCGGGGGTTCGATCAGCGGAGGCAGCCCTCCAGCTGGCGCGGCCTCCAAAAATGCGACCACGCTTTCGCGTTCAGCCCGGATTGGAGCCACAAACGAATAGCCGCGTCCATGTTCGTTGGATATATAGTGTGCGGTGAGATTACTGTCGCCGAGCAGCCTTCGAAGGGAGCTCATATGTGCTCGAAGGTTCGCGGCATCGGTGCCCACCGCAGGCCATCCCCGAGAAATCAGTTCGTCCTGTGAAATGAGCCTACCCGGCGTTTCCAGAAGGATTGCCAGAAGGTCCGACAGGCGTTCGCCCATTCGCAAGGGCTGGCCATCCTGGTAGAGAAGACGTTCGTCCTCATCCCATTCGAACGGTCCGAACCCCAACAGGCGACCTGTGACTTTCAAAACTCTTTCCTTTGCTTGCCTGTATCTCTCATTTCAGTTGACGGCCCGCACGACCTGGCGGCCCCCACCCCAATACCAGTCCGATGAAGAGCACCAGCGTCCCCGCAATGACCGTGAACATAGCATAGGCTCCGTGTAATTGCAGTACGGGCAGGAGTACAAGCGGCGTCAAAGCCGAACCGATGCGGTTAGCCGACCAGGCAAATGACGTAGTCATCCCGCGGCGGCTGTTGGGCACCATCTCGGCGGCGTAAAGAAACAACACGGGCAGAAAGAGCGAGACCAAAAGATTGAACGCGATCCCGCAACCTATCAACCACATCGGAACGGTCGTAGTCGCAAACAAAAGGCCGATAAGCGCCATCGCCGTGGCACTTGCGATCAGAGCCGTTCGCCGTTGCACCTTGTCGATGAAATAGCCTCCAACGATTGTTCCCACGATCGGTCCGAGCGTGGATATGCCGAGATACAGCAGCGAGTCTTGGAGATTTATGCCTTTTTGGACTAAAACGGCCCCAGACAGCAAGGTGAAGCCAACCGTCGCCCAAGGGGTGAGGAAAAACAAAAGCACCAGGAAGCCCGCCACGTAGCGGTGAGGACGAAACTGGTCGTCTCCGGTCGAGATCGCCTTCGGGACACTCGGGAGAATTTCCACGCGAAAGACAGGTCTGGAAGTCTCAAAAGCACGAGCAGTAGCCGTTGCCTCTGCGTCTCTGCCTTTAGACACCAACCAGGCGCTGGACTCCGGGAGTCGGTAGAACAGGAATGCACAAGTAGCCGCCCCCGCCCCGCCGAGCAGGAAACCCCACCGCCAGGCGTCGAAACCCAAGGGGGCGATAGGCGTGAGCCAGCGGACCAAGAAGATGAAAGTCGTCGGCCCGGCATATCCGAACGCGGTGGCGACCATGACGAGCTTTCCCCGATGCGCAGCGGGAAGGATGTCGGACAAATACGAAAACATGAGAGGCGGATAAGCTCCGAGTGCCAGACCAGACAGCACCCGAAAAGCGATAAGCCAGCCTACATCCGGAGCGCAGGCAGCCCCCACTGATGCGACGGCAAGCGTTGCCATTACTGTCGTGAGGCCGAGACGTCTGCCGTGCTGGTCTGCAAGCCAACCGAAAAAAGGTGCGCCAGCGATCGCCCCTATGTACATCGCTGAGAGAAGCCAGGAAATTTCAGTCTTGTCAGCGGCGTAGGGCGGCGACGAAAACACAGCCGCCAGGATTGAGCCGAAAGCAATTTCCGCAAGATCGAAGCTAAAGCCCAGCGCGCAAGCTCCGATGATGAATAGGTGGAGCCTCTTGAGCGATTCTACTGACGTGGGATTGGTGCCTTCGGTTTCTTGCACGCCGGTCTGCATTCGTCCCCCCATGTGAAATGAAACCTACAAGCGGCGATAGGGAGATTTGGGCCAAGGCGTGAGTTAAACCTTGTTAAAAAGCGAAGGAGCCCGTCGCAGCTGGTCAACCGTATGGAGCGACGAGCCAGCGGTTGTCGGCAAGATATCAAAAGGCGCTCTGCTCAAGGGAACGCCTCCATTTCGCAGGCGACGTGCCAAACTCTTTCGTGAACACCCTGGTGAAGTGGCTCTGATCCGAGAACCCGCAGCACACGGCCGTCTCAGCCAGTGATGTAGTCCGGTCTATCAAGATCGTCTTAGCTTGTTCGAGGCGTGCAAGAACCGACCACTGATGGGGGGAAGTTCCGACAGTGTCTGTGAACGATCGTGTGAAATGACGCGTCGAGATTCTGCAAGCCTTCGCGACTTCGGATAGGTTTGGCGTTGATCGCATGTCCCCGGATAGCATTTGCTTGGCGATCTTCAACTGCCATGGTGCCAGCTGATTGCAGTTACGGCCGCTGGCACTTTGTGATCGCCCATATCGCTCGACAGCATGAGCGCAAAGAGCAAGGATGATCTGCTCAGCGAAATGTTTGTTCCCACCGTTTTCGCTCATTTGACTTAGGTTCAAGCACGTTGCCAGGTCAGAAATCACCTCGTCCTCGATCTCCAGACCTTGCTCGACGCATAGGCCGTAGAAGTTCTTGATCCCAGATTTCCGCGCACATTTAACCAGGGCGTCGGTCGGCAGGAAAACCTCAAAGTGCTGACCGTCGTTGGCCGCACTCGTCTGGCAGCCCTCCACAAAAACGACGTGCTTGGGTGAACCGCCACCGTGTACGACGACAGTGATGCCGTCCAAAAGTGCAGAACCGAACAGTTTCGCTGTAGCAGGTTCTGGCAGGTTGGCCGCGGATTTTCCGGTATTCGTGAAGGATTCAGCAAGGCACGGCTTCTCCCAATCGGGCGAGCGCTCCGCTATATCAATCGCTTGCTGTTGTCGGCTGACAATCTGGTTCATGACCCGCTCCAAATTTATCAATGGGAACACTCTGGAGCCGAAATCATTAGTGCGCGAGTTAAACTCCGTTAAAAAAGGCAACTCCGAGGTTTAACTCGAACTATCGACCGAGTACTTGGCTTTTCTCCAAGCCCCCGGTGTCATGCCGACAAGTTGCGCGAAAACCCTTGTGAAATGGCTTTGGTCAGCGAACCCGCAAGCGAGCCCGACGTCGCCAAGACAATCATTCGTCTGACACAGCAGCAACTTGGCCTGCTCGACGCGCGCGTTCTGAATGTAAAGGTGGGGAGCCGTGCCCATCGTTTGTCGAAAGGCCCGCTGAAAATGGCGATGCGATATGCGGCACTCGTCTGCAAGGTCGCCCACGGTGAGCCCGCCCTCTGCTCCGGCCGCTATAAGCTCTTGTATCCGCTTTTGCTGCCATGGAGCCAAGCCGCCCCGGCGTCTACGACTGTGAGGAGTCATTCCTCCATATGCTTGCGCCAAGTATGCTACCAGCGCCGCACCAACATGTTCGAATAGGCCATCCTCTCGACCCCTGCCCATCGGCAAAGCCGACATCAAAATCTTCATAAGATTGATGATGGTCTCGTCGTAAACACCTTGATCTGCTTGGCAAACCAAGCCAGCGATATCTTCGGACTGGCAGGCTTCAGCCGCCTCGTCGAGCGCATCGCGTGGAATGTGCAGGTTGACAGAGTGAAACGGGTGCTCGAAGTTCAGACGCGCGGGGCGGCTGAGGTCTTGTATTACAGCCTCCCAAGACCCGACGTTCACCGCTCTAGATTCGGAATCAACCTCCCTCACGCTTACAAACCGAACAGGGGAAAGGTAAAGCGAAACCATATAGGCGTCCTGGCGGGGCAGCGGTTTGGTCTTTAGTCGCTGGTTGGGCGATCGGATTTCCGTGAATTCCAGTACCGACTGTGTTGAGGTGTTAATAACAACGCTCTGCGCGGTTTCGAATTGAAAGGCTACTCGGAGCTCACGGCCGAATTGCCCACCTCCGGTTTCATCCTCTGTCATCGTCCTGTACTCCTCCGTAGACCTAAGCTGTGGCTTACGGAGGAATGTTCGGGCAATAACAGAGTGCCCGTGGGCGCGCGCGGAGACGCTCTATATGGCCACCGAGTCCAAATCGTTCTCTTATGTTCAAAAAACGCATCGCCGTTGGGACACGCCAGCGGATGGACTCAGCCAGCTGCGACTTCTAAACACTCCCGCACTGACGACCTGTCTTATGGATGTTGGGAAGGTGCCGCGAAAAGCATATGGAGGCGGCGTGCGTTCGATCCTGAGCGAGGGCGCTCCTGGACAGTCTCAATGCTGAACACGCCAAATCTCGGGATGGACCCCAACGTGACGGCTGAAAGCTGAGACGAAGTGTGGGATGTCCACAAACCCCACTATGTCGCGTACTTGATCCAGCGGGATGAATGGCCGGACAAGCAAAATATCGCGCGACGTGCCCACCGCACAAGCTTCGAGCCACCGCCAGGGCGGCATCCCGGTTGTCTCCCTGAATGACCTCGCGAATTCAAGCGCGGAAAGCCCGCACTGTGCCGCGATGTCGTCGAGGGAAATCCCACCGTCCAAATGTGCCCGCAACATCTCGCATGCCATCGCCTTTTGCCATGGCGAAAGCAGCTTCGGTTCGGCTATGCGCTTTGCCGGCCGCCCGCTGGAGACCCCGTAGGTCCGCAATACGTGAGATGCAGTGGCCATCGTCAGATGATCCGTAAAAAGTCGGTTGGCATGCTCCGCCCTCTTGAGCGAAGGGAGAATTGTCTTTCCGAGTGTCGCTAAAACGCGGTCCTGATGCCCGTCCATTAGGGAAAGGCGAAATTCATCGACCGTCGCTAGACCCTCGCGCTCCGCGATCTGGTTCAGGGCGGACTTTGGCATATGGAAACTAACGTGGTGGAACGCCTCCAATACTCTTACTGAAGGTTCGCTTCTCAAGTCATAGAGGACCGTGGTTCCTGCGGCCAACGGGTTTGTCTTCATGAAATCATTCGCGATCCAGAGGTCATAAGTGGGGCTATTGCTGACATGGATTGTCACCAGCAGGCTGTCTTCGGAAGGAATGGGCGAAGACTTCCCGGGATCGGGCGAACGGCAATGCATCTCGGTCACGGTGATCGGAGCCTTGTCCAATTGCCGCATGACCAACGGCTGACGCGGCTCGAAACTGAATTTCGAGTGCATCCACCGATCGAAATCCACATCGTCACGCTCGGTACCGCTCATGTGCTCCCCCGGATTTCGCCCGGCTCACAATGGCGGCACCGTCCGGCTAAATCTTGCAGCGAACAGACTGATTTGTACGATTGCGGCCAAAACCGTTCAGTCGACTGTCAGGACGATCTTCCCGGATTTGTGAGAACGGTCGCCGTCAAGCATCTTGTGCGCCTCGGCAGCCATCGACAGTGGTAGGACTTCCCCGACATTCGTGGAGAGCTCACCCACGTCGATCGCTGCGGCAATATCGATCAGGTCAGCACTTGTGACATCGACTAGGAAGAACCTTGCGTCGACCCGAGCCGCTGCCGCGATCTCTCTATCCGGCTGCGACACAGCGGAAACCAGACGACCTCCAGGCCGCAACACCTCGAAAGAGCGCCGCTGCGTATCTCCTCCGATCAGGTCGATGACGGCATCGAAGTCTCGCGTGACCTCTTCGAAGCGTGTCTTCCCATAATCGATGACGCTGGTTGCGCCGAGACCGTAGAGATATCTCTCGGCGGCCCCGGAGGCGGTCACCGTGATATGTAGTCGCGCCCTGCTTGCAAGTTGGACCGCATACGATCCAACGTTTCCGGCAGCCCCGTGAATTAGGACCCTTTGACCGGCCCGGAGCTGTGCGTGCTTGAACAGTGCCTGCTTGGCGGTAACCGCGACGACCGGCACCGATGCGGCTGCCACGTCGTCAATAGTAACGGGTTTCTTGGCCAACATCTCCGCCTCCGCCAGCGCGTATTCGGCATACGCCCCGACGAAGCGCGAATTGGTGACGCCGAATACGGCGTCTCCTTGCTTAACGCTCACAACTCCAGGCCCTACATTGGCGACCACCCCGGCGAAGTCGGAACCGAGTGTCAGGGGGAGAGGTTGCGGCAGTGCACTTCGGCCCGCGCGTATCCACCCGTCCCAGGGACCGACGCCGATCGCTCCCACCTTCACAAGGACCTGCCCCGGTCCCGGCCTCGGGCAAGGAAGGCGCTCAGCAAGAATAACATCCGGTCCGCCGAACTTGTGGACGCGGTAGGCGGTCATTGTCCTATAGCCTTGGTGGTTGGTCTTGGTAAGTTCGAGCATCGACATGCAAATCTCCCATGCTTGCCGTCATAATCGCTCTGATTTTCAGATTTCAGCGGCAAACAGTCTGGAGCAAAAACTGCCCGAATGGCTCGTTTCGGCCATTAAAATGGATCGATGAAATCACGGCAGCCCCTCTCTACCGTTCAGGGCCGTGGTGTTCCAAAAGTGGCGAAACGGTACAATCCAGTTCGCACCCACCGTGTCAACGTCAGACCGTTCCCCCAGCCGTGCGACAATCGCGCGGTAGCAGACGAGCCATCCGCGGGCCGTGCTGCAACCTGCCCGCCGAGTCCTCAGCCTTCTCGGCGGGCCCTTTTTTGGGGCGCGAGCATAGCGGTAGGAGACGACATGCCAAAATTTCGCACAACAGAAACGCCCGAACAGGCATCCGGCAGCTTTCTTGGCCTGCTGATCATTGTGAGCATGCTTGCAATGATCGTGGCGCTGTTCGTTACCACAGACCCCCTCGCCGGCCATTCCCTCCAGTCACACGTCTACGTTCCCGAAGCGACGGGCGACTGACACAACGGCGACTTGCTGCCACAAATTTCCTTGGAGCGACTTATGTTAATTCTACTGGCATTTTTGATAGGGTGCGCGGCCGGCCTGCGGGCATTCACGGCACCGACTGCGGTCTCCTGGGGGGCGCTTTTGATGATCTTCGACGTTCCAGCCGCATCATGGCTGTCCTTCATGGCGTCGAAATGGACGGCGGGGATTTTGACCATGCTGGCATGTTTCGAGTTCTTCACCGACAAGCGACCGTCAACTCCATCGAGATTGGTACCCGTCCAGTTCTCAGCCAGACTTTTGACCGGCGCGCTTGCAGGCGCAACTCTTGGCGCAGCTCACGAAAGCACCCTCGTCGGTGCGGTCGCTGGGATTTTGGGGTCGATCGCCGGAACCCTCGGCGGCTCCTTTATCCGCCGAAAAATGGCGCAGTCTTTTGGGCGAGACCTTCCAGCCGCTTTGACAGAGGATGCGGTGTGCATCGCGTTGGCGGTGGTTTCAGTTTCGGCATCTCAGTTCATCTAGGAGCGATGACATGCCCGTGGCGAGCTATCGATCGAAATTTCTGGAGATACTATGCCAAGTCTGTGACCTCGCAACCACCGATGAGCGCCCTGACGACTTCAATTGGAGGGCCGACTATATCGCCCGAAATTCGCTCTGGTACAGGTTCCAAGGGCACGGTTGTTCCTTCGGCGGAGCGGCAGACGGACGGTTGCTCGACATCGACACAGGACACGTGCAGCGGTTGAGCCCCTCCCTGATGTCCTATTCGTTGCTCGAATTCGACTGCAACGAACTGATTGCGGCGTACAACGGCCCGAACCTGTCTCCCGTTTGCGTGGCCCAGGGTTTAATTGTCCCACACAGTGCCACACCGGAGATTGTCTCGCTCCATATCGAGAAAACGGCAGGGTCTGAGTTTGCTCGCGTGACGAAAATAGAGACCTCGATCATTTTCATAGGTTTTAAACACCTTCGCGACGCAGGTCCGAACGAAGCCGTACTCGCGCGCGCGGCTTCTCTGACCTCTCAACACTGGTATCACGAGCGTCACTTCTTCGGGGGCGCGGCTATCTGACAAGCCGTAGGGCGACGACTCCTTTGTTAGCGATGCCGTATGGGCGTCGCCAGGAGCGGACCGCCTTGCCGCGAAAGTCATCGGCGGTATTGCGAATTCGGGAACCCAAAGCGTCCCATTGAGGCGTCGAATACGATTTACCGATGCCAACCATAACCGCTGGCCGGGCCATTAAGCTGTATGTAAGGCGGCGTCCCCTCAAGATATCCTGCCTTGGATGCTGTTCAATCGCTAACGATAGACGCTCATCTTGGCGTCCCGGTCAAGACTGACCGGGACTTTGTACGCCCTCCAAAAACAGCCGGACAGCGGTGCTAAGACCGAACTCGATCCGCTCGTTGTCTGAAGCCAGACCCAAGAGCGCCAGCCTACTCAACCGCCCGATTACAAGGCTCAGGAACATTTCGGCTGCCATATCGAAATCATCTGTTTCAACCTCGCCACGCTCCGACAGTTTCCGCAGCAAACGAGCGATAGCACCTTGCCCGCGTTGAAATCCCTCACGATCCATCAGAATTCCCAACTCAGGAAATCGTGGGGTCTGCGCGATCACCATTCGATAAATCGCCGTTGTTTCGGGTTTAAGGACCAATTTCAACGCCTGCCTTCCGACCTCAAGCAGAACTTCACTTGCGTCACCCTGCGTTTCATCGAAATCGAGGTTCTCAAAGAGTTCGCTGATCTGCCTGCGCACCACTGCCGCAAACAGCTGAGCTTTGTCGTCGTAGCGGGTGTAGATCGTGGCCTTGCTGACGCCAGCACGCTCTGCAACAGAGTCGACCGAAGTGGCATCGAAACCGTGCTCCGCAAACAACGCAGCCGCCGCCTCGATCAACCGTCGTTCTAAAGCGCCGGATTCAACGCGATTGGGCCGACCGCCTCGTCTTCGGGATTTCAACATACGTAAACCTGCCTGAACGATATACCTTGCCTTTGACAGCAGCACGGCGGTTGTGGGGAATTCAGCCGGCCGGATATAGTCGAAACGCGTCGTAAAAACTGACGCCTCACGCCTGCCGCCCCGGTTCAACTCTGCGTTACACTAGTGCGTCCGCTGAGCTGGCTGCTGGTCGGTAAGCAGCGAAAGTGTCCGGATAAACTGAAGCGCAGCGGGATCGTTCTTCTCCTGCCGCGCCACCTAAGATGCGGCGAGGCAGAGATTCTGGAGCTTCGCGGTGGCCCGCCCCTCGTCGATCTCCGTGACGATACAGATGAACAAGACGTCACCCACTGACCGACCCTTCATGACCACCATTTTTGTCTTCCCGTCCGTGCAAGTCTCGAAGACTTCATGGATGGTTTCACAACGTGCGATGCATGTGTACAGCGCCTGAGAGATTCTTTGACGGTCTCTTGAACTAATACTTGCCAAGAACATCTCGATCCCGACGCCGAGATGGCAGTCGTCCCCGTCAAGACCGAAGCCTAGTATCATGCCCCCGTCATGTGATTGCCGGCGTGTCAGGGAGCCGAAAGCCACAGCGGCCGCGACATCATGGTAGGAAGTCGCGGCCGCCGGCCCGGACCGGGGCCGCCGGCTCCCGGTCCGCACTCATCCCGGGTTAGGCTGCTTTGCTAGCGCCTTCGACGGGATGGGGAACACGGAAGCTGATCGCCAAGCGGTTCCATACATTGATCGCACCGATCGCAACGGTGATCTTCGTCATCTCTTCTTCCGAGAAGTGCGCCTTCAAAGCCTGGTAGTCGCTATCGGGCGCGCCTGTCTCGGCGATCTTTGTCACCGCGTCAACCCATCCAAGCAGAGCGCGTTCCTTCTCGTCGTAGACCGGCGACTCGCGCCACACGCACATGAGATTGATCCACTGTTCGGACATGCCGTCGTGACGGGCCTCTTTCACATGCATGTCGACGCAATACGCGCAGCCATTGATCTGCGATGCGCGCAGCTTGATCAGGTGGATGTAGCGGGCTTCAAGGCCGCACTTCTGAACGTGCTCGTCCAGGGCGGCGACGGCCTTATACGATTCAGGCGAGGCCTTGCCGAAGTTGAAACGTGGTTGCATTTTTCTTTTCCTTGGTTGGTTGCGCGGCGGCGCGTCGCGCCGCCGCAGGTTGGCGACGTCGTGAGGCCTCAATCGGCTTGTCGGTCCGACGTCGATATCGTGAAGAGCTCGATCGGTTCTTCGAAACCCTTCAGATGGTGGAATCTTGTGGAAACGACACGTCTGGTGCCGACGCGCTCCCGGAAGGCGTCGGACATGAGCACGGCCTTTCCAAGCGTGCCGCATGCCGTCTGTATGCGGCTGAGCAGGTTCACGTCCGGGCCGATGACCGTGAAATCGAGGCGTCGCCCAGACCCGATGTTTCCGTAACTTACCCTGCCGTAATGCAAGGCGACCGCTGCGCCGACACTCACACCATCCACTGCGAAACCCGAAAGCTTCTCAAGTACTCGGTCCGTGGCCGCCAGTGCCTGTTCGCATGCCGCTGCCGCGTCGGAACTTGGGAAGAACGCCAGAACGGCGTCCCCCATGAATTTGAGGACTTCCCCACCATGGGAGGTGATAGCGGGAACGACCACGTCGAAGTAAGCGTTCAGCAACTCCAACACCTTCTCGGCGGGCAACTGGTTTGACAGCGCGGTAAAGCCGCGGAGGTCGCAAAGCATGAGCGCTGCTTCCATCGTCTCGATCTCGCCCTGCCGAATGCGGCCCGCCAGAATTCGCTGGGCGGTCATTGGCCCGATGTACACGTCGAGCAAGGATAGCTCGGCCTGACGCATTACCCTCATTTCGCACGTGTTTCGCAGCGCAGGAAGAATACGCTCGATCAGTTGCACTTCCGAAAGCGAGAAACCCGATGGGCGCTTTGTCGCGAACACAGCCGCGCTGACAGGACCGTCGACATTGCAGAGCGGAGCGATCAGCAATTGTACCAGCCCCCGGTTCTCAAAGACGTCGATATGTTGCCAGGGCCAAACCTGGTCGTTGGCGTCGACGATCATCGGCTCGCGGGAGTCCATCACCTTGCGAAGAGGGCTGGAAGCGTATGCCATCTTCATTCCGTGCTCCCGGTCGTGAACCTCGACAGGTTCTCCAGGTGCCCAGGCAAGCGTGCGACCGAGGATTTCGGGATGCAGCGTCATCAGGTGAAGCGTCAGGCGATCGATCGGCAACCCGATCTGGCGGAGTCTCTTACCGAGCCCAGCGATCAGCCCGGCCTCGTCTATCGAGTGGCATTCGTCGCCCGACAGCCATTCGAGAATGGAGAGCACGGAAGACTGATCAGCGTTTAGGGCGATCGCGCCTTTGTCCTTGCGCGTAGAATGGTTCTGCATGGTGATGGTCATTGCCATTGTCCTCAATGAGCGCCTGCGCCGGAAACGTGGCCGGGCTTTTTCAGAAGAAGCGTGGCCAGCAGGGCAACAACGAGCGCCGCACCCAGCAGGAAGAAGGTGTCACTGAACGCCATGATATTTGCCTGCTTGCGAACACTGCCTGCCACGGCGACCAGCGCCTTATGGGTAGCGGTGGCCTGATCGCTGACACCGTGCGACATGAAGTAGTTGGTAAGGCGTGCGACACGCAGTCTCGTGGCTTCTTCGAAAACACTGACGGAGTTCGTAAGGATGTTCGAATGGAACTGCTCGCGCTTCGATATGAAGGTCTGAAGCGACGCAATCCCCACGGCACCCCCTAGATTTCGCATCATGTTGAACAAGGCCGACGCGGAGCCTGCGTTTTCCTGCTCGATTCCGGCTGTTGCGATCGCAGAGAGCGGCGTGAATACCATTGCCTGTCCAATTGCCCGGACCACATTGGGCCAGAAGAGCTGGTCACTGGCGTAGTCGCCTGTCATGTGCACGTTCATGAAATTCGATGCGGCAAAGAGCGCAAAACCGAAGACGATAAGCAGACGCAGGTCAAAACGCTTCATCAACCGGGGAACCAGCGGGATCAGCAGCAGCTGCGGAATTCCCGTCCAGGCAAGAACAAGGCCGATCTGTTCCGAATTGTAGCCCTGGATACGCGACAGATAGATCGGGAGCACGAACGCCGAGCCGTAAAGGGCAATCCCCAAAAGGAAGTTCGCGACAATACCAAAGCCGAAGTTCCGGCGAAGCAGAAGGCGCAGGTTCAGAAGCGGATGTGCTGTTCTCAGTTCGATGATCAGAAAAAGCGTAAGCGATACCGCGGCGATCGCGGAGAGACGCACGATGAAGTCCGAGCCGAACCAGTCGTCTTTGTTGCCTTCTTCGAGGACGGTCTGGAGGGCCGCGAGACCGACCGACATCGTGACGATGCCTGGCCAATCACCCTTTGCAAGCAGGCCAAGGTTCATCGGAGCGCGGTCAAGGGATGCCCAAAGCATTGCGATCATGATCGAGCCAGGGACGAGGTTGACGTAGAAAATGAATTCCCACCCATAATTCTCCGTCAGGTAACCACCAATGGTCGGACCGATCGCAGGGGCGAATGTGGCAGACAACGCAAACAGCGCCAGTCCGATCGGCTGCTTGGGCTTAGGCAGAAGGGTGATGATGATCGTGAAAGCCATCGGGATGAGCACGCCACCCGAGAAGCCTTGGATCGCCCGCAGAACGATCATTTGCTGAAGGTTCACGGCAAAGGCACAGGCCATCGAGAAAAGCAGGAACAGGATCGCGTTCACAAGCAGGTAATTGCGGACCGAGAAAACCCGGGCTAGCCATCCGGAAAGCGGGATCACCACGATCTCGGCGATCAGGTACGAGGTCGAAATCCAACCACCGTCGTCTTTGCCAGCGCCGATAGCGCCTTGGATGTCCGCAAGGGAGGCATTGACGATCTGAATATTGAGGACCGCCATGAACGCGCCGAGCGTCGAGCCGACAACCGCGCACCACATGCGTAGCGAGCTCATTTCTGGCTTCGATGGAGCAAGTGGGGCAGCTGGAGCTTGCCCGGCCTGCTGCGGCTTGTCGTTGTTAACTGCGAGCTGAAGAGTGGCCATGACTAATCTCCTTCCGGTTCGACCGGAATTTCTCACGACGATGGGTTGCCGATAATCGGGAAAAGATGGGTAGGACTGTCCGCCGCGAGCGGATAATCGCTACTTCTCCGAGGACTGTTGCGCTGCCTTGGTGTCGATTTCCGGCTCGGCGGACATGCCGGACCGGAGACGGCCGGCGATCTCGTCGTTGTCGAGAACGATCTTCACGGGGATGCGCTGGACAATCTTCGTAAAGTTGCCCGTGGCGTTATCCGGAGGAAGAAGCGAAAACTCGAGACCACTCGCCGGCGATATACTGTCGACGTGGCCCTCTATGTCGAGATCGGGAAAGCTGTCGACCTTGACGTCGACCAACTGTCCGGGCTTCAAGTAAGTGAGCTGGGTCTCTTTGAAATTCGCGACGATGTAAACGGAATGCAGCGGGACGACGGCCATCAACTGCGTGCCTGCCGAGACGAACTGGCCCACCCGGATCGATCGTGCGCCGACGGTTCCATCCACAGCTGCGACGATATTGGTGTAGGACAGGTTTAGTTCCGCCTGGCTAGCGACTGCCGCGGCCCTGTCGCGCTGCGCGACTGCCTGGTTACGTTGCGTCTCCAGAACGGGTACCTTGTTCTTCGCGGCCACGAGTGCCGCTTGGTCGCGTTCGACAGCGGCCGAGGCCTGATCCATCACGGACTGAGTCTGTTCCGCCTTGGACTGACTTCCGGCTCCGTTGACGATCAGACGAGCGTTACGCGCGGCCTCCGACTTGGCATAGACCAGTGAGGCGTTGGAAGCGTCGACTGCCGCTTTGGACTGGCCGATCACAGACTTCTGCAATTCGATCTGCGCATCGATGTTTGTGATGGCTGCCTCAGCGGCCTTGACGTCAGCCCGAGCCTGATTGAGCGCCGCCTGGAAATCGCGATCGTCTATACGAGCAACCACCTGACCTGCTTTGACGACGTCATTGTCATTGACGAGGACTTCCTTGATATAGCCCGCCACTTTTGGGGCGGTCGTCGTGTAGTCGGCCTTCACATATGCATCGTCGGTCGACTCGATAAAACGACCGACGGTCCAATAATGGTTGCCGTAGTGCACGCCGTACGCCGCGCCAGCCAGAAGCACCAAAGCGAATATGCTCTTCTTGACGACCGACTTGCGAGATTTCGCAGGGGCTACGGGAGCAGGCGTCTCAGCGGGGGCAGACGGGACATCCTTGATCTTGCGATCAGCTTCTGCCGATGTCTCAAAGACTTCCTTACGGGGCAATTCGACCATTGGAGTTCTCCTTCGTTGCGCCAAGAGCGCGGGCTGTTCTGATGAGCCCAAGATGCGCCACTAACCGAAGATTGATAATCCGCTGATCTGTTGAAGCATCATACACTCAGAGCGGATAATCGGTGGGAATGTGGACAGTGCCGCTGGGGAGCGGCGGGCGGTTTTTTCGTGTCGCCTCCGTGCAAGACTTCGCCTTGTCTCACACGCTAGCGTCGGCATTTCCTGCGCGATCCGCAGCGCCCCTCACATTGCGGTTGCCTGCAAGGACGGGCGACGATCTGAGACACATCCCCTTCCCGCGAGATACCGGAGCCAGCATCCCAGATGCCCTACGAAGTGCTTTACGACTACCGCATCCAGTTGTTCGGGCTTGTAGCTTTGCGAATTGCAACCCGTGTGTTTGGCAGGGCAACCCCTCCCATCAAACTCGTCCTGAACGCGTCATTCTTCTCGGCGTTGACCGCGGTCTTGCTCTACCATCAGATCGTACCCTACGAGGCATCGCCCTCGCCCGGGTCGCGGGTCGTCGGGGCCAGTCAGGCAATCGGCAAGACCATTTGGTGGATATCGGGGTCGATGCTGCTTGTCAGCCTCATCAGGCTCTTCTTGGTTTTCGAACGCACACCACGAGAAGGACGACTCCTGCAGGACGTTCTGGTCGGGCTGATCTTCGGTGGGACCTTTCTGTCGATCGCGTCGAACGTGTTCAATATTCCAGTTGGCACGTTGATCGCGACGTCAGGTGTTTTCGCCATCGTTCTCGGCTTGGCATTGCAAAACACGCTCGCGGATGTGTTCTCGGGAGTGGCTTTGAACCTCGGTAAGCCATACCGCATCGGCGACTGGGTGGTTCTGGACGACGGAATCCAGGGTCGCGTCGTCGAAACGAACTGGCGCGCAACCCATCTCCTTAACGGTGCCAACGACCTTGTAGTCGTTCCGAACAGCGCGCTGGCTAAGGCCAGAATTGTAAATCAAAGCAGTCCCGACGAAACACATGGTATCACGCTCAAGCTGAGAATGAGGCCAACCCACTCTCCCGCCACCATCGAAGACGTGATGCGCACGGTGTTGTGGAGCAGCAACCACATCTTAAAGCATCCCGAGCCTTCCGTTCGGATCACTGCACTGGATGCGACCGCCGTGGAAGTCGAGCTTGCATGCCGCGTCAGAGACCTCACTCGCACCGTAGATGCCAAGAACGAACTCTTCGATCTTGTCTTTCGACACGCTCGTGCGTCGAGCTTGGCAATGGCGTCGACTGCCGGCTGTCCTGAATACCCCCCAACCCCATTTACGGAAACCCAGTCCAGGGGAACGCCGTGGCGGCTGGTCAATTCGATCGCGATTTTCGCGGCGCTCTCGGATGACGAAAAGGAAAAGGTGGCTGAGACTTTGGTGAGGCGTGTGTTCGACAAGGATACCATGGTCGTAGCGGAAGGGGAGATTTGCCACGGCCTGTTCATCGTACGGAGCGGCGTTGTCGTTGTCGAAAGGCAGCTTGCCGAGAAGGTGGTCGAACTCACCCGCCTTGCTCCGCATGACTGCTTTGGCGAACGAAGCATATTGTCGGGTTTGCCGGAAACGGCGTCGAAGAGGACCCTGACACCGGTGGTCGCTTACGAGATACCCTCGGAGGTTCTACGCCCAATCCTTACCGAGAAGCCTTGGTTGCGGGATCAGTTGCGGGCCCTCTCCCATCGTCACACCGAGCATGATAACCATGTCATGGCCGAGTTGGCAAAGACTCCGAGGCAGCAGACATACTCCTTCGCTGACCGGATCAGGCATTTGTTCGATGCGTCGGAGGATTACTGAACAGCACAGGCTCGTCTTGTGGAGTTCAGAAGACCACCGAACGAACGACACGAGGCTGATGGCTTCAGACCGAGCTGGTAGATTCGCTGCAAGTCCGCAACGGCGCGGACCTTGTAAAGGCAGCCGAGTTTCATCGGTTCGCGAACGAGTTGCTAGTAAGAGCATCCACCGCCATTCGACGGCGAAAAATGCTGTGTACACCCCATATTCAGTGGCTTTTTACGATCTACCTGCCACTTGGTGCTCGAGCCGCTGCGAGTGTTTTTCTTGTAGGCGTGCTTGAATGCCGTTGAGTTAACGCCCGCTTTCGAAGTCGACGACTGTGCGGATTGGGCTATGGTGATCGTCGTGGGAAGCGTCAGTATTGCGATTGAAAGTGCGATTGTCAGTCTCATTTTGCTGGCCCTGGATTGACGATGAAACAGTCTAGGCGACGTCCCTCTTTGGCTTCTTGAGCTAACAAGACTTGGATTGGAGAAGGCGGACTCGAACAGGCCCGCCAGGACTGTCGCCGAGGCGTCCGACGAGTCCGCGTTCCGCAGGGGTTTTGGTCAGTGTCATTGGGTAATACCCATGCAGCGCGGTCGATGAAAATGACTTCGTCAAACACGTGCCACGACACCCGGGGCGAAACTGGGTCAGCGGTATTGTCGAAAGCAAGCTCATTCGCCTGGCCGTCGGAAGTCCGTTCGTTCGCAAATGTCAATGCCGGGTGAATTTTCCCCAGTTGTGCCGAAGTAAAATTCCCCACTTATGCCGACGTGGACGACAGGGCGTATTGAGGATTTTTCGGCGGCCGGCCGCGTGCCTTTTAGGTGGTGCGAATGCCGGGGGCGCTATAAGGGCTTTGGATCGAACGTGCTCCGGCATGAGTTCGGCATGCTGCCGCAACCGGTAACTCGATCCCTCGATTTGCACGACGACGGCGTGATGAAGCAGTCTGTCGAGCAGCGCGGTTGCGACGACAGGATCGCCAAAAACATCGCCCCACTCAGCGAAGCCTCGGTTTGACGTCAGGATCATCGCACCTCGTTCATATCGGGCGTTCACGAGTTGGAAGAATAGATTGCCGCCACCCTGGACGACCGGCAGATATCCGATCTCATCGACGATGAGCAGGCTTGGCCTGCAGAAGAAGCGAATGCGCTCCTGAAGCCGACCCTCTCGTTCTGAACGGGCCAGCGAACCTATGAGGTCGGCAAGGTTCGTGAAGTAGACGCTCTTTCCAGCTTTTACGGCTTCGACTCCGAGCGCCGTGGCAAGATGACTCTTGCCGGTTCCAGGTGGGCCGAGGAAATGCACGGCCTCGTGTCGATCGACGAAGCCAAGCTGCGCCAGGGTGAAGATGCGATCGCGGTCAAGCGAAGGCTGGAAGGTGAAGTCGAAACCAACGAGTGTCTTGATCGTCGCAAGCCTACCCATTCGCAGCGCCGTCTTGATGCGGCTGTTCTCGCGCAGGGTCAACTCCTCGGAAAGAAGGATATCGATCGCTTCAAGGGCAGACAGCTCGCCGTGTTCGAGGCGTCGCACAACATGGTCGAGCGCCTCCAGTGCGCGCGGCATCTTCAGGCCGACCAGGTCATGGCGAATACGGTCGATCATGGATGGTACGGCATCGAGTGTTGCACTCATGGGCGGTTCTCCTTTGCCAAGACCTTGCCGACGGCGTCATAGAAGGCGAGAGACCGCTGCAGCACGGTGTCGCCGGCGGGTTTGACGACAAGGGCTTCGCCTCGTGTTTGTGGCCAGTGTTGCGTCGTGATTGCTCGTCGGTGATCAGGATGAATCCGGCGTTGTTTACGGCCCTCCAGGACAGGATGAGCCGCGATCAGAGTGCCGTTCTCGAAGATGCGGACCTCGTCGGCAAGCGAATGAACCTCTACCGTTCGACTGCGGGTCGCATCCGGAACGCTGTAGGTGTTGCCGCCGACGCTGACCATGCCTTCCCGCGATACGCGGCGCTCCAGCTTCAGAACGGACTTGAACGGTGCCAGGGGTAGCGGCCGCAGATACGGCCGCTCCTCGGCGAAGGCCTCGTTGACGACACGTTGGGTCGTCGCGTGCTTCCTTGGGTTGGCGACGGTGTCGAGCCAGTGCCGGAGCTGGGCGTTCATGTCGTCGAGATTGCGGAACGACCGAGCCAGGAAGAAGTCTTCTCGGATATACCGAAACGGCCGCTCAACCTTGCCTTTTGTCTTGGCTCGGTAGGCCTTGCACGCCTTAGGATGGAATCCATAATGGCGGGCCAGATCGATGAGAGCGCGGTTGTAGATGATGCCCTCCGTCTGACCTTCTCCGATAACGGCAGTCTTCATCCGGTCGTAGAGCACCTCCCGCGGCGCACCACCAATCGCCTCGAAAGCGGCGATGTGGCAACGTAGGACGGTCGGCAGGTTCTGGTGCATGACGAAGCGAGCCCAGATGAGGCGACTGTGTCCCAACACCATCGAGAACAACCAGATGATCCTTGGTGTCATTGGCTCATCGGTGAAAACGACATGGAACTGGGCAAAGTCGACTTGGGCCTGTTCGCCTGGCGGCGTCTCGAAGCGAACTTCGAAACCTGGATTTGCCGGAGGTCGCACGTCACGAAGAAAGTCTGTGACGGCGGTGTAACCGCCGGCATAACCTCGATCCCGTAGTTCTCGGAGTAACCGACTGCCAGTGAGACCGGGATAGGCCTTCACCCGCTCCCGCAGGTATGAAGCGAACGGATCGATAACCGTCGCGCGAGGCTTTCTCGGTCCATAAGCCGGAGCCTCAAGGCCTCGTTCAATGTATTTGCGCACCGTCTTGCGATCGATGCCTGTTTCTCTGGAAATAGCCGACACCGTCAGCCCCTGCTGATGCAGATCCAGGATCATGATCGTCTCCCTCAGCTTGATCACCAATGTCCCCCTTCCGACCATCGGAAGGAGTATCGGCGATGACGCGCCGCTGGTCTTCCGGGGCGCGCCCCGGAAAACCAGCGGCGCAGCACCTGGGGAAGATTCAAACGGCACTAATGGGGAGTATTGCTCCGGTACTGACAACGCGTTGGCGTTGGAAGGTTGCGTTCTCGCCACCCCCGACGGGTAGAGGAGTGAGCGAGGGTCCGCTCCCAAAATTGTTGGAAACAGTTTCGCTGCGCGGCGCGTAGACAAAGACTGTGCCGAGCGGAACTGAGTGATCCTGCGGTGGAGCCCCTCCCGCGCGCAGTGCATATATGCCTGGACACTTTCCCAAAACAAATTCCGGAGGGTCCATATCAGACATGCAGCACAACAAGACCGCGGGAAGGCTAGCTTATGTCATGGTTTTTTCTGCTTGGACGACTCGACCGCCTTTGCCCCGAAAGTTGCAGGCGTAGCAGCAGGAACCGCCTTGTCTTTCTTGGGCTTGCGGACCTCTTTGTTGCTTCTAGCTTGACCCTTGGCCATCGATTCCTCCTGTTCGAGATAATTGATGCATTACCGAGCAGCGGAGGAGAGAATGCAAGCTATATCTCGATATAATCCAGTTCGGGCCGCTCCAGTTTCGGAGGTGTTCATCCACACGACGAGTTCGCTTCGCTCGACGATCGAGCGCGGAACCAACTACATAGGTGATCCGGGACCGCGCCGTGCGTCGAAGGCCACGTTGCATATGAATTCTTTCGCGGCCAGGGGCGTTCTGGTTTTAAAGCGCGGCGCGACGCGGCAGTCAGTTTGAAACGGTTAACGCTTGCTTCAGACGTGATCTGATTTTCCAGTGCCGTGATGGATCCAAACGGAAACAGGCGAGCCGCCGTCGACCTTCGTCGGGCAGTGCGAACAACCCGACAGCGAACGCCAATGACGCATACCGTTTTGAAAGCGTTTCATGTTCACGATTGATCGCGGATCGGTAGGATGCCAGCAAATGAGCCGTTGGACGCTTTCCAGATGCCACGACGCTCAGCATTTTCATTTCCTGAATATACGCGTAGTCGTGGCGCAGTTGAATTTTATCTTTCAGGCCGCGCGCATCGACCAGCTCTTCAAGGTGCATCAGTCTTGCAAGAAAGCGTGTCATGTATCCGTCCATTCGGTCGCTGGAAAGCGTCGAAAAGGAGGAAAGATTGGCGTTGTGGATCCTATATCTCCCCAAGGGCTGATCGAGCGAGATTACACGTCCGATGAACGGTGCCAAGAGATAGGGAACACCGTCAATCGCGCGCTCATAACTGAGGTCTCCCAAATCGCTATAGACGTCGCGACGGTAAATATTGCCGGACGTTGGGGGGGTATTGTAGTAACCTCTCCGGTTAATTGATTGAATGAGCAACGAAGATTCTTCGGAGAACGCCAGGCTCGGAAAGGGGTTTCCGATTACGTCCCCATCGCTGTTGATCGGGGTCAGCATGAACTGAACCTTCGATACCTCTGGTCGCAGATGGTGGGCGATTTCGGTCAGGGCGTGTGGTTCCAACATGTCATCTGCATCGAGAAAGTGAAGGAAATCTCCCGTCGAAAGACTAAGACCAGTTAGCGAGCTGCGCAGTGCGCCGCGATTTTGGGTCCGTACCGCAGTGATTTTCTGTCGGTAGTCTTGGATAATTTGCCACGACCGATCTGTTGACCCGTCATCGACAACGATGATTTCGACATTGGGGTAGGTCTGCCGAAGTGCACTTTCGATACACTGCCTGATAAATGCCTCGTAGTTGTAGCAAGTAATAATAATGCTTATCAGGGGAGGGTGTGCATTCATCAGATAGCTCCAAATCGAATAAGCTCGGCACTGCTGGATGCAAATGGTCAAGAAATCACGGTTTCGTGAAGAAGATAGGCAGATCAATCCCTCGATCCTCAAGTAATCCTATACATCTAAATTAGGAAATGCTGTTACTCGGATGTCGAGTGCGCAGTGTCTATGTTCTACCAAAGCGAATTATTGGATAGTGCGGCCTGGTAGACTTGTTGCGTCTCCCGGGCGACGCGTTCGATTGTCAGGTGCTCAATTTTTGCCTGGCTTTTTGTCTTCCATTCTTCAATTTCACCAGGTGTGTCAATCAACCGCTGGATGGCAACGGCCAATGCGGAAGGATTGTTGGGCGGGACAAGAATTCCGGCTTCTCCATGTTCAAGCAATTGGGGAATGCCGTCGACCTCAGTTCCTATCACCGCGCACCGAGCCTCTCGCGCTTCCGATAGCACCAGGGGGGCCGGATCTGCATGGGACGGGAGAACGAAAATATCTGCGCCAGCCATGTAAGGATACGGATCGTCCGTCGCTCCAATAAATGTTATGGCGGGCGCGCTTGAGAGGGCCGCGGCCTTGTTCTCATAGTCTTGCCTGTGTGGTCCGTCCCCGACGACGTAAAGGTGAGCTTGGGGCGTGGTACGATGAAGGATTTCAAACGCTTCGAGGAGATCCGGCAGCCCTTTGCGAGGATGAAGGCCACCCACGAAGAGTATACTGGGCGAATGAAGGGACGCCGGTTTGATGTCGCGGTCTCGCATCCGCGCAGAACCGATCGTCCCGTTCAATACTACACTCAGTCGTGCGGCGGGGACGCCGCGCCTGCGCATTGATGCCGCCACGACGTCACTGACAGCAATAACGCGCGTTCCAATTCCCATCAAAATCGCACTGCGCTCAAACTCGTTGTGAACGGTGGTAACCAGAGGAATGCCGCTGAGCCGGCAGACTGGAAACGCCAGAACTGCACTTGTCATCATGTGGGCATGCACGATCTCTGCTCCGAAACTGCGAGCGTGACCTCGAAGATGAACGAGAGATTTTGCGAGATTGGGAAAGCTGCGCTTGTGATCAACATGAAATGTTTGAACGCCATTGCGCTGCAGCAAGTCTTCGAAGTCGCCCCCGCCACTGGCAATAGAGACGGCGTGACCCTGCGCCGCCTGTGCACATGCAAGGTCAACCGCAGCATGAACGTGTCCGTTCAGCCGTCGAAGGTGATTGAGAACATGCATGATGCGCATTGCTGACCTTTAACTTTGACGTGGCCACCGACAGGTCGACCACTTTGAGGCTGCATCGCGTTTACAAACGATCAGCCTCCCAGAGCTGCTTCGACCTCCACCGTCGAAACGCGCGCTGTGGGCTGATAGTTGAAGCCACCTTGGCGACCCATTGATTCAATACCGAAGGCTCGAAAGCTTTTGACTGCCTCAGCGGCACGCTGCGCGGCGCCTTGTCGGTAGATTGGATAAGCACTTTCGAGAATCTGGCTTCCCGCAAGCGTGAGCTCGCCAGTAAACAGATTGTTGGAGAAGGCATGATTGCGGAAATCGATCTCAGCCTGGGCGACAGTGCTGACTTGCCCGGCCACAACTTCAACTGCAAAATACTCACGATCGTTTACGCGGCCGTAGAAATCAGAATATACGGTCAACCTCTTCCATGCGCCGTCGAGAGAAAAATTGTAAATGATCGACTGTGCAAATCCGCGGTGCCCAGCGAAGCTGAAATAAAGGGTTATTAGCGTAATCGTATCGAGTGCTGATTTGGAGGGAAAACCACAAAGACGCTCGAGCTGGGGAATGGGTATCGTGGAAATGATGCGTCCGGTTGATACGACGCCGTTCTCGAGTCGAAGTTCGAAGCCTTCGTCGGTCTTGACGATGTTTTGAGCCGCCGCTGACAGCCGGAAAGACACACCAGCACCCTTCAATCGCTGGATGGCCGTGTCGTAGAGCCTGGAAAATCCTTCTCTTGGTCGAGCCAGTTGGCGGTTCGTAGGTGTGCCTGCTGCCTTCGAACGCGTCAATTTCTTCATGATATTGCCGATTGAGGCGTGCTCGCTGATCCATCCCATTCGCTTGCGTGCGAGATCAAGATCGATCTTCTCAGGCGCAATCCCATAAAAGCGTGACATATAGGTCTCAAGGCCGGATCGGCGCAAAAAGTAAGCCCCAACCCAGTACCGGGCGAAATCCCGGGCGTTGTTCATCTTCTGGCCAAACAGTCTTGCGTAGAGAACGGAAACGCCCATCCACGCCATCGCAAATGGACCGGCCGCAATTATATCATCACGCACCGAGATCGGATAAGCTGTGATCCTTCCCTGCGGATTGAGACGACCCCATGTAGGTGCGATAGGCACATAAAGAGGGAGGAGCTCGGGGAAGTGGCGCAGGAGCGGTGAATCATCCTGAAATATCAGACTGCCGACATCGAATGTGTAGCCTTCCGTTGACATCCAATCCATATGATTGCCACCGACGTGATCATAGTCATCGACAATCAGCGTTCGCTCACCCTTACTGGACAAGATGGAGGCGGCAACAAGCCCCGATATGCCTGCGCCGAGAACGACGGCATCAAACCTTTCATTAGCAGGTAGGGGCATCTGCAGGCTTGGGTCATCCATGCTACGCTCCATAGTAGCTTTCGACGGTAAGAATAATGTTATTATAGGTTATTTTGAGAGTCGATCGACTTGCAAACATGATTGAGAAAAAAACACAGATTGCGGCGATATATGAGCGAAAATATAGTGCAATCTCGAAGTTTAAATGTAATATCGCCTATTGTGCGGGATTATATGCTATAAAATGGGTTGCCGTATCTTTCTGTGCTGTAGTATTTTCTCCCTGAGCGCCTAAAGGGTAGACGGATCTGAATCCTCGACGATCGGCGGGAAAAGGGGGCCAAGTGTCGCGGCAAAACCTAGATACTCTCTATGGCCCACTTTCCGGCGTTGAGCTGATCTCGAGCGACGTATTTGATACGCTCTTAATTCGGCATCCGCGTGCGCTGCGATCCCGCGTGATGCTGGGCGAGCAACGCTTTGCGCGATGGCTTGTACAACGAGGTCTAAGCGTAGACGTTGAAGAGTTGTTGCAGGCTCGTCTTTCGGCAGAACGATACGCATATCGCGCACTCAATGTCGGCGGCGGCATTGGGGAAGTTAGGCTAACCGAGATCATTGGGCGTCAGCTTGATATACTTGGTCTGCCGAAAAAGCTCGCTGAAACGCGTATCGACATCGAAATCGCGATCGAAAAGAAATCGCTTTCAGCCAACGGCGCACTAGCAATGGCGCTTCGCCAGCAGCGTCAGGCTGGGGTCCGCGTTATTGCGCTGTCTGATACGGCACTTTCCGCTGAACGCCTGACAGAACTTCTCGAGCACTTCCATGGTCCGGGCCTGATCGACAAAGTCTACTCGAGCGCCGAATGCGGCAAAAGCAAGCGCTCGGGACGCTTGTTCTCTCATGTGCTGTCGCAAGAGATGGTTTGCGCATCGAGTATGTTGCATGTTGGGGACGATTGGTTGGCTGATCACGACGTCCCCGATCGAATGGGTATCAGGACAATCCATATTCCGAAGGGCCGCCTTCGACTTTACGCATCGAAAGCGGACGGGGCCAGAGCGGAGGCATTGAGACGGCTGAAACGGCAACTGCGTTCGCCGAGCTATCAAATGCCGGACCTGAGCGACAAGACATCGTTCGGGCGCGACGTGTTTGGGCCGATTGTCGCTCACTTTTGCCTCATGATCTGGCTTTACGCGAGACAGGCAGAAAGCCAGAGCGGAGTCTTGGCATTCTGCGCGCGAGGCGGGATAGGGATACGTGAGGCTTTCGAGCGACTGATTAACCGCCTCTCGCTTCCGCTGTCAATCCGTCGGGAAAATCTACTGGTCTCACGACTGATTGCCGCTCGTGTCGCCTTGGAAGCTCGCAGTCCAGCCGTGCTGGATGAGCTTGGGCGAGAATTTGCAAATAACACGTTCGCCGAAGTGGCGGCGTTTGTCGGTGGCCGGACCTACGAGCTGCCTCCAGTCTGGAACCAGCGTTTTAACGCGGCCGGTTTCTTTGATATGCTGGGCACCGATGTCGGGCAAGATCTCCTTGCCGATGTCGTGCTGCAGAATTCACTCTTCAAACGCCATCTCGACACAATGTTCTCGGCCTGCGAGCGCATCATCCTGTGCGATACCGGGCTTTACGGGAGTACTCAAAGGCTTTTGGCCGCAGGCCTGCCAAACCGGAACTTCGAAACGATACAGTTTGCCAGGTGCAACTACAAAGGACTGAGCGAAGACCATTTCCCTGCCGTATCTGGGCTCGTTGTCGAAGACAATTTTTACAACCCGTTCAAAGTTGAAACTGTCGTCCTGAGATACTGGCACATCATCGAGAGTCTTTTTGAGCCTTCTGTCCCATCGGCACGGCAGCTCTGGGCTGCCGGTAACGGCAAGATCGAGGCGAACTGTGGTGACATTGCGTATGGTAAGATTGACCCTGCAGCCGGCAATCAACTTTTGTCGGGCGTTCTCGACTATATCGACGGCGTTGACAATGGAATGCAAATCCTGCGCGATGGCCCTGTTGCATGGTCACGCCTGAAGCAAGCCATCATCAATCCCACTCCGCGCGACGTGAACATTCTTGGCGCAGGATATCGATCGATTGATTTCGGGCGCCACGAGAGTAAAACCATCCTGAATGCCGCCGAGAACAACAGCATTTCTCGCCAATTGCAGTCGGTGAGATCTCATCTCTGGCGGGAAGCAGCCATTGCGCGGGACTTCCCTCGGCTCAAGTCTGCACTTTTACCGGCGCTTGAGTTAGCCCATATAATGCGCGGGCTATCGAACAGACGGCAACGCTGAACAACGTTTGGCTCTGCTATCAATTTCCGTTAGATTTTTCTGGAAGATTGCATCGGCGGTTCCCCTGAGGAGGGAGTATCCCCCAACAGCGCACGTAAAAACCCTACCAACGATCGTTTACCTGCTTCAAGCCGGTAAGAGAGCCCACGGCGCGCGGCACGGTTTGGAAGAATGGCCATCAACAGCAGAAAGATCGTTATCCCACACTTGTTGCCAAGGGAGTTATCGGTCGTATAAATTTTCCGGAGGAAGCGGGCGACGATGGTAGGCCAGACACGGCGGCCGCTTACAATTGCGAGGTAGATTGTGCGTTCAAGAAAAAACGGAGTATTTTCAGCAGCCACGAGTTTGTCGGCCTGTCCTTGTGGCGCTAACATGCGGCGCAGATGGGCCATTCTTTCGACATGACGTGTCAGTTCGCGTTTTAGAACCTGTGCGTCCAACGCTCGCCCGAGACCTGACTCGTTGCGGTCATGCACCCTGTATCGGCCAAGCGGATTTGCAAGACTGACGATATCGCCAAAGAAAGGGGCCGCAAAGATCAGGATGCCATCGACCGCGCGTTCGTAATCTGCGTCATCAAGCAATGCGCAAAGGTCCCGTCGGAAAACGTTACCAGAGGTCGGAGGACTTTTGTAAGTCCCGTGCCTAAGTACGTCTCGCGCGATTGAGCCGGTGTCCCGGAATGCATTCAAGCGTGGGACGGGATCCCCGATGATCACGCCGTCACGATCGGTCCGTGACAAGGGAAACTGGAGCTTTGCAACGCCATCATCGAGTTCTGAGATGATTGTCGCTAGTGAGCCTGGCACCAGCACGTCGTCAGCGTCGAGGAATAGCACGAACGGAGCTCGTGTTTTTGTGACAGCAAATGCGCAGGCCGCACGCTGTCCGCAATTCTCGATACGGTAGGCAGACACTGGGTGACGCCCGATCCGGTCCCAGGATGCATCGGTCGATCCGTCATCGACAACGACTAACTCGCAGTCTTCGCGGTTCTGGTCGAGAACACTTCTTATCGCCTCGTCGACATAGTCTGCGTAGTTCCAGCAGGTGATGATGACGGCAAGGCGGGGGAGGGATACGTTCTGGGTCGAACCGTACTCTCCCTCAGTTCCGATCATTGCAGTGCCTTGTTTAGAACAGTGCCGATTACATTTGCGCCCCTTCGGCGCAACAGCTGGACGGCTTCCGTTACCTCCTCGATGGTTGTTTCTTCGGCCGCTACAACGACAACAACCGCGTCGGCATAGGCGCAAAGCGTCATCGCATCCATAGTTTCGTGCAAGGCCGGTAGGTCAAAGATTACATCGCCTTGCAGACGCGCTGCGTCTAAAATCATTTGAATACGAGAGTTCCTGAAATCGGTAAACAGGTTAGCGTTCGTGTCAAGCGAGTGAATGGGGACAACCACCAGACCGTCGGCTTCCTGAATCGTGAAGTTGTCGAACTGAAAGTTAGCAAGTGCGATATCGACCAGAGATGCTGGGCAGCCGAGGTGAGGTTCGGTCGACTTCGTGCGCAAGTCTAATGAGTTCTTGAAGAGCGTTGTGCGTCGACCACTGCGACTGATGAGTTGGGCGAGGCTCGCGCATACAGAACTCACTCCCGTTCCCGACGACCAGGACACGAAAGCGATCGACATGTTCTGGTCGCTACGCCGACTTGTGGAGGCGATCTCGACTGACGTGCGAAGATTGTGAATTGCGCTTACATATTCAAGATGCCGTGGTTCGACCTTCAATGGAATTTCAGGTTTGGGCGCCACCGGGATGGATCCGAGGCACGCAATTCCACTATCACGCGAAAGATCGGACGCGTTGTGCGCCTTCCTATCAAAGGCCATTCGGGTCGCAATAAAACCGATGCCGCCCAGCAAGCCGAGAATTCCGCCCAGTGCTGCAATCAGAGTTTTGCGCGGCGCAGAAGGGCCAAGCGGACGCAAGGCAGCGCCGATGACGCGCGCGTCAGCATCCGGTGTGGGGATGGAGGGTAGCGCTCCCTGACGCATGGCAACGCGCGCTGCCTCCATCTGGCTAGAGAGGCTATCCAGGCGACCTTGTAGTGCTTCGGTCCCTGCCCGCGCAATCTGTTCTTTGAAGGCGATTGCCTGATAAATGTAGCCCGACACCACCGCATTGGCGACCCGCGCCGGTACTGCCGGGTCAGCGGATGAATACTCGACCTCAATGACAAATGATTGTCCGACACGGCGTGCGACAAGGCGCGCGGCAAAATTGGCAAATGCCGCTCGCTGGGCATCGGTGACGAGACTAACCTCCCCAGTCGCCGGCTGGCGGGCCCCTTTTTCTGCACCAAGCTGTGAAGGCGTGACAGAGAAGCGTAATGTTGAAGGGGTGAGTTCGGTCGGACGAGAGGAATGTTTACCCAGTTCCGGACTGTTCTCAAGGCTCAAACTGTCAAACACGGAGGAAAGCAAGCGCTCGGAGCGGATTGTCTGTAACTCGCTGTCTGCCCGGTTGAGGTCGAGGCCCTGCTGGCCATTGAGATCCTGCCCCAAGGCGACCGATTGCCGTGGCTCCAGAAGCAATGTGGCGACCGATGTGTATGTCGACGGTAATGAAAGACTGTAAATCCCCGCCAACAGGAACCCGGCGACGGTGGAGGCGGCAAGAACGACCCGATGTCGCAGGCAAAGGGCTACAACTAACCTCAGAAGAGCAAGCGGACCATCAGTGCCGGTGTCAGGGTTGACACCCTCTAGGCGCCATAAAGGGGAAGTGACATCGATCGGCTTTGGTCTGTTGAACATCTATCGCGTCTCCTGCCAATGGCCGGAATTTCGGCTCGGTGTCTGCGTGCAGATATTGGCTGCTCTCTCTGGCTCAAGGCGACCCCGCGCGATATCTGCAAACGCCAGAAGGTTACCTTTGACCCTGCCGCGCCTGTCGATGAAAGGCTCTGGCCAAAATAGACGGCCAACATTGCTCGCTAAATTCTTCGATATTTGCTTCGTGCCGTCGATAAGGCTCATCGTCCCTTTTCCCATCATGTAAATAGGATTGACGACCTGCGAGTAGCCCAAGCGTTGCCCGCTGATCCGGCCGGCTTTGACACCCATATGGACGCCGAATGCCTGTGAACACTTGATCAAACGTCCGCCTTGGCGTGCAAGTGCGGCTGCGAAGTCCCGATCCTCCAACCAGCCATAGAGAACAAGCCGCTCGTCGAAGCGAACATCACCGATTGCGGCTACTCGAAACGCCATATTGCAGCCATACGGACTGTACGGCTCAGACCATAGGTTTTGCGGTGTGTCGGCCGAAGACACGATGTCGATAGCCTCCTCAAAAGAGATCCCAGGACCTTTGATGCCATCCTTGACGACATGCCCGGTGAAGCCAACCACTTGGCTCTCGTCGCGAAACACAGTTGCAGCGGCCGAAAGCCACCTGTGATCTGCTACAAAATCATCGTCGAAGAAGGCGACAACTTCGGTTGCCGGCGGAAGGCTCATGAGTGCAGTGTTTCGCTGAGCAGCAAGCCCAGATGGTCCTGTCACTACTCGTATCGAAGGCATGGAAGCGAGCTGACCGGCGTCAGAAGCATCGACACATGAGACGATCACACAGTCGGGAGGTTGAGTTTGTGTTCGAAGGAAATGTCGCACAGTGGTCTCGGCAATCTCCGGCCTGCCTCGTGTGGCAAAAACGGCGGCAATACGGACTGGCGGGCGCGTCGTTGATGCATGGGAAGACAATGCATGAGACGGGCTTGCAAGCAGGTCCATGTATCCCTCGGCCGTCTGCTTCCAAGAAAACCGCCTGGCATTTTCAAAGCCACGACCGATGAGGTCGTCACGGAGATTCGCTGACTGTAGCACAGAGCGTATGTGCGTAATCCATCGCGCAGGTTCGAACGGCGATGCCAGCAAAGCTGCGTCGCCGCAGACCTCCGGCATGCTTGCAGAATCTGAGGAAATTACGGGGCAACCTCGCGCCATCGCCTCGAGAATTGGTAAGCCAAACCCTTCGGTTATGGAGGGGAAGACCAGGCACAGCGCGTGGTCGAGAAGATAGGCTAGGTCATCGTCCGATAAGCGGCCACACAACTCTACATTTGAACCGCTGGTGTGCGACTGCTGCGTGAAAATTCCGTCGCCGCCGCCCGCCACGATGATGTCGACCCCAAGCCGGTCAAGTTCCGGCGCAATATCCATGACGAGTGCGATATTCTTGTGGAGTGCTTTGGATCCGAGTGCCAGTACATAAGGGCGTCCCGCCATAGCCGATCGCAGTGCCGGTGCTGCAATCGCGCGGCTGGGGTCCCATGACAGAGCGTGTTCATGGCCATTCGACAATATGGCTATGTCTGAAAGCTTGACTGGCAGATGTCTGGAAAGCTGGCGCGCGGCGGCATATGAGACTGTCGCTATGCGCGCCGAGCGGCGCGCGAGAAGCGGCAGAAGGTTGCGGTAGAGCGTCCGGAACGCGGGGCTGTAGCTTCCAGGTGCCGCAAAGACATTGGCGTCATGGATGCAAACAATTTGATCGCTTTTGCTGGCAGGGGCCGTATTGCAAAGATTTAGGAGCCTGCGAGCGCCCGCAATCCTTGGCAATTCTATCTGCTCCCACATATGCCCCTTGAGGTGGCCGCGCGCAACAAGACGCACCTGCAGAAATTCCCATTCGTCGCTTGCCTTCGGTGCAATGATCTCGCAAAGGCCACCACGATCAGAGGCATCCATGGCGGTTACGACGTTACGGGCGTAGCGTTGCACACCGGTGACGCTATGCGTCAAAAATCGGCCGTTGATGGCGTAGGGAACGGTCATAGCCCGGCTCTGCCTAGCAACAGCCAAGAACCCGAAGCGGTGATCGGATCCGCCAGACTGGGGTTGAGGCTCTTGTACCCCAATCCTTCTCCCTTCCAATTTAGAGGACACCAAAAGCACCGCCCTTCAGTCGCCAAAGCGCTTGGGGCCCTAACACCGCGAATAACAACAAGGCGCACGCGCATCCAGCACCTCAGTAACTGCCGCGCGAATGCAATACCGCAGGTATCGTTCTGATCAGAATGGCGATATCGCCTAAGATCGTGCGCTCACGAACGTAGCGAACATCAAGTTGCACACGTTCGCCATAGGTCGTTTCATTGCGCCCACTCACCTGCCACAACCCGGTCAGGCCAGGTCGAACCTTGATGTAGTCGGCATAGTGAACGCCGTAGAGTTCGGCTTCACCCGCGGCAATCGGCCTCGGTCCGACCAGGCTCATGTTGCCAAGAATGATGTTGAGGAGTTGGGGAATTTCGTCGACACTGCTTTTGCGCATAATCGCGCCGAACGGCGTGACACGAGGATCGTTGCGAAGTTTGCGCGTCGCAATCCATTCCTCTCTGCAGCGGGGATTGTCAGCGAGGTGACGGGTCAAAACCTGATCGGCGTCGATGACCATCGTGCGGAATTTAAGACAAGCAAACATCACACCATTTTTACCGATGCGACGGTGCGCGATAAAAACCGGTCGCCCCTGCAGGACCAATACGATCACAATGAGCATTACGATCATGGGGAGCAAGACGACCAGCCCTGCTACAGCCAATGTCGTATCGAGAAGATACTTGGCAACACCGCTGAGCGCTGAGCCGCTTCCTCTTTTGCCGATCCCATGCTGCGGAGCATTCTCCAGCCGCAGTTGAGTTTTATTCGAACGCCCGAATCTTCGGGGGAAATCCATTTCCCTCATCCGCGTACTCCCAAATAGCAGAACTTTGTACTATTAGCTGGACTGTGTACTGTCTGGTATGGAGAATGCCAGGCTGGGCTAGCTCAACAACGTTAACAATTGTAAATCGAATTGACAATAAAATAAACGCAGAGCAATATCGACAAGTGAAATGCGGGTATGGGCGTAGCTTTTGTCGCTCTGATTTCTTATCTTTACATAGATGCATGCTCAGCCAATATATATCATAGGCTGAAAATACTTTCGACCCGCGTTACACGCTGCAATTCCGGATATGTATTTTGTGGAGAATCGCATGCGTGTAGCAATCATACATTATTGGCTGGTGGGCATGCGCGGCGGCGAAAAGGTCCTCGAAGCGCTGTGCGATATCTTTCCAAATGCCGACATCTACACGCATGTGTGCGATCTAAGTGCAATTTCCGCCGCCCTGAAAACCCACCGTATCGAAACAACTTTCATCGGAAAGCTTCCCTACGCGAGCAGGATGTACAAGCGCTACCTGCCATTGATGCCGATGGCACTCGAGCAAATCGATCTGAGCGCCTACGACCTTGTCATTAGCAGCGAGTCTGGACCTGCCAAAGGGATCATCCCCACGTCACCTGCGCTGCACGTATGCTACTGTCACTCGCCTATGCGCTACATCTGGAACATGTATAACAGATACTACGACAGTTCCGGCTTGATGACGCGTATGATGATGCCGCCGCTTGCCCACTATCTGAGGACTTGGGACGTCGCAACAGCAAACCGGGTCGATGATTTTGTTGCCAATTCAACGACCGTCGCCCATCGCATTCGCAGTTACTATCGTCGCGAGGCGTCGATTATACACCCTCCTGTCGACACCTCGGCCTTTGGCGCGGTTGCGCCATCGGAACTCGGTGACTACTACCTGATGGTGGGTGAGCTTGTTAGCTACAAAAGACCGGAGCTCGCTGTCGAAGCGTTTAACCGTCTGAAGATGAAGCTGGTCGTCATTGGCGGCGGAGAAATGCTCGAACACCTCAAGCGTATCGCAGGCCCAACGGTGACGATCCTCGGCTCTCAGCCCTTCGAAGCTCTGAAGTATCATTATGCGCGCTGCAAGGCCCTTATTTTTCCAGGCGAGGAGGATTTCGGAATTGTGCCAGTCGAAGCCATGGCGAGCGGCCGGCCGGTTATCGCCTTTGGGCGCGGAGGCGCCACCGAAACGGTGATCGCCAACAAGACAGGTGTGTTTTTCAAGGAGCAGACGGTCGAAGACCTTGCCGACGCCGTTCAGCGTATGGACAGACTGGATTTCAATCCTGCCGATGCGGTTTCGCGCGCTTCTGATTTTCGACGTGAAGTGTTCACCAATCGATTTCGGCAATTCATCGAGCGGGCAACAGGGACTGAACTTGCGGTTTCTGCATGAGCGCAAAACCGGTCTCGGGTATACGGAGTAACGCATGCACGGAAATGCACTGCCCCACTCAACAGGTCGCCGGCAACTGTGGTCGAAAGTAGCCAGGCTTTGCGCCTCGCTCTCGGTGTCCATCGCCATCGGCCATGTGCCTGCAAACGCAGCCGAGAACTACCGGTTGGGACCCCAAGATGCTGTCAAAATCAGAGTATTTGAGTGGCGTCCAAGCACTGGCGTACCCTTCGAGTGGGTACCGCTAAATGGCGAGTTCGCGGTCTCTGCAGCTGGGAACCTATCGCTACCCATCATTGGAACCATGCAGGCTTCCGGCAAAACCGTGGAAGAAATATCTAATGCAATTTCCGACCGGCTGCAAAATCAGGTGGGGCTGCAAAAGAGACCGACAGCCTCGGTTGAAATTTCGTCGTACCGGCCGCTCTTCGTTACCGGGATGGTGACGACACCGGGAAAATATAATTTCAGCCCAGGACTGACCGTGGTTCAGGCCCTTAGCATGGCAGGGGGTATCGGCCAGTCAGATTCCAACATGATTGGTTTGCAGCGGGACGCTCTTTCAGATCGTGGCGAACTTAGCGCGCTCGAAGGCGAGCGATTTGAACTCATCGCTCGCCAGTCGCGGGTCGACGCAACCATCAGCGAGGCTTCTCAGATCGCGTTTCCCGAGGAACTTACTTCGCGCAAAGGCGAAACTGGCATTGATCGCATGATGAATGAGGAAGCCGCGCTGTTTGAAACACGCAAGCGCTCCATGAACACAGAGATCGATGCGCTGGCTCAAACCAAGGTGCTGGCGACACAGGAGATCGCCGCGCTTAGAGAAAAAGCTGCATCGATCGCAAAGCAGATTGCTCTTGCCAACAAAGATCTAGGGTCGGTCAACAAGCTGATTTCACAAGGTTTGACAGTGTCCGCCCGCCAGCTTGGCGCCACCCAAAACGTGGCCGATCTGGAGAGCCGCAACCTCGATGTGTCACTCGCGATCCTAAGAACAGAACAAAATCTGGCGAAGGTCGACCAGGACATCGGGGATGTCAAAAATCGTTATCGTGTCGCTGCTCTTACGGAAGCGGCGGAGTTGCGGGATCGCTTCGCGTCGAATGCCAAACGGATGAAGACAACAAGCGCACTGTTGAGAAATCTTGAGGTGCGCGCGCCCGCGGCAATGCTCACCTTGGAAGAAGACAATACGCCTTATGCCTTCGAAACGACGATCAATAGAGTTGTCGATGGAAGCAATCAGACTTTGATCGTGAGCGACAATGATCCGGTATTGCCGGGCGACGTCATACGTGTAGACCGAAGAGAGCGTGACAAAGGTGTGGCCAAGTCCAACAGCAACTGATTGTTTGTAGTTTCAACTGGATTCTTGACTGGCCTTCAGAGAATTTTAGCTTCCCTGTGTCACCGATATGCCCAACTTTTGGTTGACGGGCGAGAGATCGGAGAAGCCTATGGGTTGGGCTATCGCAGTTTGCTTTGTGATCGGTGCGGTTTGCGCACTGCGCCTGCCTGTCTTGATTTTTGCCTTGATTGTTGTCGTCGTGATCGCAACCTACTTTTTTGTTGGCATCACCGCGGGGTGGGAGCTTGTCCATACCCTTGCCTGGAGTGCAGTTATTGGCGTGGCGTTGGAGGCAGGATACTTGTTTACCCACGGTGCATTTTACATCCTGTATATACGAAGCGCGAAGAAAGAGCGCGCTCATCAACAAATCCATTCGAAGTACAAGTCTGAATAACACTCGAAATGAGCGTGATAATTCGATAGCGTCTCTTTATTTATTCTTGCATTCCGCACTGCCGTCCAGCAATATTTAATCGCGCATGCACCGTTGGGTCTTTGTCGCAGAACGAGAATGCCCCAATACCGAGACACCCTGTCATTGGCCCAAAAGGACCTTGTTATGGGAGTGAGTACCGCCAGAACTGGACAGACCAACTCTTCGTCGTCGGTGCAACGCCGAAAGATCCTCTATATTCAACCGGGCACGCGCTCTTTCGCCGGCATCGAACGTGTCGTCGACACGATATGCTGCAGCCTTTCGCAAAAGTATGCTGAGGATTTCGAGGTGGAGGTCCTCTACACTTCCGCCCACGAAAACAGACCAACGAAGACCAAATACAAAACAATCGATCGACGGCCCCACGGCAGGCTTCAGTTGATCCAGACTTTCCGCAGCGTCATAAAGGCAAAAGACTACGACCTCGTGGTTGTGCCCCAAATCGAGCCAGCCGTCATAGCAATGATTTCATGCCTGGGTATCCGCCGAAATTTCGCGGTCCATCTTCATGGCAATCCGAAGCGCGAGTGCAGCCACCTCAAGGCAAAGATCCTTTTTTTCCTGATGAAGAGCTTTTTCCTTGCTCGTACCTCTTATGTCTTCGGGACCTCGCCGCGGCAGCTGGCATCCTTTCGTGAAATGTTTGCAAGCAAAACCCCGCAATGTTGGGTGCCAAATCCCGTGCGGAAATTCGATGGCATCGAGGCGGCGACCGGTGGAGATCCGGGCTTCGTCACGTTTGTAAATGTCGGGCGCTTCTCATTTCAAAAGGGCCAAGACATTTTAATTCGCGCCTTCGCGGCAGTTTATGCCCAACGCCCACACGCACGCCTGAAGATCGTCGGACACGGCTCGGGGGAGGCAGACTTGCGTAGTGAGATCGCCCGTCTCGGCCTCGACGAGGTTGTTACAATAGAACATTATCCTGACAACCCGCAACCAGCGCTGTCAGCTAGCGATATTTATGTTTCCAGCTCCCGTTGGGAGGGATGGTCTCTGGCAATATGTGAAGCGCTACGCTTTGGGCTCCCGGTCATTTCGACCGACTGTGAGTTTGGGCCAAGCGATATCCTCGTCGATCCAAGGCTTGGTCGCCTGGTCGAGCCTGATCAGCAAAGTTCGCTTGTCGATGCCATGATCGATTATTGCGACAATGTCGTCGCCGAAAAAGGTGCGGCTGATTTCCGCAAGTCCTTCATAGACCAATACAGTGAGGACCAAGTGGTCGACGTCCACGCAAGGGCATTGCGCGCTGCCGCCAGGTAGCGCCGTATAGTTAACCTCCGGGGAATGCCTATGAGCACGACTTTGATATCTAGGCGAGGGTTCATTTCCACTGCTGCAGCTTGCTTATTGGCAAATCCTAGTGCGCTAGCATCCGCGGGTTCCGATGATCCAACAGCAGCACGCAGCCTGGTTTTCGATGACCCGTTTTCACAACTGGATTGGGCTGTCTGGAATGCCGGGCCGAAAGCGGGGACGTGGGACACAGGGTTCTACGGGCGCTCGGCCTTTGCCCGACGGACAGGCGAAGAGGGCTTTAACCCTTACAGCATCGTTGATGACCCGCGAGCGCAAGACGGCAAGGCACTGCAGATCTCGGCGAAGTACATCGGGAATCCAATGTCGGTGCCGGCCTACTACGGAAACAACACCAGCGAATTCCAGTGGATCTCAGGGAATATTCAAACAGGCAGGAAAGACGGCACTGTTACAAAAGGGTGGAGAAAGGGATACTTTGAAGCGCGAATGCTGTTCCCAAGTCATCCACTCACATGGCCTGCTTTCTGGCTGATGAATGACCATAGCATTCTCGATCCGAAGACGTCTATCGAGCTCGATGTCGTCGAGCACAAGGGCTGGGAACGAACACAGTACGGAGCCTACCTCCACGAGTGGGGGCAGCCGGGCGAGCATCACGAAGGTACCGGGGTTTCTGTTGGCGTTGACCTAACGACCGATTATCGACGCTATGGCATCCTCATTGATGAGAACAAGTGTGTGCCATACTTCGAACGCAAGCCGGTCATTGATACCGGCACTGGAGAGCCTGCCAATTGGTCGATACATCGGTCCGAAAATCTCGATTTGGACGGCGATACGTTCTGGCCCTTGCTAACACTCGCTATGAGATCAGACATCCCATATCCGTCGGATATGAAGGAGGACCAACTTCACACCTACATGCGAATTGACTACTTTCGCGCATACATTTGACGTGCGGCGTGACTTCGCCAATTTAGGGACGATGTTCTGGAGTTGCCTCAAGACGCGCTGATGTATGGCGGTATATCGGCTCACGTCTGCTCCCAGGGTGGTTCTGCGAGCAGATGTAGTCGGTCAATTGGCGGGGCGAATAGGGTTCCGCATCATTCAGCCAACACAAGCAGCGAGTAACCGCCTAATATCCTAACTGTAAGATCCGGATTAAGAGGGTAAAACAGCTTTCTTGGAAAGCTCATCAATTTGCTGGTGAAGGCTTGGTTCGGCAGTTCGATACGGCTTGGCGTGTACATGTGGTCGACCACCGAATATCCGCAGTCGTGAAGGGTAGCTAGAGCGGTCTCTTTGAAGAAATAGTGGATATGCCCGACGTTGCGCCGAAGGTTCGTAATCGGCCAGCCCCTGATAACCGACTGGACCGAAAGGTCCAGGGGAATGTGAAAGATCTTGTAGCGGGCGAGCGGCCGCAAGCCCTTGATAAATGAGATGTAGTCTTCCACATGCTCGATGACATCGGCGACAACAAGGACGTCATAGCGTACAGTCTGATCGCTGAGGATATCTTTCAGATGGAACGAAACGTTGTCGGTCGTCTTTAGGCGCGCCCTTTGATAGGCGTTCGGTGCTACCTCATAGCCGTCAAACTTTGCTAGCGGATGCGATCGGCTAAGATTTAACAGTATCTCGCCAGTACCGCATCCCACTTCGCACAGGCTCGTAAACGTCAGATTATTTCTGGCAATAATCTCTGCGATCTGCTTGGCCTTCCACGGAGAGTCTTCCTCATGCCATGTGGGGTTCAGCTCAGCGTACTGATTGGAGGTATAAATGCTTTGCAACGGTAACCTCCGCGAAAAGCCTTGAGTGCCAGCCACGGCGAAGACGTTGCTTACACAGAAAGGCGTGGCGCCCCAAGGAACAATTGGAGAACACATATTAGGTAAAAGGCAGCGATCGTCGGCGCTTGCCGTCGGACATGATAGCAACACGCCGCAGGAACGTCCATTATTAAGAACATACTTAAATTGGATTAAAGGCATCCATTAGATGATATTTTTGATGACGCTCGCTTTACTAGGTTGTATATCAACGTTTCTTCACGAAGCATTGCTTGTTATTGAGAAATGGAAAATATTAATCTTCTAAAACAATCATTTTAGGGTAACGGCAGTGCGTTCAACATTCACGAGGAAGGGGCTAGTTGCTGAGTTTATCCGTCGAATTTGCTGCTACAGGCGCAAGGGGCCTCGGCTGATATTTTGCGGGGGAAGCGATTGCATCATTTTGGATAGACGAGCTAACAAGACCAGCAAAAACGAAGAATAGAAGGCCGAGATCGACCGTCGGCCCTACGATGAACGCTCCCACCAGCAGGCAAAGGCAGCCATTTCTGGAGGCCGCTCGAGAATCTGATTCAAATGTTGCGACTGGATCGCGCTTTTTCATCAGGGACATCATCGTAAAGAGCGCAAAGAACAGCGTCCCTGGTATCCCCACGTTTGCCAAGAGGGCCACTAGGAAACTCGACGTTCTGACGGTGCCGAGTCCGACACCTAAGCCAAAGGAATCCAAAAAATTCCTATAGCCGTAATAATTCCAGGCAGACCGGGTTAGACCTGAATCCGAGGTCGCTTTGCTAAACAGGAGAAGATCGACGTAGTCGTAAATCCTCCAATAGAGGGCCTCGTCAAGGGCGAGGATCAACCCAACGACGATGAGGGCAAGTGGGGTGATCAAGACGATCCCGTTGCTTGTGGATTTTCCAACCCCGGTTCCAGAGCGCGTTAGAGCCGTTAGGTAAAGAAGAAGCAAGCAGACAGGCAGTGCAAGGAGCCCTGCAGATGACGTTGACCGCAAGACAAGAAAGACGGAGGTCGCAAATAGTACGCTGCTCCATAATCGCAATCGACCGCAGATTAACATTGTGCCTGTAAAGCCTAGCGGCCCGAGAGAAATACCAGCTAGAGCCGAAGCTTCTGGCCATGACCCGACGACGCGTCGAATGCCGGCAACCTCTTCGTTCTCGTGGAATGTATACTGTGCATTGCGGATAAAGGCGAAGAGATCTTGTCCCGAGGTTCCATGTGTTACCATGTCCAACAAACCGAACGCGGCATTGGCGAAAGCGAATGCCATAAGTCCAATCACCACCGCTCGAAAGCCAGACTTCGTCGCCGCGATCGTACTTATAAGAAGGAAGGCAATGAGGTCGGCCGATAGATAAACAGCTTGCGTGAAGTTGCTCGAGACCGGACCTAACGGCGAAATCCCGTCGGTGGATGGGAAATAGGGCGCACCGAGGGGAACGATTTCAGACATTCGCGCAAGCAGACGCGGCGCAAAGTACCCCGTGACGATTCCGTAGAATACGAGACATGCAAGCCAGAAGCCTGGCTGTGGACACCTCAACGCACGGACGGCCATTGAAACCCGCTTTGGATGCGAAAAGGTAGAGATAGACAGAAAAAGAAGAAAAAGATGGGCTGGCTGGACGTTAGCTGAACCGACCAATATCGCCGCCGCCGACCCGAGTACTGTGAGCGTAATGAATACAACAACGCCTCGTTCGTGCCCTATTGAAAGGCAGATGAAACCGAGGGCTAACGTCAGTATCCCAACTGGTTCTATACCCATGACAAACCACTTGCGAGCGATTGGTATACCGTTGGCGCGCGACGAACCGCTGTGTACACACTGCGTTCTGTACCTGGCCTGGTTCCCACCGGGTACCGCGAGAAGATCGCAGGGTGTATTGCTGCAGACACCGGCTTTATCCCCTTTACGTTCGGCGCCAAAACTCTGGTCTGGTGTAGAGGACCAGATCCTCCTCCTGCATCATCTTTATAGTCACAGCGCAGCCTAGCACACTGGCCGCGATCAGTGACCACGCCAGCGCTGGATGGAAACTTGTTACCAGCATAGCAAGGATGACTATCATCCCCGGAAACACCACAGATCGTCCGTCTGACCAGCGAAACTTCGCAAACCAAGATTGAAGCGCAACGTCCAAAATAATTCGGAGGCACCAAGCGAGCGCAGCACCTGGCAATCCAAACAACCAGATCAGGCCGTAGAGCATCGCTACAAACGGCAGGAGTTCAAGAGCATGGATCTTCGCCACAACATCGGGCCGCCCCTGTGACTGCAGAAAAGTCCACGGAATGTAGCCAATGCTATTGAACCACATTCCAACGATCAGGATTGAAGCAGCCAGATGTGCCTCGTTGGCAAATTCCTTGCCGATCCAAATCTCGAGTGCGGGCTGAACCAGAATAATTCCAGGCACCGAGAGCAGCGCCATCACGTGCGCGACGATCGAAAGCGCTTTCTTGCTCAATTCGCGAGCGTCCTTGGTATGCATTGCGGACATACGCGGGAAAACGGCGCGGTTGAACGATGCCGGGATAATCAGAATTTTCGATGCCATGCTGAAAGGCACTGAATAGTGCGCGATTGCCCTGGGTCCGAGGGTTGCGCCAATAATCATCTGGTCCAAGCCGTTCAGCAAGGGTGCTATCATGTCAGAGAAAGTAATCCAGCCTCCGTAAGCGAACAGGTCTTTCACGTGACTAAAGCTAGCTCTTGTTCGCCCTGCTGCACGCGCCCAGGTGAAGCAGCTGACGCCCAGCCAGCCAACGCTGATGAAGCGAGCGACGACGGCCCCTAAAACAGCTAGCTCCAAGCTCGGGCGAATAAAAAACGTCAGAGCGAGCGGCAAGCACTGAACAAGGATGGACCCGACGGACTGTTGCAAGTTCAGCACGAGAAAGCGCTCCTCTGCCTGCAAGCACCCGCCAAATATTCCGCCGAGTAATGAGATTGGAAAGAAAAGCGAGATCAAGGGCAGGGCGCGCAGGATCTCAGCGCGCAACAGCGGATCGACAGTGAAGTATTCTGCAAGCGGCACCGCAACAAGATGGAATACAAAGCATGCGAAAACACCCATGCACAGGCTAAGACTGCAGGCGGTGTAGAACACGCTCACTCTCACTGAGAGGTCTTGCTTTCGAAGCGCGGACAACCGATACGCCGCTGCACGAGATAGACCGAGATCGAATATCCCAAAATATCCGAATGCCAGCCATATGAGCGACAACAGCCCATAGCGCACCTCACCAATTGTTCTGATGTAAATTGGGATCGTAATGAGAGCCGCCAGGATTGGGATCACGCTGCCCGCGAGGTTATAGAGAACATTGTGATGTAACCGGGATGCCGACATCAGGTCGATGGCCTTTGTCGACGGAGTCGCAACAATCCCGACACACCGTCCCTTAAGAAAAGCGGAAATCCCAGCCCGCCGTTCGAAATCGGTCGATAGGCTCCGCCAGCGATTATCTTGCAGAACGTAAAAGCACGCTTGGGGGCATTTGAGGCGCTGTAAAGTGCGATCCGTTGACGCTCGTGGTCGGCGATCCGTCGCCAGTAGATTGACGCTGCTTTCGCTTTGTCGCTATAGCGGTTAGGTGCCTGAACGCTCGACAATTTCTCCAATGCCATTGATCGAGATTCAGCGATTTCATCGCGTCTCAACATTGGGTGAGCCGCCAGGCCAATGCGGCGTGCCATCCGATCGACAAATGTCCCCGTCAGACTTGGCGTTTGGTTGCTGGCGTGACGGCGATAAAGGGCCAGAGGCTGTGCATGCATTATCGTTCTGCCAACGCTCGCCGCGAGGAAGTATATCCACAGATCGTGCGAAAGCTGCCCATCAAACTCGAAGGTGTGACGGCCCCGCAGAGCTGGATCGATGGCTTCGAACAAATCCCTGCGGAAGACCATCGAGAAACCGTAAAAAACGCCCCAAGGCGAAAGGCTGAGAGGGCCAGCGATTTCCGTCTTCGTTATGGATTGCGTGAAAATCCCGGTTTCTCTGCCGACACTGTCTATAATCTTGGCCGTGTGGACGTGAAGATCGCAGTCATACCGCGAAAGTGCACTCGCTGCTTCCTCCAGCTTCCCTGGAAGCCAGATGTCGTCCTGGTCGCAAAACGCAATGAAATCGCCGGACGCTTGACGGGTCGCATTGAGGAAATTCGCACCGTAGCCCAGGCGCTCCGGATTGCGGATCACGCGGACGGGAAAAGGCGCTGCCAACTGAAATCTCTCGACGATCGTGATTGTTTCGTCAGCCGATCCGTCATCGGAAATTATGAGCTCTGATGGCATCAGCGTCTGCCCGAGCAGGCTTGCAAGCTGCTGATCAAGGAAACGGGCGCCGTTGTAGGTCGCCATTACAACAGAGACATTCGGCATGCGGCTGAATCTCCCTAATAATCGGGGATCTGCGCACAGTATCGTTGAGAGGTGATGCTGTAAATAGCGCAATTTGTATTTTGATTATTCACGGAGATGGTGGTTTTGTATCAGGGCGCACCACTTCAACACATACGTGCTACTAGGTCTCCCGCATTGCGATTATTAGCTCAATGCGTGGGGGTGCTTTGTCCGAAATTATGCATCGGATCATCGAACTGGAAGGATTGCCTCATTAGCAGAGCCGTGGTTCGGAAAATGGTCAGGCTGCGCTCGCCATATCTTGAACGCGCCTGCATCAACGCGCTGATCCGCAACGGAGCCCCGGGAACATCTGATGCTAAAGTCCAACCGCGCGGCTCTAATCACGGGTAGATCGCCGCGCTTGAAGATCAGGACGCCGGCGCTACAACGGCAGATGCCTGCCTCTGTCGCAGTCCCTCGAATACGTACCAGCCGTCCCATTGAGAGAATTGCTTGTACACTCTTCGATATCCTCGTCGTCGAAGAAGCTCCTCAATCATTCCCTCTGTCTTAGGATTATTCTCAACCGAAATGAGATCAAAGCGACGCTCGAAGCCATAGGCAGAGAGGATGTCCAGTTCGCTGCCTTCTGTGTCGATAGAAAGGTAGTTTATGACCTCAGGTGCGTCATACGTATTCAAGAGATCCTCCAGCGATATCGTCTCGACCTCAATGGCCGTTCCTTGACTGCGGATATCGGAGAAATGATCGTCTCGGGAGAACTCCGCGATCGAGCTCAATTCAGGATCCGAAGAATCGGTCGTCAGGAACGTCACCGAAGCATTTGATTTCGATGAGACGCACCGATGGTCGATGTGGGCTTTTCTGTTCGATGCCAATTCTAGATGCCAAACGGGATTGGGCTCGGCCAGTATTCCTGACCACCCGAATTCCGTTTCGAGGAGCCACGTGTTGCTGTTCATCAAACCGTTGGTTGAGCCAAACTCCACAAAATACCCTCCGCTTACTTCCCCGAGTTCGAAGCACACCCACAAATCCTGCAAGATCTGCGACCTAGACCAAGTCCGCCTAGCGAGACAGTAGCTGAGAAAACGTAGGTCCTCGTTCACAATAAGATCAGCAATCTGCGGCCGATTTAATCGTAGGGCATTGAAAAGTATTGTTTGAACAGCAGTGTTGGCGAGCACCCTTTGCAAAGGCGAGACCATTCCGGAAAGGGCAAACTTTCGGATATCAAACATAAAGACGTATCCTCCGGCGTTCTTTAGATCTTGCAAGCCTATATTGGTGAACTGCGAAAAGAAACGTTGGATAGTTTCCGGCAGAAATCCACGAAATAAAGTATTGTTGTGAGAATTTTGGTACTGTATGGCGGCTATGTACTGTTGAGCTCTGCGAGTAGGTAGCTGTCAGAGCGATCTCTGTCCCGCGTTTGCGGCGATGCGTTATGAGGTCAGCGGAGGGCCGATAGCCGACATATTCCTTTCTGGGTTCCGAGGACCGGACAGTTTATCCAGACCTTCAGCATTTCTTGGCCAAAAGGATGAAAGCCAAGATTACAGTTCTTTCCAACAGCATGTGCCGATGCTCTCCCGGCAGACACAGTTCGGTCGCAGTCTTGACAACGACCGTTCTTCGCGCCGTCCAAGGCCGACGGCGCGAAGTGTCATATCGGAGCTAAGATGTTGCTTGCTGGACGACGGTTTCCACCCTAAGCCTATGCACGCGGCCGTCGCGAGTAGTCCAGTCGATGGACTGGCCGGATGACAAGCCAATGAGCGCAGCACCGATAGACGTGAGGATGGATATTTTCCCTTCTGCTATGTCCGCTTCACCAGGGTAGACGAGAGTAACCTGCCTGTCCTCGCCGAGATCGCTGGTGTATCGCAACGTCGATCCCATGCGCACGACGCCGGCCCGCAGCTTTACGTCGTCGACGATATGGGCGCGCTCGAGTTCCACCAAGAGCTCTTCGGACACTTCCGGGTTGCGAGTGGCTTGGCTCTCGGCCAGTTTCAAAAGGCGTTGATGCTCCGAGCGAGCAATAGAGATAGCGGGCTTGCGCGTGGTCTTCGATGCCATGCACTCCTAAATGGCCTTGGCGGCATGCTGTGCAGCCTGAATTCGGGGGTAATTGGAATTGCCGTCGCTCTGCGTAGTCCGATCAAACAATCGAAATGCGCGCCCCTCGGCAGGCGCGACGCGACCAGGCCGGGGGTCAAGGTCCTGCGATGAGGACGGCTTTCTTCAAGACCATGTGGAGACGCGCTATCAGCATGAGACCAGCATCCTCTTGACTGGCGCAGCAGTCAAGCCGTGAGTGCGAACTACAATGCCCGGCGCAAAGTGATGACAGTCAACTCGGACGGTCGACCCAAGCGAAGAGCGAACCCTGGCCAAAGCCCAGTGCCGTTGTTGACGTAAAGCTTCATTTCTCCGACTTGGTACAAGCCGGAGACATAGCCATCGTTTGCGCGGGCTACGAGAAGATCCAAGCCGCGGACCATGCCTCCGTGAGTGTGGCCGGAAAGCTGGAGCGCCACGCCTCTCGCTGCGGACCTTTTTGCCATCCGCGGTTGATGCTCCATCAGGATGATCGGCGCCCCGGCCGGCGCTCCGTTCAGTGCTTTATCGAGATCAGGTCTTGGGAAAGTCGTGCCGAAAGCCGCGAGATCGGTCACACCAGCAACGACAATTCTTTGTCCGCCGCGTTCGATGACGGCGTGTTGATTGAGGAGCATGCGGATCCCCATCTCCATGTCATGCTTCATCCATCCCGCGTAGCCGAAGTAGTATTCATGATTCCCAGGTATCGCGAGAACGCCGTCACGTGCTTTGAGCCCCGCGATTGGTGCGATATCCGCTCGGCGAGCGTTGAGACTACCATCAATGAAGTCTCCGGTGACAAGCGTCAGGTCCGGCTGGAGCTCATTTGATCGCTTCACCACTTCCGCAGCCCAGGATCTGGGGAACAAACGACTGATGTGGAGATCGGTCAGTTGCAGTACCCGATAGCCTTCGAAGTTCGATGGGAGGTTTGGGATCGCGACTTCGATAGCCTTGAGCGGGGGAAGGCGCACGGCTTGACTGACTGCAAAGCCGGAGAGACCAAGCGCCACAATCCCTATTGCATACCGGACGTCAGGTGAGACGGTCGGGGAGGTTCGGTTAATGAGGGCGACGCCAAGCGAAACAATGTCGAGGGCAATCTGGAACACCGCGAGCATAACGATCGCGCCGAAGAGCACGTTAAAGCCAATAACCAGAGCGCGCGGAAATTCAGGCGAGAAGACCGACCCTGAGGAAATCCGACTGATCAAATGGTATTGAGATGCAATCAGAAGCAGGCCCGCGATGACTATCTTGAGCGGCCATGCCCATGGCAGCGGCATGATGAAACGTAAAGTGACGACGATCCAGGGCAGCCCGAAGACTATGTGAAACATTATGAGCCTATCGAGAGCGATGGGGTGAGCCAGAGAGGCAGGATGGACAAGTGGCGCTTCCTCCCTTCAAAGACAAGGGCAATATTCCGCCGTTGATGGGCAGGTGTCCCGTTGCTCCCGGTATCGACCGCATGTAGTCTTGCGCCAACTATCTCCTCGCATTTCATTACCGATACCATGGCAATCCTCTTCAAGTCGACGATCACCGAGAACTCTGCTTTCGCGACGATCGACGCGGCGCTCGCTTCAGGAGATCTATATGACGGCTACTTCAATGCCGTAAGTGACGCTGGCGAGACGACGTTGTCTTGGGCGCCCTCGATGAGCGCCGGAGAGTTTCTCGAGCAGGTCAAGGAAATGCTGCGGCTGACTTGGGACGCAGCTCGGTTCTGGATTATCTATGACCGTCACGAAGTGCGCGAAGATCCTGACGTAACGGAGATGCGCAACGCCGCCTTCCGTCTGACCCGTGGGTACAATGGTGTGATCGTCGCCTCACTTAGTCTCCTTAGCAGGCAAGATGCCGAAAACGATCTTGAGCTAGTGTTCGTCTGCTTCGCAGATGATTTCCAACGAAGGAACTTTCGTGTGCGCTATGAAGGAAAGGCGATAACCAATTGAACTTGGTTGATTAAATTTAGAAACATAAACGCAAAGTGGCAAAGGACCTTTTGACGACCCAACCGCGGTAAACGCACTCCAAGCAGTTTGTTCGATAGTTCGAGATCTTGGCTCGCTGGTCCATCCACACCCTGAGGTGAACCCGCGTAGACGACGAGCAGCGCCTATCGCGCTAGCCAACGTCGCACCACAAACGCGTCGATAAAAAAATGGGCCAGCGTCACCGCGGCCCATGAAGTGTGAAGGTCAATAAACCTCCAGAGGGGAACAGCTGCTGCAACGGAACTGGGAGTAGACCGTCATGCGCATCAGCTGCAGTCGTTTTGCCTGATTTTTGACCATTTGGAAAACATTTCTTGTGCATTGCAGCTATGCAGTTGCTGCATCTGACGCGGCGCAGTTGAGTGATGCGCTTCGCGTTGGGCTTTCATCGCTGCCTTCGAAAACCTTCCTTACCAGCTCCTGACCGGTGTCCGGGAAGGCGGCGCGCAGCTGGGGGTCGAGTTGCTAAGGTCCTTCCAGTGACGCTTTACCTACGGATGATCGATTGGACTTGGGCCAGCACACATAAGCATCGAAGTTGAAACCGCGGGAGCGGATTGCATCCGCTACGACACAGCTTGCGCGATGGCGACGCCAAGAAAAGCACCGATCGCGCCGGACATGGCAGCGGCCCAATGAGTCAGACCAAGTCTTGAGCGAGCCAGGCTGCAACGCCAGCGGAAAGGCCTCCAAGGAGAGCAGGGAAGATTTTCTTCATGTCAAAATCAACTGAGCGATGTTAAAGACAAGCCTCTGCGCATTGAGAGAGGAATTCGTAACGCGACGACAACCTTTCGTCATCGGTCTCTACGGAGAGGTGCGATTTCCGCTTTCGCTTGCGTCTGCTATAGCGGCCCATATCCATCAATCTGTGGGGCGCCTGTGAACGAGCATTTCCAATCAGTGGACCTTTCCAGAGCGTATCGGCTCGTCAATCATGGACCAACAGTGCTGGTATCGGCACGACACGATGGTGTTGAAAATGTCATGACAGCAGCTTGGTGTTGCGGTCTCGACTTTGAACCACCGAAACTCACCGTCGTCATCGACAAGAGTGCTCATACCCGCTCGCTCATCGAAGGCAGTGGCCAATTTGTGGTGCAGCTTCCGACCGTCGAGCAGCTCGACCTGGCACAGGCCCTCGGCACGCAAAGCATGCATGATGCACCGAACAAATTGGTCAATGCCGGTGTCAGGCTCTTTAAAGTGCCGGGTTCACCCCTACCTTTCGTTGAAGGCTGCTCGGCTTGGCTTAAGTGTCAGCTCGTACCCGAACCCCACATTCAGGATGCCTACGACCTGTTCGTCGGGGAAGTTTCTGCGGCCTGGGCAGATGACAGAGTATTCAGGGACGGACGCTGGCATTTTGAGACGGCTGATCCGAAATGGCGGACAATACACCACGTCGCAGGCGGACACTACTATGCAATCGGCGAAGCGATGAGCGCTGGATAACCGTTGTCAGACGGCGTCGGGTGGCGCCGACGGCCGGTAGTTGGGACGCGACGTCGTCTGACGGTAGACGCGTGAGTTACCTGACGATAACCCGCGTTCCCGGTTGAACCATTTCGTAGAGCTCCTCAACATCCTGTCGGTACATTCTAAAGCAACCGCTTGAAGCGTTTGTTCCGATGGAGGAGGGATCATTGGTCCCGTGGATGCGTAACAAACCATCCGCCAGATAGATTGCACGGGTTCCAAGCGGGTTTTGAGGGCCCGCTTTCACGACTGCTGGAAGCCTCGGGTTCTTTGCCCTCATGCTGGCCGTCGGGCGCCATTCCGGGTGCTCTTTCTTTGAGACCACACGCGTCGTTCCGAACCATTGCTTGCCTTGTCGGCCCACGGCGATCGGGTATGCGAATTCCTCGCCTTGTGACGTTGTGTAGATCAGCGTGTGCTGGTGGGTTGAAATCGTGATTGTCCCGCCAGACGCACGGACCGTGGGCTGTTGAGGCTGTCGGTATGGCGCCTGGTAGCGGGGCTCATCATACGGGGGTTCTTGATATCGCGGTTCCTGCTCGTCGTAAGGAGGAGGGGGATAGGAGCCATATGGATCGTCGTAGCTGTATCCGCCGGGGCCGTCATACCCATCATAGGGGATATAGACTTGTGCTCCGGCGTGAACCGCGGTGAGAAGAACAATCGAGAGTATGAAGACCAGTCGTTTCATGCGTGCCCATCCAGTGTATATGGATGATTGCACCGAACTCTATGGCGGCACTATGACGGTTATTGAAGGTCGCTGGCGCGGTGGGCACTGGACCCGGCTGGCCATATGCACGACCGGGGACCTGGTGAAGCCCGCCGTCGGGATTAGACGGCGGGCAGGAGCGGTATCAGGCCGTTGTAAACAGGTCTGCCGTGAAGTACTTCTCCGGCGACAGCGGATCCTTGACCGTCCCGAAATCCTGAAACATCTTGTTAAAGTCGGTCAGCCATTTATTGACCGTCCCGTCCTTCGTGAACGTGTCCAATTCCTGGCTTGTCAGCATCTTCCGGCTTCTGGCGACCTTCTCCGTCACTTCCTTCGGCGCATTCAGGAAAGACGTGGTCAGCTCGATCGAGTGGTCGAGATTGGCAACGCGGTAGTCCATTGCCTTCTTCATGACACGAAGGAATTTCTTGACGACATCAGGGTTCTGCTCGACGATTTCATTTCGAGCCACGAAGGTGTTGATGAACGACGTCTGAGGATAAAAGTCCTCGTTGGAAGCAAGCTCCTTCATGTCTGGAACCCTTGGCTTGATCGTATCAATCAGCGGGTACCAGATACCTGCAGCCTCGATCTGCTTCGATGTGAATGCCGCAACGATCGTTGACGGATCCATGGGAACCATCTGGATGTCGGAGATCGTCATGCCGTTCTTGGCAAGAGCCATTCGCAAGATCATATCGCCGGACGTTCCCTGCGGCACACCGACCTTCTTGCCCTTAAGCTCTGCGATCGAACTGATCGTCGATTGAACGATAACGCGGTCGGAGAAGCCGATGTCGTTGACGCCGACCACCTTTGCCTTGCCACTTGTTGGCAGCCAAAGGGCACCGGGACCAATCGTGCCGAAGTTCAAGCTACCTGCGCCCATCGCCTGGATCTGGATCGGGCCATTTGTGAACACCTTCACAGAAGGCTCAATGCCCTCCGCTTCCCACAGCTCCTGATCCTTGGCAATCGCCAGTACACTCGCATTCGGAAAATCGGCGATGTAGCCAATGCTCATGTCGGAAGACTGGGCACTTGCCCGTCCGCCAATGGAAAAGACACTGGCAGCGGCGATCCCGGCCGCCGATTTCAATAAAGTTCGCTTCGTCAGCATGTTCATTCCTCCTTAGACAGCTTGATGCTTCATTCGATCTATGCGGCGACCGGATGATAGACGGCACGCCAGACCTCGTTTCGTAGCTCCGAAAACGCTGGCGACAGGCGCATCTCCTCGGTGCGGGGGTAGGGCAGGTCGACGTTGACGATTTTGTGCAGCCGGCCAGGCCTCGCTGCCATGACGACCACGCGACTTGCAAGATAGACAGCTTCGTCGACGTCATGGGTGATAAACATCACCGTGCGCCGCTCCTTGCTCCACATGGCCAGCAACTGATCCTGAAGCTGGACGCGGGTAAGGGCGTCCAGGGCACCGAAAGGCTCGTCCATCAGCAGGATCTTCGGATTGACGGCATAGGCGCGCGCAATTGCGCAGCGTTGCTTCATGCCGCCAGACAGCATTTTCGGAAGGGCATGGGCGAAATCCGAAAGCCCCACCAGATCGATGAAGTGATCGGCGATCTTGCCGCGCTCGGCCTTTGGATGGCCCGCGATTTTCAGACCAAACTCCACGTTCTGTCGAACGGTCAGCCAAGGGAACAGTGCATACTGCTGGAAAATGACACCACGCTCAGGGCCGGGACCTTTTACAGGAGTACCATCGACCGTCACCTGTCCGCTCGACGGCATCGTCAGCCCGGCAGCGATATTCATGGCTGTCGATTTGCCACAGCCAGAGGGTCCCACCACCGTGATGAACTCACCGTCTTCAATGTCGAGCGACAGGCCTTCAAGCGCGGTGAAAGCAGTCTGGCCGGCGATGTCGAAAGTCTTCCTGACATTTTGAAACGAGATCTTCGTCGTCATAGCTTCTCCTGCCAGGATGTGAGGACGCCATCGATCGCCATAACGATACGGTCCATGACGAGACCGAGAACACCGATCGAAATCAGGCTCACGAAGATCGTCGGAAGATCATAGTAGAGTTGGGCCTGTTGCATGCGGAAGCCGAGCCCCGACTGAGCGGCAATAAGCTCGGCCGCGACAACGGTTGCCCACGACGAGCCCAGGCCGATGCGTACGCCGACCATGATGTATGGTAGGGACGCCGGTACGATAACTCGCCGGAAGATCGTGAAGTCGTTTGCGCCGAGAACCCTGGCAGCATTGATCAACGTTTTGTCCACGCTGATAACGCCCTGATAGGTCGCAACCACGCTCGACAGGAATGAAGCGAGAAAGATGACGAATATCTTGGGCGTCTCTTCAATGCCAAGCGTGACGATCGCCAATGGAATGATGGCAAGGGGCGGAATTGTGCGAAAGAACTGGACGTAGGGCTCGATGATAGCGCGCGCGATACGGTACCAGCCCATGAGAAAGCCAACGGGAATGGCAAGCGCGATGCCAAGGGCAAACCCGGTGAACACACGCGCAAGGCTTGCCAAGGCATCCGACCATAGCAGCCCCTGCTCAGCAAGGTTGACCGCCGTAACGGCCACCTGTGCTGGAGTTGGCAATCCGACAACACCAAAAGCGGTGACGATCCACCAGGCCGCAATCCCACATACGATGCTGATTGCGTTGATGGCTACCATCCCCACGCGGGATCGGAAGAAACTCGACCTCTGGGCCGGGATCGGCGAGCTCACAGCCATACTCATTGCGACCTCCTGTCGGTATGCGCGACACAGCGAAAACCCAGATGCGATGTCGCGCTATCGACCATCTCCGGCTGCCGGGCTGCCGGACGATAGCGCCTGCAATAGCTCGGGGCACACAGATGAGAGCCACCCTTCAGGACCTTGCGCGCAATCTTGATGTTCGGCTGCATCGGGTCAAAACTTGCCTCGGCCGCCGAGCGTTGGGGTGCTGACGGCTTGCAGCACGACGGTGCTGAGGGATGGCGTTCTGCCCAGTAGTCGGCAGTCCACTCCCAGACGTTTCCGATCATGTCGAAAAGGCCATACCCGTTCGGTGGATATGATTTGACCGGCGAAGTTCCCACTTGCTTGCCATCGATGTCAGCCATCGGGAAATTGCCATTCCAGGTATTTGCCATGACCTGGCCGTCAGGTTCGAACTCTTCGCCCCAGCTATAAGCGGCGCCTGGAAGTCCGCCACGCGCGGCAAACTCCCACTCAGCCTCAGTGGGCAAGCGCTTCCCCGCCCAGTCGGCAAAGGCGCTTGCGTCGCTGAAGGAAACATGGACCACAGGATGATCAAGCTGAGCGTCTGTCAGCGCGGCGGCCCCGTCGGGCCTGTGCCAACATGCACCTGGCACATAGTGCCACCAGTCACCCCAAAACCGCATCTCGCCCGCATTGCGCGGTGCTTTAAAGACCAGCGACCCCGCGACCAGCATTGCCGGATCTGCTCCGGGGTAGGCTGCAGGATCGGGTGGAACCTCTGCCGTCGTCATATATCCGGTATCATCGACAAAGCGGGAGAATTGTCGATTGGTAACCGGAACGGCGTCGATAAAGAAGTCGTCCACGGTCACGTCTCGAACCGGACCCTCTTCCGGGTAAAAGCGGGTTTCACCCATGGCGAATGTGCCGCCTGCGATATGGATCATCTCCGCAGGCGGTGATGTTTTACTGGATGCCGATGCTGTTGAAGAAGAGTAGCTCATCGGCTTGCCACCGTCAGGTCTCTGGTCTTGAAGTTCGAACCGATCAACCAGTCGCGCATCACATCCAGAAGTGCCCGTTTTTGATCCAAGTAGTCAGGAACGTTCCACAGGTTGTTGATTTCCTTTGGATCGTTCAGGAGATCAAACAGCTGGCCGTCATCCGATCCCTTGAAGTGCACCAGCTTCCACCGCTCATCGCGAACTGCCGTCATGAACTCGACGCCGCCTGCCATTGCCACGTCGCCGATCTGTTCGCAAAAGACGTGTGTGCGTGGCTTCCAGTCGTCACCTTCCAATGCGGATCTGAGGCTTTCAGCCTCGAATGTCGAAGGAGGGGTTAGCCCCGCATATTCCAGAATGGTCGGCCCCAGATCGAAGAGCTGACACAGTCCGTCGATCGCACGGCCGCCTTCGAACCGACCAGCCGTGGACCAGATAATCGTCGGCACCCTGGTGACGATGTCATACATCGACCACTTCTGGATCAACCCATGCTCGCCCAGGCATTCTCCGTGATCGGAGGTGAAGATGACGATGGCGTCTTCCAGATATCCACGCTCCTGGAGCGCTTCGAGCAACTCGCCGATTTTCTCATCGATAAGCGTTACGTTCCCAAGGTAATGAGCCCACAGACGGTGCATCTGGTCAGGTGTCGGATCAAGGCTCCACAAGACGGAGTCGTGATCGACTTCGACATCATGCAGGCGCTTGTCCTTCAGTTCCTGATGGAGGGAAGCGAGTTCTTCCTTCGTTGGCTTGGGGAGAGGCAGGTCATTTCGCTTCAGGAATGGTTCGGAATAGCGCGCCGGCGGGTCGAATGGAGGGTGGGGACCGGGAAAACCGACCTGGAGGAACAAAGGCTCCGTCACCGGATAGGTGTTGACCCACCACTTTGCCATGTTTCCAACAAACGCATCCGAATGGAGTTGCTCTGGCAACTCCCAATCGAAGCAGCCAAGCCGTTCAGCATAGTCGTCCCGCTCGCGGTAGGTTTCCCGCTGCTGCTTTACCAGGCCGTTTGCGGCCAGCGCCTTATCCCATTCGTCGAAGTACCACCGGCCTTCCATGTACCGGTCCTTGTTCTCGACGACGTAACGCTCGTGAAACCCGGAATCGGCATCATAAGGAATCGTGTGCATCTTGCCAACGTTGACGCAGCGATAGCCTGCATCTCGCAGTTGCTCGACCCAGGTATGCTGCCAACGCTGACCGTTTGCCAGGACGCCGGTCGTGTGCGGGTAGTAGCCCGTGAAGAGGCTGGCGCGGGACGGAACGCAGCTTGGTGCCGTTATATGGCAGTTCGTAAAGGTCACACCCTTCTCAACCAGCCCATCGAGATTGGGGGTGATGGCATATGGAAAGCCAAGCGCTGCGATGGAATCGTACCGCTGCTGATCGGTCATGATCAAAATTATGTTGGGCTTGTTCGCCAATGGCGGCCTCCCGTTTTTCTCCTGCCAAGTCGGCGGAGTTTCACGCCACCAACTTGTCTCCTGAGCAAAACGATGGCATAAAGTTAACGATAACGCAACGGTATCATTCTCGCGGTGAAGCAGGTGGAAGACACGTCAGAGCGACTGGGAAAAAGATCTCCACCGACACTCGCCTCGGTGGCGGCCAGGGTAGGCGTATCGGTAAATACGGTCTCTAGGGCTCTTCGCGCGCCCAACACCGTACGCGCCGAATTGCGGCGACAGATCACCAGGGCCATGGATGAACTGAATTACGTTCCCAACAGATTGGCAGGCGGCCTGTCCGGGACGCGATCCGACATTGTGGGTGTCGTCGTCACCTCGCTTTATCACTCCGAGTTCGCTTCGATCCTGGACGCACTGCAGTCCGCCTTGCTGAAGAGCAACCTTCAGGTGATGCTCGCAAATACCCGTTATGATCCAGACCAGGAGGTGACACTCGTTCGGTCCATCTTGAGCTGGAGGCCGGCTGCTGTTGCGATCATCGGTGTCGATCATCCACCCAAGGTAACCGAGCTCCTTCGCGCGTCGGGCGTGCCGATCATCGAAATGTGGGATATTGGCGGTGATGTCATCGATACAGCAGTGGGAATGGACCACACCGCAGTAGGTGCCGCACAGGCGCGTCATTTGATCGAGCGCGGCTGCAAGTCGCTGGCATTCCTGGGCAGCATGCGTGACAACGATGCAAGAGCGCAAAAGCGCGCCACCGGAGCTGCTCAGGCAATCACAGCCGCTGGATTGAACGATCTTGTCTTTGCCACCAGGCCGGAAGCGGGGAAGCCAGACCTCGGTGATCATCTCGCAAGGGAGTTGCTTTCCAAGCATCCTGGTATCGACGGCATCATTTGCAATAGTGACGTCATAGCATTCGGTGTTTTGCGCGCGCTAAAGGATCTGGGCAAACGCGTGCCCGAAGACATCTCCGTCATCGGCTTCGGCGACAGCGAAGCATCAAGCTGCATGACGCCATCTCTTTCCACCGTCAGGCCGGATCGCCAGCGGATCGGCGAAAAGACCGCCGAGGCGATTCTCGCCCGCATTGATGATGAGCCTTCAACGACGATGACGCTCGACTGTGAGCTCGTTACACGAGACAGCACTCGTTTGATCTGACGACCAACTGATCCATGGGAGGGACGGGTGTGGCCGATACCAGCAAGACCCCAAACATCGTTTTCATTCTGACAGACCAGCAGCGGTTCGATACCATCGCGGCGGCCGGATTTGACCATATGGTTACGCCGAACCTCGATAGGATGGTGCGAGAGGGTGTGTGCTTCAGCAACATGTACGTCACCTCGCCATCGTGTGCCCCGTCGCGAGCAAGCCTGTTCACGGGGCTTTATCCCCATACCAATGGTGTGTTTCGCAACGATGAGCGTTGGACCCACAGCTGGGTGCGTCAGTTGGCTGATGCCGGATACCGATGCGTCAATGTCGGCAAGATGCACACGTCTCCCTTTGAGGAGCCCTTCGGGTTCCACGAGCGCCACGTCGTCGAAAACAAGGACCGTGCAACCGATCGATTGCCGTTCTACCTCGACACCTGGGATAAGGCATTCTGGACGCACGGCCTGGAAAAGCCGAGCCGAGTAACCTACCGCAGGCGGGAAGATTACCGTGAGCGCCTGGGTGCCTTTACCTGGGAACTGCCGGAACATCTCCACTCTGACAACTTCGTACCCGAACTCGCCGCCATGTGGCTGGACCGCTATCAGGGGAAGGAGCCATTCTTTCTGCAGATCGGAATTCCCGGTCCCCATCCGCCCTACGATCCGACTAAGGAGTACCTGGACATCTATGACGGCCGCCCCCTTCCCATGCCGATCATAGACCAGGACGCGATCGACCGTCAGCCTTCCGCACTCAAGAAACTTCGCGAGCAACATCTCTCCGTCGACCATGATGCGGTCGTCCACCTCCGAAACCCCAGCGATGAGCAACTGCGCCGGCAACGCGAGCATTACTTCGCCAACGTCTCAATGATCGACAACCAGGTTGGAAAGCTGATCGAAGCGCTCGAGCGCAGAGGTGTCCTGGACGAGACGATCATCATCTTCACGTCTGATCATGGAGATTGCCTGAACGACCATGGGCACAGTCAGAAATGGACCATGTACGAGCAGAGCGTCAGGGTGCCTGCAGTCGTCTGGTCCCCGAAAGGTGTTGATCGCGGGCGACGGGTCGATGACCTGGTGTCGCTCTTCGATTTCGGACCGACAATACTGGAGCTTGCAGGGCTTTCCGTACCACGCTGGATGGAGGCTAGGTCTCTCAAGCCTTATCTCCAGGGTGAAGAGGTCACGCCGCGGCAGTTCGTCTACTGCGAACATGCAGGCGACCGCATTTTGAGCGGCACCGAGTTCATGACAATGATCCGCGATAGCCGCTACAAGCTGGTCCACTTCGTTGAAAACGACGAAGGGCAATTGTTCGATCTCCAGGAAGATCCACTGGAGATCAACGATCTGTGGAACGATCAGGACCATCAACGGATCAAGCAGGGACTGGTCACCGAAATCCTCAAATGGCGGATTAGGAGCGACCTGAAGACACAGGGGTGGACACAGGCCGTCGCTTCCGAAATTGGAGTGCACACGCCGGGCGGAACCTCAAGCAATGCAAGATAGTCCCTTTACGCGCTATCGAAGCCTTGAAGAGCGGGTGGTGCTCGTCACCGGCGGCGGCAGTGGCATCGGAGCAACGCTCGTCGAGGCTTTCGTGGCACAGGCCTCGCGGGTCCATTTTATCGATTTCGATCAAGCCGCCGGGCAAAATGTGTCGACTGCAGTCGGCGGCACATTCCATCATTGCGATCTGCGCGACATCAATGCGCTTCGTCTCGTTATTTCTCAAATCGAAGAGATGGATGGGGCAATCGACGTTCTCGTCAACAATGCCGGCAATGACGACAGACATGACATGTTTGCTGTGGAGCCGGATTATTGGCGCGATCGCCTTGCTGTCAACCTCGACCATCAGTTCTTTGCCGCCCAAGCTGTCTCGACCGGGATGAAACGGCGAGGGCAGGGTTGCATTTTGTTCACGAGCTCGACCTCCTTCATGAAAGGTCGCCCGGGAATGGTCGCCTACACGACTTCAAAGGCAGCAATCATTGGCTTGAACAAGACGCTTGCCAGAGAGCTGGGCGCAAATGGGGTTCGCGTGAATTGCATTATCCCGGGGGCGATATCCACATCGCGCCAAGATGCACTTTGGCGAACGTCCGAGGGTGAAGCTGAAATCATGAAGATGCAGGCGATTAAGATCAGGTTGGTTGCTCGCGACGTCGCGGCGATGGCGTTATTCCTCGCATCCGACGATGCTCGGGGATGTACAGGAGCACAGTTCCTCGTTGACGCAGGAATTACATGACAAAATACGGGCATGCAGGTCGCGAGGGCATCCGCTCTGCCCGACACCTTTGTCGGCAAAAAAGGCCGGCGGCACATTCTTATCCATACGCGCGCACCTCGTCTGCTCGCGTCGGGACACCTGCCGACTTATCGCTCGAGAGCAAAAGGTAACGTGGCACTCAAGTGCCGCTGGGTTGAGCCATAGCGGTGGCAAGTAAGGCCTTGAAGTGAACCGAGATGCGGCCATCCCGGCTCGCATCCTCTGCCTCCGAGCCGAACTTCCATGCATCGTGGCGCGCAAGCCAGTCTTCAAGCGCGGCTGTATCCCCAGCTGACCTTCGATCGGGCGCCAGATACGGATTTTCGTAAGCGTTCAGGCCGAGAACGCGCGCACGCGCACCCGCTTCCTGAAGGTCGATCAGTTCCTCGATTGTCAATCAAAATTCCCCCGTGACGATGCACTTTAGCATTGACCGGCCTGTTCGCAAGCTCGTGCTAATGGAACCTCTCGGGATGGTTACCATGGCGGTTGCCTCAAGTCTCGCGCATGGAGCGCTTCAGCCGTTGGTCGCGGATCCGGCACCGTTAGCGCCCGTCACGACCATCGAACTGATCATTTTTCCGATCTACGCTGCATGGTTGCCGAGCTTTGCTGCGATCTCGGCTGCCTCCAGTCTGGCTGATGTCTTGTAGGGGTAGTGCTTCCAGCACCACCATTCCTGACGATCCTCATTGCAAAATCCAAACCCCGCCCAATCGCCACAATGGCATTTGCGTGCGACGAGTTTTGGTGCGTGCTGAAGCACCTTGCGATGGATGTCACTCATGGACGTTTCCTCTTCGGCAGTGGCAGGCGTGGTTGGAACAGACCGAAGCTCACTCTCATAGAACTTGACCGGCTGCGATTAGAATACGGTGGAAGGCACGTGCGGTGGCATCGATGTCTTCGCTACAATCAAACCAGATTGGCACGGGAGCTGCGTCTTGGGAGCCGATTTCGCTGAAGAGGCCACATGCTCGGCCGCCAGCTGGATCGCGCGCTATCTCGAAATAGCCAATTGGCCCGCCAGACTCCATGTCGAAGACGTTCGCCGAGTATAGTTGCCAGTCGCGACTATCGGCTTTCACGATGACGATAGCCATGAGCCTGGGATGGATCTCGGCCAGTGTCGCCGTAGTTGGGGGCGTCCAATACGTTCCGGTTATTTCATCGGTCCGCAGACGCCTGATTGGTAATGATGTCATATCGGCCGTCCTTTTTTTTAACAAGGATGTTCCTATTATGTTCTCATAACTGGTGAAGTCAACATGTTTAGGTAAGGTTGGGCAACCGACCCATTTGTACGACGCCAAACCGGTGTCCCCCACAGCACGAAATTCCGAAGTAGACGACCTTCAATTCCGATCTGGACGGACTTAAATTCCGGATTGGACGCACTCAAGTTCCGAATTGGACGGTCCTTTATTCCGGATTGGCCGACCTTGTGTTCCGGATTGGACGGATATAGCTTCCGGATCAGACTGTACCGGTGCGGTTGCCGGGCACACTGCTTACTGCCCGTCGTTACCTCGGACTTTTCGAAAGCCTGTTCCTTTTGCGTGTCGCAGCCGCGCTGTTATCCATTTCGCGCATGACTGTGCTGTCTAGGCGGCATGGGTACGGCCTTGCCACCGCCACTTTCGATTGCCATCTGGTGGATACGGACAGGTCACTGTCCTTGAATGTCTCCACAACAACGAAGAAATCGCCCGCAAAGCACACGTTTTGCAACGGCGAAACAATGGGTGGCACCGATGACCGCACGCACATTGAACGAAATGACAGCTGTCGAACGAGCGAATATGATGTTGCTCGTTGCGCAGGCGCTGGAAAGCGTTGCGGAAGACGCTGACGAAGTTGGCGACACCCAGTCGGCCCGTAACGCAGTCTACTTGGCAGGCTCGATCCGGGGCTGTGGTACCGGACCAACACCCGAAAACTTCAGGGCAACCGAGATACTCCTCGAGCAGGGGATCAGCTACGTCGCCAGTGTCTCCGAGCGGCTTGAGCAATTCAAGAGGCCGGGTGACGACGTTGGGTCTCATGACGAAATATCAGGCGGATCCGCCGCAGCATCGCAAACCCACCATTGATCTGCTGCAGATGACTTCGACAGGATGATCATCTTGGGGGGCCAATTCTCATTGCGTGCCGGAGCCTGGCCGTTTCGCTACCGGCTCGCCTCTGCGCCGGGCTTTGGCAATCGCTCCAGCTTGTTTGCCGCATCCCCTGCGATCAAAACATTTAAATCCACGGGCGAGGGGAGGCTATCACCCCCGCCCGATCATCGCGCACATCTTGGCGATGCTCACGATTTGGCCTCCACGGGGCGGATCGACCGGCTACCAAAGCAGACGGGAAATTAACCGCACTCACCAAAATGGAATCCCGCGGTAACTCGCCCGAAACCGACAAGCACTATGACAGGCGTCCAGAACGCTCAGGATGCCGGAATTGACCACACGCTTCGCTCACCTAAAGCTGGTAGGACCAGCGCTCATCTTGACGGCGATCGTCATAGCAGGATTGGCAGCTATCCCGTCATTTGGTGTCGCCAGACTGGACGCCGAAAGCCGCCAGCGCCAGGAGACTCTGGTCAAGCGAAACATCGCCGTATGGACCTCCGACCTCGAATTCGCACTGACGGCCTGGACGATCTGGGACGAATCTATCGCAAAACTCGACAACACATTCGACCCCGAATGGGCCGACCGAAACATCGGCCAATCGTTGATCGGGACCTCCAGGACCCGTTTTGCAGCGATCCTCAACGCAGACGACGCCCTGATCTATTCGCGGACCGCAGATGAAATCAAGGACCGGGCATTCTTCGCTCGCGGACCTCAGGTCATCGTTGATGATGCGCGGGCTCTTGTCGAACAAGTCAGGTCCGCGGAGGCCAAATCGAGGCCCACCGGCATCCCAAGCCCCATAGCATTCAGCAAGGTCGAAGTCGTGGACAACGACGCGGTCATGCTCACGGCCAGCCTTTTTCAGTCCGACTTCCAGACATCTGTCCCGCGCAGCAGCCGTGCTCCGGTTCTCGTATCCGCGGTCCCGATCGCCGGGAGCCTGCCTGAATTCCTTGGCAATCGCTTTGTTCTCGACGACCCTACCGTCGGCCCCCTGGGCACAGTTGCATCTGACCGGGCTCGCGTGGAAATAGCGACGCGACCGGACGGACAGACAGAGGTGCTCTCCTGGCGATCGCCGACGCCTGCAAAGGACCTTCTTCGCCAATCGCTTCCGTTGGCGATCGTGGTAACGGTGGTCCTTGTTGCCGGCGGCCTGTTTTCGCTCAGGCTTTCGAGGAAGGCCATTAGCTCGATTTTGGAATCTGAGCAGCGCATGCGCCATGCTGCAACGCATGACTTCCTGACCGGGCTGGCAAACCGGGCGCTACTGGCCCCCGAATTTGAGAGACTGCGCTCGCAGTGCCCGATGACGGTCGTGTGCATCGATCTCGATGGCTTCAAATCCGTAAACGATGGGCACGGACACGCGGCAGGTGACGAACTTCTGCAGCAGGTTGCTCAGCGCCTTCTCGGCGGATGCAAGGAAGACGACGTCGTCTTCCGTCTGGGTGGTGACGAATTTGCCGTCCTTATGCCCAATATTCCGCTCCTGGATGCAGATTGGCATTGCCGCCGGCTGTCATGGATCCTTTCGCAGCCGTATTTGCTGTCCGGCGCCAAGGTAGTGATCGGTGCATCGTTTGGAATTGCTGACGTCACAAACGCAAGTCGCGAAAGCTGCGAAGAGGTTCTGCGACAGGCCGACCGCGCTCTGTATGAGGCCAAGGCTTCCGGTCGCGGTGCAGTGGTTGCATCGACCCCGTATGAGCTTTCCGTGGCTGTCGGTTAGGCCGCCGGCCCTGCTCCCGTCTCACCGGCGCCGAGACGATTTCTCCTACCGGCAGGCGCCAACTGTTCTCCTGAATAACGAAACGTTCAGCCGCTTGGGCTGCTCGTATAGGGTGTCGCCTCGGGTTTTTATCTGAGAAGGCACTTGGTTCACAGGCAACGGTGAAGTCACGTCAAACGTGTGTGCACCCACACGCGGAAAACGCCATCCGCCGTACATCGCCTGATCGCCTGTCTTAACCGAACCGTAAACATCCTCCAAGACACCGCGCTCGACCTCAAACCGCGAGAGGTGACGAAAGCGGAGTTTACCCTACATCCTCGCTAGCAGGTTGTCGCAGGTAAGAATGTCTTGCTGCTATTTTTGATATGTTAAAAGAGTGGCCTCTAATGTATGCACTTTAAAAGTGCTTTGTCGTCCTGAGTCTATGTTCGGAAAGTGACAGGAGCCGCCGACGAATGACAGAACCCCAATCCAACTGGTCGGCGTCCGCGCCGGACACGGACCGCACGGGGAACACCAACAGGGTCGATATCTTTGATCGACATCTGAATCTCGTTGATGCTTCGACAATTTTCACCAAAGTGATGAACGTCACACCCACGATATCGCTCGAGCAACGATATCCGCACTTGGATAGGGCTGATATCCTCAGATACCTCAAGGAAGGGACGCAAGAGCCCCTTCGGCTTGCTCGCGATCTTGGCAATGGCCGAGTGATTGACGTTACGGTCTTCGCGATCGGTCATCTCTTTGGAGTGATCGAAGCTGACCGCCCGATGGACACTGAAGATCGCTCGACGTTACTCCACCAGGCAACGCATGATCCGTTAACCGGACTACCTAACCGCCGCCAGTTCTCATCTGACCTTTCCCAGGCTCTGCGGGCCATAAGTGGCCCTGCCGATAACGTTGCCCTGATGCAGCTGGATCTGGACGACTTCAAACCGGTCAACGATACACTCGGTCATCCGGCAGGCGATAAATTGCTTCAGCTTGCCGCCAGCAGGATCGCAAGCTGCCTCGGCCACAATGAGCGGGCATACAGGCTGGCTGGTGACGAATTTGCAGTCATTTCCCTCGGACAAGGCCACCCAGGTCAAAGTCATGAACTCGGCGAACGACTAGTGAGCGCGTTCAAAGCGCCCTTCACCTTGGATGGGATCGCGGTTTTTGTGGGGATCAGTATCGGAATTGCCTTGGCTCCGAGAGATGGTAGCGACCCGGAAAGGCTGATGAAAGCGTCCGACGTCGCTCTGTACGCGGCAAAGACAGAAGGACGTGGACGCGCAAGCGCTTTCGAAGCAAACATGCTCCATGTCATCGAACAGCGCGAAATGCTTCGGCGGAGCCTGCGTATGGCTTTGGAAAAACAACAGTTTTCGATCGACTATCAGCCTATTGTGGGAAGCAAGGGGATTGCTGGTTTCGAGGCGCTTCTCAGGTGGGATCATCCACTGTTGGGCACCATTCCTCCGTCTGTCTTCATACCCGTCGCCGAAAACGACGGTTTGATGCCCGAGATCGGCTCATGGGTTTTGGAGCAAGCCTGTCGCGAGGCGCTTGAATGGCCAGAGGAATTCACGCTTGCCGTGAACGTGTCTCCCGCCGAGTTTCTCACAGACGGACTGACCGATCGCATATCACAGACGCTTGACGAGATAGGCCTAGCCGCGGACCGTCTTGAGGTGGAGATCACGGAGGGCGTTCTGCTCGAACGTACGGTCGACAATCTCGACACACTCAATACGCTCAGTGTCCTGGGAATTCGTATTTCGCTCGACGATTTCGGGACGATGTACTCCTCGCTGAGCTACCTCAAAAACTTTCCGTTCGATACAATCAAGATAGACAAATACTTCGTTTCAGATCTGGAAAACAATTCAAAAAGCCAGGCCATTGTCCGATCCGTGATCGTGCTGGCGCATGACCTGGAAATGGTTGTCACCGCAGAAGGCGTTGAGACGCCTGCGCAGGTCCAATGGTTAAACAGCCACGGATGTGATCGTATCCAGGGATATGTGATCAGCCCGCCGCTCAAGGTTAATGCGATGAAGAGCTTCCTGGCGACGATGAGCCAGAGCCTTGGGTCGCCACCCGCATCGAGTGAGAAAGCCGGCCAAGATCGATCTGGAATGAACATCGAAACCTCAACCTGATGTGGCGTGGAGCTCTTCATGGCAGCAGTCGCGGTCGCAAAGTCTGAAAGCAGTTACGGACCAATGGCGACATTGGAGCTCGATGCCGCTCTGCTCCAGTCACAATGGGAACTTTGCGACAAAGTCGCAGACTATCTATCGCACATTGTGGGTCAGCTACATGGCGACCCAGCACGCTATTCGAACTTCCTGTCAGTGACAGTCAACGAGCTTGTCGAACTGGCGTTTAAGACCTCAGCCGTGACGGGGCCCGTCAAGTTCGAAGTCTACAGGGAGGTCGGGCTTGTTCGCGTCAAATTGAGCTTCCATTGCGCAGCCGACGCCCGGGCTGCCATCTGCGTGGGGCTCGATGGTAGAGCGCAAAAGGCAGCGCTGGCTCAAGATCTCGGTCGCGTCATCATCAATGACGTATCCCGCCTTGCGGGCTTCGCGGATGTTTGCCAGGTCCAATTGGCAGCGGCAGAGGAAGCACCTGACAGAATAGCCCTTACGGCGGGTTTCCTCTGGCACGAGGAGCACCCGTGAACCCCAACGCATCCCAGTTCGCAGCAAGTTTCGATCCCACAAATCAAGAAGTGGCCCTCGTCGGGAAGCTGAGGCCGCAATCCTCGGCACAGATCAGGGATGTTCTCAGCCTCGTGGTCGAAAGTTTCGGACGCTGCGACGGAGTTGCCTATCTCAATGTAAAACGCCTGACCCAGATCAATGTCACCGCCTTCGAAGCGTTGAGGACGTGTCTCGTTTCAGTTCGCACAGATCTGCGGATCGTCATTGTAACCTCCAGCGTGATCTCATGGTCCACCAGGCTGTTCCAGACGCTCGCGGAGACAGCGCAAAATCTCGCCGTAGAGGTCTACGACTCCGCCTTTTATCCCGGGCAAGATTTTGTAGAGGATGAGAGCTTCATCCCAATTCTGCGGACCCAGACCAAGATGACCTGGCGACACGAGCGTGACATGCTTCCACGCCATGGTCTCGAAACTGGCGCAAAAATCGCCGACGTCTGTTGCGGCATTGGCGATTTCGCGGCGTTGGTACACAAGGAGTTCGCGCCTGCGCGCATAGTCGCGCTTGATCATTCAAAACGCAGCCTCGAATATGCGCGTCGCGTTGCCAAGGAGTTCGGACTGACGGAGGTCGAGTATGTCTACGGCGACGCCTCCCAAATGCTCCTGGCCGACGATCAGTTTGATTTCGTGACCTGCCGTCACTCTCTCCAGATCTTTGATCGGCCCGAGGTCCTGCTGCGGGAGCTCTACCGCATATGTCGGCCAGGCGGGAGGGTCTACATTACCAACGAAAAGAACTCCCATTGCCTCGGCGAGCCGCACGCCGAATCAATTGCCTGGACATACGGCGAGGTTGCCAAACTTTTCGCCCATTTCGATATGGACGTGGAGATGGGCCCCAAGAGCCGGCGGCTGCTGACCGAGGCTGGATTTGAAGACATCAAGGTTGAGAGTTTCATGGTCACCAACATGGATGGTGATCCTCAGGATTTTGCGGACGTGATCGAGGCCTGGGAAAACGTCTATGCCGGTGAGATGGCCGTGCGCAGAGGCGATACGCCCGAGTTTATCAGGAGATTCAGGCAGGGCTTCGTCGACCATCGAACAGCAGCACTACATCCCAAAGGCTATGCAGGCTGGCCCATCTGGGCGGCTTCAGCCAGAAAGCCTCACTGATGGATCAGACAACCGCTAAGCCCTCGATACGCTGGGGTTCATTTCGAGCCAAGTTCGTTCTTTTGGTCGGCGGCGCTGTCTTGTTTGACCTTGTTGTCAGCGGCGGGCTTGCTCTTTGGAACGTTCAACGGCTCTCTCGCGATGCCGCGACCGAGGTCGGCCATGGTCTGGAGAGTGCCAGCCAGGACTACCTGCAGTCATATGCCAGTTCGACCGCATCGCAGGTCTCGCTACTCATCGATCAAGTTCATAGCGACGTGACGGTCCTTGCTGGGATCATGCAAAACCAGATCGCGGACCCAGCACTGGCTGCTAAGATCGGGATGTCTGCGGCGATGGCCTACCCGGGAAGTACTCGGGTCACATATGACCCGAAAGGCCGGTGGGCGCAAAACGCCCCCGGTACCGCCTCCGTGGTCAGCGTCTGGGGTTATCTCCTGGGTCAGGATCATTTGCCTCGACCAGACGTTCAAGCCGAAATCGACACCAGCGCGGTCTTGGACATTGTGGCTCCCAGTCTCCTGAGAAGTGGCTCGTCAAAGCTGCAGATGTATTACATCGGGCCCAAGGAGCGGCCCATTTTCCGTACATCGCCCTATACGGACCAGGCACAGACTTTTGATCGCCTTTACCCAGGGCATAACGATGCCAACTTCTGGGAGTTCTTTTTTCCAGGGCTTTATGAATCATGGCAGGCTTGGGCGATAGACCCCTCGACGCGACCGACCGCCTCCGACATCACGCAAACGGCTCCCTACACGGATGCAATTACCGGCAAGCTGATCGTGAGCTTCTTTCATCCCCTATGGACAACCGACAGGAAGAATGTCGTCGGCACGGTCGGCGCGGATATCACGCTCGATCAACTGGCGCAGATCGTCGAAAACGTCAAAGTCGCACAGAGTGGTTTTGGATTCCTCGCGATGTCCGATGGCAACGTCATCGCGATCAACAAGACGGGCGAAAACACAATCGGGGTGAATGCCGCCAGCGAAGGGAAGGGGAGCGGCGTTACCGGCGTCGAAAGGTCGCTCAGAACAAGTATACAGCCGGCTATCGCGAAACTGGCCCTCAATCAACAAGAGGGGATCCAGCACCTGCTCCTTAATGTCGATGGCAACCAAGTGCCGTTCATGCTCATCATGAAGAAGCTGCCTGCGACCAACCTGTGGTCGACGGGGCCGGTGCGATCGGAAACCATGTCTCTTGGCATCGTTGTTCCGGAACAGGAAATTTACGCCTCTCTTGTCACCGCACAGAGCAAGATCACCGATGCTACAAACAGGATCGTTGCCTACCAGATATTGGCGATCCTCGGATCGCTGCTGATCGTTACCGTGGCAGTCCTTGCTGCATCGAAGCGAATAACCGCTGGCGTCAGTGCACTCGCCAGCGCCGCGCAAAGGATTCAAGCCAAGGACTACTCAGCACGCGTGGCCGTAACCAGCCGTGACGAGGTTGGCGCAGCCGCCGAGGCGTTCAACAAGATGGCAGAGGATATCAGCTTCCATACCGAAAACCTGGAACAACTGGTCGAGGAACGCACCGCCGAAATCGAGGACGCCAAGGAGGAGATTTCCGCTCTCAACGCCCAGCTTGAGCGGGAAAACCGTCGCTTGGGATCAGAGTTGGCGGTTGCCGAGCGGATCCAGATGATGGTTCTGCCCTTGGAGGCGGAGCTAAAATCCGCGCGAACGCTTGAAGTGGCCGCCTACATGCGAGCCGCAGACGAGGTCGGCGGCGACTACTACGACGTTCTCGAAAGCGGTGACCGTCTGAAGATCGGCATCGGTGACGTCACCGGTCACGGCCTGGAAAGCGGCGTTCTAATGCTGATGGTGCAGTCCGTTGCCCGAGCACTTCAGGAAGCGGGAAACACCGACCCGGTTAAGTTCCTGACCGACTTGAACAGCGCCCTTTACAAAAACATCGAGCGAACGAAGATCGACAAGCACGTCACGCTGGCCTTTCTCGATTATGATGGCAAGGAGATGATCCTGTCCGGTCAGCATGAAGAAGTGATCGTGATCCGCTCCAACGGCAAGCTCGAACGGATCGACACCATGGATCTCGGCCTCCCGATCGGGCTTGAAGCTGATATTTCTCCGTTCGTAAATTCGATCAGAATTCCGTTCGAACAAGATGATATCATTGTACTTCATACCGATGGCGTGACGGAGGCCGAAAACAGCGCCGGGGAGCTGTTCGGAATAGATCGCCTTTGCACAGAGGCCTTGCGCTTGAAAGACAAAAGTGCCGACGCAATTGTCTTGGGGATCACCAACACCCTGATGGAATATGTGGGATCTCACAAGATCCACGACGATATCACGCTTCTCGTATTGCGGCATAGGTGAGGTATGGCGAGGAAAATCTACGGTTCCGCCGAGCTGGTGGACCTGAACTTCGAAGGCGGGGCGCGCCTGACACTCATCGACGGCCCATTGCAATTGGGCTGGAGGCATTCAGGCGTCACGTCAGATTTCATCGCGGAAGTCATGGCGATGCCGTTCGCGTCGAAAAAGGAAAGCTACAACGACGTTCACCACAGTATCAGCTATCTTGCCAACGAATTGATCGAGAACGCTGTCAAGTTCAGGTTGCCAGCGCAAATCGAAATCGAGGCTTGCCTCAGCGGTACTGAGTTCCTCCTACGTGTCCGAAACCCTATAGATGGGGGAACATCGCAGGTGTTTCAGCGCAAACTCGATCAAATCCTCGACGAGGATCCCGGCGATTTGCTGATCCGGCAGATTGAAGCGAATGCCCTTTCCGACGGGAGTACGTCAGGCCTGGGGTTGCTCACGCTTCTCAGTGACTACGGTGCCAAGATGACATGGGAGTTCAGCCCCCATGAGACAGACCGTATCATGTTAACGACGACGGCCGCCGTTGCAGTTCCCTTGACCTCAAATTTGTGAGCAAACGATGGAAATCAGAGACGAAGACTTCAGAGTGTGGGCGCAAGGCAACGAGGTCTATTTTGACGGTGTCTTACGGTTGGCCGGACCAGACGCCTATGCTCCAATCTATGCGCTGGCTTCGGGGATGTTGGGAGCCGAGCATGATCGCGTCATCCTTGATCTGACGGGACTGGAGTTCTTGAATTCCTCCGGCATCAACCTTCTGGCAAAACTTACGATCGAGGCGCGGAAAAACCCGACGGTCCAACTGGTCATCAAAGGGACGAGCCAGTATCCCTGGCAGACAAAATCGCTCCCCAACCTGAAAAAACTCTACCCGCAGCTCGATCTACGACTAGCTTGAACGATGGAGCCCCCTCGGCACATCGCGAAAGTGTCTGGCGCAGCCATCCAGCGCCTCACGCAGCGCTCCTTGCGCCTGGCAAGGGTTTGCCCGCAGAGTGGACGAGCGCGATGATACGCATGCCAGCTTCGTCCACCGCCCGGATGAATGCCGCTCTGGCAATCTCGACGGTCGTTTTTCCCGTTATCGCGTCAAGGCACTCCTTGACAGCAACTACATACTCTTCACCGTCATCATCGACCCAGTGGGTAAGCAGGGCATTCGCTGCGTCGATCAATGTCCTGATTCTGATCGTCCGTTGATTGACGACCAGGGTCAGCGATAAAAACGTTTCGGATCTGTAGCATTCCATGACACTTTCTCCCTGCAAGTGCTAATATAAGCTGCATTGCAAGAAGCGTTCCAGTTAAGAGTTTGCTAAGTAGCACAGGTTGATGGTCAGCGTTGTGCCCCTGACACTGATAAGGTCGACTGAGACACGGAAAAGGCGAGGATGTGAGATTTGCGGTCATGCCCCCCCGACGGGGCGTCGCCCGCGAAACACACGTTACCGGAGCTTCACCCAATCCTAGACTGGACAAGAGAAAGTGCTGCGGTAAGAAACAAACATGAAGGTCATCAAAACCAGGAAGACGAATTCGCCGAACTGAAACGTTCTGCCGAAGACGGTCACTCTCGATGCGAGATTAGCGCGCCTGCCACTGGCCGCCAGGATCCGCATGCCGATGTGCCGAACTGCGTCTTTCCTGCAGCCAGGAGGAGCCCCTATTTCGTTGATGATACCACCAGTCGGGTCAGCATAGCGATTTGCTCTTATTGCTGTGCGACCAGAGCTTTGACCTCAGTGCTTCGTAGCTCGTCAAGCTTGTCGTGAGCGTTGCGTCGACACGGTCCTTTGCAGCGTGCCGGTTCTGGCTCATCATGATAACGGGCGCTTGAACCGCCGCCAGCATGGAGAGGATCAAGTTCAAAAATATGAACGGGTAGGGATCAAAGGCGTGCGAGGCTGCGATCAAATTGACAGTTACCCAGATGGCGAGCGCAGCGGCGAAAATTGCAATGAATGTCCAAGAACCACCGAATTTCGCTACGTGGTCTGCAATCGTTGAGCCGAGGTAAGCTTCTCGTCGAATGACTGATTTGAATCGCGGGTGATTGCCCTTCGTAAAACCAGTCGCCGGAATACCGCTTGCTCTCGCTGCGTCAGCAGCTCGAAGGGCTTTCCCAGGTATCGATTGGCACCAAGCGAATTTTCCTGCGCAGATATCTCGCGCCCTGTCTCTGCAGACATGATCTCCTTCAGATGTACAAACTTGCCGCGACTTCAGGGCGTTAGCGCCGTTCAAGACGCAACCAATTCCCTGCCAGATATCTGAGCAATCGAGATACTGAAGAAGATCGGAGTTTCCTTACCTTCCGAGTCGGTGCCGGGCTTGGAGGAGCCGGGCTCCCACCACAATGGCCGCTTTTGCAAGAGGGACCAGGCGTGAAGACGTTCGTCGTGCCGTTCCGAAGTGTCCGGCAGTTCCTCGTAGGTGCCTTGAACGAGGACGCTTCTCCAACGGTGATGTTCCCCGCTTTCCTCCACCTGAAGGCAAGCGTTCGGATTGCTCCGCATCCAATCTACCTTTTGCCCCGCCAGGGAAAAGACATAAAGCTTTTCCCCATCGAACGCATAGTGGACAGGCACGACGTAAGGTCGATTGTCGTGGACACAGGCAAGATGCCCGACATTTTGGTGGGCAACGACCTCCCGACTTTCGCGCTCAGTCATTTCACGAACGCCCAATTTATGATCCTCCTAGCTCTGAAACGCGGGGATGGAACGGCGCGAACCTCGGCGTTTGCTCGAAGGTGCAATTTTTTTCGTTGCTTCCCGGCCCATGTTTTCGAAAGTTGCCTCGAAAAGCTCCTGCGCATATGCAATCGCAGAATCGGCATCCAAGGACGAAAGCTTGATGTCTTCGCATTTCAATCGCATCGCACGGCGAATGGCTGACAGAGCCTGTTGGGCTGCATGTTTGTCACCATCTTTGATGAGGAGGCTCAACGAGGTCATTGCGACAACCTCCAGTACCGTCATACGGCCTTCGATCTCGCCCATGGACGGAATGGCAAGGTTCGCGCCGTTCCCGTAACCATCGCGCTTGGCATTGTACATTTCGGGAATCCCTTCATGAAGTTCGGCTTATCGTATCGGTTCATCGGAATTTACTCCGTGTGAACGGCTTAGCCTTCTTGCGGACGTTTTTGGCTTTCGTAGCACAGACCCTCCCTCATTTTCCCAAGCTGAAACAGCCGCAGAGTCCGCATTCAGTCTTTGCCGTTTGGACGCGGGATAATTGACGGTCGGGATAGTTGCGGCCTCAATCCGACGAATGACAGCGACCTCCTGCAAGTGCCGATCACCTTCGGTCGCTTGCATCTCAGAAGTGGCGTAGTCAGCCCGCTTGAGGACGCGTCTAAGTGTTTTTCGTTCCTCGGGCGTGGGGCACATCGATTCTGATCCTTCAGACTTAGGCGAAGCAAGTATTGAGAGCACATGCGACATTGCTGTCCATCTCGGCTTGGATGAAGTTGCCGACGCGATATTCATCGCATGCACGTTTGTGCCTTCTTCATCCAAGGTCCCCGGCGGGGTTCAGCGGCCTTCTTCCGGCGTTGAGAAGAAGCTGGCGCTCTGTCGCAGTTGGCCCCAACAGCTTCAGCAGTCGTTTCTCTTCAAGCGGGTCAAGCCGGAAGCGTTTGGCAAAATCACTTATTGTCCAGACCCTGGCCAATCTGGACGAATGAGGCTGTTGAGCCTTCGTGGCAGTCATTTGCTGCTCTCCTCAGTTGCGGCCGTCACTTGAACGTCGCGGTGGCCGCGACCTGTCCTGTCGCACGCGAGATCCAGGGGCCTGCGCCATTGGTTTCTCCATGAGCATCGTACGGGCTGCTCAATCCATAAAGGACCGCGAGAGCGAGCCCAATTGCCAAAGCGGCCACCATTATCCGTCGACCAGCCCGAGAAACCATAACGCCGCAATCCTTTGTAAATAAGGTACCGTTACGCGCCGCTCGCTATTCCTTACCCTCGGCATCCTTCTTGATTGCCGACTCCAGGTCCTGCGGATGAACCTGCAACATTTGCCTTGTCCCGATACTGACGCCAAGGGCCGGTATTTCGATATGCGTTGCAGTTCTTCGGTAAGCGGGAAATGACAGTCCTTCTATCAGTTCCTCATCAACTATCACTCGGTAGGTGCCCGCATCGAGCGGAACGACTAGAGCGCTTAGGGCAAAAGGACGAGAAAAGACAATCTCAGATTCTGTTGTGCGTTCTGACATAGGAACCCCAATTGGTCGGTTGGACCAGCGCTCACCGGAAACGACGCAATTTCTGTAACTGCAATCTGGATGCTACCAGAACGTGCCTTGCAGTATGACGTAGAGAATGAATACGACAGCTATGACCGGAATCGATTTCATGACGAAATCCCCGTATCTCAGGCCGCGGAGGGATCGCATTGCGCGTTGGTGTCTGGAATTTCTTGCTATGGAAGACATCGCGTCCTCCCGCTTGGGGCTAGAGCTTTTCGCGGCTCTAAAAAGCAGCGCCCGTTCCGTGGCTGCTACTATAGCTTAGATGGGGAGGCTTGACGCAATTGCAAGCCAAAAAACAAAATCTTTGCAGAATAAGGGATAGAGACTGATGAAAGGGAAATGCGATCACGCAGGTTAGATGCTCCAGCGAAGCGCCCAAACATATCGTTGACACCCCTCCAGCGTCAAAGAGGTTGGTCTGCATTTTAACCCGTTAAGTTGGCTGATGCAGTGCGGTGACGCCCCATCATTGCGCGACGGTCTACGGCTTTGCCGCTTGGGATCTGACCTGTCTGCTGCCGACGCCGCGTCCGTGTCCTATCGCCGCCGACGTCACGGTCTCGCGTGAGTATCGTAGCTGTAAATAAAGCACCGCTAAATCCTTCGCTTCCAGGGACGCAGTAAACGGCTTCCGACTGGCACATTTCAGTGCCGGACGAACGTCTTGTAAAGGTTTGTTCCCGACCGAAATAGCGCGAAGGTGGCAGAAAGTTTTTTTCGCAGCAATATGTGGAACGGAGGCGCTCCGCCTGGTGTGGCCTTCACCTATGCTCCGGGTCGCGGCGGTCACCATGCCGAGCGGATATTGCAGGGGTTCACGGCATCCTACAAGTGGACGGCTATGCCGGATATAATCGGCTGATCGCACCGGATCGTGCCGGGCCCGATATCCGGCTCGCCTATTGCTGGGCCCTTGCTCGACGCAAGCTGGTCGAGATCACACGCACCGGCCCGGGCGGCTAGGACAACGTGGGAGCGAACACCGGATACAGTTGATGGCTTTGTTGCTCAGCCGAATGCTATCCAGATTGAAGAAGCAGCACTTACCTTAGACCTTCGCGAGCGAAGGTCTCGCATGAACATACGTAGCCTCGGTTGGAGGGCCGGCCTTGCTCGCGGGCGAAGGATCCTTGATCGCATCACAGGGACCCGCGAACGCTGTGCGAGGAGTGGCGACAACAGCCGCGTGATCCTTGCATTCGCAATGCCAAAGAAGCATGCGTCAGTCCGAGAATTTAACCGCGACACCGCGCTGGCGGAAATAAGCCTTCATCCGTTTCCGGCCCTCCCGATTGCTCTGTACGAGCTTGGCGGGGTCAAACACGGCCTCTTTCTGACCCGCACGCGTCAATGCTGCCTTGAGGTCTGCGATACGCTCGTCGATCTCGACATTGTCAGCCTGGAGGGATTCATAGATCCGCTTCGTTGCATCTTCTACGGTGCGTTCACTCATTATCATACTCCGGCATTGTGTGCTGCATTCGGCTTTACGCCGCCAGTTTCAATTCAAGCTTCCACGTGTCCTGGGGATTGTGCTTGGACTCGTGTATCGAAAGGCCGCTGCCTTCCATGTCCATTTGCATCGTAGCCAGGAGCCAATCGGCAGGCATGACACAGGGGAGAGCTTCTTTGTCGAGGATATCGAGGAGTTCGTTTTCAGTCGCTAGGCCATTGCGGGATCGCTGACCTGCGCGGTCAAGGGTCCAAAGGTATCGTATAGTCAAAGTCTGTAGTCCATGCGTTGTTCGAGCGGCCTCTCTACAGCTCCGATCCTACAAGATCAAGTTCGGCGCTTTGCCGGTGTCCGCTGGGGATCTAAGTCATCAACGCTCGCTCACCGCCGAACCAGGCTGACAGGCAGATTGCCCTAGAACGGAACGGAACTGGAGACATCGTTGAAATCTCCAGTTCCGCCCATTTCCAGTGCGCAAATCAGTGGCTTTGCGCGCAAGACGAGACTACGGCTTGATATGACGCATGGCCTCTTCCAGCGGACCACCGTGTGGACGCGGCGGGGGCGGCGGGCGGAGCACGTCAGTTTTCCCGTCTTGATGAACGATGTAGCTCGCATGAAGAAACCCGTCATCGAACCTGCCCTGAACGCTGACAGGCTCGCCGACCGCCACGAGCTTCCCGTCATCGCCAGAAGGACCAGTCTCGATGAGGGCCCGACCACTATCGTCCTGCACGATGAACTTGTTGCCATAGATTTCTGCGACGTTGCCCTTGATCGTCACAACGCTTCGGCTGTCCTTCAGGCTTGTGATAACGACTGGGTTCAAAGGCGCCATCTCAATACTCGGTCTGGTGAGCTTCATTGCCGTTGCGCCACCTGCTGCGCCGACCGCAAGGACCGCGAACGCCGAAATGGCGAAAGCGGCAAAGTGCATCGTGGGCCGCCGGCGCGGGCCGTGCTTGTGGTCCGGGCGGGCATTTGGCGTGTTGTCTTCGATAGACATCGCGGTGTCTCCTGTTGGTTTTGACAGGGTGAAAGTAAGATCTCCGGCCCGCACGCAGACTGAATGGCCCGGTTCAGTTTCAGTTAAGCGAACCCGCCCTAGTTCATAGTGAGTTCACACAAACTTGCGGGTGCTTATGCGCGTACTTCTTGTCGAGGATGATGCCGATCTCTCCCACCAAATTGCAGCCAGCCTGCGGTCGGAGAACTTCGTCGTCGATGTCGCCCGAAATGGCGAAGACGCAGTCCATGCCGGTCTCACGGAAATATTCGACGCGGCCGTCCTGGATCTCGGCCTTCCGAAAATTGACGGGGTCACGGTCCTGAAATCGTGGCGGGACGCGGGGCGTACGCTTCCTGTGCTGGTCTTGACAGCCCGTGACGGCTGGCCAGACAAAGTTGCTGCGTTCAAGGCAGGAGCAGATGACTTCCTGACGAAGCCATTCCGGCTCGAAGAGCTCGTTCTGCGGCTGCGCGCCCTCGTTCGACGCTCGGCGGGCCACGCAGCGTCCATCATCGCCTGTGGCGACCTGTCGTTTGATGCCCAGCTTGGAACATTCGAGCTTGCCGGATTACCGTTGAAGCTCACGGCCTTCGAGTGGCGGGTGCTTTCCTGCCTGATGCTGCGCAAGGAAATCATAGTAGACCGCAGAGAGCTGATCGAAAGGGTATATGAAGGTGATGCCGACGTTGATTCCAACTCAATCGAAGTCATCATCGCGCGGCTCCGACGCAAGATTGGGACCGACAGGATCGAGACGGAACGTGGACGCGGCTACTTGCTGACGGCAGGCGCCAGATGAACATGACGCGGATACAAGGGCCGAGGACCATCGCGGGGCGCCTTATCGCCTTTTCCATTTTCTATGCCTCGGCGGCCTTGGTCGTTGCCTCCGCCGTCCTAGCGCTGATTGTTGCAAATGTCGTGAGAGATCAGGTCGATCAACGGCTCAGTGTACAAATCGAAGCGGTCAGGGGCTCGATGACGGTTAGCGCCGACGGCTCGCTCGCCGTTGACGGCAACCTGGATGGCCCTCCGTTCGATCGGCCCGGTTCGGGGTGGTATTGGCAGGTGACTTCTGCTGGAAAGCGTGTGACATCGCGTTCCCTTGCGGGCGCAAGCCTGTCAAATCCGCCACAACCATTTGACTGGCGGAGCCTGCTGACTGGAACCCCACGCGCAGGCGACGGTCGGGATAGCCTAGGGCAGGGACTGCATTTCCTCACCTCGCAGTCGTTTGCAGCCGGAAAAGAGGTGGAGATCATCGCGACTTCGCCGCATTCGGCTCTTATCAGCCCAGTGCTACGGTCACTGCTGCTTCTCGTTCCGGCCATGCTTGTGTTGGGTGGACTGCTCGTTGTCGGTATCCTGTTACAGGTACGTTACGGCCTCTCACCTCTCAGAAAGCTCGCCGAGGCGGTGGCCGACGTTTCGTCCGGCCGGGCGAGGGGGCTTGATCAGCCTCAGGCCGAAGAGCTGCGCCCGCTCGTTGGGCAAATCAATCGTTTGCTCGAGCAGAACCAAGCTCGTCTCGCAGAGACGAGGCTCCAATTCGCAAACATGGCGCATGGCCTCAAGACACCCGTGGCAAGTCTCTATCTTGCATTAAACGACAACGCAGATCCGACAGGCGAAGCGCGTCGACAAGTCGACCGGATCGACCGTCAGATCAAGCACCATTTGGGAAGGGCGAGAGCAGGCGTATCGGCGGCAGGTTTGGCCCCCGCAACAATGCTGCGCCCGTGCGTCGACGATATCGTAACCATGATGCAGAAGCTCTACGTTGACAGGGATCTACTGATCACGAGCGACGTCGAGAGTACTGTGAGCGTTGCGTGTGCGCCGCAAGACGTTGACGAGATAATGGGAGCAATGATCGACAACGCATTCAAGTGGGCGAAATCGTCTGTTCGGATCGTCGGCAGGGCTGATGGTGGCGAGATCGCGATTGTCATCGAGGATGATGGTCCGGGCATTAAGAGCGACAACATCACTGAAGTCATGAACCCGGGTGTGCGATTGGACGAGACCGTGCCAGGTGACGGCTTTGGCTTGTCGATAGCCAGAGAGGTTTGCGAGCTCTACGGCGGACGCGTGACGCTCATGAACCTGCCCGAGGGAGGCTTGTCGGCAACTGTCGTGCTACCAACCACGCCGGGCTGAGATCAGGTCGCTAGGGATTGAGCTCACGGATATCCACGAGCTTCCCACCGGATCCGTAGGAGAACATCAATCGTCGATTGGCTCCACGCTGTAACTGGAACCAGTCGAGTTCGGAAGCGCGGAAGAAGATGACACCGAAGTTAACCTTTCCAATTGCATCGCCGTGTTCAGTCGCCACGTGCCTCTCGTCGGTTGGCGGCTCGCCCGGCGGCCCTCCAGCGTAGGTGGCTCTCGTCCAGGGCGACAGACGGTCCCAAGCGTCTGTCGCAAGCGGGCTGCCTGGATCATGGCGTTCCGCGGTACCCCGCAATCGAAGTTGCTGACCCCGAGCCGGGTCAAATGCCAAGACCGTCACCGATGGATTGGCACCGACCTCCCGCCATTTCTGCGACCGAGTATCCGTGTGGATCTCGATTGTACGCGTTTTCGCATCTGCAGACCGCAGAACGACCAGGCGAGCCTGCGGATGTCCGTTAGGATCAACCGAGCAAAGGTTCACGTAGCGCAAGCCGGAGTTCGGATCTTTGCCCGCCAATTCTAGATCGGCCCAGGCGGCGGCATCGACTTCATGCAGCTTCAAGTTCGGTCTCCGATGAATGAGCCAATGCCGGGAGTTGGATTTGACCTTGCGCGTTCATACCTGTACACGGGTGGCTCCGATGATTGTTCGATACCAGGTTTTGTCCGGATCTCACGAGCGTGCAAGCGCAAAGGAGCGAAAACGACGCGTCGGTTCTCCGTCACCAACTCGCCGATCGCGCTTCACGACCGCTGGTATGGTCTTCGCTCCGTCCGAGACCCACGACCTTCAGATCGTTTCTTGCGCGGCTGCGGAACGTTTCAAGCGCTTCGAACCGTGATGTTCAAACGCAACAAGAATGAGGCTTGAAACGACGATGAGGAGGGCACCCACGAAGACGTTCGAGGCTGGTACTTCCGCCCAAATCGCGTACCCGTATATAAAAGCCCAGATGAGCCCAGTGTACTCAACAGGCGCCAGCGCAGACGCTGGAGCAAGGCGGAACCCTTCGTAGAGAAGAAATTGACCGATAGTGGCCACGGCGCCTAGTCCCAGCATGAGGGCCCAGCCCTGCAAGTCCGGGGTTTTCCAGATCCATGGAAAGGATGCCGCACACGCGATCCCAAAGAGTAGGCTGGTCGCATACATCTGCGTAAGGGTGCTTTCACTGCGGCTTGTGATGCGTATCAGGATTGTGCTCCACGCCCAGCAGAAGCCCGCCACGATACACATCGCTGCGGGGATGAGGTTGGGTGAGTGCGTCGGGTTGGCCGCTATGATCACTCCTACAAAACCGCCGGCGCATGCAATCCATCGCCCCGTCCCGACCGTTTCTTTCAACACCAGGATGGACAGGAACACAGTGATGATGGGAGCCGAAAAGTACAGCGTTGTAAGTTCGGCGAGCCCCAGATACTTGGCCGCGTTATAGAAAAGGAGCCACGCACCGAGCATAAGCGCGGCCCGCAGAACGACGGTTCCACGATGTGGGCTCTTCAGGATCGAAGGGTGTCGGTAGATGCGAAGCAAGACACCCGTCACAAGAACAATGACAGCGCTTCGCATGAACAAGATCTGTGGGACTTCATAATCTGTGACGAGCCACTTTACGATGGCATCCTGCAGCGCGAAGCATGAGTAGCCTGCTGAAGCTAAGGCGATACCAGTCAATGGCTTGTTGAGGTGACGAACGGCGGTCATGGCATTCTCTTATCGAAGCATTGTGACAGGTTCAGTAGCGCGCGTTCGGCACAGTGTCACTATCGACCGTCCTCATTCCAGTACGGACGACGTCCTGAACGTCTCGAACCGTCAGCGGATGCGTCACTCCTGCTCCAGGACACTTTCGATGGCCCTCGAGATCGGTAGCGCTCTGGCAAGTGCCCGTGACAACTATGCCCGATAATTTGCCACCGCCATGCGTTCGGTGCATGACTGGGATAACATCTCAGCGCTGCAAAATCGCCGAGCGCTACATTACATAGAACTCATCGAAGCAACCGAAGCGCCAAGGACTGGCAGCTGAGCTTCGAAAGCCCAGGAAAGGGGATTATTATGAACGTAGCACGCACTCTCAACAATTGGCGCAAGTATCGTCAGACGGTCTCCGAGCTTGGCCGCATGAGCAATCGCGAACTCCACGATCTCGGGATTGACCGCAGCGACATTCATAACGTCGCCCGCGCCGCTGCGCGCTAAGCAGGCACCTCCCATCGTCTTTGAAGCGCCTGCCAAAGTTTGGTGGGCGCTTTTATTTTCTTGGGTAGAGCACGAGCGGACTGGCCACAGCGCGCCCTGCCTGCGTGACCTTTGGAAAACGCGACCGTCACTAGAGCTCGTCCGTCCGCCAAAACGTTTCCCGCCGACTAAGCCCGGGCCGGGTGCGTCTGCCGCTTCTGGCAGGTTTCTTGTGTCAGCGCTTTCTCCAAAGATCGCGGCAAGTTGGCTTAGAGAGCATCCCGCCGAACCCAGACGCTCACACTCCCTCCGTTCGTGGGGAAACACGCAATACCTTGGTCGTCGGTTGCCACCTCAGTCGAGTGGTGCCCCAAATAATCGATGTACACGGTATTCGAGAGGTCCTGGCCTAGATCCACGGATATCTGCCCTGCCACGCCGTTCGACATAACCACGACGCAACCCGGCTCAGTTTCTGTTCCTTGACGGACAAAACCGACCACGCTCGGATCGTCGAAATGATCGAGCTGAGGACCATTGGCAAACCGCTGGCGCGCCTCGACCAGCTTAGGCAAACAGCCAATCGCGGGCATTTCCACCTTATGCTGGCTACCGTCTTCTGAAATGTCACTGTACTCCGCGCCATAGAGATCGGCATAGAAAACGCACGGCGTGCCTTGCTCGCGCAAAAGTATCAAAGCGTAGGCGAGGGGCTTGAACCAGGGTTCGACAGTTGCTTCCAGTGACTGCAGAGGCTGCGTATCGTGATTGTCGACCAGCGTCACGGCATGGTCGGGAATGGACGAAACAAGCGACCCATCGAAGATTTTCCGCATGTCGAAGTCTCCACCCGCTTTCGAGGCGTCATGGAAACGGTGGTGGAGCGCGACGTCAAAAAGCATCAACTGTTTGTCGACCAGCTCTAGGTAGTTGGAGAGCGTTGTCATATCGGGGTGCCAATACTCGGCGACGACGAACAGATCAGTGCCGATCGTGTCGCGCATATGGCCGACCCAATCCTTGAAAAACCATGCCGGAATATGTTTCGCTGCATCCAGGCGGAAGCCAGCGACCGGCACCTGTTCACTGAACCAACGACCCCAGTATTTCAGCTCTTCGTAGACAGCCTTATTGCGAAACTCGACGTCGGCACCCATTAGGTAATCAAAGTTGCCAAGCTCATCGTCGACTTCATCGTTCCACTGGCCTTCGCCATACTCATTCATTAGCCGGTAGACGCCAGTCTCGCTGGGTTCTTCAATCAAATCCACGCCGCTGAAACACTGTTTGTCCCAAATGAACTGCGAGTATTTTCCCTCTCTGCCAGGGAATGTGAAGCGCGTGTAGGCAAGCGCGTCGACGCTTTCCTCCTCCATTTGCGTGCGGTCTTCGGGATTGACGCGTCGAACGACCACGTGTTCCTTCTCGTCCGCCCCCATCTTGTGATTTAGGACGACATCATGGATTGGTCGGATGCCGCAATCGACAAGGGCCCTGCAAGCTGCCTCAAAAGCAGCCCTGTCGCCGTATTTCGTCGCCTTGCGTCCTTTTTGTTCAAATTCCCCAAGGTCGAAGAGATCGTAGGTGTCATATCCGACGGAGTGAGGCCCAGACGCTCCTTTGTAGGCAGGTGGCAGCCACGCGTCGGTGAACCCAATCCCGGCAAGGCCGGAAGCCTTTTCGGCAACTTCTTTCCAGAGGCGACCATCACCCAAGGAGTACCAATGGAAAAATTGGAAAAGCGTGCGTTTGCTCATCTCTAGCCTTCGATAACGGGATGTCAGGAAGCGGGTGGGATATTTGCATTATTTGCGACGAATTCCGTGCATCACGGGGTATCCCGATTATCGACACTTGGCTGGAAGGCGACAATTGGTCAGCAACTCCTGAACGGACGCAAATTGGCCAAATAGCGCGACAAGATCGCGTCTCTGCTTGGCATCCAAATCGTATCGGTCAGCGAACTCTTCGACCTGAAGAACTTGGCGAACTCCTGAAGACATTATTCTCTTGATCTGAAAATGGTTACTCACGGTCCCCTCACAAAATTGCGCGGGGAGAATGTACGTCGGGCGATTTGGTTCCACGGTGATCGAGTAGAAATTACGTGCTGACACGCTCAGGCCGGCGCCCATGCTGTCTGCCCGCGAAGGACGTGACGGTTTGACGAACGACAACGGCCGTCATGGAGCTCCGAGGCAGAAAAGATTTGCCATCGGTGTTAAGCTGGCCGCAATCGTGGCCCTCGTGGCGAGTACTTCTGGACGCTTGCAGATCAGAGCACTCGATTGCAGCGCTTGGTCCGCTGGAGACTGTTGCGCCAGTATCGACAATGTCCCGCAACCCTTCTGAACGGCCAGGTAGGCATGACGATCCCACAGGGAATTGGGTACCCTTAACAGCTGGCATTCGAGCGGCAGGCTTCGTTGCAAGCTCGATCTCAAAGCGTGCGTTTGAGATAATTCTCGAGTGCCAGCAAAGGCGCTATCCTCAGGCAAAAATCACACAAGAAGTGAACTGATGCGGACGTCATCCCGTTTTCCCTCGATGAACGATGAGAATGGTGAAGATAGCGCGGCTATGGAGCCGAAACTGGAGGCGGTCTCGTTCGCGTTCGATCAGATGACAGTCGCCCGGTTCCGCGAGACATTCCCAAAGGCACGCTGGAGCGATGCGCTTAAGGCGTGGACCGTTCCCGGCGTCACAGCTCGCCGCCGCATCGACAAATGGCTCGCATCCGAAGCAACCCGGCACGATCCCTACGAGCAGGAGCGCGGCCGCGACGCCTACCAGTTCGAACCTATTCTAAGTCCCTATCTTGACGTCACCGCGACTGGTTTCCTGATACGCACTCCTTATTCGCGGACTGTGGTGGACGAGCTTCGGCAGATACCATTCGCACGCTGGAATGGCGACGAGAAGGCCTGGGAGGTTCCCTACGCTTCCTATGACGATCTCCAGCATCGATGGGAAGCAATCGAACGGGCAGCAAAGAGAGCCGAGCCTGAGGAGCGACGCAAACGCGCCGAGGCCCGCAAGGGAACCGATGAAGAGGCCAAGGCCAAACGTAAAGTGTCTGAGCGAAGGAAGAAGCGGTTACCCGTCCCAAGCTACGATCTTCCGCCGTTGGAACGAACAGTCGCGACCAGCGCCTACGGGATAGTCGTTTTGACGGAGATCACTGGGGAACTCGTCGATCGAACGGAGGTAGCCGAGCACCATCCGGATATCGACGACGAGCGCGTGTGGGCAGGATGGCGGCCCGCCACCTTGGATGAGCTTATTCATACTTGGCCGGCGCGAGCGGAACCGAGCGATTACGAACGGCTGCGGGGATGGTGGCAGCCGACCTTGGAGGAACTGCGTCCGGCTAGATCGGCGGCGAAGTCGAGGGAGCGCCGGCGGGCACGACAGGACCCACCCACCTGATAGGCCCAACAGCAAATCACACCACAAGGAGATGGTCATGACCGAGAATACTTGCACGCTCCCGACGCCTGAGCAGCGTCGCTTCCTCCAGATCAGGGAAGGCGCCGAACGCAGAATGCTTAAGACCGTATTTGCAGCAATCTCAGACGCCGCCGCTGAGGTGGAAAACGACATTAAGGACGCTGGCTTGGACTTCGAGCCTACGCACCAGGACTACTTCACCTTTACCGTACAACAGGTTGCTTTCATTCGCCTATGCGGCGGTGATCCTGAGACGTTGCGCGGGGGCGATCCCGTCATCGGGGAGCGCATTTTAGGGAACGGTCGCCACATCATCGACAACTACTGGCGCGATTAGGTATCGTGAAAATTAATAACGCACAGCCTTGCTGACGTTCTTCGCGGCGCTAGCGATGATGGGGCGAGGATAGGTCCACCTTAAGTTCCTCGCCTTTTCAAGAGGGAGATGTTCGCAGGCTTCGCCAGCGAAACCTCTAACACATCTATCGAAAAGCGAGATCGCTGAGAGCCAGCGACCCGAGCTCCTTGCCAATCGCAACGCCCTTCCGACGTCTCTAAGTTGTTGAGAGGATGTTAAACGCCTGTCTTGTGCGCTGCCAGCGTCGCGCCGGCGCAGTATCAGAAGGCCGATACTCGCGTCCGGCCCTCATGTCTCCCAGATATTGTTTGTCTAATGGTTGTCAATCGACCCCGCCAGAGCTGAGGCAGCCCTGCGGTAGGAGTGCAGCGGCCGACCAAGCAGTTTGACTAGACGCTCGACGTCGCCCTTTTCTGGGATCATACCGTCACTGACATATCGCTCGGCCATCAGGCGCATTTCATAGGCAGTCCATCTCGGCATGAAGGTTGCCATGTTCTGCTCAAAGCTGCTCGGGTCGTCGCCTCCGTAGACAATGGGACGGCCGAGAACGTCCGACCAGATGGCGGCAACGTTTTCTCCAGTGAGCGTTTCCGGTCCCACGAGGTTGATCGTCTCGATCGGCAGCTTTCCGGGCGCCTGGTCCCGGCGGATCAGTTCAATCGCCGCCACCTCAGCGATATCGCGTGCATCCACCATCGCGACACCCTTGGCGCCGATCGGCATAGGGTAGACGCCCTGATTCAAAACAACGTCTTTGATCATGACCTCGTTGTCGATGAAGTAGCTCGGGCGCAGGATCGTCGCGCTGAAATCCATCGCCTTGAGCATCCGCTCCGCGCCAGACTTCACAGCGAAGTGCGGAACGTTCACAGCGCGGTCTGCATCGAACACCGACAAGTAGACGACACGCTCCACGCCGGCTTCTCTGGCAACGTTAAGCGCGATGATCGCTTGAGCGAACTCGTCGCCCGTTACGGCATTAAGCAGGAAAAGCGTGCGCACACCTTTGAAGGCGTTGCGTAGGGAGTCGAGATCGAGGATCTCACCTTGCACCACTTCAACGTCGATCGGGACGTCCGCCTTCGAAGCATCGCGGGTCAGGATACGCACCTTGGCGCTGCGGGATACAAGCTGCTCTACGACATGTCGGCCGACGCGGCCGGTTGCACCGATTACGAGGATTGTCATGGAAATTCTCCGTTGGTTGTTGACAACCCGAATATGGATGGCTCACTGGTGATCCAATAGACGGAACTTTTGAACACCCTGTCCCACTGATGGAACACTTATGGATCTCCTTGGTCTTGCTGATTTCATTCTCGTTGCCCGCCATGGCGGTTTCGGCAAGGCGGAGAGAGCGACTGGTCGTCCTAAAGCCACGCTTTCTCGACGGGTCGCAGAGCTGGAAGCCGGTCTTGGGCTGCGCCTTGTCGAACGCGGTGCCAGGATGCTGAAGCTCACTGAAGAAGGGCGGGCGCTGCACCAGCGGGCTGGAGCGCTCCTCACTGAACTGGATGAGACGGCTTCCGCGATCGCGGCAGGCGGCGACAAGCCCCGCGGAAAACTGCGCATTAGTGCACCGATGCTATTTTCACAAACGGCAATGGGAAAACTCGCCGCCAGCTTTGCTCTCAAGTATCCGGAGGTGCGGCTGGAGGTTACGACTGAGGACCGCCCGGTCGACATGATCGAGGAAGGCTATGATCTGGTCATCCGCGTCAATCCCGATCCTGACAACAGCCTCGTCGGCCGCGTCTTCTTGCGAGACCGGTTGGTGGTGGTCGCACCTGCAGGAATGGCTTACCCAAAGGACGGCGCCGTCATTCCCGGTATTGTTCGTGGCTCTTCTGCGTCGACGAATTCGTGGGCAATTACAACCGATAGCGGTTTGACGAGGTCCATCCAAATTGAACCCGTCCTCAGTCTCTCGTCATTGCTGAATGTTCGTGACGCTGTCAGGATGGGCATTGGGGCAGCCCTATTGCCTATCTCCCTCGTCGGTAAGGATATCTCGTTGAACAAGGTCGCGAAGTGGGGTGAGGTCGAGGGCTCGGAGATCGGGCTATGGGCACTTTATCCATCTAGACGCTTGCTCAGCGCTCGCGTGTCGGCGTTCCTTGATCATTTGAAGGGCGCCTTTCCCACTGGCAACCCTGACGAGCTATCCGCCTACATCGATGGATGAAATCTCGCACAAGGAAACCACATGACGTTCAATTCGGTCAGTTTCTGCTGTTCATTCAGGTTCCCAAGCCGCTAGTCCATCTTAACGACGTCACGAAAATAGACTACCTCAAGGATCTGCTCTTGGCCGTCCGCGATCTCAAAGCGCATATGATCGATGCGTTGATCGCGAAGAACACGTTCCGCAACTATTTCCCTTGCAGAGAGTGTGGCCTCATTTATCGCAGCTTCTAACGAAGGAAGCTCGATCCCTTCGACATCCGTGTCGTACTCTTCGTCGGAACGGATGTGGAAAAAGTATCTCATTGCGATCCTCCGGTTTGACGGACAACGAGATCGGGCGCTAGCTGTTCCGTCCTCCCATTGCGGAATCTCGCTGGAATATTGCATCTAAGATGTGTGAAGCGCCTAATTACCCAGTTCGCTGGGCGACGTGCTTAGGACGTCCAAAGCCCGCACGACGAAATCGTTCGGCGGACGACCGGCTCACAATTTAAGAATAGGAAATCGCTCTCCTGTATTCGTAGCCATCAATACTAAGTCGGCACCGAGGTTCTGATCGTCCGCTTCCTCTGAAAGATTGCAACTCTTCCGTCCGGGATGAAGCGGCAGCGGCTTTCCGGTCGAAATTGTTGAAACCCCCTCACCAAGGGCTACGCGACAATCGTCGGCGCGAAGCTCTTGTATCTTTTTGGAACCCGGCGGCCTTACGACCGTTGAGCGTGAGCAGTACAAAGGGGTCGGAAATGCCTTATGAAGATGGAATGCAGCTTGTGTTCGACCTGGTTGACCGCACGTTGGTTGTTAGCTTCCGCAATACTGTAAAAATGCTTGGCCCCTTCGAGAACCAGAAGGCTGCCGTTCGCGCGGGGGAGAAATATTGCCGAGAACGCGGTTGGGATGACACGGAACGTCCTGCAAGATCCCACTAAACGGTTTGCTCGCGCACCTGTTGGATTTCGCACTGTCTACCGAGGAAGTAAGTCATAAAAGCGTTCCATCGCCTTTTACCGGTTCGACAAGGAGCAATGTCGGTGTCGCTCAGTTCGCCATCTGACAAAGACCTTGAGATTTTTCGGAACTCACCGGTTTCCGAGATTAATCGCCAGCAAGTAAAGGCATGAGAGATTTTCCGATCGAAGCGGGCATTTTCGGCGCTTTGGGCCATCCCTGGAACAAATTGGTTTTAGCGCACGTTCTAGGGTTTGTTAAAATCAATCACTTAGGGGAAATTCGTCATGGAAGATGCAGGTATCGGCTGGATCGCGGCAATTATCATCGGTGGTATAGCAGGTTGGCTCGCCGAAATGTTTATGAAATCGAACATGGGTGTCCTAATGAACATCCTGCTCGGGATCGTGGGGGCGGTGGTCGCCAACTTCATTCTCTCCCTGTTCGGCATCGTGCTGGGCGGCTGGCTTGGTTATCTGATTGCTGGTTTCATCGGCGCATGCATACTTATCGCCGTTGCACGAATGGTTCGACGAACAGCCTGACTTTATTGTGCGGCGGTCTCCGGCCGCCGCATTTCCAAACATCGGCGACAAAACGTTGCGCGCAAAGCTCGGCGCATGAACCCTCGGTTCGTTTCCATTGCACTTGAACGACTGCCTTTTCAGTCGGTGACATGTTCAAAGTAATACCACAGTCCATTGCGCCCTTGTGTCTGCGACGCGCTCTAGTTCGCGCTGACAACAGCCGAGACAAGGTTACCGCCTTTTTGGTTCGCTGGCCTTTCAGCTTGGAGATTGCTCCTCTTCCCGGATCCCGCCCCAAAGGCCAGGATCGGGATGGCGATACGCTAGGCCAACAGGTCGGGCCATCCATGCAAGTCCATGATCGTCGGATATCGCATCAAGTAGCTGAGCGGTGGAGCGCGCGACTTTTCGGTCGGAACAAGACCACCTATCATGCTTTCTTGCAATTCGGTTGCCGGGTGTCGCACATAGAAGCTCACACTTGTCTCGGAACGTTGGACGACACGTCCGATTATCGCGCAGGCGTGCAGTACAAGAGGGCCCTATGAGAGGTGAGAGCAGCGCGCGACAGCGGGTAGAGGGCTGCCCCGTGTGACGAGAACACTGCAACGACGCTATGCTCAGTCGCGTTTCTTCAAAACCATCCGGAACACGATAGCTTTGTGGAAGTTCACCTAACGAGATCATTAGGATCTCTCAAGAAGGAGAATGTTATGGCATCCACAGGCACGGACACGTCGCATTCCAAAGGCGGCGCCAAGCAGGCCTCGACCAAGACCGCATCGTCGACGGCGAAGAGTGCAAATTCGTCTGGCAAACAGGGCGGCTCACATGAGCAGCATGTGAAGGCTGGTGAGCAGAGCCACAAGAATTCGAAGTGACTTCGAACCTCCATCGAAATGTTCAACGGGCGCGGATCACTCCGCGCCCGAACCGTTTCAGTTTCAGGTGATTGGTGGAGAAGCTTTCCCAAGCTTCACGGACGGCTCGCGTCCCCAGACACGAAGCTTACCGAGCTCCTCGACAAACGCCGCGACGTCCTTGCCACCGGACAACTGCACCGTTCCCTCGTCAAGCTCGCTGGCAATTCCAGCTTTTTCCAAGAGTGGGATAGCAGACTGATCGTACCCGATATACTTGCAATGCTGAAAAGCGTCGGCGACAAAGTCGCGGGCGGCGGCTTCCTTGACCAGATCGTCGATTGCCTGATGGGACGTCAGAACGACAACCGCGTCGAACAGCACAGACGGTCCGCCATCTATCATATGGTCTGCTTCGATGAAGTTGCCGTCGTCGGCAGTAACCCCGCCCACCTTCGGAGCGATCAACTCTACGACGGCCTTTTCGGCAACAACTGCCCTCGTTACTGCCTTTAGGAGCTTCGCGTCGACACCATCCGCAACGAGGATGCCGAGCTTTCGCCCCTCAAACCGCTTGGGTCCGCGCTCGACGATACTGAGCGCGGGCGAGGGCTCCAGATCCTGACGAGTGGGAATGGCAGCGTCGGCTGGTTTTGGCATCGACTGGAACCCGAGTTTCTGCGCAACCGTGGTGGCAAGTGTTTCGTCGATGTTCAATAGATGAGAGACCATCCGTTCACGGATTGCCGCGTTCTCGACCTTGCTGAGTTCGAAGGTCAGGGCCATCGCGATGTGGCGCTGTTCAGCTCCGGTCTGGCTGATGAAGAATTGCCGGGCCTGGCTGTAGTGGTCCGCAAAGCTCTCAGGACGCAGCCGTACCTTCTGGCCTTGCTCCTCCGCGGGAAAGTGCCGGTAGCCTTGAGTGGGGGATTCCCGCGGGCCCTCGCCACGTGAATTGGGCTGGTAGTTTGTCCGCCCGACAGGATTGCGCATCGCCATGTGCCCATCCTGCTGGAAGTTGTGCATGGGACACTTCGGCGCGTTGATCGGCAGGTGCATGAAATTTGGTCCGCCGAGACGCTTCAACTGTGTGTCGAGGTAAGAGAAATTCCGACCCTGCAGCAGCGGGTCGTTGCTGAAGTCGATCCCCGGCGGAACGTTCTGCGTCATGAATGCGACCTGCTCGGTCTCCGCGAAGAAGTTGTCGGGCATCCGGTCAAGTACAAGTCGGCCGATCGGTTTCACCGGCAGGACCTCTTCGGGGATGATCTTCGTCGGGTCGAGAATGTCGAAGTCAAAGCTGTTGGCGAAATCCTGATCGAAGAGCTGAACAGAGAGCTCCCATTCAGGAAAGTTGCCAGACTGGATCGACTGCCAGAGATCTCGGCGGTGGAAGTCCGGGTCGGCACCATTGATCTTGACGGCCTCGTTCCACGCGACGGATTGCAGGCCAAGCTTCGGCTTCCAGTGAAACTTCACAAAGGTCGATTTGTCCTCGGCGTTGACGAAGCGGAAGGTATGAACGCCAAAGCCTTCCATGAAGCGAAACGACCGGGGGATCGTCCGGTCGGACATGATCCACATGACCATGTGCATGCTTTCCGGCGTTAAACTGATAAAGTCCCAGAAATTGTCGTGCGCGGTCTGTGCTTGCGGGAAGGCCCGGTCAGGTTCCTGCTTCGCAGCATGGACCATGTCGGGAAACTTGATGGCGTCCTGGATAAAGAAGACCGGAATGTTGTTTCCGACAAGATCCCAGTTGCCTTCCTTCGTATACATCTTCACGGCGAAGCCGCGGACGTCACGCGCCAGATCGGCGGAGCCCTTGTTGCCGGCTACCGTGGAGAACCGCACGAAGACCGGCGTCTTTTCGCCGGCGCGCTGGAAAACGTCGGCACGCGTGATGTCCGATAAGGACTCGTAGGTCTCGAAGAAGCCGTGCGCACCGTAGCCGCGCGCATGTACGACACGCTCGGGAATACGTTCGTGGTCGAAGTGAAAGATCTTCTCACGAAAATGGAAGTCGTCCACGAGAAGTGGTCCGCGCGCACCCACGCGCAAAGAGTTTTGATCGTCGCCGACTGGGCCGCCCTGCGACGTGGTCAGGACGTCGTGCCCGTCCTCGGCATACTGGTGAAGCTCGCCCCCTGCACCGCGGTGGAGCTGTTGGTCATGAATGGTGACGGTGTTGCCGGTAGGTTCTGAAGCCGTCGATTTAGCGGGTCGCTTGGCCATTGAAATGTCCCCTGTTGTGGAATGGCAAATAACAAAAAGGCCGTCTCGCAGACGGCCTTCCTGGCAAATGGGAGAGGTCAGGCTGCCTTGGAGCCTTTGCCCTTGGCGTTCGCCTGAGCTTCGGCGAGCTGCGTCAGCTTGGCGTCGGTCGCCTCTTCCTCGTCAAGGTTCGCTTGCAACAGTGGCACGGCGTCGGTAAGACCGAGCTGGTTGGCCCAAGCGACAAGCGTCCCGTAGCGGGCGATCTCATAGTGCTCGACAGCCTGCGCCGAGGAAATCAGACCGGCATCGAGGGCGGGAGAGCCTTTGAACTCTTCCATAATCTCCTCGCCTTCAGCGATGATGCCCTGGATCGCTTCGCACGTCTTGCCGCGGGCCGCCTTGCCAAGGATTTCGAAGACCTGTTCGAGGCGTTCAATCTGACCCTGGGTTTCGTCGCGGTGCTGCAAGAAGCCCGCCTTGCCTTCTTCCGACTGCGCGGCGCGGGCCATCTTCGGTAGCGCCTTCAGGATCTGCTTCTCCGCAAAGTAAATGTCTTTGAGGGTATCAAGAAAGAGATCGTCAAGTGTCTTTGTCGTTGCCATCATATCCTCCGTTGATGTGTTTTCGTCCCATGCGGCCCCTGCTCGTTGAACGTGAGGCAATCATGGTGGGGACGGAAAGAAACCTGCGTACGATGCTTTGGTTCCTGTCCGCTACCGCACCGAACCGAACCGAACCGAACCGAAGGCTCGGGTCCGATTGATCTGTCAATCGCCGTCCACAATGAATGACACCGCGGCTCCCAGCTACCGATCCGAAGCTATCAACCCGAGCAGCTCGAACCCAGATGCGGGCTTGGCGAGGAACGAGATTCCAAGCTCTTCGTCGTGATGCGCAAGCGTGATGAGCCCGGATGTCACGATTATCTTGATTTCTGGCCAGCGAGTTCGAACCGTTGCCGCCAAGCCAAGGCCATCTAAGCTGCCAGGCATATCGACGTCGGTGAAGAGGATATCAATTGCGTTGTTCTTGAGATGGACCAGCGCTTCGTCGGCATTGCCAGCTTCAAAGGTCTTGTGTCCGGCCTGATCAAAGAAATCGACGAAGTTAAAGCGGAGCTGAGGTTCATCCTCGACAATAAGGATGCTTCGGCTCTTGCCGAGACCGTCACGCGCGGTTTGGCGGACGCGCGTGATAACCTCAGCGCCATCCCTCGAAGCACGCGTGCGCTCGAGCAGATTTCGCTCGAGGACCGCTTGTGCCCAGTGTTTTTCATCTTGACCAAATGGGCGCCCGGCCTGCTCCCATAGAGCGTATGCCCGAGTGGCAGTCCAATCGTTCCTGTTCTCGTCCATGATCGTGTCTCGCAGGCGTGGTGGTTGAGGTTTTAATGATGCAAGACCGGCTTGCGCACTCATCCAGCGTGTAACGGCCGGACAACGCCGAAAGACGCTTTGAGGTGTCTGACGCCTCAAAGCATCCTATCCGGTCAATTATTAGAGCCAGCCGCTGATGCCCGGCTTACTTGTTCAGGTCCTTCGCCATCATCAAGTGATGCTCCAATGCGGGGCGTGTCTTAGCCGCCCACGCCTTGAGATCAGCGTTGTCCCCTTCGTCGCCATATCTCTTGAACAAATCGACGGCATCCTCGTGGGCGTCCTCCTGGTCTGCGTGATACTGCTTTGCAAAGTCGTCGCCATTCAATTTCTTAAGGTCGTCGAGCATGCTCTGCTGCGCCGAGCTCATCGAAGAAGGGATGGTGCCTTTAACCTTGCCGCTTGTTACCAACGCCTTCAACTCATCCGACGTCTTCGTATGATCGGTGATCATCTGCTGAGCGAAACTCTTGGTGGCCGAATCCTGCGAGCGCTCGACAGCAAGCTTGCTGGATTCAATCTCGAACATGTCAGAACTCGCAGCCTCGGAAACGAAGTCTTCGGTCTTGGGCGCTACGCCCATCACAGAGTTGACGCCGGTCTTTTCAGCTGCGGACTGGGCAAGAACAGGCGAAGCGAGGATGACTGCGAGGCCGGCAGTGGCGAGAATGGTTTTCATTGTAGAGTGCTCCTGTTAGGCGAATAGAGATCCCCTTAACCTAGAGCTCTCGTGATCGTTCCACAGGAGCCGACTTTTTGGGCTTTGTACCGATACGATCAATAGTTCTGCGGATGCTGAAGCCTGCAAGATGAGTTTGAACGAGTTTCTGCGAGGTGTCGCGAACGTCGCGCTTCGACGGGTCGGCGAATGACGGACTTCTTCGCCATTAGCTTACCCGTAGGCGAAAGCATAAGCCGTCGCGAGAGCTGCATCTGCTGGTTCGCAGGCATAAGGGCCCGATTTCTGTAAAAGATGGACCACAATGTGCTGATTCCAAAGATCGTCGTGTCACGAAGGTGTTGTCGTTGCGAAATCCGGGCAGGGGGGAACTTACTTCGCCGGTGACAATTAATCACCGTTAAAGGAGATTGCAAATGTCAGACAGCAAGAGCAAAACCGTCACAGCAACTTTTGAGACGCGCGAGGCAGCGGACCTAGCGGTCGAGCATCTTGTGCAGAAGATCGGTATCGATCGGACGGATGTGTTTGTTCAAGCCGCCGGTCGTCTGAATACTTCAGGTGTTGAAGTCAGTGGTGGTGACGCTCCATCAGCAAATGAAGACGGACGAGAAGACGCCAAGCTTAGCGGCGAGATCGAAGTGTCGGCGGACATAAATGCGGACAGGATCACTGCGCTTCATCGGACGTTTGGCGATCTGGGGGCGCTCCGCGTCACCGCAAAATGACCGCAAAGCCAATTATTTAGGAGGATCTTGTGAGCGAAGACCTGAAAAGGGGCGACCATGTCGCCTGGAAAACCAGCCAAGGTGAAACGACTGGGACCGTTGTGAAGAAGCAGACCAGCCCTACGAAGATCAAAGGACACACAGTAAAGGCGTCACCATCAGATCCCCAGGTCATCGTCAAGAGTTCAAAGTCAGGAGGGAAGGCTGCTCATCACCCTAGCGCCCTTAAGAAGAAGTCGTAGGCCTACCGTAATGGCCGCACGTCCCATTCAGTGAATGACCCTAGGCACATCCTCGAACGCGCCCATTCCTTCTTCTTCGACGGTGGCCATGAATTCAGCGTACGCATCTGCGTCTGACACAAATGGATCATCCCAAACGGTCGACGTATTCATCTCGTTGATGACTTCAAGATGCCAGGTGGTGTTCGGCTCCACGCGAAAAATGTTCACCTCAACTGTTCGGTCGTCCTTCTCGAACGTGCCGCAGAATGGCGAAAAAATAATTTCGGGATCATTTTGCAAATGGGCCACCTTTGTTCTGAACTTCTAGGGTTTGAACGTTTTAATCGCACACCCGGCGAGCAGCTTCAACATCATCAGTGACCTGGAGGTGCCTCATGACCGTTAGAGTATGAAAACAGGACCGTTTTCGAATGCAAATTTAAGACGCGTCTGACGTTCCCGTCGGAAAATGTCCGTCAGCGTACGCATGTTGACGACTTTGCACCTTTGTCGGTGTTCGAGCGTTCACCTTGGGCGAACAATCAGAGGCACTTATGACGGCGTCAACCGCAGACTTTAGATGAATGACGATATCCGAGCGGCAGGCACCAATCGAGTTGTTAGCCACGGCATTGCAGCGGAACGCTAAGCTAGCGGTGGACGAGGGTGATGATGCACTCGGGATGGTGCTGCATTCTGTCAGCACAGCGATGATGTCAACCGCAAACGAACTTGCCGAGCAGGACACTAATCTCGCGGGGAGTGTTGTTCTTCGAGCGCTAGGTCTCCTTACTGCGTTCCATTGCCGCCATCCGCACTACCCGGTCGGACCGGTCCTACATTGATTGAAGCGCTCGTCTTCGAGACACCAAAAGCTCCGTAGCGTCCTCAAGACGTTGACTGGTCGCTGAAACTGCCGAGCTCGTTTCGCATCTTCGCTGAGGGTTCGATGTGTAACTCAGTTCCTGATATGCTTGGCATATCTGATTGAGACCTAGCGCCGCATTGCGAAATCATGAAGAATGAGGACTTGTTACGAGCACGACTTTGGCGGGCAGCCGCCTCGCGTTGAGAATCGCCTGAAAGGCACAAGCATAATTTGATGTCGGTGCTGCTTGCGGTCAGGCAGCTCTCCACCTTGAATCGGAATGACTGGATCGTTCAACGCGGCGGGTGTTCGCCGAGCAGCTTTTTACCATCTTCCGTAAGGATCAAGGTCGGTTCGCCGCCAAACGCAACCTCTTTCACGAGAGACTTCTGTTCCAGGCGCGTGATGACCGCGGATGAAATCCGCTTGCCGCCGACAAGCCAGCCCCGGTTTGACCGATGCTGATGGCGAAACCTTGCGATAGCGCTCAGGGTATCCATTGAAACTTTTGAAACGGAACCGTACGTGGTCATGTAAACTCCGCTGATTTCTCTCTGACTGCTAATGTGTAGTTCCAGCTGCTTGCAATCAAGTCCCGATAACACTGCGTGGGCGTCCCCAGGGCGATTGGGTGGAACTCACACCGGCTGTAGAGGTTATTCATGACCACGTCCGCGCCGGCCGCCTTCGGTGCTGGTTGCGGAAGGTCGCACAGACCGGAGCCCTCGCACAGCCACGGCGCCGGGGCTCTTCAGGTCAACGCAGCGCGGTCTTGTGGAAAGGCTGCTTCCTGCGTAGGTCAGTAGATCGAATTTTTCTCTAAAGTGGCCAGAGCGAACAATGATCCTCACCCTCGACGCCGTTCGCAAATCATACGCATCAAATGAAGGGCCGATCGACATTCTGAAAGGGATCAACCTTAGTGTAGCAGCGCGTGAGAGCGTGGCGCTTACAGGAGAATCTGGAAGCGGCAAAAGTACCCTCCTACATCTGGCAGGCGGTCTCGATCGGGCAGACGGTGGTTCTGTCATAGTGGACGGCGACGATCTAAGCCAATTCTCCGAGGATCAGCGGGCCCAATATCGAAGAACGAAGGTCGGTCTTGTATTCCAACAATTCAATCTCATTCCTTCCTTGACCGTCGCGGCCAATATCTCCTTCCATGCGAAACTAGCGAAGCGACACGACATCACCTGGGAAACAAGGCTGATCGAAGCTCTGGGGTTGGAGCAGTATATCGCTCGCTACCCAGAACAGTTATCTGGAGGACAACAGCAGCGCGTTGCGATAGGTCGAACCCTCGCTGCCAAGCCTCGGCTTATCCTTGCCGATGAACCGACCGGCAATCTCGACGAACAAACCGGTGACGCCGTACTTGACTTGATCCTTGATCTGGCGAGAAGCGCGGGATCGGCGCTGCTGCTCGTCACGCACTCGGCCCGCCTAGCGGCTCGCCTGGATCGTACCGTACTCCTTCGCGGTGGGAAGATCGCCGAATGAGCGTTGAAGCATTCATCGCCCTTTTTTCGCACTGGCGTCGGAAACCCCTGCAGCTGTTGACGTTGGTGATGGGTATCGCGCTCGCGACGGCACTGTGGTCCGGTGTGCAAGCGATCAATTCCGAAGCAAGGGCAAGTTATGCTCGGGCAGCTTCGCTTTTAGAGCAGGGGGCGCTAGCGCAAATCGTAGCCGACGACGGCGCCGGCATCCCACCCGAAATCTATGGGAAACTTCGGCGCTCCGGTCTCAGGGTCTCGCCGGTTGTTGAAGGGCTAGTGCGCCTTGGGACAGCCCGCATCCGGTTGATCGGTATAGACCCTTTGACTATGCCCCGAGATAGCCAAACGGTCGCCATTGAGAGCGGAAGCGCTCTCACGAGCTTCTTCGATCCACGCGGGCAGCTTTTGGTGTCGAGCACCACAGCTGAACAGCTTCGTGGCAATACGGATATGAAAGTCCGGATTGACGAGAGTGTGCCGGAGGGCGCAGCCTTCCTGGACATCGCTGTCGCAGATCGACTCTTGGACAAGCACGGTCAGATCGATCGTATGGTTGTCGCCCCGGAGCAAAGTTTAGCTGCCAGTTCTTTGGAACAGCTCCCGCCTGGACTCGTTGTCCGCAGACCGGCCGATCAACCGGATGTCGCGCGACTGACCGACAGTTTTCATCTGAACCTAACCGCCTTTGGTTTCCTTTCCTTCGTCGTCGGTCTCTTCATCGTCTACTCGGCAACAGGTCTTACGTTCGAACAACGACGAGGCACATTTCGAACGTTGCGATCTCTTGGGATCTCCCTCCGTCAGCTGACAGCGATGCTCGTTGTTGAGCTTTCGGTACTCGCTTTGGCATCCGGCGTGATCGGAGTCATACTCGGATATGTGATTGCGTCGATCCTCATGCCAGGTGTCGCAGCAACCCTTCGAGGACTTTACGGGGCCAACGTCTCCGGGTCACTCTCAATCCGCCCGGAGTGGTGGCTTGCTGGCCTGGGGATAGCGCTTGCCGGAACGGCGATTTCTTCCGCTCAAAGTCTATACAGGGTCTGGAAGCTCCCAATTCTCGCCGCCGCGCAACCGCGAGCTTGGGCACGGGCGTCTGCGCGAGGACTGATGATCCAGACCGGCGTTGGGGGAATGTTCCTGTCACTTGCTGGCGCTTTAGCGCTGACGGCGACGGGCTTGGTGGCTGGTTTCGCGGTGCTTGGATGCCTGTTGCTAGGAGCAGCACTTTTGCTTCCGTCGGTTTTGGCAGCCATGTTGAATGGAATGCAACGTTTGTCCCGCAGCGCCATAACCGAATGGTTTTGGGCTGACACGCGTATTCAACTTCCCGGGTTGTCGCTGGCTTTGATGGCACTTTTGCTGGCGCTGTCGGCTAACATCGGCGTTGGCACGATGGTTTCCAGTTTCCGGCTGACGTTTACCGGATGGCTCGATCAACGGCTTGCCGCCGAGCTTTACGTCACCGCCAAGGATGAAGCCGAGGCGGCGAGGTTGCGAGCTTGGCTTCCCTCGCACTCGATCTCCGTCTTGCCAATCTGGAGCATCGAAGGTGATGTCGCAGGGGAGCAAATTCAGATCTTTGGGGTCGCGGACGACCCAACCTACCGCGAGCATTGGCCACTGATCGCATCACAGGATGGCGTTTGGGACACGATTGCAAAAGGTGAGGGTGCTCTCGTCAACGAGCAGATGTGGCGTCGCGGCGCGGCAAAAATAGGTGACGCAGTAGCCATGCCCGGCGGCTGGAATGCGAAAGTCGTCGGAGTCTTCTCTGACTATGGAAACCCAAACGGGCAGGTCATCATCGGGATTGACGCTATGACTGCTCATTACCCGCAGGTCGCCAAGCTCCGATATGGCGTTCGTGTTTCTCCTAATAAATCGGGTGATCTGAAGCGACAATTGATCGAGGACTTCGGCCTCCCGGAGACTGCTGTCGTAGATCAAGCCGCGTTGAAGAGGCAATCGCGAGCGATTTTCGACCAGACATTCAAGGTTACCGCCGCGCTAAACGTCCTCACCTTGGCCGTAGCCGGTTTCGCCATGTTCTCAAGTCTCCTGACCCTCTCCGCAATCCGGCTTCCCCAACTTGCGCCTGTCTGGGCGATGGGGGTGCCTCGGCGTCATCTGGCTTTATATGAGGTCGCCCGAACGCTGGCGCTGTGGCTAGCTACGTTTATCGCGGCAATTCCCGTCGGTTTAGTATTAGCGTGGGTGCTGCTGGCAATTGTGAATGTTGAAGCCTTTGGATGGCGGCTTCCAATGTTCGTGTTTCCCATGGACTGGCTGATGCTGGGTGCAATCGCCTTTCTCGCGGCCGTCGCTTCGGTTTTTCTTCCTGTCCGTCGGCTTGCGACGATCGATCCGGCCGATCTGCTTAGGATTTTTGCCAATGAGCGGTAGAGCAGCTGCTTTGATTTTGGTAGTCGCCGCCATGATGGGTTCAGCGGGAGAAACGCTAGGACAAGGGTTCGCTGGATTAGGATCGGACGCCCAGGGCTTCGCTATTCCAGAGCGCGGACATGAACTTTCGTTTCCGAGAGATCATGGGGCGCATCCGGAGTATCGCATCGAATGGTGGTACGTCACTGCCAATCTCAAGGGGCATGACGGCAAGCGATACGGAGCGCAGTGGACACTCTTCCGATCAGCACTCGCCCCGGAAAGCAAGGCTGGCTTCGCTGACCCTCAGATATGGATCGGACATGCCGCTGTCACGACGCCCGACCACCAATACGTTGCAGAGAGGCTCGGCCGGGGCGGCGTGGGCCAAGCGGGGGTTGAGGCTGCGCCGTTCCGCGCCTGGATAGACGAATGGACAATGTCAGGCGTCGGCAATTCCAGCGCCGATTCTTTATCAAACCTTTCGTTGAGAGCCACTGGGCTGGACTTCAGGTACGCTCTGGACCTCAAAGCAACGGACTCTCTCGTCCTCCAAGGTGATCAAGGGTTCTCGCTGAAGTCGGCGAGCGGGCAGGCAAGCTACTACTATTCCCAACCCTTCTACGAAGTCTCCGGGACTATCGATTTAGCGGGAAAGGCGATCACGGTCAGTGGCAAAGCTTGGCTCGACAGGGAGTGGTCCTCGCAACCGCTGGCTTCGGACCAGACGGGGTGGGATTGGTTTTCCCTGCACTTGGCGAGCGGCGAGAAGCTGATGGCATTTCGTCTCCGCGATGACAAGAACGGATTTATCTCGGCAAACTGGATCTCTCCTGATGGACGCACAATGCCGCTGACCGGTGACCAGGTTCGTCTCACGCCATTGCGGACCGCGAGGGTCGATGGAAAGCAGGTACCGGTGTCCTGGCGGATTGAGGTCCCGTTGAAATCGCTTGATGTTCAAACTCAACCGGTGAACGATCAATCTTGGATGACAACGTCCACCCCATATTGGGAAGGCCCCATTTCCTTTCATGGCTCAACCACCGGTGTGGGGTACTTGGAAATGACAGGGTACAAGTGAAAATAGTAAGCTGCCAAAACAGCAATGGCTGTGCCTTGAGGTGTTGCCTCAATGTCACGTCTGCCCGCCAACGCATGAAAGCCACTATCATAAGGTGGTCCTAGGGCGAGGGCGACCTATCTGCCCGGTCAGAAGCCATCAAATCTCTGGTGGCACAGACGCGTAGGTTGTTTATGAAAATCTCTGGTCTCTTGGTCGCCGCCCTTATTTCATCCACATCATCCGTTTTAGCAGCGGATTTGGTTGCTCCGGTAGAGCAGGCAAATCCCGTGCAGCCGGTATCCGGTTTCTATATAGGGTCGCTCTCTTCCGTAAATTTCTTGGACGATACTAGTTTCGGTGTGGGTGGAACCACGGTCTCGACCGATTACGACGTCGGCTTCTACAGTGCCCTGCGCGCTGGTTACGACTTCGGCGCTTACGGTTTCGTTTCGCCGCGTGCGGAATTGGAACTTGGCTACGGCACAGCATCGGTCGATGAGCACAGCGTCGGTGGCGTGGGTCTCGGCGGCATCAATTCCTTTGGTGATGCCCGGACATTCCAAGGCTACGTAAATGGCTACCTGGATATTCCTCTGGCTGCAGATGGCGCGATGAGTGCCGTTACCCCGTATGTTGGCGGCGGCGTCGGCTTCATGAACCTCGACTTGCGCAAGCAGGGAGTTGCAGGCATCGCTACGTTGATGGACGATAGCGACACCGCGTTCGCCTATCATTTGGACGCGGGTGTCGGGATCAATCTGCAGGGAATCGGCCTGTTCTCGAACGTCTCACTCTTCGACAACACCACGCTCGACATCGGCTACCGGTTTACTGCGGCCGATAACTTCGACTTCACATCGCAGGCGGGCACGACGTCGAGTACTGATTTCCGCAGCAATGCCGTCACCTTCGGTTTCCGCAAGAGCTTCTGAACAGTTGGGCGCAGTGTGCTGTACGCACACTGCGCCTGCGGTGTTCGAATGTGCGGTTGACGGCAAAGCCCTACTTTTTTAATTTTCGAGGGGCTGCTCGAACTACGCTGTCGCTAGCCGGATATTGACGGCCCTTGGCCCTTTGCCGCGAGGGTCCGTCTCTGTGTCGAATGAAACCTTTTGGCCATCGCGGAGCGACTGGATCCCCGATGCTTGAAGGGCGGAAACATGGACAAAGATATCCGCTGATCCATTGTCAGGTGAGACAAATCCAAAACCTTTTTCGGCGTTGAAAAATTTCACCGTCCCAGATGCCACTTTAGCCCCCCTTGTTTTTTGCTGGCAGAAACCATGCGATCTTCTTGAAACGTCCGCAACCATACCGGCTTGGAATTTACTCAATAATCCAAAATCTTTTTTCCAATTCGGATGTCGCAGAAGATAAGGGCAGTGCAGCCGTGATCGGTCCCCCATGTCGATCCACTCCATCGAGCCGTTCATACGTTCGAACCCGAGCGACAACCGACGCTGTAGCCTTGCTAGCGGCATGGTCGCACCGTAGCGCTGACGACGTCCGCACCGTTCCGTTCATCCGGCCGACCACATGTGAAGCGGCGGACCACGACATCGTTGCATCTGAGCATGACGCGCCGAAAAAGCCTATCCACTGTCTCTGCCCGTAAGGAGCTTCTCCCCACGCGTCAGATCGCGGCGGGCAAGGGCCGAGAAAACGTGCTTGTCCCCAAGCCAGACCAAGGCGGCACCTGCCTTCCCAAACGACCTCATATGTGCATAGCCCTTGATGTCGGTACAGCGTCAACTTCGAAGACCTGCCAGAAAGTCCGCTGCGTTTGGGGTCACAGCGGCCTTCCTTGGGCACGGTCCTCGGGCAGAACCGCCGTCTTATTAGCAGGCGGCGACATAATTGGAAGTTGCAATGAAGACGAGGTCGCCGTGAGTACGGTTTCGGACATAGCCACCGTACGCTGACACTCAGAGGCCGCCATCCAAACGGAGCCCTGCAAATACCTATCTCGGATGTGAAATGACGCCATTATCGGCCGCGAGCATCGGATTACAACGAATTATCTGGGATGATAAAGTTTCCGTCCAGCCGATCGACGTTCTCACAGAACAGAACGGGGCATGATTGGTTGCGCGTCGGGATACGCTTCCATTCAGCATATTCGTTCGCGTCGCAATAGCGGCTGTTACGCACAAACCGATCATATAGTGGTAGGCCACGGGGTGAGGTCCAGCGAAATATCACAGCGCCCTGATCATGTACGGCTGCACGTGCCTGATCACACGTCATCCCCAGCGGGCTTAGGCGGGAGATTGCTGCTGCAGGTGTAGCCGCCAACAGTACGGAAATAACAACGCCTAGCTTCTTCATAGTATGACCTCGCTTGTTGTATTCGAAACGACGTCGAGGCCCGCCGGTTCCCACGGAAGTCAATTGCGTACTTCACTGGCAGCAGTTGGCAGCCTGCCGCCTCGGAGCCTGGCCCGGGAGCCACCGAAGGTACTGACCACCCATGACATCGAGGTTATGGCGATTGCTGGAGTGCATGCGGTGCGGGCTGGCCCTTGCTTGGCTCACTGTTTCTAAAAAAGCTCAACGCACCCGCCACTACGATGGCACACATAAAAAGGGCAACCGCATATCGGAGCGCCCGGCGGGACGACTTTCTGTTCGTCAGCATCAAGTTAGCCTCTCGAAGAACTGTGTCACCTACAAACTTTGTGGCGGGCGAGCGTTATCAACAATTGAGCATTCGCTTTCGCTGCGGCCTCCTTGCGTGTCTGAACGCTGCGCCAAGCTGTGCTTGAGGGCGGCGGCGGTCATCTTGCCCTGCCTATAAGCTTCGATCATCTCCGCGTGCCGTTCTGTTGCGGCCGCAATGGAAACTGGATCAACTATTCCCAGCTCCGCCAGGAGTGCATGTATCGGATCCAAGGTCGTGCGCGATGGCTGTGCCATGGAAGCCTCCTCGTTATCGAATGTCGCAAATGACGATCTTACTTGGTTCACAACGAATAGTTGGCTCCTTCGTTCCGACTTGCTCCGCGCCTGTGACCGGTACGTTGGGTTCTGGTCCACCGCAGGCCTGCAGATTCTATGAAGCTCAGCGGTGCCGTAAGATCAAAACGAAAAAACAGATCAAGAACTCGTGACACCCTCGAAATTCCCCAAAAGCGATCTAAATCGTTGTTTACGCAGGAGGATCAAATGCGAGTATTGATAGTTGAGGACGAAGCGCTCATTGCGATGGAGCTTGAACGGATCGTCACAGAGGCGGGGCACAAAGCAGTCGGCCCAGTGGCGACGGTGGAGCAGGCACTCGCTCACGCGCCGCGCGTGGATGCAGCATTAGTCGACCTTGGCCTCGCAGACGGCATGAGCGGGGCAGCGCTGGCTCGTCGTCTGACAGATCGCTATGGGATCAGTGTGATTTTTGTCACGGGATCTCCGGGCGACGTCGGACATGGCCTCGATGGCGCAGTCGATGTGATCGGAAAGCCATTTTCGGACGAGCGGATTCAGCAAGGCTTGAATAAGGCCGACGCGGCATCAAAGGGTCAGGCATTGAACGTCGCAGCAGATTGGTAATCAAGGACAATCTCCAACGGATGGCCGTTTGACCTGTCCAGATGGCCGGAGGGGGGCGGCGTCATCGGTTTAAACGCCACTCTCGCCCGCGCCCATCATGCATTCCGGCTCTTGATCTGAAAGATCGCCGCGTTATCTTGGACCTCGCGCAAGCCTTTGTATGACGCATGGCGAAGATTACCGTCGTCTGTCCAGCCGCGAAAGTTGATTTCGGCGATCAATGTTGGTCGGCAAAACACTATGTTCTTCCCTTTGATCGGAACCACCGGTCGCTTGGTTTCCAACTTTTCCAGGGCTTGCTTGAGATAGATGGCATCACGCTCGGTGAAGCCGGTCCCAACGGAGCCGACGGACTTCCATCCATGGCCGTCGCGAGCAGCGAGTATTAAACTGCCTACACCACCTCTGGCGACGCTGCTCCGTTCGTAGCCGATTACAACGAAGCTTTCGCTCTGAACGCATTTGATTTTCAGCCAGTCGCCCGTACGCCCGGAACGATATTTACTGTCGCGATGCTTGGCGATAATGCCTTCGAGACCGTGGGTACAGGCAGTTTCAAGCAACTTGTCACCGTCTCCTTGTACCTCCTCGGAGAGCTGGATTGCTCCGGTATTGCCGTCAAGCAAGTCGGTCAGGAGATGGCGTCGCACGGACAGCTCGGCGTTTGTCAGAAGATGGCCGTCGAAATACAGGAGATCGAATGCGAAGAAGACGGCTTCCGACGAAACTCGCTTGCCACCCCGGCCGCCGAGAGAGCGCTGCAGGGCTCCAAAGTCTGAGCGACCCACGCTGTCGAGGACGACCGTCTCGCCATCGAGAATTGCCGTGCCCACACCGAGCTTTTTGGCGTCTTTAGCGATCTCTGGGAAACGATGGGTCCAATCATGGCCGCCCCTCGTCAGGATGCGGACACCACCTGGCTCGATGTGTACCGCAAGCCTGTAACCATCGAACTTAACCTCGAAGGTCCAGTCTGGCCCGCTGGGCGGTTTCGGTTTCAGAAGAGCGAGCGCTGGCTCGATCCGGGAAGGCATCTTATCGAACGGCAAGTTTGGTTGCGCGGGGTCGCGCGGCCGCTTGGCTTTAGATTTCGCAACCTGCTCATCGCGAAGAAGAGGCTTGGATCGAGTACGCATGAAATGATCCTGTCGTCGACGACTTATCTTGGTGCGACTCAATCGTTTCGGAGCGGATTCGTTCCGGGATGCCAATATTCCGCGCTGGCGGTCTGACACGACCATAACTTAGTCCCTAAGAGGCTGCCTCAAAAAGAAGTGGGTGATTTCAACAGGTTGTGATTCCTTCGGATTTGCGAAGATTCGATGGAGTTCACGATGGCCTGGACCGAAACCACCCGTCGGCAATATGCCCGGCGAGCAGC
>Ga0102588_1000081_pt1 | contig 199984 bp, 204 predicted proteins | sample AraplaMF_Col_mMS_FD_76854 | JGI IMG/M metagenome (GOLD analysis project Ga0102588, IMG submission 76854) | Arabidopsis root microbial communities from the University of North Carolina, USA - plate scrape MF_Col_mMS (SPADES assembly) (version 2) | ecosystem: Host-associated > Plants > Roots >... | reverse complement strand
GTTCGCGCTGCAGCCGGTCATATTCGGCGGCGAAGTTGCGATAGACCTTGGCGTGGCGCGGCGTGTGATCGCGGTTGGCGCCGAGCACGTCGTCGGCAAAGAGATATTGCGCATCGCAGCCGCGGCCGGCACCCATCGAGATCATCAGCATCGACGTGTTGTTGGAAATCGCCGCCGCCACATCACCGGGAACGACCTCGATTTCGGCCGCGAAGGCGCCTGCCTCTTCCAGCGCTTTCGTCTGCCGCCAGACCTCGAAGGCGCTCGCCGCCGTCTTGCCGACCGCGCGGAAACCGCCGGTCCAGGTGGCTTTCGACGGAATGAGGCCGACATGGCCGCAGACGGGAATGCCCTCGTCGCGCATGCGGCGGATGGTCTGCAGGCTTGCGGCGCAATAGACGGCATCGCCGCCCGCCTTCAACGCCTTGAAGGCCTCGCGCATATACTCTTCAGCGGAGACGTGATCGCCGTATTCGAGGCCAGGAATGGCGAAGGGCGAAGGTGCGGCCTCGCGAAAGACCGGTCCGAGCAGAGCGGGCGGCACCGAGACCATGTCGATCCCAGCCTTCTCGGCGGCTTCCGCCTCCTCGAGCGAGGTGATGCGCAGCATGGTGAGCTGGCGCTTTCCCTTGAGCGCGAGCAGGTCTGCGACCGTCGCACGATTATGTTTTTTCATCGCAATATCCTTTAGATCATTCAAGCGGCGAGCAGCGTCTTCAGCTTGACATTGCTGGCGGTCAACGCGGCGGGATCGGGATGGGCGCGTGCGGCGATCAGCATTTCCGCCAGCCTGATGTCGCGCGCCACCGCATTGCCCGGTCCGATGCCGCTTGCGGCAATGAGCCGACCCCCGGCATCCAGATGGAAGAGGATGAAGGCCCTTTCGCCGAGATCACGGCGCAGATGCGTGACCGCGCCATCGGCAAGCCCGGCAATCTGCAGCACCATGTCATACTGATCCGACCAGAACCATGGCACGGCGGAGACCGGCGTATCGGCGCCGAGCATATTGGCGGCGGCAAGCGTGCCCTGTTCCTGTGCATTGCGCCAGGATTCCAGCCGCACCCGCCGGCCGCCATAGATCGCCAGGGGAAAGGAGCAGCAGTCGCCGGCGGCGAAGATATCGGGCGCGGACGTGCGCAGCCGGTCGTCGACGACAATGCCGTTGTCGATCACCAGCCCGGCCGCCTCGGCAAGTTCGACATTCGGCCGCGCACCTATGCCGACAAGCGCCAGATCGGCCTCGATCGTCTCGTCGGACGAAAGCCGGACGACGGCCTTACCCTCCTGCTCCGACAGCGCTTCGATGGAAGCGCCGCAGCGCAGATCGACGCCTTCGGCACGATGGCGTTCGGCGACGAGCTGGGCGATATCCTCGGGAACGCCGCGCTTCAGCACCCGCTCCAGCCCTTCGATGAGAACCACATCGGCGCCAAGCTTTCGGGCGGTTGCAGCAACCTCCAGTCCGATGAAGCCGCCGCCGATGACGGCAAGCCGCTTGCCGGGCTGCAGCATGGCGCGCAACGCCACGGCATCATGATGGGTTCGCAGCGAGCGGATATGGCGGCCTTCAGCGGGTGCGTTCGGAAAGCCGCGGGCGCTGGCGCCGGTCGCAAGCAGCAGCCGGTCATAAGTGAGGTGGCTGCCATCCGACAAGGTGGTACTATGTGCCTCGGCATCGAGGCCGGTTGCCGTCGCGCCGGTCAGCAGGCGGATATTACCTGCGGCATAGGTTTCGTGCGTTGCGATGAATTTCGGATCGACGCCACCCGAAAGCCCGGCCTTGGAAAGCGGCGGCCGCTCATAGGGTGCATGCTGTTCGGAGCCGGCGAGCGTGATCTCGCCGTCAAACCCCTTTTCCCTGAGCGCAAAGGCGGCGCGTGCGCCGCATTCTCCCGCTCCGATAATGACGAAATGGGCCATGGCGCACCTCAGATCGCGATGAAGACGGCACCGTCTTCGACCTTGACGGGATAGGTCTTCAGGTTGACGCAGACCGGTGCGCCCTTGGCCTCGCCGGTCTTGTAGTTGAAGCGGCCATTATGCTTGGGACATTCGATGATCTCGTCCATCACGAGCCCGTCGGCGAGATGGATCTGCTCATGGGTGCAGAGCCCGTCGGTGGCGAAGAATTGGTCGTCGGGGCTGCGATAGACTGCGAAGGTGCGCCCGCCATGGTCGAAACGGATGACATCCTCCTCGTCGATCTCGTCCTTGCCGCAAACCTCGATCCAGTTTCCGCTCATCTCTTTTCCTCCCTTGATCCGGTTATTGGGCAGCAGGCGCCAGTTCGGCGTGGAATTCCTCGCGGTAGGGCCGCGCCGTCGCCGGCAGTTCCCGCTTCAGGAAATAATCTTCGTTGCGAAGCTGACGCAGGAAGGCCGGGATCATCTCCCGGTAGCCGGACCAGATCGACGGATTTGCTGCCGGCAGGTCGTGCTTGATCATCGCATGCAGCTTCGGCAGCGCGTGATAGGGCACCATCGGGAACATGTGATGTTCGACGTGATAGTTCATGTTCCAGTAGATGAAGCGGCTGATCGGGTTCATGTAGACCGTGCGGCTGTTCAGCCGGTGGTCGATGACGTCGTCGGCAAGCCCGCCATGCTGCAGCAGGCCGGTCAACACGTGATGCCAGGCGCCATAGAGGCGCGGCAGGCCGATCAGCACCAGCGGCAGGATCGAGCCGGTGTAAACGGCAAGCGCTGTTGTGGCGACATAGATCGCCAGCCAGATGCGGGCGACGCGGATCGCCTTCGGCTGCTCCATCTCGGGGATAAAGGTTTTCTCCTCGGCGCTGATGATGCCGGCCGAGTTTCTGACCATGTCGACGATCGCATGCCCGACATCGAGAATGCCGAAGAAATTGAGGATCAGCCGGAAGAGATCCGGCGGGCGCATGACGGCGATCTCAGGATCGCGGCCGACGATCACGGTGTCGGTATGGTGGCGCGTATGGCTCCAGCGCCAGGTCACCGGATTGCGCATGATCATGAAGCAAGCGATCTGGTAGACGGCGTCGTTCATCCAACGGGTCTTGAAGGCCGTGCCATGGCCGCATTCATGCCAGCGGCTGTCGGAGGCCGAGCCATAGAGAACGCCGTAAGCGAGGAAGAAGGGCGCGGCGATCCAGGAGCCCCAGAAATAGATGCCGAGCGCGGCGAAGACCACCATGCTGCCGAGCCAGAGGGCCGTGTCGCGGATGGCTGTCGCGTCGGAACGCTGCATCAGCGCCTTCATCTCCTTGCGGGCAATATCGGTGTGATACCATTGCGCCGCCGCCAGCCCGGTTTCGACCGCCGTGCGGCCGCTCTCGCCCAAGAGGCTGTAGTCGCGTTTTTTTGCCTCGCCAGCCATGCCGTCCTCCCTGCTCAGCTCTTGGCCCGGAGAATAAGTTGACTTCGGAACGCGCTCAATGCAGGTTTGATATATTCTATCAAAAGCCATCAAGAATGGCTTTCATTCATGATTGAAAACTATCAGGAAAAGCCATGCGCCGCCCGACCATCTCCGATCTCGCCCAGGCTTCCGGTGTCAGCGTCGCGACCGTCGACCGCGTGCTGAACGGCCGCCATCGCGTGCGGGAGGAAACGGCGCGGCGCGTCTACGATGCGGCCCAGTTGATCGGCTACCATGCGGTCGGCCTTATCCGTCAGCGCGTCTTCGAGGACCTGCCGCAATATCGCCTCGCCTTCCTGCTGCAGAAACCGGCGCAGCCCTTCTACCAGGCCTTTGCCCGCGAGATCGAAACGGCGGCCCGCAATGTCACGACCGCCCGCATCCAGACACAGGTGGAATATCCCGCCGCAGCAACGCCGGCGGCGATCATCGAAAAGATCAGGCTGCTCGGCGCGAGAAACCAGGCGATTGCTCTCGTCGGGCCGGACTATCCGGCGGTGACGGCAGCGGTCGAGGAATTGAAGGATCGCGGCATTCCGGTCTTCTCGCTGCTTTCGGATCTCGCGACCGGGATACGGGACGCCTATGTCGGCGTCAACAACCGCAAGGTCGGCCGTACCGCCGCCTGGATGATCGCCAACGCATCCCGCCGGCCCGGCAAGGTTGCCTGTTTCGTCGGCAGCCATCGCTTCCACGGCCATGAGCTACGCGAGATGGGCTTCCGCTCTTATTTCCGCGAGGAGGCGCCCGACTTCGAGGTGGTCGAGACGCTGATCAATCTGGAAACACCCGAAATCACCCATGAGGCGACGCTGACGCTCCTGCAGAAACATCCCGATCTCGTCGGTCTCTATGTCTGCGGTGGCGGCATGGAGGGCGCTATCTCGGCATTCCGTGAAGAGGGGATCGGCGGCCGCATCGTGCTTGTCGTCAACGAGCTGACGTCGGACAGCAAGGCGGGCCTTGCCGACGGAATCGTCACCATGGCGATCGGCACGCCGCTGCCGGCGCTCTGCAAGGAAGTGGTGTCGCTGATGACGGGCGCGCTGGAACATGGCGAGATCGCCGTTCCCGGCCAATCCTTCCTGCCCTTCGAGATTTTTCTGCCTGAGAATATCTGAAGCAATTCCAGAAAAACTGTGCAGCGGTTTTCGTCCGGGATTGCGTAGAACAAGATCAAGAAATGATGGAATTCTATCATTGCCGCTGAGATTCTCTCAGCAATGATAGGCTTTGAGGCCTTGCTGCCGATGGACGGTCCGCCGAATTGAAGTAGAGATTCTCTCACGTCAAATTCCCCCGTTCAAGGCTGCGGGGATCAGGAGGAGAGACTTCGCATGACACCCATTCGTTTCGCGCTGAACCACATGGCAGCGCCCTCGCTTTCGATCGAGGATTTCTTTGCGCTTGCCGTTTCGCTCGGCATCGATGCTGTGGAGATCCGCAACGATCTCGCCGGTAACGCCATTCTGGATGGCACCCGGCCGGAAGTGATCAGGCAAACCGCTGCCCGTCATGGCGTCGCCATCATCTCCATCAATGCGCTGCAGCGCTTCAACGAATGGAATGCGACCCGCGAGAGGGAAGCCCGTGAACTGATCGATTATGCCAAGGCCGTCGGCTCGCAGGCCTTGGTCCTGGTGCCGAAGAATGACGGCACCGGCCGTGCCGATGGCGAACGCCAGGCCAATCTGCGCCGGTCGCTCGAAGCACTCCGGCCGATACTGGATGCGGCCGGCATTGTCGGCCTCGTCGAGCCCCTCGGCTTCGAGATCTGCTCGTTGCGTTCCAAAGCGGAAGCGGCTGAGGCGATCGAGACATTGGGCGCGCAGCCGACTTTCCGGCTGGTGCACGATACCTTCCATCATCATCTTGCGGGCGAAACACTTTTCTTCCCGCATCTGACCGGGCTGGTGCATATTTCCGGCGTCAGCGATGCTGCCGTTTCCGTCGCCGACATGCGCGATCCGCACCGCGTTCTCGTCGATGCCGATGACCGGCTCGGCAACGCCGCCCAGATCCGCGCACTGCTGCAGGCAAGCTACAAAGGCCCCTTCTCCTTCGAGCCCTTCGCATCCGAAGTCCATGCGTTGAAAGATCCAGGCGCCGCATTGAAGGCAAGCATGGATTATCTCGCGGCGAAGGTCTGAGCTTATTCGCGGCCGCGGAAGCGGCGCTGGTAGGCAGGATCGTAAAGCGAGCTTTCGCGGAAATCCTCTGATGCAAGCGAGCGGCCGACGAAGATGATTGCCGTGCGCTCGATCGGTTCGGCTGCCACCTTCCCTTCGATATCGGCGAGCGTGCCGCGCAAGATACGCTCGTCCGGCCAGGTGGCCTTGACGACGATGGCAACGGGGCAATCGGCGCCGTAAAGCGGTGTCAGCTCCGCGACCACCTGCGCCAGCGCATGGATGGCGAGGTGGATCGCAAGCGTCGCGCCTGTCGCCCCGAATTTCGAGAGCGTCTCTTCATTCGGCATCGGCGAGGCGCGGCCGGACACGCGTGTCAGCACGAGGCTCTGCGCCACGGTCGGGATCGTCAGCTCGCGGCCGAGTGCGGCGGCCGCAGCCGCAAAAGCCGGAACGCCCGGCGTCATCGTGTAGGCGATGCCATGCTTCTCCAACCGGCGGACCTGCTCGGCAACCGCGCTCCAGACGGAGAGATCGCCGGAATGCAGTCGTGCCACATCTTCGCCGGCCGCAGCCGCCCGCAGATATTCGGCCTCGATCTCGTCGAGCGACATCGGCGCCGTATCGATGATGCGCGCGCCCGGTGGGCAATATTGCAGCAGTTCGGGCGAGACGATTGAGCCGGCATAGAGGCAGACCGGGCATTTGCCGATCAGGTCGCGTCCGCGCACCGTGATGAGATCTGCAGCCCCCGGTCCGGCGCCGATGAAATGAATCGTCATTTTCCTATTCCTTGATCCAGCGCCATTGCGTCACCGGCATGGCCGGCCGCCAGCCGCTCATGCCGCCGACAGGTGCGGCGCGGGCGATTTCGATCTTCGTCAGTGTACCGCCGCGGGCAGCATGTTCTACCAAGAGCACAGCCTCCATTTCGAGCGTCACGGCATTGGCGACGAGCCGCCCTCCCGGTTTCAGGGAGGCGATCGCTGCGTCCATGACACCGGCCTCGCTGCCGCCACCGCCGATGAAGATCGCGTCCGGTGCCGGCAGGCCGGCCGTTGCCGCGGGTGCGACGCCCTCGACGAGGGCAAGCTGCGGCACACCGAAGGCTGCGGCATTGCGCGCAAGGCGGGCGGCGCGCTCCGGCGACTGCTCGATGGCGATCGCCCTCAGTGACGGATCGGCAAGCATCCACTCGATGCCGACAGATCCCGAGCCGGCGCCGATATCCCAGAGGAGTTCGCCATGCCGCGGCGCCAGCGCCGACAGCGTGACGGCACGGATCTCCCGCTTGGTGATCTGTCCGTCATGCTCGAAAAGATCGTCGTCGAGGCCGCAGACATAAGGCAGGACACGAGCCCCCGGCCCCGCGACCACGTCGAGCGCACAGACATTCAAAGGGTCGATATCGGCAAGGTCGAAATTGCCTGCCGTGGCGCTCCTGATCCTTTCCCGCTTGCCGCCGAGCGCCTCCAGAACTGTCAGCCGTGTGTCGGCAAAGCCATTGGCGGCGAGCAGTTCGGCAAGTGTCTGCGGTCCCCTCTCGTCCGACGTCAGCGTCAGAATGCGCCTGTTGGCATGGAGATGTGGGCGGACAAGATCGTACGGCCGTCCGTGCAGCGAAACACACGCGGTCTCCTGCAGCGGCCAGCCGAGGCGCGAGGCGGCAAGGCTGAAGGCGGATGGTGCCGGAATGGTGTAGATCTCTTCTGCTGCGACATGACGCGAGAGCGTCGCGCCGACGCCATAGAGGAAGGGATCGCCCGAGGCGAGCACGACAACAGGCGTGCCTCGCCGCGCCAGGATCGCTTCGACCGATTTTTCGAAAGGGCTCTGCCAGAGGAACCGTTCGCCTGAAATCAGCGCATCGGCAAGATTGTGATGGCGCACGCCACCGAAGACGGCAGGCGCGGCTGCGATCAGTCGCTTGGCTTCATCACCAAGGCCTTCTGGACCATCCTCGCCGATACCGATAAGAGTGAGCCAGCGCGGGCCAGTGGGAGACATATCAGACATGGACAAGACCCGCATTCTGATCCTCGGCGGTACGAGCGAGGCACGCAGGCTTGCCGCGGAGCTTGCCGGCCGAGACGATCTCGACATCCTGCTGTCGCTGGCCGGCCGCACGCGGGCACCCGCTGAACAGCCCGTCCCCGTCCGCATCGGCGGCTTCGGCGGCGCGGAAGGCCTTGCCGAATTCCTGGCGGCGGGAGGCTACAATCTGCTGATCGACGCCACCCATCCCTTCGCCGAGCGTATTTCGACCAATGGCGCGGCGGCAGCGGAACGCAGCGGCATTGCCGCCATCGCGCTCGTCCGTCCGGAGTGGGTTCCTGAAGCCGGCGATCATTGGCATGTCGTGGCGGACATCCCCACTGCCATCGCCACGCTCGGCCCACCCCCTCGGCGCGTCTTTTTGGCGACAGGCCGACAAGGTGCCCACCATGCGGAGATCGCCCCTCAGCATTTCTACGTCATGCGCAGCGTCGATCCCGTCGATCCGCCTCTCGCTCTGACTGACGTCGAATACGTGCTCGACCGCGGCCCCTTCACGCTCGAAGGCGAGATCGAGCTCATGCGGAAATATCGCATCGACGCTGTCATCACCAAGAACAGCGGTGGTTCGGCCGCTTATGCCAAGATCGAGGCCGCCCGCCTGCTCGGCATCAAGGTTGTCGTGATCGCCCGCGCGCCCGCTGCCGCCATGACGTCGGTCGAAACGGTTGAAGCGGCGCTCGAAGCGATCGATCATCTCCTGTCCTCGGCCATGAAGCGTGGCGTATAGATGAGATCCGCTTGCCCCTCACGGGCAATCACCCGCGTCTCGGGCGAACCGACGATGACACAGGTCGCCATGTCGGCGATATCGGCGTCAGCTCTATCCAGCGGCTGAACGGTGATCCGCTCATCCGGCCGTCCGGCCGCCCGGCCGAAGATGACAGGCGTTGTCGCCGGCAGATGCTGGCGCAGAAGTTCGAAGGCCTTGCCGAGCTGCCAGGGCCGCGCCTTGCTGATCGGATTATAGAGGGCGATGACGAAGCCCGCGCGGGCCGCGAGCTCCAGGCGGTTCTCGATAACGGTCCAGGGCTTCAGATTGTCCGAGAGCGATATGGCGCAGAAATCGTGACCGAGCGGTGCGCCCACGCGGGCGGCCACCGCCAGCATGGCCGTGATGCCGGGCAGGACGACGAGATCGACGCCGCGCCATTCCGCCGGCCCCTTGTCGATCGCCTCGCATACGGCAGCGGCCATGGCAAAGACACCGGGATCGCCACCGGAGACGACGCAGACATCGGCGCCGCCGGCTGCCATCGTCAGTGCAGCCCCCGCCCTGTCCAGCTCCTCGCGGTTGTCGGAGACATGCCGGGTCTGGCCGGCGCGCAGCGCCAGCCGGTCGAGATAGGGACCATAACCGAAGAAGTCGGTCGCGGTTTCCACGGCTGCCTGTGCTTCCGGCGTCATCTGCCCGGGATTGCCGGGACCGGTGCCGATCACGAAGAGCCGGCCGCTCATCGGCTGGCCTCCCAGCCGGGCACGAGCACGAGCGAGAAGTACGGCGCTTCGCCCTCGTCGCGTTCGGCGAGCTTCACCATCGCGGCATTGGCCATCGTGCCGCGTTCGACATAGAGAGCGTCGCCGAGACGTCCGGCCGCCCGCAGCGCGCGGCGGATCTTCGGCAGGTTGCGACCGACCTTCATGATGACGGCAGCCTCGGTGTCCGTAAGCCTGCGGGTCAATTCCTGTTCGGCCATCGTTCCCGGCAGCACCGAAAGCACGTCGTCGCCCTGCACGATCGGCATGCCAGCCAGCGACCAGCAGCCTGACATGGCGCTGATGCCGGGGATGACCTCGGTCTGATAACGCTGCGACAGCCGCACATGCAGGTGCATGTAGGAGCCGTAGAATAGTGGATCGCCTTCGCTGAGCACTGCCACCGTGCGGCCGGCATCGAGATGGCGGGCGACCGCGTCGGCGGAGTCATTGTAGAAGCCGGTGGTGCGGCTCTGATAGAGCGGATCGTTTTTGTCGAGCTCGGTCGTGACCGGATAATAGAGCGGCAGTAGCTCGACGCCGGGCTTCAGCAAATGTTCGACGATAGCCTTGCCGTTGCCGCCCCTGCCCTGCTTGGCGAAATAGGCGATCACGTCGGCACTCTCGATGGCGCGCACCGCCTTGAGGGTCAGCAGTTCCGGGTCGCCGGGTCCAGTGCCGACGCCGATCAGATGGCCGCTCATAGACCTGGCCTCGCCAGCGCATTAATCGCGGCCGCCGTCATCGCGCTGCCGCCGAGGCGGCCGCGTACGATGGCAAAGGGAACGCCGTAGGAATTCTCCGCAAGCGCATCCTTGGATTCGGCAGCACCGACGAAGCCGACCGGCATACCGATGATCGCTGCCGGCCTCTGTGCGCCATCGCCCAGCAATTCCAGGAGATGGAAAAGAGCTGTCGGCGCATTGCCGATGGCAACGACGCTGCCGGCGAGCCGGTCGAGCCAGAGATGGATGGCGGCAGCCGAGCGGGTATTGCCGGTCTCGTGGGCCAGATCGTGGGTGCGTGGATCGTGCAGCGTGCAGATCACTTCGTTCTTCGCCGGCAGGCGAGCGCGCGTCACGCCATGCGCTACCATTTCCGCATCGCAGAAGATCGGCGCACCGTCCTGCAGGGCGATTCGCGCAGCATGGACGAAGCCGGGTGAGAAGACGAAGTTCTGTGCCGCCTCGACCAGGCCGCAGGCATGGATCATGCGGACGGCGACATCGGCCTCTTCGGGCGAAAAACGCGAGAGATCGGCTTCGCTGCGAATGATCGCGAAGGAGCGCTCATAGATTGCGTCTCCGCTGCGGATATAGTCGTAGTCTGGCATTTTTATTCCTGTTGTAGCGCCTCGGCGAGGCCGATGACCCCAAGCCTTTTCAAGCTATCGGCACTCGACTCGCCGGCACCTCTCTTGGCTTGGATCAGCCGGGCGAGCCTCTCTATAGCGAAATCGATCCGTTCGCCAGCAATCCTTGCGGCCGGCCTGTCGGCGGCAAGCCCGTCGAGGACAAAACTGTAACCTTCAGCCGAACCGACGATCGCGAGGTCCGCGCGTCGGTGCGCACAACCTTTCGCACAGCCGGAGAGATGAAGCTTCAGCGAGCCGTCGAAGAGATCGGGAACCCGATCGATCAGCTGGCCAGCCAGAGCCCTCGTATCGTAGAAGGCCGAGACACAGGCCCCTGCTCCCACGCAGGCGGCAATCTGCTCGGCCGGCTCGTGCGCCGTGACGCTGAATCCATGATCGACAGCCGCTTGTTGCATAGCGGGCATTTCTGTCTCGCCGATGCCGATCAGGAAGAAGCCGCGATCAGGCGCCAACCGGATTTCCGGCCCATCTGCACTCTCGGTGGAAGCCAGGAAAGAGATCAGATCGGCGGCCCTGGCCTGGCCGAATTTCAGCCGCACGCCGAGTATGGCGCTGCCATTCCCAAGCCTTGTAACGCCGACGAAGGAGGATTTCTGTGGCGCCGGACGGGTAGATCGGATGCTGTCGATCTGCGGAAAATGGGCGCGCAACGTTGCTGCGTCGATGTTGCGGGCGCGTGTCTGCCTGCCGCGCCCAATCAGGATCTGAAGCAGATCGCCGACCGCGTCGACGGCTGCATCCGCACTGCCGAGTGTCAGCGGTGTCGCGTCCTGTCCATCGCCGGCTATCGAGACCAGCCACTGACCAGCATGTTGTGCGACGATGCGGATATCGGCAACGAGAGTGGAAAGCAAAAATTGCCCGCCGCCATCGACCAGGATCGAAAGTTTCGGAGCAAGGCGCGGAGAGCTGAGAAACGCGCCGAGCCTGTTGCGCAGTGCCGCTTCCATCTCCGCCGCATCGGCGATCTCATCGATATCGACGCCATGCAGCGGTGAAATCTCGATCGCGACGCCACCAGGCACGGCGATACCGGCGGCGTCGATATCCACCGCCAGCGCTCCGACGGACCCGGCACGAAGGCCGCGGATCTGCAGATTGCCGCGGGCGGTGATTTCCAGAATGCCGTTCCCATGGCGCACGGCTGCCCAAGCCAGCGCCCGAAACTGGGAGATGGTGAGTGCGCCGCCAGCAGGCCTCAGGCGCACGAGCAGGCCGTCACCGGTCTGCATGGGCGCTGCAAGTGCCGGGCAGGCGCCGCGTTGCATGCTCGTTATATCGGGCCTCTCTGCTTCCAAGATCTTGCCGGTAACGCTACGCATTCATCCATCCTTTGGCCATGTCTTACATGATCGCGCCACATGCAGCAAAGCGAGATCGGCCCGGTGACCGGGACATTCAGTCGTCGAAATCCCGTCCCTTGCGGAGGAGATAGATGTCCATGATCCAGCCATGGCGCCTGCGCTCGTCGGCACGGAGCTGGACGATGTCGTCGGCGATATCGCCAAGCCGGCCTGAGCGAATGATTTCATCTTTCGTGCCGAGATAAGCGCCCCAGAAGATCTCGGCGTCGGGATCGGCGATCTTGGAAAAAGCCTGTTCGCCGTCGAGCATGATGACGGTGCTCTCATGCGTCAGCCCTTCCTCCAGCAGCCGCCGCCCGGTGGTGATTTCGACCGGCTTGCCGACGAGATTGACAGGAATACGATGGCTGGCCGCCAGTGCCTGGATGCTCGTGATGCCGGGAACGACCTGATAGTCGAAGGCGCAGGTACTGGCATTACGCACCCGTTCGATGATGCGGATCGTGCTGTCATAGAGGCTCGGGTCGCCCCAGACGAGGAAGGCGCCGGCACCGGTTTCCGGCAGATCGCCGATCAGGCCTTCATAGATACGGGCGATCGCCGTATGCCAGTCGTCGACGCTTCGGACATAACTTCGGTCCTGGACCGCCCGCTTCGGCACCTCGAATTCGACGATGCGGACGCCTTCGCGGGTCAGGTATCGCTCGCAGATTTCCCGGCGGACCTCGGCGAGATCCGCCTTCGCGGCCCCTTTGGTCGGGATGAACACAACGTCTGCCGCGTTCATGGCGTTGATCGCCTGCACGGTCAGATGCTCGGGATTGCCCGTACCGATACCGATGATATGGATGTGCCGCACGTTTTCCGCCCTCGCGATTTCCAGCGGTTTGTGCCGCTAAAGCAGGTCTTTCGCAAGAGTGAACCGAAGAGTTGGCCGCGGCCAACTTTCTATCTGTGTGGTTAGCGAACCGTTTATTGTCGCTATCCCCGAATCATGTCATCTTCGATACGCTTTTTGACGCTATGTTGACGGAAAAGCGCTTTAAGAAGGGGCAAGTGTTTTGGACAACATTAGCGTATCGACCACGGACGTTCGCATCGAAAGGCACGCCACGCAGCTCTCGCGCCAGCTGAAGCTGCTGCGGGAAAGGCTCTTTCCGCCGCTTTCGCAAAAGACGCTCCGGACATTCACATCAGGCGAAGCCGCGCAGATGATCGGTGTCTCCGACGGTTACCTTCGCCAGCTTTCGCTTGATGGCAAAGGTCCGCAGCCGGACGTTTCGCAGAATGGCCGCCGCTCCTACACGCTCGGCCAGATCAACGAGCTGCGCCAGCATATGGCGAAGATCAAGCCGAAGGATGCGCTCTCCTACCTGCCCAGCCGCCGGGATGGGGAAAAGCTGCAGACCATCGCCATTACCAATTTCAAGGGCGGTTCGGCCAAGACGACGACCACGCTTTATCTGGCTCAGCATCTGGCGCTGGAAGGTTATCGGGTTCTGGCGATCGATCTCGATCCGCAGGCCTCGCTTTCCTCCTTGCTCGGCGTTCAGCCGGAATTCGATCTCGGAGATGGTGACACGCTTTACGGTGCCATTCGCTACGATGCGCAGCGGCGTCCGCTGAAGGATATCGTCCGCAAGACCTATTTCGACGGTCTGGATCTGGTCCCCGGCAATCTCGAGCTGATGGAGTTCGAGCATGAAACGCCGCGTGCGCTGAATGATCGCCAGAAGCCGGAAGAGCTGTTCTTCCGTCGCGTCGGCAATGCAATCGCGGAAGTCGAAGGGGACTATGATATTGTCGTCATCGATTGCCCGCCGCAACTCGGCTACCTCACGCTTGGCGCCGTCTGCGCCGCCACGTCATTGTTGATTACCGTTCATCCGCAGATGGTCGATGTCGCCTCCATGTCGCAATTCCTGCTGATGACATCGGACCTTCTGTCGGTCGTGCGCAAGGCCGGCGGTGACTTGCAGCATGATTTCATCAAATATGTCGTTACCCGCCATGAACCTTTCGACGGACCGCAATCGCAGATCGTGGCACTCTTGCGCAGTCTCTTCGGCGATGATGTTTTGACGGCGACGATCCTGAAATCGACGGCAATTGCCGATGCGGGTCTGACCAAGCAGACCCTCTATGAAATTGAAAAGGGGCAGGTTCGCCGCTCCACTTATGACCGGGCACTGGAATCGGTTAACGCCGCCAATGGCGAGATTCTAACCAGCATCCATAAAGCATGGGGTCGCATATGAGCCGACGAGATCGACTGAAGGGATTGTTCACTGATACGGCGCAGGAGTTGGCCGCGGCCAACTTCGAGGAGACATCCGTGCGCGGAGCCGCCGGTCCGGTGCGTACCATGGCGCTGACACTCGGCCGTATGGAGGAGGAGAGCAGGGCGATGGAAGAGGCTCTGCTTTCAGGCGAACATGTTGTCGAACTCGATCCTGATCTGATCGATTCCTCCTTCATTCGTGATCGCCTCGGCGACGAGCTGCTCGATATGGAAGACGAGCTCGTGCAGTCTATTGCCGAAAACGGTCAGGAATTGCCGATCCTCGTGCGGCGCAATCCGCATCATGATGGACGCTATCAGGTGGCCTATGGCCATCGCCGCCTTCAGGCTGTCAAGCTGCTCGGCCGCAAGGTGCAAGCGGTCATCCGCAAGCTCGACGATACCGATCTTGTCATTGCCCAGGGCATTGAAAACTCGGCGCGGCGCAATCTGTCCTACATCGAGCGAGCCGTCTTCGCGCTCAATCTCGAACTGAAGAAGTTCGATCGTTCCGTCATCATGAAGGCACTCTCGACCGACAAAACGGAGTTGTCGAAGCTCATCTCCGTGGCGAAAGCTATCCCTGCCGATATTATCCAGGCCGTTGGTGCTGCTCCCGGCATCGGCCGCAGGCGATGGATGGCGCTTGCCCAGGATTGGACCGATGCCGCCGTCTCGCGCCTGACCAAGCTGGTTGCGTCCTCCACGTTCAATGCTGTGGAGAGCGATCGCCGTTTCGAGCTGGTCATTGCCGAGCTTTCCAAGAAGGAAGAGGCGAAGCCCGAGAGCACGGAATATGGCTGGAAGCCTGCGAACGGCGGCAAGATCGCCGGCCGTATCAAAAGCACCGGTACGTCCTTCACGATCGCGCTGAAGACCGGCGATGCGCATGATTTTGGCGCCTATCTCTCAGGCCGCCTCGATGAGCTTTACGAGGCTTACAAGGCCGGAAAATCAGAAGCTGAAGGTGAACCATAGAAGAGAAAGGCCCCGACGTTGTCACCACGGGAACCTTTCTCTGAGTTGACATTGCGGCCGCGAGAGCCGACTAAAGTGGGCTTTATTCTAAGCTGATCGACGAGCTGGTCTGGGTGGATGTGAAAGCGATGTGGTTCCCGCAACAACACTTCTTTGCAGAAACGCAGTCAGAATACTCATCATTTCCTCCAGTTCGTCGTTGCTAGGAGCCCAGCCTCTGTGTGCGGCCGCGTTCCCAGCTTCCGTTAACTTGGACAACAGTTCGTGCTCTCGGCCGCCTATATGCTGGTCATTTGTCAGAGATTTCAACTTGTCTGAAAAGCTGCCGGCCTGCTTCACGCCCAACATCTCGGCTGTGGATTCAAAAACAGTCCTCATCCCAATACCGGAGAGTACCTTCAGGTTAGCATCTAGCGCTGTGTAGAGTTCTTCCACAAGCGAGTGGAGATCTGGATTCTTTGTTTGCAACACGGGTAACCAAGATGGACGCGCCCATGTGTATGGTTTTGGCCACTGTGTCGGGTTTCCCTCCCAGTGATGCTCCCCTTCCTCTCCGGTATCGTCAATGGGAAAGTACTCCGAATACGATGGCTCGGACGTCATGTAAGCTTCCTTGCATGCCGGGCAAAAAAGAAGAAACCATTCTTCGTGAATGCGCATCGGCGCTTCATCATGATCGTATGAATGTTGGAAGTGGCCTTTAACAGTTGCCCATTTGTCCGGACCGCAATTTGGGCAATGACCTCTTCGTTCCGATTCCAGCTTATTTCTCATGCCATATCTCCTTTTGGGAGATGAAGTTGAGGTGCATGCGTAAATAAAACCTTGAATGGCGCCATCATCTGTTGATGCAGCCGCAGTGATTGGGAGTCTTGGTTGAAGCAAGGTGAACGGCTTGCCGTTCAATCTCATAGGACCGAGTGAAAGTTCGATGGATGCTCGGGCTTAGCGTTGTAGATTTATTTTAGCCATGCGATAACTGACGGAAGGTAATGCGGGTTTTGCTTCCCTTTGTGAGAATCCATTAAGCCTAACAATGCACTATGATATCGACGCCGCAACGCTCCAGACACTGCTTCCGGCCATCGCCGGGGCCGAGGATGCTCTGGCGCGCCTCGATGAGCGGGCGGCGCGTTCACCGGTAGGGCAAGGCTTTGCAGAGCGCAGTCATTTCTTCGATGCGGCCGGCGCACTGTGGGTGGCAGGCGAGCTCGTGCATGTCGAAGATCTCGTCCTGCACGATGCGCATATGGACAGCCGCGCGCCCAGCCATGAGCTGACGATCGCCCATTCCGTCCTGCGCACACGGCGGCGGATCGAGACGGCCGATCCTGGCTGGGCGCTCAGCCCGACAGGTCTCGGCGTGCTGACGGCCAGTACTCTGGAAGGGGAGGAGAGCATGTCGGAGGCGGGAGGCTTTGCGCCTTCCGAGACCGAACCTGATGATGAGGATGACGAAGCACCGCTCGCCGCCGAAATCGCCGAGCTCGATGTCTTGCTCGCCCGCTCGCAGAGGCTTCTCGACCGGCATGCGGGCAAGACCGCCGAGGAGGAGCCGGCGGAGGCTGCACCCCCGCAGCGAGATGAAGATCCGCTCGGCCTGTTCGGCGATGACGACTGGAACGAGGAGGAACGGCTGCAGGAATGGCGCGGTCTGATCCCGTTCGCCCATGAGCTGCCGCCCAGTCTGGCGGCTGCGATTCTTTTCGACGCCTGGGAGCGGATCGAACCGTTGCGCCGCCAGCATTGGCTCGGCGGCCTGCTGATCGCCAGCAGCCTGCGTGCCAGAGGCAAAGTCGCCTCGCATCTCTTTTCTTTTCACACCGGGCTGAAGCAGATCCGCCATGAGCGCCGGCGCTCGCGTGATCGGCTGACGCGTCTGCAGGCCTTTCTCGGTGCGATGCGGGAGAGTGCCACCGCGGGCCTCAAGGAGATCGATCGCTTGTCGCTCGCGCGCACGCAGATGGAGTTGCGCTTTCGCGATCGCCGATCGAACAGCAGCCTGCCGCGGCTTGCCGATTTCGTCCTGTCGCGCCCAATGGTGTCGGCCGCTATGGTTGCCCGTGAGCTTGGCGTCACGCAGCGCGGCGCGCTGAACTTGATCAACGAGATTGGTATCCGCGAATTCACCGGCCGTGGCCGCTACCGGGCTTGGGGCATAATCTGATGCAGCATTGTCAGCTTGTGGCTTTTACTTATCGATTTCAATTGAAGCGGTAAGCTAAAAATCCGGCGCGCAATTTTCACCTGACGATTTCGCAGCGCGGGGCGCAGGGGAGGGTCTCTTAAAGTCCTGAGGCTTTTGTGAGATTGACGCGAAAACGGTCACGCCGGTGCTGGTATTTGCGGGTCATTTCTGCGCTGGCATGAGGCTGGCCGCCCCAGCACGGCGGCTGACAACATCGCCAACGTCAACACCGTGGCTACAAACGTGTCGACGACATTCTCGAATACGATGCTGCCGTCGACCGCGGGCGACTATAGCTCTGACGGCGTCGAGACCTCTGTCCGCAGAGCCGCTTCGCGGCGTGCAAAGAGCGGGCTTGGAGCAATGACGACACCGGCGCTGACAGGAGCCGGACCTTACGAGCAGGTCACTCGGACCAAAGTTGATGTCGCCGGCACAGTGGTTTGAATAACCGCTTACATCGGAGGGTGGAGATCGCATGACGACGACGCTGCTAAAGGAAATCCACCAAGCGCGGACCAGGCTTCAGTTCCCGAGCCAAGCGGAGAGAGTCGCTCTCATTGTGCGAATCCTCGGCGCGCTGAACACGCTTAGGCATACGGTTCTTGGAACTGTGCCGGCCGAACATTGCATCTGTATTGATGCGCTCATCGCAACTGCCTCCTCAACAACCTCGGGGATCGCCCAACGTGACCTCATGCCAACGGTCGAACACCGGTCCCATAAGGGTGTCAACAATCGAGCGGAGAATTCTCATCTGCCACTGCGAAAACGGGAGCACCAGATGCAGGGTTTCCGATCAGCCGGAGGTTTGCAACGTTTCATAACGACCTTCTCCGCCATCCGAAATCTCTTCGTCGCACAGCATCGCAGCCGCTCTGCTCTCGCCACTCACATTCATCGTGTCCGCGCCATCGGCCGACAGGGGCAGAGTGGCGTTCTCGCGAAATCAGTCAACATCTGGGGTTTAGCTCTGAGGGGTGACGGTTCGAATCCGTTCAAGGCGAGGGAGCGGCACAGGAAGAGTTGTTTCGCTTCGGAACTCGACTTGCGCCTAGCACCAAGACTGCCATGCCACCATTTGTCTCTCTCCTTGAAAAATGATGCCCGCGGACTCGAAGTTAAGCCGAGAAGCCGTTGGCTCGGGCCAGCCGCGTGTGGCCAGGGGTCTAAGGCATATGTGCGGACTTGTGACGTTTGGATCCGCCTGAAACGCGATCAGGAGCGAGATCGGTCCAATCCCGCCGGATGTTCCCATCATCAACAACACACCTTCGGCGGTAACTACTTAAACAAGCGCCGTTGGGATCACGTCTTACCGCCGGACTAGCAGGATCGGCAACGCAAGAGGAAAATTTCGTCGGACACTTCCCGCAGGCTCGTGCGCATCTCCGCCTCGGCAATGTCTGCCTCGAAATCATCGACGAGCAGGGCTCTAAACTCGTTAACGACGAGACCACGCTCAAGCTCCCTGTGGCGTGTCGTCAGTCGAAGCAAGCGTTGCAATCGTCCCATAAGCGCACTCCACTCAGGCTTTCTATCCTATTATCGTCTTGCGGGCCGCCATTTGTCTATGAATGGCGCGCAGGACAATCCAATGCAACCGCAAAGCGCCGCTCATCAAGAGCGTTGGTCGCGATCACGGAGTCTCCAGGCGCCGCGAGCAATCTCCTGGCCCGCCGCTCTGGAAAAACTGCAATTGCCTCGTTTTAATTTGATGTGACGTCATTCGTCCGAGGCTGCCGCGTTCTGCTGCAGGCTGCAGTCCGCTCAGGCGACATCGCTGAGTTCCTGCGAGGCGAAATCGGTCAGCAAGAGGGCGATCTCGTAGCCGCGGCGCTGAAGCCAGTGTGCGACGATGCGGGCGCGTGCGCCAATACGGTCATCGACCAGCACAACGCGTGCCCCTCTGACTGCGATCGTCCGATAGGCGACGCCGAGAAGCTGGCCGCCTTCGGACGACAGGGTGTCTTCAAGATGACTGCTTTCGAATTCCTCCGGGGTCCTGACATCCAGGAGATAGGTGGTGCGTTCGGGATCGGCAGCCCATGTTCTAGCTGTCGCGATATCGATTTCGGGGAAATGGTCGGCGCTGCTCAGGACCGCGATCTGCCGGCGGGCAAATTCGATCGCCGTATCGCTCGCCTCACCGTAGGTGCGCGTTTTGCCTGTCTCCAGACCGAGGCCGGCGGCCGTCCAGGCCTTGGTGCCGTCGTGGAGATAGGACACGGTGTTGGGGACCCCGGCGTCGATCAGCGTCTGAGCTCCGAGGATGGCGCGCGGCAGGCCGGCGCAGGAGACGACGACCCGCGTTTTTTCGGAGGGCACCACGTCCTTGAAGCGCAAGACCAGTTCCGCGCCCGGCACGCTGATGGCGCCGGGAACGTGCTCACGCGCAAACTCCGGGACGGTGCGAGTATCGATGACGATGAGATCTTCACCGGCGTCGCGCAGCTGCTTCAGCTCTTCGGCCGAGGTGACAGGCGTTCCCTTCTCCTCTTTGACCGCGAGCGTGAAATCGACTCCTGGTATATCGAATGTCGGCAAGGATTGACCTCTGCCATCCGCCGTCCAGGCCGGAATACCGCCTTCGAGAGCAAAGACGTTCACCCAGCCCGCTGCTGTGAGTTCGGCGACAAGGCGCTCGGCTGTTCCATCGCCGCCGTCTGCGAGGACGGTGCGCACAACCTTGCGCGGTACGAAGCGCTGAAGATCGCTTGCAACTCTTTCGGCCGGCAGGTTCGTGGCGAAGAGCGGCGAGGCGTAGCCGACGACATCGGGTGCGCGAATGTCGAGAACGGCAAGTTCGTTTCCGTCTGCCAGCCACGCTTTGAACGTATCGCGGGAAATCGTCTTCAGGCTCATCGTCAGTCTCCTTATCCATATAGGTGATGGTGAAAGACTAGCGGCCCGGAGCCATCGTTTCGAAGTCGGTCGGTGCGAACATGGGGACGAATCCGGAAAAGCAATTTTATAATTCATAAAATCTATAGACATTATTTCCTTATAAGTGTTTCCGCCCTTGCTTAGGCTCGCCGCCATCATGAAATGCCGCAGGGCAGGGCCGAGCGGCCAGGAGGAACACACAATGAAATCAAATCATATCATCAGACTGATCCGTCGCGCGGGACTTGCGATTGCATTTGCCGGTTCAATCGCAACAGCATCGCTCGCCCAGAGTGCACCGGATCTGAGCGACCTGACCCTGACGATCGGCACGCCTAACAAGACCGGCCTGCACCGCCAGCTGATCGCCGCAAACGAGATCGAAAATCTGCCCTACAAGATTAAATGGGCCGATTTCGACTCGACGCCGCCGCTTGTTGAGGCGCTTCGCGCCGGTCATATCGACATTGCAGCCGGAGGTGACACCGGCGTGCTTGCGGCGATCGCCAATGGTGTCAAAGTGACGATCCTTGCCGCCACCTGGGAGCGCAAGGAGAGCGGCAGCGCCATTCTGGTTCGTGGCGATTCGCCTCTGAAAAGCGTCGCTGACCTCAAAGGTCACAAGGTCGCCTTGCCCCACTTCACCAAGCAGCACTACCAGTTCGCCAAGGCGCTCGAACAGGCTGGCGTGCCGTTCGATGACAAGCTGATATTGAACCTGAACACGACGGACGGCCTGTCGGCGCTGGTCAACGGCCAGGTCGACGCCTTCGTCGTCTGGGATCCGAACACGGCGATCGCCCAGCAGCAGCATGGTGCGCGTATCCTGGAGTCGTTGAGCAAGGTCATCGACACGGCAGGCGTCCTCTATGCGCCGACCTCATCCGTCGAGGATCCGGCGCGCAAGGCCGCACTCGAGGACCTGACGCGCCGTATCATCCGGGCACAGGCCTGGGTGAATGCCCATCCGACCGAATGGGCCGAGCAGGTCGCCAAGCTGTCGCAGATTTCACCCGATGCAGCCAACTTGCAGTCCAGCCGCTCGCGGGTGGAATACGTTCCTGCGACCGACAGCGACGTACTGTCCGGCTGGCAGAGGGAAGTCGCTTATTTTTATGAGAGCGGCCAGTTCAAGCGCGATTTCAAGGTGGACGATTACATCGTCAAGGATTTCAGCGATCTGATCCGCGACGAGAACAAGAAACTGGCAAAGACGAATTGATGGCGACAGTATCGTGCTTTTCCGACGTGCATTCGGCCGCGCCTGCCCGGGACGCGGCCGATCTGCGCCCGGTCGTTGCCGGACTTGAACGCATCGTCCCGGCTGGTAAAAGAAAAACCAATCGTGTGCCGCGCGGCCTTGGCAAGAGCTTCGGCCCCGCGGCGCTGATTTGCCTATGGTGGTTCGGCACGCGCTACGGCCTGATTTCCGGTGACATCTTTCCCGGTCCGGGCACGCTCTGGACGACATTCCTCGATATGATTGCGAGCGGCGATCTTGCGGAAGCCCTCTTGCTGTCGCTCCAACGCGTCGTCATCGGCTTCAGTATCGGCTTCGTCGTCGGTGTCGGTCTTGCGATCGTCTCCGGCCTGCTGCGTCTGGGCGAGGATCTGATCGACGCGCCGATGCAGATGGCGCGCACGCTTCCCTGGGCCGGTCTCGTGCCGCTCTTGATCATCTGGCTTGGCATAGACGAAACGCCGAAGGTCACGCTCGTCGCCTTTGCCGTCACCTTTCCGCTCTACGTCAACACTTTCGCCGGCATCCGCAACGTCGACAAGACGCTGGTCGAAGCAGCGCGCACGCTGTCTTTCGCTCGCACAGCCCTGATCTTTGAGGTCGTCCTGCCGGGTGCGCTGCCCAATCTGCTTGTCGGCTTACGCTATTCGCTGGGATCGGCCTGGCTGGCGCTGGTCTTTGCCGAAACTGTCAATGCCCAGGGCGGACTCGGCTATCTCATCACCCATGCACGCGAGGTTTATCGCGTCGACATTATCCTTCTCTGTCTCGTCATCTACGCGCTTCTCGGTCTCTGTGCGGATCTCATTGTCCGCCTCCTGGAGCGCGTCCTGCTCAGATGGCGCCAGAGCTTCGACGGAACATGACCATGATCTCTCCCGATCCAGATCCGATGGGCCTCTCAGTCAGCGTGCGCGGGCTCATCCGACGCTTCGGGCACCGCACTGTCATCGATCGTCTCGATCTGGACATCAGGCGCGGCGAGTTTGTCGCGCTGCTTGGCGCGAGTGGCTGCGGCAAAAGCACGCTTTTGCGGATCCTGGCCGATCTCGACCACGAGATTGAGGGCGACGTCTTCGTCTCGCCGCGCCGCGGCGTGGCTTTCCAGTCGCCGCGACTGTTTCCCTGGAAGCGGGTCAGGAGCAACGTCATCGCCGGCCTTTCGGGTCGCGGCGATCGCGTTCGGGCAGACGCGGCACTCGAGGAGGTGGGGCTGACCCATCGTGGCAATGCCTGGCCGAAGGATCTTTCGGGCGGGGAGGCACAGCGGGCATCCTTGGCGCGTGCGCTCGTGCGCAACCCGGATCTTCTGCTGCTCGACGAGCCGTTCGGGGCGCTCGACGCTCTGACCCGGCTCAACGCGCAGGCGCTTGTTGCCGAGCTCTGGCAGAAACATCGCCAGGCCGTGCTGCTCGTCACCCATGACGTCGGAGAGGCGCTGCTGCTCGCCGACAGGGTGCTGGTGATGCGCGACGGCGTGGTGGCGCATGAGGCGAGCATCGATCTGCCGCGGCCACGCTCGGCGGGCAACTCCGGCTTCAACCGTCTGCGGGTGCAACTGCTCGACTGGCTCGGCGTCAGCGAGCCTGCAGCAAAATCGGCAGAACAGAGCAATCATTGATATTTGAGGAAGTAAGCTGATGACCAGGATCGATCAAGGATGGGGCCGCGGCCCCTCGGTACGTTATGAGGAGATTGCCGCCCGCTTCCGGCCGATTTTTCGTGACATCGCTCAGGCGACGATCGAAAGGGACCAGCAGCGACGCCTGCCTTTCGAAGAGGTTCGATGGTTGCGCGATGCCGGCTTCGGTGCCTTGCGGGTCCCTTCGGCCTATGGCGGCCTCGACGTCACCTTGCCGGAGCTCTTCGGGCTGCTGATCGAGCTTTCCGCCGCCGATCCGAATATCACCAACATCTTCCGCAGCCAGCTCGGCTTTACCGAAGATCTTCTCAACGCACCAAAGGGCGCCTGGCGCGATGAATGGCTTTCCCGTCTTAGCCGCGGCGAGATGATCGGCAGCGGCTTTTCCGAGCTTTCCAACGTCAAGATTAGTGAACATTCGACCACGATCCTGCGGGACGGAAACGGCTATCGCCTGAACGGCGAGAAATTCTATACGACCGGGTCGATCTACGCCGACTGGATCAACCTTGCCGCCGTCGATGGATCGGGGTCGCCGATCGCCGCGCTCGTACCGACCCGGGTTCCCGGCGTCGATATTCTCGACGATTGGGACGGTTTCGGACAGGCCATGAGCGGCAGCGGCACCGCGCGGTTCAAGGATGTCAGGCTGGAGCCTGAACATATCAAGCCCGATGCAGCCCGTTTCCCTTACACGCCGGCCTTCTTCCAGCTGGTGCATCTGGCAAGCCTCGCCGGCATCGGCCGGGCTGCCGCAAGCGAGCTTGCCCAGCATGTCGGCGCGCGCGCACGGATCTATCCGCGTGGCAACGGCGCTGCGAGTGCCGACGACCCGCAGGTGCTGGAAGTGGTGGGGCGCGTCAGGGGGCGCGCCTATTCGGCCGGGGCGATCGTGCTGAATGTCGCCGAGGCCCTGCAGCGATCCTTTGAGGCCAATATTTCCGGTGTCGATCCCGAGCAGACCGATATTCACCTCATCGCCGACGTCGAAACCAGCCAGGCCGTCACGGTAATCTCGACGCTGATCCTCGAGGCGACAACGATCCTCTTCGATGCCCTTGGTGCGTCCGCTGCCAAGCGGGCGGCCGCGCTCGATCGTCATTGGCGTAATGCCCGCACGATCACCTCGCACAATCCGCGCATCTATCACGACCGCGTGGTGGGCGATTATGCGGTTTCCGGCAAGAAGCCGGCCGCCGTTGGTTATCGCAAGATCATCACGCCGTTCGGCACTAGCAGCGAGGTTGCCTGAGCCATGATGTCCAAGACCCGCACTCTCAATTTGAATGTCGGCATCAACACCACCGGCTATCTCGCCAACGCCTGGAAATACAGGAGCTGCAGCCGCCACGACATCAACGATCCGGCCTATTACCGCCGGTTGACCGAGCTCGCACATAAAGGGCGCTTCGATGCGGTGTTCTTTTCCGATCATCCGGCGCTGATGACGGATCCGGCGAGCCGGCCCTTTCACACGATCGATCCGCTGATCCTGTGCACCGCGCTTGCGGCACAGGTGCCCGATATCGGTTTCGTGGTGACGATGTCCTCAACGTACAATTCGCCGTTCAATTTTGCTCGGCGGGTGCAATCGACCGATATCATTTCGGGCGGCCGGCTGATCGTCAACGTCGTCTCCTCCTTCAATCCGAATGTGGCCGCCAATTTCGGCTCCGAACCGCTGCCGCCGCGATCCGAACGCTACGCCAAGGCTTCCGAATTCCTCGATGTCGCCAAGCAGCTTTGGGCGAGCTGGGATCCGACGCGCGAGGGCGAGGTGCCGGAAAACCGTTTCTGGGATGCGGCAAGTGCCCATACGATTGATCACCAAGGCGCTTACTTTTCGGTCAAGGGACCGCTCAACGTGCCGAAAGGGCCACAGGGCCATCCGGTCATCGCCCAGGCCGGCGCATCCGAGGGCGGCATCGAGCTTGCTGCGCGCCATGGCGAAATCATCTACTGCAACATTCTTTCACGCGGCGCCGGCCGGGCCTTCGGCGCAAAAGTGAGGCACCGCGCGGCCGCCATCGGCCGCGATCCCTCAGGCATCCGCATCGTACCCGGTCTTGTCGTCATTCTTGGCGAAAGCCGGCAGGAGGCGTTGCGCAAGCACGAGCTTTACAGCGGCACCGGCTCGGAAGACGGACTGCTCGCACGCTTCGCCAAAGATCACGGGATTGACCCGGACAGTTTCGATCCGGACGCCGTGCTGGATGCCGAACGCTTCATTCCAGATCCCAACCGCCTGCAAGCGGTCGGGATGGGGCTTGGGCTATCCGATCTGCTGGCGCATGAAAAGCTCACCGCAAGACAGGCGGTGCGCAGGTCCGAGGGCCATCATCGCCTTCTGCTCGGAACCCCGGAACAGGTGGCCGACGACATCATCGATCTCTGGGCGGACGGGACCGTGGATGGATATACGCTCCAGCCACCCCGCGCCCCCGACGATATTGAGGAATTCGTCGAGAAGGTCGTGCCCATCCTGCAGGATCGCGGCGTCTATCGGCGGGAGTACGAGGGCAACACGGTTCGTGATCGCTATCAACTGCCCTATCCATTCGAGGGCTCGCCGTCGACTACGGTCGATCGGCTATCCCTGAAGAGCAGATCGCACTAGCACGGATCCGGCGCGGGTTCGCTCCGCTTTCCCCATAAAACTCGCCTATCTGAAAGTCATGAAGATGGTGTGTGGGCAGGCGGCCTGGCCTGATCACCAAGCGTCGCACGAGAACCGACGCTGGTATGCTGGCTCGGACGAAGGGCGGCCTTCGGAGGCATATTTTTCGCGCATTGCCTCGATCGTAAACCATCATTGCTTTAATCTAGTAATTTTATAGACAATAGTAATTTCACGAAAGGAAAGCCGATGGCAGCTCTCAAGCTCGCTGGAATTGCTGGTAGTTTCAACCGCCCGTCCAAGACCCTGGCACTCGTCAGCCACGTCGCCCGCCTCGCGAGTGACAGGCACGGGTTCGCCAGCAGGATTTACGATATGCTCAATGTCGGCCCCTCCCTCGGTGAGGCCAACTGGCGCAAGGATCTGGATGCGCAGGCCGAAGCGGTGATCTCAGAGATTATCAGCGCGGATCTGCTGATCGTCGGCTCTCCCACCTATAAAGGCTCCTATCCGGGGCTCTTCAAACACCTGATCGATCTGATCGAACCGCATGAATTGCGGGCGAAGCCGATCATCATCACCGCAACGGGCGGCGGCGACCGGCACGCGTTGATGGTCGAACATCAATTGCGCCCCCTGTTCGGGTTCTTCATGTCCCACACCTTGCCGACGGCAATCTATGCCTCCGATCGGGATTTTGTCGACTATGCCGTCGCATCTGATCAGCTTTCCAAGCGCATAAACGAGGTCATCGGCGAGATCGATGCCTTCTTCCCGGGCGCTCGCCCGGCACTCGATGCCGCGGAGTAGAAGCAGTCATGTACCAGAGCTCGCGGGAAAAGACGGAAGACAAGCCAGTGGGTGAGGAACTGTGGAACGTCTCCGACTTCGCGCGGCGCTATCGCCTAGCAAAGTCCGAGGAGAACCGTCTGATGACCCTGTTTGGAACAATGGCAGCGCTGCGCGACCTGTTGTTGAGCGCCAGACGAGCCGAACTGTTTCCTAGCGGCATAAAATCAAGAGGCTCGTCATGAAACCACGCATATTTCGGCATTTTGCCTCAAGACTTGCCCGATTTTTCGACGGGCGGGGGAAAGGGCGGACGATCGCGCCGGGCGTTCTTGCGGGCGATGACCGCCAGACGGTCCTTGACTACGAGCCGTCCTTTTGGCGAGCGGCAGCTCCGATTTGGTATTGATGGAGGCGACAATGGCAATTGCCGACAATCATCAGCGTTTCTTGCCGCGGAATCATGCCGATTGGTTCTCTCCCGTTTGTCTGCGCCTGCATCAGGCTGCGACAGCCGGCTCGTTTGCCTTCATTCTGGCGATCGTCCTCGGACTGGTTTGATCGACGGCGATGAAGCGGCGGGCCATGATGGACGGGGACTTGGAAGAGACGGTTCTGGCCGGGTCTGGCGATCCGCCGGCAAGTCAGGTGCGTCGTCGCGAGATCCTCGACGAGATTGTGCGAACGCTTGGCGCTCTCGCCGAGGGGCTGGAAGGCCAGAACGAGGTGTCCCGGGAATCGATCGGACGCCTGATCGGAATTCTCCAGACCATGTCGGCTAGCATTGCATCGGCCGACGATGCCACCTTCACCGCAATCATGCGCGAGGCGGGCTTGCTGATCCGGGCAGTGCGTGAGCGACATGCCTATCTCAGCCAGTTCACGGTTCATTAGGATGTCGAAAGTCACATCGCTCCAGAGACGGGCCTGGAAGAAAAGGGCGATCCTGCGGGCTTGCGGACGAAGGCGCTGACGGCTGACGTCGTTTCACTCAGCCTGAGGTTGGAAGCTGACCCTGGACCGGATCCCCATCGTGTCCCGTTGAGCGACGGCGAACTTCAGATTGCGGCTCCAGGCCCTAGTCGCGGGAGATCAGGCCTATCCACGGCCTCGAGGCCGCGTAGACGCGTGAGGCCTGCTCATCGCCCGCAAGGCTTCAGCCTCGTCTTTGAGATCGATCATCGGACGAGCCTCTAAGAGCTCGGACCTGGAACACGGACTACCAGCGATAATCGTTATTCAAGGAGAGAGCGGCAGCATATGAGCGATGAACTGGATATCGTCGACATTCACACACATCTCTGGCCCGCCGAATGGGGTGCTGGTGGCAACAGGCGCATATCCGCCGGGCTTGCCGATGCCGTGCTGAAGAAGATTGTCGACCCGGCTTGCCTGATCGACGAGTTTTCCTCGGCCGGTGTTTCGCTTGCCGTTCTCAGCACGACCGTCGAGAGCCTGTTCGGCATGGAGAAGGCTACCGATCCCCATGTCATTGCCAAGGTCAACGACTGGCTTGCCGCACTGGTCGAGGCGCACCCCGATCGTCTGGCCGCGCTGGCGACGATCGATCCGTTTTCTGGTGAGGCGGGCGCGCGCGAGGCGGAGAGGGCGCTTGGCGAACTCGGACTGGCGGGCCTCGTCGTCGATTCCTATCGTGATGGCAAGTTCATCGGAGATCCGGTTGCCCGACCCGCGCTCGCGGTTGCTGCCCGTCTTGGCAAGCCGGTATTCGTGCATCCCGTCAACGCGCCGCAGGCCGACATCCTCATTGCCGGCGCTGGCAAGCTTGGCAACTCCCTCGGCCGCGGGCTGATGAACGGCGTGGCGTTTCTGTCGGTTCTGGAAAACGGCCTGCTGGACGAATTTCCGGATCTGAACTTCGTCTTCGCAACCCTTGGCCTCGGAGCGGTTGTGCAGGCGGCGCGCGGTGGCCATTACGCACGGCAAAATCGCGCAGCCGGGCACCGTCCCAACGTCTATTTCGATACGATGGGCGACGATCCATCGATCATTGCCATGCTTGTGCAGTTCTTCGGCGCCGAGCGCATTCTTGCAGGAACGGACTGGCCGATCCTTTCCGCCCTTTCGCAGCAGATTCTGGCTGAGAATCTCGCAGCAGCGGGTCTGGACGCTGAGGCGCGATCTCTTGTCGCCGGCGGCAACGCGCGCCGTCTGCTGGGCCACGTCAGTCGGTAAATTTCTTATTCCAGCGATCACCGTCGTCGCCCACGTCCGCTGTTCTTTGCGCCGGACGCAATCGACGTTTCCAGCATTGGACGGCTCTTCCGCGACAAGCTTTGCTTCTCCGCGCGAATAGAAAATCTGCCTTTGCTTCGGTGGGTCGGAAAGGGATCATCCGACAGCGGGGCATGGGGCTCCGTGCACGCTTTTTTTAGCGTCGCCGTCTTCGGAGCCTTCAATGTCGATCAATCGCCGCCAGTTCAATCAATTCCTCCTTGCAGGCTCGGCTGGGCTTGCATTGGGAGGCGTTCCCAAATTTGCCGTTGCCGCAGCAACCGAGACGCCCGTCAGAGGCGGTACGCTCAACTGGGCCTATTATCCCGATCCAAGCGCTCTGATCGCCATCAACACCTCCTCGGGCACGGGGCAGGCGATCGGGCCGAAGATCAACGAAGGCCTCTTCGACTTCGACTATGATCTCAATCCCATCCCGCTTCTTGCGACGGAGTGGTCCGTCAGCGACGATCAATTGCGCTATACGTTCAAGTTGCGCCAGGGGGTCAAGTGGCACGACGGCGCCGACTTCACATCGGCGGATGTCGCCTTCACGATATTCCGACTAAAGGAAGCCCATCCGCGTGGCCGCATCACCTATCAGAACGTGACGGCCGTCGAGACGCCCGACCCCCATACCGCAATCGTCGTGCTCACCAAGCCCGCTCCCTATCTCATTACGGCACTCTCCAGTTCGGAATCACCGATCGTGCCGAAACATGTCTACGAGACCTTCAAGCCGCAGGAGCAGCCCAAACTTGCACAGACGATCGGAACAGGCCCCTTTCTTCTGAAGGAATGGGTTCCCGGCAGCCACCTGATCTTCGAGCGCAACCCGAATTACTGGGATGCGGGAAAGCCCTATCTCGATCGCGTCATCCTGCATGTCATTCTCGATCCGTCCGCTCGTGCTGCCGCGCTCGAGACCGGCGAGATCGACATCGGGGCCAATCCGGTTCCAATGGCCGACATCGAGCGCCTCAAGGCCAATCCCAACCTGGTCGTGGACACGACGACCTATGCCTATTCGGGGCCTCAGCAGCAGCTGTTCTTCAACTACGAAAACGAGATCCTGACCAAGCGCAATGTCCGCCTAGCGATCGCGCATGCCATCGACCTGCAGAAGCTCGTCGATATCGCGCTCTTCGGCTACGCGCATGTCTCGCCGAGCCCGATCAGCACGGCATTGCCGAAATGGTATGATCCGAGCATCAAGGCGCGCGAGCCGGACCCCAAGCTTTCCGAAAAGCTGCTCGATGAGGCCGGTTACCCGCGCGGTGCAGACGGCGTGCGCTTCAAGCTGCGCCTTGCCTATAATTCCTTCCTGCAGCCTTCCTACGCGGATTTCATCCGCCAGTCGCTTTTGGCAGTCGGCATCGATGCGGAGATCCTCAAATTCGACCTCGCGACCTTCCTGAAGACCGTTTACACGGATCGCGCCTTCGATCTGGTGATTGAATCGCTCTCCAACACGTTCGATCCGACGCTCGGGGTGCAACGCGCCTACTGGTCGAAGAACTTCAAGATCGGCCTCGTGTTTTCCAACGCCAGTCACTATGCCAATCCCGAGGTCGACAGGCTTCTCGAGGCCGCTGCCGTCGAGCCTGACGAGGCCAAGCGGCGCGATTTCTGGTACCAGTTCCAGCGCATCATTCACGAGGACGTCGTCTCGGTCGATCTCGTCGCCGCCGGGGCGCAGATCGTCGCCAGCAAGAAGGTCAGGAATTTTGCGCCCGGAGCGCAGGGTATCAACAACAGTTTCGGCCAGATATGGCTGAGCCCGGATGCGTGATTTCAATGGGTGCCCGGCCAGCCGCGCGGGCCGGCCGGGTGTTCGAATCTTGGGTTTCAGATGCGGCCTGCTTCCAGGCGGGCGAGAGCATTTTTCGCAGCGATTGCTCGGACCATGTGGTTCTGGGGTGCGTGCGAGCGACCGGTAATGGCATCGCGATGCTGGCGCTCAAGCCCGAAATCCCTGTTGAGGCCGGGATTGCCGGCAAGATCGAGCGCCAGGCTCGTGACGGCGACCGCATTGTCGATCACCACATGGCGCACAGCCATCGCATCGATGCCGACCGGCTTGCCGGCATCGACGTCCTCGCCGAGCGAGCGCAAAAGCCTGGCGTTCGTCGCGAGACGCACCTCGATCTCGCCAAGACCGTCCTGGATGCGGGGCACGGTCGAAATCGGTGCCCCGAGGCTTGCCGGCGCATGGCGGGCTGAAAAGGCGAGCACCTTGTCGCGGGCAGACAGTGCCACTCCATGGTAGACCGCGCCAATCAGCGAGAAGAAGAAGGCCGTCGCATGCTCCTCCCGCCGGATCGGCTCCGAAGCGGGTTGCGCTTCGATCACGTCTTCGAAGGGAATGACGACGTCTTCAAGAATGATGTCGTCGCTGGCTGTCGCGTGCATGCCGGCGGCGTTCCAGGTCTTTTCGACTGTGAAGCCGGGACTGTCGGTCGGCACCAGGAAGGAGGCAAGCCGTGGCTCGGCCTCGTCCGTCAGCGCCAGCAGCGACACCCATTTGAGGATCGGAATGCCGGTGACATAGGTCTTGCGCCCGCTGATCCGCCAACTGTTGCCCTCGCGCCTTGCGACCGTTTCCGGCAATGCGCCGTGAGCGGGGGAGCCGATCCGTGGCTCGGCCTGGGCCGCATTGATGAGCGCAGGGCCTTGCCGGTTGGCTGCAAGCACCCGCTCGGCAAGATGAACAGGCCATTTCCCGAACCGGCGCAGCGTATAGTGGCTGTTGTAATGCATGGCGAGCACCAGTGCGGTCGATGGCTCGCCGCGAGCGATTTCGCTGATAACAGCCTGAGCCTCCGCCAGGCCGCCGCCGTGGCCGCCATGCTCGGGCGCGGTTACCAGCCCGAGCAGGCCCGCATCATAGAGCCGGTTGAAGTTCTCGAAGGGAAACTCGCCGCTCGCATCGAAATGGTCGGCGTGTTCAGCAAAATCCTTGGCAAGGCGTCTTGCCCTGTCGAGCGGGTCGATCGTCTCCTGCAGCATGGTCGATCCTCCATTCAGGCGACGGCGCGGGCGTGAAAGCCATCGAGGTGACGGCGATCGACCCAGTCGGCAATATCGAAATCGGCCGCCAGGAAGCCGAAGTCGCGCAGGAAATCCTTGTAGTGGCCAACCGCCTCGACGAGTTCGGATTCCAGCCCGAGGCCGAGATGGCGGTGGATCTCAGGCCCGTTTGCCGCCAGCACCTGCTCCTCTGTGGCGCCGGCTTCACGCGCGACGAAGCGGCGCGTTTCGTCAGGATGGGCTTCGGCCCAGGCGCTTGCCTTGTCGATCGCCTCCAAAAGCCGGTGGACAAGGTCGGGCCGTTCGTCTGCCAGGAGTTCATCGACCGTCAGGACGCGCGGTGAGCCGGAATTGATGCGGATCTTCGGATCGGGGTGAAAACCGAACTCGGCCACCTGAACGGCGCCAATCAGGTTGGCGACATTGATACCCGCCGTTCCCTTGACGTAGATCGCATCCACCTCACCGCGCAGGAGGGCGGCGATCTCCTCGCCATAGGCCTGACGGCGCTTCAGGCCGAAGAGCGACGGCCCTTCCTGCGTGGCGAGCACGGAATCGGCGAGCGCAATGTCGATGATCTCGACATCGGAAAGCGCGAGACCCTCCAGCGACATGGCCGACTGGAGTCCCTTCAGGGCGGTGGCGCGCATGAAGTCGACGATGCCTTCCGGGCGTCGTGCGAAGCCGAAGCGGCGTCCCTTCAGATCCCTGGTGATACTGATTCCCGTTCCGGGCAGGGTGATGATCGCCTGAAACTCGTCCGTCCAGGTGATGCCGACGAGCCTTGTCTTGCGGCCTTCGGAGCGGGCGCGGATCGGCGGCACATTGCCGCCATGGCGGAAGGACCAGTCGAGCGTGTGGTTGAAATGGCTCTGGCGGATGGTGCGGTCGGGCGAATCGATGATCGACTTCAGCGTCACCCCTTCCTTGCGGAAGCCCTCCTCGAGATAGCCGAGCTGGGCGGCAAGCCCGACAGGGGTCGGCACTGGACAGCGCGTGTACCAGATTTCGGAAATGGCATTGCTGGTCATGATCATCCCTTTCAGTGGCGCAGGCCGGTCTGCTTCATCAGCGGCAGCACGTCGGTGCCGAAGAATTCGAGGTCGTCACGGAAATCGAAGAAGCTGAGCTGCAATCCGTCGACGCCGGCCGCTTTCAGTTTCAGGAATTGCTCGACCACGCTTTCGGGCGAACCAATGACGCGGATATTGCCGCCGACGAAACGGTAGGGATCCTGCGGGTCGCGACCTTTCCAGGCATGTGCATCTGAGTTCAGCGACGAAAAGCCCTGCGGCGAGCGCTGGTCGGCATGGACGACGATCCGGTCGGCAAGTTCCCAGGCCTCCTTTTCGGTTGGCCGGCAGATGACCATCGGATTGAGCAGGGTGCGCACCGTGCGTCCGACGTCCCTGGCCGCATCCTTCACTCTTTTCGTGTGGGCCGGCAGCGATTGAAGCGCGCTGTCGATATCGGCGCCCGTCGGGCTGGTGATGAAGACAATGTCCGAATAGCGGCCGGCAAAGGCAATGCCAGCATCCGAGCCCGTGGCGTTGACGAGGACCGGCCGCCCGAAATTCGGCTTGGGCGTCACGAAACCGCCGCCGAGCTTCCAGCTGCTTTCGCCTTCGAAGGAATAGTTCTCCGTATCGCTCCAGAGGCGCTGCACGACTTCGAGGAATTCGGCCGCCAGCTCGTAACGCCTGTCGTGCTCAATGCGCGGCCAGCCGAACATTTCGTGCTCAACCGCGCGGTGGCCCGTCACCACATTGATGCCCCAGCGACCGCCGGTGATGTGATCGAGCGTCGCACCGAATTTGGCGAGATGCAGCGGATGCCATGGCCCGTAGAGAACATGCATGGTGGAGATCAGCATGATCTTCTTGGTCAGGCCGGCAAGTGCTGCGGTCGTCGTGAAGCTATCGAGCGCCTGGCCGTTGAAGACACCGCCATAGCCGCCTTTCGGCAGCCATTGCGACAGGGCGAAAACGAGATCGAAGCCAAGTTCCTCTGCTTTCAGCGTCAGCGCCTTGTTGTAATCGAAGCGCCAGTCCGTCGACCGCTCGAGCGTGGATTGCGTCCAGCCGCCGGCCTGGATAGGCAAAAAGAGGCCGAGCAGCACCGGCTGCTTGAGAGCCTGCGACAGCGGGCTTTCGGCAAAATCGGTGGGGCCGGAAAATTTCGGCAGGCCGACGATGGAGCCGGGAGGGTGTTGAATGGACATGACGGATCCGTTTCTCTTTCCGCTTGGCTCAAGCTGTGGCGAGATAGGCGTAGGCCAGGCTGCCCGAGACGCCTTCGCCCCCGACCGTGTGGTCGGCTATACGCTTGTTGTAGATGGTCAGCTCCGGTTGGCTGACGATGTCGATCGCGGGCAGGTCCTCGACGAGGATCTGCTGGATCTCGCGCCATTGATCGACGCGTTTCTTGGCATCGACCTCGATTGCCGCAGCCTCCAAAAGCGCATCGACCTTCGGATTGCTGTAGCCAGAGCCATTGGAGAAGGGCACGCCCGGTTTGAAGTTCTTGCTCCAATAGAGACGCTGGACGCCGACGGTCGGATCGAAGAGGTTGCTCATGCCCTCGAAGGCGAAATCGAAATCGCGGTCGGTATAGATGCGTTTGGTATAGGTGGCGAAGTCCTGGCTGCGCACCGTCGCATCGACGCCGACCTTGGCAAGCGCCTGGCGGATATACTCCGAACCGCGCGGATAGGTTTCGCCGCTTGGCACATAGTCGAGATTGATGCGGATACGCACGCCGTCGCGGCCACGCGGATAACCGGCCTCGTCGAGCAGCTTTTCGGCGGCGGCAAGATCGATCGTATAGGTCTTCAGATCGCCATCATACCATTTGGCGAGATTCGGATTGATCGGACCGGGAATGGCTGCGCCATAGCCGTAGTTGATGGTGTTGAGGATCACCTTGCGGTCGATCACATGGGCGAAGGCCTGGCGGACGCGGATGTCCTTGAAGAAGGGACGTTCAAGGTTGAACTCGATGCGGCTGACACCGTTCGCATACTGATACCCGCGCTCCTCGAAAGCGATACCGGGAGCGGCTTTCAGACGCTCGAGATCGCTGAGCGGAACGGGTGTCGAGGGTGCTAGATCGATCTCGCCGGTTTCAATGGCAATCGAGCGGGCCGCCGCGTCGGGAATGAAGCGGACGATGAGCTGGTCGAGATAGGGACGCGGCTGGTCCCAGTAGTCCGGGTTGCGCTCATAGACAAGGTGGCTGCCGCGGACCCATTCCTTGAATTTGAAGGGTCCAGTTCCGATCGGCGCGAGGTTGGCCGGGTTTTCGGCGACTTTCGTTCCCTCATAGATATGGCGCGCAACGATCGGCGTCTCGGACGAGGCAAGGGCGGTGATGAGATAAGGCGCAGGCTTGGAGAGTTTGAGGATCGCCGTCAACGGATCCGGCGTCGCGACGTCGACGAGGTTGAGGAACGTGTTACGGCCACGCGGATGGACTTCCTTCAGCGTCTTGATCGAGAAGGCGACGTCCGCCGATGTGAAGGCTTGGCCGTCATGCCATTTGACGCCGTCGCGCAAGCGGAACGTATAGGTCAGTCCATCCGGGCTCACCGACCATTCCTTCGCCAGAAGTGGCTGAGGGTTCAGCTCGAAATCATAGGTCAGAAGGCCTTCGATGACCTTCGGCGAGACATAGACGGAATTGAAGGCGGTGTTGGCAATCGTCGTCAGCACCGGTGGCTCGGCCGACAGGAGCAACGTCGCCGTGCCACCGCGCACGGGGGCCGCAAAGGCCGGCAGGCGCGCCGCCGACGCCATGGTGAGCGCGACGGAAGCAAGAAGGAAATTGCGGCGTGTCGGGGCAGGAAATGCTGGCATGGTCGGTCCCTCAATGATTGTGCGTGCCCGTTATTGGGTGTCCTGGGTTCGCCTTTCCATACTTCGGTGCTGCCGTAGAGTTTTTTACCCAAGACGGAAGCTGTCATGGCATGGCATTCGTTTGCGTGTGGCCTTCTCAATAAATAATTTCAAAATCGCGCAAAATCTGCGTGCCGTTTGGAATTATTTACCAATATGGATTTGACAAAACCCACAGATTTAGTCAACTACTATCGCAACGCAGCACGATGAATTCTTCCGGCGACGCGAGGTGGAAATCCATGTCGACACTCAAGCGGGTCGCCCGCACGATCAGAAAGACCGTCATTCAGGCGGTGCCGACCATGCTCGGGATCGTCATATTGAGTTTCTTCCTGCTCAAGCTCGCACCGGGCGATGCGGCCGACGTGATGGCGGCAGAATCCGGTTCGGCCACGGAGGAAACAATGGCGGCTCTGCGCCAGCGCTTCGGGCTCGACACCCCTCTCCTCGTGCAGCTCGCCAACTACCTGGACAACCTGGCGCATTTCAGCCTCGGTTTTTCGCCGCGCTACGGAATGCCGGTTGCCGATCTCATCGGCCAGCGGCTGCCTGGAACACTGACGCTGATGCTGGCCGCGCTGCTGATCGCCATTGCCGTTGGTCTGCTGCTCGGCGCGTTGATGGCAAGCTTTTCCGGCAGGCTTGCCGACCGGGTGATCTCGGTCGTCTCGCTGCTGTTTTACTCAATCCCCGGCTTCTGGATCGGCCTGATGCTGATCCTGTTTTTCTCGGTCAAGCTCGGCTGGCTGCCGAGCGGCGGCGACAGCACGATCGGATCGCGGCTGACCGGGCTTCCGGCGCTCCTCGACCGGATCCGCTACATGGTGTTGCCGGCAACCTCGCTCTCCCTCTTCTATCTGGCAATCTATGCGCGACTGACACGCGCGGCGATGCTGGAGGTCAAGTCGCAGGATTTCGTCCGCACCGCTCGCGCCAAGGGCGTGTCGCCCTTCTTCCTGACCACGCGTCACGTGCTGCGCAATGCGCTGATCCCGATCACGACAATGGCCGGCATGCATTTCGGGGGCATGCTCGGTGGGGCCGTAGTGGTCGAAACCGTCTACAGCTGGCCGGGCCTCGGCCGGCTCGCCTTCGAAGCCGTGATGGCACGCGATTTTTCCGTGCTGCTCGGCATCCTGCTCTTGTCTTCCTTCCTTGTCATCGTCGCCAACGCGGCCGTCGATCTCTTGCAGGCATGGATTGATCCCAGAATCGGAGCGAGCCGATGACCAGTCAGAAGCTTCATACCTATGCCGGCGAGGCAATCGATCTGGCGGAGCGCGAGAGTGACACCTCACGCCCGACACCCGAGAAACCACCTGAGCCGCGCTGGACGCATATTCATGCGCCCGACGTGCGTGCCTCGGCCGCGCCCGCTGTTGCCTGGCGCGGTTTGCGCCGCGAACTCAAGGTCTTCGTCTCCAATCCCACCGCATTGTTCGGCGTCGCATTCCTCGTCACCGCGGCGCTCGCAGCCCTTCTTGCCCCCGTTTTTTATCCAGGCGATCCGATGGAGATGGTGGCGCGACCGTTCCTCTGGCCGGGTCAGAATCCGGCCTATCCGCTTGGTACGGATTCGATGGGGCGTGACGTGCTCGCAGGCATCCTGCACGGGGCGCGTATTTCGCTAACTGTTGGTATCGCAGCGACTGCGCTCGGGCTTTCGGCCGGCATCACGATCGGTGCTATGGCGGGATATTTCGGTGGGATCGTCGACGATGTCCTCGTCAAGTTCATTGAGATCTTTCAGACGATCCCGAGTTTCGTGCTGCTCGTCGTACTGGTCGCCATAGCTCAGCCGACGACCTCGACCGTCACAATCGCGATTGCGATCGTCAGCTGGCCGACGGTGGCGCGCCTGACACGGGCCGAGTTCCGCGCCATCCGCGAGAAGGACTATGTGCTGGCCGCTCGAAGCCTCGGCTTCGGCCATGCACGCATCATCTTCCGCGAAATCCTGCCGAACGCCCTGCCGCCTCTGATCGTCACCTCCGCGGTCATGGTCGCAAGCGCCATCCTGATGGAATCGGCTCTCTCCTTCATGGGGCTCGGCGATCCCAATCGCGTCTCCTGGGGATCGATGATCGGTGCCGGCCGGGACGTGATCCGCACCGCTTGGTACCTGACAGCCCTGCCGGGTCTCGCGATCGTCTTTACCGTACTGGCACTCAATCTTCTGGGCGATGGGCTCAACGATGCGCTCAATCCGCGCTTTTCGGAGGAACGCTGATGAGCCATCTTCTCGAAGTCCGCGATCTCTTCGTCCGCTTTGCGACCGCAGAGCCGGTCAAGGGCGTCAGCTTCAACGCTAATCCCGGAGAGATGCTGGCGATCGTTGGTGAATCCGGCTCCGGAAAATCGCTGACAGCCCTTGCCCTGATGGGGCTCCTGCCACGGCACGCCCGGCCGGCTGGCGAGATCCTGTTTGACGGCCGTAGCCTGCTCACGCTGTCGGAACGCCAGCTGCGGCAGGTTCGGGGACGCGATATCGCGATGATCTTCCAGGAGCCGATGACCTCGCTCAATCCGGTCCTGTCGATCGGCAACCAGATCATCGAGGTGCTGCGGATCCATGAGGATCTGAGCCGCCGCCAGGCGCGTGCCCGGGCGATCGAGCTTCTGGACCTCGTCAGTATTCCGGAGCCGGCCAGACGCATCGATGACTATCCCCATCAGCTGTCGGGCGGCATGCGCCAGCGCGTGATGATCGCGATTGCCGTTGCCTGCAATCCGAAACTTCTGATCGCCGACGAGGCGACGACCGCGCTCGACGTGACCATCCAGGCGCAAGTCCTGCAGCTTCTCGACAATCTGCGCGCCAAGCTGAACATGGCGGTCATTCTGATCACCCACGATCTTGGCATCGTGGCACAATGGGCCGATCGCGTTGTCGTCATGTATGCCGGCCGCAAGATCGAGGAGGGGCTTCCCGGCCCGGTATTCGACACACCCTATCATCCCTATACGCGCGGCCTGTTGTCGGCCTCGCCACGCCTGACGGCAGAGTATCACTACCGCGATGGGCCGCTTGCCGAAATTCCGGGCTCCATCGTCTCGGCCGCAGGCGAGAAGGGCTGTTCGTTCCGTCCGCGCTGTCCGGTCGCCCGTCCCGCCTGCGCCCAGACGGTGCCGGCGCTGTTTTCCATCTCGGCTGGCCGTGAAGTCGCTTGCCCCTATGTTTCAGTCCATGCGGAGGTCGCTCATGTCGCTCCTGTCGGTCGATAGGCTCTCCACCCATTATCCAGGGAGCGCCGGCACGGTGCGCGCCGTCGATGGCGTGTCGCTGGAAATCGGCGAGGGCGAGACAGTTGCGCTCGTCGGCGAATCCGGCTGCGGCAAGTCGACGCTCGGCAAGTCGCTGACGCGTCTGGTCATGCCGGCATCCGGGCAGGTCCGCTTTCGCGGCCGCGACGTCACCGCCATGTCGAACAGGGAGCTGCAGTCGATCCGCCGCAGCATCCAGATGATCTTCCAGGACCCATTCGCCTCGCTCAATCCGCGCCAGACGATCCGCACGATATTGACGGCGCCGCTTGCCGTGCATGGCATCGGTGATCGCAGGAAACGTGATGCGATCGCTGCGACAATGGTCGAGCATGTCGGCCTGCCGCGCGATAGTCTTGAGCGATATCCGCACGAATTTTCCGGCGGTCAGCGACAGCGCATCGGCATTGCCCGGGCGCTGATCCTGCAGCCCGAGCTCGTCATCTGCGATGAACCGGTCTCGGCGCTTGACCTGTCGATCCAGGCCCAGATCCTCAACCTGCTGGTGGAGATGAAGAACGAGCTGTCGCTTTCCTATCTCTTCATCTCGCACGATCTGTCCGTCGTTCGTTATTTCGCCGACCGGGTACTCGTCATGTATCTCGGTCGCATCGTCGAAAGCGCTGCGACCGCCGACCTCTGGAGCGGTGCCAGGCATCCCTATACGCAGGCCCTGCTTGCCGCCGTCCCCGATCCGTCGCGCCGCAAACAGGCCGCCCCGATCGCCGGCGATCTGCCGAGCCCGCACAATCCACCTTCCGGCTGCCGCTTCAACACGCGCTGTCCGCTTGCCACCGATATTTGCCGGGCCGAGGATCCGGCATTCCGCCAGTTCGGCGCCGGCCATGCCGTCGCCTGTCACCACGCCCAATGAATGGAGAATGAAATGGTCGATTATCGCTACCTCGGGCGCAGCGCGCTCAAAGTGTCACCGCTCAGCCTCGGGACCATGATGTTCGGCGGGCCGACGCCCGACGAGGTTGCCTTTCGCATCATCGACAAAGCCCGCGAGCAGGGGATCAACTTCATCGACACGGCCGACGTCTATCACGACGGCAAGTCGGAAGAGGTGGTCGGCCGCGGCATCAAGTCAAGCCGCGATCACTGGGTATTGGCGACCAAGTTCGTCAACTCGCATACCAAGGGTCCGAACCTTGGCGGCCACTCGCGCAAATGGGTAATCGAGACGGTGGAGAATTCGCTGCGTCGGCTGAACACCGATTATATCGACATCCTCTATTTCCACCGCGCTGTCTTCGACGCGCCACTCGAAGAGCCGGTGCGCGCCATTGCCGACCTGATCCGCGCGGGCAAGCTTCGCTATTTCGGGGTCTCGAATTTCCGCGGCTGGCGCATCGCCGAGATCGCCCATTTTGCTGATCAGCTTGGCATCGACCGGCCGGTGGCAAGCCAGCCACTCTATAACATCGTCAACCGCACGGCGGAAGCCGAACAGCTGCCGGCCGCCCATTATTACGGCCTCGGCGTCGTTTCCTATTCGCCGCTCGCCCGCGGCGTGCTGACTGGCAAGTACGAGCCAGGCAAGGAACCAGGTGCCGATACACGCGCAGGCCGCGGCGACAAGCGCATTCTCGAAACCGAATGGCGTCCGGAATCGATCGCGATCGCCAAGGAGATCGTAGCCCATGCGAACCGTAAGGGCATTACGCCGACCGAATTCGCGCTCGCCTGGGTGTTGAACAATAAGCTGATCTCTGCCGCCATCACCGGTCCACGCACCGAAGAGCATTGGGACAGCTATATCCGCGCGCTTGACGTCAAGCTCGATGCCGAAGACGAGGCCCTGGTCGACAGGCTGGTGACGTCAGGTCATCCGTCGACGCCGGGCTTCAACGATCCGAGCCATCCGGTCGAAGGGCGCGTTGCGCGCATCAGCGAAAAAGGGACCGACAATGTCGTGTCGCTGACGCGCGCCGTCGCCTGAGGCCATCGGGGAGGATCCGCTCTTTCGTGGTCCTCCCCCATTCTTCAAAATTCAGCTGCTGAGAGCTTCATCATGGCTACCCCGACGTCTTTCGCACTGTCATCGGCAGGTGGATCCGCGCCCGAAACCGATCTTGCAACGCTGCTGTCAACGGTGCCTGCGCTCGCAGCCGAAATCGGCAAGGAAGCGGCACGGCGCGATCTCGATCGCGAACTTCCCCATGAGGCCTTCCGCCTGTTCAAGGCTGCCGGCCTCGGGACGCTGCGCATCCCCGTCTCGCTTGGCGGGCCAGGCGGCACCGTCCTCGACTATATCGAGACGATCATGGCGATCGGTGCGGCGGACTCCAACGTCGCCCATGCACTTCGCAGCCATTTCAATTTCACCGAGGGTCTGATCCTCAATCCCAATACGGCGCTCGATCGCACGCAGCTTGGCCGGGTGCTGGCCGGCAAGCTGTTCGGCGGTGCCCATACGGAACAAGGCACCAAGCGTCCCGGCGAGGTGACGACCAGGCTTTCGAAATCCGGCGACAGCTATCGCCTCAACGGGCGCAAATGGTATGCGACGGGGACCGCATTCTCCGATTTTGCCTCCTTCAGCGCGAAGAACGACGAGGATCAGCTCGTCAGCGTGCTCTTGCCGGTCGACCGCAAGGGCATTACCGTTCTCAACGACTGGGACGGCATGGGTCAGCGGCTGACGGCAAGCGGGGGCGTGCTGCTGGAGGACGTCGAAGTCCTGCCCCATGAGATTTCCACGCGTGGCCTGAATACGCTTGTCGGCCGTCACACGTCTACGCTTCGCCAGCTTCATCTTGCCGCCTCCATGGCGGGTGCGGTGCGCGGTGCCGTGGCTGAGGGCACCGATTATGTGCGCAGACAGGCGCGCTCGGCCGCCCATAGCGTTGCCGAAACGGCCAATGCCGACCCGTTTGTCCAGAAAATCTTGGGCGAGATCGCCAGCGGCTCATTTGCCGTCGATACATTGATCCGCGAGGCGGCCCGCGCGCTGGACCGTTCCGTCGAGGCGTTCGGCGCAGGCGATTCTGAAAGATTGGAGGCAGCCCTCGTCGAAAGCGCGCTGACGACGGCGCGCACCCAGATCGTCGCCTCCCAGATCGCGCTTTCTGCCGCAACCAATGTCTTCGAGCTCGGCGGTGGCTCGGCGACATCGCGACATCTCAACCTCGACCGTCACTGGCGCAATATCCGCACAGTGCTCAACCATAATCCGTTGCTGCACAAGGCGCGTGTGGTCGGCGATTTCTACATCAACGGAACGACGACGCATCTGGAGGAAGGCAAGGTCTTCTAGGCACAGCCGATCTGCGTCGCTGAAATTCCGATCATCATTCGAGGTGGTCCCGGCGTCTGGTGTCACGCCGGCAGACTACCCCGTGCGCTTCTTCAGTCGGTCCCCGGATCTGAGTGACGGGGAAGGAGGTCTCATGCATTTCGATCCGACGCCAGGCCATTCCGTCCTCATCATCGGCGGCGGCTTTGCCGGCGCGCTGACCGCGCTCAAACTGCTCGACCGGACCACGGTCGCACTCTCCATCACCATCATCGAGCCGCGTGCCGAGCTCGGGCGCGGCGTTGCCTATAGCACCAGCGACCCGGCCCATCTCGTCAACGGACCGGCGGAGATCTTCTCGCTCTATCCCGACGACATGGGTCACCTGACCCGTTGGCTTGCCGAAAACGGCGCCGGCAACGGCTGGCAGCCGCCCGCAGACGTCGCCGCAAGCAGCCCGCCACGTCATCTTTACGGCACCTATGTTCGCGACGAACTGAAGCGCGCGGCAGCACAAGCGCGATCCGGATCCAGCCTGCATCATGTCCGCTCGTCGGCGGCGCATCTGTCATCGTCGCCACACCGGCTCCGTGTTACGACCACGGACGGCGCTGTGTTGGAGGCGGACGAGGCGGTGCTTGCGCTCGGGGTATTCCAGCCCGGTCTGCGTCCTGACGAAGCCGCAGTCGCGGGCCATCCGCGCTTTGCCGAAAATCCGTGGAATCCGGACGCACTCGACCGACTGGTCGACAGTTCCGATATCCTTATCATCGGCGCCAGTCTCTCCATGGTCGATGCGATCGCGAGCATGGAGGCAAGGGGCTTTCGCGGGCGTTATCGGGTGATCTCGCGGCGCGGCCAGTTGGTCGAGGGCCGTAGGAATACCGAACCGGCCCGCGATTTTCTCGCCGAGGGACCACTTCCTTCGACGGCTCGCGGCCTGCTTGCGCGCGTCAAGGCGGAAAGGCGCCAGCTTGCCGCCGCCGGTGGGGACTGGCAGGGGTTGCCGCTTGCCATTCGCCCCCACATCCTGCCGCTCTGGCAGAATGCGGAGGATCGGGAAAGACTGCGCTTTGCCCGCCATCTGCGGCCTTTTTGGGATGTGACGGCGCATCGATCCGCCCCGGAGAGCAACCGTAGCGTCGAGCGGGCGCAATCGGAGGGCCGACTTGACCACGGGACGGCCCGCCTGCTGGCGTTATGGCCGGACAAAAACGGGATCGCCGCAACCCTGAAGACTTCGGCTGGCATCGAGGAGACTGTGTTCGGCGGTGTGATCGATTGCCGCGGGCATCAGTTGCACGACTGGCGGCAAATCTCTGATCCGTTTGTTCGCCAGCTTCTTTCAAGCGGCGAGGTGCGCCCGCATTCCACCGGTTTCGGCATCGATGCCACCCCTGAAGGCGACCTCATCAATGAGGAAGGGCGCGTTCACCGCAACTTGAGCGCCATCGGCCATCCGCTGCGCGGCGTCGCCTGGGAATCGAGCTCGATCACCGAGCAACGCACCCAAGCGATTGCGCTCGCCGACCGCATCCTGGCGAAATTCACGCCGGCCCGCGCCGCCTCTTGAGCGGACATTTATTCGACAGATCGGAAAGCGATCGGGGGCGCATCTGGCGATGCGCCCCCGATCCGTGAAGGCTGATCGTGACCCCCGAACGTCAGCCTTCGCCGTCCTTGATATAGACCTCGGCGAAATTGGCCTGGACGCCTTCGGCACCGATCGTGTGGTTCTTCACCCGTTTGTTGAAGACCGTGACATTTTCCAGCGCGATCAAATTCACCACCGGAACCTCATCGGCGATGATCCTCTGGAAGTCGTTGAATTCCTGTCTGCGCTTCTCCTCGTTGATTTCGACCGATGCCGCCTCCAGAAGCCGGTCGACCTCCGGATTGGCGTAATGGGCCGCATTGGAAAAGGGCAAGCCGAGCTTGAAGTTCTTCGACCAGTAGATGCGCTGGACGCCGAGCGTCGGATCGAACTGGTTGCCGAGATATTCCGCCGTCACGTCGAAAACACGTTCGGTATAGACCTTCTGGATATAGGTCGAGAAGTCGTAGGAATCGATCGTTGCGGCAATGCCGATGCGGGTGAGATTCTGCTTCAGATATTCGATAACCCGCTTGAAGCCTTCATTGTAAGAATTGTGGGTGAGCCTGAGGGCAAAGCGCGTACCATCTGTGCCACGCTTGTATCCGGCCTCGTCGAGGAGCGCTTCGGCGGCCTTGAGGTCAAAGGCATAAGGCTTGATCGAGCCATCGTGGTAGCGCGGCAGGAAGGTGCTGACCGGTGTCGGCGAGATATGGCCGTAACCGTACCAGACGGTGTTCAAAATGACGTTGAGATCGATGGCATGCGCAATGGCACGACGAACTCTGACATCCTTAAGATACTCGTTGTCGAGATTGAAGATGAGCTGTGTCTGGTCGCCCTTGGTCTCGTAGCCGCGCGAATCGACGCCGATGTTCGGCAGCGCCTTGATGCGCTCGAGATCGCTGAGCGGGATCGGATTGTCGCCACCAATGTCGAATTCGCCGGTCTCGAAGCCAGCCGCTCTTGCGGCTCCATCCGGCACGAAACGGATGACGATCTGGTCGAGATAGGGCTTGCCGGCATCCCAGTAGTCGGCATTGCGTTCCAGGATGATATGTGAGCCGCGCACCCACTCCTTGAAGACGAAAGGGCCGGTGCCAACAGGCGCGCTGCCGTTCTTGTTAAGCGGTACGTCGGTGATAGCCACATTCTCATAGACATGTTTCGGCACGATCGGCGATTCCGCCGCGTAAAGCGCGCTGAGCAGATAGGGTGCCGGCTTCGACAGGCGGATGACCGCTGTCAGCGGATCAGGTGTCTCGACCTTGACGACATTGGCGAAGGTGCCGCGCCCGCGCGGATGGACCTGCTTTAAGAGTTCGATCGAATAGGCGACGTCATCGGCGGTGAAGGGTTTGCCATCATGCCATTTCACGTTGGGGCGTAGCTTGAATGTGTAGCTCAGGCCATCGTCCGATATCGACCATTCGGTCGCAAGCTGCGGCTTCGGGCTCAGGTCGAAATCATAGGTCAACAGCCCCTCGGTGATCTTCGGGCTGACCTTCTGAGTGCCGCCTGCGGTGTGGGCGAGCGCCAGGATTGTCGGCGGTTCGGGCTCGACGATGAAGTTCAGCGTTCCGCCCGGCTTCGGCTTGTCTTCTGCGGCCTTGAGGCCGAACGAGGGCACGAGCGTGCTGGCGGTGGATAAAAGCAGCAGCTGGTTGAAGGTGCGACGATTCATGCTCATGGAGATCCTCCTTGTCAGGCATTCTTGAGGAGATAGGTGGAGGAGAGGCTGCCCGAGAGACCGTCGGCAACCACCGTATGGTCCTGGACTTTTCTGTTGAAGATCGTCAGCTGCCGGAAGGAGACGAGCGTGATATCGGGCAGATCGTGGGCGATGATCACCTGCATGCGGTTGAAGAGTTCGACGCGTTTGGCCCGGTCGTTCTCGACCGCGGCCTGTTCGAAGATCGCGTCGATTTCCGGATTGTTGTAGCCCGAGCCGTTCGAGAAAGGCACGCCCTTCTTGAAGTTCTTTGACCAGTAGAGACGCTGCACGCCGATGGTCGGGTCGAACGTATTGCCCATGCCATTGGTGACGAAGGCGAAATCGCGGTCGGTGTAGACGCGCTTCAGCCAGGTCGGCACATCCTGTCCGCGCAGCGTCACCTTGACGCCGATCTTGGACAGCGCATCGCGCAGATAGTCGCCGATGCGGGTATAGGTGTCACCATAGGGCATGACGTCGTGCGGTACGTCGAATCGCACACCGTCCGGCCCGCGCGGGAAGCCGGCTTCGTCGAGAAGCTGTTCGGCCCTGACCGGATCGTGGGAATAGACCGGAACGTCAGGATTATAGAAAGCCTTGAGGAAGGGACTGATCGGGCTCGGCGCCGGGACCGCATAGCCGTAGAAGGCGATATCGGCGACCGCCTGCCGGTCGATCGCATGGGCCACGGCCTGGCGGACCTTGTCGTGCTTGAAATACGCGTTCTGCAGATTGAATTCGATGCGGTAGACGGTCGGCGAATAATCGTTGCCGCGATCGTCGACGGCAAGTGTGGGCGACGCTTTCAGCCCGTCGATTTCACTCAGCGACACCGGCGTGTCGGGGGCGATATCGACTTCACCGGTCTCGAGCGCAGCGAGCCTCGCGCTGGCATCGGGAATGAACTTGACGACGATGCGGTCGAGATAGGGCTTGCCCTTGTCCCAATAGTCGGGATTGCGATCGAGGATCACATGACTGCCAACCGCCCATTCACGGAAGATGAAAGGACCGGTGCCGATCGGAGCGCGACCATTTGCATGTCCGGCAAGATCAGTGGCACCCTCGTAGACGTGCTTGGGCACGATCGGCGATTCACTCGCCTGCAAGGCGCCGATCAGATAGGGCGCCGGCTTCGACAGACGAATGATTGCGGTATGGGGATCCGGTGTCGCCACTTCCTTGACGCTGGAGAAAGTGGCTCGGCCGCGCGGATGCACCTCCTTCAGCGCCAGGATCGAGAAGGCGACATCCTCGGCGGTAAAGGGTTTTCCGTCATGCCACTTGACGCCTTGTCTGAGTTCGAAACGATATTCCAGCCCGTCGTCGCTGACGTGCCAGCCGGTCGCAAGCTGCGGAATCGGCTTGAAGTCCAGACCGTAGGCCAGCAATCCTTCCGTGATCTTGCCGGAGACGCGTGTGGTCGGGCCTGCGGTATGCGCAAGGGTGACGAGTGTGGGCGGCTCGGGCTGGACGAGCAGGTTGAGCGTACCGCCGGCGACAGGCTCCGCCGCTTCGGAAAAACGGCCGAGGGGTACGATTGCACTGAGCGCTGCGAACGCGAAAAGCTGATTGAGCTGACGTCTGTTGATATCCATAACGACCCCTGTGTCCGTTTCGGCCTGCCGAGGCCTACGCCCTGGTGAGCGCGCATGATCGGTCCGGGGAGGGGCAATCGAGAAGAATGTTTTTCTCTCGGGCGTCGAAAGAAAAGCTTTGCGCAAATCGGCGAGCGTGCCGGGGTCGTAATAATCTAGGCTTTTTGTAGACAATTTTTCGATTTTAGTTTTTGCTTCTCCGGCAAGGGCGGTCACGCGCAATGAAATGTTTCCGGCCTCGTTATCGGCGCAAAGCGGGTTCTCGTCTTATCTGGTCTGTTTGTGGTGCAATCACTTCATGAACACGCTCGCGCCCCACCGCAGGAAGACCATCAATCCGACGCTTGCCCGTCTGCCGCCGCTGACGTCGCTGCGTGCCTTCGTGGCGACGGCGCGTCATCTCAATTTCATCCGAGCCGCCGAAGAGCTGCATGTCACTTCGGCTGCCGTCGGTCAGCAGATCAGGCTCCTGGAAAACTATCTTGGCCGGCCGCTGTTCAACCGGGTGCGCGGCCAGCTGCAGCTGACACCGGCAGGTCAAGCCCTTATGCCAGGTCTGACTGATGCTTTCGACGCCGTTCTTTCGGCCATGACGCAGTTTGCGACGAGCGATCACGAGCAGCCGATCCGGGTGTCCGTCGCGCCGTCCTTCGCCAGTAAATGGCTGATCCCGCGGCTCGATGCGCTCCGACGTGCAGCCCCCGGCCTGCAGGTTTTGGTCGAAGCCTCGACCGATCTGACGGACCTTGACGCAAGTGACGCCGACTGCGTGATCCGCTTCGGCAGCGGCGCCTATCCCGGCCTTGCGGTCGACCATCTCTTCTCAGAGGCTGTCGTGCCAGTCTGCAGCCCGCAATTTGCCGACCACCATGGGTTGTGGGAGCGACCGGAGGCGATCAGAGACGTGCCGCTTCTCCATGAGGAGGGCGCTGAACATGACCATGTCTGCCCGGACTGGCATGCCTGGCTGCGCGCCGAAGGACTTTCCTATCGCCCGTCGCGCGGCGGCTTCCGGTTGAACCAGTCCTCTCTGGTGCTCGACGCGGCTGTCGCCGGCCAGGGGCTCGGTCTCGGCAAGATCCGGCTTGCGGAAGCCGAGATCCGCAGTGGCCGGCTTGTCTGCCCCTTCGGCAGCCCGCAGGCGGTCGGCTCCTCCTATTTCTTCGTCACATCGGCCCACAAGGCGCGGCTGATGCGGGTCGATCTCTTCCGCAACTGGCTGCTTGCCGAGGCGCGCGCCGCGCAGACGATTGAGGTCGCTTCCTCCCGTAGCCCGCGATCCGGCTTCGACATGATCGCCGCCGAGTGAGATCGTATGCCGTGCGAAGGCAGGCCTTGGATGGCCTATTTCAGCCGGAACCCAAGTTTGCGCGCCACCTCGCCAAGCACATGGCGGCCCTTGAGCGCCTCCACCGTGCCGATGCGATTGCGAACCTGATCGGTCCAGTCGATCAGAGGCATGGTCTGTTCGGTCTGGAAGGTTCTGAGAATATAATTGTAACCGGCGAGATCATCGGCCGGTGCGCCATCTTGGTAGCGCTCGCGGTGCAGGACGCTCGTCTGCGGCAGGCGTGGCTTGACGCCGGCCGGCACCGCCGGATCGGGATAACCGACCGTCAGGCCAAAAACGGGAAACACGCCATCGGGCAGGGCGAGTTCGCGGGCGACCTTTTCCGGATCGTTGCGGATCGCACCGATATAGCATGTGCCGAGGCCAAGAGATTCCAGGGCGACGACGGCGTTCTGGGCGGCGAGTGCTGCGTCGATCACGCCAAGCAGAAAGCTTTCCACGTAGTCAAGACCTTCACCCGTCGCGCCACGCTCCGTTGCAATCTTGCGCGGTCGGGCAAGATCGGCGAGCCAGACGAGCAGAAGCGGGGCCTGGGCGATCTGCCGTTGATTGCCGGCAACCGCATTCAGACGTCCGCGACGTTCGACGTCTTCAACGGCAACCACGCTCCAGGCCTGCAGGTTCGAGGAACTCGGCGCCGACTGGGCGGCGGCAACCGCAAGCTCGACTGCCTCTGCCGGTACCGGGTCCGGCAGATAATGGCGCACGCTCCGATGTGAGAGGATCGTCTCGACGGTTTCGGTCCAATCGCCCGAAAGCTGCTGCTTGTTGCGGTAACGTTCGCTGGCAAGCGCCTTCAGCCTGTCGTTGCCGACGTTTCTTTCTGCTGCTGTTGATGGCGTCATATCGATTTTCTCTTGCCTGCTGTCATTGTCGATCGCTATTCCGCCGCAGTGGCATACGGGTTGGCCGGGCGGGCAAGACCAAGATGCTCGCGAAGCGTCCGGCCGCTGTAGGCTTGTCGGAACAATCCGCGTTTGCGCAGGATCGGCACGACCTCGTCGACGAAGACCTCGAGCCCGTGCGGCAGCACGTCCGGCATCAGGTTGAAGCCATCTGCCGCACCGGCGACAAACCAGCGTTCGATGTCGTCGGCAACGTCTCGTGGCGTGCCGACAATGGTGCGATGGCCGGTGCCCCCGTTCAAGGCGCGGATCAGGCCGCGCACGCTTAAGCCCTCCCGTTTGGCGAGCGCCAGCGTGGCGCGGAAGAAGGTGTGGCCGCCATCGGGCGGCAGCGGAATGTCGTCCGGCAGCGGCGCGTCGAGGTCGAGGCTCCTTGCGTCGAGCTGCAGCACGCCGGCAAGTCGCGCGAGACTATATTCGAGCGGTATCAGCTCGCGCAGCTCCTCCTGCCGGCGTTTGGCCTCGATCTCGGTACTGCCGATGATCGTCGCGAGGCCGGCGAGCACGAGAATGCAGCCCTCCGGTCGGCCGAAGCGGGCGGCACGCCGGCGCAGGTCGCCGGCATAATCGAGCGCCTCCTCGAAGGATTGCGAGGCGGAAAAAACTGCTTCGGCATGTTCGGCCGCAAGCTCTCTTCCATCGTCCGAGCCGCCGGCCTGGACGAGAACCGGATGGCCCTGCGGCGGGCGTGGAATATTGTGCGGGCCGTGCACCTGGAAATGCTTGCCGCGATGGGCGATCGCGTGGACACGTGCCGGATCGACGAAACGGCCTGTCGCGGCGTCACCGATAAAGGCATCTTCCTCCCAGCTGTCCCACAGCGCCTTGACGACGGCGGTAAATTCGCCGGCGCGCTCGTAGCGGCTGGAATGGGCGACCGGCTTTTCGAGGCCGAAATTGCGGCTCTGCCACAGGTCGGCGCTGGTGACGATGTTCCAGCCGGCCCGGCCGCCGCTTGCATGGTCAAGCGTCGCAAAGCGACGGGCGATATTGTAAGGCTCGTTATAGGTCGTCGAGGCGGTGGCGATGAGGCCGATATGCTGTGTGTTGGCGGCGACCAGCGCAAGCACGATCGTCGGTTCGAGCGACGTCAGCGGCCTGAAATCAACCCGGTCGGAAATCGCCGCCTGGTCGGCGAGAAAGACGGCATCGAACGTGCCGCGTTCGGCGATCCTGGCGACATTGATGTAGTGATTGATATCGAAGGAGGCGCGCGGATCGCTGCCTTCCATCCGCCAGGCCGCAGGCGAAAAGCCGGAATGAAGGATATTGATGTTGAGATGAAGCTCGCGGCCGCTCATTGGAATATCCCAGGTTCCGGATAGTCGCCGGTCAGGAACCACGCCCCGACATTGCGTGTCTTGTACTCGGCCGGATTGTGCAGCGTATGGATGCGGACATTCCTCCAGAACCGGTCGAAACCATAGGCGCGCACCGCCGAGCGCGCGCCCATGACCTCGAAGATCTCGCTTGTGACCTCGAGCGCCACCTTGCCGGCCAGAACGTTGGCGGACGCAACCGCAATCGCCGTCTGGCCGCGCTCGTCCGCCGTCAACGCTTCCCCCCTGGCGTAGGCGGCGTCAATCGCGTCGGCTGCCCGGTCGGCAAGCGCGGTCGCAGCCTGCACCTTTATCCAGAGCTCGCCATATTGTCGCTTGATCCAGGGATCGTCGACGTGCCTTTCGACACCGGAATAGATCCAGGGCCGTGATTTCGTGACGGTATAGTCGCGAGCTGCCGCAAGCGCCCCCTGAGCGCTGCCGACAAAGACATTAAGGAGCACGCTCTGCTGCTGGAGAGGCGCCAGAAGTGCGATCGGATTGCGCGGGCGCTCCACCAGGATTTCGTCACCGTCGATCCTGACGTCCTTGTAGAAGACCCGGCCACTACCCGTCTGGCGTTGGCCGATACCGTCCCAGTCGTCAGCGATGGTGATCCCCGGACGATTGGCCGGAATATAGGCAAAGCTGCGCTGGTTGGTTTCCTCGTCTTCCCACGCGACCATGAGATAGTCGGCGACATGCGAGCCGGAGGCGAAGGGGCGAAAGCCGTTCAGGATGACACCACCGGCGGTCTTTCGGCCGAACAGGCTCTTCGAAAAACTGTTGGTCGTATTGCCCCAGAACCAGCGACCATCCGCTGAGCGACGCAATATCTCATGCGAGCGCTTATCGCCCGCCGTCGCCGCGTTCTGCAACGGGCTGAAGTGATAGCCGAAAAGGTGACCGAGTGAACCATCGACCCTGGAAAATTCACGCACAACCCTAAGCGCGGTCGAATAGGGCTGCCCCTCACCGCCGAATTCCTTCGGGACGAGCAGATTGACGAGGCCGCTCTCCTTGAGAAGCTTGATCTGTTCGGAGGGTCGGCCGCCGAGCTGGTCGCGTTCGACGGCATCGCGACCGAAGATCTCCGTGAGTTCGGCCGCCTTGGCGAGATAGGGATTATCTCGATCCGCCTCAAAGAGGGCAGGCGGGTTTGGTGTCGGCTCCGGTTGTCTTGGCTCGAACGTTCCAGGCTTTACGGTCACGGCGTTCTTCCTTCAGTTATGAAGCCGGGGAAAGCCATGGCGCGCCGCAAGCAGTTCGAGGATGCGATCGGTCTTGTTGACGAAACGCACGCCATTCCAGCATTCAGCATCTTCAGGTGCGTTCTCGGCCAGAACCAGCACCGGCAACGACTGATGTTCCTCGCCGACGGCAGCGATCACGCTTGCGCGCGGCCGCGGAAAGGCAACCCGCTCCACCTCGATCTTGCTTGCAAGATCCGGGAAGGATGCCAGCAGTCCCTCGATGGCGTTGCAATAGGGGCAGACGAAGCTGACACCCGGTTTTTTGGGATCTGAAAAACCCGGTTCGATGAGATAAAGCTTGTCGTGGCTCACTGGTTTCTCCTATTCGGCCGCCGCAGCATTGCCGGCATCTGCGAAGCGGTTTGCCGGGCGCTTGAGACCCAAATTCTCGCGCAGCGTCGCGCCCTCGTATTCGGTTCGGAAGAGGCCGCGGCGGCGCAGTTCCGGAACGACAAGCTCGATGAAGTCGGCAAGCCCGCCCGGCATCAGCGGCGCCATGATGTTGAAGCCGTCGGCGCCATAATTTTCGAAGCGTTCTTCCAGCACGTCAGCGATCTGAACCGGCGTGCCGACCACCTGCCAGTGACCGCGCGCACCAGCGATGCGCAGATAGAGCTGACGAATCGAAAGATTCTCGCGTCGGGCAAGTTCGAGCACGAGCGCCTGTCGGCTTTTGCCCGCATTGGTTGCTGGCGGATTATCGGGCACCGGCCCATCAAGCGGATAGGCGGATAGATCGACGCCGGAGAGCTGGGAGATGAGGTTCAGTCCGACCTCGGGCTGAATGAGCGCCTGCAGGGATTCGAACTTTTCCTGCGCTTCGGATTCAGTTCTGCCGACAACAGGGAAAATGCCCGGCAGGATTTTCAGATCGTCATGTGAACGACCGAACTTGGCAAGCCGGCCTTTGACGTCGGCGTAAAAAGCGACCGCTTCCTCGAGGGTGATCTGGGCGGCGAAGATGGCTTCTGCAGTACGCGCAGCAAGTTCCTTGCCGGGCTCGGAGGCGCCCGCCTGAACCAGGACCGGCCGCCCCTGGGGTGAGCGCGGGATGTTGAGGGGTCCGCGCACCTTGAAATGCTTGCCGTTGTGGTCGAGCCGGTGCAGCTTCTGAGGATCGAAATAGCGTCCCGATTGCCTGTCGCGAATGAAGGCGTCGTCTTCAAAGCTGTCCCAGAGGCCGAGCACCACATCGGCGAATTCCTCGGCGCGCTCGTATCGATCGGCATGCAGGATCTGCGCCTCATGCCCGAAATTGTAGGCTGCGTCGGGATCGGAGGACGTGACGAGGTTCCAGCCCGCCCGCCCGCCGCTCAAACGGTCAAGGGACGCAAACTGCCGCGCGAGATTGAACGGATCGGAAAAGCTTGTCGAGGCGGTAGCGATCAGGCCGATATTGCGGGTGACGGAGGAGAGCGCCGAAAGAAGCGTGATCGGCTCGAAGGGGTAGATGCCGCTATGGGCCTTGCGGCTTGCGGCCTCCACGTCCTTCAACCGGGCCGCCACACCGTCGGCAAAGAAGATCGCATCGAATTTCGCGGCCTCGGCAAGACGGGCCAGTTCGAGATAGTTTTCAAATTCCGTACCGATCGAGGCCTGCGGATGACGCCAGGCAGCGACATGGTGGCCGGTGAAGAGCAGGAAGGCGCCGAGCTTGATCTGGTCCTTGCGTCTTGCCATGGGATATCCTTTCAGCGGTAGATAGCTGGCACGGGGAACTCGCCGGTCAGCAGAAAGGTGCCGACCGTGCGCTTCTTGTATTCGGCGGGATTGTGCAGCGTATGCGTGCGGACATTGCGCCAGAAACGGTCGAAGCCGTTGGCCTGTGTGGCGGAGCGAGCGCCCATGACTTCGAAGACCTCGCTAGACACGGCGAGGCCGACCTCGCCAGCGTAAAGATTGGCCGTGGCGATATCGATCGCGGCGGCACCTCGATCGGCGTGGCTCAAGGATGGGCCTTGGGCATAGGCGGCATCGAGGCTGCGGGCAGCCTTATCGGCGAGCTCTGCGGCGGCAAGCGTGCGAATGTAGAGTTCGCCATATTGGCGTTTGATCCAGGGATCGTCGATATGTCGTTCCACGCCGGAATAGATCCACGGTCGGGATGATGTCACCGTATAGTCGCGGCCTTCTTCGAGAATGCCTTGGGCGCTACCGACGAATACGTTGAGAAGCACGCTCTGCTGAAGAAGCGAGGTCAGAGAGGCGTAAGGTGTCAAAGGCACAGAAGGCGCGCTGATCACCTCATCGTCGTCGATCTTCAGGTCGCGGAAATGGACGGTGCCGCTGCCGGTCTGTCGTTGCCCGATGCCGTCCCAGTCATCCGCAATTTCGATCCCCGCACGATCGGCGGGTACTGCCGCTGTCTGGCGTTCACCACCTGAATTTTCCCAGGAAATCTGGATATAATCGGCAATATGCGAGCCCGAGGAAAAGGGCCGGCTGCCGTTGATCGTCCAGCCGCCTTCGGTCTTTTCGCCCGTCGAGGTCTTCGACATGGCATTGCCGGAATTGCTCCAGATCCAGTTGCCGGCAGCAGATCCGCTGAGCCACCTGTCTTTTTGCGCATTCGAGCCGCGAAAGAGGATGAGGTTCAGCGGCAGATGATGATAACCGAAGAGATGCGCGAGCGACCCGTCGGTTTTGGCGAATTCCCGCACGATGCGAAGGATCGTCAGCCAGGAGGCGCCCTGTCCACCATAGGATTTCGCAATTTGGGCTGAAGGCAGGGCGCTTTCCTTCAAGAGCCTGATCTGTTCGAGGGGCTTTCCGCCTTGCCTGTCCCGTTCGACCGCATCCCGGTGGAATGCCTTTCGTAACTCGACAGCCTTTGTCAGCAGCGAATCCTCAACGTCAAATTCGAACGACATATCGCCTCTGCGCATCCTGGCGCCGGGAATTCCGGCAGCGTCATGGCAAGGACGGTCGACCGACATGCGGCGCAAGTCCAGCAATATGAATTTGATGCGACGGAAAGAAATTCTTCGCGCGCTAGCATGGAGGAGGCCGCAGGTGGTCGCACCTGCAACTTCATGGATTATCGCAGCATTATCTGGTGCTTGCTAGTAGCCCGGCTTTCCAGATGCGGCATGCGTCGAATTTCACCAAAAATCAACAGCGCACGGATTTCCTCAGTGATCAGTGGAGGTTGTCCCCACGAAGAAATTGGTTGTTGTGGTTGCTACGAACGCGACAACACAGCCGCCTCCGCCAAACAAATGGCGAAGGCCGCTAACGAACAAACAATATGGCCTTGCACGACCAAAACCAGCGCGGCCGACGATTATTGGAGCCCGCGTCAACCACTTGGCAGCATCATTATCGATGTTTCAAGAACAGCGGAGACGTCCAAATTCGGGATTGGTCCCGCTGACGCGCCGTTATGAACAACGGATGTTCGCGTTCCGGATCGAGCTTCAGTTCACGCAGCAATATCTCACCCCCAAGATCTCTCGGCAGCGGTCGGTCGGTAACCCTTTCCACGATCAGGCGCAACTCGACGCCTGGCAGATCGAGTGTGACCGGACCCTTCGCAATCAGATCCTTCCCATTGACTTCCAGCTTTGCTTCGGGGGCATGCACGTGCGGTGGCGGCTGCAGCGGGTCGCCGATCTTGCTGTAGCCATGAAGGTTTGCGGCAATCGTGATGTGGGCATCGGCTAGGTCGGAAAGCTTGAGCTCGATCCCATCGACATCGCCGTGTGTTGCCGTTCTAAAGCCGAGCTTGCCGAGTCCGGTACGCCATACGCTCTGTTCGGGGTGGTCAAAGCCCACTCCGCACGCATCGAGAAGTGCAGCGCCGGTCACAGCGACCTCGCCGCTCCAATAAGCCGCCCGATAGCGATCCTTGATGCGCGCGCCGCCGAAACGGATGCGGACACTGCGTTCGCTGAGACCTGCCTCCGCATGCAGATCCCGTCTCCACACAAGGCGATCACCATCATAAAGTTGAACCTCTTCCCAGCCGGCCTGACCGAGCAGGCGGTAGGCCAGCGGCTTTTCGGGTTCGGCATCGAACACCTCGCCCATGAAATGCTGTGCTTGGGACAGAACAGCAAAACTGCGTTCGCCAGTCGTGGCGAAGGTGCGCCGCGCCCGGAGTGCGCTGCCGACGCCGGCACGGTCGAAGCGGTCGGCGATGACGCCCGTCAGCCCGCCACGCGACCCGAAGGTTCCGGTTGCCGGCGCGCCGCCGCCGCATCGGCCTTGGTGCTCGTCGCTCGCAGCCGAAGCGCCCACTCTATATCCGCGTGCGAGCGCTTCGGTGTAGAGCCAGTGGAATTGTCCCCAAGCGGAGCCAATCTCGATGAGCCGTTCCAAGTCGGGATGGTTCCAATCAAGAACGCAGCGCCGCCCGCCCACATGTGGGATCAGCAAATGGCCCTCAGGATCGTCTTCATAGGCGGCATGGAGCCGGTCCACAGGCCAGACGCCGGGTCGGATCGTTCCGTCCGTCGTTTCATTCCATTCGAAAGAGCGAAGAGATTGTCCTTTTTCATCAAAGGGGAAGCGGGGTTTGCCATCGCGCAGGAAGACGACGTTGCGGTCGCCGCCGGCTGCCGAGTTGCCGCACCATTCGGTGCCTGGAAAACAGACGAAGCGGCCGGCTTCGTTAAGGCCCTGGATAATCTCCACGGCCTTGTCCCAGTTCGCTTCGGTGATGTTGAAGTCGTTGACGGTGTAGCCCACCACGTCAAGCCCGGCGATGTCGCGTCCGTAGGTGAGGTTGTAGGTCGCGTCGTTGGTTCCGACAGTGTCGTCGGAATGAACGTGCAAATCCGCGTAGAGCGGACGCAAGGCGCCTTCCTCGCTCTGTACATAGGCGGCGGCCGCGGTGACGAAGGGTTCGTCGTCTAGCCGTGCTTCCAGTTTCCACTCGCCCGCTTCGCTGAAGGAAAGGCCGGAAATCCGCGCGAATGCCCAATCCTCTGCGGCCAGCGTGATCGGCTGCGTGCGTTGAGTCGCGTCAGGCGCGGTGATCACGAGCGTGCCCCGCAAATTGCGCTCACGGCATGTGTTTCCCCATATGTCGTCGACACGTACGATCGCATCGAAGGATTGACCAAGGCCAACAAGGCGCGGCGCGATGACCTGAAGGGCGTGGGGCTGGCCGGCCACGATTTCGAGTTTGCAGTCGCCCGGCACTTCCGCAAATTTGGAGCTGCCCAGCGGATCTATGAACAACCGGAATCGGAACGCCTGTTCCACGAACGTTTGCACGCGCGTGCCGGCGCCGCCCTGGCGCCGATCTCCGAGACGAATGACGATCCTGTCGCCGGGATTGATATAGCCATCAATGACATCGATGATGATGGCCTTCTGGAAGGGACGCTCATGTCCCTTCTGGTCGAACCGCACCTTCAGCGCCTGCACCGTTGCCGGGCTCTGGCCAGGAACCAGCGGCCCGGCATGATAGTCGGCGGAAAGGTAGTTGGCGCCCGCCGGGTCCGTTGTCTGGAACAGCGCCCAGTCGGAATAGAATTTGAAGGCGAGCTTCAGCCACGCGCCGTCGGCAAGGCCGACAGCGCCAACCTCATAGACGAGCTCCAGTTCGGTCCACTCGCCGGCAGTCAGCGTTTGTCTCTGGCAGGTGAGCCGTCCGAGGAAGGGAAGCGTGTCGAAATAGGCGGCAAGGCCCGCTGGGGAATGTACGGCGGCCTCGGATGCCTTGTGCTGCAAAGTCTCTGTCATGGGAGAATTCCGTTATTGTCCGCGCCAGCTTTCGTAGCGGCGCTCTATCCGTCGAAACACGAGGCTCTCCATGAGCCACGCTGTGAGTCCGATCAGCGCGATACCGAGAAGCACCTGCGCCGAATTGCCGACCTGCCCACCCATCGCGACCATCCAGCCGATCCCTTGGGAGGCGCCGATCATCTCGGCGGCAACGAGGGCGCGCCATGCCTGCGCAAAGCCGATGCGCAATGCGGCGATCAGGAAGGGGAGGGATGCAGGAAGATAAACATGGGCCAGCAGCTGAAACCGTTTGGCACCCAGAATGCGGGCTGCGCGCACCTCCCCGCCGCCGATGGAAAGCACGCCTTCCTGGATCGTCACGGCCATTGGAAAAGCCGATGCAATGAAGATGACCACGGCGATCGACAGATATCCGAGGCCGAAGAAGATCAGGGAGAGCGGTGCCCAGGCGATTGGAGGGATCGCCATGAAAAGACCGAGCAGAGGCTGGGCAAACTCCCGGAACGGCCGCCAAAGTCCGGCAGACACGCCGATAGTAAGCGCTGCCAGGATCGCTGCGCCAAAGCCGCCGAACTCACGCAACAAGCTGGCCAGAAACTGGCTGCCGAGCTCACCGGACTGGACCCAGCGCAGTCCCTCGGCGGCCACCTCCCAGGGCTGTGGCAGCACGTAAGATGGAACCCTGCTGGCTGCGAGGCACCACACGGCTAGCAGGAAAGGAAGCGCTGCCCAGCGCCAGGACGGCTGCGGAAAACGCAGCCGCACTGTCAATGTCTTCATTGATCGGATCTCACTGCTGCGCAGCCGCTTTGGCCGCAAAACTGTCGTCAATGATGTCATCGACATCAAGCGGTTTATTGAGAATGCCGAGATCGACGGAGTAGTTGATGAGCCGCTGGATGAAAGCGCGGTCTGACGGCTCGATTTCTGCGGACCAGCCGAGGCGTTTCCTGGCCTCGGCGACAATTGCCTCCGGCGGAACGACGCTTCCGTCCCTGGCCTTCACGGGCTCAAGCTTAAAACTCTGTGCGATGATCTGATTAGCTTCCTCGGGATGCTCCCGCAGAAACGCGACGGCTTTGGCATTGGCCCGCAGCAGCTTGACGAGATCGTCCGGCCGCTCCTTCAGCGTCTTAGAAGGGGCTGCCACGACATACCATGGATAGCCCGGAAGGGCGCCGTTCACGTCGAATACGACACGGCCCGTGCCGCGCAGCACCGACTGGCTGATGAAAGGCTCCCATGAAAAGGCTGCATCCACCACGCCTGTATCAAGGGCGGCGTTCATGTTGCCCACGGGCATCTGCGATAGTTGGAGGTCGGCGTCGGGATCGAGGCCGGCGGTCTCCTTCAGGACGAAGCCGCGCAGCAGCACGTCCATGCCACTTCCTCTGTTGACGCCAGCGAGTTTCTTCCCTTTGAGGTCGGAGAGCGACTGAATGGGGCCGTCGGCCTTCGCGATCAAGGCTGCCTGACCATAGTTCACCTTCGCGATGATCTTGGCTTCGAGACCACGCGCGGCCCATTGATAGATGGGCGGAGCGCCGATATAGGCTAGGTCGATTTCCCCTGCCGCCACGGCCTGCTGAATGACGGGGCCATCGCCAAAGCCCTTGAGCTCGACGTTCAAGCCCTCTTCGCGGAAGTAGCCTTTCTCTTCAGCGATCAGGACCGGCGCGTTCGCCATGGCCTGAACCCAGCCGATGCGAAGCGGTGGGGGTTCCTGCGAAGCTGCGGGCCAGGCAGCAGCAAGCGCGAGAAGAGCTGCAGGTAGAATTCGTTTCATCGGATGGTTCCCTTCAGGTGACGGGTTGATTGCTGGTCATGACCACGGCGATTTGCTCGGCGAGGCGTTCGCGCAGTTCCGCAAACAAGGGATTGGCACGCGTGCCTCGCTGGTCGCGAGGACGCGGCAAATCAATTGTCACTTCGGCCGTGATGCCGGTCGGAGGCAGACCGAGGACCAAGACCCGGTCCGCCAGATAGATCGCTTCGTCGATGTCATGCGTGATGAACAGCACGGTCTTGCCCAAGCTCGACCAGATGCGGAGCAGTTCGTCGTTGAGGGCTGAGCGCGTCATGGCGTCGAGTGCTGCGAAAGGCTCATCCATGAGCAGAAGGCGCGGCTCAAGCGCCAGCGAGCGCGCAAGCGCAACGCGCTGACGCTGGCCGCCCGACAATCGGTGAGGCGGCTCTTCCGCATGTCCTTCGAGGCCGACAAGCCGCAGAAAATCCAGGGCGATGGCCCTCTGTTCCTGTGGCGAGCCCCTACGATTCATACGAAGGCCGAAGCGGACATTTTCCAGGACGCTCAGCCAGGGGAAAAGGTTGGGCGATTGGAACACATAACCAAGTGCGGAATGTTCCGGCGCAACCGGCGCCCCGTCTATGGTGATGTTTCCCGATTGTGGGCGCAGGAAACCGGATAGCAGATTGAGCAATGTGGATTTGCCGCAGCCGGAGGGACCGAGGACCGCGACGAATTCTCCTGGACGGGCTTCCAGCGAAAACCGTTCGAATATGCTGCGTCTGCTCTCGGGATAGGCGAAACTTATGTCATTCACCGAAAAGGTGGCACCGCATGAAAGCTGCCGAACTGGGGAAACAAATGCCATATCGCGTTCGAATAATCCGACGTTGGAATTGTCCCAGTTTTTAATACATTATAATACAGGTCATCAACGTGGAGCCTTCCCTTGTCCGACAGCAAAGGAGAACGCTATTCCAAAGCTGCAAGAGTCCGTGGTCTTTTTAACCCCAATGGAAAATAAATGAGCCTGATACGCAACAACCCGGTGGCGATGTATCTCCAGATCGCCGATCGCCTTCGTCGCGAAATCACCGAAGGGACATATGAGCCTTCCGGACGGCTGCCGTCGGAATCGCAGATCATGACGCGCTTCGAGGTCAGCCGCGTCACCGTCCGCCTCGCGCTCGAGCAGCTCGATAAGGACGGGTTGATTGAGCGTCGAAAAGGCAAGGGCACTTTCGTGGCTGGCAAGCAGGTCCGCCATCAGATCGATACCCTGCGCAGCTTTCACGAGTCTCTGAAAGTGCAGGGGTTCGATGCCACGATGCGGATCATCGAACTGACAGCGATTGAAACGCCGTCGGCGTTTGTCTCGTTGTTTGGAGCAAGATGCGCGCTGTTGGAGCGACTTCACATGGTGGACGACGAGCCCATTGCCTTGGGTCGAAGCCTCCTGCCCGCCGTCATGTCCGAGCTGGATTTGAAAACGGCCGAACAATGGCCGACCTATGCTCTGCTCAAAGACAAAGCGGGTGCCGATATTGGCTCTGCTGAAATCGCAATCGGCGCGCGCGTCATCCCGCCTCGTATCTCGTCCTTGATCGGCGCTGCCGCGAATACAGTCCTGCTCGTGCTCGAACGGACCTCATATTTCGATCATGGCGCCTGCGCCGAATGGTCGGAGTTTTTCATCCGGCCCGAGCGATATAAATTCGTTCTCGGCAATCGAATGTCCGCCTAAGCCGCGTCGCAATCTTTCAGGATTAGGGGAACTCCGGCTGTGGCTTTACTTCCCCATTTCAATTGAAGCGCTAAGCTAAAAATCCAGCATCCAATTTTGACCTAACGGCTTCAAACAGCGCAGGGGAAGGACCGTTCAAAGCCCGGATGCTTTGGTGAGATTGACGCGGAACCGGTCCCGCCGCCGCTGATATTTTCGGGTCATCTCGGCGGAAGCATGGCCGAGCTGCTTCTGCACGTAGCGTTCGTCGACCTCCACCGGGGAGGCCAGGCCGGCACGCAGCGAGTGTCCTGAGAACTTTTCCGCACGCCCGCTCTCGGTGAGGTCGGGCCGTACGCCGGCAGCCAGGGCCACCTTCTTGACGAGGCGTGCCACTTCCTGATCGAGCAGCCGGTCGGGGCCGACATCCTTGCCTTGACCGGTGACCCGCCGGAAGAGGGGGCCGTGCGCGATCCTTGCAAGCTTCAGCCAGGTCTGCAGCGCGATGACGGGGCAGGTCGCGTCCGAGGAGCCGCGGCCAATCTCCACTTCGCGCCAGCCTCGTTTTCCGCGAACCGTGACAACCATGCCCTTGTCGAGGATCTCCACCCAGCCGCGGCTGTCCTTCGTCTGGTCACGGCCGACATCAAGCCTGACAATCTCGGAACGCCGCAGGCCACCGGCAAAGCCGATCAGCAGCATCGCCCGGTCGCGCAGACCGCGCAGCGTGCCGCGGGGGAGTGTCTCCAGCATAGCGATCAGGTGCTCGGGCAATACCGCTTCTTTCTGCCGGAGAGGGGCGGCGTGGGTATTGCGGATGCCGGCAAGCACGGTGGCGATATGGCGGTCCTCGCGGTCGAGCGGGAGCCCACGCTGGGCATAGTTCCAGGTGATTGCGGAGAGACGTCGCTCGATCGTCGTCACCGAATTCGGTTTCCGGCCGGCGATCGCCGCACCGGACGCACAGGCGGTGATGTAGAGGCCGACGGTGTGGGGGGCGGCCGGCAGGATATCCAGCCGTGTCCCTTGAACTCCATCGCCGAGTCCGTGACGAGCAGTCGCGGCCGACCGAACATCGGCCAGGCATGGTTGAGATTGCGGGCTGCGAGCCAGGTATCTTTCGGGCAGATGGCGTGTGCGAGACAAAGCGCGACGGACAGAACCGACGGCTTTTCCAGCGTGAGGCAAAAGCCGAGAATGCATCGCGTCGCCACGTCAGTGACAATCGTCAAGTATGGACGACCGACGAATACAGACACCGTCGACCACCTCCACGAAATTGATGTCGGTCGGCGTATGGTCGATCTGGCACACGGCGAGGGGGTGCGGCGCGTGGATGTAGCCGGGTCGCGGTTTTAGCCGCAGCAAGTGCTTTGGATTGGCCGATCGCTTCCTCGCGATCTCTTCAGGCGAAAACAACACCGGGATGCGCCGGGCGACTGTCACATAAGACGGCACGGCAAGGCCAGCTTCCTCGCATCGCGCGCGGATCTCATCGACCACGGGCGCAAGTGGGGTCGGCTCGAGCGTCAGCCATCGCTGGCGAAGTGTTGTGCCGATGATTTCCTCCACCTGTTCCGGCAGCCGTTTGCGACGACTGACAGCAATGCGAGGCAGCAAGGCCGTCACCGTGCGATCGGCGCGATAGCGCGCAAGAAGATTGTAGATTTGCCGTGTGGTCAGCCGCAGTTCAGCCGCGGCGCGTGCAACGGCAACCTCTCTTGGGCCGCCGCCATCGAGGATCTTGTCCAATTCGCGGGCGACGCGACGCGCCATTGACCACAGATCGTCTGAAGTCGGGCGCGCCGTGGGCAAGCGTCGATCGTGCAATCGGTTTGGCAAGGGCGCTTCATTGAAATCGTTAGCGGAAAATCGACGCCCATTTTACGCCCAAACCTAACGCCTGTATGACAATTTCCGATTTGAAATCAGACTATAAGCCCCATCGACAGCGTTGGACGGCGGTACTTCTGTAGTCCGAGATCTCTCTCAGCTCAGAAAGCTTAACCCCATGGGTGTCGAACCACCACTCCACGCTCATTCCAGGATACCAATCGCGGAGAAGGGGGGTTGCGGAGGGGGCGGAATCCTCCCATGTCCTTTTGATATTGTGAAATAAAGAAGCATCTGCCCATTGGAATTGTCACCTCGCCCATGGCCGGCCTCATTTGGAGCGAACCGTGCAACACCCTCGCTCGGGCCAACTACATCCTTCGACCAGGCTTTGCCCCTTGACGTTGTCGGGGGGAACGACGCTAGGCCTTCATTGAGGCCATTGGTACAATGAGGCATGCGACAAGGCCGGACCCGTCCTCGCGCATGGCAAGTGCGAGGCGCGCTCCTTGTCTTTCGGCTGCCGCCTTTGCGATCGATAGCCCCAAGCCGCTCCCCTCGCTATCCTGGGGCCTTGCCCTGAAGAACCGTTCAAAGACGCGGGGCATCTCTTCTTCCGCGATGCCGGGGCCGGTGTCGCGGATTTCGATCCGCGCTTCTTGCCCGGCGGCAACCACCGCGACGTCGACGGTCCCGGTCGGTGGCGTGTATCGCACCGCGTTCTCGACCAGATTGTCCAGGATGACCTCGAAATCGGCTAGCGAACCGATCGTGCTCGCCCTGTCCTGGCACGTGATACCCAGGTCAATCCGCCGGCTCTCCGCGAGCGGGGTCAGGCGCGCAACAGTGTCGAGCGCAAGCTGGACGAGATCGATCGGTTGCGGCACGGGCGCGATCTCGTGAGCGTCGTAGCGAGCTAGGCGCAAGAGTTTGCTTACAAGGCTCGTAGCCCTGCCGATTCCGGCTTCGAGCTCGGTCAAACGCTGGGAAAATCGGCCATCACGATCGTCGTGCCGAAGATTGTCGATTTGGATCTGCAGCGCCGAAAGTGGTGTGCGCAATTCATGGGCTGCATCTGAGATAAACCGCCGCTGGCGCTCCAACGATGCACGGAGCCGGGCTAGCAGTAGGTTGATTGAACTTACGAAAGGAATGATTTCAGCGGGCACGTCGTCGGTCGGAACAGGGCTGTCGACTGTCGTGTCTCTGGAGGCAACCGCGACGGCCAGTCGATTAAGTCGAGCCATGATCCGATCGATGATCCAACTCAACGTGAGCAATGACAATGGAATCAGAATGATGATTGGAAGTGTCGCTTGGAGGGCTGCACTAGTCGCCAGCTCCTGCCGGACGCTCATATCCTGGGAAACCTGAACCGTTCGATATGGCGCGATCAGCGTATAGACGCGCCAGTTGTCGCTGCCGGTCGAAACGTCGACAAACCCGGTCGCGTGTTGCTGAGGAATTGCAACCGCGGGATGCGAAAGCCGCAACGGCGTGCCGGCCGTATCCCAGACCTGGATGACGAAATCGTCCTCGGGATCGTGCGGCGCACCGCTATCAGGGTCTATTTCTGGCGATGAACGGGCATCCCCGACATAGAGCGCGATCTGCCGCAGCTGATTGTCGAGGAAGTCGGATGCCTCGTTCCTGACGAGGACGTACGATGTTGTCGCCGCGCAGACGCCGATGGTCGCCATTAAGCCGGCGAGCCATGTGAAAGCCGTGCGTCGGATCGAAATCGTGCCTTTCACTTGGGAATCATCCAGCCAGCTCCTCGGACGTTGCGTATGATATCCTTGTCAAACTTGCGCCGCACGTAATGGATGAGCACGTCGATAGCGTTGCTTTCCACCTCTTCACCCCAGCCATAGAGCCTTTCCTCGAGCTGACTGCGCGAGAGAATGGTTCCGGGACGATCCAGCAATGCCTGCATCAAGGCAAATTCGCGCGCTGGCAACACCTCGCTGCACCCGCGATATTTCACCTCATGACTCGATAGATCGAACTCAATCTCGCTCGTGTAGAGGATTGAAACCGCCTGACCGCCATGCCGGCGCAGGACCGCGCGCATGCGTGCGAGCAGTTCTTTGACCTCGAACGGCTTCACCAGATAGTCGTCGGCCCCGAGGTCGAGCCCCGCGACGCGATCGTCGAGTTCGTCACGGGCGGTGATCACCAGGATCGGCCTTTTGTCGCCGGCCGTTCTCAGCGAACGCAGGATTTCCAGGCCCGAACGGCCGGGCAAGCCGAGGTCGAGCAACACAAGACCATGCCCGCCAACGGCGACGGCTTCGTCCCCGAGTTGCCCGTCACGTACCCAGTCTACCGACATGCCGGCATCATCGAGCGCTTGCACGAGGGCCCGACCGAGCATGACGTCATCTTCGATCACAAGAACACGCATGCTTCAAAGTAGCCTAAACGCGTACACCTGCACAGATTCTGGTGCAGGCCGACTGCATTACGGCAAATCATCTAAGACCCTCCTAATTCTGCTGGCGTTCCATGCCTTCTCTAGTCCGCAGAGGAGCGCTAATCATGATCGTCAGCCATTGGATATCCATCGCACTAGCCGTGCTGCTCATGCTGTCGTCCGGTGCATTTTCGCCCGCTTTGGCGCAGGAGAAGCTTGTTGCGCCCGAGACGAACCCACCGGGCGACATTCCGGACAATCAGGTCTTCATTACCTACAACTCTCCTGACGGATTTGATCTAAAGGTGCCCGAGGGATGGTCACGGACCGCGATCGACCATGGTGTTCGGTTCTTCGATAAATACGATGAGATAGACGCCACCCTTGGTACCGCGAGTGCTGCTCCAACGGCTTCTTCAGCCAAGGCCCACGAGATCCCGGACCTCAAGGCAGCCGCACACGCCGTCAAAGTCACCGCGGTCAAGGATGTGAAGCTCGCGGCCGGACCGGCTATCCGCATCAGCTACCAGTCGAACTCCGTGCCAAATCCGGTCACGAACAAGCAGATCAGGCTCGAACACGAGCGCTTTATCTTGTTCAAGAATGGCAAGACGGTCACCCTCGACCTTGCCGCTCCGGCCGGCGCGGATAACGTCGACCAATGGCAACTGATCTCCAACTCCTTGCAGTGGAGGTGAGTTCATGTTCGCACTTGAGGCGACCGAACTTTATCGCTTCTTTCATGCCGGCGACGAAGAAGTCGTGGCTTTACGTGGCGTTGTCCTTTCCCTCAAGGCAGGGGAATTTACCGCCTTGCGGGGGCCCTCTGGCAGCGGGAAATCGACGCTACTTGCCTGTCTTTCCGGGATAGATGAACCGGACGGCGGCGTGGTGTCGGTCATGGGCGAGCGCATGACCCGACGCCCCGAACCAGAGCGGGCTCGGCTTAGGGCTTGGCATTTCGGCATGCTCATGCAGTCCGGCAATCTGTTCGATCATCTGACGGTGCGGGCCAATATCCGTCTCCAGATGGAGATTTCCGGCCGCGGCCGACCGGGCGAAATCGATGGCCTTCTCGGCAGCCTCGGCCTTGACGGCCTCGCCGGTGTCTTGCCAGCTCACCTTTCAGGCGGCGAGGCAGCGCGCGCTGGCCTGGCCGTGGCGCTCGCGGCAAAACCGTCAATCCTGCTTTGTGATGAACCGACCGCCGAGGTTGATGCAGCGGCAGAACAACTCGTCATCGATCGGCTGATCGAAAACTGCCGGAGCGGCGCCGCCGTACTGATTGTCACGCACAGCCCCGCGCTCGCCGCACGGGCCGATCGCATTATCGACATCCGGGATGGAGGCATCGTGCATGGCTAAGACCTTGGCCGTGGCCACGGATCTGTGGCGCAGCTTCCAGCGTGAGCGGGGCGTCGTGGCGGCCGTTCAGGGCTGCTCTTTCAGGATTAACGCCGGCGAAACAATCGCGATCATGGGACCTTCGGGGTGCGGAAAGACGACGCTTTTAAACCTGATCGCGGGACTGGACGTGCCAAGCTCAGGACGAATGGAATGGCCCGGGCTTGGGTCGTCCGACACATTGCGCCCTGAGCGGATCGGCGTGGTCTTCCAATCTGCCAACCTGATGCCCGCACTCTCCGCCGTCGAGAACGTCGAGTTACCAATCCTTCTCGGCAACGGTATCGAGGCCGAGGCGCGCGCGTTGGCAGCGCTTGCCGTTTTCGGAGTCGAAACCCTGGCGTCGAAGCTTCCCGAGCAGCTCTCCGGCGGCCAGGCCGAGCGGATCGCGGTGGCCCGAGCCATTGTGACCAATCCGGAATTGATTGTTGCTGACGAGCCGACAGGCCAGCTGGATCAGGCTGGCGCCGCGATACTGGTCGACCGACTTCGCGCCTGGGGGCAGCAGACCGGAAGCGCCATCATCATCGCCACGCATGATGAACGCGTAGCGGCAAAGATGAGCCGCATCTGGTGGATGCGTCACGGCAAATTGGAAAGCATAGTTGAGAGGTCGGCATGTACAAGCGCTGGTTGATGGGACTTATCCGAACCCGTTCCGGCCGCTTGATCGGCACTATCGGCGGTGTAGTGCTGACAGTCGCCTTCATCGCGTGCCTGGGTGCGTTTTTGCAATACAGCGCGGCTGAGATGACGGCGCGGTCGGTCGCCCAGGTTCCCGTCGACTGGCAGGTCCAGACGCTGCCGGGGGCGGATCACGGTGCGGTCGAGGCTGCGATCCGCTCTGCCGCGTCGGTTACCGGCTTGCAGTTGATCAACTATGCCGACGTACCAGGCTTTGAGGCCAACACAGAAGGCACCGTGCAGACCACGGGAAGCGGCACGGTACTCGGCATGGTACCGGGCTATTTCGACCAGTTCCCCACACAGGTTCGACGGCTTGTAGGATCGGTCGACGGCGTCCTGATAGCACAGCAGACTGCCGCCAACCTGCATGTCGCGGTGGGGGATCAGGTCGTCCTTCACCGCTACCAAGCGGCTGACGTCAACATGACGATCGCCGGCATCGTTGATTTGCCGAACGCAGATGCGATGTTTCAGGCGATCGGTGTCGCGGCAGGCGCCGCTCCGCAAGCGCCGCCCGACAATGTTTTGCTTTTGCCGATGTCTCAGTGGCAGCAGCTGTTCGAGCAGCAAGGCGCCAGCCGACCCGAGACCATTCGGACAGAGTTCCATGTCAGGCTCGACCATCACGACCTGCCGTCCGACCCAGTCGCTGCAAGCATCGAGGCGACCGAGCGCGGCCACAATTTCGAGGTTCGCGTCGCCGACGCGGCGCTACTTGCGAACAATCTGGCTGTCCGACTGGAAGCGGTGCGCGAGGACGCCCTCTATGCCCGGCTGGTTTTCCTTTTCCTCGGCGCCCCCGGGGCCATCCTCGCCATCCTGCTGACGCTGGCGGTGGCCGGAGCTGGGCGGGACAGGCGCCGCCGCGACCAGGCGTTGCTGCGCTTGCGAGGGGCAACGGTCGATACAGTGCTTCGCCTGGCTGCCGCTGAAGCGGCAGTTGCGGGTGTCGGCGGTGCGATCCTCGGTATTCTCCTTGCTGCTCTTGCCGCGAATTTCATTCTCGGAGTCGCCCTCTTGCGCGGCGCAGCGGTTCCTTTGCTCAGCGCTGTGGCGGTGGCCGGGGTCGCGCTTTCGCTCGCAGCGATTCTGATCCCCGCCTGGCGCGATGCCCGTGGCTCGACCATTGCGGCTGCCCGCCGGCCAATTGGCGATGACGGGGCACCGCTCTGGGCTCGCTTCTATCTCGATCTGGTATCGCTGGCGATCGCAGCGGCCCTCTACTGGCGTTCGGCAGCGAGCGGATACCAGGTCGTTCTCGCGCCCGAGGGCGTGGCGGCGGCGGCGGTCGACTACACTGTCTTCCTCGCCCCTGTGTTGCTATGGACCGGCCTGGCGCTGTTGGCCATGCGGCTCGTCGGGGCCGCGTTGCGGCAAGGCCGGTCGGTGATCGCCAGGGGCTTGCGACCTGTCGCCGGACGTCTCGCGGATGTGGTGGCTGCGACATTTGGACGGCAAGGCCGGCGATTGACTGCTGGCATCGGCCTGGCCGCGCTGGCTTTTGCCTTCGCCGCCTCGACCGCGATATTCAATGCCACCTATGAGGCGCAGGCACGGGTCGACGCCGAACTCACCAACGGAGCCGACGTCACCGTCACGGGTACATCCACCGCGCCCGCATCACGGGCGCTCGACCGTCTTTCCAGGCTGCCGGGCGTGGCGGCGGCGCAGCCGATGCAGCACCGATATGCATATGTGGGAACCGACCTTCAGGATCTCTATGGCATCGATCCGGCGCGTATCGGATCGGTCACGGCGATGTCCGACGCCTATTTCGCCAATGGCGACGCCAGGGCGACACTCGCCGATCTTGCCCAAACGCCCGACGGTGTGCTGGTCTCTCAGGAAACCGTGAACGACTATCAGCTCAGCCGCGGCGACAGCGTCAACCTTCGTCTGCAAAACGCGAGTGATCACCAATACCACGTTGTGCCCTTTCACATCGTGGGCGTGGTGCGCGAATTCCCAACTGCGCCCAAGGATTCGTTTCTGGTCGCCAACGCGGCTTACATCGCCCAGCAGACCGGTTCAGCGGCGAGCGAGATCGTTCTAATCCGATCGAACGGCGATCTCGCCCGCCTCGCCCGGACCGTCCGCAACGCGACTGCGGGTCTGCCTGGACTCAAGGTCAGCCAGACCGGTGATGTGGTCGCCTTGATCGCATCCAGTCTCACCGCAGTTGATGTCGCTGGTCTAACGCGGCTGGAACTCATCTTCGCGCTTGTCGCGCTTGCCGCTTCGGGTGGACTGGTACTTGGCCTTGGCTTTGCCGACCGCGAGCGCTCCTTCGCGGTTCTCGTGGCTCTCGGAGCCCAGCCCCGACAACTCGGCGCCTTCGTCTGGAGCGAAGCGGCTTTGGTCACCGGTAGCGGCATGGTCCTTGGTCTCACCGCGGGCATGCTGATTGCCTATGTGCTCGTCAAGCTGCTGACAGGAGTGTTCGATCCGCCACCCGAGGTGCTTTCGGTGCCGTGGTCCTACCTCGTTGCTCTCATTGTCACGTCGGGGGGCGCGGCACTGCTTGCCGCGACCGGTGAGACAATGCGCAGCCGGACACACGTCACGGTGAAGCTCAGAGGCGAATAAGGACCTGCTTTCCTCGCAACCCATGCCGCCATTGCGGGAAACGATAGATTCCGGCGGCCGAAACCTTGAAAGGAAAAAGACAATGAAATCGCGAATGATTATAGTCGCGATGCTGGTCCTTTCGCCGATCAGTGCCGCATTCGCTGCCCAGGTGTCCGGCACGATCACCGCAATCAGCAAGAATGCCGATACGATCACGCTGTCGGACGGCAAGACCTATGTCCTGCCCGAAGGGATCGAAGACACCAAACTCCGTGTCGGCGAGAAGGTGCAGCTAACCTACGCGGACAAGGGTAGTAAGGCTGTCGTCTCGCATCTGGTTCCGCAGAAGTGAGGATTGCGGCGGCCGGCGCCATTACCGGCCGCTGCTTTCTCGCGCGAGTGGGGACTGTTTGACCGTTCCCGGCTCCACGCCGCCGTCCATTCTAATTCTCAGCTAATTGAGCCCGCGTAGTCAAAGTGGGCGAACCGAACGCCAACGAGAGTGCAGCGAGCGTATCGCGCTACTACCGGAGGCGTGCCATTCAACCGGCAAGGGACGATCCGGAAGTGATGTCTGTCTTCCTCGCATTGCCAGAATTCAGGGAAATCCGCTGATGAAACAGATTTTTCTTGCCATCGCGCTCATAGCCGCCCCGGTGGCGGCCTTCACGAGTTTTGAACTCTACGCCAACAATGCGCCCGCCAAAACGGCGAATCTAGGCGATCTATCATCGTTCAAAGCCATCGTCGCCGACGTTCAGAGTCTCGCTTCCAAGGGCGACCTCGCCGGCGCCGCAAAGCGCATCACCGACTATGAGACGGCCTGGGACCAGGCCGAGACCGCGATCCGTCCGCTGAACCCGAATGACTGGAACAACATTGACACCGCCTCCGACGCGGCGCTGAAGGCGCTGCGTCAATCCGCTCCGTCGGCTGACAAAGTCAACAAAACGCTAGCCGCTCTCATGGCGGTTCTCAACAATCCGGCTCAGCCCGCTCAATAGGCGGGCGGCGAACAGCGTCACCCCGCGCCCGGACTGCCCTTCGAGTGGTTCAACGCCTATGCAAGGATACTCGCCATGTCTGCATCGACCAGCAACGCTGCTGTTTATAATCGCGTTCCCCGTGTCACGGCCGACTTCTGGCTCATCAAATTGATGGCCGTTACCATGGGTGAAACGGCGGCCGATTATCTTAACGTGCAAATGGGTTTGGGGCTGGCGGCGACATCGCTGATTATGTCCGCTATTCTGGCGGTGGCATTGATCTGGCAGTTTGCGCAGAAGAAATATGTTCCCGCCGCCTATTGGCTTTCCGTGGTGCTGATCAGCATCGTTGGCACGTTGATCACCGACAACCTAGTCGACAATTTCCATGTGCCGCTACTGGCTACGACGATCGCGTTCTCGATGGTCCTGGCGCTGACGTTCCTGCTGTGGTTTCAAGCGGAGCGGACGCTTTCGATCCACTCCATATTCACCGGGCGGCGCGAGGCCTTTTATTGGCTCGCTATCCTGTTCACCTTCGCACTCGGCACCGCGGCGGGCGACCTGGTGGCCGAGAAATTCGCGCTGGGATACCTGGCTACCGGCGTCCTGTTCGGCATGATCATCATCTCGCTCGCCATCGGCTACTTCTTCTTGGGTCTCGATCCGATACTTGGCTTCTGGCTGGTCTACATTCTGACAAGGCCTCTGGGTGCTTCGTTCGGCGACCTGATGTCTCAGCCCGCACAATATGGCGGCCTCGGCCTTGGCACAATCATAACCAGTGCAATCTTCCTCGCCGCGATCGTCACGATTGTAGCCTTCATGAGCGTGCGGCATGAAGGCGAGGAACTGGCTGCGATCGATGAGGATGACAAATTGGCAAAGGCCGGCCGAAGCCAGTGGTTGACGGTTGCCGAAGAAGAGCTCTGAAGCGCGCCAGCGATCCGTCGTCACCGCTGCGGCATTCCGCGCTTCCGGCCTTTGCCAGCATCTCGCATCTGAAAATGATCGGCCCAGATCTCTTGTGCAGCCGCCGGTAACAGTCCTTCATTGAAATCGTTAGTGAAAAATCGGTCCACATTCATCGCCTAAGCCTATCGGGCTCATGACATTTCGTGTATTTGAAATGACAAAGTAAGAGCCACAACGGCACCGCGCTGACGCGTCTCGACGAGCGCGGTGCCCGTTCGCCGGTCGGAGAGGGGTGGATCGAACGATCCCAGTTCACCGACGCGTGTGCCTCGCTGTGGATCGACGGCGAACTCGTCCATCTCGAAGACCTTGTCCTGCACGACGCCACAAAAGATGTCCGTACCCCGACCCACGAGCTGACCATCGCCCGCGACGTTTTAAAAACCCGCCGGCGCATCGCTGCACAACCACCCGCTTGGCCCCTATCCGCCGACGGTCTCTGCACCCTGCGCTAGGCGTGGCCTGCAGCATCAGATAGGGCCAGCGGCGCCGGAGAGAACGAAGGCGCCGCGGTGGATGCCGAAGCCGCCGGAGGAGGGGAGGAGGGCGATGACAGTGTCGGCCTACCCGGTGTTGACTATGCCGCCATCGATGCGGTGCTGGCCAGATCAGAGGCGGCCATCGAGCAAGCAAGGAAGCCCGGCCGGACTCCGGCCAAGGATCCGTTGGTTTACGATCTCGACTGGGACGAGGATTCTAGGCTCGATGAATGGCGCGGCGTGTTGCGGCAAGCCGAAAACTTGCCCGCGGTGCTGCAGGCGATCGTCGCCCTCGATGCATGGAACGAGCTTTCGGTGCTGCAGCACGCACCCTGGCTTGGTCGGCTGCTTTGTGCCTCCATCTTGCGTGAGGCCGGCATATCCACCGGCGCCATTAATCTTGGCCTCAAAACCATTCCTGTTGATCGCCGCCGCCACCGCGACCGGGAGATCAGGTCGCTCGCGATCGCCCAAGGCCTGATCGCGGCCGTCGAGATCGGCATGAAAGAACACGACCGGCTGGTGCTGGCAAAAACCATGATGGAACGAAAACTGGAGCGACGGCGGACGTCTTCAAAACTGCCGGAACTGGTCGAACTGGTCATGGCAAAACCGCTGGTGTCGGCCAGGATGGTGGCGAAGACGCTCGACGTGACGCCGCAGGCGGCGCGGCGGATTGTTTTGGAGCTGGGCTTGTGTGAGATGACGGGGAGGGGGAGGTTTCGGGCGTGGGGGGTAGTTTAGCCAATATTTGGATTCGATGGTCTGTATTTGAATCCGCCGAATTGGTGCCATCCTACGCGACGGGTATCGCCGTCGCTCAATATCTTGTGGTTTAAGCACGATGGTTTCACCAAAGTATACACGGACGGTCAATCCACTGCAGTTCGAGGCGCTCGAACCTAAGCGTTTCGAGGATCTGGTGCGCCAGCTGCTCTATGATTTCCGAGCTTGGCGCGCCCTAGAGCCCACGGGACGCCTTGGCGGTGACGACGGTTTCGATGCCAGGAGATGGGAAGTTGCCGACGGATCGCTCGCCGATGCAACAAGCGAGGAAGATGAAGAAACCGCCTCGCGACAGTCTGGTGATCGGATCTGGCTCGTCCAATGCAAGCGTGAGCGCGCAATCGGTCCGGCAAACTACTGAGCTATCTTGACGCCATTCCTGCGATGGAACGATCACAGTTGCATGGTCTGGTTTTCGCCGCCTGTTCAGATTTTTCGAAACGGGCACGAGACGCTTTTCGATCCTGGTGTGTCGAAAATTCGATTGGTGAGTTTTATCTTTGGGGAAAGGCGGAGTTGGAGGACGCACTCTTTCAGCCAAAGAACGATCATCTTCTTTTTGCCTATTTTGGCCTGTCACTGACGATTCGCCGCCGCTCCGATCAAGTACGCCTGCGCGGGCAAACTACGATTAAGCGCAAGCTCAAACGGGCAATTACGGACAAGTACGAGATCCTTCTCCGGGATGTTGTCGACGAGAGCTATCCTTATGCCTCTGACGGCTCCGACGATCATGCATGGTGGGTGTACACTCGGCCAAAGATGACGTTTCGAGGACTAGAGTGTCTCCATCGGCGTTATTTCGCCTACCGCGGCGACGAGGATAATAACTGGGACGTGGCGAACGCTTTAAATGATGCCCGCCTCGGCACCCACGCTGATCCTTGGCGCGGGACGGATGCAGCCGGTGACGATCGTGCCGAACTCTTTGCCTTCTGGCACTCGCTCCCTGAAAAGAATAAGGCGTGGTTTGAGGTTTGGGGTGTCGTTCCCTTTTCTTCGATCGTCGAGATTGACGAGCTTGGAGACGATATCACAGGCCATCCTCATATCTATTTCGAGCCGGCAAAGGAGCACGGTCATCCATTCTCTGATGGGTATCCGGAACTGTTGCCGGCAAATCAGTGGGGAGGCGCGCGGCTTCTATGGCCCAAGACCGCCGACCGGATTATCATTTTCCCCGAGAAGTTTAGAAAACCACTTCTTAATACAAATGGCGATGAGGTCTGATCGTACCCAATCAGTGGCAAGGGCCTCATGAATTCACGGTCGGAGGTGCGCCGCTCTCGGCCCTCTAAGAACGCTTAGTGTCCGCATCAGGTTATCTTCACCGCGTCAATGACGAATCCTGAGCTTGAAGAGAGCGGTCACACGGTCGATCCTAAACATACGCGCCAGAACAAACATTATCGATTATCTGAAAGCGGGCGGATATCCTCGGCCGATCGGGCTTATCACTGAGACAAGTATCAACCTTGGTTAGATTCAGAGCGAACGGGATCTGTCATGTGGAATTGAATAACGTGATACGATGACTGCGTAGGATCAAACAGGTAGTATACTTTCTCGGTCAAGGCGTCCTCCGGTCTTTCTTGCCGGGACATTGCATGAGCGTAGGGTTGAAATAGGGACAACAATCGGTTCCACTCATTATAGCAGTCGACCTCGCTTGCGTGCCATCGGACATCCGCCTTCGACAGGTTTTGCCGGATGTTTGATAGGGTTGCCTGACGTTGCCCTTCGTCCATGCAAACCTCGATATACCGCACGATGGCATAATCCAGGGCAGATCTGTTGATGCCAGTCAGATGAATACCGGGATCACCTGATGCAAATCCCCATTCGGTTGAACAGGAAGTCGAGCACCCAGCAGACATAGAGATCCTTCTCGATATTCTCAGCCCGCGTCTCCAGATCGGACGCAGCAGCGGAGAATAGTGCTCGCCGCTCGTCAGCGCTTGAGCGAAGGATATCAATGAAACCCTGGCGCATGTTCATCCTTTCCGTCGTGGCCCAGCTGAGTGCCTTCATCCTCCGGGGGCGGCGGATCGCTTGTTATGGTTTCCACCGCCTGGTACATCCAGGCAGGGATGGCGTGAATGTTTTCGCGCAGATCCTCGACGATCGGCTGCCTGTGGGGGCTTCGTGCCAGGTAACGCACGATACCATCGACAACGGTCTCCAGATTGGACCGCTCGTCGCGAAACCAGTGGAGGGCCTGGATCACCCGCATTGCCGGCCGGCCGGCCCAAAAAGCGGTCTTTGCCGAAATGCGCTTGAAGTCCAAGATGTAGATGACCGACTTTGTGGCCTTGGCGTCGCCGGCATTGGCCTCGATCTCGATGGTTCGGGGGTATGTGTCCGCATAGACTGTGGACCTGGCTGGAACGGCCGTCGTCAGGCCGAGATCGTTGGCGGCCGTCATGCCATCGACGCAAACACGAAGCTTGTCACGCCGTGCGATCGCATCGATGAATGAGGCGCGTGGCGGAAACACCATCTTGCCGGTCAGTTGGCTGATGGCTGGCTTGTCGTAGAGACCACGATGAGGGCGTCGGATGTCGCCACGATTGGTCAGCCTCTGTAGCGCTTTTTCGACGGCGTTCGGTGTTGCGATATCCAGGAAATCGGAGCGCGACCAAACGCCCGAAGGCGCCGCACTGGCGATCCTTTGGTGAATGCGTTCCAGAGTGTCCGATGTGGGATCCGGCATAGTTATTCAACCTTATGACCGAAGATTATATACAAAATTTGGTCACTGGCAACAAATTGCATTCTACTGACCAATTTTTATATCCAAAAATTGGTCAGTAGAATGATTGCTTACGTTTTCGTATAGTGCTTTTGAAAGATGGGATCAGGCCCTTGTCGTCCGTCTGCTTGCACATGGCAGGGATATCGGCCAAGCAAACGGACGTCCGCGACTGAGGAATTTCAGTCGGTTAGCGTTTGCAAATGCAGGGTCGTCGGTTCCAATTCCATCACATCAACAGATCCGAATTTATTGCTGTTGATTGTTAAAAAAGTAGCATGGCAGCCAAGCTCGAGACGACTGCTTTGCGCCCCCATTCCGGTCGTTCGGAACATCCGTGGAAGCTCTTGAAAGCTGCCCTTCAAGCATGATGGTGGCGCTCAAGCGGACCTATCGAAATCGCCGGTTTGAGCGAGCGCTAGGTGGGGCGCAAATCGCCGTTCTTCCCGCTGTGACGCGGGTTGCCGCGGGTCGATGACCGGCGGGATGGTGAGCGGGATCGTCTACGCGATCGCAACGGCCTGCAGTGGAAGGATGCGCCGACAGGTCATTGGCCGCACAGAACGCTCTACAATCGCTTCATTCGCTGGAGCCGGCCCGCCGCCGCAAACATCTAAGCCACCGTCGGGTGTTCAATCGCTTGACGCATCTCCTGGACATGCCGCGCCGGCGGCGCACCAAATTGCCGAAGATACTCGCGGCTGAACTGGGAGGCGCTCTCATATCCAACGGCGAACGCCGCATCCGACGCGCTATGGCTGCCGGATAGCAACAGTTGGCGGGCTTCCTGCAATCTGAGCTGCTTTTGATACTGAAGAGGACTGAAGCCAGTGATCGCCAGGAAATGGCGATGCAAGCTTGCACGGCTCATCCCGCTGGCATCGCAAAGGGCCTCGATGCGAAGGTGCGTGTCGGGGTGATCCCTAATCCACGCGATGGCGCGCCGGACGCGGTCCAAGGCGCCTTCAGGCCGTGCGATCTGACGCAGCAATCGCCCTTGGGGACCCTGTAGCAACCGGTAGAGTAACTCGCGCTCGATCATCGGGCCGAGAACGGGAATGTCCGCCGGGTTATCGAGTAACGACAACAACCGGAGCAATGTATCGCGAAGCAGAGCGGTCATCGGATTGACGGCGACGCCCATGCCTTTCTGATCGCTCTCGCGCACTAGGGGCATGGTTGCAGCTAGCTCCGCCAACAGCGCCGGCTCCAGGACGAGTGAGACCGCGACATAGGGGCGGCCCTTGCCGGCATCCAGGATTTGCCCAATCAGCGGCAGGTCGAGAGCGCTGATAAAATACTGCGCGCTGTCATAACTCAGTAGGGTGTCGCCGATCGCAACGCGCTTAGAACCTTGCAGAATGAAGCAGATCATTGAGCGATAAAGGCAAGGCGCCTTGCCCGTGGAGTCTTGTCCTGCGAATATGTCGAGGCGGGGGATCAGTGTGTCCGTCAAGCCCCTCGCGGCATGACGCAACACAATGTCCAGATGCGGCGCGAGATCGTCTGTCATTTCTCCACTGTGCCACGGGTCCGCGGAAAAGCAAAGGTGCTGAGACGATCAGGCAAGACGTTGAGCCGATCAGGCGTATTCCAGATCAGGCTTTCGCCTATTTTGGATTAAGCGCCCGATGGCGCGACGATCCGAGAAAGGCATCCATGACCCACCCAATCGCACTTATCACCGGCGCAAGCCGCGGCCTTGGCCGTAACATGGCGCTCCACCTGGCCAAACGGGGGGTCCACATCATCGGCACTTACCGCACCGGCGCGGACGAGGCCTCCTCCTTGCGTCAGGAGATCGAGGCGCTGGGCGGCAAGGCGTCGATGCTGCCGCTCGACGTGACCGATACGGCGAGCTTCCCGGCATTCGGCGCCGCCGTGTCCGAGACGCTCAGGTCGGATTTCCAGCAAGATCATTTCGACTATCTGGTGAACAACGCCGGCAACGGCCTGTTCTCGAACTTTGTCGATGCGACCGAGGAGCAATTCGCTTCCCTGGTTGCGACCCATCTGCAGGGACCGATTTTCCTCACGCAGAAGCTTCTGCCGCTGATCGCCGACGGCGGGCGCATCCTGAACGTCTCGTCCGGGTTCGTGCGCTTCACCTTGCCGGGCTACAGCCTCTATGCCGCCATGAAGGCGGCGGTCGAGGTGCTGTCACGTTTCCTGGCGGTCGAGCTGGGTGGACGCCGGATTCGCGTAAACGCCATCGCGCCGGGCGCTATTGCAACTGATTTTGGCGGCGGCGCGGTGCGCGACAACGAGGGTGTGAACGCCTACGTGGCCCAAGGCATCGCGCTGGGCCGTGTCGGCGTGCCGGACGATGTGGGCAGTGCCGTGGCGGCGATCCTGTCCGACGACATGGCTTGGGCCAATGGCACCACCTTCGACATCTCGGGCGGACAATTGCTTTAATCGAGCCCTACGCTCCCCAGATTGTCGGTTATCTAGAGGCCACCGTGACGACCAGCAAGCTCACCCTCATCAGCCATCCGCTGTGCCCGTTCGTTCAGCGTGCGGCCATTGTCCTCCTGGAGAAGAATGTCGCCTTCGAAAGGATCAACGTCGATCTGGCCGACAAACCGGACTGGTTCCTGGCGCTTTCACCGACAGGCAAGGTGCCCTTGCTGAAGGTGGAGCGGGGGGATGACAGAAGCGCCACCCTGTTCGAAAGCATGGTGATCTGCGAATACCTCGAAGAGACGCAGGGCGGCGGCAAGCTCTACTCCAAGGATGCGTTGTCGCGCGCTCGGCAGCGCGCGTGGATCGAATATGGCACGGCAACTCTGGCCGACGCCTGGCAATTCCTTAACGCCAAGGATCACGCTACCGCAGACGCCAAGCGTGCCGCCTTTCGAGGCCGGCTAGTGAGGCTCGAAGAAGTATTGGAACAGGGGCCTTACTTCGCTGGTTCGATGTTCAGCATGGTCGATGCGGTGTTCGCGCCTCTGTTCCGGTATTTCGATCTCATCAACCCGACCGTGACGCAGATAATATTTCAGGGTCTCCCACGCGTATCGCTATGGCGCGAGGCTTTGGCACTGCGAGAGAGCGTTGTCGCCGCCGTGGGGCGAGACTACGGTCACCGATTCAAGCAGCATCTGGTCGAGCACCAAGCGATCTTGGCGGATTGAAGCCCCCCAAGCCTGCCCTCGCTCTCTCGGTGTCTTGACCCGGTGGCGCTCCAAAGAGACGCTTGTACTCACGGCTGAATTGCGAAGCGCTCTCATAGCCGACCGCGAACCCCACCTCGGCTGCACCTGCTTGGTTTGCGATCATGCGACGGCGGGCCTCGTGCAGCCGGATATATTTCTGATACTGAAGCGGGCTGACGGCAGCGACGGCTTTAAAGCGGTCGTAAAAAACGGATACGCTCATGCCCGCGAGCGCAGCGACCGCCTTGAAATTGAGGCGCTCGGTGTAATGGTCGCGGATCCAGGCCATGGCCTTTCGAATGTGCATCAGGCGTGAGTCAGATCCGGCAATCTGACGGAGCAGGCCGCCATGCGGTCCCATCAGCAGGCGAAACATGAGCTCGTGCTCCAGGGACTGAGCCATGACGGGGATTTCGGTTGGGCGATCGAGTAGTTCCAGTAGTCTTCCCCAAGCGCCCAGAAGCGACATGCTCGCAGTGCTAACCCCGTATCCCGATTCAATCGGCAGCTCTGGTATCGCTGCCATTTCAAGTACGAGATCCGACAGCAAGGTTGGGTCCAAAAACAGACCGACTGCGAGAAACGGTTGATCCTCTGACGCCTCACAGATCTGACCCAACGCAGCGATCTCAGCCGCAACGATCATGCTTTGACCAGGGCCGTACTCAAACATTTTGTCGCCGATAAACATGCGCTGAGTTCCCTGGATCACCAGGGACGCCGCAGGATCGTAGATCAGCGGGTCGATCTCGGTCGTATGGTCGAGGGTATAAGCGAACAGTCTCGGCAGTTGAGGACTGTGATGGCCAGCGTGGCGCACCGCAATGGCGCGGATTTTGTCGAGTTCGCTCATCAAGGCATCTTAAACTCGATTGCCCAGAATTATCAAGTATTCCGGAAAATCAGGCAATGGTGGCGGAAGATCTGGCATCGTGGCGTCGCGGTTCAAAGCCTATCTTCAGGGTCGACACCGAGGCCATTGAGGCCTCTAAATCATCTAGGAGAAACTGCCATGCCCACCCCAATCGAAACTGTTTCGGCTTTTTGCGCCACGTTCGTTGAAGACGGCGGAAGACCAGCCGTCCGTCGCTGGTTCACACCCAACACGCGCTGGGTCAACGAAGGCGTTTCAGTCACGACGGGCGTCGACGAGGCTATCGCCATGATCGACGGACTGGAGACGTCGATGGGCATCTCGACGGTTCATATCGAAATGCTCGCGATTGCCGCCGACGGGTCTCGCGTTCTCACCGAAAGGCTAGACCGGTTCGAGCGCGCCGATGGCAGCGAAATCGGACGCGTGATGATCATGGGTATCTTCGAGCTCGAAGGCGACAAGATCGTGGAGTGGCGGGACTATTTCGACGTTACCGCCGTCCAGAAATTCGCCGCCGGCTGAGACGCCCGCTTGCGAACGATGAGGCTGATTGCGGAGATTGCTGTCTCCGCGCTCAGCTCAACGCGCCCGACTGGACTTTCGAAGAGAGGCCGCAATCCTGCCAAAGCAGATGATGACCCTGATTGTCTCCGCTGATGCAAAAATTTCTGCATTGGGCTGATCATGGAGATCGACACCGCCGCCTCGGATGCCTGCTTCTCGCAATAACGTCTTGGTAGCGGAGTATCTGCTTCCGACCCCAAATCGGTCATTCCATCCAGGTAAAACCGATGTCCGCCACTGAGGAATTCAGACGGGCTGGCTTTGTAACAACAGGGTCGTCGGTTCCAATCCTGTCAAGGCGACCATCTTCCAATCCAATCATTGATTCCGGCCCTTGGTTTGCTTGGGCTTTCGACCTGCGCTGATAGGCGGTACATAGGAGGGCCGCTATTCAGCCGCCTGGAATAGACGGCGTGGATCGCCGGGTCTGGCGTCTTGTGATCCGGTGCCCCGAGGAACTGGACGAGGCTCTGTTTGATGAGGCCGGTTCGATCGCCGCGTCGCCTTCGCGCGGAGGCCGGCTAATGCCGAACTGCGATGCCGAGCGCGCACCGCGCCGGAGTACGCCGGCGCGGTGCTGGTGAGGCTGTCACTCCGCGGCGACGCTTCCGTCCACAGGACGCACGGTCGCCAGGCGCGAGAGGGCTTCGCGGACGCCGGCGCCATATTCGGGGTCGGCCTTCATGCAGTTGGCGACATGGCGCTCTTGGATGTGGATCGCCGCGCCGCCGACCGCGCGGGCGGTGTTGTCGAAGAGGGTCTGGCGCTGGGCAGCGTTCATCTTACGGAACAGGTCCCCCGGCTGCTGGTAGTGGTCGTCGTCGACACGGTGATCCCAGTGCGCGGCGGCGCCATCGATCTCGAGCGGCGGCTCGTTGAGATCGGGCTGGTCGGACCACTCTCCTCGGCTGTTCGGGAAGTAGCTCGGCGTGCGGCCGAGATTGCCGTCCGTCCGCATCGCGCCGTCGCGATGGTAGCTGTGATATGGGCACTTCGGCGCGTTGACCGGGATGAGGTGGTGATTGACGCCGAGCCGGTAGCGGGCCGCGTCTCCATAGGAGAACAAGCGTGCCTGCAGCATCTTGTCGGGCGAGAAGCCGATACCCGGCACGATATGGGCCGGCGAGAACGACGCCTGCTCGACCTCGGCGAAGACGTTCTCCGGATTGCGGTTCAGCTCGAAATAGCCGACTTCCATAAGCGGGAAGTCACCTTTCGGCCAGACCTTCGTGAGGTCGAACGGATTGAACGGGAACGCCTTGGCCTGATCGTCGGTCATGACTTGGATCAGCAGTGTCCATCGCGGGAACTCGCCGCGCTCGATGGTGTCGAAGAGATCACGCTGATGCGTCTCGCGGTCCTTGCCGACAAGAGCCTCGGCTTCGGCGTCGGTCAGGTTCTCAATGCCCTGCTGGGAGCGGAAGTGGAATTTTACCCAGGTCCGCTCATTGCGGTCGTTGATGAAGCTGTAGGTGTGGCTGCCGAAGCCGTGCATATGCCGATAGCTCTTCGGAATGCCACGCTCGCTCATGACGATAGTAACCTGGTGAAGCGCCTCGGGCAGCAGCGTCCAGAAATCCCAATTGTTGTCGGCGGAGCGCATGCCGGTGCGCGGATCGCGCTTGATAGCGTGATTGAGGTCGGGAAAGCGCAGCGGGTCGCGGAAGAAGAACACGGGCGTGTTGTTGCCCACCATGTCCCAGTTGCCTTCCTCGGTGTAGAACTTTAGCGCGAAGCCACGGATGTCGCGCTCGGCATCAGCCGCGCCGCGCTCGCCGGCGACGGTCGAGAAGCGCGCGAACATCGGCGTCTCCTTGCCGATCTGCGAGAAGATTTTCGCCTTCGTGTAGCGACTGATGTCGTGCGTCACCGTGAAGGCGCCGAATGCGCCCGAACCCTTGGCGTGCATGCGGCGCTCGGGGATCACTTCGCGATCGAAGTGGGCGAGCTTCTCGATCAGCCAGATGTCCTGTAGCAGCGCCGGCCCGCGCCGACCGGCGGTCAGGATGTTGAGATTGTCATCGACGGGAGCGCCTGTGGCGTGGGTCAGATATGGTGGTTTGTCAGCCATGTGAGGATTTCCTTTGGGGCGCTGGCGGGCGCTCGGCGTCCTGGCAGCGCGTTTGGATCGGGGAGCGGCTCAGCCGCGCCAGTGCGAGCAGCGGATGACGCTGCAGAAGTTGCTGCGGTGGAAATGCGGCTCCTTGTCGGCGATCACGTCGGCCTTAACGTTGCCGAAGGTGGTGTCTGGCTTGTGCTTGATGCCGTCGTAGAAGGCCTGGATGATGTCTTCCTTGAATCTTGGTGTGCGTGGGAACGCACTGACGACCGCTTCACGCTCCTGGTCGGAATATTCGTCATAGGTCAGCCCGAGCACGTCCATTTCCACGCCGGCAGTCACCAGTGCGACGACCGGGTGCATGTGCTGCGGCACGCCGGGCGTGGTGTGGAGCGCGATCGAGGTCCAAACGGTGAAGGCGTCTTCCTCGGAGATCCCATGGCTGAGCAGGAAGTCGCGTGCGGCATGGGCGCCGTCGACCTCGAAGCGCTCGTCCTTGCTGCTATGGCTTGGCATCAGGCCGATGTCGTGGAACATCGCGCCGGCATAGAGCAGCTCGCGGTCAAACTTCAGGCCGCGCCCGACGCCGGCCAGCGCGCCGAAATGGTAGACTCGGCTCGAATGGTTGAAGAGTAAATCCGTCTCACTGTCGCGGATATACTCGGTTACTGCGCGAGCCAACTTGCTGTCGGGGATGGTGGCTTCTTTAACAATCAGTGTCATCGCTTTCTCCTGCGTTTTCACTCGCCAGAAGAATAGAACTGGGTTAGGTTGACCGCAAATGACGTAACACGTCAGATACGGACAAATGCGGGTTCAGGCGGACGCGAGATGAAAGAGACAGCAAGGACGGTCGTGCTCGTGGCGTTGCCGGGGGTTCAGCTCCTCGACGTCTCCGGCCCGCTTGACGTTTTCGCCGAAGCGAACGTCCAGGCGGGCTATGCGGCGTATCGGCTGTTCGTGGCCGCCGGAGAGCCCGGCCCGGTTCGCAGCTCGTCGGGCGTGAGGCTAATGGCCGACAGGATCATCGACCGCGACTTCGACGAGGCGATCGACACCCTGCTGGTCGCGGGTTGCCCGAATGCCGCTGAGGTGCCTGCTGAAGGCGTCGTCGTCGACTGGCTCCGCCGCAGAGCGCCTACAGCGCGGCGCTTCGGCTCAGTGTGCAGTGGCGCATTCTTCCTGGCGGCTGCAGGACTCCTCGATGGTCGACGGGTTACGACCCATTGGGCAGTTGCGGACGCCCTTGCCCAAAAATTCCCCTTCGTCATCGTGGACCAGGACGCGATTCACGTCAGCGATGGTCAGCTCCGGACGGCGGCGGGCGTGACCGCCGGTCTCGATCTGGCGCTCGCGCTCGTTGAGGAGGATCTCGGTCGTGAGATCGCGATGCGGGTCGCGAGCCAGCTCGTGATGTTCTTCAAACGTCCGGGCGGCCAGATGCAGTTCAGCCGCAAGGGTGAAGCGGTGCCGGGCGGTCGAGCCGCGCTTCAGGAACTGCAGCGTTGGGTCGCAGCCAATCCAGCATTAGATCATAGTGTTGCTAGCCTCGCAAAACGGATGGACCTGAGCCCGCGGCACTTCGCGCGGCTGTTTAGAAACGAAGTTGGAATCACGCCTGCGACTTGGGTCGAGGAGGCCCGTGTGAGCGTGGCGCGACACCTGCTGGAGCAAGGTCACGAAGCGCCAAAGCAGGTCGCCGCCCTCTGCGGATTTGCCGACGCTGACACACTGCGGCGGGCGTTCGCCCGCCATATCGGGGTCACCCCCGCCGAATACCGCAAGCGCTTCGGGCGGATCGTCGAATAGCGGTTTACCACGTCTGTCTGAAAAGGTGTCCGTGACATTCAAACTCAAGAGGTGATTGGAGCGATCGCCAAGGATGGCCGAATTCTCCATGAAGTCGTGTTGAGCAGGGGGCTCCGTAGCTGGCTGAGCGGATCGGCCTCTTGAGTGTTGCAACGTGCCAAAACAGATTTCCACGGCGGCCGGGATGGGCTTCACGTTGTGGCAGGGGGTTCCCAAATACGTGAAGGCGCGAGCCGGTGCCCTTCGGGCTTATGTGGGAGGTTATGGTGACGGCCGACCGCGCCGGAGACGGTCGTCAAACAGCAACGGTCGAAAAAGCCGAAGCGGGGCATTACGCCGCCAGCAATATGGCGTACCAGGTGAGCTTCCTGGTGCGCTTTGTTCCGGAGAGTGCCTTCGACGATCGTCTGTTGGGACCGCTACGATGTTCAGCCAAAATCGACCTTCGATTCCCGGACGACAGGTCACCCCCAATCAGGCACCTGGGTCGAGCACCACGACGCCTTGCGCCTCGCGCCGCTCCAGCAATCCGTGTGCTTCGGCGGTACGGCTGAGTGGCAGGACCGCGCCGACATTCGCCTTGATCGACCCGTTGGCGACGCCATCGGCGAGAAAGCGGAGCGCGCGCTGGATCAGTCTGGGCCGCTGGAAGAAGCTCGGCAGGTAGACACCGCTCAGAGACTGCGCCTTTGCCATCAACCGGCGAGGCGCGAGCGGCTGGCCTGGCCCTCGGGTCGACCCGATAACGACGCAGCGGCCGAGCATCGCCAGGCATTCGAAGTTCTGGTCGAAGACGTTGCCACCGATTGTCTCGAGAATGACATCGACGCCGCGACCTCCCGTGAGTTCGAGCACCGTTTGGGGCCAGTCCGGCGTGTCGTAGGCGATGGCATGATCGGCGCCGATGCTGCGGACGAAGGCGCGGCGCGCCTCGCTGCGGGCAGTGCCGATCACCGTGCCGGCGCCTAGCGCCTTGGCGATCTGGATTGCCAAGCTGCCAACCCCGCCAGCGGCGCCCTGAACCAGAACGCTTTCGCCTTCACGCAATGTCGTGCAGGCCTGAAGAGCCAGAAAGGCGGTGACGCCCTGACATGGGAGGCTCGCCATGGCGATGTCATCGGCGGCGTCGTCGAGAGCGACGACCATCTCGGCGCGGGCGACAGCCTGCTGGGCGTATGCGCCCTTCGGCATCAAGGCCATCACCTTGCGGCCTATCAGGGCTGGATCCGCGCCCTGCCCAGCCTTTCGCACGCGCCCTACGACCTGCAGGCCTCCGACCTGCGGCAGGGTGACTCCTCCAACGCGTGTCTCAGCCTGATTGTAGACGCCGAGGCGCTCGCGAATATCGGGGAAGTTCACCCCGATCGCTGAAGTCTCGATCAGGACATCGCCTGCATCTGCCTTCGGGTCGGGGAGATCGACGTACTCGAGCACTTCGGGGCCGCCGAACGATCGATATTGGATGGCTTTCATAGCAATTCTCCTGCGGCGGCTTCGCTGATCGTGGCCGGCTGCGGTTGATATTGATCGGCTCTGTCGCGATCGCTGAACCTGCTCCATACTGCGATGCCGATCTGGCCAACCAGCGCCACGGCCAACATGAGCCCGGCAAGGGTGGGCAATTGCGTCAGGGAGACGCCGGCGCTAAGCGCCAGACCGCCAACCGCCGCGCCGGCGGCGCTTCCGGCGTAATGGGCAGAACTCTGCAGGGCGACGGCGATGCTTCCCTTGTCGGGATGTAGCGAGAGCAGGCGATGCTGCTGCGGGGTTTGCGTCGACCACGCGGCAGCACCCCAGACGGCGAACCAAATGAACGCGAGAGCCGTGTCCGGGAGCGCCCAGGCCAATGAGCCGAACACGATCGTCATCCCGACAAGAATGCCTGCCATCACCCATTCGGGCCGGCCGGTGGCGTCGATGATCACCCCTGACAGATAATAGATGCCGATGAGCCCGCCAAGGCTCCAGGCCCAAAGATACGGCAGCGCGTCCGCAACGCCTGCGGACGCGTGCAGGAGGGGCGCGACATAAGTATAGAGCCCGATTGATCCTGCCGAGGTCACAAACGACACGGCAATTGTGGCGGCAACCCGCGGATCAACCAGGACGGCGATACGCTGGCGAAGTGACGGCGGTGTTGCCGCCGCTCCATTGGGCAGACGCAGGAGGATGCCTGCAAGCGCCAATGCGCCGAGTGCCGTTACCAGCCACATCGTTGCGCGCCATCCGAGACTTTGGGCGAGAAGTAGGCCACAGGGAACGCCAACAGCCGTTCCCATTGCGAGGCCGCCAACGACGGTGCCGAGCGCGCGCGCCCGTCGGGCGTGAGAAACAAAGCTGGCGGCAGTGCTCAGTGCGGTGGGCGTATAGAGGCCCGCGCCGATGCCGGCCGCCGCGCGCGTCAACAGCAGCAGCGAAAAGTCGGTCGTAACCGCGCTCAGTGCGTTGGCGAGCGTAAAGATTATCAGCGCCGCCGCCAACACAAGACGAGCAGGCTTTCCGGCCGTAAGGGCGCCGAAGAGCGGCGCGGATATGGCGTAGCATAGAGTGAAGACGCTGACGGTCTGTCCCGCTCCGGAGATCGACACATCGAAACCCGCGGCGATGCCGGGCAGGAGACCTGCCATGATGTAGGCATCGATCCCGAGCGCGAAGGTGCCCAGGCTTAGCAAAAGGATCTTGTTCAATGGGCCTCCTTCACGCCACCGATTGGCGATATCGATCGGACCGCGATCCCCGAGGTGAAGGCTGCGCCTGCACCGTCTGCCGCGGGTGTCGCCATGGGAAGACGAAGCCCGTTTAGCGGTTTCGTCGCGGTATCACCGCGGCAGCCACTGCTCGAAGATTTCACATCTCAAGATGACGATCGTCATATAACAACTAGACAGCCGTCCCTGGAATGGTGAAATGGTTCACATCGCTTGTGAGATTCTGCGCCAATGTTCGACTGGGACGACATGAGACACTTCCTCGCCTTGGCGGAGAGCGGCACCCTTTCAGGTGCGGCACGTCAGCTAAAGGTCGACCATGCTACGGTGGCGCGGCACATTACCGGCCTGGAACGGGCGCTCGACGAGACATTGGTGGACAGGTTTTCGAAGCGATGGCGTCTGACGGATGTCGGGAGGGACGTCGCGCGGATGGCCGAGGGTATGCAAGCTCAAGCCCATTCCGTGGAGCGCGCGGTCCGAGCGCGGCATGCAGATTCACCGGCCCTGGTTACGATCAGCGCGCCGCCGGCACTTGCGAGCTATTTTCTCGCGCCGCGCCTTGCGGAACTTCGCCTGCTACATCCTGAGCTTGAGTTGTCGTTGTTGGGCAGTCAGGCCGTGGCATCTCTCAGCCGCCAGGAGGCTGATATCGCGGTGCGCCTTTTTCGTCCAACAGAGGTAAGCAGCGTGGCGCGCCGTATCGGGCGCGTCGTGTACGGACTATGTGCGGTTCCCGCCTATCCGCAAAAGCCCCCGGCAGAATGGCAGTTCATCGGCTATGACTCGGCTTTGGATCACGTGCCGGAGCAGGAGTGGCTGCGTGCGTTCGCGGATGGGCGCCGCATCGTGTTCAGGAGCAATGATCTCGCCAGTCAGCTTGCCGCAGCGCGCACGGGCATCGGCATTGCGGCATTGCCTCGCTTTCTGGTCGAGGGGGATGCTCGGGTGACGACGTTGCCGGTCGAGGGAATGCCGCTGTCGCGCGATATCCATTTGGTCGTTCATGCTGACATGCAGCGCAACCCGGCGGTTCGAACCGTCATGACCTTCATCGCGGACAAGGTCGCATCCGACCTGCCGCGACCCGACCGGGAGGGCCGATAGCGGTTGCCCCGCCGCAAGATGGCGTGCAGGCGCTTACTCTCCAAAGACGCGAACGATTTGCCGCGCGATATCGCTGTGCTCCTCCTCGAGCGCAAAATGGCCGGTATTGTAGTGGTGGATCTCGGCGCCGGGTACGAAGTCCCTGATCGCGTCGGCACCGCGCGGCACGAAAATCGGATCGCCATCGCCCCAGACGACAAGCGTCTTCGGCTGTTTGGCGCGAAGATAGTCCTGCCATTCGCCATACCGTGAGAGGTTGGAGGGAATATCGAGCTGCAGGTCCGTCATGACCCGCCGGCTTTCCGGATTGTTCAGCGCGAACGCGTCGTTTGCCCAAGCATCTGGATTCAATCCGTCAGGGTTACGCGCGCCGTGCCGGTAGAGAAACAGGTCGGTCGCGAGTACGACCCGATTTTCTGCCGCGGCGCGCTTTGCCGGCGTTTCCGGTCCGACGCTCGCCTGGACTGCCGCTAGCCGCGAAGGCTCCCAGCCATCTAGCGAGACCGGGATATTCTGAATGACGAGACCTCCAACCCAATCAGGGGACCGGGTCGCCAACCGCATACCAATGGGGCCGCCGAAATCCTGCATGTAAAGGATCGCGTTTGACACCCCGATCGTCTGGATGAACTTCCCCATCAGGCCGGCCACCGAATCAAACGTCGCGGTGAACCTCGCGGCGGGCGGCGCTTCGCTATTGCCCATTCCGGGATAATCTGGCGCGATAACGTGAAACCGCTCGTCGAGTTCAGGAATCAGATCCCGGAACATGTGCGACGATGAGGGAAATCCGTGGAGCAGGAGGATGGTTGGCTTCTGCGGGTCGCCCGCTTCACGATAGAAAATCCTGATCCCATCGACGCTGGCGAACTTGTAGGTCACCTCGGCGGCAAAGGCGTCGCTGGTGATACCGACCCAAAGTGCCACGGCCGACCACCATGCAAGTAATTTTATCCGTTTCCGCTGCATCGCGACATCCTCTCAGCAAAATGGGAGGTTAGGTTGAAGACGAAGAGCGAAGAATTCGAGGATTTCGTCGCGAGCCCTACGCGTTGGCTGCCCCTCTTCGTCGATGAGGTGGACGGTCACGACATTGTGGGGTGTCTGGACAACTTTCTCGAAGAACTCCGGTACGTCCGGATTGGCCGCGTTGTCGGGAAGAACGTGGCTGACGAAGCGGTCGCCAAGCGCTTCCTGGTAGGCGGAGAATCGCAGGGCCTTGCAGAAGCGATCGCCCTCAAAACGATAGGCCTGAACAGTAAGGTCTTCCTTGTCGAGGCGTTCCCGGACGGCTTTCAATTCGTTGGAGGAGATCTGCAACCCCGCATCGTCGTCCAAAGGTAACGCTGGCTGGGACAGTACAGGTGCGAGCATCGAAGGCTCGAGCATCATGCTCAGCGCGAAATTGCCCGAGAAGCACATGCCGATTGCTCCAACCCCCGGACCGCCGCATTCCTCATGCGCCAATCTGGCCAATGCCCTGAGCCACTTTGTCACCGGGGCCGAACCGCCTGCGCCAAAGGCTCGAAATTCCGCGCTGACGCAGACGCGCTTGAAGATAGCCTGGCCGATTTCAAGGTCCACAGGCTCGCCGTCGCGACCATAGAGCGACGGCATGTAAACGGTGAAGCCCGCCTCCCGCACCCAGCGGGCGAACCGCGCCACATGCGGGCTGATCCCTGGAACTTCGGGGATCACGATGACCGCCGGCCCATTGCCGGAGACATGGACCATCTTGGTCGTTCCCTCCAGCGTGATCTTGCGGGGGTCGAAATCCTCGAGCGGATCATATGTGTCGAGTTCTCTTGTCTGCATCGCTCTGCAAACCCTCTTGGTTGGCGGTCGGATCGATGTGCCGAGCTGTCGATCCGAGAGGCCGCTTTACATCCGACTTGTATTTTGATCGCTAATAGCCGCTTAATGCGAGTGTCCGATCCGACACCTTTAGGGCAAAATTGGCCAATGTTTGATTTCACTATTCTCGCGCTCCCCGGAGCCTTCGCATCCGGAGTCGGCGCCGCCCTGGATATTCTTTCGAGCGCGGCAGGGTTCGCTCATCAGTCAGGCTGCGCTGCCGTTCGTTGGCGTGTGTGTTCCACCGAGGCAACGGTTGTGCTGAGTAATGGCCTCAAGATCGACGCGGCTCTACTGCCGCAAAACCCGGTGGCTGACAGTTCGATCTGGTTCGTGCCGGGCCTTGGAATTGAGGGCGCCGATTCGGCATTGAAGCGACTTTCGCAGCCGGATGCGCTGCAAGCGATCAATGCGCTGCGCGCCCAGGTGGACGGTGGCGGAACCATCGCTGCGGCATGCTCGGCCGTCTTCCTCCTGCAGCAAGCTGGTGTGCTGACCGAAAAGAGGGTCACGACGACCTGGTGGCTGGGGGGTCTTCTCCAGCAGATGGAACCGAAATGCATCGTCGATGTCGATCAGATGGTGGTCGCTGACGCCAACATCGTCACGGCTGGGGCGGCTTTCGCCCACCTCGATCTCATGCTTCATCTTCTTCGCACGAGATTTAACCCCTCGCTCGCAGAAGCGGTGTCCCGCGCCATGGTGATCGACGGACGCCAATCTCAAGCGCCGTACATCGTTCCGACCGTGCTTGCCGCCGGCAATGAGCTTGCAGGCAGGGTGGTGGCACGCTTCGAGGCGGGGCTGCCGAATCCGCCCACTATCGCGGAACTGGCCGTCGAGTTCGGCATGTCCAACCGAACCCTTTCCCGTCACATCAAAGAAGCGACCGGACGTAGTGTTTCCGTTTTGCTCCAAAGCGTCCGCGTCAACCGCGCGCGCATGCTGCTGCAGACGAGCAAGATGTCGGTTGAGCAGGTGGCTGAGCAGGTCGGCTACGCCGACACCACAGCGCTGCGGCGCCTCATGCGCAAGGTTGCCCAAGCAACGCCGACCCAGTTCAGACCACTCGTGTTTGAAGCCCCGAGCCGCGCCATGAAGTCCGGGCGCGGCTCGGCGTTCGCGAAGCCGCCTTACGCAGGCACGCCGTCAACGACATCGGCCGCAACTCCAGTTGCGCCGAGACCAAAGCGCGATTGAAACTCCATCAGGCCCGAGCTCGGCGCCCGCCCTGTCGCCGCTCTCGGCTTCGCCTCACGGCCGATGATATTTAGTGATGCCGGGACCTTCGATTGCCATAGAGAGACATATGCCGGTAATTGATGCATTGGCCGGCGCGAGTGAAAGAAAACAGACGGGCAATAACCCGGTTAGCCTTCAACACAGACGAGATCGGAGCGGTGCACATACCGGTCTACGGCGACGTCTCCCGGGACGACGGGCTCGCCGCACGCCGCGCAGCGCATTTCGACGTGCAGCTTGGCGCAGCAGGAGTGACTGAAAGTTGCAATGTTCTGCGGATCGTCGCGCGCGAACCGGTCGCCCCAATCGCGGATCGCATGGAGAACGGCGAAGAGCTGCTCACCCGCCTCGGCGAGGTGATATTCGTGGCGGGCGGGTCGCTCCTGATAAAGCTGGCGGCGAACGACGCCAGCGGCCTCGAGCGTTTTCAGCCTTGTGGCAAGAACGTCCCGCGGCGCACCGGTGTTGAACACGATGTCGTCGAAACGGTGTTGCCCGAGAGCGATCTCCCGGAGCGCGAGCAGCGCCCATTTCTCGCCAATCACTTTCAGCGCGGCATCAATCGAACAGACTCTCGGGTCGGCGGTGCGTGTGGTTCTCATCGTGTACCCATATCTCCCATTTAGTGGATTGGCAATTCAAACCCATTGACACCGGGCGAGCATCTATGGTCTGACGGTGTGGGTTTGATTATCAAATCCACATTATCGATCAAAGGACAGTTGTGATGGAATATAAGTCAGACGCGGCCGATACCCACCGCATCGAGGGGAAGTCAGCGGCCTACGCCTATCGCGATTTCGGGGTTGTAAGCTCAAGCCCGCCACTTGTGTTGCTGACGCGATTTCGCGCGACCATGGACCATTGGGATCCGGCCTTCCTGGAAGTGCTGGCTACTGAACGGCGCGTGATCCTGTTCGACAATGCCGGCGTCAGCGAGAGCACCGGCGAGGTCGCGACGACGTTTGCGGGTATCGCTGAAACGGCGGTGGACTTCATAACCGCGCTCGGCCTGACCGAGGTCGACTTGCTGGGCTGGTCAATCGGTGGGTTCGTCGGCCAGATGATCGCCTTGAACCATCCTGGTCTAGTCCGACGTCTGCTCGTGGTGGGAAGCGGCCCAGGCGGCGATGTGCCTGGTTCGCCCGCTCCGAATCCGAAGGTGATCGAGACGATGACCGCTCCTGTCAGCATCGAAGAGCACTATCTGTATCTTTTCTTCGGCCTTGATGATGCGAGCCGACGCGTCGGCAAGGAATCGCTGAAGCGGCTCGAGACGCGTCTTTCGAAATCGCACGCCGAAGTCAGTGCGGAAGCATGGGGCCGTCAGCTGCAGGCGATCATGAAATGGTCAAGCGGGGATGGTGCGGCGTGGAGCCGCTTGGAAGAGATCACCATTCCCGTGCTCGTCGCCAACGGTGCTCACGACGTGATGGTGGATGCGGGCGATTCCTTTGCCATGGTCAGACGCATGAGGAACGCGACGGCGCTTTTCTACGGCGATGCCGGCCACGCCTTCCTGTTTCAGCGCCCTGACGAGTTCGGTCAAGCCGTTCTCAAGTTTCTCAGCTGATAGCCATTGGCTGGTTTCCGGTGACCGGCGACCGCGATGCCACTGGTGACAGGATTGGCTGCCTCATGCCCAGGGCGTAGATGGATACCATTGCCGCGCTAGCGCCCGTTATGAAGCATCTCTTTCTGATCGATGAATCGGTGCCAGAGCAAGCCTCAATAAGTCACGATGAATATAATCAATCGCTATATCCTAGGCAAAAACCGTGGACAGGAAGACCAAGAGATGGCTTCGACAAGAATAACCAATCCGTTGACACGGATGCTCGATAGCACGTTCACCAAATTTGACCAAAACAAGGATGGCAAGCTCGATACGGCAGAGTTCAAGACTTTCAACGAACTTCTAAAGCCAGGGATTGCTGTCGATGAAACGGGCAAGCCAAAGGTGGACTATAGTTCGAGAATGGATCTCGATGGAGATCATGAGATCACGCGCGAAGAGATGCACGCGACCACTGTGTTGATGCCCGCCGCTCTGACCGACCCGTCTCTCAATATGATGTTGAACTATCTAAATGGCTTGCAGGACGACCCCAATGTCGCAGCTGCCGCTGCGCGTCTGGCGGCGGATGACGACGCCGCAAGCTGAGCATTCCATTGTTGAGGACGCGTTAGCACAAGGCCGTAGACGACCTAAGATCATCCAACGCCAAATCACTTGGAACCTTCTTTAAGGGGGGCGACGACAATACTTGACCTCCGTCGGCCCGATGGCGGCTGACGAGCGGGACTGATCCGCCCGCCGCCACCGCTGTGGATCGAATCAAGCAAAGTCGCTGCCGAACATAGGGTGGCCACCGGCCGACTCTGCCGCGGTTGCTTCCTCCTGCAGCACGTCCCAATGCTCGGCCAATATCCCGTTTTCCAGCCGGAAGATGTCGACGCTGATAAGCGCGGGACGGCCCGGTACGGCGTAGCGGCCATGTATCATGACGTGGTCGCCGTCCGCCATCGCCAACCCGGGCTGGTAGCGCGCATCCTCGGGCAAGCTGCCGACCAGCCTGAACAGGCCGTCCCTGCCGGGGGGTACGAAGCGGCTGTGCTGGATGTAGTCGGGTGACCAGAGCGCCGCCGCCTTCTCATAGTCGCGACGGTTGAACAGCGCATCGAGCGCGTCCAGGACGAGGGCCTTGTTGTCTTGTGAGTTGGTCATGGTCATTTGCCTCGGTTTACGATCTGTTGAAGCGGATCGCAGTGATGTCGATCGAGACAAGCAGCGGCTCGGGAGCCCGTTGCATCGCCGCGTCTCGCGGATAAACACGCCGGCGCATGGGCACCACGATGCCGTCGACCGTGCGATAATTGCTGGCGTAGTTGACGCCTTCGGCGCCTCCCAGAAGATCCACGTTATAGTCGTGTCGGCGGATCAGCCCATCGGGGCCGAAACGTGTGATCTGTGTCTCGGTGTGGCTTGATACTGCGCTGGGGAAGGTAACGCGCAGACTTCTCCAGATTTCACCGTCCTCGTGCCAAGGCTCGATCTCCTCGACTGCGAAGCCTGGTGACGCGTAGAGGAAGGGCTGTGTCAGATAGGTCCAGAGCGCGCGGCCGTTGAAAACAGCGGCATGGAAAATGTCCCATGGAGTTTCCTGCACCTGACCAGCGAAAGCGAGCGCCGGGCTGTCTCTCTGATCGACGACGTGCCCCTCAGCATTCTCGATCCAAACGCGCTCCGGCGTGTAGACAAGCTTGTCGGACCCGATGGGTGATACGCTGACTCTCTGGTGCTTGGTATTTGCGACGACGGTCTTGTTTGCAAACACGCCTGACAGTTGCTTCCACTCCCATAATACGCCGTTGATCGACAGATCGACCTCGATCGTCTGAATGGCGTTCCAGCGTGCCAGCCCCCCATGGGCGTTGATTGCCAGGGCAAGTAAGTCGTTCATTCGTTCAGTCCTCTTACATGTTTGATCTCTGCAGGCACCGGTTTGCTAGTTGGCGGCGTACGATCAGCTGCCGCCGAAGGGCTAACCATTGCTGTGCTCGAATGCCTTCATCCCCCGGCGCACCGATGGCCGTTGCTCAACCTCGTCAAACCATCGCTTCAAATGGGCATCCGCATTCCAGTCGATGTGCCGCCGGTTTACGGACGCGATGGTGAATGCGGCGATGTCGGCGAGGGAGAAGCTCTCTCCGCCCATGTAGCGAGTGGCCTTGACGAAACGTGCCGCATCTCGGAGCGCAGCATTCGACCGCTCGTCCAGCGCAGTGCTAGCCGTGTGGTTTCCGAGCGAGCGCAGGAAGAAGGCTGAATGGCTGACGGCGATCACGTCGGTGAGAAAATAGAAATAGCGCTCGAGCGCGATGGCGCGGTCCATCTCTTTCAGAGGGAGCAGGCGGCCAGGCTTTAACTCCGCAGCATAGAGGAGGATCGCATTCGACTGCGACAGTATGAGATCTGTCTCGCCCAAGTGGTCGATGATCGTCGGAACCTTGCCGGCGGGGTTGAGAGCGAGATGGGCAGGATCGTGCTGTTCGCCCTGCCGCAGATCCAAAAGCCGGACCTGATACGGCAAATCGGCTTCCTCGAATGCAATAGCTACCCTCAGGCAGTTGCCAGTGCGCGCGCCGATAAGTTCAATAGGATGACGATTGGTATCCACTTACGATCTCGTTTGCTGAATTGTTGCGGATTTTCGGATGGACGCATCGTGATCGCCCGCATGGCTTCGGTCGAAACGAGGGTGCAAGCCTCCCGGGGGCTGCCCGTAATGGATCTCGAAAGCGCGGCTGAAACCTGCCTCTGACCCATAACCGCAAAGGCGGCTGGCTTCCCCCACGCTGCTCCCACTCCTGAGCAGGTCGGCAGCGAGCGTCATTCGCCAGCGCGTCAGATAACGAAGCGGCGCCTCACCAACGAGCTGCGTGAAGCGTTCTGCGAACATCGAGCGCGACATGGCCGCTTTCGCCGCGAGGTCGCCGAAGCTCCAGCTACGGGCGGGGTTTTGATGGATTGCGCACATGGCCCGGCCGATACTGGGATGGGCCATGCCCCCGAGCCAGCCGCTTGCCGCCGGTTGCGCCGCGGCCCAGCTTCGGAGCACCCGGATCACGACCAGGTCGATCATGCGCGAGATCATCTGAGAGGAGCCGGGCAGCGGAGTTTCCGCCTCGGCCAGTAGGAATTGGGTAAGACCATCCAGCCAAGGGGGGCGTCGGAAATTCATCACGCTTCTAGAAATGAAACGCTTTGTCTTCGGCAACGTTCTCGACCCGCTTGTGGCGCACGCGCCAGTCGCCAGCTTTCGTCCTGGTGAGCCGATCCGTCACCATGGCGTAGGAGATCAGCTTCGGCAGATGCTCGTCATATTCCATGATCTCCATCGGCGCGGACTTGAGTTTGATTGCCTCGCTCGATGGAGCGATGCGGATAAGCAGGATGTAGTAGGAGACGATGATGTCATCGCCCGGTCCGGCGTCGATCACATGGTTGCAGTTGTGCCGCCGGACGCCATGGGTGATGGGCTCGTAGCCCTTCAGGAACGCCGCGAATTCCTCCTTGCCGGCACTTCTGCCAAGCGGATGATCGACGATCACATCGTCCGAGAACGCCGCGAGCAGTTCCTCCGGTTGCCAGCGGTCGAACAGGAAATTGACCCGGTTCACGAAATCAATAGCCTCGAACCGGGTATCGGCGTCGATGCGCCGCTTCGGTTGGGCAAGCGGCATGGCGCTGGTGCTCATGGAGAATTCCTTTTGCGGAGGTTGAGGGCAATGCGTCGCTGAGGCCCGGATAAGTCAGGAGTCCGGGATCCGGTCTGGCGAGGCTGGAGAACTGACGGGCGAGCCTTTGGAGGGAGCGCTAGACGAGCGAATCCACGACGCCGCCGTCGACTCTCAGCGCCGCGCCGGTCGTGGCGGAGGCGAGGGGGGAAGCGACATAGACCACCATGTTCGCGACTTCCTCGACGGTTGCCGGCCGCTGGATGATGGATGTCGGCCGATGTGTCTTGACGAAGTCAATACCGACTTGCTCGAAGGACCGCTCGACCGTGACATGCCCCTTGAGCATCTCGGCGGCGCCTTCGGACATGGTCGGGCCAGGCAATACGGAGTTCACTGTTACTCCTGTGCCGGCCATGCGCTTGGCGAGACCGCGCGCAACCGCAACGTCGGCGGTCTTGCTGACGCCGTAGTGGATCATCTCGACAGGAATATTGAAGGCGGATTCCGAACCGAGGAAGATGAAGCGGCCCCACGACTTGGAGGCCATTTTCGGAAGGTAGGCGCGTGCCAGCCGCACGCCGGCCATGACGTTGACCTGCCAGTGGCGGTCCCAGATCGCATCGTCGGTCTCGAAGAAATCCAGCGGCTGAAAAATGCCGAGGTTGCTGACGACGATGTCCGGCGCGGGTTCGGCCCGGATCATCGCGTCACAACCCTCGGCGCTGGCGAGGTCGAGCGCATGGCCGCGCGTACGGCCGCCGAGGCGCGCCACCGCCGCATCGACCTTTTGCTGGGTGCGACCGTTGATAATTACTTCCGCGCCGACCTCATGGAGGCCGCGGGCAATGGCAAATCCGATGCCTTCGGTAGATCCTGTAACGAGGGCGACTTTACCTGATAGGTCGATGTTCAATTTGCTTCTCCTGGAAGGTTGGCCGGGCGGCGCGATCATCGCGCCGCCACCAGCGTCTTGGTCAGAGCCGGTGCTTCCGACCCGGATTCCGATGTTCCGTCGGGCGACGCCGGAGTGGCTTACGCCGCCGCGTCCAGCGTATTGAAGGCGGCCCGGTGCGACGCGACGAAATCCTGAACGGTCATTGGCGGCACGCCCGTCACTTCGGCGATGATCTTGTCGGCGCCCGAGAAGATGCCGTTCTGGTAATCGAGGGCGATCGCGCAGAAATGCTGGATCAAAAATTCCGGCAGGCCGAACTTTTCCAGGCGATCGCGATAGGCGGGGATGGTCAGCGGCTGGTAGCTGATCTTGCGCCCGAGCACCTCGCTGATGGCCGCGGCGATGCCCGGCTGGTCGAGCTCCGTCGGCCCATGGAGCGTGTAGGTCTTGCCGATATGGGCGGCCGGATCGGCCAGCAGCGCTGCAATCAGGCGGGCCTGGTCCTCGGCAGCGATGGGAGCATGACGGCCAGCGCCATAGGGCAGGTCGATGATGCTCTGTTCGACGATCGTCTTGCGCGCAAACGGGTAGAGCAGCCATTGCGAGAAGAAGGTCGGCCGCAGATGGATGGTAGGAACGCCTGACCAGTCGAAGACCCGCTCGGCGATCCAGTGATCGCGAGCCGCATGACTCTTGGAGTCCTCGCGCGCGGAGATCTGCGACATGTTGATCACGGCCTTGAGGTCGGCGCGCTTGGCCGCATCGGCGAAATATGCCGTCGTCTGGATGATGCCGGGACGGACGGGGTAGCAGAAATAGGCGGCGGTGGTGCCGGCGGCGGCGCGGATCACGTCGTCATGCTCGAAGAGGTCGCCGACCACGACCTCGGCGCCTTCGCTGCGAAGCGCCTCGGCGCGCTCGTCTTGCCTGTGGACCATCGCGCGGACAGCGTGGCCCTTCTCGAGCAGGCGTTGGACGGTGTACCGGCCGGTTTCACCGGTCGCGCCGGTGACGAGGAACGTGTCAGTCATTTCTATCTCCTTGTGTTTGGCTGCATCATGAAGTGTGTAATTGCACACTTCGGAGTAAAAAAAGGGAGCTAGCCCGCGAGGTTCAGCTCTAGGATTTCATCGCGCATCCGCACCGCGCGATCCTGTCCCACCTCCCGCTCAAACGCGGCCTGGGCGTTTTCCCAGAGAGGAATGGCCTCCGCCACCTTTGCTACGCCAGAAGGGGAGAGCGTAACGTCGAAGGCGCGGCCGCTATCGGCTCTTCCGGCGACAACCCATCCGGCCGCCTGCAGCGGCTTCAGCGCGCGGACCAGAGTGGTGCGCTCCATGCTCAGCATTTCGGCCAGACTGGTTATCTTGAGATTCTGGTATGCCTCCAGCAGCGACAGGATGGAGAACTGCGAGACTGACAGTCCGGCAGGCGCCAGATGATTGTCGTATAGACGGCTCAGATGCCGCGCGTTCTGGCGGGCGGCGAGGGCGTAACAGAGATGGGGACCAGTGGGTGTCGGCATGGGGCATATCTAAATGTGCAATTACACAGCGTCAAGTCCGATTCGCATACGACCCCACGCAAGGGCCGGGGGCGTGGCTACGGCCAGCCTCCGGCCTTTCGTACGCCATCAGCCGCGAAGGAACGCCAGCAGGTCGGAGTTCAAGCGGTCCTTGTCGACATGCAGCAGCCCATGGGAGCCGCCTTCGTAGACAATGAGCTTGGCATGTGGAACGAGCCCTGCGGTCAGTTTAGCGGAGATTTCCAGCGGGACGATCTGGTCGTCGCTGCCGTGGACCACCAGCGCGGGAACGGTGATCTTCTTGAGGTCGTCGCGGAAATCGGTTTCCGAGAAGGCGCCAAGCGCGTGATAGGCGGCAAGAAACCCGGTTGCCTGTCCCTGACGCCAGTAGCTCTCCCTAAGACCTTCCGAGACGTGCGAGCCCGGACGGTTGAAGCTGTAGTACGGCATGGTGACGTCGAGATTCCACTGCGACCGGTTTGCCTGCACGGCGGCGCGGAACGTATCGAACAGCTCCTTCGGCGCACCGTTCGGATTGGTTGCGGTTTTGAGCAGGAAGGGTGTCACCGAGGAAACGAAGGCGACCTTGGCGACGCGGCTCTGGCCATGGCGCGCGACATAGCGTGCAACTTCGCCGCCGCCCATCGAATGACCGACGAAGGTCGCCTCGCGCAGATCGAGCGCCTCGACCAGTTGCGCCAGATCATCGGCGAAGGTGTCGTAGTCGTAACCACCGGACGGCTGGCTCGACCGGCCAAAACCCCGACGGTCATGGGCGATGACGCGATAGCCGTTCTGCAACAGGAAGAACATCTGGTCCTCCCAGGCGTCGGACGAGAGCGGATAGCCATGGCTGAACACCACGGCCGGCCCGATCCCCCAGTCCTTGAAATAGAGGCTGGTGCCGTCTTTCGTGATGAGGCGGTCGCCTGTGGCCTTGCCGGCGCGGGCAGACGAGGGGGTCTTTGCATCGGCGGGGGATGCGCCGGCGCCAACTGCTGCAAGCCCGACGCCGGCGATCGCGGCCCCTTTCAGCAGGTTGCGCCGGGAAGCGCTGTCGGGTGTTGAGATCATGGACATGAGGAAACTCCGTGAGGTTATGCCGCCTGGGCGGCGCGAGTGGCGAATGTGGTTGGACGTATCGGCGCGATGTTCAGGTCACGTGCGGGATTAGAAGCCGAGCCTGCGCAGATCCTCGGCGACGAACATCTGGCCGCTGCGGTTCTTGACGCTCGGCAGCTCGGAGACTCTTGCGCGCCAGGACTTCAGCGCGGAGTGATCGTCAGGGATGGTAATGCCGGCGGCGTCCGCGAACATCAGCCCGGCAAAGACTGTAATGTCGGCCATCGAGAACACATCGCCGGCGACGAACGACTGGTCCTGCAATACTCCGTCGAAATATTTCATGCCGGCGAGCGCCTTATCGCGCTGGCGGTTGCCCCAGTCCTGACGGCCAGCCCATTCCGGACTCTTGAACACCTGCAGTTCGGCGCCGAGGCCCGACGTCGCGTGATGGAAGTAGTTGCCGACGGCATCGAGCAGCTCGGTCTCGGCCCGCTTCTGCATCATGTGGATGACGGCCTTTTCCTTCGGCGTCTTGCCGGTGAGCCGCGGATCGCCATCGAGATTGTCGAGGTATTCGGTGATGGCAGTGGCCTCCGCGATGTAGGTGCCATCCTCGAGCTGGAGCACCGGCAGCACGCCCGAGGGGTTCTTTTGGAGGAAGGCGGGTTGCTTGTGTTCGGCACCGATAAGATCGACGGAAACAAACTCGACCTGCGGTTCGAGACCCTTCTCGGCGAGCACGATGCGGATGCGGGCCGGATTGGGAAATCCGGGGCGATCGAAGATTTTCATGGAGACTCCTTTATCTGTCTATCGATAGATAGATTGCAGTCGTCGTTTATCCCTTCCCTTTTTCGGCGTCAACAACTATCTATCGAGTGATAGGTACGGATCGACGATGGCTAGAACCAAAACGGATATGCGAGAGGCGGTCATGACCGCCGCAAGAGCGACGGTGCAGTCGCATGGCTACAACGCGCTCAGCTTTCGCGAACTCGCGAAAGAGGTGGGGATCAAAAGCGCCAGCGTGCACTACCATTTCCCCACCAAGGGAGACCTCGGCGCCGCATTGGCGCGTCGCTATACGGAGGAGGGGGCAGCCTTTCTGGCGGAGATCCTTGCGACGTCCGACGACGCGACCTGGTGCATGGACCGATACACCGAAATCTTCCGTTCTGCCCTCGCCAACGACAATCGCATGTGCCTGTGTGGCATCATGAGCGCGGAACTTGACGATCTTCCCACGGAGGTTCGGATTGAGGTCGACAAATTCGCCGCCATGAACGTCGGGTGGCTAGCCAAGGTGCTCTCGCGGGCCAAGCCTTCCGCAAGCGACCAGGACCTGCAGGAGCACGCCATGGCGATCTTCGCAGCCATCGAGGGGACCCAGCTGGTCGCGCGCGGCTGCCGGGACATCGGCATCTATGACCGGACGATCCGAGCTTATCGAGCGACTGGTCTCTTCCCGTAATAGTCGACGAGGCGCCAATCGGTCCGTGCTAGCGGGTGACCGAGTCTTCGCGGTATATTTTCGCACGGCCGGTCGACTCTGTGCGGCGCATTTCCACCGTTCCACAACGCTGCGCCTCGACAAATGACTGAAAAACGAGCACCGGATTCATATTGCATTGCAACGTGCGCATGGCTGCACGGCGATCTGAGCGCTGGCGGTAGGGGCTGCCTCTGGTATCTTCAGACCATCGAAGCAATGCACCTCCTCCCGCAGAGCTTCGACCTTGGCTTGCGCTTGATGTCCCTGAGGGGAAACGGTCTTCCATCCGCTTCCGCATCTGCCAGTAAATCGCGAAATGCGGATGAGGGAAAGCAAAAAGGGTGGTCGGCGATCTCACGGACTCCTGGCGTTTTTATATCGAGCGCAATGCTCTTTTTGTAGCGATTGAAGGCGGTGAAGAAACCGGATGCGAGGCCCGGCAGGTAGCGTGTGCGGTCGCCTTTTGGCATGGCTCAACCTTGATGACCTCAGCGCCCAGTTCGGCCTGTATAAGGCCACAGCATGGGTCCATCACCATTTGAGAGAACTCAACGACCTTCACGCCAGCAAGCGGGCGCGGCATGGGTTTGCCGTCAGCACATCTGGGAGATTTCAATACGAGTCGCAGACACCCTATCCTGACAGGAAGCCGCAATAACCGCCACAAATGAAATGAGTTATCCAACGTGCCCGAACCGGTGTTTGGTCCTTGGTCCGACTCCCTTCACGGCGGGCATCGCTCACTTTCGCAGTGGCGCCCAATCGGAATAGAAGATTAGCTCGCTGAACGTCGGCTTTGCGCCCTCCTTCCCCGCCGCTCACGCGGTGTTGGTTAATACCGGAAGCCGGCTTCCTACTTTGGTCGGCGCTACGACCGATAAGCGTGGAAAGCGGACGGGAAGCTTTTAGTCGGCGACTTAGGCAAGTTATCGATCTAGGATCGGCGGCAGCTTCCAGCGAGTGGCCTACATGTTTAATCGCCAGTTAGCTTCGGAGCACCGGTGTCGACAGCGGGCATCGATTGCCCAAAATGCTTATCGTGCTCTGGCGTGAGACTGGAGAGATCATCGCCCACCAGTCTCTTTCGCCCGAAAGCCATGAACCGGGCGACACTCTTAGCGGAAGCGCGCGGCGTTATCGGCGATATAGTCAACAAATCGGCGAGGCGTGCGCCCTGTGAGGCGTGCGGTGTCCCCTGTATCGGCGCTCGCCCAGCCTTGGGCGACAGGGTAAAAGATCGGCGCGAGCATTTGTGCATGTGTTTCTGAAAGCCCCAACTTGGCAGCAAGGTTGAGGAATCCTGTGGTGTCGACAGCTTCGTAGCGGATGGTGCGGCCCAGCACCGCAGAAAGTATTTCTGCTGCCTCGGCATAGCTGAAGCTTTCGGCGCCCGTGAGCGTAAACGCCTGTCCGTCATGGTCCGAAGTGGTCAGCGCGGCGACCGCGGCGTCTGCGATATCACGTGCGTCGACAAAGCTCGTCCTGGCATCGCCAGCAGGCAAGGCAATCAAGCCGTGACCGAGGATACCCTTCAGCCAATAGGTATGGAAATTGTCGAAGAACCAGTTCGGGCGCAACAAGACATAGGGCGTGCCGGACTTCTCGACGAGTCGCTCAAGCTTGCGATAGGGTATGTCCTCGCTGGCATCGACGCCCATAGCTGACTGCATAACGAGCTTTACGCTGGCAACAGCAGCGGCATTGATGAAGCCAGCGAGTGCCAGGGGGTCGGCGGTTCCGGAGGGAATCACGAGATATGCGGCGTCGACGCCGGCAAGAGCACCTTCAAAGGTTTCCGGCCTTGCGAAATCGAGCAGGACCGAATTGTCCTGGCTGCTTGAGGCGCTCCGCGAAGCTGCCTTGACGTTATGCCCGTGGGCCAGCAGTCTCCGGACCAGGTGTTGGCCCACTGTACCAGTCGCTGCAGTTACCAAAATTGTTCTCGCCATGATGGCCTCCATGATGTTGTGGTTCAAACTTGCACTGGAGTTGGTAGACGAGCAATGATATAAACGCTCGATCTGATTGCAGATCGTCTCAACGAGGGGTTCATTGTGGACGTGCTCGATGACTGGCTGCGGATGTTCGCCCATCCCAAATATCACCTGGCGCGGAGTGTGACCTGCGGCCGCTGGGGCTTTCGGCTCGAAGCCGGCTCGGAACTGGCCTTCCATCTGATCCGGCGAGGCGGAGCCTGGCTGCGGATCGACGGGCGTCCCACTACGCAGCTCCACGAGGGTGACCTGGTTGTCCTGAGCGATGGCGTTGCTCACGAAGTTGTCGACAGTCCGCAGACATTGGCCGAACCTGTCGCGCAATTCGCCCGCCGTACCTTCGATGCGGCCGCACTTGGTGGAGCGACGGAAATCTTTTGTGGACAGTTTCGGCCTGACGCGATCCGCGCCCAGATCGGTGCGGCGGCCTTGCCGCCTTTTGTGCATCTCAAGGCAACCGACATTGAGCACGACCGCGGCATCGTAGCGCTCTCGGAACTTCTGACAGCCGAACTGGATAGCGATCGCCAGGGCAACGAAATGCTGGTGGAAAGACTGGCCGACGGCCTGCTGATTTACGTCCTGCGTAACGCCGCGGCCCAGGCAGGACACGGCCCCGGCTGGCTGTCTGCGATGCATGACCCGCAACTGGCCCGGGTCTTCCGCGCCATTCACGCCGCCCCGCAGTCCGATTGGACCGTCGAGGCGATGGCTGGGCAAGCAGGACTATCTCGGGCGGCCTTTGCACGGCGGTTCACCGAACGGGTTGGCGACACGCCGCTGGGCTATCTTACAGCTTGGCGCATGACCTTGGCTGCACGGCGTTTCGAGGGCGGCAAACTGCCGCTCGGGGTTGTGGCGTCGGAAGTCGGGTATCAGTCAGAGGCCGCGTTTAGCCGGGCCTTCAGGAAGTATCATGGCGTGCCACCCGGCAAATATCGCGTCACCGCAGGCGCCTGACAGCCGGTTTCAAGGCGATAGGTCGAGTTGCCCGGCCGCATGTTTGCGGGGAAAGGCCCGGTTCCTTCCGGAACGAACTGCCACCCCCCAAGGAGATATTTCCCTCTAATGGGATCGTAACCTCGCGTCGCTCCACTATGTATCCTCCCTTAGTTTGAAATTTAGACGATGACAGAGTAATAGCTGCTCGATACAGCGTTTGCGAATTCCCAGCTCGCTTACCACCTGACCGGCCCGGCTAAGATCAGCATGCCAAAGGCTGAGCAAGACCATTACCTAACATCACCGCACCCCAGAGAAGCAACGGGAAGTGTTGATCGGTTCAGGCGGCAGAGACCTGGTAGCCGATGTTCTGCTCGGTATCGACCGGTCTAGCGAGTCGGTGCTCACGGAAACGACATCGAATTTCACAGACCTAACCGGCCAGCGCCGCGGTCGGTCGCCGCCTGGCCGGGCGAGAACATCTATGCTTTTCAAAAGCAGTGATATGAATCGCTTAGTTGGCGGCCAGTCAAGATTTTACTGAACGCCTGGGGCCAATCCGGCTCCGGGCGTTCATGCTAAAATAACCTGAGCCGTCAGGCTGCCTCGCGGAAACCGATGATGGCCTTGACCTCAAGGAATTCAGCGATCGCCATCGGACCCCATTCACGTCCGTTGCCGGACCGCTTATAGCCCCCGAAAGGCGCAGCCAGATCAAGATTGACATTATTCAGGTAGACTTGGCCGGCACGCAGGCGACGCGCAATAGCTTCGGCCGCATTCCGCTCACCCTGCACATAGGCGGCAAGCCCGTAGGTCGTGTCGTTGGCGATTCTCACCGCTTCCTCTTCGTCGGAATACGCGATGATGACCAGGACTGGTCCAAAGATTTCTTCACGCGCGATCCTCATGTCGTTGCGCACATCGGCAAAGATCGTGGGTCGAACGTAAAAGCCAGCATCAAGCCCATCTGGACGGCCGAGCCCTCCAGTCACAAGCGTGGCACCTTCATCGAGTCCTGACTGGATGAGCCGCTGGATCTTGTTCCATTGCGCTTCCGAGGCCACCGGCCCCATTTTTGCATTGGAAGAAGGATGGCCGACCGACCAGGTTTCGGCGGCCGCCTTGGCGTAGCTGATTGCCTCGGCAACCTGATCGACGTGGACCAGCAGCCGAGACGGTGCGCTGCAGTTCTGTCCGCTATTCAGCATCATCTGCGCTACGCCCCCTTCGATAGCAGACGCGAGGTCCGCGCTACGCAGAACAATATTAGGTGACTTCCCCCCCAGTTCTTGATGCACCCTTTTGACAGTGAGCGCACCGGTGCGAGCCACCTCGATGCCAGCCGCAGTTGAGCCGGTGAAGGAGACAAGGTCGACGTCGGGATGGCTCGTCAAAGCATTGCCGACAACGCGTCCATTCCCATGAACAAGGTTGAACACGCCTTTGGGTACTCCGGCGTCATGGAGGATCTCAGCAAGGATCGTACCTGAGAACGGCGCGATTTCAGACGGTTTCAACACCACGGTGCAACCCGCAGCAAGCGCAGGTGCCACCTTTGCTGCCATCAGCATCAGCGGCCAATTCCACGGCGTGATCAGAGCACAAACGCCGATGGGCTCGCGCACGACTTCACTTGTACCAAGAGGCTCATCAAAGCGGTACGTCGCAAGCGCTGCTCGTGCAATCTGGAAATGGGCAACGCCGACGGTCACCTGCAGCTGCTCTGAAAGCCATTGCGGCGCGCCCATTTCATCCGTTACCGCTAGGGCTAGGTCGCCCGCTCGCTTCTCGTAGGCACCGATGATCCGGTCGAAGAGCGAGATTCGCTCCTCAATCGAGGTGAGCGAATACGTTTCAAATGCCTTTCGGGCGGCTGAAACCGCGTCGTCCACGTCACTCGCATCGCCCAGCGCGACTTGACCAATAACGGCCTCGTCCGCTGGGTTGATAACATCGATTACGGTTGCGCCTTTGGGCTGCACCCAGGCTCCGTCGATATAGAATTGAAGATTGTTACGCATGAAAAAGCTCCATCGTTGTTGACGGAAACATAAGTATATTTTGTAAACCTAGCGTCAATCAGGCACTTAAAGTAGCCCTGGTAGGGCACAGTATACCTGGTCCGAGTTCTCTTTTCTCGAACCGCCGCGAGCCAGTATCGGACCTCCTACAGTCGCTCTCGTCGCCTCACAGGCGTAACTGGATTAGCGATCTGTCCGCGCCCTTCTGCCCGCCATCTACGCTGTCGAAAGCCTCTCTTGCTGCGGTGACCTCCGGCAGTTTTACCAGTGTCCATTTGTGAAGTTCCTGGAGTGGCTCCCGTAACGTTCGGCCCAGCGGCGTCACCTGATACTGAACTGCGACCGGCGAGAGTGAAATCACCTCTCTCGCTATCAGCCCGTTGCGTTCGAGGCGGCGGAGGCACTGTGTGAGTGCTTTTTGCGTAACGCCTTGCAGCCGGCGGCGAATTGCGTTGAAGCGCTGGGGTCCCTCATCGAGCACGGCCAGCACCATCATCGACCACTTATCAGCAATCTGATCGAACAAGGCCCGGCTCGGGCATTCAGAAGAAAAGCAGAGCGGTTCGAGTTCGAGCATGATGGTTTCCTTCGATATACCTAGGCGACTTGAAGTGCCTGATTGACGCTAGGTTTACAACATATACCTGTAGGTCCGCTAAACGCAACGGAGTTCTACTGATGCCCAGTCCCGATACAAGCAGTCTTTTCCGCTCCATCGTCGTCCGATCGCTTGAACTCAAAAATCGCATCGTGATGGCGCCGATGACCCGCCTTTTTGCGCCCGAAGGCGTGCCGGGCCAGCGAGTGCTGACTACTATCGGCGCCGGGCAGAAGGTCGCGCCGGATTGATGCTGACTGAAGGGACCGTGATTGTGCAGAGGCAATGAACGCAAGGGACGGGCGTTGGGTCTATACCGCCGGACTTGTACTCGTGCGGAAAACGCCGGCGGATCGTTCTCGGATCGTCGATGATGGCGATCAATGGCCGGATCCAACGGGAAGGGGAGGTCGTCCATCTTATTGCCGAGCAGCTGTTCGACCGGTGTCAAGCGATTTGGCCGCTCTCGCTGATCGTGACGACCAGTTCGAGCGAACGGCGGAGAGGGCAACGAGTTCGCGCATTGTAGGGAACGGGCGTAAATTTCTGACGATCACAGCGCTTCCGCGATCGCCAGAACCTTCAAAAGCTTTCTCCTTCTGGGGCCGAATGCTGGAATGTATTCAAGCGTGCGGTCGCGGCTTCGCTGACTACGAATTTGAGCTTGGGCGCCCGGGGATGTGGCTTAAGATTGATTTTGAGAAACCGCCGTCGACGCAAAGGTCTTGACCGGTGATGTAACTCGCAAGTGGGCTTATCAGGAACTCAATCGCATTAGCAATGTCTCTTGGATCGCCGATCCTTGAAAGTGGGATCAGATCCTCTCTTGCCCGCTTGATCGCTGGATCGGCGTACATCTTTTCGGACATTGGAGTGTGGGTCATTCCCGGAGAGACGATATTTGAGCGAATGCCATCGGGCGCCCATTCCAAGGCGAGGGTTTTCGCAAGCATCGTTAGCGCCGCTTTGGTTGGACTGTATGCACCTGATCCCGCATGGGGGACTTGTCCCGACATTGACGATGTGAAGCATGCTGCGCCTCGGCTCTGCTTCAAATGCGGGTAGCAGTACTTGGCCAGAAGCCATGCCCCGCGAAGGTTGACAGCGAACATCTTGTCCCAATCGGCAACCGTCAGATCACAGATATTTCCGGGGCTCGCCACGCCGGCATTGGCAACGAGAGCGTCTAGACCACCGAATTCCGATACCGCCGCCTCTACGAGCCTTGGGGCCACATCAACATCGGCCAGATCTCCGGATAGCTCAATAGCATCGCCTCCCAACGCGCGCACCGAACGCGCGACATTCTCTTGCCCTTCGGATGAACCAAGGCCACAGACGGCGATCTTTGCACGCTCGCCTCTTGATGCCGCGGCTTCGGCGATCCGGATGCAAACCGCCGCGCCAATTCCGCGACTTCCTCCACTGACTAAAACTCTCATAGACGATTCTCCGATTGAACAATTCAATACTATGGAATTCGCTTCCAATTCGCAACGTCGTTCTAAACGTACATCAAGTTCTGAAATTTCAGCCCACAGGCTGAGCGAGATGTTGCCCGTCGCTAGGTGAATGTCCTGATCCATTGTCACGCCAGGTGCCGATAGATCCCCCACTGGTATCCACCTCCTTTAGGTGGTTTACCGGATGCAAAGCTCATTCCAGCCACCGAAGTCCCGGAAAATTCGCGCGCATGGAGAGTGATTGCGATACGGGGTTCATCAATCAATCCTCCAGCCCCTTTTTTTGAGCTCCTGCAGTCCTTTGTTAATTTCCAACAGCGGTTCTTCTTCGCGAATAATCTCGAGAACGACGCGATCGATGCTGAAAACTGAATCGACGGCGCGCCCCAAACTCTCAAAATCTACGACCCCCGTGCCGATAGGATCGTGCCCCCACACGTCCGTTCCAGTATCTGAGATATGCACGAGACCTATGTGCGCGTGATGCGATCGAAGACTGGCTACAGGATCCTCGCCGATATAGGCCGCGTTTGCGACGTCGTAGACGATACTTAGACTTTCGCTTTTGATTTCATCGACGACGCCGACGAGTTCACCAATCGTTGGTCTGAAACAATATGGGGTATTCTCCATGAGTAACCGCACGCCGGCCTGCTTCGCAACCGGCAGAAGCACATCAAGACTTTCATATAGCCAGCCAAGAGCTTGAGGAACCGTGGGGGAAATCATAGGACGACGTGTCCCTGGAGAGATCACGACGTCCGTCACTCCCCAATCGACCGCAAGTTGGATAACATCTTTGATATGGTCCGAGCTTTTGCGCCTCATGTTTGCGGCCGGGCTGGCGAGGTTGATGTCGTATCCGCCAGCGTTCAGTGACCTGACGCTCGCCCCATGGTCCTGCAGCTGCTGCTTCGCATCCGATCGCAATCTTGCCGACATCTCGTCCGGCCAGCAGTGAGGGGAACTTACGGGAACCTCAAATACCTTGAAGCCATGTCGGGTTAGTTCAGTCATCGCCTCAACAGCAGTGGATTTCCAAAGATAGGAAAAAGTGTTGATGATCATTGATGTCTCCCTGTCGCTTGGTGCGAATTCGAAGCTGTGTTGACCGTGGCTCCGGCATTACCCGTGGACAGCCGCAACCCAGGTTTGGTTGATAAAAAGTGCTCGCCCGCTCGTAGACCCTCGATCGTGCTCCACGCGCCATAGCTGTCGCTCTGCCAATGCGCTCAGGCATGAGCTTCATATCAGAGCTTGGAAAACCCGAAGAAAGACCGCGTGGGTAATCGGGAAGGGGGTACCGGCTCGTATGCGACAAGGCTTTCACAGTGGAGACGGCATTCAGCTGCATTGCTTCAGCCTCCTTGTCTCGCGGGTTCACTAAGCTCGAAATTCAGCACAGCATGCTCGCCGAGCTTGATGGACACGTCGCCCGGACCGGAAACCTCGATTGCACCGCAGAGGCTCCCCGTCGTGATGATCGAGCCTGCTCTGAGCGCTGTTTCGGGCCTTGATCGATTGTTCGCGTAATCGCAGAGCCAAGTAAGCGGGTCTTTCGTCGGGTGGTGTCCGGCAGCGTCGAAGGCGACTTGGCCGTTAAGCCGAAGCTCGAGAGGAATGTTCGAACCGGGCAGAAGGACTGCTAAGGGCAGGGCCGGCCCTCGGACGTACCCCATGTTTCCTAGGCGATCTGCCAGAAAGGCCGGGAAGGAAATGGTGCCGCCTTCCCAAATGCCGCTCCAAACCATTTCAGCGCCAAGGTAGGCGTTGGAAATCGCGGCCTCGATGTCGGCGCGCTCATAGGTTCTATCCGTGCGAACAGGCAGATCCTGGCAAAGCTCAACGGCAATTTCCACCTCGATTTTCATGCCCCTTCGCCAGGCGATTCCCACATCGGGAGGATTAGCCAGATAGGGATGAAGCGGAGCGGCGACGGGGTCGCCGCCGGGCGATTTGGCTACTTTCCAGGCGTTGACGTCTGCTCCTTCAAGCTTCGTCAACTGGCTCTGTACGTCGATCGCATCCTCAAGCGCTACGGGCACTGCTACGAGCTTGCCTGTGAGTACCTGGCTTCCGTCATGACGGAGGCTGTATAGCTGTTGAGCCAATGCAATTACGTCAGGGGTGGCTAGCATAGAAGTCATGTCTGCCTCTTGGTCATTTCGACGGCGTCGCCTGAACGATGAAGGTATCCGGTTCGTCCCGCCATCAGTGCCTTGGACGACGGCGCGCTCGGCGGAAGATCGTGGTAAGAGCAAAACCGACGGCCACCGCTTGTTAGGATGCCTGATTGATCCGCTCGCGAAACCTCTCCGCCCCCTGCTGAATATGGTCCAGAAGATCCATGACTGCCCAGTGCCGCTCGGCGATGTCATAATCCGTTACACGAGAATGGATGCTGTCAAAGGTGCCAAGGCGCTTGTGCCAAACCTTGGCCAGACCAGGATAGCCCATCGGTTCAGCCATCGCTGCGAGCGCCAGGAAGATTTCAAGTTCGCGGCGCAGATCGCTGTCTTCCGAAGCGTGCTTGTAAAGCCAAGCGTAGAGGTCGGGGTGGATATTGGTGAAGATGCCAGAGAAGCCCTTCGAACCAGCGCGAATAGCGGCTGCGGCGATGGCTGCATTGGCGTTAACAATCGCAAAGCCGGAATCGCCGGAGAGCGCGACGCGTCGTTTAACGGTTTCAAGATCACAGGAGACATCCTTCAGCGTTACGAAGCGACCGGTATCGCGGCACAGTTTGAACTCGTCATCGCTCAGGAGGCGGCGATAGGGAGCCGGGCATTCGTACAGACCGAGGGCCAGGTCGCTGGGGAGCCAGCTCAAGATGGTGTCGAGGCTGGAGCGAAATGCTTCGGTTCCTGCATTCCGTGTGTCGAGCCTGTTGCTGACCAGGACCAGCGCATCAATCCCTGTTCCGGCCATCGCCACCAGTTCGGCGCGCTGGTCATCGCGGCTGTCGCTAATGTGTCCTGACGAAATGACCCGGACACGCCCGGCAGCCAGCGAGACAACTCTCTTGGAAAGCTCAACTCGCTCTTCCAGCGATAGCTTCTGCATCTCGCTCGATTGGCAGACGGCAAAGAGGGTGTCGGCGCCGTTGGCGATATACCATTCAACCAGCCGCTCAAGACCCTCCCAATCGATCCGGTTATCCGGTGTGAACGGGGTAAGCATGACGGGGACGATACCCTGGGCTTGGATCTTCATGATGTAGTCTCTCTCTTTCCTGATTGTCAAAGCGCGGTTCCTGCCGGCAGACCTGCCGCAAAACCCGCCATCAGGCGGATCTGCGCCAGCAGCATGTCATTGCCGTCAGACACCGTTGCGCCGGCTGCCTTGGCGGCGCGTAATAGTGCGGTTTCCTCGCTTAAGCTGGCGATATCGGCGATGAGCATATCGGGCCGTATCGCGGAAGCCGGCATAGGGAATTTGCTGTCTCCCTTGACGCCGATCGGCGATGCATTGACGACGATATCGTAGTCCCACCCTGCCGATCCATCGACCGCAACTGCGCATTTTTCACCCCGGAAGGTGTTGACCATAGCCGCGGTGAAGGCGACGGCTTCAGCAGAAAGGTCCATAAGATCGATCTTCGCAGCGCCTTCTTCAGCGAGGGCAAACGCGATAGTGCGACCAGCTCCACCCGCTCCGACAATCAGCACGCGGGCGCCGCGCAGTCGTGACTTTGCCTTGCCAAGACCGTTAACAAAGCCCACACCATCAAAAAGCGCGCCGTGCATCTGGCCGTCCTCTCCGCGCTGCACGCAGTTGACGGCACCGACTGCCTTTGCTGTCGGCGTGAGGGTTGAACACCTCTTGGCCGCTGCGACCTTATGAGGGATCGTGGTGCTGATACCGCAGAGGTTAGGAATGGCAGAGAAAATATCCCATACTGCCGGGAAACGTTCGGCGGTTATCAGGAATGGCACTGCGTAAATGTTAACGTTCGCGGCGGCAAAGATCGGGTTGATCAGCCGCGGCGTTTGGACCTGGTGGATTGGATCGCCAAACACAGCGTAGACACGTGAGTTGCCGTCGAGGTTAGGAATACTCGCTCGCATAAGTTCACTCCTCGCTGAACAGGCTACGGCAGCGATCGATCGCGATATCCATCACCTTAGCCGGGTCGCGAGACCACCAGTCGGTGGAGAAGATTTCGACCTCAACTGCTCCCTTGTATCCGGCACTTCGGACCATCGAGTAGATGCCGCGCAGGTCTATGATCCCGTCGCCCATCATGCCTCGATCGGTCAGCAGATGCCGTGTTGGAATCAGCCAGTCATTGACGTGAAAACCAAGAAGCCAGCCTGCGTCGCCCGCTCGTTGGATCTCGGCTGGCAGGCGCTCGTCCCACCAGCAATGATAGACATCGACGACCACTCCGATGCCCGGACCCAGTGCTTCGCACAGAGAGTTTGCATGAGACAAACTGGAGATGACGCTGCGGTCGCCGGTGACCATAGGATGAAGTGGCTCAATGGCTAGCTTCACTCCAATTTTTCGTGCGCTGTCGAGGACTTTGCCAATTGAATCCTCGATTCTTCGTCTTGCTGAACCCAAATCCTTTTCATTGTCTCGCAAGCCTCCGGTAAATAGGAAGACATGATCAGCCTCAAATCTGGCGGCCCGCTCGAGCTCTGCTTCGGCCTGGTCAAGGGAACCCACTGACAACGGCCCAACACGATTGTATCCAGAGACCGTCATTCCGAGATCGTGCAAAACAGAGAGGGCGTCATTTTCCCCGACCTTGGCAATTTCGTCTCCCCATACGGAAACGGTCTGCAGTCCTCGCTCCGCGCTCAGTCGAAGAAAGGTCAACATATCTGCTCTCTCGCGCACAGTGGCGTGGTTGAAAACAATGTTGGTCATCGGCCCTCTTAGTCTTTGAAAATCAACGGTTCTTCGACCGTGGCTTGGTCGGAGACGCGGTGTCAGGATTGCGTCGGTCAATTGGCAAGCGGACGAATTTTTTAACTGACACCCAAGCCCCGTCGTATTTGCCGTTTACTCAGGCAGCCTTCCCCGCAAAACGGCGAACTTCTGGCGCGAGCCACGGCGAAACGTAGCCGCGGTCGGCCTCTTCGATGAGCGATCCCGGCGGAACAAGCTCGTCGATCCGGTCAAGCGTCGCGGACTGGAGAACTGTCTCAAATCCCGCTTCCATGCCCTTGAACTGCTCGAGCGTGCGAGGCCCCAGGATCACGGAGGTCACCGCGGCATGCGCGAGCGGAAACGCCTGAGCCATGTGCATGAGGGACAAACCTGCCTCCGTCGCAACGCGCTCAAGTTCTGGAAGCAGTTCCAGTTTGCGCCTGTTGCCCTCGCGCTGCATGTCGAAGCGGGTTTGCAGGATTGGGTAGTGCTGTCCCCACTGTCCTTTGACGCGCTCGGCCCTGGATCCTGACGGCACCGAGCCATCGCCCTTGTACTTGCCAGTCAACCAGCCGCCGTTCAGCGGGCTCCAAGCGGTAAAACCCATACGATAATGTTGAACGGCGGGAAGGGTCTCCCTCTCCACAGCCCGTTGAAAAATCGAGTAGGGCGAGCTTTCGTTGATAAATCGCGCCGTCTTGTTCAATCGGCTTACGGATTGGGTTTCTGCCAGGTACCAGCTCGGCAATGTCGAGCAACCGATGTACCGAACTTTGCCCTGGGCCACGAGGTCGCTGAGAGCGCCGAGGGTTTCATCAAGATCGGTCTGAAGGTCGGGCCGATGCATTTGATAGAGATCGATGTGATCGGTGTTCAGTCTTCGCAAACTGTTTTCGACCTGTTTCATAATCCAGTAGCGCGACGCGCCCTGTTCGTTGCGCCCTTCACCGGCCGCCAAGCGAAACTTGGTCGCAAGCACCACTTTGTCTCGACGGCCTGCAATCGCTTTGCCGACGATCTCCTCGGATTCACCATGGGAGTAAGTGTCAGCAGTGTCGATAAAGTTGATGCCGCGATCGAGCGCACTGTGCAGGATGTCTATGCACTCTTTCTCGTCAGTATTCCCATCCGATCCGTAGCTCATTGTGCCCAGCATGTACTCGCTGACCTGAACCCCAGTTCTTCCAAGATTACGATATCTCATGGCGGATGCCCTTCATCAGTTTGAATGTGGCGCGTTGGCCCATGGTTCGCGCGCTCGATCTGAGATCGCATGGCACAGCAGTCCCCGTCGGCCTATCAGCCGTCGTCGAGCGAGAATTGAGACCGCCCAAACCAATAATTTCTGTCGTCGCTATTCCGATGACGTCTGTCGATGGTCGTCTCGGAAAGGAGCTGGATGGCGGTGACTATCGCCTCCATCCAGCCTTGTTATAAGAAGGCCGGATTACTGCGCCTTCGCGAGTGCGGCTCCATACCGTTCGATCAGCTCATCGTAGGCGTCTGCCGGCGATCCATCTTTCAGGATCATTCTCTGGTAAGCTTCGCCCAAGATGGTGTGATAGGTCGAGAGGATGGGGGTGTAGGTCACAGTTTGCCCGCGCTGCGCGACCAGGTCAGCCCACTGCTTCTGGTCCTTGCCAGCGTCGCTCTGGAAATATGGCGAAGTGTATGCCGATTTACGCGATACCACTTCGCCGCCCTCGGCTGCGAACGCTTGAGCCTCCGGTGACACCATGAACTTCACGAAGGTCCAAGCGGCATCGGGATTGGCAGTCTTTTTGTTGATCGCAATGTTGTAGCTGTAAACCGTTTGCTTGTCGTTTGCCGTATACCCTGGCGCCGGAGCCCAAGCTAGGTCGTCACCGCCACCTTGCTGCTTCACCGTCTTGTAGCGATAAACGCCAAACACTGCCGTCGCTGCACTGCCAGAGCGGAGCGCGTCGTGCAACTCGTTGAACCCCATCTGGGCGCTGCGAAGGGGAGTCACCTTGCACTTCGTATAAAAGTCTTTGATCGTTTGCGCCGCCTTGATGAACGACTCCTTTGAAAAGGCAATCTTACCATCAGGGGTAAAGTACTGACCGCCGTTTCCAGGTAGCATCGTACTCAGGAAGAATTCTCCGAGGCTCTGGGCACCACCAAGGCCGCCTGTTGCTCCAAGGGGAACAGCGAATGTGATCGTATCTGACTGACCGAATTTGTCGCCCAGTGCACACACTTCATCCCAGGTCGTCGGGGGTTTGACGCCTGCCTTCTCCAACATGCTTTTGCGGTAGAAGAGGATTGGAATACGGAAGTCTTGCGGGAGAGCATAAAGCTTTCCGTCGATCTTCGTGCTCGACAGAGGCAGGAGCCAGTCGTCATCCGGAATTCCGTCCTTCTTCACCAAATCGTCGAGCTGGAGAAGATTTCCGGTTGCAGCGAATTCGGAAACGGCAAAGCCGACGACGCGGATCACGTCCGGTGTCTGGCTTCCGGACTTGATAGCGCGTGCTGCTGCTCCTCCGGTCGGATCAACAAGCAGTTCGATCTTGATGTCTGGGTTCTTCGCCTGAAAAGCATCAATCATCTTCGTTTGGGCGGCGGACCGGGGATCCTTTGCATTGTTCGGATCCAGAAACGTCTGGTAGATTATCTTCGTGCTCTCGGCAAAGGCTTCTGGAGCAGCGAAAGCGAAGATGGCGGTGCCAACGGCCAGCGCTGCGGATGATTTGATGAATTTCCGTTTCGATATGGTTTGCATGCGTCTTCCTCCCAGGTTGAACGAGTTGCTGTAAAGTTGGTGGGTCATCAGCCTTTGACGGCGCCGGCCGTCAGACCGGAGATGAACCACTTTTGAACGAAGCCGAACATGAAGATAACCGGTGATGATGCGACCATCACAAAGGCCATCATGTAGGACCAGGAAATGCCGACGGCGTCGAAAACCTGATTGACAAGGGCGACCTGCAGAGTCCGTTTTGCGACCTCGGGCGCAAAAACCGCCACCGTGATATAGTCGTTCCAGGTTGTCACAATCCCAATTGTCGCGACGGCGGCTATACCCGGACGGATGAGCGGCAAGATCAGGCTCCAGATGATTTGAAACCGGGACGCGCCATCGATCATAGCGGAGTCCTCGATCTCAACTGGAACGGCTTCGACGAAATTGGCGATAAACCAAACAGTCTGCGGGATGATGCGAGCGGATAGGATGATCGTCACGACGATACCGCTGTTGAGCAAACCGACCGTTTCCAGCAGATAATAAGTGGGAACCAGCAGCGCCACTCCTGGCACCATCGAGGTGCCGAGAATGACCAGCATCAAAGTCCGCTTACCTTTGAATGAAAAACGAGCGGCGGCATAGCCTCCAGGGATTCCAACGAGAAGAGCGATGATGACGGCGCCGACGGAGTAGGCAACCGAGTTCCATAGGTCGTTGAGGAAAGCCGCGTCCCGGAAGACCTTGGTGTAGTTATCCAACGTTGGTGAAGTTGGCCAAAGAGTGGGCGGCACAACAACCGCTTCTACTTCTGTCTTGAAAGATGTCGCAAAGGCCCAAAGCACTGGCCCGAGTACGATAATCCCGATAACCAAGGATCCCAAGATCGCGGGTATTTGTCCGTTTGATCGGTTCGAGAGAGCGTTACTCATATCTGATCCTATCCGGTCGCGCGGCCGGTCAGCCGGCTGTAAAGAGCACCAAGGGCGACATTGATAATGAGGACGACGATCGAGACGACTGCAGTCGGCCCAATGTTGACCGCCTGAACGGTTCCCCGGAATGCTTCGAAACTGAGCGTGGTGGTTGACCCCAGCGGTCCTCCCCCGGTCATCACAATGATCAGCGTCATCAAGGTCAGGTACATGATGGAAAGCGTCAGCGCCGTGCTTCCCAAAGTGGGAAGGATTTCCGTGAGCGTGACGTAACGGAACTTCACGAACGCACCACCTCCGTCGATCTCTACGGCTTCGTAGAGTTCTTTCGGAATGGACTGCATCGCTGCTGTCGCCATCACCATGACATAGGGAAACGACCACCAAGCTGTGACGATGATGATGAGGGGCAATGCCATCCCCGGATCACCCAACATCAGGCCTGGATCGATGCCCAGCTTCTGAATCACGTAGGGTACCGGCCCGAATGAGGGGTTGAGCAGCCAGAGCCAGATGCTGCCGACGACCGACATCGACAGCGTCCAGGGAAACAGGATGAACACCCGCAACGTAGAACCTGTGACGCCCGCCCGGTTCAAGACCAGCGCTGAGGACAGGCCAAGGATCATGGCGCCGGCCAGAGATCCCCCGACATAAGTCAAGGAAATTACCGTCGTATCCCAGAACTCGGATGAGCGTAGCACTTCGACGTAATTGGCGAGACCGGTAAAGCCGACGAGCTCGTAGTATTTCGTTTTCTGAAAGCTCAACCAGAACACAAAGATCGTCGGATAGAGCGTCACAAGAAACAGGATCAAGATCGCAGGCGTAAACCAGAGAAAGGGGGTCCAACTAAAGCGGTTTGCATTGTCAGTGGCGTCCACGACGTCGCTCGCCAGGTGCGTCGCGCTTTGATTGGTGCTGACTTGTAGAGGTGGTATCGACATTCGATTACTGTTCCCCTGTGGCCGTCTCAGGCAGAGTGGGTAGCGTAGGTTCTCAGGACAGGCGCCTGCCGGTGCTCTCGCTGAAGAGGTGGACGCGCGAAAGATCCGGAGCCACGGTGATGGTCTCGCCAACTTTCGGAAGAACTCGATCCCGGAATATACAGACGATGGTTTGAGCGCCATGCCGAGCGATGATCTGGGTCTCGGAACCGGTCGGTTCGACGACTGTGACGGTGAGAGGCAGTCCCTCGGCACTGATAGTGAGATGCTCAGGACGTACGCCGTAGATCACTTTCTCCGACGTATCGGCCACGCCAGCAGGCAAAGGCAGCTTGTGCCCGTCCTCGAGGACGAAGCGGCCTGCCTCCACTCGGCCATTGAGAAAATTCATCGATGGCGATCCGATAAATCCGGCGACAAAGACATTTGCGGGATAATCATAAAGCTCAAGCGGCGCACCGACTTGCTCGACATAACCATCGTGCATGACGACGATCTTATCGGCCATAGTCATCGCTTCGACCTGATCGTGGGTCACATAAACGGTCGTAGTTTTGAGCCGCTGATGCAGCTCCTTAATCTCAGCGCGCATTTGCACACGCAGTTTCGCGTCCAGATTCGAGAGCGGCTCATCGAACAGGAATACTTGCGGATTGCGAACGATCGCCCGACCCATCGCCACGCGTTGACGCTGGCCGCCCGACAGTTCGCGAGGGTAGCGATCAAGAAGCTTCGTGAGACTGAGGATCTCAGCTGCGCGTTGAACGCGGGTCTCTCGTTCCTCGCGCGGAGCCTTTTTGAGCTTCAATGAGAAACCCATGTTTTCCGCGACGGTCATATGCGGATAAAGGGCATAATTCTGGAAGACCATAGCGATATCTCTGGCCTTCGGCGGTATGTCGTTAACGGTGCGTCCGCCGATCTGGATTTCGCCGCCTGTGATATTTTCGAGGCCCGCGATCATCCGCAACAGAGTTGATTTTCCGCAACCCGAGGGTCCGACCAGGGTCACAAATTCCCCTTCGTGGATATCGACAGACACGCCATGTAGCACGCGTACGGCGCCGTAAGCTTTGCGAACGGCCTTCAGCTCAACATTAGCCAACTGTTTCCTCCTGCCGGCCACCGAAGCAGCCACCTGACCCTAGCGCGATCTCCCCGATCGCTATCGGAACGTTATTCCATTAAGGAAAGCAGATGTCAACAGACGTCAGCGATGCGACACGTATGCTGTCAGCTACGAAGGCTTTTAGATAATATTTCCAACCACTTGCGACTTATTTGAAGCGTTCGCTTGCGGCGTAGGCGAGGCGATCCGATAAGGCCAAAGTTCGGAAAGTTCCTCGGCAGTGGCCTTCACCTGTTCCGCTAATTGAGGAAGTACGAGCGGCGAAAAGCGGTGTATTGGTCCTGCGATGCTCACCGTTCCAACAACCTGACCTCCAACGCGAATGACCGCGGCGACCGCGGCGACGCCGGGTTCGGCTTCCTCGATCGCAGTGGCCCATCCGCGTTCTTCGGTCTCGTCCAAAGCTGCGGAAAACGTCTGTTTTGAGGTAATAACCCGCGGACCTCCCAGGTCCGTTCGGCCCAGCCCGCTTGCCACGGCCCTGGCTAACGCTTCCTCTCGATCCAGTGTCGCCAGCCATGCTTTGCCGTTAGCTGTCGTGTGCAATGGCACCTTCGCGACCAGTTCTGGCTGGTAAATCAGGCCGGAACGCATGCCTTGCGAATGGGATATCCACGTCAAACCATCAGGATCAAGGATCGCAATCCTGCCCAGCCCCTTGGTATTGCTTGCTAAACGGTCCAGAATCGGTTGGCAGATGTCGGGGATCCGCGTCCCAGCCAGCAGCCGCTGGCCCATCACGGCTAGACGCAGTGAAAGGCGGTAGAACCCGTTCTCGGGGTCCTGTTCGGCCCACCCTAAGTCACACAGACTGTTGAGCAGGCGATGCGCTGCGCTCTTCGGGACGTCCAGCCGCCGACTGATCTCGCCTAGGGACAATCCAGTGGCGTTCTCGCTCAACAGCGTGATGAGGTCGAAACAACGATCTAGAAGGGATTTGACAAGTCGCATGACACCACGATATTCAATTTATCGGAACGCTATTCCAATAGCACTGCAGGAGGCGTTTCACAAGGAGCGGCTTGAGCGGCAGTTAGACAATCACGTCACGTATCGTCGGTTCAAACCGTTGCGGCCTTCGAAGCGTTTAAACATGCCTGCTCGCCTTTATAAACCAGCAATTATGGAGTCGTGATGAGGATCGCAATATTCGACGTCAGCCATTGGCATTTTCCGCTTTACATCACTGCTCTCAGGGATCCGGGAATCGAGGTGATCGGCATCTCCGATAGCGCGGCATTCGCGGGGCCACGTTTCTCAGAATTGCTCGATTGTAAGCTGTATGGGTCGAACGACGAACTGATGGGACAGGATTTCGACTTCGCGCTTGTATTCAGCCGTCATTCCGACATGGCCGAGCTGGCTGAGCGGTTGATTGCCAAGGGCAAACCGTTTCTGATCGAGAAGCCATGCGGGCTTCATCTCGAGGAAGTTCGTCGTATCCGCAAACTGTCCGAGAAACACGGCGTCTTCGTAAGCGTGCCTTTCATTCAACGCGTAAGCAATCTGGCTGATCGTCTCTCGCCGGCTGCGGGGTTCATGCCAGATGGGTTCCAGCATCTTTCCTTCCGGTTTGTCGTAGGCTCGGTGAATCGGTATGAACGAAACGGCTGCGCCTGGATGCTTGACAAGACACTCGCAGGAGGTGGGTCGATGCTGAATGTCGGTATTCATTTCATCGACTTGATCTCAGATCTGACAAAATCCCCCATCACCGAGGTCTCAGGCCAGGTCCAGATCTACCGGCCTGATGTGACCGTCGACGAACAGGCTGTCTTCACCTGCCGAACTGCCGCAGGACAGATCGGCGTGATCGAGACAGGCTATTTGTATCCCTCCACAGCCGACGATCAGCGGGATTTCGCCTTTTCGCTGTCGCATCGTCAAACCTACATTCGCGGTTACGCCGACCAGTTCTATACGAAGTCGCGGGAAAACGAGAGAGCTTCTGCGACGACCATCGAGTACAACACGGATGAGTATTACCCGGTTTTCCTCCGCCGCAGTTGGGCGGACCTCGCGAATGGTCGTCCTCCCGTTGCAGGCTTGCTCGAGGCGGAGCGGGCATTGGCCGTCGTTGAAGCAGGCTATCGTTCGGCCGCCAACGGGGGAGCGCCCGAGGTCGTCGAAACCACTATCTGGCTGTCCGCTGAACCTTTATTTGGCGGCCCGCACTGATTGGCGCTCGCTTTTGAAGCCAAGCTGACGTTTCCGTTGCGCAACGGCCTGATGTGTAAACGCTGCGAACACGCCCAAAACCGTTCCGCTACTTTTCGACGCAGACGGTTCCTTCCATCTTGGCCGATCCTATGACGAAACCCGATATCGAAATCATCGCGACGGGACTTCACTTCCCGGAAGGACCGGTCGAACTTCCTGACGGCTCGATTGCGGTTGTCGAGATCGGCCGCGGCAGGATTGTCAGGATCAGGGAAGGCGGAAAGCAGGAGGTGATGGCGGTCACCGATGGCGGCCCTAACGGTATGGCTTTGGGGCCGGATGGAGCGCTCTACGTTTGCAATAATGGAGGGTTCTCCTGGGCAGAGGAGGGCGATTGGTTGCGTCCCGTTGGCCTGGCTCCAGACTACAGCGGCGGCATGATCCAAAGGGTCGACGTGGCTACGGGCGAGGTCACGACCTTATATGATCGGTGCGACGGGCGAACCCTTAGTGGCCCAAACGACATCGTTTTCGATAACCATGGCGGGTTTTATTTCACCGACACGGGCAGGGTTCGGGAGTTCCAGAGGGACCACGGTGCAGTCTATTACGGAAAAGCCGATGGCAGCTCGATAACGAAGGTAGTGTTTCCGCTTTTGGCACCAAACGGAATTGGTCTGTCACCCGACCTTAAGACCCTTTACGTCGCCGAGATGGAGACAGCCCGACTTTGGAGCTACGCTATCGCTGAGCCAGGGGTGGTCGATAAAAGGCCCTTTCCGAGCTCAAGCGGCGGTGAGCTCATTATCGGACTTGGTGGCTTCCAGCGCCTAGACAGTCTGAAGGTCGCGGCTTCCGGTAACATCTGCGTTTCAACCTTGGTGACCGGGTGCATAACGGTGGTGTCGCCACGAGGCGAGTTGCTCGACCAAGTGTGGATGCCAGAGATTTATCCCACAAATCTCGGATTTGTTGGCCAAGACTTGCAAGATGCCGTCGTGACCCTTTCGCTGACAGGTCAGGTTGGCAGACTTCGGTGGCCCGAGAAAGGTCTGAGACTGCAACATCAAGGAGATGGATAATCCTGGTCAACCCTCGGAAAAGGCATCGTGGATGTGTCATGGGAATTCCGTCCGGGAATCGTTTCCCTCGAAGGAACGCGTTCGACGCAGGATAGCGTGCGGGAACGCCATGCCTGACGGTCAGGCTTGACGCCTGGTGCGGGAAACGTAGCTAAGCCCAGAGCTCACAGATGTGGTCGACGGTGAGGTCGGCCTGTCCGGTGATCATGTGCATGCCGGAATGGGTTTCGACACCTTTTGCCGCGGCCAGTGCGAGAAGTCTCGTGGTCTCTGGCTGGGCAATGACCTCGGCGAATGTCATTCCCGGCTGCAGCAAGTCCGGATCCAGCGGAAGCGCGTCCGTGTCGTGAAGGCCGAGTGAAGTCGCATTGATGACGAGCTGACCAGCTTCTGGCTTGGACCCGCCTGCTTTGGCAACCTTCCTTCCGAAGTCGGCATTTACCGCTTCCGCTAGCGCTTCAGCCTTGTCGAGGGTCCGATTTGATACCGTGATGCTATTGGCGCCGGCCTCGACGAGTGCAAACGCTATAGCGACCGAAGCGCCTCCTGCTCCGACGATGAACGCATCACGGCCTCCGATAGTGATCCCCTTGGACTGAAGACCGCGCACAAAGCCCTTGCCATCAAATTGGTAGCCGCGGAAGCTGCCATCCTTCTCGCGGCGCACGAGATTGACAGCCCCGACGCGTGCGGCAACCGGGTCGAGACTATCGCACAGATCGATGGCAGTCTGCTTGTGGGGCAGGGTAATGCCGAACCCAACAAGGTTCGGCATCGCCTTCAGACCGGCCCAGATTGTAGTCAGGTCCTTTGCGGGTACATGGAGCGGGACAGATACGATATCTGCTCCGCGTGCCGCAAAGAGCGGATTGACCGCAGCCGGCGATTTGGCCTGGATGATCGGGTCGCCGATGATGCCAATCAGCCTAGTCGTGCCGCGAATGGTGACGCCGCTTACCACGACAGTTCCTCACGCTTGAGCCAGACAATGCTGCCGTCCTCGATGCCGACGATAATGTCGAGCACGCCGCGACCAGCCCAATCGACGACCTCGGGAGAGGCGACATGCATCGCCATCTGAATGGTTTCACCCCGGTGCTTGATCGGGATTGGCAAACTAAACCGCGGCTCTTCTGGTGTTCCAACATTACGCGAATAGAACAGCCCCGCCTGCTTCGTTGTATTGCGTGGCGCACCGGTCTTCGGATCCGGCGGCACGCAGGCGCGGGCATGGGTACCGAAGATCAGGTCGGTACGGCCAGCGCCTTCCCAATCGCAGAAGCAAAGCTTCACGCGCCCGCGCCCGCCGCCAACATCGACCGTAAAGCGCATGGCTTCGCCGTCTTGCCAGCGGAGGAAACGTTTGTCGACCAGTTCCGTGTCGGACGCCTTCCTCCAATCGCTGAGGACCCCGTCCTCATCCAGTGCGACATAGTGGAGGTCGCTGTCCTTGAGCCAATCAACGACCGCCGGTCGAACCCGCCAAACTGTCTTCAAGGGCTTGCCCTTGAAGGTTAGGAACTCCTCCTCGCCGAACCGTGGCGGCAGGACCTTTTCGCCAGTGTTGCGGAATAGCCGATGACGGCCAGTAACGTCGCTGACCAATATGTCCATGCTGCCCTTGCCGGTCCAATCGGCAAGGGTCGGGCAGGAATAGCCGAACATTTTTTCCGACGGCCCCTGGATAGAGCCAGTCAATCCGGCTGCAAGCCGGATCGGCGTGTCGCCACCCTTCAGCGTGATTTCCTTGTCGAGATAAATGATCCCGTCTTGTTCCCGGCTCTGGTAGAAGAGCAATTCGCCTGTGCTGTTGCCGACGACAAGATCGTAGTGCCCGTCACCGCTGAAATCATAGGCCGCCGGGCTTGGCAGGATACCCGCGTGAATCAAGGGCTTCGTCGTCTCGATGCGGCCGCGCTGCTCGAAACGTGGAAGTCCGTCTTCGCCATCGCCGACGTTCTTGAGAAAGCTGATGTATCCATCCTCGGCACCGTAAAGGATGTCTTCGCGACCGTCGCCATCCCAATCGACGACGCAGGGGAGATGGATACAGTGTCCGAGTTCCAGAACCTTGTCGTCGACAGCGCGGATCAGGCTGGTCGGCTCGAAGGTTCCGTCTTCTCGCTGTCGGGCAATATGCAGGATATTCCAGAACTCGCCTGCAATGAGGTGTTGCTGCTTAGTCCCGAATTTGCCGAATGCAGGCGCCAGCTGCCCATAGACCTCGAGTGGCGTTTCGCCGGCGATGAGGGCATGACCCTTTTCCAGCACGGGTGCTGCGAGCGTGCCTTTGTTTTTGAATGCGTATAGGAAGCCCCGCAGCGGACCGCCGAGCCAACGGCCGGCGTCGTCATAGCCGCGATAACCTTCGTCGTTCCATTCCAGACCGTTTGGCCAATAGTCGTTCCAGTAGTCACTACCGACGATCAGTTCCGCCACCCCGTCGCCATCGATATCGTGGAACCGGGCCATATGGAAATATTCGTTACCCTTGACCCAGTCGGCATCGAGGTCAAGGCGCACGGGGTCGCCAAATTCAGGCGCGCCTTTTTTTCCAATGTTGGGAAACACATAAATCTGCTTGCGCAGCCGCGACGCGGAGACAAGATGGAATACATCTCCATCCTTGACGGCCGTCACGTAGCCGCGGACGCCTTCGACCAGTTCTTCCTCACCCAGGATAGGTGTGCCGTCAGGATTGGTGCCGATTTGGCGACGCAAGAAGACGCGACCGTCGTAGCAGGCGTCCCATGCAGAAATCAGCATGTCCCTTGTACCTGTGCCGCTCCAATCGACGATCTCGACACAGGTGATGATCCGACCTGCGACAGCCGCCGACTTGACGTCCGGATGATATTTCAAAGCCTCCGAGCCATAGTCTGGACCGTGCCAAAGAGTGGCGTCGTCCTCCCATCTTGTTACGCTCATCGCAAACTCTCTCCACTTGCAGAATTAATTGGAAATGATTTCTAAAACGAAACCACCTTTCAAATCTAGTGGAAAATTGAGTCAGGCGCGCCTTCGGCACAGGGCAGAGGATAAACGCGAGCGTGCTTCTATTCAGCCTGCGTTACTGGCGGGCTGGCAGTCGACAAGCTGTTCTAGCGAGGGCGATGAAGTCTGCAGTGCCGTAGCCCGGTGATCTTTGCAGATCCAACCGGCCGTGATCATGCTTCAAAGTAATTGTAGACGCAGCTACCGCACTGCGCCGGTTGCAACGATCAGTGGCGTCATGGTTCGCTGACGAACTCGCAGAGGCCAGATATCGCTCAGTTCTTCCGCAGCCTTTTTGAGGGAACGAACTAAGTCGGGCCAACGATCTTCGGTTATGCGCATAAGAGGTCCCGCGACGGAGATCGTTCCAGCGACCGGAGCTTCGGTGTCGGAACTTGCCCGAAACGGCACCGCAACCGCTGCGGTACCAGCCTCACCCTCTTCGATAGAGGTTGCGAATCCCCGTTCTCGAGTTTCCTTCAGCCGAACTCTGAGTTCGTCGATTGATCGAGCGGAATTGGGACCAAGCTTTCGTTTAGCGGTAAAGCCGCGAGAATAGACGATTTCCAGCGCCTGTTCTTCGGGCAGAGTGGAAAGCCATGCCTTCCCATTCGCCGTTGCGTGGAGAACGATTTCCTGTCCCATGTCCGGATCATATCGGAGGCCGGTTGTTGCACCTTGTGCACGTGCCACCCATACCAAATCCTGACCTTCCAGGATTGCGAGACGACAATATTCCTGCGTTTCCGCAGCCAACCGATTCAAAACGGACTGGACCACGTCAGGCACATTCCGCGCATCAAGATTCCGGAACGCTAGGGCGCTCAATCGAAGAGAAAGGGCGTATTTTTGACTCGCGGCATCTTGTGTCACCCACCCGTGGGTAATCAGCGTCGTCAACAGACGATGGACCGCGCTCGCCGGCATATCGAGGCGTCCGGCAAGGTCGGACAACTCGACTGATCCTGCTTCTCCAGCCAGCACTTCCAAAAGCGTGAGGCATCGTGATACGGCTGCGACGGTCAATCTTCAGATCTCCTTTTGATGCAGACTAGAAGGTTTGTTTCCATTATGGAATAGGCTTCCACAATCGGTCCCAATCGATAGTTGAGCCTATTTTCACTTCCGCACCCATCCGCGGTCATTGTTGATACCTCACTGACATTTTCTGCGACAGTTCTATCGAGCTCTTTCGGCCGGGCGGGATACGCGATGGCAATTGCGGAGCGCTGCTTCATGATCCTTGATAGAAATAGAAATAGATTCTAAAAAGAAAATCAATTTCAACATTAGGACCTACCAATGACAGTAAGCGCTGATGGCATCGTTTCGGTAATGCTCAACCCAATGACTGAAGACGATCACATTGGTTCGGCGGGTCATTACGGAACCGAATGTTTCCCCGCCATCGCAAAACAGGCTTAGGAGCGGTAGCTATGATCGTCACGTTCGGCTCTATCAATGTCGACCTCATCTTTCTGGTTGATGAAATACCTCAAGCGGGTCAGACCGTCCTAGCGCGCGGATCGCGAACCGAGGCTGGAGGGAAGGGTGCCAACCAGGCGTTGGCAGCTGCGCGGGATGGTGCCGAGGTCGTTATGATGGGGGCAGTCGGTGACGACGCCATGGCCCCTATCGCCCTTCAGAATTTGGAGGGCGAGGTCGATATCAGCCGCCTGCTCCGATCGGGGGAACCCACTGGGTCCGCCGCAATAATGATCGACGCCAATGGCCGCAACATGATCGCGGTTGCAGCAGGTGCCAACCTTGTCGCGCAATCTGATGGTGTTGAAGATGAGCTGCTTCGGAATGCAACCTACGTCCTGATGCAGATGGAGAACGACGCAACACAAATCGAAAATCTCATCAGGCGCATTTCCAATCATTCTGCGAAATCGATCCTCAACCTCGCGCCGGCCTACCGGCTGGATCGCGAGCTTCTGTCTCTGGTCGACATCGTAATCGTCAACGAAGACGAAGCCGAAGCTCTTGCAGGTTGGCTTGGATGCGAATCGGATGCGAGGGCGTTGTCAGACGCTCTTAAAACCGGTGTCTTACGTACCATGGGGGGCGAGGGAGCCGAAGCTTTCATCAACGGCGAGGAGTTCAAAGTACCGGCGCTCCCCGTCGATGCCGTGGATACGACTGCGGCTGGCGACTGCTTTGTAGGCGTGCTGGCTTCGGCTCTCGATCGAGGTCTCTCTTTCGGCGAGGCGATGCGACGAGCGGCAACTGCCGCCGCAATCGCCTGCTCGCGTCCGGGAAGCCAGTCGAGCATTCCTCACATAACCGAGACGGATAGTTGGATGACCTGAGGAAAAATGGCGAAAGCGTACAGCGGCGTGGAACTTTGAATGTGACTGAAGACCACACCAATCAAACCACCAATTCCTCCTCGCGCGGTACCGGTCGCAACATTTTCACCTTCAGGTTGATGGTGCCGTAACAAACGCCGGTCTCCAGGGGCGAATGGACCGCGCAACCTGTCACAGAATCCAGCACGGTTGTCGCGAATCCGCCGTGGACGCCGCCAAATGGATTGAGATGCCGTTAGTCGGCACGTGCCGACATTTTCACATGCCCAACATCGACCGTTGTAAACGACATGGGATCGTTTCCGCCATCGACGCCCGCGCCAACTGGCCCGCCGCTGCTGCGCGCAGCAATTCAAGGCCCGTCATTTCCAGGGGATTAATCGTTTCTCCGATGCTCCATTCAGACGAGAAGCGATCCGAAGATGACTTCAGTGAATTCTTTCAGCGGCACGTCACTCTTCTCCACCCGCATCCGCAGCAGGGCGCCTTCCCAACTGTTCAAGAGGAACTGAGCGAGCAACGCTGCTGGCAGCTGATTGCTGATTGCACCTATGGTCTGTGCTTCGGCAATGCACTCTGCAAAGAGGCCGCTCCAGGTCCTGAAATGCACGGCGAGCCGGTCGCGAATTGAAGCGCTTTGATCCGCGATTTCGAGGCTTAAGTTCCCAAGCATGCAGCCTCGCACATAAGGTCGCGCTCACGTTGGCAGTTATCGGAGCCGTTCTCGGCGAGTATGTCGCAGCCGAACGTGGTCTTGGATATGTCCAACTTCAAGCAAACGCAAATTTCGACACCACCCTTAATTTTGCCCCTGTCATATCGATCGCGCTGCTGGGCGTGGGACCAATGATTTAGTGAATAATAAGAGGCGGGTGGGTTCGATTCTCATCAAGGCGACCAGACTAAGAAAGACGTTCCCGGCAGATGACCGCGATCAATTCTTGCAGGATTTTCACCCGCTCAACCAGCCACTCCAGCTCCTCTCCGCTGATCTCGTAGCTTGGCGAGTATCGCGCCTCTACGTAGGCGCGGGATAGAACCGCAAAACGGCGGCGCGCAATGCGACTATCGCGAGGCCAGGCTTCGACAAGCCGCTCGCCTCTACGTAGGCGGGATAGAAGCTCAATACGTCGGCGCGCAATGCGATTATCGCGCGGCTAAGCTTCGATCAGCCGCGCGTCTAGGTCCTCGGCCTTGGAGCGCAGTACGTTCGCTCCTGATCAGATACCCATCCGTTGAGGATCAGCTTGGTCAGGTCCGGTGACCAATCAGCGAAGGTTCAGCAGCGCCTGCGTGGCCTCTCGCCTCCCTCATGTTGCAATCTGAGATGCCACCTACTTTTGATTTCTCGTTTCAATCAGCGGTCACGCCGATTTCAAACGGTCGCGCCTTGACTTTCAATCGGTCATCTCCATGGTTTCAAACGGTCAACAAAGGAGTGGAGCTATGGCGCTGTATCCGCGGGAAAAACGACGTTGGCCAAGAAGATGGCCAACCAGGGGATGGAGTATGACACGCTGGATAATGCGACGACCTTGGACGCAGCGCGACAGGATCCAGTTGGCTTTGTAAGACGCATGGACCGCGCCATCGTCGATGAAATTCAGCTCGCTCCCGAGCTATTGTTGGCGATCAAGGAAAGCGTGGACTCCGCCCAGCGCGCAGGACGTTTCCTCCTGACCGGTTCAGCCAATCTCATGACGCTGCCACGCGTGGCGGACTCGCTCGCAGGGCGCATGGAGGTCGTCCGATTGCTGCTGCTCGCTCAAAGCGAAATCAGTACTGCCGACGGAAGTTTTTTGGTCGACGCCTTCCCTAACGAAGTAGGGATTTGCAACGATGGGTTCCTTTGTGGCATCGCGAGCCTTCGAGGCCACTGCCTCGCTAATTGTCATGGTGTTCACGTTCTGGGCGAAGAAGATCGCCTAATGTATCGATCGAACTCTGCGCCACGCGGCTTGCGACCAGCATCAGCGCTTGGATACAGCAGTTAGTTTCGCGTGTTGTCAGGGGTGTGCAGCGAGGCCCCCGCCTTTTCGGCCGCTGCCCGCAGACGCTTGTCTCTGGTCCATAGGGCCGCTCGTTGGTCGAGGAGAACTGAGGCCATCAAGTGGGCATCTGTGTAGCCAATGCCCATACTGAAAATGGCGTGGCGATCAATCATCATCATGACTTCGTCGTGCGTCGCGACGAACGCTTCGCGTTGGGCCGCCAAGAAAGCTATCACGCTACTGCGATCCCGAAGGCTGCCAAGTGCAAGCTCTCCGATTACGGCTGGATGGCATAAGAGACGATCGTCCTCAATAATCCTACGTAGCTCTGAATCGGCATGCTGGAAATGATCGATCCAGATGGAAGTGTCGGCAAGTATCACTTGGCAGCTGCGCTCCGGCGGCGTGGGGCTGCCTCCGCATCCGGCATAGTTCCGCCGAGCGCGATGAGGCGTTTCCCCGACTCCACACGAACAAGCGTCTCCAACGCTTGGCGAACCAGAGTGGCGGTTTCTTTCGTGCCGGTCAGGGACCTAGCCTTTTCCATGAGGGTGTCGTCGAGATTGATAGTCGATCGCATCGTTTGGTTTCCTGATCACGGTGTTATCGATAGCACCATTTGGTGACGAAATCTACGCCTTACCTCCGCTCTAAAGTCCGCCGTCGGATGATGCAAATCCGGCAACGTGATATTTTGCCCGGTCGCGGGCGCCCCCAGCTTAAGGCAAGTGTGGCCTCGCCGGCGATTTGTGTCGACGTCGTATCCCTGAAACCTAAAAACTACGCGCGGGTTCGTATCCCAAAGACTGCACGGTTGTGGAATGGCGGGGTCGCTTGTTCGCTTGTTCGTATCCATTCAAGGCGCCCGAGTACGCTCGACGCTGATGCCCCCGCGTAATGTTCACGTGCGGCGGACAGAGGCGACCATGTCGGAATTGAGAAAATGCTCGAGTTCATCGATGCTTGTCATGACGGCATCGAACGCGGGAGGTGTTCCGAATATCATGGCGGACATCCGCGCATGGTCGGCTTCGAGCTTCTTTTTCATATCGCTGGTAGGCATCAGTCGGAAGGTGCCGGGAATAGCTCGGTCGTAACGATGATCGGGGGCGCGGAACATCAATTCCTTGTGCCTCCGGCAGACTTCGGCGAGCTCAAGCATGGAGGCCGTGGTCTTTCCGTATTCCGGATGTGCCCAGATTTGATGAACGTCGTAATAGTGTCGCGAATAACGGTTGAGGTCGGGAACTTTCCGTTCCGGATTCTCTTCCTGAGCGCGCTTCTCGGTCGTCTCCGTCATTGCATGCAGGATAAGGACCTTTTCCCAGAATGTGCGTTCCGGCTTGACCGTCATGACGTTAGGAACGGGCAAGCCAAGGCTCGTCTTCATTTCCGAAACCAGGTAGGGTGTGATTTCGCGTGGCTCGGCGGGAACGGGGTCGGGCCGTGCGCCGCCTTCAATTCGCACGGCCGCTTCGACGTAGCCGCCGCTGGTGTCGAACACGCTTTTGTAGCGGAGAATGAGGATGTCTCGCGCCTCCTTCTTCCGATAGGCGTCGTAGCCGAAATCGAGCGTGAAGTGTTCGCCTTGTCCGACTTCTTGTTCGACGGCCGCAATCTCCTTGCTCAGCAGGTCTCGGAGATGGCCGGCAATATACTGCCGTGACGCTTCGTCGACTTGCTCGGCGAGCGCTTTCCGCTGCTGATTAACCGAGGGAAGGGCAGCGCTGTCGGCCTCGAGCGGCACGTGCAGGTCGGCCTTGTAGATGCCGATGTCTATATCCTCTGAGAAGCGGCGGATCGCCGATTGGCGCTCATCGGGTTTTGCAGATCCGAGCCGCCGTTATGGACGGTCGTCTCAAGCAGGCAAAGCTCAGTCTTGCAGCGTAACCCCCACGTTTTTTCCGCTCCCAACTATTGTCGTCAGAGTCTTGCGGTTAAATGCAAAGCGACCAGCCATTCCGGAGAACTGCCTCCGCCTATATTTTAGGCTTCTGGCCTTTTGGATTTGCGAGCGAAATGAGTTAGCGGCGCATTGCCTTTTCGGCAACGAGTGATGCTAATTTTTGTTCTTTATGAGAACGCGGAGTTCGCCCATCATCCCTGATATCGGATCATGAAAGTGCGCGGATCAAAAAGGCGCCCACGCCGATCAAGGGGAACATAAAGATGACTTCCTATACCATCAACCGCCGGAAATTCCTGACCAATGCCGCCATGCTGGGTGGCCTTGCAACTGCCCAAAACTTCGTTGGCATCCATGCCGGCCATGCCAGCGATGAAGCCGAAGTCCGCATGCAACTCGGCTGGCTCGCTTCGAACGGCGTGCTGGGCGAAGTCGCTGCCATGAAGAAGGGCTTCTTCAAGGAGCAGGGTATTACACTGACCATCGTACCGGGCGGACCGAACGTCGATGGCGTCGCAGGCGTTGCGGCCGGCCAATCGACCATCGGCCAGATTTCCTCCAGCCCGTCGGTCATGCTGGCGCGCTCGGCGGGCATCCCAGTCAAGGCCTTCCTCGCCGGATACCGCAAGCATCCCTTCACCTATTTCTCCAAGACGGCCAAGCCGATCAGGACGCCGCAGGACATGATCGGCAAGACGATCGCCACGCCGCCGACCTCGGTCATCCTTCTCAGGGCGCTTCTGGCGAAGAACGGAATTTCGGAAAGCCAGGTCAAGATCGTTAACATGGGATCGGACATGAACCAGCTGATTACCGGCCAAGCCGATGCGGTGTCCGGCTGGGTAACGAACACCAATGCTCTGGCCGTGCTCGGAGAAGATCGCGTCGACATGATGCTCTGGGATGCCGGCCTGCAGCTTTACGCCAACGTTTACTACACGACCGACCAGCAGGTCGACAAGCACAGCGATGTCCTCGTCCGCTTCACCACGGCTGCTGCGAAGGGCTGGGGCTATGTCAAGGACCACCCGGAAGAGGCCGTGGACATGCTGGTCGAGGCCTATCCCAACCTCGACAAGGCGAGCGAGCTGAAGGCAGTTCATCCCGTCATCGACTTCTCCTTCGGCGACAGCACCAAGGAATTCGGCTGGGGCGCCATGAACAAGGAGAACTGGGCGACGCAGATCGAGGCCTATGCCGATCTCAAGCAGTTCACCGGGACCGTCCCGACCGTGGACGACGTCGCGACCATGTCGATCCTCGAGGCGACCGCTGCGATCCGCAAGCAGGTCGGATGAGCGTGATGATCAGCGCCGCATCTGCCAAGCGGCCGGCCTCCCAGCCAGACGGTTCCGGTCTGGCAGTTTCGGCCAGCCATCTCGATATCCGCTTCGGTGACAAGGGCAACGCGTTCACTGCCCTGTCGGACGTTTCCATGGATATTCCCGAAGGGGCCTTCGTGACGATGCTTGGGCCATCGGGTTGCGGGAAGTCCACCCTCCTGCGCTGCATCGCCGATCTCGTCCATATCAGCGGCGGCTCGGTCTCGGTGCTGGGGCGCACGCCGCAGCAGGCGCGCGAGGCAAGGGAATTCGCCTTCGTCTTCCAGGATGCGACGCTCCTGCCCTGGCGCACCGTCATCGACAACGTACGTCTGCCGCTCGAAGTCGGGAAACACGACAAGAGCTTCTATGCCGATCCCTACGAGATCCTCGAACTGGTCGGCCTGAACGGACGCGAAAACGCCCTTCCGCACGAACTGTCGGGCGGCATGCGCCAGCGTGTGGCGATCGCGCGGGCGTTGGTCACCCGCCCGCGCATCCTGCTGATGGACGAACCTTTCGGCGCGCTCGACGAAATCACCCGCGACAAGCTGAACGAAGAGCTGTTGCGCGTATGGCAGGAAACGGGAACGACGATTCTGTTCGTGACCCACTCGATCCCGGAAGCCGCCTTCCTCGGCCAGCACGTGCTGATGTTGCAGGCCCATCCCGGCCGCGTGAAGGAATTCATGAAGGTGGATCTGCCTTATCCGCGCTCCCTGGCGATGCGGGACACGGTTGAGTTCATCAAGGTCACCGCGCATCTGCGCGCGCTCCTGGAGGAATGCCTATGAGCGATGTCATGCAAGGCCAGCGACCAGGTATCGCGCCGGCACCCCGCGGGCTGGCTGTCATCGATGCGACCGTTGGTGTGTTCTTAAAGCACATGCCGGCGATCCTCGCGGCCATCGGCTGCGTCACGCTCTGGCAAGTGATCATCTGGATCTTCAATATCCCGACCTTCATGGCGCCGAGCCCCGTGGATGTCATCTTCGCGCTGCGCGACAATGCGGCAACGCTGACGCGCAATTTCCTGCCGACGCTGCTCGAAGCAGTGCTCGGCTTCGTGTTCGGCAATCTCGTCGCCATCCTGCTCGCGATCTGGTTCGTGCACAGTACCGTAGCGGAAAAGGCGTTCTACCCGATCGCGGTTTTCGTCAAGGCGATCCCGATCATCGCGCTGGCGCCGATCCTGGTGCTGATCTTCGGAAACGGCATCACGCCGAAGATCATCATCGCGGGCCTGATTTGCTTCTTCCCGACCCTGGTCAACATGGTGCAGGGCCTGCGCTCGGCGCCACCGGCCATGCTCGACCTGATGCGGGTCCTGTCGGCCAGCAATTCGGAAATCCTGTGGAAGGTGCGCATTCCAAGTTCGCTGCCGTTTCTGTTCGCAGCGCTGAAGATCGCAGCTACCAGCAGCGTCATGGGCGCGATCGTCGCCGAATGGATCGGTTCGAGCTTCGGGCTCGGCGCGCTCATCATCGAGGCGACCTACAATTTCCGTTCGCCGCTGCTCTACGCGACGGTGGTGATCGCCGCGCTGCTGGCGGTGGTGCTGTTCTTCATCGTGTCGGTCGTCGAAACAAAAATCGTGCGCTGGAAGCCTGCCGGCCACCACTGAGCGCAACCAGAACATCAAGGGGAAACACATGACTCAGGTCATTCATCAGCCTGCGCGAGAGATCCGTGTCGTCGATCGTTCGGATGTCGTCGTGGTCGGCGGCGGTCCCGCCGGTATTTCGGCTGCCGTCTCTGCCGCCCGCAATGGTGCAAGCGTTACCCTGCTGGAACGCTATCCTTATATCGGCGGGCTTGCGAGCGGCGGCATGGTTCTGGTGCTCGACGACATGATCAACCAGATCGAGATCACCGTGCGCGGTATCTGCATGGAGATGATCGAGCGCATGAGGCGCTGGGATCTCTGTGTCACGCCGACCGATCGCGACCAGCTGATCGAATTCCGCGAGACGCCGGAAGCCTGGCAGCGCTGGGCGCGCTTTGGCCTGTTCGATTTCCATACACAGTCGATGCCGCATCCGATCTGCTTTTCGGCCGCCTTCGACCCGGACGGCTTCAAGCGCGCCGCCTATGACATGATCGGTGAGTCCCGCGTCAAGCTCAGGACCCACAGCTGGTTCTCCTCGGCCATCGTCGAGGACGGGGCGATCAAGGGCGTCATTTGCCAGACCAAGGATGGTCCGCAGGCGATCATGGGCGATGTTGTCATCGACGCGACCGGCGACCTCGACGTTGCCGCGAACGCCGGTGCGTCTTATATCGAATCGAACTTCATCCTGACGACCGTATCGCGCTGGGGTGGCGTCGACACGGAAGCGGCCGAACGCTTCGAGCAGCAGGATCCGGACGCATTCAAGATCCTCGATCACGAGGCCAAGCGCCTGATCGGGGGATGCTGGTCCTTCTGGTGGCTGAAGACCCCGCTTCCGGGCGTCATCTGGCTGAACTGCCCGCATATGCCGAAACTGAGCGGCCTCAAGGTGGAGGACCTGACCGAAGCCGAGATCGAGGGTCGCAGGCGCATCTCTCTTCTGCTCGACTTCGCCCGGGAAAAGATGCCGGGCTTCGAGAAGGCCTATGTCGTGGATTTCGCGCCGCAGACCGGCGTGCGCCAGACCCGCCAGCTCGAAGGCCAGTATGTCGTGACCAAGGACGACGTCATGGGACGACGTCACTTCGTCGATACCGTCTGCCGCGGCCGCGATTATTACACGCCCTATCGCGCCATGCTGCCCAAGGAGATCGATCAGCTGATCGTCGCCGGACGGCACTATTCGGCGACGCCGCAGGCGCAGAAATCCAGCCGCGAGATCCCGCCCTGCATGGCGATGGGCGAGGCGGCGGGCGTCGCCGCGACCGTCGCGCTCAACGCCGGCGTCTCGGTACGCAAGGCCGATATCAAGGCAATTCAAAAACAGATGCGGGCGCAGGGGGCCGATCCGGGCGACTTGCCCTCCGACAACGCAACCTATCTGGAGGCAGCAGAATGACCACTCTTCCCCTCGACGGCATTCGCGTGATCGATTTCACGCAGGTAATGCTCGGCCCGTCCTGCACCCAGGTTCTGGCGGATTATGGTGCCGAAGTCATCAAGGTTGAGAAGATCAAGACCGGCGATCTTTCGCGCTGGTCGCTCGGTGCGGATCCCGATGGCCTCAACAACCCGGTCTTCTGCTCGCTGAACCGCAACAAGAAGAGCCTTGCGCTGGACCTCAAGCAGAGCGAGGCCCGCGATACCGTCGCAGCACTTCTTGAAACGGCCGACGTCGTCGTCAACAATTTCCGTCCCGGCGTCATGGAGCGGATGGGCTTCGGCTACGAGGACCTGAAGAAGATCAACAAGCGGCTGATCTACGCCGTCGGTACGGGCTTTGGCCTCACCGGCCCTTACCAGCATAAGGGCGGTCAGGACATCCTCGCGCAGGCATTGACCGGCGTGATGCTGCGCAAGTCCGACGAGAGCCATCCGACCTCGATTTACGCGACCCCGCTTGCCGACTATACGGCCGGCATGCATCTGGTCCAGGGCGTACTTCTGGCGCTGCTGCAGCGGGAAAAGACCGGCGAGGGTCAGCAGGTCGCAGTCAGCCTCTATAATTCGATGCTGGCAATGCAGATGCAGGAGGGCACCACGCACCTGATGCGCCAGAAGAACCTCAACTGGGGCGCCTTCCCGCTGACCGGCGTATTCCAGACGACGGACGGCGCCATCGTCATGGTCGGTGCCTTCAAGGTGAACCCACTGCAGGACATCTGCCAGGCATTGGAAATCGAGGATCTGTCGCAATATCCGCATTACAAGGATTTCGACGCACAGATGGCGCGGCGGCAGGAATTGCAGGCGATCTTTCGCGAGAACTTCGCGAAGAACTCAACGGCGCACTGGCTGGAACGGCTCGAAGGCGTCGACATCCTCTGCGCACCCGTGCGCTCAATGCCGCAAGCCCTGCAGGACGAGCAGACGATCATCAACCGCATGATCCTCGAAGCGGGTGAAACGCCAGCCGGGCCGGTTCGCCTGATCGGCTCGCCGATCGACATGTCGGCGGCACCCGTCTCGGTGCGCATTTCCCCGCCGAAGCTCGGCCAGCACAACGACGAAATCCTCGGCTCCCTCGAAACCCTTCAGGGAGATGCCGCATGACCGTCAAGTTCTCGGTCGTCGATCGCGTCGCGCGCGTGACGCTCAACCGGCCGGAGCGACTGAACGCGGTCGACGCGGCGACCGAGCGGCGGCTTGAAGAGATCTGGACCGAGGTCGAAAGCCGCGACGACATCAGCTGTGTCGTCCTGACGGGGGCCGGGCAAAAGGCTTTTTGCGCAGGCGCCGACTTGAAGGGCGGCAGTGGCTCTTCCGGGCTCGACTATTGGGCCGAAGGCCGCAGCAACGGGTTCGGCGGGCTGGCGTTTCGTTCGTCGCTCACAGTTCCGGTGGTGGCGCGCGTCAACGGCTATGCGCTGGGCGGCGGCTTCGAGATGGTGCTCGGCTGCGATATCGTGATTGCTGCCGAGACCGCCCGTTTCGGGCTGCCGGAAGCCCGCGTCGGGCGTTTGCCGCTCGATGGCGGCATGGTGCTCCTGCAGCGCAAGATCCCCTTCAACCTCGCCATGGGCATCCTGCTCACCGGCCGGCAGGTCGGGGCGGCCGAAATGGCGGAATATGGCATCGTCAACGAGGTGGTTCCGGGCGACGAACTGGATACCGCCGTGGAACGCTGGGTCGCCGATATCGTCGCCTGCGCGCCGTTGTCGCTGAGAGCGATCAAACAGACCGTGCAGCGCACCGCGCATCTCAATCCTTCCGAGGCGCAGGCGTTGCGCACGCCGGCGCTCGTCAAGGCACTGAACAGCGAGGATTCCAGGGAAGGCGTCGCGGCCTTCGTCGAGAAACGGGTGCCCGTTTGGCGCGGCAGATAGGCATGGTATAGCTGCCGGATCATCGAGGGCTCGTCCATGCATGCCAGCATTCTCAGATACTTCACGGAGGTCGCCCGCTCCGGGTCGATCCGCAAGGCGTCCGACGAGCTGCACGTGGCGACCTCCGCCGTCAGCCGTCAGATCAAGAAGCTGGAGGACGAACTGGGCACGCCGCTGTTCGAACGGTTCCCGGATGGATTGCGGCTTACATCGGCCGGCGAAATCGTGCTGCGCCATGCCAAGGAGACGCTGCAGGACTTCGAGGTGATGAAGTCCGACCTCGGCGACCTTCAGGGAAAGAATACCGGCCGCGTTCACATCGCAGCCCTGGACAGCTTGCTCGTCACCTTCCTTCCCGATTTCATCAAGCGGTTTCACAAGCTGCATCCGGCGGTCGATTTTCGGGTGAGGGCAGGGGCCTACAACAATATCTTCCAATTCATGGCCGCCGGCGACATCGATATCGGCATCACCTTCGATCTCGCGGCGCCGTATGATTTGAAGCGCATCGGCTCTATCCGCACAGCCTTTATGGCCATGGTCGCCCCGTCGCACCCGTTGGCGCGCTCGAAATTTGTGACCTTGCCGGAGTGCGCGCAATATAAGCTGCTTCTGGCGCTCGACAGCGAAGTGGTCAGTTCGGCCGTGGCGATCGAGCTTGCGGCGCTCAACCGCGTGGGACGGACGCTTGTCGCATCCAACAACCCGATCCTCCTCAAGCCGCTGATCCTGTCGGGCGACGGCATCGGCTTTTTCACGCCGGTGGGACTGTGGCCTGAGATCCAGTCTGGCGAAATCGTCGCCATACCGATCCGCGAATTCAAGCTCAGCGCGGTGGATATCGGCATCTTCGTGCCACGCGACCGGCATCTTACCCATGCCAGCCAAGCGGTCATCGCGCTGCTCGACACCGAGCTGCGCAAGCTCGGCGAGAATTTGAGGGCCGTCGTCAACAGATGAGAGAAGCATGACACAGATCCGTTTTCTGGACCGCCCCGGCCATGGTCCGGCCACGCGCTTCGACACACCGGCAGACTTGCCGCCGCAATTTTCGGCCATGGGCGCGCAGCCGGGCGACATGATCCTGCCGCCGCCCGTCAACGCGCATGATCATGGATACGGAATCCGCACGCTCGACTGCGGCATCGTGGACGATGCCCTGGAAACCTGGATACCGGGCATGCGGCTCAGGCCACGCACGGACGCCTATCTCGAAGCCCTCGTGGCCTTCGGGCGGCTCGCAAAAACCGGTGCGGGTGCCACGATGCATTGCCACAATTCGCTGAACATCGAGCGTTTCGTGGATGAAGCGCAGGCTGTGATGCGGGCGGCTGCCGATGTCGGCATCCGGTTGGCTCTGTCTTGTCCGCTCCTCAATTTCGATCCCTGGGCCTATGACGGCGGCCCTGATCGGCTGAGGCCCTTTCTGACTCGCGATCAATGGGAGCTACTATCGCCGGGTATCCCGACCTATGCATCCGTTTCCATGCAGATTGCTGCCGTCGAGGCAGTTGCCGCCGCCAACACCAGCCCGCTTGTCGATGTCCAGTACGGTCCCGTCGGCCCCCAATGGAGCTCCAACGAACTGCTTGAGGCGATTGCCGAAGCCTCTGCTTCAACAGGCCGGCGCATCCACACGCATCTTCTGGAAAGTCCGCGGCAGCGGCAATGGCTCAACCGCCGCTTCCCGCAGGGCGTGGTGCGCTATCTCGACGAGATCGGTTTCCTGTCGCCCCGGCTTGCGGTCGCGCACGGGGTGCAATTGCGGCCCGACGAATGCGACCTTCTGGCAGAGCGCGGTGTCCAGATCGTCAGCAACCCCGCCGCAAACCTGCGGCTGCGTTCGGGCATCGCGCCGATTGCCGGCATCACGGATCGCGGACCCGCCTTCGCCATCGGCCTCGACGGCAGCGGTTTCGACGACGATCAGGATCTCTGGCGCGAAATGCGGCTTCTCTATCTGCTGCAAGGCGAACGGGGCTTGACGCGCAGGGTGACGGCAGCAAAGGTCTTCGATGCGGCGATTCATACCGGCGCGCGCGTCGTCAATGCACCGGCTGGCGAAGACTTCGCCCTCATAGACTACCAAGCCCTGATCGCCGATGCGCTGTTCGATGATGTCGATGAGGCGGAGGTGCTTCTGACCCGGATGGACGCCCGCCACGCCAGGGCGCTCTTCGTCGCCGGGCGCGAGGTAATGCGCGACGGCCGGCTGAAAGGGATCGATTTCGATGTCGCCCTCGCTGAACTGCTGGCGCAGGCCCGTGCGGATCTGCCGCGCTTGCGCGAACTGCGCGTTCATGCACGCTTCCTGTCGGAAGCAGCCCGCAGCTACTATGCCGGTTGGCAATAATGGATCAGAATGCGTGCCGATGGGCGGTGACGGCGGGGTGATCCTTGTCGGTGACCCATTTCTCGTCACGACCGCCCGGTGATCCCCAGCCTGTGACCGCAACGTCGAAGAATTCGCGATTGATTGCCACGAAGGTTTCGCTTCCGGCCGCGATCTCCTCGTCCCATACGACGGCATCGACCGGACAGACCGAGAGACAGAGGCCGCAATTGATGCACTCTTCGGGATGGATGTAAAACATCCTCCCGCCCTCGTAAATACAGTCGACAGGACAGGCAACGGTGCAAGATCCGTCCTTAATATCGATGCATGGACTGGTGATAACATACGCCAAATCGGCCGACCCGCTTGATCAATCGCAATCGCCAATTCGTACCAATGAAGCGAGTTGCTTGAAAGTGCCGAAATGCGCTTGCTGCGTTCGATAAAATCGAATGCTTAAGCTGTTCGGCCTGTGGGTTGCGTGAGCCCCTAAACACAATAACCCAAGCCTGCCGCGCTCACTTTCGCACGGCCCGCGATGACCCTGGCATGAAACTCCAGTCGCCTGTTGATAAGTCTTGTAACCCAAACGGTTCAAAGAGCGTGGTTGATGGTTCGAGTCGGTTCAAGGCGCTAATGAAGCCGCGGTCGGCGCAATAATCACGGACTCAACCGCGCGTAACGACAATGTCTTTATAGTGCTTGTAAAGATGATGTCGTTACGCTACATTATGCGTACAGAAAGGAGTTCCCATGACCACCTCGCACATAGTTAAAAGCCCGGACGCCAGCGTGCCGCTGAATATGCGCATCAAGCCGGCGACCCGTAACTTGATCGACCGCGCCGCCGAATTGCTTGGCAAGACGCGCACGGATTTCATGGTGGAGGCTTCTGAGCGCCGAGCCGAGGAAGTGCTACTCGACCGTACAATATTCACGGTTAGCCCCGAAATTTATGCTGAGTTCCTTGCTCGGCTCGATGAGCCCGCGCAACCCAATGAGCGTTTGAAACGCACCATGTCGAGCAAAGCGCCGTGGGATGAGGCGTGACCCTCAGTGCACCGACCCCGCTGGCTGATCATCATGAGCTGGCAGAATTCAATTCCGGTGTCCCTGAACTGGATGACTGGTTGCGTCGCCGTGTTCATGCCAATCAGAAAAGTGGTGCATCGCGCACCTTCGTGGTGTGTGAAGGCAGCCGTGTCATTGCGTTTTACGCGCTCGCATCCGGTGCGGTGAAACAGCCGGAAGCGCCTGGCCGTTTTCGGCGCAACATGCCTGATCCCATTCCGGTTGCCGTGCTTGGCCGCCTCGCCATTGACCAGTCCCACCAGGGGCGCGGTATTGGCAGAGCGTTAGTACGCGACGCAGGCTTACGCCTGCTCAATGCCGCAGAAGTCCTCGGAATTCGCGGCGTACTGGTACATGCGATTTCCGACGACGCGCGAGCCTTCTATCAGGCGGTCGGCTTCCTGCCTTCGCCATCGGACCCCATGATGCTGATGGTCGGGCTACATGATCTTAGCAGCGCGCTGAACTCCTAACCGCAACTTGTCAGCCATTTTAGTTCAACGCGCCCCAGCCGCTCCTAATTCGCTGAATTCATTGTTGAAGCAGTGACTAAAAATAGCGCGCCGGAGATTCGCTTCCGCTCAAGTCCAAAAAGGGGTCGCATGCAGGTGGTATGCGACGCGAGTCACGCCGACGCGCGATACGCGGCCAAGGTCCGAGACAGAACTTGGCCGCCAACATTCGTCGTTCATTTGTAGGAGTATTGGAGGACCGCAGCCGGAAGGCGTTCGCCCTGCACCTTGATGGCCGAGGGGCGCTCTTCGATCACAGCCAGGTCGTCGGCAGACAGCTCGACATTAGCGGCGCCGAGGTTTTCTTCGACCCGCTCCAGCCGGCGCGTGCCCGGGATCGGCACGATCCAGGGCTTTTGCGCTAGTAGCCAGGCAATGGCGACCTGGGCCGGCGTGGCGCTCTTGGCAGCCGCGACCTCTCCCCGGAAGATCAGGCGCTTCCCTATCTGACAGACAGACGCCTGATTCGCGTCCATCACCTCTACTATACGAGCCGGCGTTATCCGTCGCCGGCGTTTGCATTGTTTGTCGATGTTCTCAAATACCGCGACTGACGGGATCACATCGGACTCTGCTCGATCTCGTCATTTTTCAGCGGATCGTATTTCGACATGCGATCTCCTATCTATGATAAAGGAATTACCTCAGGTAATCAGTGGCTTGGTGTCAACTGAGCTGGAGGGTTCACACATTCGACTCCTTTCAAGGCGGGCGCTAGGATCGGCAGGCTACCGCGCTAGCCACGCGAAGGATGATCGTATTAGCAGTTCAAGCTGATGATCTTCGGATAATGCTGCCTGGAAAGACGAGCGTTTCAGATGCACGCTCTCCCGTGATCATGCGGACGATAGCATCGATCATCTTGTCGGTGGGCTGTTCGTAGCTCGTCAGTCCATAGGCCGGAGCCCCGCCGAGCTCGATATTGTCGAAGCCGACGACCGCCAGATCCTGCGGAACACGCAGACCGAATTCGCTCCGGGCGACATCCATCGCTCCCAGCGCCAGAATGTCATTTTCACACATCAACACGTCGACGCGCGATCCGGGCGCAGTCGTGCTCAAATAAATGCGTGCCGCCTCCGCGCCGGCCTGCGCGCTGTATCTTTCCGCGGTCAATTCAATGACGTTTCCGACACCTTTTTGTCGCCAGAAATTTGCATAGTGATGGCGCCTGCCAAGCGCTGTCGACAGGGTTCTCGCTCCCGTCATGAAACCCGGACGGCGATATCCCTTGTCGAACAGGTAATCGACCATTTGGCTGAGAGCGAGTTCAGCATCGCAGGCGATTGCGGGGACGCCAGGGATCTGGCTGTCTCTTGCCAGAACGAACATCGGCGGGAAACCTGGGCCGAGGCGTCGATCGCCCAGAGTTTCCTCGCGAAATGCCGTACCGAACAGGATCACGGCGTCGAATTGCCGTTGGTCGGCATTGATCAGCGCGTGTACATGATCGAAATGCCGATTGATATTGATCAGTACCGTCAACAGACCCTCCGCCTGCAGGCGCTCGGTGAGCATCTCCAGAACCGGAAGCTTGTGCGGATTGGCGAAGTCGTCGACGAAGACCGCCACTTGATGGGTGATATTCGTCGCGAGGCTGCGGGCAAGCAGGTTCGGCGAATAGTTCAGCGCCTCGGCCGCCTGAAGCACCTTTTGCCGGCTGGCGTCGGTGATGGATGCGCCGGGCGTAAACGCACGGATGACCGTCCATTTTGATACGCCGGCGGCGTCCGCCACCTCTTTCGCCGTTGCCCTTTTGCGCATGCCTTTCTCCCCTCAATTGGAATGAATATTCCATAAAGAAATAAAAATGGAATGGATGCTTGATTTTTGCCGACAATAAAGTAATTTGCCCGAGCTTGCTACCGGTAGCAAAGGAGATGCAACCGGTAGCAATAAGCTGCCGTTCGCATGACGCGGACTGTTTTTGGGAGGGTAAAATGAAATTAGGTTTGAAATCGCTTCTCGCAGGCGCCGCCGTCGCTGTTGCGCTGATGTGCTCTTCAGCAACTGTCAACGCTGCCAACATTCGTATCGTTGCCGTCACCCATGGCCAGGCCAATGACCCGTTCTGGTCCGTGGTCAAGAACGGCGTCAACACAGCTGCGAAGGATATCGGCGTCAGCGTCGACTATCGGGCGCCGGAAACATTCGACATGGTGTCGATGGGGCAGCTCATCGATGCGGCCATCAATCAGAAGCCTGACGGGCTTATCGTCTCCATTCCGGACGCCTCGGCGCTCGGCCCGTCGATCAAGAAGGCGGTGGCCGCCGGCATTCCGGTTATCTCGATCAACTCGGGATCCGATGTTTCGAAGGAGCTGGGAGCGCTTCTGCATGTCGGCCAGGACGAATACACCGCGGGCAAGGCCGCCGGTGCGAAGCTGCATGAGCTGGGCGGCAAGGAAGGCTTGTGCGTGAATCAGGAGGTCGGCAATGTCGCGCTCGATCTGCGCTGCAAGGGCTTCGCCGATGGTTTTGGCGGCAAGGTCACGGTTCTGCCCGTCAGCAACGATCCTGCAGACGTCCGCGCGAAGGTCAAAGCGGCGCTGAGTTCGAATGCCGCTGTCGATACCGTCATGGCGCTCGGTGCCGGCACCGCCGGCGAGCCGTCTCTGGCGGCTGTCGAGGATGTCGGAATGACCGGCAAGATCAATGTCGCGACCTTCGACCTTTCGGCAGATTTCCTGAAGGCCGTGGCCGACGGCAAGGCAGCCTTCGCGATCGATCAACAGCAGTTCCTGCAGGGCTATCTGCCGGTCGTGTTCCTGGCCAACTACGCCAAATACGGGCTGATCCCAGGCGGCAACGTTCCGTCCGGGCCGAACCTGATCACCAAGGAAAAGGCTGCCCAGGTTGTAGATCTCTCCGCCAAGGGCATTCGCTAGTCGGAATTGCCGAAAGGCATTCTCCCAGAATCTCCTCCCCCGATGGGGAGGAGGTTTGGCTGCACAGAACGCTGCCGAGCAGCGTCGCCCCTACCTTAAACTACGATCCACTGGGAGGAGTTATGGCTTTGCTTGAGCAGAGAACGCCGGCTGCACCGAAGGCCGATGAGCGCGTCAAACAAGTGAGTTTCCTGACACATATGATGCGGCGGCCCGAACTGGGTGCTGTCGCCGGCCTTGTCCTCGTCATCGTCTTCTTCTTTCTCACCGCAGATTCGACGATGTTCTCTCTTTCGGGCCTGATGACCATCATGGCGCCGGCCTCGCAACTGGGAATCCTCGCCATTGCGGCGGCACTGCTCATGATCGGCGGAGAGTTTGATCTGTCGATCGGCTCGATGGTGGCTTTCGCAGGATTGATCTTCGGCGTCATCCTGACCAATTTCGGTCAGCCGCTTTCGATTGCCATCGTCATGACAATGCTGTTTGCGGCGTTCATGGGCGCGATCAATGGGCAGATCGTCATTCACACGCGCCTTCCGTCGTTCATCGTGACCCTGGCATTTCTCTTCATACTGCGCGGCTTGACCCTTGTTGGCCTGAAATGGGCCACCGGCGGCTCGACACAGCTTCGCGGCATCGGTGACCATGTGAAGGACAGTCCACTGCTCGGGCTCTTTTCCGGCGATGCGCTGAAGAGCGTATTCGTCTGGCTTGCAGATCACGATCTAATCGACAAGTTCCCCAATGGCCTGCCGAAGGTCACAGGCATCCCCGTGTCGGTCTTGTGGTTCGTCGTGCTTGCCTTGGCTGCAACATGGGTCCTGCTGCGCACCCGCATGGGCAACTGGATCTTTGCAGCCGGCGGCGATCCGAATGCAGCAAGAAACTCTGGTGTTCCTGTCCACAGGGTGAAAACCGGACTGTTTGCCTTTACCGCATGCGCGGCCGCGCTGGTCGCCATCATCACCGTTCTCGATGCCGGCTCAACCGATGCGCGACGCGGCTTTCAGAAGGAGTTCGAGGCGATCATCGCCGCCGTCATCGGGGGATGTTTGCTGACAGGTGGCTATGGTTCGGCGATCGGCGCCTTCTTCGGAGCGATCATCTTCGGCTCGGTTTCCATCGGCCTGACCTATACCAAGTTCGACTCCGACTGGTTTCAGGTCTTCCTCGGCTCGATGCTGCTGCTGGCTGTTCTCTTCAACAATTTCATCCGCCGCAAGGTTACCGGGGAGCGCTGATCATGCCAGACGTCAACAATCGAACCCCGATCATCGAAGTAACAGATATCGTCAAACACTACGGCTCCGTGATCGCTCTCAACGGCGTGTCGATGCAGGTGTCGGCCGGAGAGGTACTTTGTCTCCTCGGCGACAATGGCGCGGGCAAATCCACCTTGATCAAGACCCTCTCCGGCGTGGTCCGGCCGAGCGGGGGTGTATTTCGGGTTGATGGCAAGCCGGTCGATTTCCGTAGTCCACGAGACGCACTCGATGCAGGGATCGCGACGGTCTATCAGGATCTCGCCATGATTCCGCTGATGTCGATCACCCGCAATTTCTTCATGGGTCGGGAGCCTCGGAAAGGCATTTTCCCGTTCCGTCATTTCGACCTCGCGCATTGCAACGATGTCACGCGTGAAGAGATGCACAAAATCGGCATCGATATCCGCGACCCCAATCAGGCGGTGGGCACTCTGTCGGGTGGCGAACGCCAATGTGTTGCGATTGCGCGCGCGGTCTATTTCGGCGCCAAGATCCTGATTCTCGATGAGCCGACCTCGGCGCTCGGCGTGGCGCAAACCTCGATGGTGCTGAAATACATCCACCAGGTCCGACAGAACGGACTGGGCGTGATTTTCATCACCCACAATGTTCGGCATGCCTACGCGGTAGCGGATCGCTTCACCATCCTCAATCGCGGCCAGACGCTCGGCACTTTTGCGAAGGCGGATATTGCGATGGATGAGCTTCAGAACCTTATGGCGGGCGGCAAGGAACTGCAGCAACTGTCCGAAGAGCTCGGCGGTACGATCTAGCCCGGCTTATCCGGAGGCGGTGCCCGAGTGGCTTTCAAACGCTGCCGCCTTCTCAATCATTAAACATGGAAAATGGTCATGAACGACGGTTCGTCGAATATTTCGTCCCCATTCACGCTCGCGGTCTGCGCCGAAATGGTCTTCAAGTCGCTTCCTGTTGTCGACAGGCTGAAGCGTATCACTGAACTCGGATTTCTCGCCGAAATCTGGGATTGGACAAAACACGACATCCTCGCGCTTGCCAAATCCGGAGCAGTCTTTTCGTCAATGACGGGCTATGTGTCCGGTACGCTCGCCGATGACGACGGCGCAGAAGAATTGCTGCGAACCGCCAAGCTATCGATCCCTATCGCTCGGGAGCTGAATTGCCCGCGCCTCAACCTGCACGGAACAGGTCTCGACGGCAATGGTCTGCCGGTCGTCAAGGCTGACCAGGCGACGGGTGCCATGTGGCTCAAGGCGCGCGATACGCTTAACCGCATCGCCGACCTCGGAGAACAACAAGGCGTGACCTTCGTGCTGGAAAATCTCAATCAAGCAGTCGATCACCCTAAGACCCCGTTTGCCAAGGCAGAGGACACACTCGCGCTCGTCTCGTCCGTGAACCGACCGGCATTAAAGCTCAATCTGGACCTCTATCATGCCCAGATCGGTGAGGGGAACCTGATCGAACTGTGCCGGCGTGCGCTGCCCTTTATCGGCGAAATCCAGGTGGCGGATGTCCCCGGCCGCATGGAGCCGGGCACCGGAGAGATCAACTACAAGGCAGTCGGCCGGGCGCTCAAAGACATGGGCTATCGCGGCACGATCGGCATGGAGGCTTGGGCCTCCGGCGATGACGAAACAGCGCTTGCCCGCTTCCGCGACGCCTTCACGGTTTGAAGACTTCATAATCGCCAGCTTACACATCATGGAGCAATAGATGATCAGATTTGGAGTGATTGGCGCCGGCTGAATAGGCAAGGTGCACGCCGCGACCATTGCGGCAAACCCAAAGGCGAAGCTCGCCTACGTGGCCGATGCCTTTCGGGCATCGGCAGAGGCGCTTGCTGCGCAGACGGGCGCCGAAGTTGCCGATGCGGAGGATGTCATCAGGTCCTCGAACGTCGATGCGATCCTTATCGCGACGCCGACGCCGACCCACGCCGACCTCATCGAGGCGGCGGCGAGAGCCGGTAAGGCAATCCTTTGCGAGAAACCGGTGTCGCTGTCGGTCGAACGCATCAATACATGCCTTGGCGTGGTGGAAAAGAACAAGTCGACCTTGATGATCGGCTTCAATCGCCGGTTCGACCCCAACTTCGCCAGTGTGGAGGCGCGTCTGCGCCGTGGCGAAATCGGTGAAATCGAAATCGTAACGATCACCAGCCGCGATCCGGCGCCACCGCCGGCTGACTATGTCAAATCCTCCGGCGGACTGTTCCGCGACATGATGATCCATGATTTCGATATGGCCCGCTTCCTCATGGGGGAAGAATTCGTCGTCGTGAATGCACTTGGATCATCGCTTGTCGATAAGGCGATCGGGGCCGAGGGCGACGTCGATACCGCCGCCGTGCAGATGCAGACGGCTTCCGGGCGCATTGCCGTCATCACCAATTCGCGCCGGGCAACGTACGGCTATGACCAGCGCATCGAAGTCCACGGGGCGGCAGGCATGCTGGCGGCAAGAAACATCCCCGCAACCAGCGTAGAGCTTTCCAACGCCAGCGGCGTTTGCGGTGATCCGGTCCAATATTTCTTCCTCGAACGCTATGCCCAAGCCTATGCCAACGAGATCAATGCCTTCATCGATGCGATCACCGCGGGCAATCGGTCACTACAGCCGAGTGGACTTGATGGGCTCCAGGCTCAGAAATTGGCGGAGGCCGCAACAGTAAGCTGGCAGACCGGCAAGCCGGTTCGGGTCAATTGAAAAGCGTCGTCGCGATGCGGCTATGTCTCCCATTGCCGCATCGTCACTGAGGACGGCGTACCGCTGCCGAATTCGCATCCTTCGCCGCCCCGAAACTATCGAACGACGGCTCTTTGGAAGGTTAAGCGTAATGCTACAGGACAAAGACCACCGCCCTCCCGCTACGCTGCAGGAACTGAAGTATCTGATCGCCAAGCGGCAAATTGTTTTTCCCACCGGTATGGAACAGGTCGCCAAGCGCATTTTAGAGCGGCCCGAAATGGTTGCGTTCGAAAGCGCTGCCGCGATTGCGCGCAAGTGCGAGGTTTCTCAAACAACTGTTCACCGACTTGCGCAGCACATCGGGTTTCGGACATTGTGCGAGTTTCGCGCGATGATAAGAAATCATCTTCGCGAGACCGCGGCATCCAGTCTATCCGCTAAATCTAACTGACATGCGGCATTCTCGCCGGAAACGACAGGCAGGTGTCGGCCTGTGCTCACGCAATGTGCTGCGCAAATGGAATGACTTCCGCTGCCTGCCGCAGCCCGGTCGCAACGTTGCGAGCATCGCAGGCTCAGACGCCTGCCGGTTTGTCCATCCAGCGCCGAAATATCGCGCTGGCATTAACCCCTCCGAAGCCAAACCCATTGGAAATCGCGTAATTGATTTCCATCGGCCGGGGTACGTTTGCCACGAAGTCTATCCCATCCGCGGCCGGATCTGGAGCGGTGAGATTCAATGTTGGCGGTGCCACCTGATCCCTGAGGGCCTGGATCGTGAAGATGGCTTCGAGCCCGCCGGCCGCACCCAGCAGATGGCCGGTCGCGGATTTTGTTCCGCTAACCGCTATGGCGGAATTGGAACCGAAGACGCTCTTGATAGCATTGATCTCGCCAAGGTCGCCAACGGGCGTCGAGGTTGCGTGCGCATTGAGATGGCGAATTTCACCCGGCAAAATGCCGGCTTGGGCAATTGCGATTTCCATGGCCCTGCGTGCGCCGCTTCCGTCTTCGGGTCCGGAGGTGACATGATGAGCATCCGCGGTCGTTCCATAACCGACAAGTTCGGCGAGCGGCTTGGCACCGCGGGCAAGCGCGTGGCTCAGCGATTCGATGACAAGGATGCCAGCGCCTTCTCCCATGACAAAGCCGTCGCGTGACATGTCGAAGGGACGGGAGGCCTTATCCGGCTTGTCGTTGAAGCCGGTGGACAGAGACCGCGCCGCCGCGAAGCCGCCGAGACTGACGATGTTCATACATGCTTCCGTTCCACCGCATATGGCGATGTCTGCTTCATTCGCGCGGATGAGGCGGGCTGCGTCGCCGATCGCCTGAATACCTGCCGCGCAGGCGGTAACCGGTGCGCCGAGAGGGCCTTTGAAACCGTAGCGGATTGAGACTTGCCCGGCTGCGAGATTGACGAGGAAGGAGGGAATGGTGAAGGGTGAAAGGCGGCGCACACCGCGCTGATCGACGGTGCGGACGGCCTCGGTTATTGCCGGAAAGCCACCGATGCCGGACGCGATGATCGTCGCAGTTCTCAGCCTGTCTTCATTCGAGGTCGGCCTCCAGTTCGCTTGCGCTAGCGCCTCTTCGGCGGCTGCCAGCGCGAAGACGATGAACCGGTCGACCTTGCGCTGATCCTTTGGTGGCATGATCGTATCGGGATCGAAACCTCCTTCCGTATCTTCGGCTACGGAAGGGACCACGCCTCCGACTTTCGAAGGCAGATCTCCAACCACATCGTCACTTAGTCGACGAATGCCGCTTTTGCCCGAGAGAACACGCGACCAGGAAATATCAACGTTTGCTCCAAGGGGGCTGACAGCTCCCATACCTGTGACAACAATACGACGCATCTGTTTTCCACCTGCCTTCGCTGCAAGAACAGCCATGCAACCAGCGGCCCAACCGACAATGGATCAGGGCCTATTCTCAAAACGTGTAATTTCTCTAGGGCCTCGCTCTCACCCGAAAATCGGGGCAGCTAAATCTCGGCCCATGTCAGCGCCGGGTCCCGGAGCCTGACATAGCTCTCAGGCAACACCGTCGCGATGGGCAATACGCCTGACTTCACCAGTGGCGGCATCGAGCACTCCTTGCGACAACCTCTCGTCCTCGATGATGCGTGACAGCGTGACGGCGCCGACCATCAGAGACAGTATCGCCATCGCCTTTTCGCTCGGACTTGAGCTGTTGGCGTCACCCATCAGTTCATCCAACACCTCGAAGTGAGCCCGAATACCATCCTCAAACGGGCGCCGGACCTCTTTGCTTTGTCGGGCAGCATCCGCTCCCAGCGCCACTAAGGGGCAACCTTCCGCTTTCTCTCCTCTGTGATCCCTGGAGAGATAGAATGCCATGACAGCTTCCAAGGGATCGGACGCTTCTGAAGCCGCGGTTGACCATCTTCTCGTGGCGCTTTCCAGCGCGCGCCTCGATGCAAGGGCGGCAAGATCGTCCTTCGACGCGAATTGTTTGTAGAACGCGCCCTGGGTGAGGCCGGCCCCCTTCATCAGGTCCTTCAGCCCGATCCCATCGAATCCATGCTCGCGGAAGAGCCGGCTGGCTGCGTTGATCACCGCTTCACGATTTGCCTCTGCCTGAGCGCGACTGACTCTCATATCGATCTCCATTTAGATTTCACTTGACATCTATAACACAATTAGAGTTAGATCGCAATCTAATTTAGTTGCTGCGCCCGTCAAGAAGGGTTAATGACATGAGCCGCAAAATTCTTCTCGCCTCCTTCGGCCTCCTGGCAGCCGTCGGCGCCACGGCGTTCGTCTTGGTCGCCGAGACCTCGGAAGGAAAGGCACAAGCCGCCGATCCCCGCACTGCGCCACCACTCGTCAGATTGGTGGAAGCAAAGAGGGCGGAGACAGCCGAACGGAGCTTCACGGGTACCATCGCCGCCCGGGTGCAAAGTAACCTTGGATTCCGCGTGCCCGGCAAGATCATGCAGCGTTACGTAGACGTTGGTCAGCAGGTCAAGGCCGGTCAGCCCCTCATGCGCATCGATGAGACCGATCTGCGTCTCGCACTTACAGCGAAACACAACGCAGTCGTCTCCGCGCAAGCTGTATTGACCCAAGCGCAAGCTGACGAAAGACGCTACGCGGCTTTGGCGAAAAGCGGATTGGCAGCAGCGTCGCCCCAGCGTTATGAACAGGCAAAGGCTGCGCTCGACACTGCAACCGCGCAGCTTGCCGCGGCGGAAGCGGATGCACGGGTCGCCGAAAACGCAGCAACTTATTCTCTGCTGGTTGCCGATGCTGACGGCACCATCGTCGAAACGCTCGGAGAGCCGGGTCAAGTCGTGACGGCGGGGCAAACGGTGGTCCGACTCGCGCAATCAGGCCCGCGTGAAGCGCTGATCTGGCTTCCGGAATCCTTGCGGCCGCAGATCGGCGATATAGCCGACGCCAGCATCTACGGAAGCGAGAGCCGCCAAGACAAGGCGCGGCTTCGGCAGATCTCTAACGCCGCCGATCCTCAAACCCGCACCTATGAGGCGCGCTGGGTTCTGGATGGCGCTGCGGCGTCAGCTCCGCTAGGCGCCACGGTTACGATCAGAGTCTCCAATAGCGAAGTCCAGTCGCACGCAGCAGTGCCCGTCGGCGCCGTTTTCGATGACGGCAGCCGGACCGGCGTCTGGGTCTTTGATGAGAAATCTTCGACCGTCCATCTCAGGCAGGTGAAGATAGAACACATCGGCGAGGAGTTCGCAGTGGTTTCCAGCCTGAAAGCTGGCGAGCCGGTCGTGGCGCTTGGAGCCCATTTGCTGCAGGACGGCGCGAGCGTGCGTACCAGCGTGGAAAAAGCAGAGGCGGCAAACTGATGACCTTCAATCTTTCCGCGCTCGCGGTTCGTGAGCGAGCCGTTACCCTATTCTTCATCGTGCTACTGGCTGCAGCCGGCGTCTACGCCTTCGTCAAGCTCGGACGTGCGGAGGACCCATCCTTCACCATCAAGACCCTAACGGTAACGTCGGTGTGGCCGGGCGCGACAGCGCGCGAGATGCAGGATCTTGTCGCTGAGCCGCTCGAAAAACGCCTCCAGGAACTGACCTGGTACGACCGTGTCGAGACAACGACGCGTCCCGGCTACGCCTTTTTGACCGTCACGCTGAAAGACAGTACCCCACCCACGGCGGTCGAGGAAGAGTTCTATCAGGCCAGAAAAAAGCTTGGAGACGAGGCGCGGAACCTGCCGCAGGGCGTCCTTGGCCCCTTCGTCAACGACGAATACTCCGACGTCAGCTTCGGTCTTTATGCGCTGAAAGCCAAGGGCATGCCGATGCGCGAGCTTGTGCGGCAGGCTGAGGTGATCCGTCAGGATCTTCTGCATGTGCCAGGCGTCAAGAAGATCAACATCCTCGGAGAGCGGCCTGAACAGATCTTTGTTGAATTCTCCTATGCCAAGCTGGCCACTCTCGGAATTTCGGCGCAGGACATCGCGGCCGCCTTACAGCGGCAAAACACCGTGACGCCGGCGGGATCGATCGATACGCGGGGTCCGCAAGTCTTCATCCGGTTCGATGGCGCTTATGACAGCATCCAGGCGATCGCCGACACGCCGATCGTCGCTGGCGGACGCACGTTGAAGCTCTCGGATTTTGCCGAAGTGCGGCGCGGTTACGAAGATCCGGCCACCTACCTCATTCGCCATGACGGCGAGCCCGCCATTATGCTTGGCGTGGTGATGCAGCAGGGCTGGAACGGGCTGGAACTCGGCAAGGCGCTCCAAGAAAGGTCTGCGACAATCGCCCAGAGCCTCCCGCTCGGCATGACACTCGCCAAGGTCAGCGACCAGGCCGTCAACATCCAGGAAGCCGTCGGCGAGTTCATGCTCAAATTCGCCATGGCCCTCGGTGTCGTGTTGTTCGTGAGCCTCATCAGCCTCGGTTGGCGCGTCGGCATCGTCGTCGCTCTTGCCGTTCCGCTGACGCTTGCCGTCGTCTTCCTCATCATGCTGGAGACCGGGCGGTTCTTCGATCGCATCACACTCGGCGCTCTCATTCTCGCGCTCGGCCTTCTGGTCGATGATGCCATCATCGCCATCGAGGTGATGGTGGTGAAGATGGAAGAGGGGATGGATCGCATCAAGGCGGCCGCCTATGCTTGGAGCCATACGGCGGCGCCCATGCTGTCCGGCACGCTCGTGACGATCATCGGCCTGATGCCGGTTGGCTTTGCCCGATCAACCGCCGGCGAATATGCCGGTAATATCTTCTGGGTCGTGGGCTTTGCCCTCATCGTCTCCTGGATCGTCGCCGTGATCTTCACGCCTTACCTCGGCGTTAAAATGCTGCCGGCGATCAAGCCGGTCGAGGGTGGCCATCACGCCATCTACGACACGCCGAACTATCGCCGCCTTCGGGGGATGATCGAGTTTACCGTGCGCCACAAGTTCGTCACATGCGCGGTCGTCGCCATCGTCATGGCGGTCTCAGTCGTCGGAATGGGAGCGGTGAAGCAGCAGTTCTTCCCGACGTCGGACCGTCCCGAGGTTTTGGTCGAGGTTCGTCTGCCCGAGGGCACAAGTATCGAGACGACGACGGCGACGGTCGAAAAGCTCGAAGCGTGGCTCCAGAAGCAGCCCGAGGCAAAGACCGTCACGAGCTATGTAGGGCAGGGCGCTCCCCGTTTCTTCTTTGCCATGGCGCCGGAATTGCCCGATCCGGCCTTTGCCAAGATTGTCGTGCTGACCCCCGACGCCGACGCCCGCGAGGCTTTGAAGCAACGTCTCCGGACCGCCGTGTCGGACGGGCTCGCTCCGGAAGCCTACGTCCGAGTTACGCAGCTCGTGTTCGGCCCTTACACGCCGTTTCCGGTCGAATTCCGCGTCATGGGTCCGGATCCTCAGCAACTGTACCAGATCTCCGAAAAAGCTCTGGATATCATGAAGACCGTGCCGGATGTCCGCCAGGCAAACCGTGATTGGGGCAATCGCACACCCGTGCTGCGCTTTGTCCCTGATCAGGATCGGTTGAATCTGATCGGTCTGTCGTCGGCGGAGGCCGCCCAGCAGCTGCAATTATTGCTGAGCGGAATTTCGATCACGCAGGTTCGCGAGAACATTCGCACCGTGCCCGTCTTCGCCCGCAGTGCCGGCGAAAATCGCCTCGACCCCTCAAGGCTGGCAGACTTCTCGCTGATGAGCCGCGATGGTCGGCAGGTTCCGCTCGATCAGATCGGGCACTCGGAAATTCGGTTTGAAGAACCGATCCTGAAAAGGCGCGATCGAACGTCCGTTATTACGATCCGTTCGGATATCAACGAGGCGACACAGCCTCCGGAGGTCTCACAGCAGATTTTGAAGGCGCTCCAGCCGTTGATCGCCTCACTTCCGGTCGGATATCGCATCGAGATGGGCGGAAACATCGAGGAATCTCTGAAGGCCAATGTCGCTCTTGTCCAGATCTTCCCGGCGATGATTGCCGCTATGCTGATCGTTATCGTCCTGCAGGTCCGCAGCCTGTCGACGATGACCATGGTCATGCTGACGGGGCCGCTCGGTCTTGCCGGCGCTGTTCCGGTCCTGCTCCTGTTCCATCAGCCCTTCGGCTTCAATGCCATTCTCGGATTGATCGGACTGGCCGGCATCCTGATGCGCAACACCTTGATCCTGACCGAGCAAATCAAGGAAAATAAGGCGGCCGGTCTTAACGACTATCACGCCGTCATCGAGGCGACGGTGCAGCGGACACGTCCTGTGATCCTGACAGCCCTTGCGGCCGTCCTCGCTTTCATTCCTCTTACCCATTCGGTGTTCTGGGGATCGATGGCCTACACGCTGATCGGTGGCACAGCGGTCGGGACCGTGATGATCCTGCTCTTTCTTCCCGCTCTCTATGCAACCTGGTTCCGCATCAAGCCGACAGAGGGAGAGGTACATCAACCAGAACAAAATACTCCGGAGTTACAACGCGTTATGGCTGCGGAGTGACGTCATGTTTCGGCTATGCACTGGCGTAAAGGAGAAAGCTAGCGGCTCAGGATCGAGGGTTCTCGATGCTGATCGGCCGTCCGATCGAGGGGACACTGAGGAACGACGGCCTTATCCCTCGGTTTCCGATCAAGCGATTTTAGAGCAAAGACGTGACCGGATTCTGGATATTGCGGAAAAATGCATTCGCCGCGTCGGTCATCGCAAGACGACCATTGCGGACATTGCGTCTGACCTGGGTACGAGTCGAGCGAACGTGTACCGCTTTTTCCCTACAAAGGCGGCAATCGATAATTCTGTCTTTGCGCGTATCGCCAAAGAGGTGGCTGAAGTTGCTCTTTCGATCACACGGACTGACGCGGCAGCGAGCAAAATGCTCGTTGAATTTTTGAACGTCCTTTACCGTCACAGCAGGAGGACACTGATGGAAGAAAGGCCCGTTCACGAGCTATTCGTCGCCGCCATGGACGAAAATTGGGCAACGATGAATGCGCATAATGAACGAATCCGCGCGATCCTGGAAGCGATTATCCGCAAGGGTCTGCAAGCGGGTGAGTTCCAAGTGGAAGATGCCGGTCGGGCCACAAGGGGAGTGATGACCGCATTCCTGCCGTTCTTCCATCCGGTTTTGGTTGAGCAAGGTGTTCAGGAGGGGAAGGACATGGCTGTAGCCGCATACGCGCAGATCCGCTTCATCATGCAAGCTCTCGGCAAATCCGACTGGCGGAGGGCTGACACTTCAGAGGTGATGATAAGCGCCTAGATGGTCGTCCGGGTGACCTTGATGCTGCAATACATGAAAAGGGTTCATGGCAGCAGGCGGAAGGCTGACGCTCGCCGCGCCGCCAATCGGCCAAGCAGCGGTCCCGCACACGCATCCCAAACGGTACTGCCGGAACCGGCGCGCTCAAATGCGTCACCTCAATAGGATACTCCGAAACTCGTTATGCGAAGCAAGATGCGGAATCCCCGGCTTACAACGGAACAAAAAATCTCATCCCGCTGAAAGCATCCCAATACTCGTTCACACAAACTTCAGGAGCATGCATGAACAATCAGAAAGTCGTCGTTATTACTGGCGCATCATCCGGAATAGGCGAGGCTACGGCGCGCCTTCTCGTAGAAAATGGCTTCAAGGTTTTTGGAGGCGTACGCAATCTTAGCCGCGCCAACTCAATTCCCGGCGTGCGCTTTGGAACTGTTGACGTCAACGATGACACATCGGTTACGAAATTTGTGGAATGGGTCCTGTCAGAAGCGGGTAAAATCGATATTCTGATCAACAATGCCGGCGTTTCGCTGGTCGGCCCCGTCGAGAACACCTCGACCGCGGAAGCTCAAAGGGTATTCGATACCAACGTGTTCGGTCCGTTGCGCATGATACGTGCCGCTCTGCCATCCATGCGGGCCGCTCGAAGCGGGCTCATCATCAATGTTAGCTCGGTTTTGGGCTTCCTGCCCGCGCCATTCATGGGAATATATGCCAGCAGCAAGCACGCGCTTGAGGGGCTGTCGGAGTCGCTGGACCACGAAATCCGTGAGTTCAATGTTAGGGTCGTGCTGCTCCAACCCACCTTTACCAACACGAAGCTCGATGTAAACGCGGCACATACCGAAGCGCCCATGGGCGCCTATGAAACACAGGCCTCTGCGACCATCGCGACGGTTCAGGCGCAGATCAAATCAGCCCCCTCACCGAAGGCTGTAGCCACGAAAATTCTAGCTGCGATCAACGGTCCGTACCGCATGCGCCAGCCGGTTGGCGGTCAAGCGACGCTTCTTAGTCGATTGCGCAGATTCATGCCTGCAACCGCAGTCGATAAAAGTCTGCGCAAGACATTTGGCTTCAGTAAGTGAGGGGGCGCTATAAAGTCGTTGGTCGTTCGGACACAATCACATTCGATGTATCGACGTGACTTTCTTGCAGAGCGGAAATGAGTTGTTCTCCGAACATATCATTTGACAATCCCGTCAGGAGGCCGACCCTTACTCCCAGCCGCCCCAGCGCGATTGCGGTGTTGAAGACGGCACCGCCGGCATGAGGAACGAAGCCCGTCCCTCCGGCAGTCGTTGGCGTCGGAAGCATATCAATAAGTGCTTCGCCGCAGCAGAGTATCATTCCGAACGCTTTTCAAATACCTGCGCTGACGCAGAAGAGGAAACTCCCAGCTGATCTGGTTCGATATTTGCGTAGCCGCGACGGGTTCCACAAACCGCACCGTCGTCGGCAAAAATCTCGATGATGCCGCGGTCATGAAACAGGCGAAGGTTCTTACCGCCGTCAAGCTCCGCAACGTATTGGATCGAGCCGTTGTCCTGTGCGAGCCGGATCGAAAGGATGCCGTCGGCGACGCTCACCTCGAACGCAAGTTTACCATTCTGCGTGGCGACGAGCTTGGTGCCATTCAGCGGCCCGGAAAGCCGAATCTCGACCGGAGCGCTTGGCAAGGAGTAATCACCGCCTTGGTCCTGGATAATGGGGATGGCGGCGTAGTGCTCGTCGACCTCGAGCGCCGGTAACATGCATATCTTCTTCTTGTCTTCACTGAGATTTAGAACACGGGGCAGGGACATTTCGCCGGAATAGGCTGAGCCATCTGGCTTGCGGTATTCCCAGTTGAACAGCCATGCAAAGGCGATTTGACGCCCTTCTGCTTTGAAACTCTGCATCGCGTAATAGTCCGTTCCGAAATCCAGCAATTGCAAATCGGGTGTATCAGGCACGAAGCGATCGTCGATAAACTCGCCGATCAGGGCGTAGAGGAGATTGTGGCGTCCTGTCGCTGGTTCGATATGGCCCACAAAGCCCATTACCAGAACCCACTTGTCCTCGAGCCGAAAGAAGTCGGGGCATTCGACTGCGCGGGCGCCCTCCTCGCGGAAATTGACCGACGCCCGGTAGAGCGGCCCCAGATATTGCCATTCAAGTTCGTTGTCGGAACCATAAAGGAGCACCGCCGGATCGCCCTCAATCGATGCGCCAAGGATCATCCGATAGGCGTTGGCTGCTTCGTCCCACCAGACTTTCGGATCTCGGAAATCATGCTTCACGCCTTCCGGACGGGTCTCCAGTATGGTCGTGATCTTCTCGGCTTTGATGAGGTCGTGGCCGGGTTCGGCGATCTTCTGGACTTCGCGGTAACCCGCAAAGAGATCGTAGGCTGGCAAGCGTTCCGTATAATAGAACTTTACCTTGCCGTCCCGATCCCGAAACGCGCTGCCCGAGAACGCCCCCCCGGTCGCACCGAGGCGTGCGAGGTTCTGTTCCGGCCCCAAGAAGACTGGCATGTGAAGCCATGCGCATAGGTCGCGGCTGGTCGCATGCCCCCAATGCATTGGCCCCCAATCAGTGCCGGCCGGGTGGAACTGGTAGAACAAATGCCAGACATCGCCAATCTTGCACAACCCGTTTGGATCATTCATCCAGTTCTTCACTGGGGAGAAATGCAGGCGCGGCCGTTGCGGGTCGGCTATGCACCAGTCGTCGATTTCGGACCCGGTGCGCACGACCAGGTGCTTTCCGAATTCCAGAACGGTGATTCCTGTCTTCGAGACCAACCGTGCATTGTAAGCATAAGCCCAAGTGAATTCTGTTGCGCGATCATCCCATTCGAACTCCACCTCGCACGCTTCGCGATGGTGATAGCTGTAATATTCCGGAAATTCCGAAAAACGCTTCACTGCCCACAGGACCTGCCCTGCGTGTAAGATTCGGAACGGGAATTCATGGGCATTTCTGTCGATCGATCGCGCCCAAAACTCCACGCGCGTCCCGGACTCAAGCAACATTTTATGTCTGGGCATATAATAACTCCTAGGACGTAAATCAATCTAAGTGATTGATTTCCCTTCGCGCCACAATTTCAGACTCCGCCTTGACGATTAAGTCGACCGGCCCGAGTTGCTTGTGCGACGGCATGCATGTTCCTGATCATGCCGGCGGCATTCGAATAACCGGACGAACGCGTTCGGCGTGATAAACTTCTTGATTCGTCATAAACAAAACTCTCCGTAGTCAGCCAATTTCGACAGGCTGTTTCCGTTACGCTCTGTACATATTGAAGACCCGCTACTATCGGACAGGAATTGGAGTGCCCCTAAAAGCGTTCATCTTCCTGTCCATTAGGACCTGTTTGTCATTTCCTGTATCCAGAACTGTATTCAGGATAGAGCCTTCCTGCACGAGCACTGCCGTTACTTCGAGTTCCTTCAGATTGTTCGTTGAAAGCAAGGCGCCCACTTGCGTAGAAAAGCAGGCACTATTTGGGGCGTCAGTGACCTGCGATGTTTCGGTTGTTGCCACAATGTGATTATTGGCAATGTAATTGCCGTTACCCGAAACCACCTTGATAATCACCGGCCTTCCGCCGAGAGGCTTGATATATTGAGTATCTATCGTTTCCGAAATGTGGTTCGCGATGATCGAATTGTTGCTGCCATCAATTTGTAAAAGTCCGAACAGGTCGTCCAAGCCGTTGTCGTACTTTTGCATCGGCGCCCATGGCTCGCGATCTCGCAAAAAGTGATTTGAGGAAACCAAATTCTCGCAGCAATTGGCCGCAAAAATCAACATTCCGGGATAGAAGGAATGGAATCTGTTTCCTGTGACCGAGGAACGGACTACTCCGGAAAAATAGACGCTGCTAGCTCCTCGAGGAAATACGTTGTTTGCGGAGACCAGAATGCCACCGTAATTTTCAGCGTAAATGGAGTGTCCCCGATATCCGGCTCCAACGAAGTTATTCGCGATCCTTGACGCCTGGCCCATCCCTTTCAATTCGATACAACTGCCGCACTCCGCAATGAAATTGTTGTCTATCGCCAGCGCATCGGCATCATGGACAGTAACTCCATGCTCCAGATAGATGAGGCCCATCCCCGTTATTCGAAATGAGTCATTGGCGCTGCCTACATAGATGCCCGTTTTGCCATTCTTGTATGTGTTTTCTGCATCGTTTTGCCCCGAACCATCATCGACGAAGTGCAGGCCGTCTATGCAAAAATCAGCAAACTCCACTGAGCTGATACGGGGATTTCCGCTTCGCTTGACGTAGAACGCGGCTCCGGCAGCCTCACCGACGGTGGCTTCCGGAGAAATGTCCACAAGTATACGGCTGCCGCCCGGCCATACTTCGCGCCACTGCGCCAACTCGCTAGCGGGCGTGTTGAAACGGATACTCGAAGACGTAAAACCGTGTCCAGAGCCGACAATTTTCAAATAGCTCACGTCGATGACGACTTGGGTGGCAAGATGATAATCGCCTGGCGGTATATAGATAACCGCTCCCGGTTTTCCGCCATCATTTAGATCGGAAACCGGCTGCCTGCTGTTGATATCGGCGATGATGCTATTGATGACCGCACCAATATCCTCACGTGCGTTCGCGTCGGGATACTTCGTCACGTCGTAGTAGTTTTCGCCAACCATTGTTGGTTGCAGGCGATCGGTGGCGATAGATCGGCTAGTCATTCCTGTTTGCCTCCTGGCTGTACCATCACCAGATGCTGGTGCGAGTGTCCGGTTCAAAGAAGTGAAGTTCCTCGGCATCGACAGCAATGCGTGCGATGTCACCTGCGCGTACCGTGCTCTTCGGAGAAAACCGGGCTACGGCAGCTTTTTCGTCACCGATCTCGGCGACGGCATCCGGGTCGCCCGCGTCGACCCAAGGCGCATCGATATTCAGGTGCACCATGGATTCAGAACCCAGCGCCTCCACAAGAGTGACCGAGGCCGAGATCTCGGCCGATGAGGGCCGAATTGCTGCGTCGTCCATGTGCTCGGGCCGGATGCCGACAATGACCCGACGGTTGGACGCCCCGTTCAGCGAGGGTCGGCATTTGAAAACTTGGTCAGGAACCTCGAAACTGTTGCTGCCCAGGGTCAGCGTCCGTCCATCCAGAACTGCATCGTACAAGTTCATTGAAGGTGACCCGATAAAGGCGGCGACAAAGACATTGTCGGGCCGACTGTAGAGGTTTTGCGGTGTGTCGACCTGCTGCAGTATACCGCCTTTCATCACGGCTACGCGGTCGCCCATCGTCATCGCCTCGACCTGGTCGTGGGTCACGTAGATCGTGGTGACATTCAATTTTCTTTGCAGGCTGGCGATCTCGGCACGCATCTGCACGCGCAGCTTGGCATCGAGGTTCGACAAGGGTTCGTCCATCAGGAATGCTGCCGGCTTGCGAACGATCGCCCGTCCCATTGCGACGCGCTGTCGCTGACCGCCCGAGAGCAGTGCCGGCTTGCGGTCGAGCAGAGCCGTGAGCTCGAGGATGCGAGCGGCTTCGTTGACGCGGCTGGCGATGTCGGATTTTGGCAATCCTGCCATTATCAGCGGAAAGACGATATTTTCGCGTACCGTCTTGTGCGGGTAAAGCGCGTAGGACTGGAACACCATGGCGATGTCACGATCCTTGGGATCGACATGGTTGACAACCCGGTCACCGATCCTGAGCTCACCGCTGGAGATGCTCTCCAGGCCGGCGATCATCCGTAGCGCCGTCGACTTCCCGCATCCCGACGGGCCTACAAACACCATGAACTCACCATCCCTGATATCGAAGTTGAGGTCGTGGAGGGCGTGAAAGTTGTTGCCGTAGACCTTGTTGATATTGCGCAGTTCTATGCCGGCCATGCTTCTGCCTCCCTCATCCCTTTACAGCGCCGAATGTCAGGCCGCCGACGATCTGTTTTTGAAGTGCCAGTGTGATGACGATGACGGGCAGCGAATACAGTACTGCGGCTGCTGTCATCGCGCCCCAGGCAAGCCCGTAGACCGAGTTGTATTCGGCAATGACGATCGGTGCGGTCTTGGTCGCTTCCGATGTCAGCAGCAGCGCATAGAGGAACTCGTTCCAGCTAGTGATAAACGTGAAGAGCGCGGTCACCGAGATCCCGCCCGTCATCACCGGAAGGATGATCTTTCGAAAGGCCTGCAACCTTGTGCAGCCATCCATACGGGCTGCCTCTTCGAGCTCCTTCGGCACGCCCTCAAAAAATGCTGACATGAGCAGGAGTGCCAAGGGAACAGCCGCCGACGTGTGGGCGAGAACAAGCCCTGGGACAGTGTCAAGCAAACCCATAGACTTCAGAAGCTGGAACAAAGGCACACCCAGCGACACTGACGGCACCATGCGCGTGACCAGGGCGAAGAGCAGGAAAAGTGTCGTGATCCGGCGCCGATACAGAGTAGCAACGTAAGCGGCGGGTACGGCCACCAAGAGCGAAAGCGCGGTCGTCAGAACGGCAACGAGCAGAGAACTTACAAAAGCTCTCGGCAAGGTCGAAGATCGCAGTACCTCACGGAAGTTTTCGAGAGACAGAACGGCCGGAAAGAAGCTCGGCGGGATTTGCTGGACATCGGCGGCCGGCTTGACGGCAGTCATCAACAAATAGACGTAGGGCACCGCATAGGACAGCACGAGCACAAGGGCTGCCGCGTTGATCACGGCTCCGCCGATGTTGAGGCGAGGAGGGTTATGCATGGGTCGGCCTCCATATCTTCCAATAGGCCGCCGCCGCCAGAACCATCATAACGATGAGGAACAGGGTGCCGGACGCGGATGCCTCGCCGAGGTCACCGAAACGCACCATCCGCTGGTAGATATTCATCGAGAATACTTCCGAGGCGTGGTGGGGGCCGCCCTGTGTCTGTATCCAGATCAAATCGAAAGTCTTCGCGGCGTCTACGCCGCGGACGATGACGATGACCGCAATAACCGGCCGCATCAGTGGCAGAGTGACATGCCAGAACCGCCTTAGAGCGTTCGCGCCGTCGATCCGTGCGGCCTCAAGCAAGTCTCTCGGAATGTTCGTCAACCCAGCATAGGATACGAGAGCGACAAACGAGGTTGTCAGCCAGATGTCGGCAAAGGAAACGGAGTAGATGACGATATCTTCGCTGGATAACCATGCGATGGCGTCCGGATCGCTGATGAGTCCTAAGCGGGCCAAGCCGTAGTTAAGGAGGCCGATGTTGCCGACCAGAAGAAATCGCCACAGCAGGCCAGCGACAATAGGTGGAACCATCAGCGGCAAAGCGAAAATCGTGCGGTGCCAGCGCGAGTCCCCACGCATGGCCGAAAACAATAGCGCGGCGCCAAAACCGAAGGTGAATTCGAAAAACAGCGCGAAGATCGAATATTGAATGGTCCTTAGAGCGCTTTCCGCAACACGTTTCGAGGTTAGTGCCTCGATATAGTTTTGCAGCCCAACCCACTCGCGTATGTAAGGGGTAATCGTATCGACCTTAAAAAAGGAATTGAACACCAGCAGCCCCACTGGGTACGCGACCAACAAGCCAAGGATCACGATCGCGGGCGCGAGCATGCAGAGTACAAATCGGTTTTCAGCCGACATGTCCGCCTCCGAAAGATGATATTGCGGGCGGCATCTTCCGCCCGCAATATTGAGGAAAATGCCGGATTAGTTGAGGATGTCCTCAATCGTTTCCTTGGCTTCGCTCAGAACTTCTCCGACATCCGTTTTGCAAGTCAGTGCCTGCTGGACAGCGGGTAAGACGGCCTCGTCGATGATTTCCTGATATTTCTCGTTGATCGGCCGGCCTTGCGTTGCCGGTGCGCTCAGCGTCTCAAGAAGCGGCGTAAAGTGCTCATAACCTTGCTTGCCGGAATAGCTGCGATAGGCGGAATTCGTTGCGGCAAGGCCGAGTGGTGCTTCGATGCCCAGCGCATTGTTGGCGATCGCGAAAGCAACGAATTTCTTGGCCGCGTCTTTGTGTTGGGAGGTCGAGGGAACAACGTTGTACCATGGACCTGGAACCGCCGCGATTCCGGCGTCACCGGCGAGCATAGGACCAACGCCGACCTTGCCGCTAACCTTTGAATCCGCCGGCGTCATCTTGTAGGCATGCGCCCAGAACTTCATCATGGCCGTCTTGCCCTGATAGAACAGGTTCTGCGCCTCACCCCAGCCGATTTCATTGACGTTTTCAGGAACGGAATGATCGGTGCAGTGCGGCGCAATGTAGAATTCGAGCGCCTTCTTATGGGCCTCGTTGTCAATGATGACCTTTCCATTCTTGTCGAGGATCACGCCGGGCGAGCCTGCCTGTAGTACATGCGCCATCCACTCCTCCGAGAAGGTGCCAATGGTGTCGGTACCCCAGAAATCGATCTTGCCGTCACCGTCAGTGTCGCGCGTGAAGAATTTCGCGATGTCGCGCCACTGCTGCCATGTCTTGGGAGGGGCCAGGGGGTAGCCATACTTCGCCTGAAATGCTTCCTTCTCCTCCGGCTTGTCGAAGAGATCTTTGCGATAGAAGACGATCTCGGCATTCGCCCAGGCCGGCATGCCAATCACTTTGTCCCCGACCTTTGCGTCTGCCAGCAAGGCCGGCGGCAAGTCGGCGCGAATTGCATCGGTGTAAAGTGACGAGATGTCTTCGACGTGGTTCGCGAATTTTGCGTTCCAAACGACATCGATACTAACGACATCGAACGCCGAAGAACCGGAGGCGATTTCTGCTGAGAACTTATCAAAGACACCCTGGTAGGGAACGACGGTGAAATTCACCGCGATTCCAGTCTCGGCGGTGAACTTTTCGGCGACAGCCTTCTGCAGCATCTCGCCGCCGCCTTCCACCAAGATATTGATGGTCTCGGCCTTGGCACATCCGGCCATGAAAATAAGCGCAAGCGCGCTAGTGGCGACTAGCTTCTTCATCGATTCCTCCCTCGTTTGCCGGGACGTTTTTTGCTGGCGTCCCTGCTTTGGTTGAACATAATCGCCTTATGACGACGTTGTCAACGCACATTGTCGACGTTGTCAGAAAAACATGTCGACGTTGTCATACAACTCGTCTAGAACTGATCGTCAGTACGGAGATTAGTGGGATATGGTCAGCATTATCAGCGTCGCGAAAGCGGCCGGGGTTTCCAATAAGACAGTTTCGCGGGTTATCAACGGTGAGCCCTATGTGACCGAAGAAACCCGGGAGAGAGTGGAGAAGGCCATCCGCGATCTCGGTTATATTCCAAATATGGCGGCGCGCCTCATACGGTCGAGCCGTTCCAACACCTTCGGTATCATCACAGATTATGTATCTACCACACCCTATTCGGTCGACATTGTGCGAGGAATACAGGATTGGGCAAATGCGAACGGGAAGACCATTCTCATGGCAAATACTGGCGGCTTTTCCGAGAGAGAGGTCGAAGTCTGGAAAATGTTCCAGTCCCATCGGATTGACGGGGTCCTTTACGTGACAATGTATCGTCGCACCGTCGATCCCGCGGCAGGTGATGTCCACATTCCAACAGTGATGATCAACTGCAGGCCTCAGACAAGCGGACTCTTCCCGTCGATCGAGCCTGATGACTATCAGGGCGCGCAAGATCTTACCCGCTATCTGGTTGGAAAGGGTCATCGAAAGATCGGCTACATCCGGCTCAATCCCATCCTGTTGGGTGCGCAACTGCGCCTCGATGCCTTCCGTAAGACCGCTGGAGACTTTGGCCTTGCTGAGAGCGACCTAAGCATCCGTCTGGGCATGGAAGGACCGGTTGGAGCGGAAAAGAACTACGTTTTCGCCGTTGCGACAGAGATGCTGCAACAAGCGGATCGACCGACTGCAATCATGAGCGGCAATGACGAAATGACGATCCAAATCTACATCGCGGCAATGGCATTGGGTCTTCGCATCCCGGAGGATGTCAGTATCGTCGGCTTTGACGATTTTCGGACGGTTTCCCTCGCGCTGAAACCGGAGCTGACCACTGCGGCCTTGCCTTATTACGATTTAGGTCTGGAAGGGGCGGAATTGTTGAATAGCGTGGTGGCGGGAAACAAGCCTCGTCCCAGCAGTCGCGTTATGTCTTGTAAATTGGTCGAGCGAGCTTCCGTGCAATCCTTGTAGTTTGACCTCGAGAAGAAGGAGTGCCTAACTCACCGATCAAGTTTGGAGATTTTTCAACTCCGGGGATTTAGGTCGCTTGGCAAGCTTCAAGCCGCGGGCGAGGCGAGTTCCATAAACTAGAAGCTAAAGTCAGTTGAAGCAGTATATCTCCGATGGATCTCTGAAGGCAGAAGCATCACCGATATCGCTGGAATTGAACAGCAAAGCACCGAGGAAATTCAGCAGCAGCTGGACGCGATCTGCCGATGCCTCGGTGTTGCCTCCATCAGCGAGGCTGTCGAAATAGCTAAGCCCTCTAATATCATTTAGGATCTGCCAGGCGGGCCGAATTCAATCTGCTGGGACATGATCCCCCGGGGCGATACGTTGATCGCCCTGATCCCTCTATAGGTGTTATGTACAATCAGCGCCAGCCCTCGAATGCCAGCTAGCCGCAGCTCCGAAGCGATGAGACTCTCGTGTCCTTTGCCCTAAGACAGAGGACAGGACTGATGCCTTCGACAATCGCACTTCGATGCATTGATCGAACTGGGAGGCGCGGTCCGACATCGCCTTGTCAGCCTTCCATCAAGGTGGCTTCTGTCTCGCCGAACTGGTCAAGCGCCTCTTCAAGGTAATCCGACAGTAGCGGCATGCCCAGCAGATAGGAGGCAGTGCGTCCGTTGTGCGCGTCGGCGGCCTGCTGGCGAAGGTCGTCCCAGTCCGCGGCATCCCCATCGCCACGCCCAAGCCAGGAAAGAGCCACAAGGTCGATCTGTTCATCCTCGTTAAGCGCCCAGATCGCGCTGCGCAATTCCTGCTCCACCGAGTCGTCGGTGTGTTCTTCAAGGATTTCGATCATATTGTCATCCGTTGGATTGGAGCCCGGATCCGGCTCGGTCATGACGTCTTTGGCGTCGAACTCTCTTGCCTTGAGAATGAGGTAACGCACTTTCTCGGGCGAAATGCCCGGCTTCCATTCTTCGCCTACTCCAGTCATCGACAGCCTCCTTGCGTGCGTGAGGATTTCAAGCATCTTGATCTCGATCGCATGTCACGCTTTGCGTTGCGTCAAACGAGACGCCTATGAGCGGAAATAAGGCGGTCATGGATGAAGCAAAATGGCCGTACGCCTGCAGATTCAAGACTTAGGCGCTATGCTGGTGCTTATGGGCGTCGGTTCCTCGTTGGTCATGGATGATCGTGATTGCGTGACGGGAACGGCTCCGATATCCTGCTTATGCATCGCTTCTGATGCATGCATGATATATCCTCCTGGTCCAGAACAGAACGTACCTGTCAAAGTTTCCAGGAACGGGTCGGCAACTGCATTGATCAGGGTCAATGCGCTTACACACGGATTTGCCCCTCGCTTCCGCAACGTTAAACCAGATCGACCACACAAGTACGGTCTCTTTCCATTCCGCGAACTTGACGGAGATCAATGTAACAAGGTCGTCATCGTGTTGACCTGTTTAGATACGATCTTCACATGTGGCCCGCGGACCTGGAGCTGAGAGGACGCGGCATCGATGCCGCTGATGTCTTAGCGCCGTCGCCCGACCGAGAGTCGTAGCCGGTGCGATTGGCGTGGATGGCCAGACGCCGCCGGATGCGACCGGCGTCAGAAAGGAGCCGCCGATGTTGTTCAATGACCGAACCGACGCGGGCAGGAAGCTCGCTCAAGCTCTTGAAAGATACAAGAATGATCATGTCGTCGTGCTCGCGCTTCCGCGTGGAGGTGTGCAGGTAGCGACCGAGATAGCAAGATATCTGGATGCCCCGCTTGACCTGCTTCTGGTACGAAAAATCGGCGTCCCCATGCATCCGGAGCTCGCGATGGGAGCGATCGTCGACGGATTGGAGCCAATCGTCGTCCGCAACGAGCACGTTGTCCGCCTCGCAGGTGTGACCGAATCCTTGTTCGAGGACACGCAGCGCCGCGAATGGGAGGAGATTGAACGTCGTCGGCGCCGGTATCTTGGCGTCAGCCCTCATCAGGAAGTCTTCGGGCGCATCGTCGTGATCGTCGATGATGGCATTGCCACAGGCGCGACAATGATGGCGGCCATTCGTGCGTTGAGGCAATGCAAACCGAGTAAGATCGTCGTGGCTGTGCCTGTCGCGCCTCTTGAAGAGCTCGCGCAATTGAACAAGGCAGCCGATGAGACTGTCTGCCTGTACACCCCCGCTTTCTTTGAGGCAATAAGTGCCTATTATCAGGACTTTCGGCAGCTGAGCGACGATGACGTCATCGCACTGATCCAGTCGGTCCCGCCCACGCCGTGATGCCCGTTATGCGTCACGCCTAGGCGGAGCATGACGAACGAAAGATTTATGCGTTTTCGTTGGAGGGCAAGAAGATCGAAATCATGCGTGCCAATCCGCAAATTTGTCTGCTCGTGCAGGAAAAGAAGGGACCCAGAGACTGGTACACCGTCGTTGCTTGCGGGCGGTTTGAAGAATTTCGCGACGAGGATGGCTTCGCCGGTGAGGTGCATCGCGCCTGGAGCCTGCTGCAGAGGAAGAGCGAGTGGTGGGAACCGGGGGCCATCAAGCCCGAGGGCTACGGAACTGATCGCCCGTATAAGCACGTCTTCTTCGGGATTTGGATTGAAGAAATCTCAGGTAGGCATGGCAAGGAGATCGAATGACATCGCCGGCAAGACCGTGGCGATCATCAAAAACAGTACGATCAGGACAAGATGATCGATGATCAACCAGCGCTGGCGGACGGCCATCGCAACGTCGTAGCGGGCGCAAGCGCCATCGATATCAAACGAGGTCTTGATCGCGCCGTGGTTCGGGCCGTCGAGGCGTTGCAATCGATATCGAGACCAGTGACCTCGGACAAGGAACGGCAGCAGGTTGCCTCTATCTCCGCCCATAATGATGAGGCGATCGGCAAGCTGGTCGTCGAAGCCATGGCAAAGGTCGGGCGAAGGCCTTCTTTCCCTCGTCACAGGATTTGTCAGGTCGAGATCACAGGTCAAAAGCCGTTGCCTTTTGTCGGCGGAATGAAAAGGTCCCGATAACCCGCCTTCGGAGGCTTCTTGTCGGACTGGCTATCGGCGTTGGCTTGCTTTTGTCCAACCGTTTTCGTTGCGCCGGCATAGCCAATTAGAACGGCCGTCGCGATCATAACCCCTGCTGCAAAGACCCTCAGCATTGTTCCGCTCCTTTTCATCTTCGAAAGGATAGTTCCACAAAGTAGTGTCGCATTTCATTGCGGCGGATCAAAGTGGCGTGTGAACGTGCGGATATATTTGCAGGTGCAACGCCACGCTGGCTCGGCCCTCCGACATCGGCGCCCGCTCAGCCGTTCATCAGCGTACCTCAGTTCCGATAGAAGATGTAAGCGGCGACTGCGAAGATCAGCACGGCGAACAGGCGGTTGAGGATGTTCTTGTAGCCGCTTAGTCGTGTGGCGAGCAGCATGCCGAGCAAACCGCCGGTGATACCGCCCCCGATGAACTCCGCGGCAAGCCGCCAGTCCACCAGTCCTGAACTAGCATAATTCAACGCTGTCGCTAGTCCGAACGCACCGACGGAGAGCAGAGATGTCCCGATCGCTTTGATCAACGGCATGCCTGTCGCCAGCATCAGGCCGGGAACGATCAGGAGGCCGCCGCCGATTCCGAAGAAACCGGCGTGGCGAAACACATCTTGAGGTCGATTGGCGGCACTCCGCCGTCACCGCCTTCCGGGGCTTAAGCATCAAGGCGCCGACGACGACCATCAGGACTCCGAACAGGAAGATCAGACGGTTTCCGTCCATCGCCTTGCCGAGGCTGGATCCGGCGAGCGCTCCGAGAACGCCAAGTGCCGAGAAGACAGCTGTGCAGCGCCACCAGACATGCCCCTTGATCGCGTGGCTTGCAAAGTTCGCGAACGCGTTCACCGAGACCGCAAGCGCGCCCGTTCCGATTGCGATATGAGGCTGGCTCACACCAACGACGTAGAGGAGCAGCGGAGTGGCCAGAATGGAGCCGCCACCGCCGAGCAGGCTGAGCATGAACCCGACGATCCCGCCGGAGCCGACTGCCGCGAGGATGGAGGTGCTCATGCCCGTCTGCTCCATACTCTGTCGTACAAGGTCATCCCGACCAGCATGGCGATGACGAACAGCACGGTTTGCGGAATACCGACCGACAGGGAGGCTACGGCCGGGCCGGGACAGAAGCCGCCGATCCCCCAGCCCAGGCCAAATAAGGCCGAGCCAACGACCAGCGGCGCGTCGATCCGCCGGCTCGTCGGAACATGGAAGCTGTCGTCGAAGGCAGGATGCCGTATCCGGTTCATCACCTGCACGCCAACGAAAGCGATGGCGACGGCGCCGCCGAGAACGAAGGCGAGGCTCGGATCCCATGCGCCGAAGACGTCGAGGAAGCCTTGGACGCGAGCCGGGTTCAGCATGCCGGAGAGCGACAGGCCTAATCCGAAGACGACGCCGGAGACGAGAGCGGCCGCGAACTGGTAGATGTTCCTATTCATATTCCAAGGCTCCGCAAAACTGCGACGGCGACCACGCCGGCCGTCAGGAAAGCAGCGACGGCCACCATGGAGCGCGGCGACAAGCGGGCGAGACCAAGCACGCCGTGCCCGCTCGTGCAGCCTGAGCCCATCCGCGAGCCGAAGCCGACGAGCAGCCCCGCGACGATGATGAGCGGCCAGCCTGCAGTGATTTCGACCACTGGCCAATCGCCGAAGACGAGCAGGTAGGCAATCGGCCCGAGCAGCAGCCCAAGCACGAAGGCGAGATTGGTGGTCATTCCGACGCCCTGAGCGAGATGCCCGACAATCCCGCTGATCCCGGCGATCCGGCCGTTGAGAAGAAGAAGCATGGTTGCGGATGCGCCGATCAGCATGCCGCCCGCCAGAGATGGGAGATAGGTGTTCATTCTTCTTCCTTCACGCAGTAGATGTCATAGAGGGCGGCGACCAGTCGGGCAGCCTTTGCCTCGGTTAGGCGGTAGAAGATCTGCTTTCCTTCCCGCCGCGTTTCGACGATGCCGGAGCCACGCAGCACGGTCAGGTGCTGCGACAGATGCGGCTGGTGCACGTCGAGTTTCTCTTCAAGTTCGCCGACCGAATACTCGCCTTCAATGAGCGTGCAGACGATCATCAGGCGGGCCGGATGGGACAGGGTCTTCAATAGATCCGCAACTTCGCCGGCTCGGCTGGCCATTTCGGTGCGGGCAAGCCTCGCCTTCATCATCGCCTTCAGATCGGAAGTCATTCCCATGCTGCTCCCTCCAATGCATCGAGCGGAAACTTGAGGTAGCGCTTGCCATTGGCTTCCGGCTCCGGCAGACGCCCGCCGCGGATGTTCACCTGCAGGGCGTGCAGGATGAGCTTCGGCATCGGCAGCGTCTTGTCCCGCTTCGTCCTGAGCGCCACGAATTCTTCCTCCGTCACGCCGGCAAGATGCGGGTTGGACTTCTTCTGGTCGGCCACCGTGCTTTCCCAACGGGGTGCACGGCCCTCCGGCTGATAATCGTGGCCCGTGAAGATCCGCGTCTCGTCGGGGAGGGTGAGGATCTCCTGGATCGAGTTCCATAAAACGCGGGCATCGCCCCCGGGGAAGTCGGCGCGCGCCGTGCCGCTGTCGGGCATGAAGAGCGTGTCGTGCACGAAGCCTGCGTCGCCGATCACATAGGTGATGGAGGCGAGCGTATGTCCGGGCGAGAACAGCACCTTGGCATCGATCGAGCCGACCTTGAAGGTTTCACCGTGGGCGAACAAACGGTCCCATTGCGAGCCGTCGATCGCAAGTTCAGGCCAGTTGTAGATGCCCTTCCACAGCTTCTGGACGTCGACAACGCGCTCGCCGATGGCTGTCGGAGCCCCGGTCTTCTCCTTAAGATACTGGGCGGCCGAGAAGTGGTCGGCATGCGGATGGGTATCAAGGATCCACTCGACGGTCAGCCCCCGGCTGCGGACGTACTCGAGGATTGCGTCGGCATTGGTGGTCGCTGTCGCGCCCGCCTTCTCATCGAAGTCCAGGACCGGATCTACGATGGCGCACTTGCCGGTCGTCGTATCGGACACCACGTACTGGACGCTCCAGGTGCGCTTGTCGAAAAAGCCCTTCACCTGCGGTCGGCGCTCGGCATGTGTTCTAAGCCAGGCTGCGGCGGCGCTTGTGTCGAAACCCCGGACGCGTCCGAACTCGACGACCGCGTCTGCCGACATCCGGCCGTCAAGAACCTCACCGATCAGGTAGAGGCAGAGCGATCGGGTGCCGGTCTTGCAATGGGCGAACACCGGCCCTTCGGATTCGTCGACCGCGCGCTGAAACGCACGGACGTCCGCCTCGGTGATCGTGCCAAGTGTGACCGGAATGAATGCATAGGACAGGTTGCAGTGCTTTGCTTCCTGGCTTTCGCCCTGCGTTCCCGGCTGGGCAGAATCTTCATCGTCCGGCCGGTTGTTGATCAGTGTCCTAAAGCCTCTGCCGTAAAGCGACTGGATGTTCTCGATGCTCGGCTGCGGCGAGACCGACAGTTTCTCGGATATTGCGGTGACAGGCATTGCCAACTCCGTGTTGGATTTTACTATACATTATAGTATATTATATAATAATGTATCTTCAAGGTCGGGCGTGGAACTTTTTTTGTCGCCTCGTGATTCCCATGCCCCGAGGGGAGAAGCGACCATGGCCACGACAGCAGACGGTCAGCGCCCAGACAGCCGACGAAATCAACCGAAGCCTGCGCCGGCTGATGGAGAAAAAGCTCGCCTGCTACGAGGCTCATCCCGAACAGATTGAAGCAAGGCTGTCGGAACTTGAGCGGGAATGGGACGTCGAGCGAACCTTGGAGGCGAACGCTTCCTCGCTGCCTTCACGGGAACGATCCTGGCGGCCACGGTAGACCACCGGTGGCTGGCCCTGCCGGCCATCGTGACGGGTTTCCTCTTCCAACATGCCATACAAGGGTGCCGCCCGACGCTGCCGATCTGCGCAGGCTGGGCTTTCGAACGGCGGAGGAGATCAATCAGGAGGACCGGCCGAACTTGTCATCGCAGTGCGCAAGGTCGCTGGGCGATGCCGTCCTTTATCAGTAAGAGCGACAGTACGACCGTGCCATGTCAGCGTGTTGGGAGCGATTTCGGTTAAGACGACGATGTCGATCCGCTGGCGCACACGACAAAGCAGCCCCCCGTAGAATTCGGTGGTTTTAGTCTTGTCCATCGCGACGATGCCGTGATCGAACTTTCTTTCCGGCCCGCCTCAGTGCGCCATGAGAATTGGGATGCGGGTCTCCTCGATCATGCTACGGGTCACCCCGCCAAACAGCGTTTGCTGCCAGCGTGGATGGCTGAAGGCGCCCATGACGATAAGATTGGCGGCAACATCGACCGCGTGTTGCCTTAGGACTTCGTCCGCGCTCCGCCCGCCGCTCGCCAGGCGATCCACCTGCACTTTGACACCGTGGCGGGCAAGGTAGGCTGCAATGTCGGCTCCCGGCTCCTCGCCATTCGCCCTCATACTGGCGACCGGGTCGATCAGCGTGATGTAAACCACGTCCGCCTGTTTCAGAAGCTCGAGCGATTGGCGCGCCGCACGAGAGGCTTCATTGCTGGAGTCCCACGCGACGAGGATTGATTTTGCAGCTGAGGAGATGGCGCGCGGGCCGCGATTGATGAGGATGGGAGTTGGCGTTTGGAAGAGAGCGCCGTCGAAGATCCGCTTGCGAAGGTCTTCGTCATCGGCCGCCTGCCGACCGACGAGCACGACATCCGCGTAAAGTGCCCGTTCCGCTATGTCCTGGTCGGCCCATGCAAATTCCGTATAGACGTGGTCGACATCGCAGGACAGGTCCGCGCGGCCAAGTATGTCTTTCACCCTGTCTGCGGCTTCTACAAGTTCCTCGATCTCGCGCTGCCGTTCGTCGAGCCAGACGGTCGACATGGCATTGTATTCGCCTATCGCCCCCGCTGAACCCATTGAAATGACGAGCGCGCTGAGATGCGCTCCGTAGATCTCACAGAATGCGGCCGCCGCCCTCAGATCTTCATCGAAATGTTCGACGTTGAGAATGCTCAATACCGTCTTGATTGTCATCGCGATCACCTCTTGGCTGAATGCGATGAGAATATTCGCTTCTGCTGGACGGTCTTTGACCTTCATCAACGTTTGCGCACCGCAGTGCGGATATCGTTATCAGATGACTGGAAGCGATGTCGTATCGCCATCTGAAGGCTGGACGAACCCAGGTTTCGTCAAAAGTGCCTCTCGCTCGCGCATCTGAAGATCGAGGTGCGCGGTGCCAGGGTGGAGATTACAGGATCATTTTGCCGTGTCGAAAGCGATTGCTGGCAACCGAGCCAGCAAGGGACTTGCAGATGCCGGATTCGATCATCGCCGGACAAAGGGAGATGCGCTATGCTGACTGTTGAACGAGACAACAAGCGCGGAGGCGAGTGCTTCGCGGTGCCGACAATCGGAGAAATCGAGGGTAGGCTGCTGGTCTACGAAACGATTACCGTCGCCTGCCTGCAGGAAATCCTCAAGCACCCAGACACGCACGACCTTTCCGCTTTCCGCGAAACGATCGCCCGGAAGGTTTCCTCCGGATGCAAGAACTTGAAGCTTTGCTGCGACGACATGAGCGCCACTTGCGAATATGCGCTCCAGGTGTTTGATGAAGCTGCGAGGCGGGCGGCTGGCAAATGATATGAAGAGCGCGGGGTGAAGCACGTCGGCGGCCTGACAATTGCTGCGGCGGCTTCGGCTAAACGCGCCGGCATCTTAGCGGCGCGCTGCCGGGGTCTGTCGTCTTTTGAAGCTTCTCGCCCGGCGGAGGTACTGACGCAAGATCGGCGGCCGGATCGGTTGAGATTGACTGCAATCCTCAGCTTGCGTTTTCGGCCTCGAGTTGCGCGGCGGCCTCGAACATCATTTCATTCGTCATCGCACGAAGCTTCTCTTCGTCAACGGCTTGGCCTGGGAGCGCTGGATGGAGCGGTGTCATCACCGCGGCAGTGTAGGTCGGTTCCGGGACGGGCAACCCAAAAGACCAAGCCGAACAAGCGGCAGTAACCAGAAAGAGCCTCGTCACTTGGCCTTAGCCAAACGCTGCGAACTTCGTCCCCCCTTTTTGACACTGGTCAAACTGCGTTTTTCCTGCACGTCTACAATGAAAAACACTCAAAGGCAGGAGGGCTCAATGAAGAGCGAGATTATCCCCCACGACGCATGTGTTTTGGTTGCCGACGGAAAGAAGGCTCTTTTGTTGCGTAACATCGGGACGGCTTATCAGCTGATGCTCGAGGTCGAGCAGGTCATTGAAGCGAGCGCCAACCCGCTCAGCCATGAACAGGGAACGGACCGGCCAGGCCGGACTTGGGCGGGGAGCCATCGCAGCAGTGTCGATGAGACCGACTTTCATGACTTGGAGGAGCAGCGTTTTTCGACAATCGTGGCAGAGCGGCTTGAGACCATCTGCGCGGAAGGAGCTATTGGCAAACTCGTCATCGCCGCGGCTCCCAAGTCGCTGGCCAATCTGAGACACGCCATGTCTGAAAGCCTCAGCAAGCGCGTCATTGCCGAATACGACAAAGACCTCGTCAATCTGCCAATCGACGAAATTCAGAGGCACCTTGCCTCAGAGCGCTGACAAACGGATTGACGGCTCATCGGCGAGTTGTCGGGGCGCGCCAACAAGGATGCTGTCCGCTTGGCGAGGTTGCCGGTTGGCGGCAGATGTTCGCGTGATCGTTGACGGATCTTCCGAACGAGCTGCATCTGGCTCCGCTGCCGGTTTCAATCTGACAAGAGCAGATGCTGACTTGTTGGAAATGCGTGCTAGCGCGGACCCGCTCCGTTTCAAACGGCGGCGGGAATTTCCAGCCATGTTTCAGCGGACTATTTTCTGAGGAATCCGGCTTGGGTCTCGACATCGACGCCGGATATTGTGGGATGAAGCCAAACGGCAGGCCGCAAGCAGCTTCTGACGGCGAATATCTTCGTCGCCCGCGCCTTGTCCGGCGCGTCATCTTATCGGTGTTGCCGCCTTGCGCGATGGGCTCTCTGAACACGATCGACAGCAACGTTGGCGGGTTGCGTCTTTCGCTTGATAGCATATCGATTCCGGAACACCGCCAAGTGCCCTGCTTTGGCGCCACACCATGCTCGATTGCGTGTTGGCGAGCCTTCTCGGTTGAGGCGACGCGCAATATCTGCGCGCCGCCTTATCGAACGCACTGTTGGATCACGAGGCCTTGATCTCGATCTTCCGCTCATTCTTTTTCGCTTCGGCGCTCTTCGGCAGTTTGACCTTCAGGATGCCCTTGGCAAAGCTTGCTTCCACTTTTTGGGCATCCACGCCGTCGGGAAGTTGGAAATTGCGCTGGAAGGAGCCGAAGCGGCGCTCGGAGATGTGATATTCTTTCTCTTTTGTCTCCTTTTCTTCCTGCTTCTCGCCGCGGATCGTCAGCATGCCGTTGGACAGCTTGATCTCGATGTTCTTCTCATCGAGCCCGGGCACCTCGGCGGTGAGCTCGAACGCATCGTCCCTCTCGATGACATCGACCGCGGGAACCGTCGGCCAGGCGCCGAGCGCCGGCAGAACGCGCCCGAATAATGGGCGATCGGACGAACGGCGCGAAAAAGGCGTGAAATCGTCAAACAAGCGGTCGATCTCCGAGCGAAATGCTTCAAACGGGGACCAGAGGTTGCCGGCCGGCAAGGTCGACTTTTCCTCGTTCTTGACCGGAAGCTTCGTTGCTGTGTCAGCCATGATTTTCTCCTACGTTTGGCAAAGGAGACTGCATCAAAGCGTCCCAAGGACCTGGTGCAGTCCATGTTCACTCATTAGCGAGCCGTTGCATTAGAGCGATGGAATGGGAAAACGACATTGACGCGCATCAAACTGTTTGAATAAGACCACGCGGCAAACAGGCTCCGAGCGGCCAACCTCCAGCGGAAAGCGATTTTGCACCTTTGGCGGGCATGATTTTGGGGTCTTAGTCAGATTCCAGAACCGAAAGCGTTCAAGGCGAGAATAAATCGGTTCTTCATCGAAAGTTGTATGGGGTCATGTCGGTGGGGTTGCCGCAACAACCGAACCACGATCGGCTGTTGGAGTTGCGCATGCGACAACCAAACGCCTGGCGTCGGCGCGATTACCTGTACGGGATCATCGGCCGAGCTCGGCATTTCCATTGGGCTTTCGCCTGCCACAATTTCTGGAACGTCCTGCTGCCAGCATTAGCGAGGCGCGTGACTGCCCGTTCCGTGCTTCTTTTGCGGGCCAATCCTGTCGATATGGACCGAGCAGCGAGCATGGTGGGCGATGTGGTCGACGATCGAGCCGAAGATCTTGTCCAGGATGTCTTCGCGGTGGGCCGCAACCAAAATCAAATCCGCGCCTACCTCGGATGCGACAGCGAGAATGACCTCGTCGGGGCGGCCCACGCGGACATGAATGATAGGCGAAACGGGTAGGGCTCGGGCGAGGTCGCAGAGCTTCCTTTCGGCTTCGGCGATCACGCCCGTGGCCCAGGCATCCGGCGCCAGAAGTTCGCGTGAAGTGTCGATGAGATGATGAACTCTCGCGCGACCCCATGCCGATCGCGCAGACGGCGGTATTGAACATCAAAAAACGTCCCTGCCGCTTCGGGTGACGAACTCCGTCCGGAATCCCCGGTCATGGGCCATTTTCAGGAGCCGGTCCGCGCTCATTATGTCGAGACGCATCCTGCCGGCGAAACACTGCCGGAGCGGGCAACAGAGTTCGGAAGCCGCCCATTCTCTAGCGCGCGGCGAGATGATCTCGATGTCCCAGTGATCGGCATCGTCGCGCTCAAGCAAGATATCGCCATTCGGCCGGCTATCGTAAGGGGGCGGGGCACAGCCGGCAGCCGACATCAGAGCTTCCGTGACGCGGCTTGTGTCTCGATGATGTAGCATGACAAGGACTCCTTATAAGACACCTGTGCAAGACGGTGGTGGTACGTTATGCAATCATGATCTGGTCATGGATGGCGCAGACACCATGCCCTGAATGATGCCACGAACGCCCCCTCACACGGCTCGCCGCGCGTTCTGCAAGCTCAACCTCGCCAAATGTTGCGACCTTTCCGGAAAGCCGAACGATGCCTCCCTCGACAGTGATGGCGATATTGGTCGAGTCAAGGCCCGGCTCGAAATCAAGGCCCGGTTCGAAATCGAGCTCTTCTATCACGCTCCGTCTCAAGACTTTGTCATTCATAACATTACCCTCCCGATCATTTCTTTGTTAGGATCGTACCGGTCGTTCGTCGTTGATCCCTGTCAAAATGAGGAGAGATCTACGGCCGTTGGCGGTTGCGGCGATGGAGACAGCGGGCAGTCGAGCACACTTGAAAGAGGGCAGGCGCGCCGGAGATTGATAACTAATATGTTGCTGCGGCAGCCTCTCCAGCCTGACCGGTAACGAAGCCCTGGACGGATGCGGCTAATCGGGACCTTGACTCGTTCGCCGCCGAACCTTCGAGAAACTCATGTCAGCCTGAACAGCACCCTGCGCTGAAGATGCGCTGCGCCGGTATCTCACCATACCGATGAATGCTGCCCGGCTCCCCGATCGCTCAATGTTGATCCCCGTCAAGGATTGTCCGCGTCGTTCGTGGGAAGACAATATCAAAGGGAGCAATGGAGGCGGATATGGAACGCAAGCACGGCTTCAACCTCGGATACCTTTTCGTGGCATTGGTCCTGATCGGACTGTTCCAAGTTTGGTTTGCGACGCGCGACATTGCGCAGCCGTCCTATAGTGATCTCGTTCGCATGGCGAGCGAGGGCAGGATCCAGTCTGTGACGATCACCGAGACGATGGTCGAGGGAAAGTTCAAACAGCCGCTCGATGGAAAGACCTTCTTTGCAACCCATCGCGTCGATCCGGCGGCAGCAGAAACCTTTGAAAAGGCTGGCGTCGAGATCACTGGTGCCAGTGACAGCAACTGGCTGACAACACTTCTTTCCTGGATCCTTCCGACTGCAGCCTTTCTCGCAATCTGGTTCTTCTTCTTCCGAAGGTTCGCCGAACAGCAGGGCATGGGCGGCCTCGTGACTATCGGCAAATCCAAAGCCAAGGTCTATCTCGAACGGAAGACGGGCGTGACCTTCCAGGACGTTGCCGGCGCCGACGAGGCCAAGGCCGAACTGCAGGAGGTTGTCTCGTTTCTCAAGGAGAAGGACCGGTACTCGCGCCTTGGCGCGCGCGTGCCGAAAGGCGTGCTGCTTGTCGGTCCGCCGGGAACCGGCAAGACCCTTCTGGCACGAGCGGTCGCTGGAGAGGCCGACGTCGCTTTCTTTTCCATTACGGGATCGGAATTCGTCGAAATGTTCGTGGGTGTCGGTGCAGCTCGCGTTCGCGACCTGTTTCAACAGGCGCGCGCCGCAGCACCCTGCATCATCTTCATCGACGAACTCGACGCGTTGGGACGGGCACGAAGCGCGCTGGGGTCTTTCGGCGCGGGGGACGAAAAGGAGCAGACACTCAACCAGCTGCTTGCCGAACTCGATGGTTTCGATCCCGGTTCCGGCATCGTTCTGCTTGCTGCAACGAACCGTCCCGAGATTCTTGATGCAGCGTTGCTTCGGTCGGGCCGCTTCGACCGGCAGATCGTCGTCGATCGCCCGGACCGACCGGGCCGCACTGCAATCCTTGCCCTGCATTGCCGGAAGATCCTGCTGTCGAAGAAAGTCGATCTGGACGACGTGGCGCGCATGACGCCAGGCTTCACCGGAGCCGACCTGGCAAATCTCGTCAATGAAGCTGCAATCTTTGCAACGCGCCGCAATGCAGACTGCGTCGAGATGGACGACTTCACGAGAGCCATGGAGCGGATCGTGGCGGGCGCCGAAAGGCGAAGCCGGCTCCTGTCGGCGCTCGAGCGCGAAAGGGTCGCCATCCACGAAATGGGGCATGCGATTGCCGCAGCCGCGTTGCGGCGCACCGACCCGGTGCAGAAAGTGTCGATCATTCCACGCAGCGTCGGCGCGCTCGGCTACACGTTGCAAAGGCCGACCGACGATCGTTTTCTCGTCACCGCACCGGAATTGCTGGAGAGGATCGTCGCATTGCTGGCAGGTCGTGCGGCCGAGGAACTGGTCTTTTCGGAAATTTCGACGGGGGCGGCCGATGATCTCGCGAAGGCCACTGACATCGCCCGCGGCTATGTTACACGCTTCGGCATGAGCCGGCTGGGGCAAGCGGTCCTGGAGGCACCGCGGCTGCAATGGCTGGACGATGGGCGAGCAGCCTCCATGCAGCGCGACTATGCCGATGCGACAGCCCGCGACGTTGATCTGGCAATCCGGGAGATACTGGAAACGGCCTATCAGGACGCCAGGAACGTTCTGGCCGCCCGGATTGTGGACCTGAAGGCCGGCGCTCGCCTTCTGCTGGAGCGCGAGACGATCACACCCGCCGATTTTCCCGCAATTCGGCGCGAGGAGGCGGCGATCCTGCCCGTCCAGGGCCAATCTGTGGCATCAAACCGACCGTGACCAAGGAGACGCCATCGGATCGGGTAAGCCAGCCCGCCCTCGGCTCAACGGCCAAGGCGGCGCTGAAGCTTTCGCCGGCCATCATTGCCGGCTGGGTAATCGGCGCGAGGTGGGTGATATCGAGCACTGCCGATCTGGCGCGGAAATAGATCTGCTCGAAGCGTTCTGGCACGACGACGGACCCGGGAGAGCGCGGAGGAGGCCGGAAGCCACTCTCAGGCCCGTCTTCGCGGGGGGCTTCCGCCAGCATCGGCGTCGACAGGACCGTCACCGAAAGCGCTGTGGTAGCTCCACATTGGATAAGAATTCCTGCCTCGTGACGAATTCGCCGAAAAGCGTCTTCAACTCTTGTTCCTGTTCATCTCGGATATGCAGCGCGCGGGCGAGCTCGGTAACCTTGTAGACCTTCTGAGCGGGCATGCGGGCGATATGGTCCATTTGCATGTCAATCTCCCTCGAAAGAACACCTAAAGTCACGACGCGTATCGTTGACCAGCATGAATCGCGCCATGCAATCTCATTGGGAAATTGAGCTAAATCGTTTGCCGCGGGTCGTCGTTGATCGATCTCAAAGAGCTGGCGCTATCTGACGTATTGTCGATTTGACCGGCATCAATGCTGTCGGTCCGTCACACTCGATGGCTATGACGTCAGGGTGCGGATCTACCTTGGAGAGATAGAAACCTCGCCCATCCGGGCGGAGCTCTTTGCGGATCCGCAAGGGCAGAGTCTAAGCCAATCGTTTCGCCTCACTCCGGACGAGGCATCGTCGGCGCGACCAATGGCCATGTCTATACCGCTCGATTGCCAAACAACCGGGAGAAGGATGATTTCAGCGTGCGCGTAACCGTTGATTGCGCTGGGATGTTCCTGCCGACTGAGGCGCCGTTCATAACCTGGGAGCGCTAGTCCTCGCAATCCGTGGATTGGCGTGCCGACTTTGATGCGGGTCAACGCAGTAGGCTCACCGTCGGTTTAACGTTTTTGTACTGCTGTTGGCAAAGTCTCGTAGGTGCAAAGAAAAAGAGCCTCCGGAGCATATCGATCTTGGCGAGATTGGCCGCCTCGAACGGGCTGGGATGGGGTCGATCGAAGGGCGCTTCGGCATGTGGTTCAATCATGCCGATAAAACCGTTGAGAAAAGGGAGGGTTATCACCTTCAAAGCATTAGAGGTGCTGCAGCTGGTGCTGGCGATCTTCTTCGGCACGTGGCGGTGTTTTTCTGACCATCGAATACGGATCGTCACGTCCATCACCGGCAAAGCGCCAGGGTGTAGTTCAATGTAAGGGAGACCTCAGATGACGCTTAACAATAGCGGTTTTGTCATCGGCCCTCTGCAGAAAGACCAGATTGACCGCACTTACGTCATAGCGCAGGCGGCAATGCCGGATCTGACACTTGATTCCTGGCGCCGTATAAGCGGCGGCTCGGAGCGGCGCAACTTTATTGTCGCGACCGACACCAGAGGTTACTCTCGCGGCCTTTGCCATATTCGCCTCGAAAAGCACCCTGTTGCCGGGCCGCTGTTCGACGTAGCGATCTTCATTGTCATAAGCCCGGTCCACGAACATGAAATCGCGGCAGCCCTGTTTGCATGTATCGAGAGACAGGCGATCGATGCGAAGAGCAAATATCTGCGGTTTTGGACTCTTCAACCCGAGACTTGGAGCCTGCTCGACGATCAGGAGTTCCGTCATCGATGGGACCACGGCGTCATTTATCAGCTTTGATTGCCTTTCCGGGTGTCTCTAATCGTCTGGCAGATGGGAAGGTAGCTACGGCGATACAGCGCTGCCCAACACTTGTTACAAACTGTTACAAATTCGCGTTGTCTTTTACACACGCGGCATCAGCATGTCACCCTGAGCCATTTTACTGATCTCATCCACAGCACGGAGGGACGAAGATGCTGCAGCGCGCTAATTTTCATTACGACAAGCAGATCAACAATGCGGTGCTTCTTGGCTCCGAGCCGAACTGCATTCAGGAGCTTTTTAGGAGACAACCTGTCGAACGTCTGGTCGCCGGTCAGTCGCTCTTTTTCGAAGGCGACGCTGCCAAGCACCTGTTCGAAGTCGTCGAGGGCATCCTTCGTATCTTCAAGATCATCTCGAACGGCCGCCGCGTCATCACAGGATTTCTGCATGCCGGCGACATCGTCGGCGTCTCGCTGAAGGACCACTATCTCTACAGTGCCGAAGCCATTACCGACACGAAGGTACGACGTTTCTCGCGCAAGGCATTCGATAGCGAAGTCGCCAGTTCGCCGGAGTTGGGGCCGGAGGTCTTCGCCCGCCTTTGCGACGAAATGGCCGCTGCCCAGGACCAGATGGTCCTGCTGTCCTGCAAGAGCGCCGAGGAGCGGATTTGCACTTTTCTTCTAAGAGAGCTTCTTCGCGCGGTCTCGGAAGGGCAGGCCGATTTCGTGATCGAGCTGCCAATGACCCGACTGGACATCGCCGACTATCTCGGCCTCACCATCGAGACGGTTTCCCGTTCTATCACGAAGCTGACGAGTAAAGGCGTGCTTGCGCCTGTAGGACGTCATTCACTTCGTGTCGTGAAGCGGTCTGCGCTTGTGCAACTGTCAGGAAGTGACGATGAATCAGCGGGGGACGGGTGGAAGCTGGCTGGATGTGAAAGGCGGCCGCGCCACTGAGAGCGTCAGCGATGAAGGGGGAATGGTGAGGAGATGACGACTGAGACAGAGCTTGACCAGATTGCCCTGATGTTCGACGGAGCAAACGTGATCATTCACGGTTTCGACGGGATAATCAACCGCTGGACCGGTGGCTGCGAGGCTCTCTACGGCTGGCCAAGAAAGGAGGCTGTCGGAAAGGTCGTCCACGAACTTCTCGCAACGCAGTTTCCGACACCCTTGGAAGAAATCCGCGAAACCGTTCGAAGGCAAGGGGCGTGGGAAGGGGAGGTGATGCACCGACACAATAACGGGCAAACGCTTTTCATTGCCACGCGCTGGTCCCTCTTCAACCCATCGCTCGGCAAAAGAGCGATGATTATCCAAACCAACAACGATGTAACCGGCATGAAGAGAATGCAGGATGATCTGGCGGAGAGGGAAGCACATCTGCGCTCCATCCTGGCTACGGTTCCCGAAGCGATGATTGTCATTGACGATGCCGGCAGGATCTCCTCCTTCAGCGCTGCGGCAGAGCGGCTTTTCGGTTATCCCTCCGCGGAAGTCTGCGGGTGCAACGTCAAGATCCTGATGCCGCAGCCGGATCGCGACGCCCATGACGGCCACCTCTCCCGATACTTCATGACCGGCGAGCGCCGGATTATCGGTTATGACAGACTGGTGACCGGGCAGCGTAAGGATGGTTCGGTCTTTCCGATGGAGCTTTCCGTCGGCGAGGCGATCACCAATGGCAAGCGCATCTTCACCGGCTTCATCCGCGACCTGACGAGCCGCCACAAGACCGAGGAGGAGTTGCGCCAGTCGCAGAAGATGGAAGCGATCGGCCAACTGACCGGCGGGCTTGCGCATGACTTCAACAATCTGCTTACCGTCATCAGCGGCAATCTCGAGATGATCGAGGACAAACTGACCGACGAAAGGCTGCGGCCGCTGCTGCGTGAGGCGCAGGAGGCGGCGGAGGACGGGGCGAAACTTACAGGCCAGCTGCTCGCCTTCGGCCGGCGCCAGCCGCTCAATCCGAAACTCGTCGACGTCGGGCAGCTTATTTCCAGTTTTTCCGACCTGCTGCGTCGTACGCTCGGCGAGGCGATCGAATTCCGCACCACCGTGATTGGCTCGTCCAATAGCGCACTGGTTGATGGATCGCAGTTACAGAACGCTCTTTTGAATCTTGTGCTCAACGCCCGAGATGCCATGCCGCGCGGCGGCAAGCTCTCGATCGAGATCTCGCGCGTGAAGCTCGACGCCGATTATGCGCAGATGTATCCACAGGTGCGCGCTGGCGACTACGTGCTGATCTCGGTGACGGACACCGGCAGCGGCATGACGGCGGAGGTCAAGCAGCGGGCCTTCGAACCCTTCTTCACGACCAAGGGCCTTGGTTCCGGCACGGGGCTCGGCCTTTCCATGGTCTACGGATTTGCTAAGCAATCCGGCGGCCATACTCAACTTTACAGCGAGGTGGGCCAGGGAACGACTGTGCGCGTCTTTGTTCCGGCAGTTCCCAGGGTGGCAGGAGATGGCGCGGATGAGAAATCGCGGGCTGAACGGTCCCAGCCCAACATTCCACGCGGTGTTGAGACGATCCTTGTCGTGGAGGACGATGCACGCGTTCGCCGCGTTGCCGTTTCACGCCTCATCAGTGCCGGTTACGAAGTCATCGAAGCGACAAACGGTCGCGAGGCACTGGACCGGCTTGAGGAATATCCTGATGTCGCGCTGCTGTTTACCGATATCGTCATGCCCGGCGGCATGACCGGCGACGAATTGGCAGATATCGTGCGGACGCTGAAGCCGGGTATCAAGATCCTTTTCACGTCTGGTTATGCCGAGCCGATGATCGCTGGCCGCGAGCTTTCCCTCTCCACAGGCTTGCTGAAGAAGCCCTACACGGCCTGCGAACTTGCGATCCGTCTGCGCGAATTGCTTGATTAATCTCATAGAGTGGCCCGGCAGTGGGGCCGAACGCTGAGGCTTCTCGTCATCAGCCTTCCGTTGTGATGGAGGCTGTCGCTGGTGGACAAACAACCTTCTTTTTGCCCCTCGGATCCGAGGGTTAGCCATCTTGTTTGCGCCGTGGTTTTCTCTCGGCAAACAAGGAGGCAGCTATGAAATCGTTCCACACAGCGATGCAGATCGAAATACGGGCTTTGGCTCCTCACCTTCATCAGCAAGCAGGGTTTCGCCGAGATGCAAAGTTCATCGAGCTGATAGAAGCCGGGCATCGGGAAAGAGGAGCCCCCCATATCTTGAACACTTAGTATTCGCTAAAATAAAACAAAATATTCTGCCGCAATAGTGCTATAGGTGCTCATGTAGAATTAATTTTTAATGAGGAAAAGTCATGCAACATTTTTTTCCAGGCCTAACTGCAAGGCAGATCGTTGTCTTTCTCATCGAAACATCAGTCCTTACAGCTGGGTTAATTGGGGTTCTGGTTGTTACCATACCCATGATCTGAGCCAGTTAAGGCTTATTGCTGATGGTGTGGCCGACAGCGGAGGCCAAGGTCACTCATCCGTACGCGGATGTGATCGATGTCCCTGCGTGCCCCGTCTGTGATCCTGTTCCGGCACCGAGTGCCCTGGAGCCGCTGGAACCAACCCTATTTTCATGACGCAGAGAGGTATTCAAATGAATGACCGTAGCCAGAGAGCTTTCCGGCCAATCAAACGGACGAAAAATCAGCGCTCTCAAAAGAAAGATCTGAGGTTTGCCGAAACCAGAGTCGACAAAGTAACCCGACAGCTCGTCAATCAGACGGCGGTTGTCGGAGAGCATCGGGTCAACTGTTTTGCAAAGGAATCGGATAATGCGTTTCTGGCAAGGATTTATGACAGGCGACGTCGCGCCATGGATCACTTGTTGCGCATTCAGGCTTTTCGTTAGGCGACCATTCGAATTGCGGCCGGTGTGGGCACCGTGCCGCTTCGAGATGATGGATGCGGAGAGAGCGAGGGAAATCATCATCCGTGAATTCATTTGCTATCGTCCACAATTGAGCGCAAGTTGAAGTTCTCGGTAGCCATGAAACGGGCGCTGCCGATTGGGGCCTATGCGCTTCGCCCAGACCGAAAGGAGGACAACATGTCTTCCAAAATCGACACGACCAATCTCAAAGCCAAAGACCTGAAGATGCTTAACGAGGTTCTTGCTGTCTGCGGCTATACAGGCCCCATATCGGGGAACCCGAAAGGTGAACTCAATATTGCGGCCAGGCTCATAATCAGGCTCTTCCGCCAAGGCCTGCGACAGCCGGCTCAACTTGCTGACGCCCTGTACCGGAACTTCGATAGACCGGGGATGCAGCCAAATGTTATAGATTTCCCCGGCGTCCACCGAGAAGCGGCGCAAGGCGTAACCCAGGTCAATAGACGTCGCGTTCACTGACCCAGCCCTCCTTGGGGTTCGGTATGGACGACACCTCAGAAAAAGCTCTTCTCACCGCGCAGGATGAACTAGCTTTCTTACGCGCCACTCGCGAGTGCATAGCCAAAGATAAAGCTGGAAGAGACCGTCTTCGAGCGAAGATCCAGGACGCAGTACGCACGGGCATTTGGATCGGCTTCATCAAATAACGACATAACTTCAGGATCAGCCGAATTGATTCGCTAATGTACGCCGGATGTGAGCCTAGTATGGGGCTTGGTCCGCTTCGTACCTGTTCCGGCATCTGAGCTTCTTGGAGCCCGCTGCTTACCCCGTGGCGGGTTCCTTTTATCGTTATTGAAAGAAACATGCTGCAGTGAAACGCTGCAGGCTGCGATAGGAGGTAATCATGATCGACTATGAAGTCGCGAACATCGAGCGTTACCGAAGCCTACTCCAAAGCGAAACCAGTCCAAGTCGAGTTGCTGACCTGACGTTTCTTTTGCGACGCGAAGAGCAGAGGCTGGCGACACGTCTCGCTGGCGGCAATCCTGACGGCGGCGGCGAGCCGCAGATCCTGAACAAGAAGAAGTAACGTCATGTCGGCCTACAGATGACGCAGCCCAAAAACAAAAAAAGCGCCCTCCCCGGTTAAGCAGAGGGCGCTAGCAATTGATGATGGGGCGATGGGGTGGTGGAAATAAGTACTACGTTAGCAGATCCAACGGAACTGACGCGGCGATATCCTGCGCACCGTGACTGTTCGGATGGGTGTTGTCCCAGACCTGCGTTGCATTCCTCGGAATCCATATCCTGGTCCGTTGCCCAGTTCGGTTCTTTCCGACTGCCCCTGGTGATCCTGACGCGATCCCGCTGACATTCGTCGGCATCCTGCCCGGCCACTTTTTGTTCCACACACCGTTTTCGGCCACCTCGATGATCGGCTTCATTGCGCTGGCGGGCATCATCGTGCGCAACTCCATACTGCTCGTTGACTTCATCCGCCATACCTCGTCATCCGGCCGGCCGATGCGTGAGATATTGTTCAATGCAGGCGTCATCCTGACCGATCCGATCTTCCAGGGCCTGGCGATTTCGCTGCTCTTCGGGCTGGCATCGTCGGCGCTTTTGACCGTTCTCGTCATTCCGGCGATCTATCGCGGCGTTCGCACGTGAGCATCGGCGAAGGCTCGGTGAAGATCGGCTGAGACTTCCGGTGCAACGGCAGTTTCCCGCCTGAGCCGCAAAGGGTCGGATAGAGAGACCTATCCTCCCGTTCGTCAATGGGACATGAGAACTGGCAAGGCCGGTTCGTCCAAGACCCCACCGGTTGCTCCGCCCAAGACAAAGTCCCGCAATCGAGAATGCCCGAATGCGCCCATGACCAAAAAATCGCCGCCCAGTTCCAGCGCGGCCTGCTGGATGCTCCGGCCGATGGATGACCCGCTACCTTGGGCGACCGTTGCCTTGGCATTGACGCCGCTCGACCTCAAGATTTCAGCAAGGTGCGTTCCGCTGTCGGCTGTAAGCGATTTTTCGCCGGTGACCGACAGGACCGATACGGTTCGGGCCATCCGGATGAGCTGGTTCGCATCGCTGACGGCGCGAGCGGCTGCGCGGCTCCCGTCCCATGCAATCACCAGATGATCGATCTTGCCGGCGATAGTCCTATTGGGAAAAATGACGGCCGGTCGGCCTGAGCCGAATATGACGGCTTCAGCGACGATGCGGGTGTCCGGAATACTGGCGATACATTCGAGGGTTGCGAGATCGAAGAAACGTGCTTGGGTGGTCACTGTTTCGTGCAGCGAAGGCAAAGCGGTCTTCAACATTCGAGTAAACACCTTAATTTCCGTGCCTGCGCTCAGATTTTCGGCCGCGGCGATCAGCGTTGCAGCACGGTCACGGCTCAAGCTTTCGGCTTGCTCGATCATTTTTGGCGTATCGAGCAGCAGCGACGACCAGGCGTCGGGGATGTGCGGAATCTCAATTCTTTGCGCGCAGACGTGAAGATTTGCGCCGCAGAACTCGGCGAACGCGATGGCATTCGAAATGATCAATCCCGAACTCGGATCGGGATACGTCGCCAGCGGAAGAAAATACTGTGGTGTCATGTCTTCTCCACCTCTCCATCTTTCGCGGTATAATATCTACTTGTCTTCGTTGTCGGTCGCATTGATCTAACGCATGCGCGGACGCCGGTTATGTGTGACCATGGGAGCAATACGGAGCGCTGGAAGCGCGCGAAGTTGCCCATTAACAGCGCCAAGCTCACAATGCCGTTCAGCACGAGCTCGAACCGGAAATACAGCCAGCCAGCTCAGGAGCGATTGGGTCTCGTTCCGGATAGTGCGAGCATTACGATCTGTGTCGCGATCAGCGGCGCGGTGCTCGAAAACAGGACGACAAGCCACATCTGAGCAGTTGGCGGGACGAGTTGCAGAAGGTGAGCTGCCGGACCCACATAAGGGGGGAGAGCCAATAATAGGGTACAAAGACCAATGGCAGACCAGAGCCATCGGTTCCCGGTCATCTCATTGACAAAGATGCTCGTTCCACGACTGCGAAAGTTGAAGACATGCCATAGTTGAGCAAAGGCGAGAGTTAGGAATGTCACGGTCACGCTTGCGCGTTGATCGAAGCCCAGCCATTTTCCTATGCCGAGAGCTGCAAAGGTGGCGGCGCTCAGCGCCATCGCGTGGAGGATGACTGCGAGCCATTGGGCGCGGCCAAGAATAGCCTCCTTCGGATCGCGGGGCGGTCTGTTGAGCACTCGGTGCTCTCCTTCGCCCATCGCGAGCGCGAAGGCCGGAAACACGTCGGTCACGAGGTTCAGATAGAGAATCTGCAGCGGCAGCAAAGGCAGTGGCAGAGATCCGGCAACTGCCAGACCGATCACCATCAGTTCACTGAGATTGCACGATAGTAGATAGGCGACAAGCCGGCGGATATTGGCAAAGATAATGCGGCCTTCACGGATTGCCTTGACGATAGTCGAAAATTTGTCGTCAAGGAGGATCATTGCCGCCGCTTCGCGGGCGACGTCGGTGCCGCGCAGTCCCATCGAAACGCCGATATCGGCCTGCCGCAAGGCTGGAGCGTCATTGACACCGTCCCCCGTCATCGCCACGATATCGCCGGCATTTTGATAGGCTCGCACGAGAGTGAGCTTTTCAGAGGGATCGACCCGAGCAAAGATGCCGACATCGCGTAGAGCAGGCGCACCTGTCCTCAGCATCTCGTGGAGCTCTCGCCCCTCAACCACATTGCCTTCCGATGTGTCGAGGCCCACGGCGCGACCAATGCTTCTGGCCGTTGCAACATGATCGCCGGTCACCATGACCACCCGTATTCCTGCATTCTGGCAGTCTCGGATCGCTTCCGGTACGTCTGCACGAGCAGGATCCTGAAGGCCGATTAGGCCGACCAGGACCAGTTCATGAAACGGATCATCGGGCTCTTGAGGCTGGCGTCTGACAGCGCAGGCGAGCACGCGCAGGCCGTGGTCGGCGAGACGTCCGACGTAATCGTTCCATTTCGAGCGCGTTTCTTCGTCAAACCGGATTTCGCTTCCTTCGTGCAGCACCCCGGTTGCAGAATTGATAATCGACTCCGGCGCTCCTTTGACCGCGATGAGAATGCCATCTCGACTGGAATGGATCGTTCCCATCATCTTCGTAGAGGGATTGAAGGCGTGTTTGCGCAGAAGCGGGTATTTGAACAGGAGGTCGGACCGGCTCATATTCGCTGTCAGACCGGCGCGCAAAAGTGCGATTTCCATTGGATCGCCTGTCCCCTCGGCGTCGGCATTCTCAAGATCTGCGTCATTGCACAGCACAGCCACCGTCAACAATAATGAGAGTTCCTGATCGGCGCCGGCCCGCGAAAGAAGTGTGTTATCCGGCGGATTCGCGTTGACCACGACTTCTCCAGAAGAGGTCAAAAGCTGCTGGACGGTCATGCGGTTTTCCGTCAGTGTTCCGGTCTTGTCCGTCAGGATGACGGTCGTGGCGCCGAGCGTCTCCACAGCCGAAAGGCGCTCGATTAGGGCGTTCTGCTCCGCCATACGCCACATTCCTCTCGCCAGAGCGAGCGTTGCGACAATCGGAAGTCCCTCTGGAATAGCGGCGACCGCAAGAGCAATTGCGGCCTCAATGACCAGGAGTTCATCCTGGCCGGAGATGAGGCCAAGAGCTGCGATTACGGAGGCGACAACCAGCGTGGCTCCGACAAGCTGTGTCGAAAGACGAGATAGCTTTCGCTCCATTGGTGAGTTGCCGGCGTCAACCTCTATGATCAGCCGCGATATCTTGCCGAGTTCGGTGGCGAGCCCCGTCGCCGTCACGACGCCTCGGCCGCTTCCTCGCGTGATAGTTGTTCCTTTGAACAGCATCGACCGACGCTCCGAAAGGCGTGCGCCTTGCGAGACGGACTGGACATCCTTTTCCACAGGCACGGATTCGCCTGTCAAGGTCGACTCATCCACGGCCAGCCTGGAAGCTTCAATCAGCCGGAGGTCGGCGCAGACCGCTTCGCCCGCTTCAATGACCACGACATCACCTGGGACCAGATCCTCCGCCGGCACACGGATGACAACTCGGTTACGAAGTACCCGGACGGTATGGGCTCCCAGTGCACGCAACGCCTCGATTGAACGTACGGCTTTGAGCTCGGTATAAAACCCGATGACAGCATTGACGGCGAGGACAGCAACGATGGCGCCGCCTTCTTCCAGCTCGTTGAAATAAAAGGCTAATCCAGCTGCGCCGGCCAGCAAATAAACCACAGGAGTCATGAACTGGTGCAAAAGAAGTGCGAACCACGTTGCGGCGGGTCGCGCTTCAATGGCGTTCGAACCAACGGTCCGACGTCTTTTCTCAGCGTCTTCACGAGACAGTCCCACCTCTTCCGACACGCCAAGCATGGCGGTCAGCGCCTCTGGCGGCAATGCGTGAGGGGTTTCGGGCAACCTTAGTGGTTCATTGGCGAAATGAACGTTCACCATGGGGGCCTCCTGATGCACCCGACGCTATCGCGGCATCGAGATGCCCTGGATTGAAATCGAATGCGGGTCTTTTCTTTCGATCGATCTGGATCCGTCGCAGATTGTGTGGAGGCGGCTTCGTAAGTGGCCGTGATCGCCATCAGCGAACCGTGACGCAGGTCACAGGGCAAAGCTGCGCGATCTTGTTGGATACGCTGCCGAGGAGCAGCGCCGAGAACCTGGAAAGGCCGCGAGCGCCACAGATGACGACGTCGGGCTGCACGTCGGTGACCGAGTTGAGAATTTGCTCTGCAGGATTTCCTTCCAACAGCAGCGTTGAAACCTGATCAACGCCTTCCGCTTTGACGACCTTAATTGCCTGCTCGATGATTTGATCGCCCAAGATGCGAAAAATCCGGTAAGAGGTCGCCCGATGAAGAGAAATATCAAAACGCGGCGCTGCCAGCCTCGTGCTCATGATGTCATCGGCCGAGCCCAAGGCCGGTTCTGCTCCCGGAAATTCAGCGTCGATCATCCGCTGCACATCGGTATCGACCTCTCCGACGAGGAGAACATGCACGAGAACGACCTGCCCGCCACTCCCCGCCGCAAGAGACGCCCCTAACTCAACGGCTTTTTTCGAATGTTCAGAGCCATCAGTCGCTATGAGAATGTTCTTGAACATGTCAGGTCTCCCTCAAGGCCGCCGCGATCGATTGCGACAGCCCGCCGAGCATCTTCTATCTTTTGGCGCGGTAGTCTTTGAGCTTCATCAAAGCAGCGCCCGCGAGTGCCATTTATGACGAGCTTCTAAAGCTATGTGATCGTCCGTTGCTTCGCCCCGGCATCATTCTGATCCTTTGACGCCTCCTGATCGGCGTTTGCATCACGGATCATCGCGTATTTGACCTGAGTAACCGTGAGGTCGCGGTACCAGTCGATCAAAGCTCCCCAAGGGTCGGTTATCTTTGATAAGCCTGACACGAACGCAACGATCGTGCCGATTTCGGTCCTTCCGGTGACGACGTAGTAGCCACCGAGCGCGAAAATGCCGGCGTAACCGAACTGCGTCATCAGGTTCATCAGGAAATTCATCGAAAACTTGAATTTGTAGATCGTCATGTTGGTGACGAAAAGCGATTGCACGCGATCGGCTTGGACATCACTCAGATCGCCGCCGGTGACATGCTCGATCATTCCCTCGCTGACATGCCGCATAATAGCGATCTTGCTTGCAACGAGCCGGTTAATGGCGTGCTGCATGAGCGGCACGAAACCGATCTGCGGCAAGAAGACAACGGCGACGGCAAGCGCCATGGGTGGCTGCAGGAAGATCATGTAACCTCCGACCGCAACGAGAATGCCGACCTGTAGAAGCGGCTCGGAAATACTCGTGCCGACGAAGCCGCCGACCGGCTCGGCTTCGGCCAGAACGATTGATAGCTGCACGCCCTCTGCCAATGCGTCGGGAGGCCGCCTGCGCGACTGATCGGAGGCTGACAGCACCGTCGTCCGCAGCCAGCGGATCGCCACCTCACCGATCCAGCCGCGATAGAGGTTCAAGCCGAGCTTAGTCAGTCCTTCCAGCAAGACGAGGCCGAGATAAGCAAGGACAAGAGCGAAGATGGTCGGGTAGGCGCCGCCCTGCGTTGCCGCATTGATGACTCGCCTCTGAATTTCCAGGGGCGCTGTTCCGGCAAGAAAGAGAAGCACCGAAATTGCAGCCAAAGCCAGCTGATGCGATCGGCCCATCAGGAGCACGAAACCGAGCAGGTTCCGCGGCATCGACTCCTTGGAAGGGACTTCAACATAATTATCAGGATTGGCGTCCATGAAGCATGTCCGCGGACGAAACCTGCAGCCTGTCAGTGTAGCGGGTGACGCCGCGCATCCCGTCAACATCATCTGCCACGACGACAGGCAGGATGATATCCCCTGTGGACGAGCGGTTACTCGGGATGTGGCGATCCAGCTCGAACTTGGCGCCGCAGTTGCGATCTTCCGATGGAACTGCCTTGATCTCTTGCTGCGTGATCAGGGCGCCCTTTACGACAGTTCTGTGCGCGCCACCTTCATCGCACTTCGTGCGAAAGCCTACATAATGCGAAGGCGTGAGTTTGGTCACATCTCGAGTCGTCGCTCCGGTCCTGATTGCGGAATGATTGTGCGTCATTGACTGGGCCAGCATGACGTTTCCTTTCCTCCAGTGTGATCCTTCATTCCAGATGGCCATTTTCGCACATGCCAAGGATGATGCTTTGACCAGCATCAATCTTCGACGCGATCAGATAAAACCGACTGCATTCATTTATGCCCTCGACCGGTTGATTTGCAGCCCGAAAAGCCCTCATTTTCATAGCTGACAAATCGAGATGCAATAACGCAGCCCGCGCAGGACGCCTTGCCCTGTTTGAGAAAGCCAGTTTCGTCGATCACCAGCACCGCGTCATCATCAGCCAGCGTTTCCAGCGCATAGTCACGGACAACATCACGCAGATCACCCGCATCCCAAACTCCGCGACCCAGGATCGCCTCGGTCTGGTCCGTGGATCGGCGAGGGTTTGTGTGCCGGATTTCCATGATGGATCGCTGCTTTATCGGAGAGCTGTCGTTGTCGATCCGACCGCTGGGCTTATGCTGAGGCGAGGGCGGCACGTTCGAGCATGTCGTAGAGATTTTCGGCAAAGCTGCGCAGCACGGCGAACTCGAAGCGTGTCGCGTGCGTGCGCGTCAGTTGCACCGAGATATGTCCGAAGAGTGTGACTGCCGAGTGTCCGACGGGGAAGGCGGCGGGGGCAAGATCGACTGCCGTCCCCTGAGAAAGCAGTTCTTGGGCGCGGAAACCGGAGAGAGCGATGCGGATGCGGCCGTGGCTCTGGTCGCAGACGAAGCCCTTGCCTCTCAAGTGATCGGCAAGCAGCGCGATCTGCGAGGATGGGAGGCGTTCGTCACCTGTTACGCACCATTGTTGATAGCCCGCCTGTTGGATCGCGCTCTTTGCCAGTCCAGCCGCAGAAAGCGATCCTGCGAGGGTGTCGCGGTCGAACGCACCCATGACATGCAGGAGGTGGCCCTCCGGCAAGGGCTCCAGCCGGATGCCGGACCCTTCAGTGGCGGCTTTGCCGGCAAGGGCCGGCTTGTGTTCGGGGCGTTCAGACATGGAGTTTCTCATTGTCGGGATCGACGAAGACGGGATTGCAGAGCACCGCTTCGGTGAATTCATTTCTGAGGCCGTTCCAAACCATGACCTTTTCCCCCAAGCGCTCCGGCCCGCGCCTAACGAGCGCAAGGCCGATCGTGTAGCCAAGGCTTGGCGAGAATGCGCTCGAGGTCACGTAACCCTGGTCGTTTTCAAGGGTCGCAGCGGCATGTTCGGCAAGGATATGCGAACCGGTACGGAAGCTCGTCGCCGGATCGAGCGGCTTGACGCCGACGAGGCGGGGGCGGTCCTCGGCCTGCAAACCTTCGCGGGCGAGCATCGCCTTGCCGATGAAGTCAGGCTTGATGGTGGAAACCATGCGGGCGAATCCGAGGTCGCCAGGCGTCACCGTGCCGTTGATCTCGGCATGGGTGACATGGCCCTTCTCGATGCGCATGACCCCGAGCGCTTCGGCACCGTAGGGGCAGATACCGTGCTTTTCACCAGCCTGCATGATCCGATCGGCGACCCATTCGCCGTAGCCGGCCGGCACGGCAAGTTCATAGGCGAGTTCGCCGGAGAAAGAGATCCGGAACAGTCGTCCGTCGAGCGCACCGCCGAAGAGCGAGACCGTGCGAGCACTCATGAAGGGGAAGGCGGCATCGGAAATATCCTCGTCAACGATCTCGGAAAGGATCGCGCGCGATTTCGGGCCGGCGACCGCCATCTGCGCCCATTGGTCGGTCGAGGAGGCAAAGCGGACGTCGAGTTCCGGCCAGAGCGTCTGGGCGCAGAATTCGAGATGGGTCAGCACGCCGGCGGCGAGCGCCGTCGTCGTCGTCATGAAGAAATGGTCCTCGGCGAAGCGGCTCGTCGTGCCGTCGTCGTAGATCATGCCGTCCTCGCGCAGCATGATGCCGTAGCGCGCCCGGCCGACCGGTAGCTTGGCAAAGCCGTTGCAGTAGACGCGGTCGAGGAAGGCAGCGGCATCCCTGCCGAAGACCTCGATCTTGCCGAGGGTGGAGACGTCGCAGATGCCGGCATTCTGCCGGATGTTCAACACCTCGCGGTCGACGCTCTCGCGCCAGTTCGTCTCCCCTGCACGTGGAAACCAAGAGGAGCGGTACCATAGCCCCGTCTCGACGAAGACGGCACCATTCTTCTCGGCCCAGCCGTGTAGTGGCGACCTGCGCACCGGCTGGAAATGGCGGCCGCGCGAGGCGCCCGTCAGGGCGCCGAAGGAAACAGGCGTATAGAAGGGGCGGAATGTGGTGGTGCCGACTTCGGCAGGCGACACGCCGCGGACCTCGGCCAGGATGCCGATCGCGTTGATATTGGAGAGCTTGCCCTGATCGGTCGCCATGCCGTTGGTCGTATAGCGTTTGGCAAGCTCGACGTGCCCATATCCCTCGCGAACGGCAAGGCCGAGATCCTTGAGGTGTACGTCGTTCTGATAATCGACGAAGGCCTTGCCCTTTCCGCCCTTGACGGACCAGAGCGGCTTCGATGCCGCCCCGGTTTCCTCGACGGGCGCGAAGGCGGCCACGACGTTGACGAAGCCGATCGCCTGCAACACCTCGACGGCCTTGGCGGCGCCGTCGCCGAGGCAGGCTTCCGTCGAGCCGCGCCCGGTCGCAGAGCCGGCGATCGACAGGCCCTGCTGGCGTTCTGGCGCCAGGAAGGCTGCCTTTTCCTCCGACCAGACCGGCCTGGCGCCGCGATGGCAGGCAAGGTGGATGATCGGGCTCCAGCCGCCGGACATGGCAAGCGCATCCGCCTCGATGCGCTGTGTTGCCGAAGCGGTCTCGATCGTGACATGGCGCAGGCGTTTGCCGCCATGCGCGTCGCGCACCCGGCTGCCGTTCAGCACGCGGGCGCGTCCGGACCAGGTATTGTCGGCCGCATCGCGGCTGTCGACGATGGCGGCGACATCGACACCGGCGGCTTCGAGCGCGGCCGCCGTGCGATAGCCGGACGCATTGCCGGTGAAGATCACGGTGCGGGCGCCGGGCGTCACCGCCTGGCGGCGGAGATAGCTGTGCATCGCACCGGCCATCATCACTCCGGGAATATCGTTGCCGCCGAAGACGAGCGGCCTCTCTTCTGCACCCGAGGCGAGGATCGCCTGTCTGGCGATGATGCGCCAGAGGCGCTCGACGGGGCGATGAGGATCCGGCAGTGCCACATGTTTTTGCACACGCTCGACAGCGCCGAAGACATTGTCGTCGTACCAGCCGACGGCCGTGGTCCGTGGCAGGAGACGGACGTTCGGCAGGCCTTCGAGTTCATTGAGCATGTCCTGCAGCGCGGCGCCGCTTTCAAGGAGCAGGCTGCCGCCGAGCGCGAAACCTTCGTCGGCGAGGATGACGCGGGCACCAGCGCGTCCAGCCGTCAGCGCCGCGGCAAGGCCGGCAGGCCCCGCGCCGATGACGAGCAGGTCGCAGTGAGCCCAGCATTTCTCGTAGGAATCCGGATCCGGTTCGTAGGAAGCCTTGCCGAGGCCGGCGGCCTTGCGGATCAGTGGCTCGTAGAGCTTTTCCCAAAGGGCGGCCGGCCACATGAAGGTCTTGTAGTAGAAGCCGGCGCGCAGGAAGGGCGACAGCAGGCCGTTGACGGCGCCGATGTCGAAGCCGAGCGAGGGCCAGCGGTTCTGGCTGCGGGCGATGAGCCCCTCATGGAGTTCGATCATCGTGGCACGCGTATTGGCCTCTGTGCGGCCGCCGGTGCCCGTCGTGACCAGCGCGTTGGGCTCGGCCGCGCCCGCCGTCAGGATGCCGCGCGGCCGGTGATACTTGAAGCTGCGGCCGACGAACTGGATGCCGTTGGCAAGAAGGGCGGAGGCGAGCGTATCGCCGGGATGGCCGCTCAGTTGTCTGCCATCGAAGGTAAAGTTCAGCGTGCTCGATCGGTCGATCAGGCCGCCGCTGGGAAGCCGCGAACTCGTCATGCCGCACCTCCGAGCTTGGCAAGCGCGGCATCGCTGACGGTGTGAACGGCATGGGTGACGGTGTCGCGCTCGACAATCAGCCAGCGCCGGCAGCCGGAGGAATGGTGCCAGTACTCCTTGTGCCGTCCCCTCGGATTGTCCCGCAGATAGACATAGTCGTACCAGGCGTCAGTGCCGGCATCGGCTGCCGGCCGGGTCAGGCTCGCATCGCCCCGGATGGTGAATTCTTCCTTGGGGCGGATGCCGCAATGAGGGCAGGAAATCAGGCTTGCCATGGCGTCATGTCCTCAATGCAGGTTGGGCTGGGCGCCGACGCCCTTTTCGTCGATCTGATAGCCGCGCCGGAAGCGGTCGAGGCGCAGCTCGCGCGCCGTCTCATGCGGCTCGTTGCGGGCGATCAGATGGGCGTAGCAATAGCCGGATGCGGGTGTCGCCTTGAAGCCGCCGTAGCACCAACCGGCATTCAGGTAGAGATTGTCGATATGGGTGCGGTCGATGATCGGCGAACCGTCCATGCTCATGTCCATGACGCCGCCCCAACTGCGCAGGTATCTGACCCGCGTCAGCGATGGGATCATCGCCACGCCGGCTTCGGCGACGTGCTCGACAGTTGCGAGATTGCCGCGCTGGGCATAGGAATTGTAGCCGTCGATATCGCCGCCGAAGACGAGGCCACCCTTGTCCGATTGCGAAACGTAGAAATGGCCGGCGCCGAAGGTGACGACGGTATCGATGAAAGGCTTCAGCCCCTCGGTGACGAAGGCCTGCAGCACATGGCTCTCGATCGGCAGGCGTAGCCCCGCCATGTCGGCAACCACGGTGGAATTGCCGGCCGCAGCGAGCGCCAGCTTGCCGCAGCCGATGAAGCCCCTGGTGGTCTCGACGCCTGTCACCCTGCCATTCTCGCTGCGAATGCTGGTGACCTCGCATTGGGTGATGATGTCGACGCCGTGGCCGTCGGCGCCGCGCGCGTAACCCCAGGCGACCGCATCGTGGCGCACGGTGCCGCCGCGCGGCTGGAAAAGACCGCCCATGACGGGGAAGCGGGCATTGTCGAAATCGAGGAAGGGCAGCATCTTGCGGACCGCGGCCCGGTCGAGGAGCTCTGCATCGACGCCGTGCAGGCGCATGGCATTGCCGCGCCTTGTATAGGCATCGCGCTGCGCATCGGAATGGAAGAGATTTAGCACGCCGCGCTGCGAGACCATGGCGTTGAAGTTGAAATCCTGTTCCAGCCCTTCCCAGAGCTTCATCGAGAGCTCGTAGAAAGGGTTGTTGCCGGGCAGCAGGTAATTGGAGCGGATGATCGTCGTGTTGCGGCCGATATTGCCGGAGCCGAGATAGCCCTTCTCCAGCACGGCGACATTGGTGATGCCGAATGTCTTGGCGAGATAATAGGCCGTCGAAAGGCCATGGCCGCCGCCACCCACGATGATCACGTCATAATGTGGCTTCGGCGAAGGCTGGCGCCAGGCAGGCGCCCAGCCATTGTTGGCGCGAAGCCCGTTTAAGAAGATGGAAAGAGCGGAATAGCGCATGGATGGATCCGGTGGGAGCTGGTGCCATGATGCCAGAAAGGCAAGACGCGACTTGCCTGTTTGGGACATTTATCGATAAGAACGGGACATGGCGTTGATCGAAGCAAAAAACCTGCATTCCATCGGTTTCATCCTTCTGCCGGGATTTGCCCTGATGTCCTATGCCTCGGCGAGCGAGCCGCTGCGGGCCGCCAATCTGCTTGCCGGGCGGGAAATCTACCGCATCTCTTGCTTTTCGCCTGAAGGCGGGGCGGTGTTGTCTTCCGCTGGAGTACCAGTTCCGGCCGCACCGCTTCCCGGTCGCGGTTTTGGGCTCGGCACCGTCTTCGTCTGCGCCGGCGGTTCGCCGCGCGACTGGCGCTATCCGGCTGTGCTTTCCTGCATACGGCAGCTTGCGCGCGAAGGCGTGCGCATCGGCGGCATTTCGGGCGGCCCCTATCTGCTGGCCGAGGCCGGGCTGCTGACAGGCCGTGACTTTACAATCCATTGGGAGCATGCGCCGGCGCTTCTCGAAGCCTTTCCCGACCTGTCGCCGCGCCAGGCGCGTTTCGTCGTCGACG